>ERZ1090868.1-NODE-1-length-423538-cov-15.097048_pt1 | contig 423538 bp, 391 predicted proteins | sample MGYA00478475_ERZ1090868 | MGnify/ENA primary metagenome ERZ1090868 (study PRJEB33644, sample SAMEA5815747) | chicken gut metagenome | biome: Chicken; feature: Gastrointestinal Tract; material: Caecum | place: Ireland | collected 2019-01-01 | study: A study of the...
GACATGACGTCGAGTCTCGTGGGCTCGGAGATGTGTATAAGAGACAGGTACGTATCGGCACCTTGCTTTAGTTGAATTTCCCGGATGCGAAGACATCCGCTCAATTTTCTTCTCAGTAGGAACAGTCATCATGACGACCCCTGATTCCGTCAAGTACGCTCACGTTCCGACCGCCACCGACAACGTGTGGGGCGTCGGCCTCAAGGATGCCAAGCGTCAGAGCAGCAAGACCGCTCTCCTCGACGTTCTGCAGTCCGTCACCGGTCTTATCCTCGGCATCTTCCTCTTCTGCCACATGGCCTTCACGAGCTCCGTGCAGTTCGGCAAGGACGTGTTCATGAACCTCATCATGACCTCGGGCGGTGCCTTCATCGATGGCGAAGAACATCTCTGGATGCACGTCGTTTTCGTCGGCTTCATCTTCCTTTGCGTCGTTGTGCACATGTTCTGCGCCCTTCGCCGCTTCCCGACGTCCTACCATCAGCTTCGTGACATCAAGGCTCACGTCCGCATGGTTCATCATGAAGACACGACCCTCTGGTGGATCCAGATCGTCACGGCCTTCCTGCTCTTCCTTCTCGTCTTCCCGCACCTCATCAGCATGCTGACGAATCCGGCTGGCTTCGACCCCAACCTGATCGGCGTGCACACCTACCACAACGGCCTGCTCTACACGTTCATCTTCCTGGTCGTTACGGAACTGCACGGCATGATCGGCCTCTATCGCCTTGCTGTTAAGTGGGACATCTTCGAAAAGAATCCGGAACGCAACGTTATGGATCAGCGTCAGGGCGACCGTGCCGGTCTTCGCAAGGGCATGCTCGTTGTCGCTCTCCTCATGATCGTCTGCGGTTCGCTCACGATGTGGAAGAACTACTCGATCGGCGCCGAACAGGTCGCTGCCGGTCAGGAAGCTCAGCGCTACGAAATGCCTGCTGACCTCAGCTGGTACAAGTAATGTGAAGTGAAGCGCGCATGCTCGATGCGTGGCATGCGCACCTTCAAAAAGCTTCAAAAGGCCGCCCGAATATCGGGTGGCCTTTTTGTTTGTTCACTAATGACGACTCGCTGAGAAGCGCGCCAGCCTGCTTGAACCCATCAGAGCGGCGCGGCGGCTTTCTCCAACCAAGCGAGCGCCCGTGGACTGACTCTGTTTCGGAGCGCTTCAACACAGCGCCGATTGAATGCGTTTAGCTGTTCGACGAGTTCACCGAAGGGTCGCCCAAGAACCCGAACGTCGATCGGGCAGAGCGTGAGCGGCTCGAATGCCAAGAACTCCCCGAAAGCGGTGCTTTCGGCTTTGCGAACAAACATGAGATTTTCGACGCGCACCCCCCATTCGCCCGGTCGGTAAATACCGGGTTCGTTCGAGACGACGTTGCCGGGTGCCATTGCAAACCGCGTTGCCCTCGGCGAAATGGTCACAGGGCCCTCGTGCACGTTGAGAACATACCCGACACCATGTCCGGTTCCATGGCCGAAGTCGATGCCTTCGCGCCAGAGCTCCATGCGGGCGGCCACGTCGACCTGCGCCCCCGTCGTTCCGACAGGAAACTTCAAATGCAGAAGCCGCAGCATCGCACGCGTAGCGAGGACAACGTCGCGGCGCATTGCCTCGCTCGGCATGCCGACGGCGCTCATGCGGGTCACGTCGGTTGTGCCGCAATCGTACTGTGCCCCCGAATCGATAAGCAGCAGATTCCCGGGCTTAAGCACCGATGACCGACCGGCAAACGGCTGGTAGTGCGGCATGGCGGCATTTGGGCCGTAAGCCGCGATTGTCGGGAAGCTTTCGTCCAAAAAGCCCGGCATGCGAGCTCGGTGTGCATGCAGGCACTCCGCCGCGTTCCACTCGGTAAGCCGCTCGCCCTTCGAGAGCCGCTCATCGAGTTCGGCATAAAACTCCGTGAGTGCGATAGCGTCCAAAAGATGAGCCTCGGCAATAGCTTCAAGCTCCTCACTTGTCTTTTCGGCCTTGCGCGCTGCGACGGGATTGGGTTTTGTAAAAGAAAGACGCTCTTCGCCGATCGCCTCCAGAAGATCCACAGTAACGGTCGAAGGGTCGACAAGAATTCGCCCCTGTTCGGCGAGTTTTGCCAAGTCACGCTCGAGCTCGGCCGAGGGTCTCACGTCAATGGCTTCTCGCTGAAGCTTTTCAAGAAGTGCGTCAGAAAAACGCCCGGCGTCGGCGTAGAGCATCGCTCTCGACTGCGTGACAAGCAGTTCAGCCTCAAATACGGGATTATTGGGGACATCCGCACCGCGCAGGTTCGTTACCCACGCGACATCGTCGAGCGATTCGAGAAGGAGGCCGATCGAACCGCTCTCGGCGAGTTTTTCGCGTACGGCACGCATTTTTTCCCCGCGTTCGACGCACGGCCGACGCATTTCGGCAATGGCACTCGACACGGGCTTCGGCCGCTCGGGCCAGATACCGCTCCAGTCAAACGCCGTCGGCAGGAACTTCAGTCCGCAAGCCGCAAACGCCTCTTCACAAAGAAGGGCATCCTCGTAGGAAATCGTTTTTTCGTCGACCGCCACCACAGATCCAGCTGGCAAGCGTTCACTGAACCAGTTCGCACAAGCCGCGAGATCGCTCGCGGGTCGACGAATCAGTTCCGCCCCCGAAGGGAGCTCTCGTTGCGCCTGTTCCCAATAGCGGCTGTCAGTAGCAAGCGCCAATTCGTTCGGGAGCACAAGGAGCGTTCCCGCACTGCCTTTGAAACCTGAGAGCGCTGCGCGCAGCTGCCAACGTTCGGGGACATACTCGCAAAGGTGCGGGTCGCTCGTCAGAACAAGTGCGCCGCTAAAACCCTTCCGGGCAAGGAACGCCCGAAAGGCAGCCAGTCTTGCTTCATCTTGCCTTGTCGTCAATTTCTGCCTCAGAACAGCTTTCGAATCGTAATCGTGACCGGAAAGCCCACGTGACTGTCGCTTTCCTGATCTTCGCCGATATTGAGCGCAACAAGGCGCCAGCCGGCATCACGCAGCTCATCGAGCGTTGCGCTCACCCCGATATCCGAGCAAGCAAACACCGTCTCCTTGGCGCGGCTGAGAACCGTCACTGGCGTCTGCGACACGCATGTCATCTGCGCTCTATAGGGAGCATCGAGCAGTGGGTCGCGCCCACCGGGGCCGCTCATTGCATCACCCGTGTTGTGTCCCGACTGCGAAGCACAGCCGCCAAGGAAAAGTGCAGCCGCAGAAACGAGCAGCAGGCACCGAATTTTTGCACTCATTGAAAACTCCTCACCGCCGATTGTCGGCCTTGGACCGGTTCGGCTTTTCGGGCAGCCGCCGCGACAGCTGCCGCACCATCAGTTTTTGCCGCCGTTCTTACCGCGTTGTCTGCCCGCGAACTTATTGCCTTTGAAGCCCTGCGGATTCTTACCCTTGCCTTTTCCCGCGCGCATGCGGTTGGGCACTCGGTTGTCAGGCTGACTCGTGGCACCGAAAACTGTATGAAAGCCCAGGTTGTCGCGCATCGGCATCGTCTGCGGCAGCGAGAGTGTCGCAGACCGATAGTCGAAGGGATCGGCAGGCTGCCAGGCACTCGCAGGAAGGCTGAAGTCCGTTTTTCCCGAAGGCTTTTTCGGTTTGTAATGGATTGAATTGCCGAAATTGTCTTCATCAACGGAGGCTACCTGCTCGCGCTTAGACTGGTTCTTGAACTTGTTCTTGAACTTAAAGTGCTTGCGCTGCGCGCCGGGTTTGCCGTCCTGACGCTTGAGCTTCTCACCCGAAGGAACTGCACCAGCAGGATCCGTCGCATGATCGTTCGTCCTTTCGGGCACGGGCGGCTTTTCGAGTGCATCCGTCTTTTCCAACGGATTTGTTGCCGACTCGGCCCGATCGTTCTTACCGTTTTTTTCTGCCGCACTTTCTCGAAGCTTGCGCAAATGCTTCAGGCGCTGCGTTCGCGGCGTGCGAAGCGTCGAACCCGCCTTCTTGGCGGTCGACTTGGGTTTTGACGCAGAAGCCGTCACCGCAGCGGGCACCATCGGCGCCGTCATAGCGTCTGAGAGCTCGTCGAGCGCCTCGGGTGAGTATTCACTCGAAGCCATGGCCGCCTTGGAAACGACCTGCTGAACGGGCTTGGGCTTGGGGCCAACATGCTTAAGCGGGCGATTGTTCTTTTTCTGCCCGACGCGCACCTTCTCCTTGCGCGGCTTGGCGGCAGGCACGAGAGCATTGTCCTGCGGCTGCTCGGCGTTGTTCGCATTTCTGCGTCGCTTGCCGTTGAGCTTGCCGGCGGTCGAGCCGAATGCATCTTTGCCCTTGCGAACAGCGCCGTTCTTTTTGCCGGCACCCTTCGCACTGCCGGGTTTCTTCGAAGACATAAAACCGAGAATCGAATCGTCGCTCTCGGAGAAGGCGGGAAGCCGTGCGGTATTGGCCGCAGACTTTTTCACGAAGCGGCGTCTACCGTTTTTGCCGACCGTCTGATGCGTGAGCGGTTCATTCGTGCCGCGCATCGCTCGGCGCTCACGCGCCTGCGCTGCGCGCAGTTCGACCGTGTTCGAAGAAAGAGGTTCGGTAATGGTGATTTCGTTGTCGACGTGAGGCTTCGGCACATAGCCGGACCGAATCGTGAGTGTGCGGCGAGGTGCGGTGGCTTCGGGGGCGCCCGGAACCGCTACGGCACTCTCTTCCGCCCCTTCGCTTTCGTCCTCAACAACGTCGAGAGCCGTCTCTTCGTCGCCCTCGTCGTATTCGTCGAAATCGTCGTACCCGACGTTCGCCTCATCCGCGTTGAGCGCCTTCCCGAAAATGTCTTCGTTTTCTTCGAGGCTCTGGCCAAGGTCATCGCCCTTCGATGCATCGCCCTGCTGCCAGTCCTCTGCACGGACAAGCGCTTCAACGTCTTTATCGTCAAAGAGCGCTTCGCGCGTCTTTTCAGAGGGTTCCTGAGACACCGCCAGAGACGCTACGCTATCGCTTCGCGCAGGGGCATCCGACTGTACGAACTCCGCAAGCGAAGCAACGACGCCGGTAAGATCGTCCGTCTGCACGGACACGGGTTCGACCGGATCAACCTTCTTTTTTCTCGTCCGCTTCTTCGGCACCGCCTCTTCGTTCGATGCAGCAACCCCTTCGACCTTACCGATAAGATCGGATACAACGGCCTTCTTTCGCGTGCGTTTGGGCTTTGCGGTCGCGGGCGCCGATTTATTTGCCAAAGGCGTCTCGTCAGGACTTTTCATCGCTGCGGCCAACGTGGCCGCCTGCTGCTCGCAATCGGCAATTTGAGCGGCCCGCATCTCTGCCGTTTCGATAAGCTCGTCTGCAACCGGAACCGCAAGACCAAACGGATTGGCAAAGACCCAGCTGCGACCGATAATTTCGGCCGTCTTCAGCACGCGGCCCATGTCGCCAGGCTGCACGAAGCTAAAGAGCGCACCGAATTGGGGCACCGCAGCGGGATTCACCTCGATGATCTTGAGCGCATTCAGATACGCTCGCGGCGACGCAGGAAAGTCGTAAAAAACGACGGAATCGATGCCGCAGCCTTCAAAAAGGGGAATCGCGTTGGACATCGTGACAACGAAGTGGCGGCCTTCAGCACCGAAAGCTGTCGGATCGACCGGTTCGTAATAGGCGGCCCCCTCGGGATACTGAACAGCCGCCCGGATCTCGCCTTCGGCAAGAAGCTTTTTGACCTTGGGAAGATTCTGCGCGCTGTTAACAACAATCAGCGTCCGGCTGTAGCCGCTCCAGCCCTTGTCGAACATGTAGGGCACGAGCTTGTTTCGCCTGTATGCGGAGACCACCATGAAGCGCTCGCACACGACGCTCTTCGTACCGCTCGGTGCAGCAGTCAAAATCTCAACATCAACACCGACGCTCCTTGCAAAAGTCTCGATCGCGGTGCCGGCCTCGCTCGCCAAAAAGAGTTTGCGTTCAACATGAACCGTCTCGCAAAACTCGCGAGCTTCGTCGGCAAGTCGGTTCTGACAGATTTTTTCAAGCGAACAGAAAACGCCGAGCGGCACCGACTCGAGTGTGAGTCCCGCTTTTTCGTATGTACTTCGAATGACGGCGGGCGTTCCGATGACAACCTCGGGTTGGGCCTCGACGAGCTTTTGCAACCGAACGTTCGCCTTCCAAGCATCGTGCAGCAGGAAGGCCGCAAAACCCAAAGGCGAAGCAATCGCATCAAAGGTTTTCTTGAGCTTTTCGGCGTGCTGGCGACTCGAAGAGAAAAAAACAACGCGCGGCCCTTGGGCTGGGGACGCTTCGGCGGAAGCGCGATTCTTCACGAGCAGCTCGATCGCGGCAACCATGGCCGCAGTCGTCTTGCCTTCGCCCTCGAGCGAGAGCAGAACGAAATCTTTCGGTTCGTCCCTTCTGGCCAGATAGAGCGACTGAATGGGACTCAGCGCCCGAAGGTCGAGAAGCGCGTTCAGGCGCTCGGCAAGCACATTGGAGAGATTGAACTGAGATAAATCCACAATTATCTTTCCGACCAAACGCATTGGCTGCCCGCGCTCACCGGCGAACGGCCAAGGCCTAGAAATGAGGACGCCGGGACGTCCTCACGCAAAAACGGATCTAACAATAGAAGTGCTTTTCGCTCGCGGCGAAAGGCGAAGCGGCAGCCCGCTCGAACGGAAATGTCGAGACATGTGCGCCGTGCGTGCACGACGCCGAAAGCGGAGCGGCTGCGGGGCATTCAAAAAATTCGGACCGGGCAGCAGACTGCGACAGGATCGAAGGCCCCCTGGCGGCTTCAATCCGAAGGCACCGACCTTTCGCTTCGCTCAGTCGCGCTCTAGTTGAAAAGTCGTATGCCTCGGCGTGAAGCTCATTTTAGCGAAAGCCCGAAGAAAGCTGCTTATTCTTTTTTAGCAACGCCCGCCCGCTGCTTGACCGCCGAGCGTTGCGAGCGCGGGAACGGGGGCACCGAGCACTGCGAGCAGCGCCGTCGTTTCACAGACAGGCAGTCCCATGATGCCCGTGAAGCTCCCCTCAATGCGCTCAATGAAGACGCCGGCAAGCCCTTGAATACCGTAGCCGCCCGCCTTGTCGAAGGGCTCGCCCGTAGCAACATATCCCATCGTTTCCGCACGGGAAAGCGTCCGGAAGGAAACGAATGAAAGACTCACTGCATGACGGCGCTCGCTTTGCGTCCCCGCCCAAACACAGGTCCGCACCTCATGCGTCCTGCCTGAAAGGCACTCGAGAAAACGCACCGCCTCTTCAGCATCCTTGGGTTTACCGAGAATTTCGCCGTCCAGACTGACGACCGTATCGGCAGCAACGATCGGACAACGATCGAATTCCGCCTGCGGATAAAGTCGAGCGCGAAGTTCCAGTCCTTCCTCGAACTTTTCGCGAGCCGTTCTGAATACATACGCCTCGGGCGACTCGTTTGCGAGCACCTCTTCGTCGCCCGGAAAATAGCCGCGGTGCGCCGTCGTGTCGGCAAGCACGCACACCTCGTAGCCGAGTCCGGAAAGAAGTTCGCGGCGGCGAGGACTCTTACTTGCGAGGAAAATTGGACTTCGCTGCATCTTGTCGCTCCGTGAATCGGCCTTTAAGCCCGGTGGTAGGGATGGTTGGCGAGAATCGACCAAGCACGATAAATCTGCTCGGCGAGCAGAACACGCGCGAGCGCGTGCGGCAGCGTCATGGCCGAAAGGCGAATCGTTTCGCGTGCAAGCGCCTTCACGTCGGGCGCGAGGCCGTCGGGACCGCCGATGATGAAAACGAGCGTTTCGCCGTCAGTGCGTCCTTTGGCGATGAACTTCGCAAAGTCGACCGTCGTGAGATCACGCCCGTGCTCGTCAAGTACGACAACATAATCACCAGGCTCGAGCGCCTTCTTAATGCGCTCGCCTTCGGCTGCCATCAGCTTTGCAGGCGGCAACCCCGAACGCGGCTCGGTTCGAATTTCTTTGAGTTCCACCTCAAACCCGCGCGGAAAGCGTCCCAAATAATCTCGGACGGCCGTCTCCGCCCAGTCCGCGATGTGCTGGCCGACGGCAACGATTCGGATGCGCATCCTCAGGCCTCGGCGTCGGGTGCGTGCTGCACGCGGTGCGGCATCAAACGTGAAGCGCACTCTTCGTTGGCGCGCATGAACACTTCCTTCCCGCCCCAGATTTCTTCGAGGTTGTAATAGTCGCGCACGTTGGGCTGCAGAACGTGGCAGACGACGCTACCGCAGTCGACAAGCACCCACTCGCCCGTATCCTGACCTTCCATGCCGAGCACGTCGGCACCGGCTTCTTTCACAGCCGCGCTCACGGCATAGGCAAGCGCGCGCGTCTGACGATTCGAGGTACCCGAAGCGATCACAACGCGTTCGAACTGGTCGGTGAGCGCTTCGGTATTGAAAATCTTGACGTCCTTGGCTTTAACGTCTTCAAGCGCCTGGACAATGGTCTGGGTAAGTTCTTCGAGATTCATTCGACGATTTCTTCTTGTTGCGTGAACAATGCATCGCGCGGGCCGCTGCTGCGTACGATGCGCTTTTGATATCAGAATCTGCCGCTACGCGTGCCGTAGAGGCCGTGTGCGGCTATGTAGGCGGCCACAGGAAAGGGCAACCAGTCACCCACGCGCCTCATTGCGTCGGGGAAGGGCTGCGTCCCGAGCATCGAACGGATAGCCGTTGCGCTCGCCTTGTGGCTAGGCATGGAAAAGAACGCAATGGCGCCCGACGCGTGACGCGTGAGCTCCTTGGCCTCAACGCGCCGCGCCGCAGCCCAGGACTCGATCGACGGATTGGTCCGAATCGGCTCGCCCGCGCGTTCGCAGACGGCGATATTGGCATAATCCGCGAGTCTCTGCCAGCTTCGCCACGTATGAAAGTTAAGCCACTGGTCGCCTCCGAGAATAAGAACAAGCGGATAACCCGGGCCGAGGCGGCTGCGTATCGCTTCAAGCGTGTCAATCGTATAGGTCGGCCCCGATCGCAAAAGCTCAAGCTCATTGACGCGAAAGTCCGGTTCGTCCTCAAGGGCGAGCTTAAGCATCTCAAGCCGAATACGAGCAGGCGTTACGAACGCTTTTTGCCACGGTGCTCTCGCAGGCACGAACTCGACACACCCGAGATTAAACGTCTCGAGCGCTGCGCGCGCCGCAGCCAAATGTCCGTTGTGCACGGGGTCAAAAGTGCCGCCCAACAGGCCGATTCCCTGACGAACAACGCGAGCGCTTCCGATCTCAAGCATGCTTCTTTTATCAAGGGTTCTTGACGAGTGAAATGAAGGCCTTCTCAACGCGACCTTTTTGAATGAAGACGGCAAGCCACGTGAGCTCGAGCTCCTGCAGATTTCGACTGTTGCGCAGATACTGCTGGCTGAACCAATAGTGCCAGCCAGCACCGTCGGCGTAGGATGCCGGACCGACCGTCTTCAATACATCCGCTTTCGTCATGCCGAGGCCGACCTTGCCCAAGCGAAGCGGCAGATGCTCGGCGGTCATCTTTTTGCAGAAGCCGGGCGTTTCGTCCGGCGCGTACTCGAGCTGAACCTCAGTGACGTTCTTCGTATCCGAGGAAATCACCCAAGCGAGCACCGGCTTGCCGCCTTCGGTACCCGAAAGGCACATATAGTCCCGGGCAAAGTACCCGCGGCCTTCTCGAAGGCGCGTTGCGCCCGTAAAGGCGGCAGCTGCCTCCATTGGCGTGTTCCAGAGTTCGATCTTGGGTTTGCCGAGCCGCAGGAAATTGGCTGCCGGCTCGTCGAGCGTTGCGGGCGCATCGAGCAAGGATGCGGGGTACCCGAACGGCCCGTCGGCATGGGCCGGCGAAAAGGCTGTCAGGCACGCAATGGCGCCCGTTAGCAGGATGATGAGTCTGCGCCGCATGAGGTTCAGTCCCAAAGAGTCTTTCACGCTTTCTACCTTAGCATTTTTGCGAATCTGAGCGCTCGATCGTAAGAAAAATGCCCGAAAGTCTCTCGAACCTCCGGGCATTGAACGACAGTTACAGTCGGAACGATCAGCGGCCGATCGCGCGGTAGCCGATATCCGAGCGCATCTGCATGCCGTCAAAGTGCACCGACTTCATGGCTTCGTAAGCGGTCTTCTGCGCTTTGGCGATGGACTCGCCGAGACCGACGACGCAGAGAACTCTGCCGCCCGAAACGACGGTAAGACCGTCATCGTCAATCTTGGTGCCCGCGTGAAAGACATGGACTTCCTCGCTGTTTTCAGGAAGCTGCTCAATCACGGCGCCCTTTTCGGGCTTCATCGGATAGCCGCGTGCGGCCGCAACAATGCCGAGTGCGCTGCGGCGGTCCCAGTCGATCTCGACCTGGTCGAGGCGACCTTCGATCGCAGCCTCAACGATTTCGGAGAAGTCGTTCTTGATGCGCATCATGATAGGCTGCGTTTCCGGGTCGCCCATGCGGCAGTTGAATTCGAGCGTGCGAACATCGGACGTGCCGTCTTCGCGCTTGCGGATCATGAGCCCCGCATAAAGGAAGCCCGTGTATCGAATGCCTTCGGCCGCCAGACCCTTGACGGTAGGGCGAATGATTTCGCGCATGACCTGTGCGTGTATGTCGGGCGTAACGACCGGCGCGGGAGAATAAGCACCCATCCCGCCCGTGTTGGGGCCTTCGTCATGATCGAGCAGACGCTTGTGGTCCTGCGAGGTCGCCATCGGGAGAATGTTCTCGCCATCGACCATCACGATGAAGGAAGCCTCCTCGCCTTCGAGGAAATCTTCGATCACGACGCGCGCACCAGCATTACCGAACTCATGACCTTCGAGCATGTCGTCGATCGCCTTGTGGGCCGCATCTTCGGTCATGGCAACCACAACACCCTTGCCTGCGGCGAGGCCGTCGGCCTTCACGACAATCGGCGCCCCTTTCTTGGCGACGTATTCGTGCGCAGCAACCGGATCCGTAAAGGTTTCATATTCGGCCGTCGGGATGCCGTGGCGCTTCATGAACGCTTTGGCAAAGTCCTTGGAGCTTTCGAGACGCGCGGCCGCCCGCGTCGGGCCGAAAATCTTGAGACCCGCTTCTCGGAATTGATCGACAACGCCCGCAGCGAGCGGCGCTTCGGGGCCGACAACCGTAAAGTCGATGTTGTTGGCTTTCACAAATTCGATCAGCTCGCGGGCACCGCTGATCGGAAGGTTTTCAAGACCGTCGCTGAGCGCGGTACCGGCATTGCCGGGTGCAACGTAGACCTTTTCGACGCGGTCGCTCTGCGCGAGACGCCAGGCGATGGCATGCTCGCGGCCGCCGCTGCCAATCACAAGAAGCTTCATGGAATTCAATCGATCCTAATTGGTGAAAAAGATATCCGTCGAACGGGAGCGTTCGACGCGGTGCACGCCGGAAAAAACGCCCGGCTTTTGAGCGCCCCTATTCTAGCCGTCGCCCTTTTTTATTCAAAGAAAAGCCCGTCGACTTTTAACTCGACGGGCACTTACTTCACACGAAGATGCTTCGGGTGAAACTTCGACGCATCGGAATTAGTCGAAGACGGCGGTCGTGTAGACCTGCTGAACGTCATCAAGGTCTTCAAGCGCGTCGATGAGGCGCTGCATCTTGTCGGCGTCTTCGCCCGAGAGGCTCGTTTCGTTCTGAGCCTTCCAGGTGATTTCGGCGACTTCCGGTTCGAGTCCGGCAGCTTCGAAGGCCTTCTGAACGGCGTCGAAAGCACTGGGTTCGCACGTCACTTCGATCGAACCGTCATCGGGATCGGCCACGACATCGTCGGCCCCCGCCTCGAGCGCGATTTCCATAACCTGATCTTCTGTCGCCTTGCCCGGCGCGAAGACGAAGAGACCCACGTGCTGGAACTGGAACGACACAGAGCCTTCCGTGCCAAGGTTGCCGCCGTTGCGCGAAAGCACGTGACGCACATCAGCAACGGTGCGCACGCGGTTGTCGGTCGTGCAATCGATGATCAGCGCAGCGCCGCCCACACCGTAGCCTTCGTAGCGGACGTCTTCGTAGCTCACGCCTTCGAGCTGGCCCGTACCCTTGAGAATGGCGTTCTGGATCGTATCCTTGGGCACATTGCCGCCTCGCGCTTTCACGAGCGCGAGACGCAGGCGCGAGTTGCTGTCGGGGTCGCCGCCGCCCAAACGTGCGGCAACGATGATTTCACGAACAAGCTTCGTCCAGAGATTGGAGCGCTTGGCGTCCTGACGACCTTTGCGGTGCTGAATATTGGCCCACTTGGAATGACCCGACATTTTGTTTGAATCCTGTTACGGTATGGCGATAAAGAGGTGTTTGATCAGCTCTCGAAAGCCGGTCGCAACGGGCGGCCGAATCTTTCGGACCTGGAGTCGAGCGCGGCAATCGTTGAAAATCAGTGCGATTCGTCCGCTCGGAGGGAAGGCGCAATTTTACTGCATAGTGCTTGCGCCGTGAAGTCTTGCCCGGACAAGCGCTTCCTTCCGATGAAAAAAGAGAGCGGCGAACCCGATCGAATCGATCAAGCGCGCCGCTCTTCGGTCTGCAGATGCGGGCTCGTTGGCCGCAGTCCCGATTACTTCTTCAGAATGAGCGAAATGGCATTCGTCCAGACCTTGAGGCCCGTATCGAGCGCCTTTTCGTCAATGTCGAAGCGAGCCGTGTGGTGACCGGACGGACGATCCGCACCGATCACGAAGAAGGCAGCCTTGCCGCCATGCGCCTGAACACGGCGGGCAAGAATCGTGGCGTCTTCGCTGCCGCCGAAGTTCATCGGATCCTCACGGACAGTGAGGCCTTCCACGGCTTGGCCAGCCTGCTTGAGCACGTCGACGAGTTCCGGGTCGTTCGTGAGGTCGACGGCTTCGCCCATCTTCTCGATCTTGTATTCGCAGCCCTGCGCAAGCGCGCAGCCCTGGATGATCTGAACGGCCGAGTCGTACATGTACTGGTTGATTTCGCCGGTTTCGCCGCGAACTTCCATCTTCATGAGAGCATGCGACGGGATCACGTTGCGGCCTTCGCCGGCAGTGAGCTGACCAACATTGACGCGCGTCATGCCGGAGCCGTGGCGGGCGATGCCGAGCAGCTGAACGAACGCGTTGCAGGCAGCTGCCATGGCGTTGCGGCCAGCATTGGGCTCAACACCCGCGTGCGCAGGACGCCCCGTGAAGGAAACGTCGAGCTTCGTCGTGCAGAGGAAGCCATAAGGATTGACCGAGAGTTCGCCCGACTTGCACATCATGGCGATATGCGCGCCAAGGAAATAGTCCGCATCATCGACAATGCCGGAGGCGGCCATGCCAGCCGCGCCGCGAACACCTTCTTCGGCAGGCTGGAAGAGGATCTTGAGCTTGCCGCAGAGTTCGCCCTTGTTGTCGGCGAACCAGTGCGCAACGGCAAGGCCCGTCGACATGTGAGCGTCGTGGCCGCAGGCGTGCATCAGGCCCGGGCGCGTGGAGGCAAAGCCTTCCTTGGCCGGAATGTGCGATTCGTCCTTGGACTCTTCGACCGGCACGCAGTCAATGTCAAAGCGCACGGCGAGCGTCGGGCCGGGGCGCCCCGTATCGAGCACGCCGACACAGCCCGTGTAGCCTTCCATTTCGTTGAGCAGCTCTTCGGAGACGCCGTTCTTGCGGGCCGCTTCAATACCCGCTTCCACAACCTTCTGGCTGCGGCCGAGGCAATTTTCAGGGTTGATCACCTTCGTGCCCGTGAGCACCTCGTAGCCGTATTCGCGCAGCTTGCCGATCAGGAACGCCGTGGTCGTGAATTCGCTCCAGCCTTCTTCCGGGAAGGTGTGAAGTTTGCGGCGAATCTCAATCAACTGATCGTGATAAGCGCAGGTGCATGTGGTCATTTTTGCTCCTCAATAAATTTGAACCGTCAGATTGGCGGCGTCCAACATTATCGTCGTTCTATCACTAACGGGGCATCGTCAATATCCCGCGGTTGATTTCATATCAAATCGCTGCGCCGCACTTGCAATTGAGGTTCTGCTTCGCAGTTTCCTTCGAAGAGCGGACTCTGTGAAGATCGACGCTTTTGTTACGACCGATCAAACCGAGCGGACTGAAATATGGACTTAACGATAAAGAAGTATTTCGTTGGTAGTATCTTTGAACGAAAGTCGGCGCGATGACCTCGCGTCCGTTTTTCAATCACGCAAAAAGGAAAATCAAGAGATGACGTCCAGCAGCCTCGAGCTCGAAGGCCGAGCTTTTGCCGAAAGAATTTTCGATACGGTCCGTCAATTGTCCGTCGATACGCTTGGCGTGACTCGACAAGGCTACGGCCCCAAAGAAACGGCCGTCATCGACTTCCTTCGCAGTTTGGGCAAGGAGCTTTCACTCGAGGAGCGTATTGACGCTGCCGGCAACGTTTGGCTTACGCTCGCCGGCAAAGACCGCTCGTTGCCGGCTTTTGTTGCGGGCAGCCACGCCGACAGTGTGCCGCAAGGCGGCAACTTCGATGGCCTGGCGGGCGTTGCGGCTGCCATGCTCTGCGCCTGGTGGATGCGTCACACGAACTTCCAACCCGAACGCGACTTCTCCGTTCTCATCCTGCGCTGTGAAGAAAGTTCCTTCTTCGGAAAAGCCTATGTCGGCTCTCTCGGCATGATGGGCAAACTCACTGCCGCCGATCTCGAACTCAAGCACCGCACAGAACCCGTCACGCTCGGTGAAGCCATCGCCGCCTGCGGACTCGACCCGAAGCAGCTCACCATGGGTCGCCCCGTCATTGATACGTCCAAAATAGCCGCCTTTGTCGAACTGCACATCGAGCAGGGCCCCGTACTCACAAGCAGCGCCGACGTGCGCACCGGGATCGTCACGGGCATTCGCGGCAACATTCGCCACAAGTGCGTCAAAGCCATTGGCGAAACGGCCCACTCGGGCGCGGTCGACAAAGCCTACCGCCACGATGCGCTGATGGCGGCAGCCTGCCTCATGCACACGATGGAAACGCATTGGCAGCGATTCCTTGACGCAGGCGAAGATCTGGTTTTCACGAGCGGCGTCTTTAAAACCGCACCCACAGCCGCTATCTCAGTCATCCCCGGGCTCGTTACCTTCACTATCGACATGCGTAGCCTCTCGATGGATACGTGCGAACGCTTCCATGCGCTACTCGTTTCCGAAGCCGAGCGCATCGGCGCCGAGCGCGGTGTTCGCTTCGAATTTGACGCCATGCTCCGCACGCAGCCTGCGGCGCTCAACCAAATGCTTTCCGAACGCATTGCCCATGCCGCGAAGCTTTGCGGCATTCCGGTTGCGCACCTTGCTTCGGGCGCAGGTCACGATTCGGCCGTACTCGGTAACGCTGGCATTCCCACCGCCATGATCTTTATCGCCAACCAGAACGGTTCGCACAATCCCGACGAGGCGATGGAACTAGCCGACTTTATGCGCGGCACAGAGCTTCTCTGGCGTACGGTCGAAAATTACGACAAGTAATCGTCAACATCCGCGCGCCTCGACCGAGCCCGGTCGCCAGTCGAGGCCGCGAATTGCAACCCTCACTTTCAGTCAACCTTCGTCAGCTTCAAAATAAGAAACAAAAATGGACAAACGCAAGCCGAGCATCGTTTTGATCGACGACTATCCGCTTTTCAGAAAGGCGATGGCCGACGTGCTGACGTCGAGCGGCGAATTTCAGGTCATCGGTCAAACGGCGGATGAAAAGATAGCTCTTAGCCTGATCGGCCTCAAGCCCGACATCGTTTTGATCGATTTGGACGCAACGCATTTTCACGCCCTCAATCTGCTGCGAGAAATCAAGTATCGCCATCCGAACTGCCGCGCCGTCATGATCATGAATTCAACACAGAACTCGACGACGCTCATGCAGGCAATCCGACTCGATGCAAGCGGCTACCTGCTGCGCAGTATTCCGATCGACGAATTCGTCGAGCAGATGCACGTTGTCTCGTCGGGGGGCATGGCAACGTCAGAAAAAATCACCTCAGCTCTTGCCGAACATTTGAGAACGGGCAGCCTGCAGCAAACAGAGTCGAACATCACGCAAATTTTGACGCGGCGCGAATTCGATGTGCTCTGCTGTCTCGCATCGGGGCTCTCCAACCGTGAAATCGCCTCGCATCTGCAGATCACTGATGGAACGGTCAAGGTGCACGTCAAGCACCTCCTCAAAAAGCTCAAATTCCGCTCGCGTGTGGAAGCTGCCGTCTGGGCTTCGGAACGCGGCTACAAACTTTCGGCCGAAAAGCTCGAAAAAATGGGGCTCGGCGAACCCGGCACCGATCAGCGGCTTCGCGCAGGCGCTGCCGACGAATAGTACCTCTTAGTCGAATCCCCATAAAGAAGCGCAGCGTTCGTTAACAAACGCTGCGCTTCTTTTTTCGCCCGTACGCTTGGCGCGTAAAGTTCATCCGGCGTTCGGTTGCGCGGCCTCAGCGCGAGAAAGGTCCTCACGAAGAAGAGATACCGAAGCTCGTGTTAAATCCGCCTCCGCGCCAGCTCGGATACGACTCGAGCACGAACAAATCACACACCTCTGCTCTCGCCACTTTCAACAACTGCCGCAATTTGGCTTCATCAAATTGCAGACATCAAAAAAGCGGGAAACAGCCTGAGCCGAATCCCGCTTTTCTTTTTCGGCAGCCGGTGCTCGGTCAAAGCACCGGCCAGCCGGGTTACATCGTAGTCCCCACTAATCTTTTTAGTTTTTAGATGTACCCGTAAGCAACGCCGAGGAAGTAGCCGACAACCGTCGCGGTAATCACGCCGATCAGACCCGGAAGGATGAAGGAGTGATTGATCACGAAGCGGCCGATGTGCGTCGTACCCGAACGGTCGAACTGAAGAGCAGCCAGGTCGGACGGATAGGTCGGCAGGATGTAGTAGCCATAGCAGGCCGAGGAGAAAGCCACCACGAGGCCCGGAGGCGTACCGACAGCGAGGGCAACCGGAACGATCGTCGCAATGGCAGCAGCCTGCGAGTTCACGAGCTTCGAGACGAGCAGCAGCACGATGGCATAGGTCCAAGGCGCTTCCTTAACCCAACCGACGAGGATTTCCTTGAGGTCACCCAAGTGGGCCATGAACATCGTATCGGCCATCCAAGCCACGCCGTACACGGCAACGATGGCGACCATACCGGCATTGAACACTGCGGTCTTGTTAATGGACGAGGCACGGACGTTGCAGAAGATCACCATCAGGGCGCCAGCGGAGAGCATTGCCATCTGGATGAGCTGCGTCATGCCAAGGGGCTTGCCGCCAACGGCCGGACGGAGCGCCGGATCCATACCGAGCACGGCCACGAAGGCAATGGTCGCCAGGAAGATGTAGAGCGAAGCCCAAGCGGTCTTCGGGAAGACCTTGCCGACAAGGGTGGTCGTTTCGCCGTAGACGTACTTCTTCTGTTCCGGATCGGAAATGAGCTTCTGGAACTCTTCGTCCTTGTCGAGGTCCTTGCCGCGGAACGACGAGAAGGTCGCTTCGGCAAAGAGGCCGACGATGGCCGACGGAATCACGATCGCAAAGAGCTGCAGGAAGCCGAAGGGCTTGCCGCCGACTTCATAGCCTTCGAGCAGCGAGATCATCGAGACGGCAGCCACAGCAGCCGGCGAGCAGATAACGCCCATCTGCGCGGCGATGGTCGAAGCAGCCATCGGACGTTCCGGACGGATGCCGTTCTTGATGGCGACGTCGTAAATAATCGGGAGCATCGTGTAGACAACGTGACCCGTGCCGCAGAGAACCGTAAGGAACCAGCAGATGTACGGAGCGAGGTACACGACGGCGCGCGGGTGCTTGCGCAGCACGCGTTCGGCAATCTGAAGCAGGCAGTCGAGACCGCCGGCAGCCTGGAGGGTCGCGGAACCGCAAACCACGGCCAGAATCGTCAGAATGACGTCGACCGGGGGCTTACCGACCTTGACGCCGAAGCCGAAGATAAGGATGAGCAGGCCGATGCCGCCGATAAGGCCGAGGGCCATACCGCCTTTACGGGCACCGTAAAACAGCGCGATCAGAACGATGATCAGCTGCACCCAAAAATCAAATCCGAGCATGTCTTTTCTCTCAGTAAAGTGAGGACGCGACAATTCTCTCTCGGTCATCCTCTTTTGTGGGTATAAAAAGTTGTCTCTATTGATCAAGTACAAATATTTACATTCAGAGGCCCTACTCTTTACAATTTGTTTTTCCTTCCGCTCAGGTGTTCTCCCATACAAGAGTTTTTAACGCGGTTTACATATTTTTCACATCGAAAGCCCTGCAAACCAGCCCTCTCTCGAGTCAACCGTATTCTCTCGATCGAAAGATACAAATAGCGCTAGAGCCGTTTTTCTACGCTCAACAGGAGCTCTACCCCAAAAGTGGTTGACTAGATAAAAAAGACTAGTTCTCGCCATTGCATCGCAAGAATGGGGTATCTCGCTTTGGAAACATTTCTTTACATAGGTTTGCGTTCCTTAGCGAAACCCTTATCTAGGTTTGATGCCTGCGTAATATGCTTGGTTAATTACACTCTCGCTCCGCATTTCCCTCCGCGTATCTCAACGCGTTCAACTTATGCGGCCGGTGCGGCCGCCTCTTTCAAATCATGAAACTGCTCCTCGCTGCTGCGGCCCTGAGCGGCCTGATCGTTTTAAATTTATCGGGCTGCAAGTCGAAGCAAAATGCGGCGCCAGCCGCCGAGCCGCTCCCGGTCAAAACCGTTGCCGTTCACGCCGCAGACGAACCGCGCTGGATCGAAATGCTCGGTCAAGCAGAAGGCGGCGCCGAAGTCGAAGTCCGCGCCCAGGTGAGCGGCATTTTGAAGCGCCTCAATTACCAGGAGGGCGACTTCGTGAAAGCGGGCGACGTCCTTTTTGAGATTGAAGACGCGCCTTTCAAAGCCCGCCTCGATTCCGCTCGTTCGACGAGAAAACAGTACGCCGACGAACTTGCGCAGGCCGAACGGGAACTTAAGCGAACGTCGAGCCTTTACAAAACGGGCGCAGCAAGCCGCAAAGACTTTGACGACGCGCAGAGCACCCGCAACCAAAAGAAATTCCAGTTCGAGCAGGCCAAGGCCGACGAAAAGGACGCGGAAATCAGTCTCGGCTGGACACGTGTTCTCGCCCCTGCAAGCGGCTACGCCTCGCGCGCCAGTCTCAACCCGGGCAGTCTCATTGATGCGAGCAGCTCGCTCCTTGCAACGATTACGCAGCACGATGACGTGCGCATCACCTTTGCGCCCTCGGACCGTGATCTCGGCGAATCCAAAGTCACGCTTGAAAGTGCCGTTCGCGTCTTCACGAAAAATGGAAAGGAAATACCCGCCAAGCTCGATTACGTAGCAAAGTCGCTCGACCCGTCGGTTGGCACACGCCTTATGCGCGCGGCACTGTCGGCAGACCACCCCGTGATTCCAGGAGAATTCGTCACGGTACGCCTCATGGTGGACGTCGACAAGCAAGCGTATCGCGTGCCGCAGAAAGCCGTCATGCAGCGCCCAGACGGCACCTACTGCGTTTATGTCGCTGCCGACGGCAAAGCACGGCTGCGCACGGTGACTGTCGGTCTTTGGGAAGGCACCGACTGGATTGTTCGCTCGGGACTCAAGGACGGCGACCTCATCATCACGAATCAGCTACTTCGCCTGCAGGAGGGCTCGCCCATTCGTCTGAGCGCCAATGAAGCGCCCACCGAAAAGCACTAACTCGGAGGCCGTGAAGCATGCTGAGCCAGTTCTGCATCCGACGTCCGATCTTCGCGACCGTTCTCTCGCTCATCATTGTGCTTGCGGGCCTCGTGGCGCTGCAGGTGCTTCCGCTCTCGCAGTACCCGAACATTTCGCCGCCGACCGTGCGCGTCTCGGCGACCTACGACGGTGCCGACGCCGAAACCATTGCGCGTACGGTCGCCGCACCGATCGAAGATCAGCTTTCGGGCATTGAAGGGCTTCTCTATTACACGACCAGTATCCGAAGCAACGGCGACATGTCGATCGCCTGTGTCTTCGACGTGGGCGTCGACCCGAATGACGCCATGCTCGAAATCAACAACCGCGTCCGAACAGCCGAACGACGGCTACCCGCCACGGTTCGCGATCAGGGCGTCTCCGTCAGAAAGCGCTCCGATGAAGAGCTTCTCATGATGGCACTCTTCTCGCCCGATCAGTCGATGGGCGTGACGGACATGGCCGACTATGCCAATCTCAACATTGTCGACGAACTCAAGCGCCTGCCCGGCATCGGCGACGTGAACGTTTTCGGCAATGTGCAGTCGGCCATGCGAATCTGGCTAGACCCGCTTCGCATGGGCGAGCTCGGCGTGACGACCCAAGACGTGGAAGCTGCGGTTGAGGCGCAGAACGCGCAGCGCTCGGCAGGCCGCGTCGGCACCTCGCCCACGCTGCCCGAGCAGCAGCTCTACTACACGATCACGACGCCGGGACAGCTCCTCACGCCCGAGCAGTTCGGCAACATCATCGTCAAGAACGACGGTCCGAACGGCCTTGTCCGCATTCGGGACATTGCGACAACCGAAGTTGGCAAGCGCTCTTATGAATTCCGTGTCGACTTGAACGGGCAGCCCGGCGTCAACATCGGCGTTTATCTGCAGACGGGTGCCAACGCCATGGCTGCGGCCGAAGCCGTCAAGTCACGCATTACCGAGCTCGCCAAGCATTTCCCCGAGGGCAAGCTCGACTACATCGTGACGAACGACACGACGATTTTCGTTGAGGCTTCGCTCAATGAGGTCTATCACACCTTAGCCGAAGCGCTTGGGCTCGTCCTTGTCGTCGTGTTCCTATTCCTGCAGAGCTGGCGCGCCACCATCATTCCGATGCTCGCTGTGCCGGTTTCGCTCATCGGCACAATGGCCGGCCTGTGGCTTTTTGGCTTCTCTCTCAACACACTCACACTCTTTGCCATGACGCTCTCGATCGGCATCGTTGTTGACGACGCCATCGTGGTGCTTGAGAACGTCGAGCGCATCATGCGCACGGAAAATCTACCGCCCTTCGAAGCTGCCCAAAAGGCCATGAAAGAGGTGGCGGGAGCGCTTGTCGCCATCGTGCTCGTGCTCTCGGCCGTTTTCGTTCCCGTTGCCTTCCTCGGTGGCATTGCGGGCGAACTCTATCGACAGTTTGCCGTCACGGTAGCTGTCTCCGTTGCGATTTCGGGCTTTGTGGCGCTTACGCTCACGCCTGCGCTCTGCGCGATTCTTCTGAAAAAAGAAACGCAGGGCGAACGAAGCCGTTTCTTCCGCGCCTTCAACGCCGGGCTTGCGCATTTCACGATGCTCTTCCTACAGGTGGTTCGCGCTGCGCTCAAGCACCGCATCATCTCGGCCCTTCTCCTTGTAGCGGTCACGATCGGCGGCTGGCAAATGCTCGAGCACACCCCAACGGCCTTCATCCCGAAAGAAGACCAGGGCATTGTGCGCGTTTCCGTGGCGCTCCCTGAGGGGGCCGCCTTCCCGCGAACCGAGGCCGTTTCGGAAGAGATCCTCGCAAAGGCACAGGAAATGCCTGCGGTGCGCAACGTGCTCACGATGATGGGCTTCGATACGTTCTCGTCGAACATCCGAGCCAACAACGCTACCTTCATCATTCAGCTCAAGCACTGGGACGATCGAACGGATTCCGCCGACGATATTCAGCAGCAGGTGCAGGCCTACATGAATCAGCACTCCGAGGCGCGTGGCGTAGCATCGACCCCGGCACCGATTCCAGGGCTCGGTTCCGCAAACGGCTTCTCGGGCTTCATTACTTCGCACGGCAACGACAATCCGCTTGTTCTTCAAGAGGTGACCGACGCCTTTATGGAGCGCCTTCGCGAGCGCCCCGAACTTACGGGCCTCAGAAGCTTCCTCGTAGCGGATACGCCGCAGCTTGAGCTCGTTGTCGACGAAGATCGCGCTTATGCGCTCGGCGTCCCGGTCGACCAGGTATACGAAACGATCTCGACGCTGATGGGGAGTACGTACATCAACGACTTCACGCGAAACGGCAAAACATACCGCGTCGTCATGCAGGCCGACGCCAAGTACCGCGCAACACCGGAGGACCTCGGCCGTGCGTACGTACGTTCGGAAACCTCGGGCGAAATGATCCCGATTTCGACGCTCATCACCTATTCGCGCAAGTCGGGTGCCGAATCGCTCAGCCGCATGAACGGCTACCTCGGCTCTCAAATCATGGGGGCGGCCGTTCAGGGCGTAGCCTCGGGCGAAGCAATCCGCATTGTTGAAGAACTCGCAGCCGAGTACCTGCCCGAGGGTTACCAGGTCGAATGGACCGGTCAGACCTACCACGAAAAGCGCATCGGCGCCTCGTCGGCAACGGCCTTTGGCTTTGGGCTTCTCGTCATGTTCCTGATTCTGGCCGCTCTTTACGAGCGCTGGTCGCTGCCGATCGCCGTCGTGCTCGCCGTACCCTACGCCTTCCTCGGCGCCATGGTGGCCGTATGGCTGAGAGGCTCGAACAACGACATTTACTTCCAAATCGGCCTGCTTGTGCTGATCGGCCTCACCGCCAAAAACGCCATTCTGATCGTCGAATTTGCCGCACTCAAAATGGAAGAAGGTATGGGCCCCTTTGATGCGGCTATCGCAGCAGCGGGCTTGCGCTTCCGCCCGATTCTCATGACTTCCCTCGCCTTCGTCCTCGGCGTGGTGCCGCTTCTGCTTGCCAGCGGCGCGGGCGCCGCGGCTCGCCACTCCATGGGCACGGGCGTCTTCGGAGGCATGATCGCCGCGACCTTCATTTCGACGATTTTCGTGCCGGTCTTCTTCACCTGGTTTGCCAGACGCAAGAAGACCGCGGCTGAGCTCGCCAAGCCGCAGCCCGAAACCGAAACGCCGAAGCTGCCGCCTCAGAGCACTGCAGGCGAGGTGTCCGTCGAAGGTAAGGACAAGCGCGACGTCTGAGATGTACATCAGTAAGCCGAACTCGCATGAGTTCGGCTTCGCGCAATCAAAAAACCGGATGCCGTGACTAAAGCGGCATCCGGTTCTTTTTTCAATTGATACGCGCAGCGTTACTTGAAAATGTTCTTCATGCGCTCGAAAAAGCCCTTTGTCTTCGGGTTGTGCTTCTCGCCGCCCTGCTTGATCGAATTTTCGAATTCGCGAAGCAGTTCCTTCTGCTTGCCCGTCAGGTTGACCGGCGTTTCGATCAGGATGTGGAGATAAAGATCGCCCGGGTCACGGGTACGCATGTTGCGGATGCCCTTGTCGCGCAAACGGAAGGTCTTGCCGCTCTGCGTGCCTTCGGGGATCGTTATGCGCGTCTTTCCTTCGAGCGTCGGCACTTCGACTTCACCGCCGAGCGCCGCCGTCGCGAACGAAATCGGCAGATCCATATGAAGGTCATCACCGTCGCGCTCGAAAATCTCGCTCGGACGGATGCGGATTTCGATGTAGAGATCGCCAGCAGCGCCGCCGTTGAGCCCCGGCTCGCCCTTGCCAACCATGCGGATGCGCTGTCCGTCATTGATGCCGGCAGGAATATTGACCTCGAGAACCTTGGCCGTGCGCGTATAGCCCGTGCCCTGGCAATCGGTGCAGGGTTCTTCAATCACCTGGCCCGAACCGTGACAGCGCGGGCAAGTCTGCTGAACATGGAAGATGCCGTTCGACATGCGGACGGCGCCGCTGCCGCCGCAGGTCGGGCAGGTCTTCTTCGACGTGCCGGGTTTGCAGCCTGAACCGTGACAGGTTTTACACTCTTCCCACGAGGGCACACGGATTTCCATCTTGCGCCCGTGCGCAGCGTCTTCGAGTGAAATTTCAAGCGAGAAACTCACGTCGTCGCCGCGAACACCCTGCTCGCGTTGCTGACCGCGCGCGCGCGCACCCCCGCCGAAAAGGTCGGAGAAAATGTCTCCGAAGGCGCTCTGAAAGTCGCCCGCACCCATGTTCCCGAAGCTGCCGAAGCCGTTGCCGAAGCCACCCGCGCCGCCAGCGGCCGAAGGGTCGACGCCCGCCTTGCCGAAACGATCGTAAGCCGCGCGCTTCTGTTCGTCGGAAAGCACGGCATAAGCTTCGCCGATTGCCTTGAATTTCTCCTCGGCCGCCTTGTCGCCAGGATTGCGGTCCGGGTGATACTTCATCGCCAAGCGACGATACGCCTTCTTAATTTCGTCGGCGCTTGCGCTGCGGCTAACCCCGAGCAGCTCGTAATAGTCTTGATCTGCCATTGCTTCTGACACTGTTCTTTATTGCAACACGAACGCGTTCGCCGCGTCCCTGCCATATCCAAGAAAGGGCCGGCCCAACCGAATCGAGCCGACCCTTCGTCGTTTCTGCGCCGCCGTGCCGCCCGAAGCGGCTTACACGCGGCGCATCCTCGAGCAGAATTACTTCTTCACTTCCGTGAAGTCGGCATCAACGACATCGTCGTCCTTGTTGCCGTTCTGCTTGGGGGCTTCCTGCTGAGCCTGCGCGGCAGCCTGGTTCATCTTTTCACCGATCTTCTGAGCGGCGGTCATCAAGCGTTCAACAGCAGCATCGATCGCAGCCTTGTCTTCGCCCTTGACCTTTTCTTCGACGTCCTTGATTGCCGATTCGCAGGCAGCACGGTCTTCGCTTTCGACCTTGTCGCCGAATTCCTTCAGCGTCTTCTGAACCTGGCTCACAGCGGCATCGGCCTGGTTGCGGGCCTGAGCGAGCTCGAAGCGGCGATGATCCTCTTCCTTGTTGGCTTCGGCGTCGGAAACCATACGGTTGATTTCGTCTTCCGAAAGGCCGGAACTCGCCTTGATCGTGATGTTGTTTTCCTTGCCCGTGGCCTTGTCCTTGGCGGTGACGTGCAGAATGCCGTTGGCATCGATGTCGAACGTCACTTCAATCTGCGGCAGGCCGCGCGGAGACGGCGGAATGCCTTCGAGATTGAATTCGCCAAGCAGCTTGTTCGAAGCGGCCATCTGGTGCTCGCCCTGATAGACCTTGATCGTCACGGCGGGCTGGTTGTCTTCGGCCGTCGAGAAGACCTGCGCGTGCTTGGTCGGAATCGTCGTATTGCGCTTGATCATCGGCGTCATCACGCCGCCAAGCGTCTCAATGCCGAGCGTGAGCGGCGTCACGTCAAGCAGCAGCACGTCGCGGCGTTCGCCCGTGAGGACCGAACCCTGAATCGCGGCGCCGATAGCAACGGCTTCGTCGGGGTTGACGTCCTTGCGGGGCTCCTTGCCGAAGAATTCGCGAACAACCTGCTGAACACGCGGCATGCGGGACTGACCGCCGACGAGAATCACGTCGGTGATGTCAGACTTGTCGGCCTTTGCGTCACGAAGCGCCTTAACGACCGGTTCGATCGTGCGCTGAACGAGGTCTTCAACGAGGCTTTCGAACTTGGCGCGCGTAATGTTCATATTGAGGTGCTTCGGACCAGTCGCATCGGCCGTGATGTACGGCAGATTGATTTCCGTTTCCTGACGGCTCGAGAGCTCGATCTTGGCCTTTTCGGCAGCATCCTTCAGACGTTGCAGCGCGAGGACATCCTTCGAGAGGTCGGCGCCCGTATCCTTGCGGAATTCGCCGATGATGTAGTCAACGAGGCGCTGGTCGAAGTCTTCGCCGCCGAGGAACGTGTCGCCGTTGGTCGAGAGCACTTCAAACTGCTTGTCGCCGTCAACGTTGGCGATATCAATGATCGAAATATCGAACGTGCCACCACCCAAGTCGTACACGGCGATCTTGCGGTCCGCGGCACCAGCCTTGTCAAGACCGAAGGCGAGCGCGGCAGCGGTCGGTTCGTTGATGATTCGCTTCACTTCAAGACCGGCGATGCGGCCGGCATCCTTCGTCGCTTGGCGCTGACTGTCGTTGAAGTAGGCCGGAACCGTGATGACAGCTTCGGTGACCGGCTCGCCAAGGTAGTCTTCGGCGGTCTTCTTCATCTTGCGGAGAACTTCGGCCGAAATCTGCTGCGGAGCGAGCTTCTTGCCGCCGACTTCAACCCAGGCGTCGCCGTTGTCGGCACGAACGATGCTGAAGGGCATCAGGTTGATGTCCTTCTGAACTTCGGCGTCGTCAAAGCGGCGGCCGATGAGGCGCTTCACTGCGTAGAGCGTGTTCTTCGGGTTCGTGACTGCCTGACGCTTGGCGGGAGCGCCGACGAGAATTTCACCGTTATCGAGATAGGCAACGATAGACGGCGTGGTGCGGGCGCCTTCGCTGTTTTCGATCACTTTGACGTGATCGCCTTCCATGACGGCAACAGCGGAGTTCGTCGTGCCAAGGTCGATGCCAATGATCTTTGCCATGTTTGCTTTTCCTCGTAGCCTTTGTCCGCCCGGCATCGGAACTGTCCGATTCGTTCGATGCGCGCCGCGCACCGCGCGGCCGCTCACGGGCGACATCTTCAAAACTTAAGGGTCGTCGGCGAACGCAGGAAGCAGCTCGGACGACAACCTTTTTCTCACTTAATCCGTATATGGGGACGGCCTTTTTTTTTTCAAGTCTCTCGAAAAAATCTTTTCTTTCTGCATCGATTTCCAAGAACCTTGAATCGCACCTTGCGCTCGCGAGCAAGCTTGCCGCAGTCGTTCGCACGCCTAATAGAAAACGGCCCAGGGCGTTCACCCGGGACCGTTTCCATCTCAAGCCTCAAACAATCGGGCGCTTCGCGCGCCCGTTTGTCCGAATTCCCAATCAGAGCTTCTGCGCGACGCTCACCATGGCAGGACGCAGCACGCGATCGGCAATGAGCCAGCCGCGCTGGAAGACCTCGACAACGTGACCGCCTTCAACGCCTTCGGGCGCGGGAACCATGGCAATCGCCTGATGCTGATGCGGATTGAACTGCTCACCCTTCGGATCGATCGGCTTCATGCCCGACACGTCGAGCGCATGGAGCATCTGGCGGTACGTCGCGAGCATCCCTTCGCGCATGGGATTGTCCGCGTCATCCTTCGTCACCTCAATGGCCTTTTCAAGACTGTCGACGACGGGCAGCAGATTTTCGGCAAATTTCTCGATGCCGAACTTGCGCGCCTTCTGCACGTCTTCGGCACAGCGGCGGCGCGTGTTCTCGAGTTCGGCCATCGCGCGCACATAGAGGTCGTAGTGCTCGAGTACCTTGGCCTCAGCAAGCTTGAGTGCCGTCTGGAGATTTTCAACCGTCGGCGCTTCGGCTTCTTCGGCTTCTTCGGCTTGTGCACCGCAGCAGCAACCTTCCTTTTCGGCGTGCTCTTCGCAGGCACAGTCCTTGCCGCCGCAGCACCCGGTTTCCGCGGCCTCGGCCGACGTTTGCGTCGTTTCCTGATTGAACGGTTCCTTTTCGTTCTGAGCTTGCGTCATTTCGCTTCGTTCCTTGTACAAGTGCGCCGCAGCGCGGAGCCGCCGGGAGCAGACCGGCCGCCCTCGAAATTTTGAGTCTGCTATTTATATGGGGACGGTTCGCGCGAATTCAAGCGCGCAGGCGCCTCAGAACCAACCCGCGAGTTCGCGCCGCACGATCGCTTCGTAAAGCGCAATGGCAGCATTGCTCGCATTAAGCGACGGAATGTAGTGAAAAACGCCGTCGGGATGCACTGATAGATAAATGCCGCGCAGTTCGTCGTCGATTTCCTCAATCGTCTCGAGACAATCGGCGGAAAAGCCCGGACAAAGAACGTCAATGCGATCGACGCCTTCGTCACCCCAAGCGCGCACCATATCGATCGTGTAGGGCTGGAGCCACTCGTCACGCCCAAAGCGGCTCTGGAAGGAAAGTCCCCACTCGTCGGCCTCGAGCCCCAGGGCTGCAGCCAGCAGCACCGCGCTCTCGCGGCACTCGGCTTCGTATGGATCACCGAGCGCGGAGCTCTTCTTCGGAATACCGTGAAAACTGAAAAGCGTTCGCCCGCGGCCTTTTTCCGGACGTCCGGCTTTTGCCCAATGGGCTCTCACCGTACTAGCAAGCGCATCAATATATTCGGGCGCGTCGTGGTAGCCGCGAATCGTCCGCACAGCCGGAATGCATCTCAGGCTCGAAAAATGCGAAAACGCGGCATCCAAGCATGCGGCGCTCGTTTGAGAGGCATACTGCGCAAACATCGGAAAAAGCAGAATTTTCCGAACGCCCGCGGCGCAAAGTTCGTCGATTACGCTCGCAACCGAAGGGTTGCCGTATCGCATTGCCGCGCGAACGATCACCTTGCCGCCGAGCGCATTTCCAAGCTTTTGTGCGATGTCGCTGCAGTGCACGATGAGCGGCGAACCGCGATCGGTCCAGACGCCTTGATAGCGCTTGGCAGACTTGGCCGGCCGCGTTCTCAAAATAATGCCGTGCAGAATGGGCATCCATTGCCAGCGGGGCAGTTCGACGATTCTCGGATCGGAGAGAAACTCCGCCAGATAGCGACGAACGGCGTCGGCCTCGGGCGCATCGGGCGAACCCGTATTGATGAGAAGCACCGCCGTGTCGGCCATCGCGCAATCGTTTTTGAAAGAAGACGTCGCCATTAAGGATATCCGCCAAAGACTGTTCTTCGCGCCAGGGCGAAACACTTGAAAAAAAGACGCGGCGCCTGCCGCAAAAGCGGACGCCGCGTTGATTTTTACCAAATCAGCTTAAGACGAGCTTGGCTGCGATCAGAGAGCCGCCGCACGGCCAAAATCGTCGGCGCCGCTCTGACGACGGCGCCAGAGAAAGAGCACCGCGCCGCCCAGAAGACTCATCCAGAACTTGCCAATCACTTGGCCCGCAAGGAAATCGAGCGACCCGAAGGCAAGCGTGAGAAAGATCATACTGTCGACCACAGATCCAGCAAGACCGGAGAGAATCACAGCTGAAGAGGGGAAGCGCTTGCGCATAGGCGTATAGACGGCAAAGTCAGCGAGTTCCGAGAAGAAGAACGCCGCCGTCGACCCGATCACAATATGCGGGTCGGCAAGCCAAGCGGAAATAAACGCACCGGCAACGATCGCGAGGATGGTCCAGCGGTTGCCGAGCAGCGTCTGCACCGCGTCACGCAGCACGAGCGCAAATCCCGCGAGGAGCACGGCCGAGGGCGACATGATGCCCGGCCACACAGGAATGAGACACGGGCCGTTCGGCTCGCAAACAAGACCCACGTTCGTAACGAACCAATTGCCCGTCGGAATCGTGAGAATGAAAAGGATAAGGCACACCAACCCGGCGGCCGACAAACGAGGAGTCTGCTGCATGACGAATCTCCGGACGCGAACGGCGCAGTCAGCCGAAGCATCCCAGGTTCAAAGGGAAACGCCAGGGCAGACGGTTCAGCTGCCGGCGTCGAAAAAGCGCATGAGACGGCGCGGCAGATAGTCGAGATTCCCGGGGAAGTTCCCTTCGGGGAAGCCGACGTGACCGCCTTCCTGCGGAAAGTCCGCCGTTACCGCACTGCTCAATTCCGACTCGTTCGGCAGCGACCAAGCCGGCAGGAACGGATCGTTTTTAGCATTGAGGAGCAGAAGCGGCACGCGCACGCTACGCAGAACAGGTTTGGCAGAGCACTTCTGCCAGTACTCCATGGCCGAAGAGAAGCCGTGGACGGGCGCCGTGTACATGTCGTCGAAATCATACATGTTTTGCACGCGCTTGACCTTTTCAATATCGAACATGTCAGGGTACTCACGCGCCTTCTCTTCGAGCTTCACTTTGAGCGTGGAGAGAAACATGTTGGCGTAGAGAATGTTGACACCCTTGGTGAGACGCTCGCTGCCCGCCACAAGATCGATCGGCGCGCAAACGGCCGCAGCCGCATCCACAAAGTGAGAGGCACTCTCACCGAAGTCTCCGAGGCACTTGGCGAGCTGATTGCCCCCGAGACTCACGCCCACAGCGTAGACGGGCGCCTTCGGGAAGCGGCTTCGCACCGTCTGCAGCACCCAGCTGCAGTCGCCGCTGTCGCCCGAGTAATAAGCACGCGGCTTCAAATTCATGAGTCCGCCGCAGGTACGGAAGTGCGCGACAACGCCGCGCCAGCCGCGCTCAAGGCATGTCTTCATGAGCGCGAGCGCATAGTGGCTGTCGCTAGCGCCCTCGAGACCGTGAAAGTGCACGAGGATCGGCGTTTCGGCCGACGGCGCGGGCGGATCGACCCAGTCCCACGCCACAATGTCGTCGTCGAACGTACGCACGATCTCGCGGCGGTACCTCACCTCTGGTTTGGGCGTCAGGCGCGCCGGAATTACCGTCTGCAGATGACCGCCCGGACACCAGGCGGGCGCTTGATAATCGGAAGCAACAATCGGCATAGCAGATCGAATCAAAACTCGGTTGCAGGTCTACCCAATTTTATTGACGCCCAAAAATCCGCGCTTTCACGCAGCGCTGCGAATCGGCTCGTCAGTACCGAACACTTCGCGCCACAGCCTTTCCACGGCGGCACGCTCGTCGATCACGATGTCGGGCGGCACGCGCGCAGGTGCACCTTCACCGGCATTCAGCCGAATCTCGTGCTGCAGTGCGCGGTAGCGTCGGTAGGCGCGTACGGCCGCCAGCGCCGTCTCCTCGGCGAGGAACCCTGCCCGCGCGCTCATTTCAAGGAGCAGAATATTGCCGAAGTTGTTCAGGAGTGCCGGTTCGGCCGCCGCATGCGCAAGTACGAGGAACTGCACGACGAACTCGACATCAACCATGCCACCTCGGTCCTGCTTGATATCGAAATATTTCGTGCGATTCGCGTGTCCGTCGAGCATCTTTCTTCGCATTTTGAGCACTTCGTCGCGAAGCGCTGCGCGGTCGCGGTCGCGCGCGAGAATCTTTGCGCGCTCTTCTTCAAAGCGCCGACCGAGATCTGCATCGCCCGCAACGAACCTGGCCCGCGTGAGCGCCTGATGCTCCCATACCCACGCCCCGTTGCCGTCGACATTTTCCTGGTAGCGGCAAAACATGTCGAAGGGACAGACGACGAGCCCGTTTTCGCCGTTGGGACGCAGTCTGAGATCAACGTCGAAAAGTTTGCCCGATGAGGTTTGAACACTCAGCCAGCTCATCATGCGGCGCACGAGCCGACTGTAGATCATGGTCGCCTCGGGGCGCTCGTCGTCGTAAATGAAAACCAGGTCGAGGTCGCTCGCGTAGGCAAGCTCTTTGCCGCCGAGCTTGCCGTAACCGATCACGGCAAAGCGCGGCTGTTCGTCGGGGTCCTTCGTTACGGTCTGCCAAGCCAGTTCGATTACCTGTGCAATTGCGGCGTCGGCGAGCGCCGAGAGCTGATCGGCAAGCCGCTCGACGGTAAAACGCCCGTCCAGGTCGGCAATAAGCAATCGGAAAACGGCTGCGTGATGCATGTCGCGCAGAATGTTCATTTGCCGCTCCTGATCGCCTTCGGTCTGCTCGAGGCTCTCGCGCAGTTTTTCACGCCAGTGACTCCAGTCGACGGGCGTAAAGTCGTCCATTTCGACGTTTCTCGCATCAACGAGCTCATCGAGCACGATCGGATGGCGAACAATGTAATCGGCACTCCAGCGACTTGCCGCCAGAACACGCCCCACGCGCTCGGCCGCACTCGGGTACTGATAGAGCAGCGCCACGTAGGTCGAACGCCCCGCAATCGCTTCCAGAAGCCGCAAATAGCGCGACAGCAACTCTTCGGCAGAAATCGTGCGCGTCTCGCCCACAACGCGCCAGGCCGGGCAATGTTCGGTCACGAACTGCACAAGCTTGCGCATACGCGTACGCGCATCTTCGGACACCATGCTCGCATAGCGGCCCGAAACGAGTGCACAGATGCGCGAGACATATTCGTCGGCGTCTGCCTCATAGCCGAGCTCGACAAGCTTTTTCGCAAGCTGCTCGCGCGCCGTGGGTGTACCCGATGTCCACCCGACGGGCCAGGCGTGCTCATCAGTTTCCGACTTCGCTTCGTTCACTTTAAAAATGCTGTCGAAAGCCCGCGAAACATACTCGCGAACGGCTTCGACCTGCGCCCAGAGCGCTTCGGGCGATCTGCCCAAAAGAGCGGCCGCCGCCTCGAGCGTCTCGCCGCTTCTCGGCAACCACTGCGTCTGCTGATCGTCCACATACTGAAGCGCATGTTCAACATCGCGCAAGAATACGTAGTGCGTCTTAAGCGACTCGGCCGTGGCTCTCGCGATGGCGCCGCTCGCCGCAAGCGCATCGAGCATATCGAGTGTGCCGCGGCCGCGTAGTGACGGATCGCGTCCGCCGCGAATGACCTGCTGCGTCTGAACGATGAACTCGATCTCTCGAATGCCGCCGCGCCCGAGCTTGACGTTGACGCCTTCGCGCGAACGAAGCTGTTCACGCCGATCGGTCTCGGCGCGAATCATTTCGTGCAGTTTCGTTAGTGATGAAATAGCGCCGAAGTCAAGGTACTTTCTGAAAACGAATGGCCGCACGAGTGAGCGGGCTTCTTTGGCCTGCGCAGCAAATTGCAGTGGGTCGGCAAACACAGGCTCGTTGACGATTCGGCCCTTCAACCACGCGAAGCGTTCCCAGTCGCGCCCCTGCGAATAGAGATACTCTTCGAGCATGTCGTTCGAGCAGACGATCGGTCCCGCGTCACCGTTCGGACGCAAGCGCATATCGACGCGAAAAACAAAACCCGGTCCCTCGATCTCGTTGAGTGCAGGAATGACGCGCTTTGCTAAGCGCGAGAAGAACTCCGCGTTTGAAAGCTGTCGCGTCGCTTTCGGGTACTCGGGCGTAGCATGCGTTTCGCCATCTTCGCCATACAAGAAGACGAGATCGATGTCAGACGAAACATTGAGTTCGGCACCGCCGAGCTTACCCATACCGACTGCGAGAAGATCCTGCGGCACACCCGAAAGCCCGTAGGGCACCCCGTGGCGCTCGGCTAAAAGCTTCGCCTGAACGCTCACCATCTTCGAAACGGCTGCTTCAGCAAAAGCCGTCATGACAGCCACAACCTCGTCGTAGCCGCACAGTCCCGACGCATTGCGCCCGACAAGTCCGACAACAATCTCGCGGCGCAGTTTGCGCAGCGCGAGTCCGAGCGCTTCCGCATCGTCAATGCCCTCGAGCTTCGCGCGGATCGCTTCCGGCATCCACGTCTGCGTACAGATCGTCTCAAATAGCGCCCGGCGCTCGTCGTCATCCCCCATCGGCAGCATTGCCTTGAGTGAACGACGAACAAAAGCGGAATAGCGAATGACATCGGAAAGCGTGGGCGTCGGCATGACTTGAAGCTCCTTTGCGTCGCAAGGTACGAAACTTTTCAATTCTACGAGCGCATAGCGTCCCGAAGACAACCCAAAATGCCCGCAGACAGGCCGAATTGCACAATCGGCATGCCACCGACTCTCTAGAATAGAGGTCAAGCAGATTTCGACCCGTTTTTTTCGTCGGCAGGCATGAACTTTTACGTCAAGCGCTATGGAGAATTTTCGCGAAGGGCGCGGCGTCCCGGCGAACCGAATGCAAAGCTTCACTGGCTTTGGTCCACGCTCATTGCGCTCTACTTCATCGCGGGTTTCGTCATTCTGTTCACACGCTGGTTTGTGACGACGCAGCTCGACGACCACCTCGCCGCCATCGAATCTGCCGTGACCGACGCCTTCGGTGTCGTTGTCAATGCCGAGCACATCGAGGGGGGCTTTCACCTCATTCGACCGACGCTCGTTCTAACCAACGCGACCCTTTCTCGCCCGGGCGGCCCGGTCTCTTTGACGTTGCCAAAGGTCGAAGCCGAATTTTCCTGGTCCTCACTCTGGCATCTTGAGCCGCGTTTTCATGCGCTGGTCGTCACGGCGCCCAAGCTAACCGTCCGCAGGCTCGAGAAATACAAGTTCGACATTGCGGGCTTCGTGCTGGACGCCGAAGAACCTGCGGAAGAATCCAAGCCCGACTCGAAGCGCTCCTTCACGTCTTGGCTCCTCGGCCAAGACCAGCTCATTCTGAAGAACGGCGACTTTACCTACATTGACGAAACACGACCGAACGCGCTTCCTGTCACGATACGAAGTGCACAGGCCGTATTTGACCAGCGACTCCTCGATTGGCGCGCAGCCGTCCGCGCAACGCTCGCCGAAGGTAAAACAGTCAAGCACTTCGAAGCAAAAGCCCGCATCGAAAAAGGACTCTTCACAAGAAGCGAGAATCCGCTCACGTGGAAGGGCGAGGCATACTTTCACTCCGACCGCATCAACGGCGCAAGTCTGTTGCAACGCATCGGACTCTCGCGCTACGCCCGTTCGGGCGAAGGCGCGGCACGCGCCTGGGTTCAGTTTGAGAGCGGTCGCGTTGTTTCTGCAACAGCAGACCTTGCGCTCGGGCGCGTCGTCGCACGCTTTAACAGCACCCTGCCGCCTGTGCGGTTGTCCCATTTGAGCGGGCGCTTTACTTACGAGAACGACGGCGCAGGTGGGCACGCTGTCGCCGCAAGCGCGCTTGAATTCGCCGGCAGCGACCGACGGCTTCGCTTCGGTCCAGCGGAGATCACGTCCGCCTGCGACACCGATGCCTCGGGTTCGCTGCTAGGTTGCAGTTTTTCCGCCTCTGAAATTTCGATTGACACGCTCTCGCAGCTCGCACCCTCGCTGCCGATTCCCGACAGTGCCCGATCGTTTCTCAAAAGCAAGCCCGTTTCCGGCATGCTTCGGAACGTCTCCGCAAGCGTGCGCGGCGATTTCGCCAATCCCGCCAACTGGAGCTTCAACGGCGGATTCACGGGGCTCACACTCCCGGCGGGCGACGATGCACTGCCGGGCTTTCGCAATCTTTCGGGCGCAGTCGCTTCCGCGCGTCCAGGCGAATTCGACCTCACACTTGAATCTTACGTTTCGCAACTCACGTTCCCGGGCGTCTTCCGTGAGCCCAAGCTCAATTTCGATGCCATGACGGGATTCGTTCGCGTGCGCACAGACCCGCACCTGCGACTCGATTTCGAGAATATCCGCATCAAAAACGGGGATGCCTCCGTTACCGGTTCAGGCTCTTGGGAGGCCACGGGCGGCGCCGGCACGATCGATATCGGCGGCGAGATCCTCTCGGCGCGTGCCGAGTCCGTACACAAGTATCTGCCCAATGTCGTGGGCGACGCCGCGCTCGACTACGTCGAAGCAGGCGTCAGGGGCGGCAAAGCCAGCGCGGGCACTTGGGTTGTGAGAGGCAGACTCGACGACTTTCCTTGGGACGGGCCGACCAAAGGTTTGGGCATCTTCAAGATTGAGACCGACGTTTCGGGCGGCATTCTCGACTTTATGCCGAGCCATCGCTTGAAGAAAGGCGGTGGGTTTGTCGCCGAAGAGCACTGGCCGCTTTTGACAGGCATTGACGCGCATCTGCTCTTTGAAGGCAACCGCATGCTCATCACGGGACGCCGCGCTCGTTCGATGAAGCTCGCGGCATCCGCCGTTCGCGTCGAAATTCCCTCCTACACCGGCAAAGATGCACGGTTGCTTGTCAACGGACGAATTGAGAGCGACCTCGGAGACGCAATCGGCTATCTGAACGGCACGCCGTTCCTGCGAGACATTCTTGGCGACAGCTTTAAGGACGCCAAAGGCAAAGGACGGCAAACAAGCCTACTCACCCTCTCGATGCCGCTACAGGCGCCTGAGAAAACGAAGTATGCCGTTGAAAGTACGCTTGCGAACGCCGAGTTTCAGTACCTGCCGATCCTGCCGGTCGCGCAAAAGCTCGGCGGAAGCCTGCTCTTTGACAACGCGGGCATCCACGCAAAAGCGCCGCTCACGGGCACGCTCTCGGGTGCACCGTTGCGCGTCTCGGCTGCAACAGAAAAAGGCACTTTCAGGCTCGACATTGAAGGTCGTCTCACGCCAGAGGATGGCAAGCGCATGCTCGCTCAGCCTTGGAGCGACCCGCTTTTCGGCCAGATGCTCGGTCATGCGGACACTCGCGTAAGGCTCGAGCTGCCGCTCACCGAACCTGCCAAGTGGTCGCTTGCAGGATCGAGCGACCTCGCGGGCCTAGCACTTACGTTGCCCGAACCCTTTGCGAAGACCGAAGCGGCCGAGTGGCCCGTTTCCTTCAGCTGGACGCCTGCGGGCGACAAACACCGGGAATTGCGCATTGCGCTTGAAAAGCGTGCCGACATCGACATGCACTTTGAGGTCCGCAAAGAAGGACACGCACCTGCGGGCGGCACGCTCGCTCTCGGTACGACACTCAAGCCCAGGACCCAAGGGTTTGACGTCGCCGTCGCCATTCCTAACATCGACCTTGATGCGTGGAGTCGTCTCATGAGCGCCTCAGGCTCCGTCGCCAGCGCCTCAAAGGAAGAGCTTCTCAAAACACTCGAAGGCGACTTTCTCTCGCAGCTCTCGAGCGCGACGCTCAAAACCGAAGCGCTTCGCTGGAGCGGTGAAACGTTCGACAACATCGATTCGACGCTGCGCCACGTCGACAAGATCTGGCACTTGCGTTTGCAGTCCGAAGAAGCCGCCGGCCAAGTTGAATTCCGCGAACCGCCTTCGGCAGACGGGCAACCGACGCTCTCGGTGAAGCTCCTGCGGCTGCACCTGCCTGCAGCCGCTGAATCCGCCATGGGCGAGGACATCGCGCGGGCGCCGCGCAACTGGCTGCCGAACCTTGATGTCGTCGTAGATGACTTACGCATCGGCAAACGCAACATCGGCAAAGTTGAAATCAACGCCCGCAATCTCATTGAAAACGGCCGAGAGACGTGGCAAATCGACCACTTTGCAGTACGCAACCGCGGCGGTACGCTCTTGGGGACCGGCGGCTGGCAGAGTGGTGGGCCGAACGATCCCACCGGCAGGAGTGCCGTTTCGCTCAAGGCGGATGTTCGCAGCGTGGGTGAGGTGCTTCAGAGTCTCGATGTCGTTGACGTCATTCACGACGCCCCGGGCTCGCTCACGCTCAAGGCCGACTGGAAGGGTATGCCCGTCGACTTCAACTTCGAGACGCTCAACGGGGAAATTGTCGGTAGAACCGGCGCGGGACAACTCATTCAAATTGAACCGGGAGCAGGACGTCTTTTGAGCCTTCTCTCGATGCAGCACCTGCTGCGACGTCTTACGCTCGATTTCCGCGACGTTGCCGGCCGCGGCTTTGGCTTTGATTCGCTCTCGGTCAATTCAACCATTGCCAACGGCATGCTTCACACTGAGAAATCCTCAATGATCGGTAGCGCCGCCACGGTGCTGATCGGCGGTGACGTTGACCTCGTCAACGAAGTACTCGACCTCAAGGCGATTGTGCTGCCGAGCATCAACGCAGAAGGTGCATCCTTGGCCCTTGCGATTGCTAATCCGGCCGTCGGCATCGGCACACTTCTCGCACAATTCGTGCTCAAGGACCAGATCTCGAAGATGCTGAGCTCCGAATACGAAATTCGCGGCACGTACGACGCACCCGACATCCAGAAGATCTCTCGCCCGTTCGCAGGCGGCGCAGACAACGAGCCGCTTCGAAAAAATTAAAATGGCCTCTCTCACGTAGGTCGGAGCACCCGCCTTGAGCAAGTGCTCGGCAATCAGTCTGGTACCGACCGACGCATGAAAAGAAAAATCAATCTGCCACCAAACCTCAAAAAACCGATGCGCATCTCCGCCTGCCAGATGGTTTCCGGGCTTGACCCGGAAGAAAACGTTCTTCATGCACTCAAATTAATCGGCGCGGCAGCCGAATCGGGAGCCGAGCTTGTCGTACTGCCCGAGCACTTTGCCTGTGTCGACCGCGACGACAGGTCGCTACTCGCCGTTGCCGAATCCTTTAACAACGGCCCCATTCAAGACGCTATCCGCACAGCGGCACTGCGCCACAACGTATGGATCTGTGCGGGCTCCGTCCCGATTGCCTGCGACGACTCGCATTTCTACAACGCCTGCATTGTTTACGACCCCAAGGGCGAAACCGCGGCTCGCTACGATCGCATTCACCGCTTCGAATACCGCCGCGGTAACGATGAAGCCTATGACGAATCGCGCTTCGTGCAGGCGGGTGCCAACCCGGTAAGCTTTCGCCTCACCACGTGGGATGGCGTCGAGCTGCGAGTTGGCCTTGCGCTTGGCTTCGACCTGCGATTCCCGGAGCTCTTCCGAAGCCTCGGAACATGCGACTTGATTCTGCTGCCGGCCACCTTCACCGAAACAACCGGCCGCGCACACTGGGCAACGCTCCTGGCAGCCCGCGCTATTGAGAATCAGTGCTACGTCGCGGCGGCTGCACAGGGCGGTCTGCACGAATGCGGCAGACGAACTTGGGGGCACAGCCGTCTGATCGATCCTTGGGGCAACATGGTGAGCGAACTGCCTTCGGGCGAAGGGATCGTCATCGGCGACATCGACCCGAAGCTCATCGCCAACGTTCGCGCGATGCTTCCCGCACTCGACGCACGCGTACTTTACTGATCGAGCACCGCCGCATGGAGCACGGGCCCCTTCTCTCTCGGCAGAACCAAGCCGAACGCATTCTTCTTGCGCCCGCGGCGCTTGAAGAAGCTTCACTCGAGCGTGCCCTCGCGCGACTCGCCCGCGGGCGCGTCGACTGGGCGGATATCTACCTGCAGGAAACGATTTCAAGGGACTGGCTTCTTGAAGACAGTGCCGTCAAGACGGGAAGCTTCTCGCTCGATCGCGGTGCGGGATTGAGAAGCGTGCTCGGGGCAAGTGCCTCGCTCTGCTACGCCAATTCACTCGACGAGCGCGCGCTGCTGCGCTGCGCCGATGCGGCCGCAACCATGAACGGTCGGGGCAACAGCGGCAAGGCGTGCCGGTACCTCTCTGCGGGAACCGGAGTGCGGACGCCGCTTTACGAAGCGATCGACGAAACAGGGGAAACCGTGAGCGAGCGGCAGATCGCGCTCCTCGAATTCGTCGATCGAACCGCTCGCGGACTCGACCCGGCAGTCACACAGGTACTAGCCACGTACCAGACCGAGCGCGACGCGATCTTTATTGCCGGGCTAGACGGCCGCCGCTTGGGCGATGTGCGTCCCATGAGCTACCTTTCGATCACCGTTACGGTCGAGCGCGGCGGCCGACGCGAGCGAGCTACGAGTGGCGGCGGAGCACGAGCGGGCATTGCCTTTTTCACGCCCGAGCGCGTTCAAGCCTGGATCCGCCAGGCCGTTGACGAAGCGCTGCATTCGCTCGAAGCGGATCCTGCACCCGCAGGCATTTTCCCAGTCGTTCTCGGTCCGGGCTGGCCCGGGATTCTGCTGCACGAAGCCGTCGGCCACGGACTCGAAGGCGACTTCATCCGCAAAGGTTCTTCAGCATTCTCAAACCGCTTCGGCGAAGCGGTTGCCGCGCGCGGCGTCACGATTGTCGACGACGGCACGATTCCCGAGCGCCGCGGCTCGCTCGCTTTTGACGATGAAGGCACGTCCACAAGCAGAACCGTCCTTATTGAAGACGGCAAACTCTGCGGCATGCTTCTCGACATCACGAACTCACAGCTTCTCAACCGAGCGCCAACAGGCAACGGCCGCAGAGAAAGCTTTGCGTCGCTGCCGATGCCGCGAATGACAAATACCTTCATGTTGCCCGGACAATACGATCCGGGTGAAATCATTGCCTCGGTCGATTTCGGCATTTATGCGGAAAACTTCAACGGCGGCCAGGTCGACATCACGAACGGACAGTTCGTCTTCAACATGTCGAAGGCCTGGCTTATCGAAAAGGGAAAAATAACGCGGCCGGTCAAAGGGGCCATGCTTTCGGGCGACGGTAAAAAAGCCCTCCTCGGCATCCGAATGGTCGGCAGCGACCTTGCCCTTGACCAGGGCAGTGGTCAATGCGGCAAAGACGGTCAGCAGATTCCAGTGGGCGTCGGCATGCCGACGGTGCGAATCGACACACTCACCGTCGGCGGAACATCGATCGGATGATGCGTCGTGCGATCGACCCGCTTCTCACAGTGCCCGACTCCTATAATGAGCGTCAAAACTCTACTGAACCACGGGAAACAGCGTGCTTAACTCATTCAAGCTCATGACCCCTATCGTGTGGCTGACGCGCCTTCTTGTCGGCGCGTATCCGCACTGGCAGGGATGCGCGCCCTCCGCTCGTCAGCGGATTTATTTCGCCAACCACACGAGTCACCTCGATACGATCGTCATCTGGGCGTCGCTGCCGCCGGCGTTGCGCGCTCACGTGCGCCCCGTCGCCGCCAAGGACTATTGGGAAACCGGCATTCGGCGACGCATCGCCGTTGACGAACTGCATGCGGTCCTTGTCGACCGCCGTCGAACGGAACACGCCAACCCGCTCGATCCGCTTCGCGAAGCGCTCGCGCAGGGCGACTCTCTCATCATCTTCCCGGAAGGTACCCGCCGTCCGCAACCGTTGCCGAGCCCCTTCAAGTCCGGCATCTGGCGCCTGATGCGCGAGTTTCCGTCCGTCGAACTGATTCCCGTTTATATTGAAAACCTGCACCGCGCCATGCCCAAGGGCGTTCTCATTCCCGTTCCGACGGTTTGCTCCGTGCGCTTCGGTGCGCCGCTCGAGCACACCCCGGAAGACCTCAAGGACGACTTTCTCAATCGGGCGCGCGACGCTGTCATTTCTTTGGCCAACGCATGAGACTCGGATTCACCATTCAAGAGGCTTACGTCATCCTGCTCGTCGGCCTCTCGCTTCTTGCCGCCGGCGCTACGTTTTACGGGCAATGGGCACTCAAAAAAGTCAGTAGCCTGCAGCAGCGTTACCGCCTGCAGATCGTCAACTCGCGCGTGCGCATGGCCTGGTGGCTGATTGTCGTCTTCACGATCGGATTTGCCGTCGGCATACCGACGCTGCTCTTTTTCTTTGCGATCATCAGCTTCTTTTTATTGCGCGAATTCATCGCGATCACGCCGACCAAGCCGACGGACCACTACGCACTCGTCATCGCCTTCTACCTTGCAATTCCCGTGCAGTACGTTGCCATCGGCTTTGACCTGCCCGAGATCTATACGCTCTTCATTCCGGTGTACCTTTTCCTCGTGCTCCCGGTCGTCACGGCGCTCTCGAAGGACACCGACCGATATCTTGAGCGCGTGGCCAAGGTTCAGTGGGGTGTCATGCTCTGCGTCTACTGCGTGAGCCACGCGCCCGCGATCGCGATGCTCGACCTGACGCGCTACAACTCGTCTGGACCGCTTCTGATGCTGTTCTTCCTGCTCGTGGTATTCGTGTCGGACTTCTCAGCCGCCATTGCGAGCTCCATGATCGGCAAGAAGACCGTCGGCTTCAACGCCGGCCGAACCGTTGCCGGAACGGCGATCGGCTGCGCCTGTGGGTTCCTAGCCGGTGCCGCGATGTATTGGATTACGCCTTTCCGCTTCTGGCAGGCACTCCTTATGGCGCTCGCCGTCGTGATTTCGGGCGTGCTCGGCGACCTCGTCTTCAACTGCGTTCGCCGCAGTATGGGCGCAGAGCGCTTGGCCGGCGAAGGCGATGTCTACATCACTCGAGGTCTGTTGGCTCGGCTTGCGCCGCTCACGTTTGCCGCCCCCGTCTTCTATCACCTCACCGTCATTTTCTTCATTACCTTCAAGGACGCCTTCTGAGCAACGTCCACCGAAGAAAACGAACAACAAAAAACCGCCTGGCTTCCTCTTCAAGCCAAGCGGTTTTTTTATTGCGATCCCGTCAACGCCTGCTCTCTGCAGGCGCTACGCCTTAAACAATCAGCGGCGGCGCTGCTGACTGGAAACGGGCGGACGGCCTTCGATGTGGCGGAAGGTGATGCGGCCCTTCGTCAGGTCGTAAGGCGAAAGTTCGAGCGAGACGCGGTCGCCGGCGAGAATGCGGATGTGATGCTTGCGCATCTTGCCGTTCGTGTACGCCACAAGTTCGTGCCCATTGTCAAGCTTCACGCGATAACGAGCGTCCGGAAGGACTTCCAGAACCTGACCCGTCATCTCGATGAGATCTTCCTTTGCCATAAATTTTTTTCGGTTGAGTATGTAAGAGAGCGCCGCGCGAACCGGCGGCATGTTGTTCGGAGCATTCCGTTCGATCCGCCTGAATGCGCTCTTTGTCGAGCGGAACACCGAATTCGCGCACGCGAAATGTCCTGTCCGGATCAACGGAACCGCGATCGATCGCGAGGTTCGTCTCGCTCGACCGGCCCAATATCACGCCGATGCTGCGACACGGACCGCAAATCGACGATGCGCGGGATTGTACACCGATCAAATTCGTCTTCGCCCTGTTCTTATCCGCTTTTTCCGCCTTTTCATCCGCTTTGCGCACACGCCGCACACGATTTTCCTCAGCCTGCCTACCCGGAGAGCAGCCTCTTAAGATAAACGGAAGAGCGGCTCGTTAAGATTGTTTTCGAAGTCCGTCGCCGCGTGCTCCTAACCCACGCCTAAGCCGACTCACTTTAAAATCATTCCCGACGAATTCCAATTGCGGCCGCCAGCCTTTGGGCCGGGATCTCCCGCGCGCCGCGCAATCAATCTTCGGCCAGCATGCACCACCTCGGCATGCGCCACATGGAGAAAACAAATGAAATCCGTTTTGGTTCTCTACTACAGCCACGGCGGCCACACTGCCCGAATCGCGCGCCGTATTTGGGAAACGGTCATTGCCGAAGGCAATCAGGCGGACCTGATGAGCGTCGTTGAAGCTGACCGTGAAGGCATCGACTGGAACAAGTACGACCTTGTGATCGCGGGCGCCCCCGTTATCTACGGCAAGTTCCACAAGTCCTTCCGCGCCTTCGTCAACAAGTTCAAGTCCGTGCTTGACGCCAAGGCCAACAGCTTCTTCTCCGTCTCCGTCGTCGCGCGCACCCCCGCCAAGTGCACGCCCGAAGGCAACGTGTATACGCGCAAGTTCCTTGAAACGAATCCCTGGAAGCCCAAGGATGCGCACTGCTTCGCCGGCAAGGTCGACTACCCGAACTGGAACTGGTATGAAACCGCCGCCATCCAGATGATCATGAAGATGACCAAGGGCCCGACGGATGCGACAGCGATCGTCGACTACACCGACTGGGAGGACGTCAAGGCTTATGCACGCCACTGCCTGACGCTCAACGCCTAACTTCTGGCGCTTCCCTCCCCCAAACCGACGCTGTCTTTCGCGCAGCGTCGGTTTTCTTTTGTCGAGATCTGCAGGAAAATTCCTAATATCGGTACGCGGAGCGGGCGCTCGTTTGGGCTAAACTCCGGTGCCTTGAACAAATACCGAAGCTTTCGACTCCTGCGAGTGCTTATGTCTGACTTTCCTTGGTTCACTACCTACCCCGAAGGTGTCCCGCATGAAATCAATCCGGACATCTACCCGAGCATCCCCGCCATCCTGGATGAGGCTGCCCGGAAATTTCCCGATCGCATCGGGTACACGAACATGGGGGTCGGCATCAGCTACCGCGAGATGGTGGCGCTGAGCAAAGATTTTGCCGCCTACCTCCAGTCTCGACCCGACTTGAAGCCCGGCGACCGCGTGGCGGTCATGATGCCTAATCTGCTGCAATATGTCGTCGCCGTCTTTGGCATCCTTCGCGCGGGGCTCATCGTCGTCAACGTCAACCCGCTTTATACGGCGCGTGAAGTCAACCACACGCTGCGCGACTCAGGTGCGAAAGCCATCGTCATCATCGAGAATTTCGCTAAAACGCTCGAAAAAGCGCTTCCGGGTACCGCCTGCAAAGAAATTGTCACAACGAGCGTGGGTGATCTGTTCCCGTTCCCGAAGCGCCAAATCGTCAACTTCGTCGTACGTACCGTTAAAAAGATGGTGCCCGCGTACTCGCTGCCGCAGGCAGTGGGCTTCCGTGATGCGCTCGAAGCGGGCAAGCGCGCCAGCTTCAAGCCCGTTGAAATTCGCAATACCGACATCGCCTTCCTGCAGTACACGGGCGGCACGACGGGTGTTGCCAAGGGTGCCGAACTCACGCACCGCAACCTCGTCGCCAACATCACGCAGATCAGCGCGTGGATTTCCGCCACCTTCAAGGAAGGTGAAGAAGTCGTGATGACAGCGCTGCCGCTTTATCACATCTTCTCGCTCGCGGCGACGCTCGTCTTTACGCACTGGTGTTCTACGATGGTGCTCATCACCAATCCGCGCGACATTGACGGTCTGGCCAAGGAATGCGTGAAGTGGGATTTTTCCGTCATCATCGGCGTCAACACACTCTTTGCGGCGCTCCTGCGCAACGATCGGTTTAAGTCTCACCACTTCTCTCGCCTCAAGATGACCGCAGGGGGCGGCTCGCAGGTACAGCGCGTTGTCGCCGAAAGTTGGAAGGAACACACCGGCTGCAACATTCTTGAGGCCTACGGTCTCACGGAATGCAGCCCGGCCGTATGCGGCAACATTCCGCTTGCTCCCTGGGACGGCTCTGTCGGTGCTCCCCTGCCGTCGACGGAAGTCACCATCCGCGGCGAAGGCTTCCGCGATCTCGGCACTGTGCCCGAAGGTGAAGATCCGATGCCGTACACGGGCGAGATCTGCGTGCGCGGCCCGCAGGTAATGCGCGGCTATTGGAACAAGCCCGAAGAAACCGCCAACGTTATGCGCGACGGCTGGCTCAGAACGGGCGACGTTGGGCACATGACCTCAAAGGGCATCATCACCATCACGGACCGCAAGAAAGACATGATTCTCGTCTCGGGCTTCAACGTCTACCCGAACGAAGTTGAAAACGTCATCGCGTCGATGCCGGGTGTCCTTGAGGTTGGCGTCGTGGGGGTGCCCTCTGCCAAATCCGGCGAAACGGTGAAGGCCGTCATCGTCCGTAAGGATCCCAATCTCACGGCCGACGACGTGAAGAAATACTGCCGCACCCAGCTGACGGGCTACAAGATGCCGCATGTGATTGTCTTCACGGACTCGCTGCCGAAGACGACCGTCGGCAAGATTCTGCGCCGAGAACTCAAGGACATCGCCTAATCGAATGATCGGCCGCTCCGGTCGAGATCTACCCGATCGATGCTCGGCAAAAAAGGGACGCTTCGGATACCGAGGCGCCCCTTTTTTCTTGACGTTGAATTATCGTGATTGAACTCAGTAGCCAAGCAGCCTCATGAGCGGCACCGCCAAGTAAGGCGCCATAAAGGCAGAAATCACGCCGCAAAGCCCCATGGCAAGCCCGGCAAAAGCACCTGCACGATTGCTGATCTGAAACGCCGCGCCCGTACCCATGCCGTGCGCCGCAAGCCCGAGCGCCACACCGCAAAGCGTATCCGAACGAAGACGAATGAGCCGGAAAAAGGGACCGGCTACGATCGAGCCCGAGATCCCCGTCAGCACGACAAGCGCGGCCGTAAGGTCCGGCATGCCGCCCAAACTTTCGGAAATGCCCATAGCGATCGGGGTCGTCACAGACTTCGGCACCATCGAAAGAAGCGTCTCTGCGGAGAGCCCGAAAAGCGAGCCGATGAGAACCACCGAGACAATAGCCGCCGCGCAGCCGGCGAACAAGCCGCACGCGAGCGGCAGCCAGAGTTTGGCGAGCTTGCGCCGTTGCTCGTAAAGGGGGACCGCGAGTGCAACGGTTGCCGGACCGAGCAAAAAGTGGATGAATCCCGCGCCAGCAAAGTACTGCTCATAGGGCACATTCGTCAGCACGAGCGTAAGGATCAGGCAGCCGACCGCCGTAATGATCGGGCTGAAGAGCAGATTAAATTTCGCCGCCTTGAAGATCGCCTGGCCGACAGCATAGAACCCGAGCGTAAGCGCGAGCCAAAAGGCCGCGTTCGTCGTGAAATAGTCAAAAAGTGCGTTCATGTCACTCATGATTCCTCACTCATCGTCTTCAATTTTGAGCACCTTCTGTACGAGCAGAATCACGTAACCGGACACAGCCATGGCAATGAGCGTAGAAGCAACGAGCGTGACCGCGATACCGACGCCTTCATTCATGAAACGCTCGCCGTGACGCATGATGCCGACGCCCGCTGGTACGAAGAGAAGAGACATGTTGGCGAGCAGCACACCCGCAGTCGGACGAATCCCGTCAACAAGATCATCCTTGAGGAAAAACGCAAAAAGCATTAGCACCATGCCAAGTACGGGGCCGGGCACGGGCAACCCGAAGAGGCGAACGATCGCCTCGCCGAGAATTTGAAAGCCCAGAATGAGGGCAAAAGAAAAAATCATAAAAACGCTATCGATTGAGATGCTCTCCTGCCGGCGCCAATGTCGTCGTACATCGCGGCATGCAGCAATGCAGTCGGGAAAGCGATAATGTCAGGCGTTGAATTTTGTCACTTCCTCGGTGTTGCATTCCTCGCGCTCATGCCCGCGAGATTTGATTCAGCGTAAGAAACCATCTCGTTGACGCTGCCGCACACTGATCTTTGAGCTATTTGACCATGTCCCAAGAAGAAATTTTCCGTATCCGTGGCGAATACATCACGCTCGATGCGCTCCTTAAGGCCGCCGGGGTCGCTGATTCAGGCGGCCAGGCCAAAGAAATGATTCTTGCCGGCGAAGTTACCGTTGACGGTGCCGTTGAGGAGCGGCGCGGCCGCAAACTGCGCGGCGGCGAAGTCGTCGTGGTTGACGGCCGTGCGATTCGCATCGAGCCCAGCGCTTAAAGCTTCGGGCTCCGGACCTGCACTCTCATGCACCTGATTCAGCGGCCGATAAGTGCTTCGTACGCTGCGAGCGCCTCGCGCACGGTGCGCCAGTGGCTTCTGCCGATCCCCTGCCCCGCAGGCAGCACGAAAAGTTCGTCGCGGCCCTGTTCTGCCGCTTTTTCCCAAATCGGCAGGAAAAGCGCCAAGGGAGCGGGCCACGCGGGCACGCTCGAGTCGTAGGATTCCAGCGCCTCGGTCATCGGTGAACGCAGCACGCGTTCGAGCCGTCCGCAGAAAGCGCGCGATAGCACGAGGTCGGCAGCCCCCGCCCAGTGCCAAGCGCTTCTGGCCGTATCTGTCATGCGGCTCTCCTCCGTCGTAAGAAGTGCCGTCCCGAGCATGACGCCGCTCGCACCCGCGAGGAGCGCCGATGCGAATGAGGCGCTCGAGGCCAATCCGCCCGCCGCAATGATCGGCAGCCCCGTCGCGCGGGCCGCTTCTTCAACGAGGCCTTCGGTCGCAACAAGCACGTCGTCAGCATTCTCGAACGACCAGCGCGGACCGCCCGCTGCGGCCCCCTGGATCACGATCGCATCAACACCGGCCGAACGCAACACCTTCGCTTCCTTAAGCGTCGTAGCACAGCCGAAGTTGAGAATGCCTTTCGCTTCCAGCTTTTCCGCCTCAGGCTCGCGAAAGCCGCCGAAAGTGGAAATCATTGCCTGAGGCGCAACCGAAAGCGCTGCCTCAAACTGCTCGTCAAAGGCAGGAAAAACTGTCGCGCCCGTGAGGTCGTACGCCTCGGGCGTGCCGGCTAGTCCGAGATCCTCTAGGAGCGGCGCGAGACCGTCGAAAAGTGTTTCTGCCCCTTGCGCCTGCGGGTAGTGCCGAGGCCGAATAGCAAGACTCACAGCGAAGGGTTTCTCCGTGCGATTGCGAATCGCCTGTGCTGCCTGCACGATTTTCTCGGGCGACAAGTGCGCAGCCGCAAGCACGCCGAGTCCACCCGCTTCGCTCACGGCTGCCGTCATCTCGACACCCGCAGCCTGACGCATGGGAGCATTCAAAAAGAGTGCCTCAACGCCGAAACGCTTCGCAGTCTCTGCTGCACGCAGAGAAGCCTTTTCGGACATTTCGATCAAATTCACCGCAAACTCCTTTATTTCTTTTCGATCAGCACGCGCCTCTGAAACACGCTTGGTAAAGCGTCGGCCGCTACAATGCCGTTCCAAGCGCTGTTGGCAACTTGCCGAAAAGCGCACATTTTTCTATGGATTCCGTTCATGAGCAAGCAGAAAGTCGTCGTCGGGCTTTCCGGCGGTGTTGATTCGTCGGTAAGCGCTTACTTGTTGAAAAAGCAAGGCTATGAAGTCATCGGTCTCTTCATGAAAAACTGGGAGGACGACGATGACAGCGAGTACTGCTCCTCGCGTCAGGACTTCATCGACGCAACAAGCGTGGCCGACGTAATCGGCATCGATATCGAAGCCGTCAACTTCGCCAAGGAATACAAGGAACGCGTTTTCTCGGACTTTCTGCGCGAGTACTCCGCCGGCCGTACGCCCAACCCAGACGTGCTCTGCAACGCTGAAATCAAGTTTCGCGCCTTTCTCGACCATGCCATGAACATGGGGGCCGACTGGATTGCTACCGGCCATTATGCCCGCGTGCACCGCGACGAGAACGGCACGCAGTTGCTGCGCGGCGTTGATCCGAACAAGGACCAGAGCTACTTCCTGCACCGCCTTACGCAGGAGCAGATCGCACGCGTGCTGTTTCCGGTGGGCGATTTGCACAAGACAGAGGTGCGCCGTATTGCAGAAGAAATCGGCCTGCCCAATGCCAAAAAGAAGGACTCGACGGGCATTTGCTTTATCGGCGAACGTCCGTTTCGAGAATTTCTGAACCGCTACCTGCCGACACATCCTGGCCCGATCAAAACACCTGACGGCAAAGTCATCGGCGAACACATCGGACTTGCGTTCTACACAATCGGCCAGCGCAAGGGCATTGGGATCGGCGGCATGCACGACTCGACCGGCGAACCGTGGTTCGTCGCGCGCAAGGATCTGCGCACCAACACGCTTTGGGTCTGCCAGGGACACGACCACCCGATGCTTCTTTCTCACGAGCTTCGTGCGGTACATCCGAGCTGGATTTCGGGCCGAGCGCCCGATCCCGAAGTCCCCGTCACCGTGAAGACGCGGTACCGTCAGCAAGACGGCCCCTGCCGCATTGCCGCCGTCTCAGCCGACGCCTTTACGCTCGCTTTCGACGAGCCGCAGTGGGCGGCCACGCCCGGACAGAGCGCTGTCCTCTATCAGGGAGACATTTGTCTTGGGGGCGGCTTCATCGACTACGTCGGCGACTGATCGTTCCATTGCGCACCAACGAAAAAGGCGGCCTCTCGGTCGCCTTTTTCGTTTACTCGGTCACCAGAGCGGCGCCGCACGCTGTTAGGAAGCGGCCTCTTCGCCGGATTCCTTGCGACGAAGCTTCAGATTGGCCTCGTGCTCGGCACGCTTCTTCTTAGCGATCAGATGCCCAACCACGATCACGATCAACGCAAAGCCGACGCTCGCCGGGTAGTGCGCCGTGAAGCTCAGTTCGGGCCAGTGCGTCGTGACATAAGCGTCCGAGACCACCATGCCGCCAGCGATCCAGCCGAGCAGGCCGCCGCCGAAGTAAATGATGATCGGGAAGCGGTCGAGCAGACGCAGCACGATCTGACTGCCGAACACGATGAAGGGTACGGACACGAGCAGACCGAAGACGATGAGCAACGTCTGATGCGCTTCGTGCGCCTGCTGCGCAGCGCCCGCGATAGCGATGACGTTGTCGAACGACATCACGAAGTCGGCCACGATAATCGTCTTGATCGCGCCGAGAAGCTTCTTGCTGCCCTCAATGTTTTCGTGCGCATCGTACTCGGGAATCAGCAGCTTGATGCCGATCCAGAGCAGAAGCAAGCCGCCCGCCACCTTGAGGAACGGCAGATCAAGAAGCATGACAGCAAAGGTAATGAGGATTACGCGAAGCGCGATTGCGCCCGCCGTACCCCAGAAAATACCCTTATTGCGCTGCTCGTGCGGCAGGTTTCGACACGCCATGGCAATGACGACCGCGTTGTCGCCGCCCAGCAAAATGTCGATCATGATGATTTGGCCGACAGCCGCCCAATGCAGATTGACCAACAGGTCCCATAGATATTCCAACTTTTCCTCCGTCAGTGTCTTCGGACGTGTCGGGATATTCTAAAAGAACCTGTTGACGCCACAACGCTTCCGCGCATTGGGAATCCTTCGAATCAAGAAGAAAAATAATGCGTTTCCTCTTGCGGAAGCTCCACTTCGCCGCGCAGCACTTTCATAATCGATGACATGCTGAAACCTCGGTAAGCGAGGTAGCGGATCTGTTTTTCCCTCTCCTTCCAGTTTTTAGGGGTTTCGTCGAAGCGGCGCCGCCACATTTTGTAAGCGCGCACCTCTTCACTCTCGGTAATCCCCTCAACAGCCTCCTTTGCCGTTTCTTCGTCAACCCCCCGAATGCGCAGTTCGCGTCGAATTTTCGCGTCCCCCATGCGGTAGGAGACACTTCGCGCCTTCATCTTCGCGTATCGCTCATCGGAAAGAAGCCCGCGCTCAACGAGCGTGTCGAGCACCGTTTCTAGCACCTGCGGCGTTTCGCCTTCCTCGAGCGTTCGAGCGAGCTTACGCTTGAGTTCGAGCCGTGAATAGTCGCGCCGCGCAAGTGATGCAACCGCCCGCTGCATGAGCGTGGCGCGCTTCTTTTTAGGACGTTCCTTTTTGCGGTCGACATCCAGGTCGAGCGGCTCGTTACCGCACTCGTCGCTGGCAAACGCATCGTAAGCCTCTTCATAGGGCTCGTAGAACGCCTCTTCGCCTGCACTCTTCAAAGAGATACAGCGCTTTTTCGCGCTTTCAGCATCCTTGTTTGAGGCTTTTTTCGTCCGCGTCTTTTCGTTTTTACCGAAAAGACGCAATACGTCGCTCGCATCGGCAATCATTCGAGGAGCGACGCTGCCGGGCTTGCTAGTGTCCTTTCGTCCGTGACGGCGCTTCGTTTCCTCGAGCAGTTCCGCAAACGGATCGGGGTCACCAACCGCTTCACTTGATGTTTCGTTCGCAGTATCGCTTTCCGCATCTCTCACCGGCGTTGACTCGACGCGCGCACGGCTGCCGACTGCGGGCACAAAGGAACCGTCCGTCGATACGGCCGTCTGCCAGGCGAAAGTTTTGAACGCACCGAACGGCAGCGGCGCCGTTTTCGACGACGTTTCGGCCGAAGCAGCAGCCCCTGACGCATCAAGCGCCTCAAACAGAGATGGCGTACTCGGGACAACCGTCTTTTTCTTCTTCGCTGGAGCGTTCCGCTTTCGCGAGGGCTTCATCAACGGCTCTTGCGACGAAGCCTCTAATCGCTCTCCTTCAGCCCCAGAATGCGGAGAGCCGATCGGCATGTCCCGAATCAGAGGTTCAAGATCGTCGTCATCAAAAATAATTTCCATGACCGCTTCCGCTCGAAATGATCACTGCGAAAAAAGCGGCCAGATCGACGCACCCGCCGAGTAAGCCGCTTTTCGAATTAAAGATCTGAGACCGTCAGGACGACTGGGTTACAGATCAAGATCCTCATCCATAGGCATGCCGTCGTCGACCATCACATCGTCACTCGGCATGTCCTCGTCGTCAACGCTCTTGATGCTCGAAACGTGAACACCCTTTGCTTCGCGAATTTTCTTTTCGATCTCCTCGCAGAGCTCCGGATGTTCCTGCAGATAATCACGAACCTTTTCTTTACCCTGGCCGAGGCGCTGACCGTTGTAGGAATACCAGGCCCCCGATTTTTCGAGCACCTCGAGGTCGCTGCCGATATCGATCACTTCGCCGATGCGCGAGATGCCGCGCCCGTAGAGGATGTCGAATTCAACCTGTTTGAACGGAGGCGCCACCTTGTTCTTGACGACCTTGACGCGCGTGAGGTTGCCGATCACTTCGTCGCCGCGCTTGATCGGCGTCGACTTGCGAATATCGAGACGAACAGAAGCATAGAACTTGAGCGCATTGCCACCCGCCGTCGTTTCGGGATTACCGTAGCCGCCGATCTTCATACGGATCTGATTGATGAAGATCACCATCGACTTCGTGCGATTGATGCTCGAAGTGAGCTTGCGCAGCGCCTGCGACATCAAGCGCGCCTGCAGCCCCGGAAGCGCTTCGCCCATTTCTCCTTCAATTTCACTCTTCGGCGTAAGCGCCGCGACGGAGTCGACAACGATCAGGTCAACCGACCCGGTTCGAACGAGTGCGTCGGTGATTTCAAGCGCCTGCTCGCCCGTATCGGGCTGACTGACGAGCAGATCCTTCACGACGACACCGAGGCGCTCGGCATAGGACATGTCGAGCGCGTGTTCCGCGTCGATGAAGGCACAGGTGCCGCCCGTCTTCTGCATTTCAGCAATGCACGAAAGCGCGAGTGTCGTCTTGCCGGAAGATTCGGGACCGAACACTTCGATCACGCGCCCGCGCGGCAAGCCACCGACACCGAGCGCAAGGTCGAGCCCAAGCGAGCCCGTCGAGACCGTTTCGATGCTCTGGTCGGCAGAGCCTTCGGCCATGCGCATGATGGCACCCTTGCCGAACTGCTTTTCAATATTGGCAAGCGCCGTCTCTAGCGCCTTCTTGCGTTCGTCGCCTTCTTGACGCTGAACGGGGGCCGCTTTTGCGCGTGCATTGTTCTTCGCTGCCATGCTGATGCTCCTCGAACCTAACGATATTGAGCTCGTCCACCGTTTTTACTATCCAGCGCCCAATTAAAATAGACGCGACGAATCGCAAGCTCAAATAATGAACCTTTAATAACTTTCGGTTATTTTCCGTTCTTATATTTCAAAAACTTACAGAACGGAAATTTCCCGAGACAGGAAAAAAGATAACACGCCATCCCCTTCGATGCAATGTCTCATTTGTTAGAGGTTACCCTAATCAATGAGATATTTCCGATCGCTTTCGCTCGTATTTCAACGCCTCGATCAAATACTCGCCAAGCACTGCTTGAAACCTGCCTTAAACTTTTTTTGTCGACGCCCTTGACAAATTCGACAGCCTTTGGCAGAATTCAACTCCTCGGTTGAGGACACTCTCTGCTTCTGTGGCTTCGTCCCGGCGCAAGTGGGTCGTTAGCTCAGGTGGTAGAGCAGCGGACTTTTAATCCGTTGGTCGTGGGTTCGAGTCCCGCACGACCCACCATATACGGAGTGCTTCAACTTTGGGAACGTAGCTCAGTTGGTAGAGCAGCGGACTCTTAATCCGTCGGTCCAGGGTTCGAATCCCTGCGTTCCCACCAGAATTCTTGATGCAGCCATCTCGGGTGCATTCGGGAACGTAGCTCAGTTGGTAGAGCAGCGGACTCTTAATCCGTCGGTCCAGGGTTCGAATCCCTGCGTTCCCACCAATTCAAAAAGCCGTCGAGTCATCGACGGCTTTTTTCATTTCCGGGCCCTCCAGCACGGCATTTCGAAAGTAATACCGCAAGACGGCACTCGATGCCGCCCGTTCGGGCGCCTGCCGCTGCCTGTCGCCCGCTACACTTGCACAATGCATCAAATCCCCTCGCAATTCGGACGCCGCCCGAGTCTGCGGGCAGACAGCTTCCGGATACAGAAGAAAAAGAATGATCCAACTTGAACACATAACGCAGACGTACACCGATCCGTCGGGCAACACCTTCCAAGCGCTCAAGGACGTCTCTCTCGAGATCGAGGACGGTGAGATTTTCGGCATCATCGGCCGCTCGGGCGCGGGCAAGAGTACGCTCGTGCGCTGCATTAATCTGCTCAATCGGCCGAGCGAAGGTCGCGTTATCGTCAACGAGCACGATCTCACCGCGCTCCCGGAAAGCGAACTGCGCGAGGTGCGCCGCTCGATCGGGATGATCTTCCAGCACTTCAACCTGCTCTCGTCGCGCACCGTTTATCAGAACGTTGCGTTGCCGCTCGAACTCGTCGGCACGCCCAAAGACGTGATCGATAAGAAAATCCGCCCTCTCATTGAACTCGTGGGCCTTACCGAACACGTTGACAAATACCCCTCCCAGCTCTCGGGCGGTCAGAAGCAGCGTGTCGGCATCGCCCGTGCGCTCGCTAACGACCCGAAGGTGCTTCTTTCCGACGAAGCGACCTCGGCGCTTGACCCTGAAACGACGGTCGCTACGCTCGCGCTTTTGCAGAAAATCAACCGCGAGCTCGGCGTCACGATCGTTCTTATTACGCACGAAATGAACGTCGTCAAGCAGATCTGCAACCGCGTGGCCGTCATGAACAAGGGCGAAATCGTTGAGCGCGGCAACGTAATCGACATCTTTGCGCGACCGCAGAGCGAGACCACCAAAGCACTCATCGGTAACGTCGTTGCAAGCGACCTGCCCGAATCGATCATCGAGCGCGTGCGATCGGCACGCGCCGCCCGCAGTTCGCACGAAGAGGTTCACCTGCTTCGCCTCTCCTTCATCGGCGACGAAGTCACGCAGCCCGTCATCTCCGAATGCTCGCGCGCCTTCGACATCAACTTCAACATCCTGCGCGGCACCGTTGACGACATGCAGGGCCGCAGCCTCGGCACGCTCACGATTCTCGTTGAAGCCGAGGCCGACGTTTACGAAAAAGCCGTTCACTTCCTGCGCCAGCGCGGCGTCAATGTAGAGGAGCTCTCCGATGTCCAGTAGTCTTGTCAGCATGATCTTCGATTCGTTCCTCGAAACGCTTGTCATGGTGGCCATTTCGGGTGGCATCGGAACGGTTCTCGGCATCCCGCTTGGCATCATTCTCTTTGTGACGGACAAGAAGTCCTTCCTGCCGATGCCGGTGCTCAACGTGGTTCTCGGCGCAATCGTCAATGCTCTGCGCTCCGTGCCCTTCATCATCCTGCTCGTGGCGATCATTCCGTTCACGCGCCTCGTCGTCGGCTCCTCGATCGGCACGGCCGCAGCGATCGTGCCGCTCACGATTTCGGTGGCGCCTTTCATCGCCCGAATCGTCGAAACGAGCCTGCGCGAAGTGGATAAGGGACTCGTCGAGGCCGCTCAGGCCATGGGGGCGACGAACCTGCAAATCGTCACGAAGGTACTTCTGCCCGAAGCGATGCCCGGCATCCTCGCCGGCCTTACCATTGCCGTGATTTCGCTCATCGGCTACTCGGCCATGGCAGGCGTTGTGGGCGGCGGCGGCTTGGGTGACCTCGGCATCCGCTACGGTTACCAGCGATTCATGCCCGAAGTCATGTGGCCCGTCGTGATCGTGCTCATCGTCCTCGTTCAGGGGCTGCAGTCCTTCGGCGACCGGCTTGTTCGAAAGATTTCGCACCGCTAAAGCAACGATTCAATAGGCGAACCGACATTCGATCGAGGGCGCTCCGCGTACGGAGCGCCCTTCGTTTTTCCCGCTCGGCCGACATCCGCTGTTAGAATCTCGCGCACTCCGGCCATGCCGTCGCTTTCATCGAAAAAATGGACAAGAAAGAACTCACTGCTGAAGAACTTGAAGCGCTCAAGAACCGCCACATCCGCAGCTTCGTGCTGCGCCGCGGTCACATTTCCAACGCCCAGAAGCGCGCACTCGAAGAGGTGCTCCCCCGCTACGAAGTCGCCTACGCCGATACGCCGATTGCCTTCGAGTCGATTTTCGGACGCTCGGCGCCCGTCGTTCTTGAAATCGGCTGCGGCATGGGAGAAACAACCGCCCGTATCGCGCAGCTTCGCCCGGACGTGAACTACCTCGGCTGCGAAGTCTTCGCCGCGGGCGTCGGCGCACTTGCCAAGCGCCTCGAAGAAGGCGGCATAGAGAACGTGCGCATCATTCGTCACGACGCCGTTGAAGTCGTGCGCGACATGATTGCGGACAATTCGCTCGATGGCGTGCACATCTACTTCCCCGATCCCTGGCGCAAAGCGCGTCACCACAAGCGGCGCCTCGTCGCGCAGCCTTTCATCGGGATGCTTGCCTCGAAGATTCGCCCGGGCGGCTACATTCACTGCGCCACGGACTGGCAGAACTACGCCGAGCAGATGCTCGAAGTTCTTGAAGGGGAAGCGAAGCTTGCAAACCTGCACGGCGCTGGCAACTACAGCCCTGTCATGGGCAACCCCTTGAGCGAGCGCCCGACAACAAAGTTCCAGTCGCGCGGCGAGCGCCTCGGGCACGGCATCTGGGACCTCGTCTATATCCGAAAGCCCGAATAAGGCGTTTTTCTACTGAAATACGCTCCGGAAGAAAAGCCCGCGGCGGACCTCCGTATCGGAAATCCGCCGCATTTCTTTTTCTTCGCGACCGCCAAAGCGTCAGATATCGCGCCACTCGACGGCGCCTGTTGCCCCTAGAACGAGGATGAGAATTCCGAAGACGATTCGGTACCAGCCAAACGCTTTGAAATCGTTTGTCGAAACGTAGCGCAGCAGCCAGCGCACGACAAAGAGCGCGCTCAGAAACGAGACGACCGTACCGACGACAAGCCCCTCGAGATTCGCCGCAGCAAGCATGTCGCGCGCCTTGTAGAGGTCATACACCGTCGCGCCGAAAATCGTCGGAATTGACAGGAAAAACGAGAACTCTGTGGCCGCCTTGCGTGAAAGACCGAGGAAAAGACCTCCGATGATGGTCGCACCCGAACGGCTCGTCCCGGGAATCATCGCAAAGCACTGCATGAAGCCCACAAGAAGCGCATCCTTCCAGGTCATATCATCCATTGTGAGAACGCGCGGCGCGCGCCCCTTCGCCGCTTCGCGCTTTTCAACCCAAAGAATGATAAGGCCGCCCACAACAAGCGCCGCCGCAACAGTAACGGGATTGAAGAGATACGTCTTGATCGCGCCGGCAACCAACACGCCGACAAGCGCCGCGGGCAGAAAGCCCACGATCGTATTAACGGCAAGACGCTGTTCGACAGGGTCGGAGAAGAGTCCGCGCAAAATGCGCACAATGCGCTCACGGTAATACCAGCAGACAGCGAGAATGGCACCCGCCTGAATGGCAACGACAAATGTGTCTGCGCCGGGCGCGTCGGCAAAGTTCACCAAATCCGACGCAATGATGAGATGCCCGGTCGAGCTGATCGGCAGAAACTCCGTCAGTCCTTCAACTATGCCGAGAACAACTGTCTGCAGCAGATAAAGCCAATCCACGAGCGCCCCCTCTTTTTTTGAAAGAGCTCATTATGCGCGATCGTTCGGTGACATGCTGAACAAACATTTGCGTGCAAAAGCAACAATCCGAAAACCTTTGGGCTATGATCGCGCCCACACAAACTTCCAGCACGAAAGGAAACTGCAAATGAATCATCAGGATGCCCGTCTCATCGACGCAGAACAGATCGAAGAGCTCGATCGCCTTCTCGAACCGCTCGGCGAGAGCGTCATGGAGGTCGGCGTGCTTGACGGCTATCTCACCGCTTCGCTGCTGGCGCCCGAGATGCCGACGGACGAAGACCTGTTGCCCTTCATCTTTGACGAAGAAGGCGACCCCGAAAAGGTGCCTGACAATCCCCGCATTCTCGAGCTCATCGACATGCGAAAGCGCGAAATCGCCGCGGCGCTCAACGCAGGCGGCGGTCTCGATCCGATCATTCTCCCGTTCGTTGACGACGAGGGCAACGAAATTCTCGACGCCGAAGGCATCGACGCAATCGAGCCCTGGGCCACGGGCTTCTTCATGGGAGCGGGCGTGTGGGCCGACCCGATTCTAGAGGGCGAAGATGACAACGCCTTCAAGCACCTGGCGCGCATTGCGCGCTATGCGCCGCTTGAAGCCGATTCGCCCGACGATGAAGCGCTGATCGAACGTATCGAAGAGGCCGCAGGCAAGAAGCCCGAAACACTTGCCGACGCACTCTACGATGTAGTCGAAAGCGTTTTCGAGCTCAAGCAGTACCTCCGCCCGAACAAGCCCGTTCGCCGTGAATCGCCGCGCATCGGCCGCAACGATCCGTGTCCTTGTGGCAGCGGTAAGAAGTACAAGCAGTGCTGCGGCAAAAACTGATCAATCCTTGAACCTTTGTTGACCGCCCGCACTCAGCGCGTCTTCGCACGTCGCCTGCGCAGCGCATGCCGTGCAGGCGAAAGGGACTCTTCGAGCGAATGCACGATCGGCGCCGGCTCGCCCGCCATGCGGGCGGCGAGCACCTCAGCGAGCATGAGTCCCCAGGAGAGCCCGCGAGAACCGAGCGCAAAAAGCCCCCACGCCTGCGGCAGGAGCGGCACCTGCGCGGCTTCAGTGCGGTTGGCGTCAAGCGCGCGCAGCGCGGGCATATCGACCATAGGCCCCGCAATCGGCATGCGGTCAGCCGCCACCGCACGCACGCCCTCATAAAAGCCGCAGGGCACGCACGCGTCGGCGCCCTCGAAAAGACGCGGCAAAATGGCGAGATTATGTGCGTGTGCTTCTTTGACGCTTAGAACCGGCTCGCACGCGCGTTCGTAGGTCGCGCCAACCCCGACGTAGCCATCGGCCGTCCTGGCAGCGTACCCCCGCCCCGTAACAGGTGCTGCAAGCGTTCTGCAGTCGCAACTTCTCAGAATCGAAATTCGACCGTACAGCGGCGAGATACCGTAATCATCAGCCTCGTCCCCAAAAAGCGCGCCTGAAGCCAGTCCGGCAGCCGCTACGACAGCCTGCGCCTTCGCCACAACGACCCCCGCTCGGTTGAATGCGAGCCATACCCCTTCCTCGCGTCGTAACCGCACGGGCATATTCGTGAGAACAGGCGAAGCTATTCCCTTGAGGAGCGTTCGAACGAGCGACCCAGCATTGACGAGGCGTCCTTCTGCGTACCACCACCCGCCGAAGCGAACACGTGTACCTGCTGTACGGCTTGCCGCATCCGCCTCGAGGAATTCGGGCACGTAAGGATGATGCCCACCTTTTGCACCGACTTTTGCCACCGAGAGCGCCGCTTGTCGAAAATGCCGCTCCTCCTCTTCGTCGATCGCAAGATCGAGGAGTCCGCTCGCATGCACGCACTCAGGATGCGCTTCGAGCAGTTCGGCGAGTCGCATCGTACCGGCTGCCGTCAAGCGAAATCCGCTCGTGTCAACCGCCTCCCAATGTGGATGCGCGAGTGCCGCATATAGCGCCGAGGCGCCGCTCGCCGGCACTGCGCCTGCATCGACAACGCTCAATCGGAAACCGCGCAATTTGAGCGAGTGCGCGGCAAAGGCCCCCGCCATCCCGGCGCCGACAACTAATACATCCTTCACGGCCCCTGCGCCGCACGCTACGAGGCTGCCCGCGACCGGCGTCGACGGAATTTTGGATGTGAAATTGGGCGTGTATTCGCGCTCACCCGCTTTTGTAAACACCTGTAGCTGCGCTTCGCTCCCTTCGAGCTTCGGCGCCTCTCCGGTCACCCGAACGCGAGTCCCTGGGTGCATGAAGGCGCGAAGCCGCACGGCGTCGCCCAGTTGCCGAACAAAAAGAACATCAGCCCTGCATCCCGCCTCGCGCTGCCGTCGCTCGGGCACGATGAAACAGACCTGGATAGTGAGGTTCGGACTGCGGCAGGTCTCGACCTCGCCGCACCGATGCCACCGACATGCATTGCTCGGCAAGGCGCTCCCGACAGCACGCGAAACTGCGCCCTCACAGACGCGCCGAAGCCCGGCATTAAAAGATGCCGGCGTCGCGAATAGACGCAGAAGCACACGAGCGCCCTTTTCTAAAGTGCGCTGCGCATATGCGAGCGCATCGCGAGCCTGCTCTGGATCAAAGACCGGGTCTGCTGCACCAGCGACGTAGATTTTGAGCGCTCGATCGAGGAACGACTCGCTCAAAGAACCAACCGATGCATTGTTAGCAATAACTTCTGCGGGCATGCGTACGTAGAAAAAGAGAGGTTGCTCTCGAAAGCGCAGCCTCTCTCATTGTCGGAAAGCATTGCAGCAGGGACCCGACGGCACGCCGAGCCCCTCAGCCGCTCATCAAGCTCAGTGCTTGAGCGGCTTGAAACGAAGACGCTTCGGGCGCGCCCCTTCTTCGCCGAGACGACGGCGCTTGTCGGCTTCGTACTCGTTGTAGTTGCCGTCAAAGAAGACAACCTTCGAGTCACCTTCGAAGGCAAGGATGTGCGTAGCAATGCGGTCGAGGAACCAACGGTCGTGCGAGGTCACGAGCGCGCAACCCGCGAACTCGAGAAGCGCCTCTTCGAGCGCGCGAAGCGTTTCGACGTCCAGGTCGTTCGACGGTTCGTCGAGCAGCAGCACGTTGCCGCCCGCAAGCAGCGTCTTGGCAAGGTGCAGACGACCGCGCTCGCCCCCAGAGAGCGCGCCAACGAGCTTTTGCTGATCAGCGCCCTTGAAGTTAAAGCGGCCGAGATAAGCACGGCTCTGCATGGAGAACTTGCCCACCTGCAGCACGTCGAGACCATCGGAAACGGCCTCAAAGACCGTCTTGTCGTTCGGCAGCGAATCGCGCAGCTGATCGACGGCGGCAAGATGCACCGTCGGGCCGATCTTGATTTCACCGCTGTCGGGGGTCTCGCGGCCTTCGATCATCTTGAAGAGCGTCGACTTGCCGGCGCCATTCGGACCAATTACGCCGACGATAGCGCCGGGCGGAATCGTGAAGGAGAGATCGTCAATAAGCAGACGATCGCCAAAGCCCTTCGAAACATGGCTGAATTCGATCACGTTGTTGCCAAGGCGCTCCGCGACAGGAATGAAAATTTCATTCGTTTCGTTACGCTGCTGGTACTCAATGCTCGAGAGCTCCTCAAAGCGCGACAGACGAGCCTTTGACTTCGCCTGACGCCCCTTCGGATTCTGACGAACCCATTCAAGTTCGTGCTTGATCGCCTTCATGCGTGCATCCTGCTGGCGCTTTTCGATTTCGAGGCGCTTTTCCTTCTGGTCGAGCCAGGACGAGTAATTGCCCTTCCAAGGAATGCCCTCGCCGCGGTCAAGTTCAAGAATCCATTCGGCGGCGTTGTCAAGGAAGTAGCGATCGTGCGTAACGGCAACGACCGTACCCGGGAAGCGGTGCAGGAACTGCTCGAGCCACTCGACGGATTCGGCGTCAAGGTGATTTGTCGGTTCATCAAGGAGCAGCATGTCCGGGCGCGAAAGAAGCAGACGGCAAAGCGCCACGCGGCGCTTTTCACCGCCCGAAAGCACGCCCACCTTGGTATCCCAAGGCGGCAGACGCAGCGCGTCGGCTGCCACTTCCATCTGCGTTTCGGCGTTCGTGCCCGCAGCGGCAATGATGGCCTCAAGGCGTGCCTGCTCGGCGGCGAGTTGATCGAAGTCGGCATCCGGCTCGGCATAAGCGGCATAGACAGCATCGAGCTTGGCCTGCGCTTCCATCACTTCGCCCATGCCCTCTTCGACCGTCTGACGCACGGTCTTCTCAGGGTCGAGCTGCGGCTCCTGCGGCAGATACCCGATCTTGAGATTCGGCATCGGAATCGCTTCGCCTTCGTGATCCTGATCGACGCCGGCCATAATTTTGAGCAGCGTCGACTTGCCCGCGCCGTTTAGGCCGAGCACGCCGATCTTGGCGCCCGGGAAAAAGGAGAGCGAAATGTCCTTGAGAATCTGACGCTTGGGCGGAACAACCTTACCCACGCGATTCATGGTGAAAACGTACTGTGCCATGTTCCTAATGCAAAGTTCGGAGGTCGATGCGCTCGCAGAAAAAGAAGCGCGCCCGATGTGAGCGCGCATCTTAGCAAGTTCAGCGAGAAATTGCTTCAACTTGTTTGTTTTTAAAAGAATTTTTTGCAATTTGTCCGTACAGCGAATGCTGCCGAGCTCAGCGGCGCTTCTTCTTTTTCATCCCGAAGTAGCCGCGGAACACCCAGAAGCGGCGAACTTTGTTGATGCGCTCGAGTTCTGCCTTACGCGCGTCGCCCATCGCTTCGGGCTGGTACTTCGCCCACTTCTTGAGTACGCCCGAGAAGTCGAAGTCTTCAAGAATCTTCCTAAGACCCCGCGGCATCCTGTCGGTAAAGAGCGACGACTGAAAGTCGATGATCCCCGGCGTATCGTCGGGCCGAATCATTACGTTGCCGAGCCCGCGCAGATCCAAGTGCACGACACCGCGCGCATGCATGGCATCAACGAGTGCCTCGAGCTTCTCGAGAAAGTCCGGCGTGATACGCTCCTTGACGCGCTTGCCGATCGACTCGCCCGGCATAAACTGCACAGCAATCGCATAGCGGTCGATGCGAAAGGCCGAATCGGCAATACCGTCGACGCCTTCGAGCCGATTGAGGAAAGCGAGTTCGCGCGACAAAAGCACGGGAGCAATAAACCAGCGCACGAACCAAGGCCGCGATGAAAAGTCCTTCACGGTCCAGGTGCGGCCGGCGGCCTCGATTTTCGTAACGACCGCATTGGCCGTTCGCCCGTCGCGAAGGAGCTTTTGCGGCGCGCTTTTCATGTCCTCGCGCGTAAAGGGTTGGGACTTCTCTTGCTGCATGCTTTTTTCAGGAAAAAGGCCCAGCGCTCCATCGCGAAGGGCCTTTTGTTTTTCGATGCTTCCAACGCCGCACCCTTAGCGCCCACAGGAACGCTCGGGCGGCGCGGCCGGCATTACGGCATCACGAGACCAGAGCCCCCGGCGGGAGGAGGCGGCGCCTGGAAACCAGGCATACCGGGCGTCACGATCTGAGAAGCGGCTTCGCGGCGCATCTCCTGCAGACGCTCCATCAGCTTCTTGACACCGTCCTTGGCGGCAGCACCAAACTTCTCGACCGCTTCGCCGACATTATCGGCAGGGATCTCGAACGTGACGGGTAGGGGCCCCATCTGCGTCATGATCTGCGTTTCGCCGACAAAAAGCATCGGACGGTCGAGATCGCGCTGGCCGTCAGTCTTCACCGGTGTCATCACGCGGATCGTGCCGACGCGGCGGTCCGTCACGACTTCTTCCGTGTAGAGGCCGGCAGCATCCATTTCGATGTCGAGCGCGTCAATGGGATTCGTAGAGTCTTCGACCATTTCGGTTGGCTCCTGAAGTTTGTCTGTTTTGAAGCGGCAATATTAGCAAAGAGCGGCTTGAAGCCTGAAGGCATTCGGTCGCCGCAACAAGCGCGTCGTTACCGGAAAACCATCACGGGAATCTGTGAATGCGTGAGCACCTTCTGCGTTTCGGAACCGAGCAACACAGCGGCAATACCTTTGCGTCCATGGCTCGCCATGAAGATGATGTCGCAGTCGTTCTTTTCGGCCTGTTCGACGACGGCCTCAGCGGGCGAGAAACTCTTCGTCATCACAGTCTTGGCATCAACGCCGAGCGCTTCGCAGGTCTTGCGCGCCTCTTCGAGTCGATCGAGCGCTTCTTCGGTGACGCGCTCGTCGTACTGCTCGATCGATTCAGGTCGGTATTCGGCCAAGTTCGTATAGGAATAGGGTTCAACAACAGTCATCACAATGAGCGCCGCGCCAAGGGGTTTGGCGAACTTGGCCGCCCCCTCAACCGCCTTGATCGAGCGCTCCGAACCATCCGTCGGCACGAGAATCCGCTTGTACATATGCCTGTTCCTCTTCTAGGTTGAGCGGGCCGGCACCTCGCCTGCGGGCGCCGCCGCTTTTGTATTTCGGTCTCCTCTCATTTTAGGGCGACCGAACGGATGGCGCGACGGCGCTGTGGCATCAAGCCCGATGCCACGATGCCGAGCGCCTCTTCAGTCGGCATTCGCCGTCGCGTGCACGGGACCGTTTTCGACGATGTCGTTAATAACGATCGCCGCAAGACGCAGCCCGACCGAGCCCGTAACAACGATCCCGGAACCGAAGCCGATGCGCTCACCCGAGCGCGCACCCACAGCCGCGAGATTCTCGGCGTCGGGCTGCTTCACCGCTTCGGCACTCGTTACGGCCAAAATCCCGAACTTTTTGGCTTTGCCGCTCGCACTGCCCGCGGGGAAGCCGTAATCGCGCCGAAGATTGGTACGAAGCTTTGCCGCGAGGGGATCGCCCTTGATGCGCGCAAGATCCTCTTCAACGAGTTCACTCGGACGGCGTTTGCCGCCGGCACCGCCGGAAACGACCACCTTGCAACCGAGGCGCTTTGCGGTTGCAACAAGCACGGTTTTGCCTTTGAGATCGTCAATGCAGTCGACCACCCAGTCGGCATCCTTGGGCAAAAGCCTTTCGGCATTCTCTGCCGTGACGAAAGCTGTAATAGCACTGACTTCAAGCTCGGGGTTGATGAGCGCGAATCGCGCTTTGAGCAGCTCGACCTTGTATTGGCCGTAGTTGCCGTCCATCGCGTGAAGTTGTCGATTCGTGTTGGAGAGCGCACTTTTGTCGCCGTCGATGAGTGTCAGCCGACCGACACCCGTTCGCGCGAGCGCCTCGGCCGCCCAGCTGCCGACGCCGCCCGTGCCGACAACGACAACATGCGAACGCGCCAATCGTTCTGCGCCTTCCTCTCCGTAAAGTCTTGCGACGCCGCCCAAGCGGCGCGGATCCGTTGTGTAACTCATTTTTGATTCCGTAATGTGCGGTTTTTAGCGGAGATTAGATCGTTTACAAAAAAATGCTTCTTCATTTTTAGACAACTCTCTGTAAAAATTCGCAACACCGCTTCCTTCATTTTGGAGACTTACTTTTCATTTTTCGATTTTTCGATTTTTTGCTTTGGGTCAGAAAAAGAAGGTAATTCTCAAAAAATTCAAGTGCTAAATTTAAGTTAACAGGACGTTTTTGATCAGAACTGCAGTGGCGTCGGATATTTCCATTCGGCGACTTTTCTGCAGTAGTCCGACGTTCCGGCAAAAAGAGACGCACCTCAGACCACAGAAGCGTTCTCAATAATCAAGGAGGCCCTATGCGAATTCTCGTTCCGATCGACGGCAGTACCAACTCTCTGAACGCTGTTTCTTTCATAGCCACCCGAAAGACGCTTCTCGGCAGCAATCCGACGATCGAGCTGCTCAACATTCAGTTGCCGCTTCCGGCGCGTGCCTGTCGCTTGGTCGGCCAGGATGCGCTCACCCGCTACTATGAAGATGAGGCGGAAAAGGTCTTCGAACCCGCCCGCAAGATTCTCCAAAAAGCAGGCTTCCAAGCCAACGAATCGTTCGTGGTCGGTGAAGCGGCCGAAAGCATCGCCAAAAGCGCCGAAAAGGTCGGCGCCGACCTGATCGTCATGGGGTCGCGCGGCCAGAGCGCCCTCAAGGGCCTCTTCTTCGGCTCCGTCTCGAACGGCGTTCTCGCGCAGTCGAAGTGCCCGGTTCTTGTCGTGCGCGGCAAACTGCCGCCTGCGACCGATGCCCTTCGCGTCGGTGTCGCAGTCGACGGCTCGAAGTACGGGCGCGCCGCTGTACGCTATGCCCTCAAGCATATTTCCTTCTTCGGCACGGGCGCCTCGTTCTACCTGATTAACGTCGTGAGCGACTACGCAGGCGCCGTCATGCCCGACATGGCCGGCATGGCCCTGCCGGCACTCTCTGAAGAAGAAGTGCTCGAGCTGCAAAAGGACGAGTTCAACGAAGCCGTCGAACCGCTTCGCCCCTTCTTCTCGAAGGCTGCAGTGAAGACGAAGGAAGTTTGCCTTGTCGGCAATCCCGGCGACGAAATCGCCGCCTTCGCCAAGAAGAAGAAGCTCGACATTGTGGTGATGGGCTCGCATGGCTACGGCCGCTTCAAAGCCGCGATCATGGGCTCGACTGCCACGCGTATCGCCGCTACTGGCGACGTACCGCTGCTTATCATTCGCCAAGCCTGATGTCTGTCTTCGCTTCAAGCGCTAGCGCTACTGCGCTTGAAGCAGCCCCATACAAAGGTCCGCTCGACCTTCGGTCGGACGGGCCTTTTTCATGGATAACGCATTCACGCGATACCAAAAAAGGGGATGTGCTAAGATCAGTCGGTCCGCAGAGGCGCACTCGACACTCTGCGCAGAAGTTGCGAGCAGAGAAACCAAGCGCAAAAGAAAATGACTCCGATGAATAACGCTTTCACTAACAACGGACAAAAACGAGAACCGCAAAACGTGTTCATCGCCGCCGAAACCCGGGAAGAAGCCGAGCGACTCGCCGAAAGGATTCGCTCAGCCTCCGATTACAACGTCATTGGCATCGCCACCGACCGCATCCGCATGGAAGAGGCCATCTCCGGCTTCATGCCCGTTGATGCGCTCATTACGGACATCGCGCTCAACGGTGAAGACGTCACGCCGCTCTTTGCGAAAGCACGTCAGTTCAACGAAAACATCGACATTCTCGTCTACACGACGAATACGCAGGACAACGCCGTAATCCGCGCCGTTCTTGCCGGCGCCATGGGCTACCTTCTCAAGGGCGACCAGGAGGACATCCTAACGAGCATGCGCCTCATGCGCGGCGGCGGTTCCCCCGTCTCGCCCACGGTAACGCGCAGCGTTCTCAAAGCGCTTCAGTCCCGCTCAAACAGTCCCACGCTTCGCGCCAAGAAAAAGGACAGCACGGAGATTGCGCCGCTCTCGCAGCGCGAAGCCGAAATTCTCGCGCTCCTGGCCAAGGGGATCTCTTTCGCCGACATCGGCGACATTCTGTCGATTTCGCCGCACACCGTGACGGCGCACATCAAGAAAATTTACCGCAAGCTCCAAGTGCACTCGCGCGGCGAAGCCGTGTACGAAGCTGCCTGTATGGGCATCCTGCCCGATCAGCACATGCTTTCCTGACGCAAGTCGGAAAAGAAAACCAAGCCGAGCGTCTCGTCGAAAGCGCTCGGCTTTTTTTCTTTTCCGCCGCTTGCAACCGATCAGCCGCGCGTCCAATGTCCGGACTTGCCGCCCGCCTTTTCGAGCAGGCAAATCTCGCTCATCACCATCCCGCGATCGACTGCCTTGCACATGTCGTAGATCGTGAGAAGTCCCACCTGAACGGCCGTGAGCGCTTCCATTTCAACGCCGGTCTGCCCCTTGCACTCGCAGGTCGCCGTGCATCGGATTTCGCTCGCTGCTTCGTGAAGTTCGAAGGCCACGTCAACATGCGTGAGCGCGATTGGATGACAAAGCGGCACGAGATCGGCCGTACGCTTGCTCGCCATGATCGCCGCAATACGAGCGACACCGATGACGTCCCCCTTTTTGGCCGTGCCGCTCTTCACAAGCTCAAAGGTTGCGGGCGCCATGCGAATGACTCCAGTCGCTCGGGCGATGCGGTGCGTTTCACTCTTGCCGCCCACATCGACCATGTGCGCCTCGCCATCCACATTGAAATGTGTGAGTTCTCCCATTTTTCGTTACCTTTAAGAACGCGCAGCCTCCAAATTGGAAGCACCAAAACACGACATAATGAATAAATTCGCCGGCTGCGGCCGAGACGGGAAGCATTTCACCGACCGGTCGCCGGCACGAGCTTCGAACGATACAGCATTGAGGCGAACGAGCGCTGCGGCTGCACCGCCCAAATGCCGAGCCTACGCATGTCCAAATTTATCGCACGTCTCTGCGCCCTGGCGGCCGTGTTTGTCGCCGCCACGCCGACATCGGCCATCTACGCCGCTGCCGGCCCGACGGTGCTCGATCTCAATTTACCCAATCTCGGCTCGAGCGCCGACGCCGAGCTGAGTCCGCTCGAAGAGCACCGCTTGGGCGCACAACTCATGAATTCCGTTCGCTCGGATCCGACCTTCATGACGGATCCGGAAATCACGGAATACCTGAACCACCTCGGCTATCAGCTCGTGAGCCACGCCAAAACGAGCACCTACAACTTTTTCTTTTTCCCGATCCGCGACGACACGCTCAACGCGTTTGCGCTCCCCGGCGGCTTCATTGCCGTACATACGGCCACGATCATCTCCGCGCGCAACGAGAGCGAGCTCGCGGGCGTCGTCGGCCACGAAATCGGCCACGTCGCGCAGCGCCACATCGCACGCATGATCGAAGGACAGCGCGGCAACCTCGCGCTCACGCTCGGTTCGGTGCTGCTGGCCATTCTGGCCGCACGAGCGGGCGGCAACTCGGGCGGCCAAGCGGCCGCAGCCATCGCAATGGGCTCGCAGGCAGCCATGATTCAGTCTCAGCTCAATTACTCGCAGGATGCCGAACGAGAGGCCGACCGACTCGGCCTGCAGACGCTTGCGGCCGCCGGCTTCGACCCCAAAGGCATGGAGGGCTTCTTTGAGCGCCTCCAATCGAGCAACCGCTTCTACCAGTCTGCCGCCCCTGCGTATCTCTCGACCCACCCGCTCACGATCGAGCGAATCGCAGATATGGAAAACCGTACGCGCAGCATGCCCACGCGCATGCATCGCGACAGCGACGACTTCCGTCTCATTCAAGTGCGCGCCCGCGTACTGCAGGAAACACGCATCGACGGGTGGCGACGCGTGCTCGCCGACTTCGAACGAAGTCTCAAAACGGCCAAGGGCAAAGAGGCCTGCGTCTATCAGTACGGCATTTCCGTCGCCAAGGGCGAACTCAAGGACCGCGCTGGCGCTTATGCTGCAGCTAAAGCTTCGACAACGTGCGGCATCCGATCGGCGGTGCTGGAGCGCAACCTCATCCGAACGCGTTTTGACGCGGCGCGCACGAGTGCCGAAAAACTGGGGGCGCTAGCCGACGCCAAGAAGGCGCTCAGTACCTATCCGCTCTCGGCGATGATGGCGGAAAACTACGTCGACCTTCTTTATTCGCTCGACCGCCACCAGGAACTCATCAACTTCCTGCGCAACGGCTCCGCGCTCACCGACAGCGACCCCGACTATCACGCGATTCTCGCGCGCTCGTATGAGGCACTCGGCAAAAAGAGCCTGCAGTACATGCACACAGGAGAAATGTATGCGCTCATGGGCGGCACGGAGGCTGCCGTTTATCAGTACGCGCTTGCCCAAAAGGCCAATGACGGCGACTTTTACACCATGAGTCAGATCGATGCGCGCCTTCGCGAGCTGCGCGAGCAAGCCGCGCAAGAAAAGCGAGACAGGTGAAATTGGATTTTCACGTCTCGTTTTTGCAGGGAATTCCGTGCGAAAATAACGCCCACCGCCGGTCCGCTTTTGGTCCGGCGCCCTTTTTTGCTCACTCATTTTCTTCGGCTGCCCTTCGGAACCCGCCTGCAGCCGCGCTTTCAAAATGGCTATTGAAGACTACATGACCGTTGCCGAGCCAACGGACCAAATTATTGAAACGGACGCCGTCATCATCGGTGCCGGTCCTGTCGGCCTCTTCCAGGTCTTTGAACTCGGCCTGCTCGAAATCAAGTGCCACGTTGTCGACTCGCTACGCAATGTCGGCGGCCAGTGCATGGAACTCTACCCGACCAAGCCGATCTACGACATTCCTGCCGTGCCGGTCTGCTCCTCGTACGAGCTCACCGAAAACCTCTTGAAGCAGAACCACCATTTCGGTCCTGTGTTCCACCTCGGCCAAGAAGTGACGGTCGTTGAAAAGCAGGCCGACGGAACGTTCCGCGTCGAAACCGACAAGGGCACCCGCTTCAAGTGCAAGGTCGTCATCATTGCCGCCGGCGTGGGTTCGTTCCAAGCACGCCCGCTTCGCGTCAAGGGCATCGAAAAGTTTGAAGGCACCCAGCTCCACTACAGCTGCAAGGATCCCTCGATTTTCGAAGGCAAGAACGTCGTCATCTGCGGCGGCGGCGACTCCGCGCTCGACTGGACGCTCAACCTAGTCGGCAAGGCCGAGAGCGTTGTGCTCGTGCACCGTCGAGACGGCTTCCGCGCGCAGGCCGCCTCCGTCGCCAAGATGAAGGAGCTCTGCGAAAACTGGGAAATGCAGTTTGAAGTCGGCCAAGTGACAGGCTTCTCCGAAGAAGACAACCGCCTCACTGAAGTCAACGTCACGGGCGCAGACGGCGTCACGCGCCGCATTCCGCTCGACCATCTCCTCGTTTTCTTCGGCCTGCAACCCAAGCTCGGTCCGATCGAAAACTGGGGGCTCGAGCTCGACCGCAAACAGATCGTCGTTGACACGGCTCGCTTCGAGACCAACATCCCGGGCATCTTCGCCGTAGGCGACATCAACACGTACCCGGGCAAAAAGAAGCTCATTCTTTCCGGCTTCCACGAATGCGCTCTTGCCGCGTTTGCCGCCTGCGACTACGTCTTCCCCGAAAAGCGCATCTTCCTGCAGTACACGACGACTTCGCCCAAGCTGCACAAGGTTCTCGGCGTCGAAATGCCGAACTTTGACGAATAAGCGACTCGCCGCTGACAGCGACCTTTTGCAAAACGCCCCGGGAAGCCGAGCTGCACCGGGGCGTTTTCGTAGCGAATAGCCCGTGTCGAACCACCCGTGCACTCTGCACGGGCGGCCGAACGCGGCCTAATCGATCAATCGTTCTTGATCTTGATCGAAGGCATGCGGGCAGAGTAGTCCTTGCCGAGCTTGGCGAGAGAACCCGCGACCTTCATGGCCATTTCGCGGAAGAGCATGGCTTCCTTCGAATCGGGATTCTTTACCACCGTGGGCGCGCCACTGTCGGCTTCTTCGCGGATCTGCGCCGAAAGCGGCAGGTGTCCGAGCACGGGTACGCCGTACTTCTCGCTCATGCGGTCCGCGCCGCCTTCGCCGAAAACATGCGTCACCTCGCCACAGTGCGGGCAGATAAAGACACTCATATTTTCGACAATGCCGAGAATCGGCACATTGACCTTTTCAAACATGCGAAGCCCCTTCTTCGCATCGATGAGCGCAATGTCCTGCGGCGTCGTGACGACCACGGCCCCCGTAATGGGCACGGACTGCGAGAGCGTGAGCTGGATGTCACCCGTGCCGGGCGGCATATCGACAACGAGATAGTCGAGGTCGTGCCAATTCGTGAGCTTCAGAAGCTGCTCAAGCGCGCCTGCGGCCATCGGACCGCGCCAGATCATGGGCTCATCTTCGTCAACCATGAAGCCGACGGAGTTGATCTGAAGCCCGTGCGACTCAAGGGGTTCCATCGTCTTGCCGTCGGCTGTCATCGGCGTGCCGTGCGCGCCGAGCATCGTCGGCTGACTTGGGCCGTATACGTCGGCGTCAAGCACACCCACGCGAGCGCCTTCGTGCGCGAGCGCAAGCGCGAGATTCGCTGCAACCGTCGACTTGCCGACGCCGCCCTTGCCCGAACTCACCGCGATGATGTTCTTCACGCCCGGGAGTACGCGCAGCGTGCCCTGCACCTTATGCGCAATGATGTCCTGCGTCACCTCCACCTTCACGGACGAGGCGCCCAATTCGGCCACGGCATTCCCAACGGCTTCGCCCACGGCCTGTGCACGAAACTTGGCGGGATAGCCGAGCGCGACGCGAACGACAACGCCGCCCTGCGCGTCGGTTTCAACATCCTTGAGCATGCGCGAAGAAACATAATCCGTCCCGGTCACGGGGTCGATCAGCTGAGCAAGTCGAGCCTTGACTTCTTCGGTGGAAATGGTCATCTGATTTTTTCCTTTTCATTGGGCGCTGAAAACACTTTCTTCAGCGCTGACGAAAGCTTTTATTGTAGCGAGCCATCCGAGCTTGTCGAGCGGCGGCATTCCTCTTCGAAACGCCTGATCAGCAAGCACTTTCAAATCCCGATCGACAAAACTTTTAACAAATTTTCCCCTTTCGTCGACTTGGCTTTTCTACAATTCGCTCCTTTCCACTAACGATTCTCACTTAAGCTTCGGGAGATGTGACATGCACCGACGACTGCTCCTTTCCGCGGGCCTCGCCTGCGCCGCATTCGGCACAATCCCCCTTTTTTCGGCAGCCGCCCGCGCGAACGATTCACCCGCCCGACTCGTTGTACCTTTTCCTCCGGGAGGGGGCGGCGACGTGCTAGCGCGCTCCGTCTCGCAGGAATTCGGCGCAGCGTTCGGCAGAAAAATCCTGATTGAAAATCGTCCTGGTGCGGGCGGTACCGTCGGCGCGCGCTTCGCGTCGAATCTCCCTGCCGACGGCAACTCGCTTCTCTACGTCACGAACGGGATCCTCTGCGTCAATCCGCTTCTTTACGCCAACATCCCGTTTGACCCGCTCGTTTCACTCGCGCCCGTCGGGCAAATCTCGAGTATCGGCCTCATGGCCGTACTCAATCCGAACGCCATTGCGGGCGTCAACGATCTCGAATCTCTTCTGAAATATGCGAAAGCCAATCCCGACGTCGTCGACTATGCCTCTTCGGGCAACGGCACGACGAGTCACCTTGCAGGATGCTTCCTCGCTGAACGCACAGGCCTAAAGCTCTCGCACGTCCCCTACCGCGGCGGCGCCGCTGCCATTCTCGACGTGCTCGCCGGGCGCGTACCGCTCATGATCGATGTGGCGCCCAACGTCATTCACCATGTCCGTGCCGGTAAACTCGCCGCGCTCGGCGTCGCCTCCGCTACGCGACTCGGCATTGCCCCCGAAGTGCCAACCTTTGCTGAGCTCGGCATCGACGGGTTCGAGCTTGCCGCCTGGGACGGTGTCATGGCGCCTGCGGGTACGCCCGAGAGTGTGCTCGAAAAAATGAGTGTGGCCTTGCAGCGGGCGCTCAAAGAAAAAAGCGTCGTCGATCGCCTTCGCGCCAAGGGCGCCGAACCTGCAAGCGGCGAGCGCAGCGACTTCAGTGCCTTTATCGGTAAGGAGCGTCCCAAGTGGGCTTCGCTCGTCAAGCAGATCGGCGCCAAGACCGATTGAAACCGAGGTCGTGAGAATCGACAACTCGATCGATGCGGGCGACGCAAGACATCCGAAAAAAGTGAGACGCTCCGTTGAACTCGTGATTTCGCGCAAATCGCTAAAATTTGACAATTCTTCTTGTCGGCGGTTCGCATTCGGCCGCGGCTCATCTGCCCGATGCCTTTGCCCCGCTTCAATACTTAGGATCATCACTTCATGACTCAGCGCACTCTTTTCGTGACCACGGCACTTCCCTACGCCAACGGGGCCTTCCACATGGGTCACATCATGGAATACATCCAGGCGGACATTTGGGTACGTCACGAACGAATGTCCGGCAACGTCGTGCACTTCATGGGGGCTGACGACGTACACGGTGCGCCGATCATGATCGCCGCGCAAAAGCGCGGCATGACTCCGCAGGCCTTCGTCGCCGAAATCGCTGCCGGTCGCAAGCAGTACCTCGACGGCTTCTACATCAGCCACGACTACTGGGGTTCGACCGACTGCAAGGAAAATCACGAGATCAGCCAGAAGATCTATCGCCGCCTCAAAGACGCCGGCCTCATCTACACGAAAGAGATCGAGCAGTTCTACGACACGGTGAAGGGCATGTTCCTTGCCGACCGCTTCATCAAAGGGACGTGCCCGCGCTGCGGCGCCCCCGATCAGTATGGCGACAACTGCGAAAAGTGCTCGGCAGTCTATTCGCCCATGGAAGTCGTCAATCCCTATTCGACGCTTTCGGGTTCCACGCCTGTTATCCGCAAGTCGACCCATTACTTCTTCAAGCTCTCCGACCCGCAGTGCGTGGAATTTCTGCGCGAATGGTCTACGGGCAAGGGCAAGGACGGCACGGCGCGCGTTCAGGACGAAGTGCTCGCTAAAGACAACGAATGGCTCGGCGCTGACGGTCATCTGAGCGACTGGGACATCTCGCGCGACGCCCCCTATTTCGGCATTGAGATCCCCGATGCGCCGGGCAAGTACTTCTATGTCTGGCTTGACGCTCCGATCGGATACCTCGCTGCACTTTGCGCCTACTGCAATGAGAAGGGCCTTGACTTCGAAAAGATTCTCTCGGACCCCAATACCGAGCAGATCCACTTCATCGGCAAGGACATCATCTACTTCCACACGCTCTTCTGGCCGGCCATGCTGCACTTTGCCGGCCAGCCCTACCGTGTGCCCGATCATGTCAACGCACACGGCTTCATGACCGTGAACGGCGAAAAGATGTCGAAGAGCCGCGGCACGGGCATCTCCCCGCTGCAGTACCTCGAGCTCGGGATGAATCCGGAGTGGCTGCGCTACTACCTCGCCGCCAAGATGAATTCGCGTGTTGAAGACGTCGACTTCACGAAGTCCGACTTCGCGCAGCGCGTCAACTCCGACCTGATCGGCAAGTACATCAACATCGCGAGCCGCGCCGCCGGCTTCATCGTGAAGCGCTTCGAAGGGCGAGTGCTCGACGCTGCCATGCAGGACCCGATCCTCGTGCGCCTGCGCGAGCGCGCCGATGAAATTCGCAGCTACTACGAGGCGCGCGAATTTGCGCGCGCTACGCGTCTTGTCATGGAACTCGCCGACGTGATCAACGAGTTCGTCGACCAGGAAAAGCCTTGGGAGCTTGCCAAGGATCCGACGAAGGCCGAAGCGCTTCATCGCGCCGCCTCGATCGCGCTCGAAGGCTTCCGCTTGCTTACGCTCTACCTGAAGCCGGTGCTCCCGCACACGGCCGAACAGGTCGAAGCGTTCCTTTCGATCGATCCGCTCGACTGGTCGAGCGTCGAAAAGTCGCTCTCTAGCACTTCGCCCATCAAGCCCTTCAAGCACCTCATGCAACGCGTTGACATGGAAAAGCAGCTTGACGTTCTCTTGCCCGAAAAAGCCCCCGAACCCGAACCGGTGCTTCCGGGCGGCGAAGCCATTGCGCCCGAGTGCACGATCGACGACTTCACGAAGATCGACATGCGCGTGGCGAAGATCGTCAAATGCGAAGCCGTCGAAGGCTCCACGAAACTTCTGCGCTTGACGCTCGACCTTGGTGAAGGCCGTACGCGCAACGTGTTCTCGGGCATCAAGAGCGCCTACAACCCTGCAGACATTGAAGGCCGCCTCACGATCGTGATCGCCAACCTCGCTCCGCGCAAGATGCGCTTTGGTGTGTCCGAGGGCATGGTGCTCTGCGCGAGCGACGCACAGAACAAGGATCTCGGACTCTTCCTGCTGTCGCCCGACTCCGGTGCCGTGCCCGGCATGCGCATCCGCTGATAGCCTCTGGCGCAGTCGATCGGACGCTCTGGGAGCGCCCGTATTGAGATAGCGCAAGCTCTACGCCTTCTTTCTCGGCGCCGTCCCGTTAGGGCGGCGCCTTTCTTTAGAATGGGTTGCTTTACCTAAAATTACCCCTCGACAGCTTTCCCAAAATGTTCCTCAAAGAGCAGGCCGGCGAACTTCTGCATCGCCTGCCGCTGGCACGCTTCTCTCCCGTTTTCTTCCAGAGCCTGCGCAGCTACGACAAACGGCATCTCACGCGCGACATTTCGGCGGGCCTCACTGTCGGCATGGTGGCGCTGCCCCTTGCGATGGCTTTCGGCATCGCTTCGGGCGTGCCGCCCGAAGCCGGCCTTTACACCGCCATCATCGCCGGCTTCCTGATTTCGCTGCTAGGCGGCTGCCGCGTTCAGATCGGCGGCCCGGCAGGTGCATTCGTCGTCATCATTTACGGCATCATCGCGCAGTACGGTGTCGAGAGCCTCATGCTTGCGACGATCGGCTCAGGGATCATTCTATTTTTGATGGGGCTCTTCAAAATCGGGGGCTTTATTAAATTCATCCCGATTTCGATCGTGATCGGCTTCACAAACGGCATCGCCGTCATGATCGGCCTGCAGCAGGTGAAGGACTTTCTCGGGCTCTCGATCGCGAAAATGCCTGCCGACTTTTTCGGAATGATCGGCGCACTGCTCTCGCACATTCAAACCTTCAATCCGTGGGCGTTCGGCATTGCGCTTGCGAGCTTTCTCATCGTCTTCTTCTGGCCGAAGGGCTACTCGATGAGCGGCCCGCAGTGGAAGCGCTGGCTCGCGCACCTGCCGGGCACCGTGGTCGTGCTCGTGCTCTCGACGCTTGTTGTGAGTCTCTTCGGACTGCCCGTCGAGACGATCGGTTCGAAGTTCGGCGGGATTCCGCAGTCGCTGCCCTCCTTCTCCATTCCCGACGTCGACTGGGCCAACGCCAAACAGCTTTTGGGTTCCATGCTCACGCTCGCCGTGCTCGGCTCGATCGAGAGCCTCCTTTGTGCGCGCGTGGCCGATACCATGACCGACGACCGCCACGATCCCAACCAGGAACTGATGGGCCAGGGGATTGCAAACTTTGTCGCGCCCTTCTTCGGCGGCATCCCCGCCACGGGCACGATCGCGCGTACGGTGACGAACATTAAGTCGGGCGCCGCCTCGCCGATCTCGGGCATGGTGCATGCACTCACGCTTTTAGTCGTGATCCTCGCCGCCGCCCCGCTTGCGAGCAATATTCCTCTCTCGGCGCTCGCAGCCATTCTCGTTTTTGTCGCGTGGAACATGGGCAACTGGCGCGAATTCCTGCGCCTGCGCCAGATGACACTTTCCTATAAGGCGACGCTCATCGTGACATTCCTCCTCACGGTGATCTTCGACCTCACGGTCGCTGTCGAAGTGGGGCTTGTCGTCGCATGCATCTTTTTCCTCTATCGCATGAACAACATCACGGTAGTGGAACCGGCGACGCTGCCCTTTGACATCCCCGAAACGGTTGAAGCCTGGCACATCAAGGGTGCGCTCTTCTTCGGTTCGATCTCCAAGCTCGAGCACGTCACCGACCCGGCGCGCCTCACGGCCCCTGGTGCCGCACGCGTCGTTGTGCTCGACTTTACGGATCTCATCAACATCGACAACTCCGCGATGGATCAGATCGAGTCCTTCGTGCGAGCACTGCACCGCCGTACGCACGAACTCATCATTGCGGGAGCCAGCGGCCATCCGCTGCGTCAGCTCGAGCGCACGGGCATCACCAAGGAGCTCGGCCCCAACCTCGTGCCCGACATGGAATTTGCCATGGCGCGCGCCAAACAGGTGCTGCTCGAACTCGATGAAAAGGAAAAAGCGCGCCGCTAACCGCCTCCGCACTGAAACGCCAACCACTGCGCCCGTTCGAATTCATTCGAGCGGGCGTTTTTGCTGCGGGCCTCAAAATAGAGAAGACGCTTCTTCGTCCGGCGTTTTCAACTTTGAAATGTCGTGGAAATCGGGTACGTCATCCGAAGGCGTTTCCGCAAAGCGCAGCCCCACAGGCGTTGCGTAAATGGGAGCATAGGGCGCTGCCTGCGTCAGACGCACAAGTTCCGCTTTCGCAAGCTCAAGAAGCGCAAGACACCACACGGCAACGGTCTCTCGCTCGGGTTCGTCGCTCTCCTCAAGAAGCATTTCGAGCGTGATCCAAGGTCGTCCGCTCAGACGGCGCAACACCGCCGTCATGTGTTCGCGAACCGAAAGCGTTTCGCGAAAAACACGGTGCCTCGCAGAAAGCTGCATGCGAGATACGACATCAAGCCACGCGGCAGCGAGCTCGTCGACGTCGCCCGCTGGCGGCGCAGTCTCTTCCTGCGGAACAAAGACCCCTTCGATCAGATGGAAGTCGCGTCCGAATCGAGGCAGGCGATCGAGCGCGCGCGCCGCCGTCTTGATTTTTTCGTATTCAAGAAGCCGCCGCATAAGTTCGGCTCTAGGATCTTCGGGCTCTTCACCTTCGTCTTCACGCGCAGGCGCAGGCAGCAACAGGCGGCTTTTGATCGACATGAGCGTCGCAGCCATGACCAGATAAGCCGAAGCAAGTGCTAGGTTGGAGCGACGGATGAGCTCCACGTATCCGATGTACTGATCCGTGAGGATAGCCATCGGAATGTCCATCACGTCGAACTTCTGACTGCGAATGAGATAAAGAAGCAGGTCGAGCGGTCCTTCGAACTGCTCGAGAAAGACGAGCAACGCGTCAGGCGGAATGTACAGTTCCGCAGGGAATTTATCGAGTGGCTCGCCGTATAAAAAAGCAAGCGGCGAACCCCCGCCCTGCTGGCGGTCATTCCCCGCTTCTTCACCTGTTCGGGCCGTTACCGTCGTCTGCGGCGCTTTTGCAGTGTCAGCCATCGTCGTCCCGAATAGGCCCGGATCGGCCGCCTGCGGCATGCCGCAGGCGGTCTGACGATCATTCGGGCTTGTACATGAAAGCGGCAACGGCCGCTTCAAGATCGTCCGGACGATCGGCCGTCGCGAGTCCGTGGCGATAGGCGTAGTCGGCGACCGCCGCACCGATCTTCACGGAAGCGGCGCGCACTTCGCCGAGCGACGGATAGAGCGAACCCTGCGCGAGGTCTTCCTCACTGACGAGCTTGGCAAGTTCACGCGCGGCCGTGAGGAACATGCCGTCGGGCATCCACGTGGCTTTGGCGAACACGGCACCGAGACCGAGCCCCGGGAACACGTAGCAGTTGTTGCCCTGGCGCGGGACAAAATGCTTGCCGCAGACATCCACGGGCGGGAAAGGCGAACCGGATGCAAAGAGGGCACGGCCGTCCGTTTCGCGATAAGCCGTTTCCGCGTCACACTCGGCGCGCGAAGTCGGGTTCGAAAGCGCGAACACCATCGGATGCTCGTTGATCGCAGCCATTTCGCGAAGCACTTCGCTGTTGAAGGCGCCGGGCTGCGCAGCCACACCGACGATGCAGGTTGGACGAACGAGGCGCACGGCATCAATGAACTTGTCGGCCGAGTCGAGATCGTGCGCAAACGGCAGCTTGTTGGCGGCCAATCCCGTACGCGAAGCGGTGACAAGCCCCTTCGAATCGAAGAGACAGCAGTGCTTGTAAGCCTCCGCGCGATCCATCCCTTCGTCAACAAGCGCGTCGACGATAAGCGTCGCAATGCCCGTCGCAGCTTCGCCGGCACCCAAGAAGAGGAAGCGCTGTTCGGCAAGCGTTTCCTTCTTGATGCGAAGCGCCGAGTACACGCCCGAAAGCGTCACGGCGGCCGTACCCTGGATGTCGTCATTGAAGCAGAGGATCTTTTCCTGGTAGCGGTGCAGCAGCTCGAACGCGTTGTGGTTGCCGAAGTCTTCGAACTGAATAAGCACGTTCGGCCAGCGACGGCGCACTTCCTGAACGAACTCTTCAATGAGCGCCGCATAGCGTTCGCCCGTGATGCGTTCGTGGCGCAGGCCGAGGTAGAGCGGATCGTTGAGGTATTCCTGATTGTTCGTGCCGACGTCGATCACGACGGGCAGCGTCTTGGCGGGATCAATGCCAGCGCACGCCGTGTAAAGCGAAAGCTTGCCCACGGGAATGCCCATGCCGTTCAGCCCCTGGTCACCGAGACCAAGGATGCGCTGGCCGTCGGTGACAACGATCACGTCGACTTCTTCATTGGGGACGTTCTCGACGAGCTCGCGGACCTGGCCCGCGTCATTGATCGAAATGTAGAGACCGCGCGGATAGCGGAAGATATGACTGAAGCGCTGACAAACTTCACCCACCGTCGGCGTGTAGACGATCGGCATGTACTCTTCGGTGCGCTCGATAAGCAGACGGAAGAAAAGCGACTCGTCATGCGCATGAAGGCTGTCGAGGAACATCGCCTTATCGATCGGACGCTCGATTCTCGAGAGCATTTCGTGCATGCGCGCGACCTGCTGTTCGGACGAAGCCGGCACGGGCGGCAGGAGTCCGCGAAGCCCAAGTTCGGCGCGCTCCTTCTGCGAGAAGGCGACGCCGTGATTGCGATGCGGATCCATCAGAATGTCTGCGCCGCTATGTTTACTGCAGTCTGTCATTTCGAATTAAATTCCTTTGTTGCCGTGAAGAGCCACTCCGTTTGAGACACCGTAAGTCGTGTGTCTCCGCACGGGCGTCACGGCAGTTTTTTGCAGCCGATCGAATGCGTGTGAGACCTCCGATAGAGCGTCGATCGCCGCCCAGCCGGAGGCTGTTGATGCCTTCTTGTGAAGAGACTCGGCATCTTTTGCCGTATTCTAAAGAGAACGGCCTGCGCACGGGCAAGCCGTTCCTCGCGTAATGCACGCCCTTTAGGAACGGGCAGCGGGAAAATTTATTTCCCGAGCGAAGCCAGACGCGCCTTGGCCGTGACGGCCGCCTCGGAGTCCGGATAGGTCTTCTGCACCTTCTGGAAGGTTGCGCGCGCAGCCTTCAGATTCCCGGAAGCAGCCTGCGCGGAACCGACAAGGAGCATTGCATCGGCCGCTCGCGGATTTTTTGGATACTCGCGCAACAACTGGTTTTGCGTCGAGATCACCGTCTTATAGTGCTCGAGCGCAAAGGCTGCCGTCCCCCACCAGAAGAGAGCATCCGGACGATAGGGTGACTTCGGCCACTCTGCCGCAAAGCGCTTGAAACCGTTTTCGGCCTGCTTGTACTGACGGTCCTGCAGGTGAAGCACCGCTTCGTCAAAAGCCTGCTTTTCCTTCGGATCAACCGTCACACTCTCACCGTTGATGACAACCGTCTGCGGCTCAAAAGCCTCCACGCGCGAGTCGAGCGAACCGAAGAGGTCGCGCGTCGAGCGCTTTTCCATTTCTAGCGCGTTGTAGAGCTCCTCAACCTGCCCTGTCAGATGTCGATTCTGCTCCTTGAGACGGTTGATTTCCGTCATGAGCTGCATCTGCGCGTTCTTCGAGACGCTCAGATCGGCTTGAATCGCCTTGACGGTTTCGCGCAGATCGAGAATCGCGCGGCGCGCGTCGTCATCGGCAAACGCGAATGCCGACCCCGCAATCGAGAGTGCGGCTAGGGCCGCGGCAGTGCGGCGCAGGCAAAGACTGGAACGAAACTTCATTGGATTTCTCAATAGAAAGGCCGCCGGCAGCCTCATCCGGCAACCTGCGGCCTCGCCAGAAGACTGGATAAAAGTCGGTTACTGCGCAGCGGATTCAGCAGCAGCGGGAGCAGCCGTTTCGGCCGCATACTGCTGCGGATACACGATGTCAGCGCGACGGTTCTGCGCCCAAGCCTCTTCGGTCGAACCGGTTGCAACGGGTTTTTCCTTGCCGAAGGAAACAGCCTCAATGCGCGCGGCAGGCACGCCGAGAAGCTGCATACGCTGCTTGACGGCTTCCGAACGCTTCTGACCGAGCGCGAGGTTGTACTCGCGACCGCCGCGTTCGTCCGTATTGCCCTGAATCACGATCGAGACGTCGGGATGCGCAACAAGCCACTTGGCGTGCGCTTCGACGATCGCAGCGTACTCGGGCGACACATCATAGGAGTCGAACGCAAAGTAGATCGAGCGGTGCGAAAGCGGATTATTCGGATCGGTGAAAGGATCTTTCGGAGTCTCGACAGTCTGGCCGGCAAGCGTACCCTCTTTGGCCGACTCATCAAGCGAAACCGACGAGCAGCCGCTCAGAACGGCAGCGGCAAGCGCTGCAGCAAGCGCAGCCTTGAAGGGAAAAGTCATTTCAAATGCTCCTTTATTGTTGATTCACTGCAGCGTCCTGAAGAATCGGCCCCCAGGCGGGTTCTCGAATGTTGCCCTCGCCCGTCAGGCGCGTACTCAGACGTGCATCGGCCGAACAGGTGCCCAGAACGCCGCGACCGTTTTCTTCGGTCGCATAAACGAGGAAACGGCCGTTCGGCGCAAACGACGGCGACTCGTCGCGCTCCGTCGTCGTGACAAGAAGATCCTGCCCGGTGGCAAGATCCATCACCGCGACGCGGAACTTGCTTTCGATTCGCGAAATGTAGGCAAGCTTCGTGCCATCATGGTTAACCGCAGGGCTGATCGCGTAATTCGAACCAAACGTAACGCGCTCGGCGCCGCCGCCCGCGACACGCTGACGGTAGATCTGCGGCGTACCGCCGCGATCGCTCGTAAAGTAAATCCACTGCCCGTCGCGAGTAAACGTCGGCTCGGTGTCGATGCCGTAGCTGCGCGTGAAGCGACGCAGTCCCGTGCCATCCGAGTTGATGAGATAGATCTGCGTCAAGCCGTCACGCGAAAGCGCCACCGCAAGTTTCGTACCGTCCGGGCTGAAGGCCGGCGCAGAATTGTTGCCCTTAAAGGCAGCAACGGGCGTACGAACACCGCGCGCTAGGTCGTGCAAATAAACGATCGGCTTCTTGTTTTCAAAGCTCACGTACGCGAGCTTACGCCCGTCGGGCGACCAAACGGGCGAAATGATCGGTTCGTTCGAAACGAGCGCCTTTTGCGGCATTTCGCCGTCAGAGTCCGACACAATAAGTTCATAGCGGCGAGCGCCAAGCTGCGCAACGTAAGCGAGCTGAGAAGCGAACATGGGACCTTCACCCGTCAAGCGCGTATAAACGCGGTCGGCGCATCTATGCGCTGCCATGCGGATGTGCTCCTCGCTCGGCGTATACCCAACCGAATCGACGGCCTGCCCCGTTACGGTGTCATAGACGATGCAGCGCACGTCCCAGCGCTTGCCGCCGAGCGGCGTCACGGAACCGATCACGTAGATCGAAGCCCCTTTTTGCGCGGCGTCGGCCAGTCCTTCGGGTGCAGTCAGATTTTCCTGCGGATTTTCGCCACCGACCTCAACGAGGCGAAATGCACCCGAGCGCAACAAGTCGTCGCCAATGATCTTCGCAATGTCGGCGGGCGCACCGCTCGTCCCCTGGAACGGACGGATGGCAATCGGCAGCTGATTGGCGCCGACGCCGGTAATTTCAATGCGCAGTTCGGCAAGTGCCGGACACGCAGCGAAAGCGCCGAGGGTAAGCCCTGCACCGAGCAGCGTGCGGCGAGTAAGGACGGGCGCTTCAAGAGATTGCTTCACGATGCTTCTCCAGCTTGTTTTTCGAGAGTCAAAAAGAGCGCCCGGACAAGCTGTGGATTCCCGGACGCTCCTCCTCTCCATCGCATCACTATAAGCGATGAAGCTTCTCCCGTGTCCGAGAGGGACTCGGGAGAAGCAATTAGCAACGTTTGCCTGCGTTAGTGGCGGAAGTGACGCTCGCCCGTGAGAACCATCGCGACGTTGCGTTCGTTGGCCGCATCGATCACTTCCTGATCGCGGATCGAACCGCCCGGCTGGATGACGGCAACCGCACCGGCATCAACAATCACGTCAAGACCGTCGCGGAACGGGAAGAAGGCATCCGAAGCGGCAACCGAACCCTCGAGCGAGAGACCGGCCTCTTCAGCCTTCATCGCTGCGATGCGAGCGGAGTCAACGCGGCTCATCTGGCCGGCACCCACACCCAGCGTCATGCCATCACGGACGTAAACAATCGTGTTCGACTTCACGAAGCGCGCAACGTTCCAAGCGAACATGAGATCCTTCAGCTGCGACTCGGTCGGCACGCGTTCCGTAACGCACTTGAGCGCATCTTCGGCACAAAGCTGCGTATCGGGGGTCTGAACAAGGAGACCGCCGCCGACGCGCTTGAAGTCGAAGTCGTTGGCCGCTTCGCCCGCAGCCATCTTGAGCAGACGCAGGTTCTTCTTCTGCGAGAAGATTTCCATGGCACCTTCGGCAAATTCGGGCGCGATGATCACTTCGGCAAACTGGTGCGCGACGAGTTCGGCGCATTCACGCGTCACAATGCGGTTGAAGGCGATGATGCCGCCGAAGGCGGACTTGCTGTCGGTCTTAAAGGCCTTGGCGTAGGCTTCAGCCGAGTCGGCGCCAACAGCGACCCCGCAGGGGTTGGCGTGCTTGATAATGACGCAGCACGGCTCCTTGAAGGAGCGGGCGCATTCCCAAGCCGCATCGCTGTCAGCGATGTTGTTGTACGAGAGTTCCTTACCCTGAAGCTGTTCGTAGCCCGCCAGCAGACCGGGTGCCACATTCACTTCACGGTAGAAGGCGGCCTGCTGATGGGGATTTTCACCGTAGCGCAGATCCTGTACCTTTTCCCACTGGCGCGTGAAGACGGCCGGGAAGCGGCCGGGCTTCTGTTCTTCATCAAGGCTCGTGAGGTAGTTCGTGATCATCGCGTCGTACCGAGCGGTATGAGCAAACACCTTCTTGGCGAGTTCGAAGCGCGTCTTGGCACTCACGGCGCCTTCGGCGCGGATTTCTTCAGCAACGCGCTCGTAGTCGGCCGGATCGACGACGACGGCGACCGACTCGTGGTTCTTTGCAGCCGCACGAATCATCGTCGGGCCGCCGATATCGATATTCTCAATCGCGTCTTCAAACGTGCAGTCGGGCTTGGCGATCGTCTGCTCGAACGGGTAGAGATTCACGACGACGATATCGATCGGATCGATTCCGTGATCAGCAAGCGCCTTCATATGTTCGGGATCGGGACGACGGGCAAGAATCCCGGCGTGGATCTTCGGATTGAGCGTCTTGACGCGACCGTCGAGCATTTCGGGGAAGCCCGTGTAGTCGGCGACTTCCTGAACTTCAATGCCTTCCTGCGCGAGGAGTTTGGCGGTGCCACCAGTCGAAAGAATGTGATAACCCAAGGCAACGAGCTCGCGTGCGAACGCGACGATGCCGCTCTTGTCGGAGACGCTCAAAAGTGCTTGCTTGCGCATGTCTCTAGTCCTCATTTGTTCGCTCTGCTTTGAAGCAGACCGTGCTCGGCGAGCTTCTTGCGGAGCGTGTTTCGGTTAATACCCAATAGGTCAGCGGCCGCACATTGGTTACTGCGGCATCTCGACATGACATAGAGGAGCAGGGGTCTCTCTACGGCATGGAGAACGAGCTCGTAGAGCGGATGGGGCTCACGCCCTTCGAGCTGTGCGAAATACTGATCGAGCTGGCGAATTAGAACCTCCTCGAGGTCGTTGCGCCCGCGCTGAAGATCGGACGCAGGCGCTTGCGGTGCGTCCGTAGGCGGCTGAGGAAGGTCGGGGTGCGTTTTGTGCATTCGCTTCAAACGTTCAGCTCTTCTATTCGTGAAGTGGAGGGAAGGCGAGCCGCCTCGAAGAAGGCTTCAACGAGGTCGGTCAGCTGCTTCGGATCGCTTTCGCGGAGGAGCTTCGGGAGCAATTCTTTCGGATCCGGCAAGGCCCGCAGATAGTATGCGAGATGCTTGCGGATCGAGGCCGCTCCGCGACGGCCCTCATAGTAGTCGAAATGAAGCCGCATGTGACGCCGAACGGTTGCTCGAATGATGTCGAGCGTCAAAGCGGTCGCAGCCATCTCACCCCCCATCGCCTGCGAGACCTCGGCAAAGATCCACGGACGACCTAGCGCGGCACGCCCGATCATGACGCCGTCGGCCCCTGTTTGCGCTAGCACGCGCCGCGCCTTTGCAGCGCTGTCGATATCACCGTTAGCGATAACAGGGATGCGAACGCTCGCCTTAACGGCCCGAATCGTTTCGTATTCGGCTTCGCCTCGAAAACCTTGCTCACGCGTGCGCCCGTGAATGACAAGCATCGCAATGCCGCTCGATTCAGCGAGCGCGGCAATGCGAAGCGCATTCTTTTCCGCCTCCGACCAGCCCGTTCGGATTTTGAGCGTAACGGGAATTTCGACCGCGCCGCAGACAGCCTCAAGAATGCGCGCAACGAGAGGTTCGTCGCGCAAAAGTGCGCTGCCGCAGGCGGTGGAAAGCACCTTTTTGGCTGGGCACCCCATGTTGATGTCAACGACATCTGCGCCCGCATCAGCCGCCGCTTTTGCTGCATCGGCCATGACGATCGGATCCGCGCCCAAAAGCTGCACGACGCGCAGTCCCGCCTCTTCTTGTTCCACCCAGCGCGTAAGGCTCTTAGCTTTGGCACGCAAGTCGGCGCGCGAAGCTGTCATTTCCGCGACCGCATAAGCGGCGCCGAATTCGCGGCAAATCGTTCTGAAAGGCAGATCGGTAATTCCGGCCATGGGCGCGAGCATGAGCGCGGGCGCGATCTCGTGCGTGCCAAGCCTCATCGTTCCTTCCCGTCGGCCGAGTTGCCGAAAAGCCGCTCTGCGCGCTCAAGCTCTTCGAGGGAGCCAACATTGGCCCAGCGGCCCCGATAGTGTTCGCCCGTTACGCGTCCGACCCGAATAAAATCCAGCAGCCAGGGAAACAGCGCCGCACGTCCGTCTTTAACACCCTCGAAAAGCGCCTTGTGGTAAACGCCGAAGGCCGCAAACGTAAGCTTCTCGCCTTCGAGCACAATTCGGCCGTCGGGCGCGAGCGCAAAATCGCCGCTCGGGTGATAGACGGGATTGTCGACGAGGACAAGATGCGCGAGCGTACCCTCGGCAGAGAGCGTGCGCCCGACAGCAACGAGCTTGGCGTAGTCGTAATCCGTCACGATGTCGCCAGCTGCGACAATGAAGGCGTCGCAAGCTTGCGTGAGAACGGGCAGCGCCCGAACGATGCCGCCGCGCGTTTCAAGCGCCTCGGCGGCAGTTTGACCCTCAACCGAGAAATGAACGCGCTGGCCCCAGCGCGCCTCGTCGCCGAGCACCCCCATGAGGCGCGCGGCGCCTGTAGCTGCATTGACAACGAAGCCGTCGACGCCCGCGCGCGCAAGCGCTCGTATCTGACGCACGGCCATCGGCACGCCGCCCACTTCAACGAGCGGCTTGGGCATAATCTGCGTGAGCGGACGCAGGCGCGTACCTGCGCCCGCACATAAAACGAGTGCTCTCATGGGCGCTGCCGACCTTCTCAGAAGGTGTAACCCGTTTTTTCTTCGACGCCAGCGAGTTCGTCGATGAGGCGGCGCAGCGGCGAAAGCTCCGCATAGCGGCCCGCCGTCTGACGCACGTAATTAATAAAGCGAGGCGCATCCTCGAGGTACTTCGGCTTGCCGTCGCGATAGCGGATGCGCGCAAAAATGCCGAGTACCTTCAAGTGTCGCTGCAGCCCCATAAACTCAATGTCTCGATAGAAAACGCCGAAGTCCGCCGGCACGGGTACGCCAGCCCGGCGCGCCTTTTCCCAGTAGCGAATGGAAACGTCGAGCACGAACGATTCGTTCCAGCTGATGAACGCGTCGCGCATGAGCGACGCGATGTCGTAGCTCACCGGACCGTAGAGCGCATCCTGAAAGTCGATCACACCCGGCATCGGATCGCTCACCATGAGGTTGCGCGGCATAAAGTCGCGGTGAACGAAGACCTGCTGCTCATTGAGGTTGCTGCGTAAAATGGCTTTGACGCTCATCTCCCACCAGGCGCGATGCTTTTCATCCCATTCGACGCCACAGTGGCGCTTGACATACCACTCTGGAAAGAGTTCAATTTCGCGTCGCAAAACCGCCTCGTCATAGGGCGGCAGAATGCCGGGAGCAGAGGCCGCCTGCCACTTCACGAGTGCAGTCGTCGCTGCATCCATCAGTCGGAAGGCGTTTTCCTCGTTGAGAACATCGAGGTAAGTTTCGCGTCCAAGATCCGTAATGAGAAGGAACCCTTGCTCGAGATCTGCCGCGAGGATCTTCGGCACGTTGAGGCCCGCTTTTTCCATCAATTTGGCCACGCGAACGTACTGCGGATTGTTTTCGTGCTCGGGCGGCGCATCCATCACGATGAAACTGCTTTTCTCCGAGCGAACGCGGAAATAGCGGCGAAAACTCGCATCGGCGCTGGCGGCTTCAAGCGTTTCGGGCTCAAAACCGAATTCGGGGGCGAGGCCGGCAAGCCACGCGTGTAAGGCCGCATCTCTGGTGCTCATGCTCAAGGATCCTTCCGCTCAAAATCGGACCGAGCGCGAAGCAAGCGGCTTTTGGGGGCTTCGAAAGCCCACATGCGCTCGAGCCGCGGTCTTCACGCTCAGCTGATAAAATCGTGACGCTGTCGAATTGCCCGCCCGTTTTGCGGGTGAAATTTCGACGAAAATCTAAAGCCCATCATTCTAAAGTCCGCTCGCACGGGCTGTCAGTCCATTTCTCGCCTTCGTATGTCTCAGCCTGCCGTTCGAGCCATCGCGCTCTGCGTAGCCTGCGCCGCTGCGTCGATGTCCGCCTCAACGAGCGCGACCGCCGCAGATGCGGTCAAAGTCAAGCTCGACTCTGTCATGAAGCTCGAACCTCAACGGGCTACCGGCAGCAACGATGCCGCCAGCTTCGTTTCCGCCGACCGAATTGAAGGCAACCCCGAGGACGAGCTCAACTTGTACGGCAACGCCGAAATCCGCCGCGGCGGCTCGGTTTTGCGCGCCGATCAAATTACTTACGTTCAGGCGACCGACGAGATCACGGCGACGGGTAACGCCCGAATTTCGCGCGAAGGCGCGAGCTTCACGGGCCCCTCGATGAGCTTTCGCATCACTTCGCGCTCAGGCGAAATGCCCGATGCCGAGTATGAATACGCACCGCGCAATATTCGCGGGTGTGCCCGAAACGTGAAGTTTCTCTCGGGCGACCACACCTCGTTCGAGGACGTGACAATTACGACCTGCAAGCGAAACGACGAAGCTTGGTTCATCAAGCTCGACGAACTCGAGGTCGACGAGTACGACCAGTCCGCTTCGGGTACGGGCGCGAGCCTGCACTTCATGGGCGTACCGATTTTCGGCTCGCCCTGGTTCGCCTTCCCGATCAGCAATGAACGCCGCTCTGGCTTTCTCACGCCGACCTACGGCATGAGCTCGACGCGCGGTGTGGATTTCTCGATCCCCTACTACTTCAACCTCGCGCCCAACTACGACTACACGCTCACACCCCGCATCATGACCAAACGCGGTCTGATGCTCGGCAACGAGGCGCGCCTGAAGTACTACAACTTCGAAGGGCAGATCAACCTCGACTGGATGCCCGACGACCGCGAAACGAACGAAAGCCGCTACGGCATGCGCGTCGAGACGCACTATCAGCGCGACAAGCTTGCGTTCGATATTGATTACAACCGTGTTTCGGACGACGACTACATTTCGGACTTTTCGGGCAATATCCGAGAATCGTCCGAAGCGGTGCTGCCGCAGGACTACAACCTCACGTGGACCGACACTTATTGGAACGGCGGCATCCGCGTCACGAAGAACCAGACGCTCAAGATCGATGATGACGATGTCGTTGAACCTTACGAACGCGTGCCGCAGATCACGCTGAACGGATACGCAGCCGATTTCTACGGGTTTGAGCTTGCCACCACGCTCGAAGCGACGAAGTTCAAGCATCGCGAACGCATCGGCGCCTCGCGCTTCGTGTTCGATCAGTCCGTTTCCTATCCGCTTCGCGGCGCGGGCTGGTTCGTGATCCCGAAAGGACAGCTGATCGGAACTTGGTACGAACTCGAAGATATGTCGCGTGGCCTAAGCTTCACGGAAAAAAATCCGAGCCGCGTATCCCCGATTTTCAGTCTCGATGCGGGGCTTGTGTTTGAACGCGATTCGAGCTGGTTTGGCCGTGATGCCTTCCAGACGCTCGAGCCGCGCATTTACTACGCCTACTCGCCCTACCGCGATCAGCGCGATATCCCGATTTTCGACACCACCATCGCGGACCTCAACTTCGCGACGCTCTTTACGGAAAACCAGTTCGCCGGCTACGACCGCGTCTCGCAGGCCAATCAGCTGACGACTGTTCTCTCGACGCGCTACATCGACAAGTCGAGCGGTCTCGAACTCTTCCGCGCGAGCATCGGTCAGCGTCAGTACTTCTCGGATCAGAACGTCGAGTTCCTGTACGCGCCCGAAGACAAGGAGTACTACTCGGACAACTACAGTTCCGGGCTGCGTACGGACGTGCGCAGCGACCTCCTCGCGAGCGTGGGCGCGCGCCTGGCGCGCAACGTCACGTCCGACGTGACGATGCAGTATTCCTCTTCGCAGAGCCGTCTCGTCAAGATGAATGCGGGCGTTGCCTGGCAGCCGCGCCCGATGTCGTTCCTCGGCCTCTACTACCGCTACAACTACTCCGATACTATCCTTGACGACAACATCAAGCAGATCGACCTCGCAGTCCAGTGGCCGATCACCGAACGTCTCTACGGCGTCTTCCGCTACAACTATTCGCTATACACGCACAAGCCGATCGAAGTAATCGGCGGCGTCGAATACTTGCATGACTGCTGGACGCTGCGCTTTGCTGCACAGCGCTATGTCACGGCATCCAACGAAGAAGAATCCAACTTCTTTTTACAGCTTGAGCTCAACGGCTTGGGTAGCATTGGCACTAGTCCGCTCACAGAACTTCGCCGCAACATCCGCGGCTATCAGACGCGAGAAAATCTGCCGCTCTCTTCGAGCCCGTACGACTACTATGAATAAAGCCTTGTTAACGTCGATTCGCGCCGCCGTTGTTGCGGCTTCCGCCCTGACGGCCTTTGCCGCCCACGGCGCCTCGATCATGGACGGCGCGCAGTCCGTGCAGCCGGCTTATGCGCTGCCGGCTGACGCCGCCCCGCAGCCTGCTGCCGAAACCGAGACTGCCGCGCCCAACAATGAAATCGACCTCGACCGAATCATCGCTGTTGTCAACAACGACATCATCACCGAGCACGAACTCGAGCAGCGCGTGCACACGGTTGCGATCAACCTGCGCCGTCAGAACATTCAGCTGCCGCCCATGGAGCAGCTGCGCATTCAGGTGCTCGAACGACTCATCACCGAGCGAGCCATTTTGCAGCGTGCCCGTCAGACTGGCATTCGTGTTGACGACCAAATGGTGAACGCTTCGATCGAACAGATTGCGCGCCAGAACAACCTCACGATCGACGAACTGCGCCAGCGCCTCCTAGCCGACGGCGTCACCTTTGCGGCCTTCCGCAATGAAATTCGCGACGAAATCACGACGCAGCGACTGCGCGAGCGTGAAGTTGACGAAAAGATTGAGATTCCCGAGAGCGAAGTCGATGCCTACCTCGCCGAACAGGCCGGCTTTACCGGCAGCGACGTTACCGAGTACCGCATCTCGCACATTCTGATGCCGATCGACCCGGGCGTTGAAGAGGATCAGGTACGGGCCGAAGCCGAGCGCGTCGCCGAACGTGCGCGCGCAGGCGAGGACTTTTCCACGCTCGTGGCAAGTTACTCGCGCTCGGAAGATGCCCTCTCGGGCGGCGACCTCGGCTGGCGCAAGCAGCCCGATGTACCGATTGAATTCTGGGACGCGATGAAGTCCGACCTCGCCTCGGGCAACGTCTACGTCGCAAAGTCGCAGCACGCCTTCCACGTCTTCAAGCTGGTTGAAAAGCGCAACGGCGTTGAAGCCAAACTCGCCGGCGGCCCCGTCGTCCAGACGCACGCCCGTCACATTCTGATGTTCGTGAGCGACATCACGCCGGAAGCCGACGTGCTGCGTCGTCTGCACGACATCAAGAGCCGTGTCGAAAGCGGTCAGGCCGATTTTGCCGCAATGGCGCGCCTCAACTCCGTCGACTCGACCGCCACACGCGGCGGCGACCTCGGTTGGCTGCAGACGGGCGACACCGTACCCGAATTCGAAGCAGCCATGAACACGCTGCAGCCGGGTGAGGTCTCCGAACCGATCAAGACCAACTACGGCTACCACATCATCCAAGTGCTCGAACGCCGCACTGAAAAGGAAGGCAATCCGCAGCGCATGCGAATTGCCGCACGTCAGGCGCTGCGCCAGAAGAAGCTCGCTGAAGCCACCTATAACTGGCAGCGCGAACTTCGCGACGAAGCCTTCGTCGATATCCGCGAGCCGTCGCTGCGCCAGCGCTAATCGCAGCCACGCGTGCTGCTGCTCTGCCTCCACGGGCAGCAGCATCATTCGAAAAGACTGCCGGCCTTCACGCCGGCAGTCTTTTCTTTAAGGCCAAACAAGCCCACAGTAAAAACACGGGCTTTGCCGCGCACGCAATGCGTCGGTCGCGTTAGGATACGCGCCAAACTTAGAAACGCCCGCTTGCCGCGGGCACCCCGCAACACTCCGGCCCGGAACATGCCTTCGCGCTTTATCCGAGCCGACGACATCTCCCATAAGCGTGAAACAAGAATGGCTTGAAGGGCATCGTGCCCGCAAACGTTTCGGTCAAAACTTCCTGCACGACCGCCACTGGATCGAGCGCATCGCCCGCGCCATCGATCCGAAACCGGGCGACGCACTCGTCGAGATCGGCCCCGGCCAAGCGGCGCTAACCCGCGAAGTTATCGCTATGGCCGGACATGAAACCGCTGTCGAAATTGACAGAGACCTTGCTGCATTCCTGCGTACGCAGTTCTCTGAAGACGAACTTTCGCTCATCGAAGCCGATGCGCTCGCACTCGATTGGCAGACGATTCTTCCCGGACGACGCCTGCGCATCCTCGGCAACCTCCCCTACAACATCTCCTCGCCGCTCCTTTTTGCGCTCACGACCGCCGCCGACCGCGTGATCGACCAGCACTTCATGCTGCAGCGAGAGGTCGTCGACCGCATGACGGCCGAGCCGGGCTCGAAGACATACGGACGACTCTCTGTCATGCTTCAGTACCGCTACGTTATGCACAAGCTCTTTGACGTGCCGCCCGGTGCTTTCGTACCTGCGCCGAAAGTTGTCTCCTCAATCGTGCGCATGCAGCCGCGCCCCGTCGAAGCGCTCGAGTCTGTCGACAGTCATTACTTCTCGCTCGTTGTGGCAGCCGCGTTCCAGCAGCGCAGAAAAACCCTGCGCAACGCCGTCTCGAAGTTTCTTGACGAAGCCGATATTGAATCGGTCGGCATCAACCCCGGGGCACGCGCCGAGGCGCTCGACGTGTCCGCTTTCGTGCGCTTGGCAAACGCAGCAGCGCTCAAGACCAAGACCAACGCGCTCTAACGCACAGCCATCGCCTCGACGCTCAATGACTTCGGCCGAGCTCTATGCTCGGCCGACCTTTTTTCTCAGATCGCATCGACGAGCATTGCATTGAAGTCGCGCAGCGCCTGTCGCCGTTTTTTCGCGTCGGGCATCATGCGTTCGAGCTCCGACCAGAATTGACGAGAGTGATTAAATTCGACCAAGTGCGCGAGCTCGTGCGCTGCCACGTAATCGATCAGTGCGTCGGGCATCAAAACCAGTCGCCACGAAAGACGTATATCGCCGCCGCGCGAACAGGTCCCGAGCGTACGAGTACCGCGACTTATCTGCCAAGTACTCTTGGGTTTGATACGCGCGAGCGGAACCACTGCATGGAAACGCTCGTCTAGGACCCGCTTTGCCTCGCGCCTATAGAGTGCGCAAAGCTCGGCTCGAACGCTCGCCTCGTCAGCATAAACCGCTGTGGCGAGCGACACCTCCCAACCGAATCCCTCGTCGGACTCGAGCCGCCTGACGCCTGCACGAGAGGCGCCTAAGCGCAAACGCGCCCTTTCACCACGGAAATACACACCACCGCCGTCTCGAAAATCGAACTCGGCACGATGGCTTTCGCAGCGTCGACGCTGTTTTTCCATATTGGCGAAGATCCACGTCTCATTCGCTTCAAGAAAAGACTCCGTCGGCGTACGCAAGGACGCACGAACCGGGTGCCGCACGAACAGTTCGCCTCGTTGCAGAACAAGTGCCGAGCTCTTTCTGCTGCGTCGATACTCGATTTGGTAATCGATGCTACGCCCGCTTGCGAAAACGTAGTGCGCTCGCTCGGATGAAGTCGACTGCAGCTTGCCCGCACGTTTTTCATTGGGGGCTTTCGCGTGGCTGGCTGTCCCGCCGTCGTTGGCTGCCGAAAAGAGTCCCCCTTTTCGGAGCCGCGCACCGAAAAACCGCATGATGAGCTCGAAATTCGCTTCGTCGTAGAGCCCCATCGACATGAAGTCCGTCTTTTGTTCTCGAACGACCCAAAAGAACCTGGGGAACACCTCACCTTTTGAAACGCGTCTACGAAGTGCCGATAGCGCCATTTCAATCGGAACCGTCACTTCGTTCGCTCGAATCTCTCTGTCTGCAGGGATACCGATCAGCATGCATTCCTGCTCCCCGTCGTACCGGACGAGCGGCTCCCCGCTCGCAATCGTAACCGTTCGGCAGGGCACCACCATATCGGGTACATTGGTCCAAAAGGCATACTCTCGACCGGCCTCAAGACGGGCACCGGCAGACAGAAGCACCGCGGGAAGCGTCAGGAATTTAGCGCTCAAATCGGCCACAACAGGTTTGCGCCGACGGCTGAAAATCTCCAAAAAATGAAGCATATGCATGCAGGCCTCGCCGAGTATCAGGACGCGCTCCTGCCGGCCGCCTCGTCAATGAGACGCGCTGTCGTCCTTTCGATCCAAGCTTCGACCTCGAGCGTCACCTCGTGGGGCTCTCGTCCGGCGGTTTCAATGATCGGGCCCACCTCAACCGTGATTGTTCCTGCCTTTTTAGCGATGCTGTTCTTCGGCCAGAAAAGTCCCGCATTGTGTGCAATCGGCAGAATGGGTGTCCCTGTCGAACAAGCAAAGCGCGCGCCGCCAGTCTTGTAGCGAACGCGCTCGCCAGGCGGCACGCGCGTACCCTCGGGAAACAGCGTAATCCACCAGCCGCGGCGCAGGAATTCGGGGCCACGATGCATAAAGTTTTCAAAGGCTGTGCGCCCCGCGGAGCGGTCAATCGCAAGCATTTCCATCGACCAGAGTGCCCAGCCGAAGACCGGAATCTTGTTGAGCGAGCGCTTGTAGAGGAAGCACGGCGGATTAACGAGCATGGCGCCAAGCCAGAACGGGTCCCACGCCGACTGATGTTTGGCAAGCACGACGAGCGGGCGCCCGTCGGTTGGCATGTTTTCCATACCTATGTTGCGTACATCGATCCCGCAGGTCCATTTAAGGAGTCGCAGCGAAAGCTTCGCCCAGGGCCTGCAGATCTTTTCGTAGCGCGCTCTAAGCGACATGAAAGGCTTGGCGATAAGAAGCACGAGCGTGAGGAAAATGATCGTTACGGCGAGTGCAATATAAAAAAGCCACCCTCTGAACGTATTCATTGAAAAGTCTCCGAAAAAAGAAGGCCCGCTGCGAGATGCCTCGAAGCGGGCCGTCATCACCAGTCGGCACTTGTGGCGAAGCGTCGGCGCTTCGGCGCTCGCCCGTCAAAGTGCCGCAACGCAGCGATTACTTGGCAAGACGCGAGATTTCCGCAATGCGGTTCATGACCCGGTAGAGTCTGCCGAGGAGTGCCTGACGATTAGCGCGCAAACGCAAGTCTTCGGCGTTGACCATCACGTCTTCGAAGAACGCATCGACGGGCGCACGCAGCTTGGCCGTCGCAGCGAGCATCTTTTCGTATTCGCCCGCCGCATAAAGCGTGTCGACTTCGGGCTCGATCGTACTGAGCGCCGCATAGAGGGCCTGTTCGGCGGGCTCGACAAGAAGCGCCGCATCGACGTCCTGCGCAATTTCACCTTCGACCTTCTTGAGAATATTGCCGATACGTTTGTTGGCGGCCGTGAGAGCCTCGGATTCGGGCAGTGCCATAAAGGCGCGCACCGCAGCAAGGCGAAGCGGCAGCTCGAGCAGGCGGCCCGGACGCAGCGCGAGGACGGCGTCGACTTCCTGAGCCGAATAGCCCTGATCGCGCAACATGACGCGCAGACGATCGGCAAAGAAGCCGAGGAGCGCTTCGCGGTTGTCGACAACGCCAGCAACATTCTGCTCAACCGACCAAGCCGCATCGACCAGCGCATTGAGCGTCACGTCGAGCTTCTTTTCGATCAACATGCGAAGAACACCGAGCGCGTGGCGTCGCAACGCAAACGGATCCTTTTCACCGGTCGGCATCTGATTAATGCCGAAGAGGCCGATCAAGGTCTCGAGCTTGTCGGCCAGCGCCGCGGAAAGGCTCACGGGCCCCGACGGCAGCTCGTCGCCCGCATAGCGCGGCTGATAGTGCTCGCGAATAGCGAGCGCAACGTCGTCGGCTTCCCGGTCGTGGCGAGCGTAGTATTCGCCCATGATGCCCTGCAATTCGGGGAACTCGCCCACCATGAGCGTGCGAAGGTCTGCCTTGGCCAGACGAGAAGCGCGTTCGGCATGCGCCTTGTCCGCACCGATCATTTGGGCGATCAGGCCCGAGAGAGCCTCAACGCGGTGCATGCGTTCGAGCTGGCTGCCGAGCTTGTTGTGGTAGACAACGTGCTTGAGACCTTCGACGCGCGACTCGAGCGTTTCCTTCAGGTCCTGTTCGTAGAAGAACTTGGCGTCGGCGAGACGAGCGCGAACAACGCGAGCATTGCCTTCGGAAATGGCTTTGCCGCCGTCCTTGGCAATGAGCTGCGAAACAAGCAGGAAGCGATTCATCAGCTTGCCGCTGCGATCTCGAAGCGCAAAGTACTTCTGGTTGAGCTGCATCGTGAGGATGAGGCATTCCTGCGGAACCGTAAGGAAGTCTTCCTCGAAGCGGCTTTCGTAGATCACGGGCCACTCCGTGAGCGCGGTCACTTCGTCGAGCAGGTCTTCGGGCATGATCGGCTCAGCGTCGAGCTGTTTGGCATGCTCAAGAAGCGCGTTGACGATCGTTTCACGGCGATGCGCAAAGCACGGATCAACATAGGCGGCCTTCATGGCGTCTTCGTAGGCATCAGCCGACGCAATTTCAACAGGCGCCGTCGCATGGAAGCGGTGACCAGCCGTCACACGGCCTGCCTCCAGGCCAAAGAGCGAAACGGGCACGACATCTTCGCCGTAGAGCGCCGTAAGGTGGCGAACGGGTCGCACGAAGGAGACCGTCGTGGTGCCGTCGGCGAGCTGGTAGGTCATGACCTTCGGAATCGGCAGATGCTTGACAGCGTATTCGAGCGCCGTCTGCAGGCCGTCCTTCAATTCGACGCCGGGACGAACACCTTCGAAGACGAGCTGTTCGTTCTTGCCGTCCTGAACGCGCTTGAGTTCGGCAACATCGCACGAGATGCCGAGCGCAGCCATCTTCTTCGTGAGTGCGGCAGTGGGTTTGCCTTCGGCGTCAAGACCGACGCGCACCGGCACAAGCTTCTGCGCATAGGCTTCCTCGGGACTACGCGCGAGCACGTTCGTCACGCGCACCGCGAGGCGGCGCGGAGCACCGTAGGCGACGACCTGCGAATCTTCGGCGAGGAAGTGCTGATCGGCAAGGCTCTTCTTGACGCCTTCGGCAAAAGCGGCCGAAAGACTTTTGAGCGCTTTGGGCGGCAGCTCTTCGGTTTGCAGTTCAACGAGCAAATTCGTCATTTTTGTTGTCCTCCTCGCTTACTGAGCGTCTTTCTTGAGCATCGGGAAGCCCAGTCGTTCGCGGGAGTCGTAATAGCTTTGAGCGACCGAACGGGAGAAATTGCGAATGCGGGCGATGTATGCGGCACGTTCCGTCACAGAGATGGCGCCGTGCGCATCGAGCAGATTGAAGGTGTGCCCGGCCTTGAGAACCATTTCATAGGCAGGAATCGCCAGATTGAGTTCCATGAGGCGCTTGGCTTCGGCTTCAAAGTAGTCGAACTGCTTGAGCAGCTTGTCGCAGTCGCTTGCTTCAAAGTTGTAGATCGACTGCTCGACTTCGTTCTGGTGGAAGACGTCACCATAGGTCAGCACGCGATCGTGGCCGTCGGGATCCTTCCAGGTCGTGTAGACGAGATCGAAGACGTTGTCGCAGTTCTGCAGGTACATCGTGAGGCGTTCAAGGCCATACGTGATTTCGCCCGTGATCGGCTTGCATTCGAGACCGCCAACCTGCTGGAAGTACGTAAACTGCGTCACTTCCATGCCATTCATCCAAATTTCCCAGCCGAGACCCCAGGCACCGAGCGTCGGATTTTCCCAGTTGTCCTCAACGAAACGAATGTCGTTGACGAGCACATCAACGCCGAGCGCCTTGAGCGAACCGAGATAAAGGTCCACGATGTTCGTGGGTGCGGGCTTGAGCACGACCTGGAACTGATGGTGCTGGTGCAAACGGTTCGGGTTCTCGCCATAGCGGCCGTCCTTCGGACGACGCGAGGGCTGAACGTACGCAGCGCGCCAAGGTTCAGGACCAAGCGCGCGCAGGAACGTCGCAGTGTGAGACGTACCCGCCCCGACCTCCATGTCGATAGGCTGCAAAAGCGCGCAGCCCTGGCGGTTCCAGTATTCCTGCAGGCGCAGGATGACTTCCTGAAAGGTAATCATGTCGACTTGCTGCACCGCAAAGCGCGGCGCGGAAAATTGAATGGAAATTCGGCACGCGCAATGCCGAAGACAAATAAAGAGAGCATTATATCGCCGAGGCGATATGCCTTTTTTTGACCGAATCGACAAAGAATCGAATTGCGCCGCATGCGCTAAGAGCGCTCAAAGGCGAACGCGATTGCGGCGGCCTCGAAACAGCACAACAGCCGCCCCTGCGCCAAGAAGCGACAAAATAATGGCGGGAATATCCCCAAAGCGCACATAAGGCGTGGGGCACCCCGAGCGCACGGTCACCTCGGCCGAGAGCAGCGCAGCGCCCTCCTCGGGCGCAACAGCCGTGATACGCCCCTTCTCGTCGACCATCGCCGAAAGACCGTTCATGGAGACGCTCGCGGCTGGCCGGCTTGCTTCGAGCGCACGAAGCTGCGTCATGCGCAGATGCTGCGAACGAACTGCCTTGCCGAACCACCCGAGATTCGACGTAACGACAAGCAGTTCCGGACCAGTCGCCTCTTTATTTCGGCCGGCGCCCCAGAGTGCTCTCAACACCTCTCCGTCAAGATTTTCGTAGCAGATGAGAATGCCAAGCGTCGTCGAACGAATGCGTGGCGCTTCCTGCTGCATCTCTCCGGGGTGTAGTTCGCCGAGCGGAATGCCGAGCATATCGACAAACCACTCGAAGCCCGCAGGCACATACTCCCCGAAAGGCACGAGTTTGCGCTTGTCGACGAAGAGAAGCTGCGGCTCGCCAGCCGGATCGAAGCAAAATGACGTGTTTCGCCAGTCTTGGCGCGAGAGCCGTCGAAAGCCGTTAAAAAGCACCGGCGCCTGTGCGCTTGTGAGCAAGCGCCCGAGTTCGTTACGCGTAGACGCACCAAGCCGCTGCAGGTCGGTTAAGAGAATCCCTTCGGCCGTGAGTACGAGATCGGCCTTGTCACTGCCGGCTTGCAGGCGTTCGACCAGCTCGGCAGCGGCCGAGACACGCGCGGCTGGATCGGCCTTCACGAAGGCGTTGACAACAGGAAGATCGGCTTGAATCATGCCGACCTTGAGCCGCTCGCCCGGCTGAGACCAATCGTGGCCGAGTCCAAAAGCGCCAACTGAAAGAAATGCGCAGAAAACGAGGAAGTGTCCTGCCGCAGACTGCATGCGGCGCGCATAAAGTGCGGAAAAAGCCGCAAGCGCCGCAGCGGCAGAAAAGAACACTGCCGCATTGAGACCGTAGGCGCCCGCAATCGGCGCCCAACCGGCCCACGGAAGAGCGACAAATAGATTGGCGGGCGTGAGCCACGCGAAATCCGCCAACCCACAACCTCGCAGGTATTCGCCCGCGGCGAAGAAACCCGCGAAAGCGTAGAGGACACCAGCACGAGAAGCTGCGTCACTCGCCGCCCAACCGACCAGACGCCTCGCGGCAGCCGCGGCTACTGCGACAAAAAACGCGCAGACAGCACCAAGTCCCAACAAACCCGCCCAAGCGAGCACCTGCGGCACGTGTCCGTGCCGAACCATAGATTCGAGTGTCCAGGCAAGACCGGGTACGAACCAGGCGAGCCCGAAAAGAAAGGCGAAGCCGAAGGCACCGCGCGCCGAAGTCGCGCAGGCGACCCCCACAAAGAGTACAAGAAGCGCTGCGAAGCCCACAAGCGGCATGTCTGCAGGCGGAAACCCGCATGAAAACGCGGCGCCCGCAGTAAGCGCGATCACGCCCCGGAGGCATATCCCGGCGCGCGGCCGGTCCGCCCGAAGACTCTCTGAGGGCTTACCCATGCGTTTTCCCCTAGCTGCCGACAGCAGGACTCGCGGCCTCAATCGAGCCGCTCAACAATGAGAAGCTGTGCCTGGCGCTCGTCGGCGCGGGCGATTTTGAAGCGAAAGCCCTTCTCTTCAAGAACCTCTCCAGCCTGCGGAACGTGCTCGAAGCGGTCGGTTACGAGGCCGCCGATCGTATCGCAGTAATCGTCTTCAAGATCAGACCCGAAATACTCGTTGAATTGCTCGATCGTCGTAAGCGCCTTGACACGCCAGTGCGTGCCTTCCTGAACGATGTTCTGGCTCTTGTCCTCGCGATCGAACTCGTCGGAGATATCGCCCACAATGAGTTCGAGCACGTCTTCAATCGTGATGAGACCCGAGACGCTGCCAAACTCGTCGATCACAAGCGCCATATGGCTACGCGTCGACTTGAAGTCCTTGAGAAGCACGTTCACGGGCTGACTTTCCGGAATGAAGCGCGCGGGACGAACGAAGCGCTTGACATCCGCTTCGGGATTGAGAACGAGTCGCAGCAGATCCTTGGCGTGGATCATGCCCACCACATTGTCAAGGTCGCCCTCAACGGCCGGAAACCGGGAGTGCCCACATTCGATAATCGTGCGGATCCACTCGGAGCTGTCCTCCAGAAGATCAAGCGCCTGAACCTGTGAGCGCGGCACCATGATGTCCGAGGCTCTCAGGTCGGAAACAGAGAGCGCGCCCTCGATCATGGAGAACGTATCTGCCGCGATCAGGTTATGAGACTTGGCCTCTTTGAGTACCTCAATGAGATCATCACGATCGGAGAGTTCCTCGTTGTGAAACGCGGAGGCGATTCGATTGAAAATATTTTTCGATTTCGGACTCGGGGGTTCGCTTGGCATACGTTCGTCGATAAAAAGGTGACTTCTCGCAGCGCCTCTGGATCGGGCTCAGTCGTGCACCATTCCGATGCGGTCGCTGTAGGGGTTGGCAAAGCCGAGCTTAAGCATGATCTCGGTTTCGCGGGCTTCCATGATCTCTGCTTCGTCCTCGGCGAGATGATCATAACCGTGCGCGTGCAAAATGCCGTGCACGAGAAGATGTGCAAGGTGCTCTTCGAAGGTTTTGTTCTGCTCGGCCGCCTCGCGCTCGAGCACGGGCACGCAGATCACCAGGTCGGCCGTAACGATGGGCGTGCGCGAATAGTCAAACGTGAGCACGTTCGTCGCATAGTCCTTGTGACGATACGTGTTGTTGAGTTCGCGCCCTTCCTTTGCGTCGACAAAGCGCACGACGACCTCGGTGTTTCGTTCGCACGCGGCGGCCATCCATTTGTGCATGCACGCGTTGTCGGGAAGTCGGTCAGCAAAGGCCCCTTCGTTCTGAAAGTCCACCTCGAGCGTGCGCTCGGTCACGGCCGCGGCGAGCGCCGTCTTTTTGCGTCGAATTGCCGCTCTCATGCTTTGTTCTCCGCCAAGTGATCATCGGTCTTCGTTCGGTCCTCTCGATCCTTGCGTTCTTCACGCTTGAGCGCCGCATCGTACGCCTCGACGATGCGTGCGACAAGGGGATGGCGAACGACGTCGGCAGAATTGAATTTCGTGAACGAAATCCCACGCACGCCTTCAAGGATGCCTGAAGCGTGCTTGAGCCCCGAGAGAACGCCTCTCGGGAGGTCGATCTGCGTAATGTCGCCCGTAATTACGGCCTTCGAACCGAAACCGATGCGCGTGAGGAACATCTTCATCTGCTCGGCGGTCGTGTTCTGTGCTTCATCAAGAATGACGAAGGCATTGTTGAGCGTGCGGCCGCGCATATAGGCAAGCGGCGCCACTTCAATGAGCTGGCGCTCCATCAGACGCTGCGCCTTGTCGAATCCCATGAGATCGAAAAGCGCATCATAGAGCGGACGCAGATACGGGTCGACCTTCTGCGCGAGGTCCCCTGGCAGAAAACCCAGGCGCTCGCCCGCTTCGACCGCCGGACGCGTAAGCACGATGCGCTCGACCGTACCTCGCTCGAAGGCGTCGACAGCCGTAGCCACGGCAAGGAACGTTTTGCCCGTCCCTGCCGGCCCGATGCCGAAGCTGATGTCGTGAGAAAGAATCGCCTGCAGGTACGCGCGCTGGTTCGGCGTTCTGCCTTGCAGGTCGCGTCGGCGCGTTTTGAGCTGAACATCGCTCGTGAGCACCTCGTCCTTATCGGCCTGTTGCGCGCGATATTCGTCGTCGTTACCGACAAAGTGCCACTGGATGTCATCAACGGCCAGTGCCTTACCCTCACGCTTGACGCGATCAAGAAGTACCTCGAGCGCGCGAACGGCGCGCAGAGCCGCATGCCGCTCACCGCTCACGCGGAAAGTGTTGCCGCGGCGTGCAATCTTCACACCGACGATCGTTTCTATCTGGCGCAAATTCTCGTCGAGCGGACCACACAGGTGACCGAGATACGTATTGTTCGCGTCCGCGCTGAAGCTGAAGAACTCCGGCGTCTGCGCCGCCGCAGCCTTCGCATCCGATTTGTTTTTTTCCGTCATGTCCAACATCGACAAATGAATTTCACTCGTTGACGAGCTCGCCGCCGAGCGTATGCGGATAAACATCCGTAATTTTCACACGAACCATTCGGTTGACAAGCGACTCGTCACCGGGGAAGTTCACGATGCGATTATTGTCCGTGCGCGCACTCAGCATGCCTTCGCCGCGTTTAGCCGGTCCGACGACGAGCACACGCTCGACGCTGCCGAGCATCGAACGGCTGATTTCCGCCGCCTTTGCATCGATTTCGGCCTGCAGCGTCTGCAAGCGTTCGAGCTTCACATCATAGGGCGTATCGTCGGGAAGACGCGCGGCGGGCGTACCCGGACGCGGGCTGAAGATAAAGCTGAAGCTCGCGTCAAAGCCCACCCATTTGACGAGTTCCATTGTCGCCTCAAAATCGGCCTGCGTCTCGCCAGGGAAGCCGACGATGATGTCGGTGGCGATCGACAGATTCGGGCGGGCGGCGCGCAGTTTGCGGATGATCGACTTGTACTCGAGCGCCGTGTAGCCTCGCTTCATCGCAGCGAGCACGCGGTCGGATCCCGACTGCACGGGCAGATGTACGTGACTCACGAGCTTGGGCAAGCGCGTATAGCAGTCGATCAGCCGGGAAGTGAATTCGCGCGGGTGACTTGTCGTGTAGCGGATGCGCTCAATGCCGTCAATGTCGTGGACATACTCGAGCAACGTCGCAAAATCGACAATGTCGCCTTGCGGCGAGAGGCCGCGGTAAGCGTTCACGTTCTGACCGAGAAGCGTCACTTCCTTGACACCCTGGTCGGCAAGTTGCGCGATTTCGACGAGTACGTCAACAAGCGGACGCGAGATTTCTTCCCCGCGCGTATAGGGCACGATGCAATAAGAGCAGTACTTGGAGCATCCCTCCATGATAGAGACGAAAGCACTCGCACCATGCGCGTGCGGCGCAGGCAAGTGGTCGAACTTTTCGATTTCGGGGAAGCTTACGTCAACTTGCGGCTTGCCCTTCTTCGCACGCGCTTTAAGAAGCTCAGGCAGGCGATGTAGCGTCTGCGGGCCGAATACGACGTCGACCCACGGTGCACGCTTCACGACGCCTTCGCCCTCTTGAGACGCAACGCAGCCGCCGACGGCAATTTTCATTTCGGGGCGAAGTTTCTTCACTTCGCGGATGCGTCCGAGATCTGAGAAGACCTTTTCCTGGGCCTTTTCTCGAATCGAGCACGTGTTGATAACGACAAGATCTGCCTCTTCGAGTTCGGTCGTCTGTTCGTAGCCAAGTTCTTCGCCAAGCAGGTCGACGATGCGGGCAGAGTCGTAATCGTTCATTTGGCAGCCGAAGCTGCGCAGATAGAGTTTCTTCGCGGGCACGGGTTACATCCGGTGGCGAGTCTCCGCAAACGCGAGCAACGCGGACGGAGCGCAGTTAAACAAAAAACCCGACCTGCATGGAGCAGATCGGGTTGGAATCTGGTGGCGCATCACGGACTCGAACCGCGGACACAAGGATTATGATTCCTCTGCTCTAACCGACTGAGCTAATGCGCCGAGGAGATGAATTATGCATACGTCGACACAAAACGTCAAGAGCTGCAATCCAAATTCTTATATTTTGTTACATATTGTGGTTTATCTGCCAAAAGTGATGCGTCGGTCCGTGACCGCTGCCGACCTGAAGATCGTCGGCGTGCCGGATGGCTCCCGTGATGTACGCCTTGGCACGCTCAACCGCTTCAGGCACAGAATTCGACTGCGGGAGAAGCGCCGCAAGTGCCGACGAGAGCGTGCAGCCCGTACCGTGCGTGTTCTTCGTTGCAATTTTCTTGGCTTCAAAGCGATGGGTTTCTTCTCGTGAGAGAAGCAGATCGCTAGCCGTATCGCCCGCGAGATGACCACCCTTCAAAAGCACCCAGCTCTTTTCGCCGACGAGATCGAGCAGTGCCTTTGCGGTGTACGCCATATCTTCTGGCGCATCGGATTCCTGCACACCTAACAGTTCAGCCGCCTCCGGCAGATTGGGCGTAACGACGGTCGCGAGCGGCAGCAGGCGGCTTCTGAGTGCGCCCAGCGCATCTTCGGCCAAGAGCCGATCCTTGCTCTTTGCCACCATTACCGGATCGAGGACGACAAAGCGTGGGCGCCGCGCTTCAAGCACCTGTGCCACCGTCTCGATCACCTCGGCATCGTTGAGCATGCCAATTTTGACCGCATCGATTGCAACATCCTCAAAAAGAACATCGAGTTGTTGCCGCACAAACGCCGCACTGACGGGCAGCACGCCGAACACGCCCCGCGTGCTCTGCGCCGTAAGAGCGGCGACCACGCCGCAGGCGTAGGCCCCGCAGGCCGACATTGCCTTGATGTCGGCAAAGATCCCGGCGCCCCCCGAAGGGTCCACGCCGGCAATACTCACGACATTTGGGATTCGAGCTTCCTTGCGTTCTTCCATAGCTTGTCCAGAATCGTCATCATGCGGCCGGTCGCGCCGGCGTATTCCTTGGCGAATCGCTTGGCTTCTTCGCCGATTTGTCTACCCTCTTCGGGCACGTCAAGCCAGCGCTCGAAGCGTGCGAGCGCTTCTGCTGGATCGGCTGCCTGACACATGGCACCGTGCGCAAGACCGTCTCGAATAATTTTGTCGAAATTGAAAATCGACGGGCCGACCACGACGGGAGAACCCGCCATAGCGGGTTCAATCACGTTCTGGGAACCGAAGTTTTCGAACGAGCCACCCATGGCGGTCATATCAGCGAGCGCACAATAGAAGCTCATTTCGCCCATACTGTCGCCGAGCACAATCTCCGCATCGGCAGGGATCGACGCAGGATCGCGCAGCGTCGAGCGCAAAACAACCTTGAAGCCTTCACTCTCAAATGCAGCACGTGCTTCATCAAAGCGCTGCGGGTGACGCGGCACGACAAAGACATGCGCACGCTCGCAAAGGCTGCGCCGCTCAAGGAGGGCCTTGGCGAAGCGAACCTCTTCGCCTTCGCGTGTCGAAGCGATCAGAATGACCGGCCGAGCAAGCTTCGCTCGCCAATCGCGCGCGGCTGCTGTTTGTGACGCGTCGGGCACGAGATCGAACTTGATGCTCCCCGTCACCGTCACATGCTGGGCCCCCAGGCTCTTCAGACGCGCCTCGTCCTCCGCGCTCTGCGCGAGCACAGCGGCAAACGAAGCAAAGGCTGGCCGCAACACGTCAATCGCACGCTCGGCCTGAGAACGGGACTTTTCGCTCTCGCGCGCGTTGGCAAGCACCATTGGAATCGAACGGCGCTGCGCTTCGCGCATCACGTTGGGCCAAACTTCCGTCTCCATGATGATCCCCATCGTCGGACGGGTCTGACGGAAGAACTTCTCGACCGCGTAGGGCGCATCGTACGGGAGATAGCACTGGTGGATGCGCCCGGGAGCGAGACGCACGAGTTTTTCACCGGCTTCACGCCCCGTCGGGGTCATATGCGTCAGAAGTACATCACAGTCGGGCCAGGCTTCAAGCATGGCTTTGAGCAACGGCCCCGCGGCATTGGTTTCGCCCACAGAGACCGCGTGAATCCAAATGCGCGGCCTGTCCGTTCGGCGCAGCGGATAGGTCCCCCATGCGAAGCGCTCGTCCCAAAATTCTCTGTAAGCGGGCTGCTTGCGGGAGCGCCACATCAAATAGAGGCTAGCGATCGGCAGCGCCACCATTGTGACGGCTCGGTAGATACCAGGTGTCAGTTTCATTTTCAAAAGGAAATCGGTGAACCGGTGCCTGCCGTCACCCGCGAAAGCGCTGCCGAAACGTCCTCAACGCTCGGCATGCAGTTAACGCCGCCGAGTGACTCAACGGGACCGTCGCCGACAAGATGGAGCACCTCGATCGGCGTCGAAACAAAGATGCCGACGCTCGGTCGGCCGAGTGCGGCTGCCAAATGCGCAAGCCCCGTGTCGACCCCGACGACGGCTTGCGCCCGGGCAAGCGACGCAGCCACGCGATCGAGCCCCGCACGCGGCAAAACACGCGCGTTGGACAACGCCGCTGCGACTCGCTTGACGCGCGCCTCTTCTTCTGCATTGCCCCAGTAGAGGTCTATAGGATGACCAGAACGCTCGAGCATTCGCCCGAACTCAATCCAGTTCGCCTCGGGCCAAAGCTTCTCGTCACGACTTGTATTGACGGCAAAAGCAACCGTACTTGATCTCGGTTCCGCGACGGGTTCGGCTGTCGCCCGCAGACCGAAAACAGGATTGGTCTCATCGATTTCGTAGCCGAGCGTCTGTGCAGCAGCCAAGCGATAGCGGCGTACGGCGCCGAGCGACGCCGGCAGATCGAGTGTCTTTGCGTACGCAAAGCTCGCAAGCGGTTCACGCACCGTCGAACGCGAGTACCCCGTCACAGGAACACCCGCCCACTTGGCAGCCAGCGCCGAACGCATGAGGCCTTGAATGTCGAGCACCACGTCATAGTGCTCGCCGCGCATCGCCGCCTTGAGCGCACTCACCTCGCTGCGAGTGCGTTCGCTCAGAATCGACTTGCGCCAGCGGCGGAACGCCGTGACATGCACGCGACGCACCGCAGGTGCGAGTGTCGGGATAGCTTGGAAGCTCTCCTCTGCGAGCCAATCAATCTGCGCATCAGGCAAAGCCTTCCGAATGTCATGCGCGACAGGAAGCGCGTGAATGATGTCGCCCATGGAGGACGATTTGACAATCAGAATCTTCACTGCCGATCCGCCTCTTCCCGAAGGATGCGCGCGGGATCGCCGCCCGCTTCGGCGCGTTTGCTCAAGCGCTTGCCGAGCTCGACCCCTGGCTGATCGAACGGATTGATGCCGAAAAGCGAGCCAAGCATCGTCGTTTTGTGCTCGTACATCGCCATGAAGGCACCGAGGCGGCGCGGCGTTACTGCGTCGAACACGATCGTCGAGACGGCATTGAAATAGGGACTCGCCGGATCGCGCATCACAAGCGCCTCAGCCTGCGCGCGCGCGTTGGCGAGCAGCACGCGGTAGTGTTCGGCATAGCGGTGACCCGGCATTTCGCTCCAGACGATGTCGATGCTCGTGCGCCCCGTGCCTTCACGCAGCCACTGATAGAAGCTGTGCTGCGCTTCGTTGCCGTTCGAGCCCCAGACGCTCAGTCCCGTATGGCCGGGGATTCGTTCGCCTTCGGGAGTAACAGTCTTGCCGAGCGACTCCATTTCAAGCTGCTGCAGCCACGGAACCGTCACGCGCAAGCGTTCGTCATACGGAAGCATGCAGTGCGAAGTGATTTCAAGACGCGTCGCGTTCCAATAGGCCATAAGCGCGAGTAGCGCCGGCAGATTTTCTTCGACCGGCGTATTGAACGCATGGCGGTCCATTTCATTGGCACCCTGTAAGAACTCACGAAAAGTTTCCGCGCCAAGTCCGATCGCGAGCGGCAGCCCGATCGCGCTCCAGACCGAGAAGCGACCACCCACCCAATCCCAGAGGTGGAAGAAATTCTGCGCAGGCAGACACATGACATCGGCAGCATGCGGATTCGCAGAAACGACCACCATGTGCTTGGCGCGGTCCGCGCCGACAATGCCGTTATCAAGAAGCCATTGATCGACCGCCGCGGAATTGACCTGCGTTTCGCGCGTCGTAAAACTCTTCGAGGACACGACCACGAGCGTCGAGCGCGGGTTGCATTGCGCGAGAATGCGCTCAAGAAGTACGCCGTCAACACTCGAGAGGAAATGCAGATGAATGTCGGCTTTGGCTGGATGAAGCGCATGCCAGACGGCGTGCGGCCCCATTTCAGAACCGCCGATGCCGATATTGATCACGTCCGTGATGCGGTCGCCGCGACAGCCGCGCCAGCGTCCGTCGCGCACCATGGTCGCAAAGTTGAGCATGCGCTCGCGTTCGCGCGCGACCTCTTCGTAGTGCGGTGCACGCGGATTCCACGATCGCAGCGACGTATGCAGCGCCGCACGACCTTCAGAGGCATTGACGACTTCGCCCTGCACCATGCGCTTGAACGCATCGAGCAGCCCCTTGCTCTCGGCAAGTTCGAGCAAACGTTTGAAATCGTCGGCGCTCAAGCGCTGCCTGGAGATATCGAGACGAATGCCGCAGGCCGTCGCCGAGGTATTCACGCCGGCACTGTCACGCAGAAACGGCAGGAGCATCGCTTTGGTGCGATTCTTCACGATGGTTTACTCCGGAATCTGAATGGAAGGATCGACGCGGCGCATTTCGGCCGTAAAGCGTTCGGCCACGCGCTTGAGCGCTTCAGGCGTGTCGCCCTCGAAGCGGACAACGATGACGGGCGTCGTGTTCGACGCGCGCGCAAGCGCAAAGCCATCACGCCACTCAACACGAACGCCGTCGACCTTGATCACGTCGACCGCGTCGTCGAATCGGCAGGCTTCGCGGAAGCGTTCGATAAAGGCCTTGTTTTCACCTTCCTTGGTCGGGATCTGAATTTCGGGCGTATTGACGGCGTTCGGCAGTCCCGCGAGCACATCCGAGGGATGCTCGGCGCGCGAAAGAATTTCGAGCAGGCGAAGCGCAGCGTAGAGACCGTCATCAAAGCCCGTCCAACGCTCGTCGTTAAAGAAAAGGTGCCCGGACATTTCGCCCGCGAAAGGCGCATTGGTTTCACGGAGCTTGCCCTTCACAAGCGAGTGTCCCGTCGGACTGATTGTCGGTACGCCGCCGTGTTCGGCGATCCAATCGACGAGCTTGCGCGAACACTTAACGTCGTAAACAATACGTTCTCCCGGATGCTTTTCGAGAATGTCCGCCGCAAAAAGCATCATCAGGCGGTCCGGGAAGATGATTTCCCCTGTCTTCGTCACAACGCCGAGGCGATCGCCGTCGCCATCGAGTGCAAAGCCGTAGTCGGCACCCGTACGCTTCACTTCGGCAATGAGATCGCTGAGGTTCGCCGGCTTCGACGGATCGGGATGGTGATTGGGGAAATGACCGTCAGGCTCGCAGTAGAGCCCGACCGCCTCGACGTCGAGCTGCCCGAGAAGACGCATCATCACGGGACCGGCGATGCCGTTACCCGCGTCGGCAACAACCTTGAGGCGGCGCTCGATCTTGAGACCGTCAAGCGCCTTGGCCATGTAGTGTTCGACCACATCGACACGATCGACCTTGCCCGGCTCGGACGCGACGCGCCAGTCTTCCTCGAGCACGCGACGGCGCACGACCTGAATGTCCTCAGCCGCGAGCGTCACCCCCGCCACCATCATCTTGAGACCGTTGTATTCGGGCGGATTGTGCGAACCCGTCACTGCCACACCCGTACCGCAACCGAAATGCTTCGTTGCAAAATAAAGCACGGGGGTCGGCACGGCGCCGATATCGATGACGCGAATGCCCGTCGAAGCAACGCCTTCGACGAGCGCAGCGCTCAGGCGCGGACCGGTGAGTCGCCCGTCGCGACCGATGCAGAATGTATCGACGCCACGCTCGAGCGCCATCGTTCCGAGTACCTTGCCGACAGCGCAGACGACGTCTTCGGTCAGCGTCTCGTCCACAATGCCGCGAATGTCATATGCCTTGAAAATAGACGCATCAGCTTGCATCGGTCATCCTTTTTCGGTTTCTGTCTTGATCGCGGGTTCAATCACCCTAGACCGGGTATTTTACCTGCGCTCCATTGTTCTCGGCTGAAGAGTTCCGCTCCTTGCCCCCTGCCGCAAAAGGCCGCCAGCAAGTAAAATCGCCCGAAATCAACAGTAAATTTGGCCAGGCAAAATCCTGCGACTCACGTGAGTCTGGGTGTTTCTGCCGAAGGCCTTGGCTCCTATGGATAAATCCGTCATCTGCGCAGCCCGCGTTCTCGTCGCGGGCGACGCCATGCTCGACCGCTATTGGTTCGGCGACGCCGAACGCATTTCCCCGGAAGCGCCCGTGCCCGTCGTTCGCGTTACGCGAACCGAAGAGCGCCTCGGCGGCGCGGCCAACGTCGCGCGCAACATCGCCGGCATCGGCGCACAGTCGACGCTCCTTTCCGTCGTTGGCAACGACGAACCCGGCCGCCGCATCGAAGCGCTGCTTAAGCTCGCCTCGATCACGCCCAAGCTCGAATTTGACAATTCGCTCGCTACCACGGTGAAGCTGCGCGTCGTAGCGCGCCAGCAGCAGATGGTGCGCTGCGATTTCGAGTCGATGCCTGCTGAAGAATCGCTTCTGCGGCACCTCGACAACTTCAAGGCGCTTCTGAATAAAACGAATGCGCTCGTGCTCTCCGACTACGGCAAGGGCGGCCTCTCGCACATCTCCCAGATGATCGAAGCCGCGCGCGCCAAACGCATCCCGATTCTGATCGACCCGAAGGGCGACGACTACAGCCGATACGCCGGTGCAACGGTTATTACGCCCAACCGTGCAGAACTCCGTCAGGTGGTTGGCCCCTGGCACTCGGAGTCCGAGCTCACGGAAAAAGCGCAGAACCTGCGCGAAGCGCTCAACCTCGACTACCTGCTTCTCACGCGAAGCGAAGAAGGCATGACGCTCTTTAAGCGCGACGGACAGACGTCTGTGGCTGCTCAGGCACGCGAAGTCTTCGACGTCTCGGGCGCAGGCGACACCGTGATCGGGATTCTTTCGGCGATGCTCGCTACCGGCATGCCGATCGAAGATGCGGTACGCATCGCCAACCGCGCCGGCGGCATCGTGGTGGGGAAGCTCGGCACGGCTGCGGTATCCTACGAAGAACTGTTCGGCTGACGCGCAGCGTGCTTTTCGGCACCCGCTCGAGCCATAGGAAATTTAGACCATGAGCATTCTCGTTACCGGCGCGGCCGGCTTCATCGGCTGCAACAACGTTCTCGCACTCAATGCACGAGGCGTCACCGACATCATCGCCGTCGACAACCTCGAAAAAAGTGAAAAGTTCGTAAATCTCGCCAAGTGCCAGATTTCGGACTACTTCGACAAGCGCGACTTCATCGCCCGCGTGCGTGCCGGCACGGCGCCGCGTCCGAACGCCATATTCCATCAGGGCGCCTGCTCCGACACGATGGAACAGGACGGCCACTACATGATGGAGAACAACTACCGCTACACGCTCGACCTCTACCGCTGGGCGCAGGAACTTCGCATTCCCTTCATCTATGCGTCCTCTGCCGCAACCTACGGCGCGCATACCGAATTCGTTGAAGACCGCCGCTTTGAGGGTCCGCTCAACGTCTACGGCTACTCGAAGTTCCTGTTTGACCAAGTCGTTCGCCACGACTTCAATTACCTGCGCGCTCCCGTGATCGGCTTGCGCTACTTCAATGTCTACGGCCCGAACGAACAGCACAAGGGGCGCATGGCGTCCGTTGCCTTCCATCAGTACTTCCAGTACCGCAAAGACGGCAAAGTCAAGCTCTTCGAAGGATGCCTCGGCTACGCCAACGGCGCACAGATGCGCGACTTCGTTTACGTCGAGGACGTTTGCAACGTGCTCATGCACTTCCTCGACCGCCCGGTGAGCGGCATCTACAACTGCGGCACCGGCCGTGCGCAGCCTTTCAACGATGTCGCGCTCTCGGTTGTCAACGCCATCCGCGAATCCGAAGGCCGCGAAACGCTGAGCCTCGAAGCGGCCGTCGCCTCGGGAGAAATCGAATACATCGCCTTCCCCGAAGCCCTCAAGGGCAAGTACCAAGCGTACACGCAGGCCAATCTCGAGAAGCTCCGTGCCTCGGGTTGCGACGTGCCCTTCCGCACGGTACAGGAAGGTACGCGCGACTACATTCGCAAGCTCCTCGTCGAATACCCGAACGGCGAGCGATGATGCGCCGCGCCGCATTTCTCGATCGGGACGGTGTCATCAACGTCGACCACGGCTACGTGCACAAAGTCGACGAATTCGAGTGGGTGCCGGGCGTCCTTGAAGCCGCCCGAGCACTCAAGGACGCTGGCTACGCGCTCGTGGTCGTCACCAATCAGTCCGGCATTGGTCGAGGTTACTACTCGGAAGCCGATTTCGAGCAGCTCACCGACTGGATGAAAGCGGCGTTTGCCCGTGCGGGCGCACCGCTCGAGGGCGTCTATTTCTGCCCGCACCATCCGGAAAAAGCGCTTGCGCAATATCGTTTGGACTGCGGCTGCAGAAAACCGCAGCCGGGACTGTTGCTTCGCGCCGCGCAAGAGCTCGATCTCGATCTTGGCGCAAGCATCATGTTCGGCGACAAACCGGGCGACTGCACAGCCGGACGTGCGGCGGGCTGCCCGGAGCGCGTACTGCTTGGCACCGATGGCAAAGCGCTTCCCGACATCGCTTCGGCTCCCGACGCCACCCGCTCGGCACGCTCGCTTGCCGAGGCCGTTGCCTCCCCATGGTTCAAAGAGATCGCCCAATGAGCAAGCACCTTCCCGTCCCCGACTTTGAGAAAAAAGTCGTCTCGCTCGACGAGCTCGCCGAGCGCGCTGCAGAGCTGCCGCATCCGGTGGTTTTCACGAACGGCGTTTTTGACATCCTGCATCGCGGTCACGTCACCTATCTCGCACAGGCCCGTGCTTTGGGTGCAAGTCTCGTCGTTGCCGTCAACAGCGACAGTTCCGTCAAGATGCTCGGCAAAGGCGATGACCGCCCGATCAATGCTCAAGCCGACCGTGCCGCCGTTCTCGCCGCGCTTGAATCGGTCGACCTCGTCGTGATTTTCGAAGAAAAAGTGCCCTTGAAGCCCCTCGAGCTCGCCCGCCCCGACATTTATGTCAAGGGCGGTGACTACGAGATCGAGACGCTCCCGGAAACGAAGCTTGCCGCCACATGGGGCGGCAAGGCCGTTGCCGTTGCGTTTGAGCATGAAAAGTCGACAACGCGGCTTCTCGAAAAAATTCGTGCCGGCTGATAAGTATTCCGGCACTGAAGACAGCACTCCGTCAATACGAACAAATAAAGCCGGTTGCAGCATTCCAAAACTGCAACCGGCTTTTATTTGCGCTTATGTTCCGTCAGCTATCGCGTCAGTTGATGGCAAAGCCGCGCTTGCGTGCGTAGTGCACCGTCGCATCGAGGAACCCCTGCTTGCTGCCGCAGTCAAAGCGCGTGCCTTCAAAGCGATGAGCGTAGCACGGCGAATCCGTCAGCAAGCCGTCAATACTGTCGGTGAGCTGAATTTCACCGCCGATACCGGGCTTCTGACCTTCGAGGTAGTCAAAGATTTCGGGCTCGAACACATAGCGGCCGATCACCGCCAGGCGCGAAGGTGCAACAGCGGGTTCGGGCTTTTCAACGATGCCGCGCAAGCGAGAAGTCGTCTGCGAAGCATCGTCAACGCTCACGATGCCGTACTTCTTGGTTTCTTCGGGCGCTACATCCTGGACAGCGACGACCGAGCCGCCACCCATGGCAGCGCGCGCCTCGACGAGCTGACCGATGCAGGATGTCTTGCCGTCGATCATGTCGTCGGCGAGCATGACGGCAAAAGGCGCATCCCCCACAGCAGGACGCGCACAAAGAACGGCGTGACCGAGACCGAGCGGTTCGGGCTGGCGGATATAGATGCACTTAACACCGGGAGGCACAATCCCACGAACGATTTCAAGCAGTTCGGTTTTCCCCTTGGAGAGCAGGTCGCGCTCGAGCTCGGGGTGCGTATCGAAATGGTCTTCGATCGCGCGCTTGTTGCGACCTGTGACAAAAATCATTTCGGTAATGCCGGCAGCAGCCGCTTCTTCAACCGCGTACTGAATCAGCGGCTTGTCTACCACGGGGAGCATTTCTTTGGGCATGGCCTTCGTGGCCGGCAAAAAGCGCGTGCCAAGACCGTTGACCGGAAAAACAACTTTGCGGACGGGCTTCATTTAAGGTTCCTTTATGATTTCCGACGCTTATAAAATGGGGCGCCTCAATGAGCCGCCGAAGACGCAGTGAAACGCTTCACTATGCACGACAAGGTCTTTGGGAGGGCTCGATTCAAACGGAAATTTTGCCATGCTTCTGCCGACAACTGCGAATTCGAGCGAGGTCTTCGCCATCGGAGATATTCAAGGATGTTTCAAAAGTCTTGAAGGACTCCTCGAACAACTCCCTGCCGACGCTCGGCTCGTTTTCGTGGGCGACCTCGTCAATCGAGGCCCCGATTCGCTCGCAGCGCTGCGCTTCATTAAGTCGCTCGGCGACCGTGCACGCACGACGCTCGGCAACCACGACCTGCACCTGCTCGCCGTCGCGGCAGGCGCGGGCAAAGCACACAAAAAAGACACCATTCAATCCGTTCTCGAGGCGCCCGATGCCGAAGCGCTAATCGATTGGCTGCGCGCTCAGCCGCTTCTCGTCGAAGACGAGGGCGTCGTCTTCGTGCATGCAGGCATCCATCCGCTCTGGTCGCTCGAAAAAGCACGCGAGCTCGCAGCCGAAGCACACGAAGCACTCTCCGGACCGGACTGGCGCACCTGGCTACAGGGCATGTACGGCAACACCCAGTGGTCGGAAAGTCTTGAAGGTCCGCAGCGCATGCGCGCCGTCTTGAATGCCTTCACGCGGATGCGCTTCGTCAACAAACAAACGGGCGAACTCGACTTTGACCTCAAGGAAGGTGTCGCGAGCGCACCAGCAGACTTCGTCCCGTGGTTCGAATACCCCGATAGGAAAACGGCCGATGTCCTTGTCTGCTTCGGTCACTGGTCGATGCTCGGGCTCATCAACCGTCCGAACATTGTTGCAATCGACACTGGGTGCCTCTGGGGCGGACGCCTCACCGCTGTTCGCTTCCCTGACAGGCGTTTTTTCGAAGAACCCTGTCCCTGCTGGGCCGACCCGCTCGCTTTTTCCAAAAAGAAGAAAAAATAGCCGCCGTCCATCTAGGCCTCGGACGGCGGCCGTCGCATTTGATTCGCTATCAAAAACGCTTGGGACTATTCGCTTGTCGCCGACTCGCGTCGCTTCAATGCGGCTTCGGCTGTTGCATCGACAAAGCCGAGTGCGGCAGCCATATTGGCCGAAGCGATCGCATTGATCGCGCGCCGGTCGTTTTCACTCGAATCGATCGGATCGAGAATCGTCGCCTCGGCGACGAGTCCGGGCGTAAAAACGATGCGTTTGATGACGTCAAAGAGCGGTACGTCCGCATACGAGGGAATCGTTGAAGTTTTGCCCTCAAGCGTATAGCGAAGCGCTATGGGAAGTACTTGCGCCTTTGCCGCGCAAGCGGCGGAAAAGAGATTGGCGTGGAAGGGCAAAAGCGCATCCCCCGGCCCTGTCGTGCCTTCGGGGAAGAAGAGTACGTTTTCGCCGCTCTCGAGGGTCGTTCGCATCGCTTCAGCCACTTCGATGACCGAACGCCGGCGCGTTCTGTCGATGTAGATCGTGCCGACGCCAGTCGTAATGGCGCCAAAGAGCGGCCAGGAAGCAATTTCCTTTTTTGCCACGAAGTGCACCGGCAAGATGGAATCGAGAACGAAGATGTCAACAAACGAGATGTGATTGCAGCAGACCATGTAGCCGCAGCCTTCGCTTCGGTAGCCGCGCTCGGCGGCACACGCGTCCGGCACCCGTCCCTTGACGCACAGCTTCATCCCTAGCACCCAAGGAATCCAGGGCGCTACAGGCTTGATGATGCGCGCTCTCGCCCGCCAATTCATGAAGGGGAAAACGCAATAAATCAAAAAGAGGATGAAGAGAATCAAAAGGCCGACCAGGAGGAGCCGCAGTGAGCCAATCAGATAACGCATGTTCAACTTTCCTTTAGGACGCACTGTCGAGTTCGTTGAAGAACTGCTGCAGGATGACGGCGGCGGCCTCGTCGTCGATCTTCTCACGCCCGCTCTCAACCTCAACGGACGAGAAGCGCTCGTCCACGGTGAAGGTCGGTCGCTTCAAGCGAGCGCCGAGCTGCCGCGCGAAGCGCTCGCAACGCGCCGTGAGCGTACTCGGCGCCCCATCGCCAAGCCTTGGCACGCCCACGACGAAAGCGACGGGCGCCCACTCGGTCGCAAGCGCCTCAACGCGCGCCCAGCGGGCCTCGTTTGTCGGCGTAACTGCAATCTCAAGCGGTCGCGCCTCTCGCGTCAGCGTATTGCCGATAGCCACACCTGTTCGTGCAAGGCCGAAATCGAAGCAAAGGATCGTGCCGTCAGGCAGTCTCTTTTTCTGCATGTTCGATTGCTATTTGATCTGAGTAAACATTCTCTTTGTTGACTATGTCGTCGACACATGACGACATGCGATCGGCGTATTCTACGGCGCTTCGAAAAGCCCTTCGACTTTCTTCGAAGCGCAATGATTCTTTCTTTTACCTGACCGGGAGCGGCTTCCAATGGTTGAGAACGTCTTTGAAAAACTCTGCGAACTTTTTGACAAAGGCGGCGCCCGCTATCGCGTCATGCATCACCCTGCGAGCGGCAAATCGAGCCAGTCGGTCGCCGAAATTCGCGGCACGGAACTCGGCCAGGGTGCCAAAGCGCTCTGCTGTACGGTCAAAGGCAACGGCGTGAAACTCCATGTCCTCGGAATCCTCCCTGCCGACAAGCAGGCGGATCTGCATAAGCTCGCCGCGGCTGTGGGTGGCCGACGCGCTGCGCTCGCAAGTCCCGAAGAAGTCATGGATCTCACAGGAAGTGTCTTTGGTGCCGTCCCGCCTGTGAGCTTTACCGACGCACTCGTTGTCGTTGCCGATCCGTCGCTCTTTACGCGCTACGAGGAAATCGCTTTCAACGCCGGACGTCTCGACGCTTCAATCATCATCCGAACGGAAGACTATCGCCGTATTGTTGCGCCCCAAGAAGCCGACTTCCTTCGCGAAGCTGCGCCCGAAAGCGATCCCGCGCCAGAACCCGCCCAAGTCGGTACGCAAAGCGCCTGAAGCCTAACACCGTTAACTTTCTCAGCCGCAGGCGTCAAGGTTTCGGCGCCTGCTCGACTTTTGACTCTCAATACGCTTTGATGCAATCCAAATGAACGTCTTTAACGACATGCTCGTCAATGCACTGACGCCTATCACGCTCATCTCGGGCGTGGGGCTGCTGATGCTCTGCATGACGACTCGCTACAACCACGCAACAGACCGCATTCGTCAGCTCATCAAGAAGCGAGAAGACGGCGGCTGGCGCAACGAACCCGACATTGATCGCGAAATCCGCTTGATCTACAAGCGCGCCCGTTACCTGCGCATTGCGATGCTTTCGCTCACCCTTTCGGCCGTCTGCTCGGGTCTGCTCGTCGCCACAAACGTCTTTGCGCACTTCTCGCAGGTCAATCTCGTGACGGTCTCGGCCGTGTGGCTCGTCCTTGCACTTGGCCTCATTGTTGCGTCAACACTCTCATTCTGCGTCGAGGTCACGATTTCCCTGCACGCACTCGGCATGGCCGTCAAGCACCTACCCGGCCGCAAGTCCAACGCCCAATAAGAAACATCATGCTGAGCATTGTCGAATTCAATCAGGCGCTCGCGGGCGCCCTCACGCCGATTACCCTCATCTCGGGCGTAGGCCTGCTGATGATCTGCATGACGAATCGCTACAACCATGCGACAAACCGCATCCGTCAATTGATGGCCAAGCGCGACACGAGCGAAGCACGCTTCGAACCCGATATTGATGCGGAAATCGAGATCATCTATCTGCGCGCGTCGCTGCTGCGCCGAGGCGTTCTCTCCGTCGCCATTTCAGCGGTCTTTTCCGCGCTGCTTGTGACCGTGAGCGTCTGCTCGCGCTTTTTCGACATCGACTTGAGTGCGCTCGAAGGCATCACGCTCGTCGCCGCCATTACGCTCATCGTCGTCTCCGCCCTGCTTTTCTCGGCAGAAATCGGACTCTCGCTCAAAGCGCTCGGTCTGGCGATCTCGCACCTGCCGCAAGTCGAAGACGAGAAGTAACCGCGAGCAGCGTCGGCTTTAGTCGCGGCGCCCCCACAGGAAGAAGAACGCGGATTCGTCGCCGAAGGTGCGCCCGTAGCTAAAGAAAAGCGGACCGATCAGGCTGTCGATCCCAACATAGACCGACCCGGCGTAATGCCAGTCGTCGTCCGAACTTTCGCTTGTCTTCGGCGCATTCGGATTCCAAGCGCGCCCGGCCTCAGCTGCAGCACCGATCCAAACCGGCTGCTTGATGGCATCGAACGTACCGGAAATCTCACGGGCGAGCGAAAGCCGCCCGTACTGCATGCGCGAGCCGGTCCAGCGTCCGTACGCGGAGCCGGCGAGTCTCTTCGCGCCACCGAGCGAGAAGGCGCTCGAAACGGTCGAACGGCCGACCTCGCCGCTAAAAGTGAGGGTCCAACGTCCGACGGAATACGGTACAAGCGCGTCAACCGAGTAGTACTCGTCGCCACCCTCGTTGCCGGATGTATCGTTCGTAAGGCGCCCCAAAGCCGAGAATCGCACCCCGCGCGTCGGGAAATTGATGTTGTCGAGCGTGTCGTAAAGGAATTCGCCGCCCAAGTACCAACTCGAGAACTTATCGCTCGTCCCCTCAACACCGACTTCCTGCGAAGACTTCGTACGAATCCAGCCAAGAGATGCGCCCGCAAAGCCCAATCGATCGATCTCGCGGCCGAGCATGAAATCGACAAGCAGCGTCTCGTTGCGCCGCCGCTCGACCGGATCGCCGTACTCATAGACATCAAAGGGCTCTCTCGCGTACTCCACCTTCGGCTGGATAAACCAAGGCGACCCAGCCCCAAGCGGCTGATAAAACTCGCTTGTAAAGCGCCGCTCTTCGCCCACCTGAATTTCGTTGCGCCACTCCGCACCCCAGTCGTTCAAAAGGTTCCAGGAGTGTGAGAAGAGCAGATTGAACGAATTGTCCGCTTCGAAATTCGTCTGCACCGAACCGCCAAGCCGCACGCTCGAATAGCCGCGGCGCTTCTCGCGCGGCTCGAAGACGAGCACTTCGGTGCCGTTAGGCCCCGGATCGAAGCGATACGTAATGGTTTCGAAGTTGCCTTCGGCCCAAACACGACGCGACGCATCGTCGAGTTCAGCATTCGTGACGGGCTTGTCAGCCGAGATGTCGGCCACGTTAAGAACACGCTCGGGCGCAACCGCCGATCGCCGACGCGATGCGACGCGGATGTCGGAGAGCCGGTGCACTTTGCGAACGTCTTCATCAGCAAAAGGCCGCATGCGCGTCTCGTTCCACGCTAGGAATTCCGCTCTCGGCCGCGCAAATTTAAGGAGCGCCGCCTGCGATTTGCGCGCAGCCTCTTCGCCGCGCTTGATGATGTCGGCGCTGCGCTTCAGGTCCGCACTTGTAAAACCCTCGAGATCGGGCGTGATGAGAACGTCTTCGTCGGTGAGGCTCGCGAGCGACTCGCGCACGTTCTGCTCCGTGAGTAGGTTCACCATCTGCGCCATGACGCCGACAACCGAGTTGAGTTCGCTTCGCTTTGAGAGGGGAGTACCGACATTGACGACGATCAGCACCTCCGCTCCCATGCTGCGCGCGAGCTCTACCGGGAGGTTATCCACAAGCCCTCCATCGACAAGAAGCTTGCGGTGATAGGGCAGTGGCGCAAACACGCCAGGCAGCGACATGGACGCCCGCATAGCCTGACCGAGCGTGCAGTCCTTCTGCATGACGACGCGCTCGCCCGAAACGAGATCCGTCGCTGTGGACGCAAACGGCACGGAGAGACGGGCTAAGTCTTCGATCATCGACACCGTGCCCGTTTTCTCGTTAAGAAAGAGCGCGAGCTCTTCGGAGGGCACGAAACTGTCGGGCAACGTCGGTACGCCGTCGGCTCCGATTTCGATGCCGCTCGAAGGCAGACTTTTATAGTCGTCGAGCTTGCGACGGAAAGGCAGAATGGCACGATCCGGACGCGGGGCGAGCATTTGATCCCAATCCACGCCCAGCACCGTCGACTCGAGCTGCTCGTAGGAGAAACCCGCCGCGTACGCGCCACCTACCATAGCACCCATGGACGTCCCGGCGATCACGTCGACGCGAATCCCCATTTCTTCCAGCACCTTAATGACGCCGACGTGCGCGAAGCCTCTGGCACCGCCCCCGGAGAGCACTAGCCCGACGCAAGGCCGGTTTTCGGCACGACAACGTGCACGCACTTCTTCAGGCGTCTGCGCACTAGCAACTGCCGCACTCATGCAAAGCGCGACAATTGCTGCCGCTTTGATTTTTTTTGCGGAAACCATGCCCGAACTCTCGCTTCGAACCGACGCCGAGCTCGAGCTTGTTTCGGAGACGGTAGACTTATCGAACAACAACGAGACCCCGCCCGGAGGCGGCGGAGACCCGACACTTCCACACAGTTTACGAGGTTTTTGCATGCGGATTTTCCTCACCGGCGGCATGGGCTTCATCGGCTCGCATACCGCAGTCGTACTGCTTGAAGCTGGCCACGACGTCACGCTTTACGACAACCTGTCCAATGCCGACGCCGACGTCGTCGATCGCATCGAAGTCATTACCGGCAAGCGGCCGACCTTTATTGAAGGTGACATCCGTGACGGCGTACTGCTTGAAAAGGCGCTCAAAGAGAGCGGTGCCGAGGTAGTGATTCACTTTGCGGGCCTCAAGGCCGTCGGCGAATCCGTCGAAAAGCCCCTCGAGTATTACGACAACAACATCGTCGGAACCGTTCGCCTGATGCAGGCCATGAGAAATGCAGGCGTCAGCCGCCTCATTTTCTCTTCATCCTCAACCGTATACGGGACGCCTGAAAAGCTTCCGCTCACGGAAGACTGCCCGACGGGCGAAGCCACGAATCCCTACGGACGCACGAAGCTGCACATCGAACAGATTCTTGCCGATTGCGCCAAGGCCGATCCGTCGCTCTCGGTCGTGTGCCTGCGCTACTTCAATCCGATCGGCGCGCATCCGTCGGGCCTCATTGGCGAGGACCCCAACGGCATCCCCAACAACCTCCTTCCCTACGTGGCACGCGTGGCCAACGGCCGCTTGCCCGAACTTGCCGTCTTCGGAAGCGATTACGACACGCCCGACGGCACGGGCGTGCGCGACTACATCCACGTAATGGACCTCGCAGAAGGCCATGCCAAAGCCATCCCTTACGCAGTGGCGCACACGGGCTGGATTGCTGTCAACCTCGGCTGCGGCCGCGGCTACAGCGTGCTTGAAGTCATCCGAGCGTTCGAGAAAGCGAGCGGTCGACGGGTTCCCTACCGTCTCGCCGAACGCCGCCCGGGCGACATTGCTGCCAACTGGTGTGATCCGACGCTTGCCAAAGAACTTTTCGGCTGGGAAGCCAAGTACGACATTGATGCGATGTGCCGCGACAGCTGGCGCTTTGAGTCTATGCGTGCGGCGCAAAAACAGCGCGCCGACTGAAACGCCTGTCGCGAGTCGCTCGTAATGTCCATCCTGCGGCTCGTTGCTTAACAAAGCAGTAACGGCAGCGGCCTTTCGAGGCGCTGCCGTTGTTTCTCCCTCGGTTTGACACCGACTAACTCAGTTTTCTTTGTCCAAGCACGTATCTGAGGCTTCTTCCATTCCCAAAAGGCGTGATTGCAAAAAGTTTTCCACGGACTTATCAACATAATAATTCCAAGAAAAACAATCAATTGCCATCAATCCACTGAGTTTTCCACAATTAAGCCTACAATTGGCCGGTCTTGCTCGGTCGTGCATTCGGCAGCCCTGAAGCGATTCGCCCGCGCGCCGCAACATTTCACTCTCGAACAAGCACCCGCGTTCGGCCAACTTAACCGCCCCCATGCCCAGAATAAGCTTCGCGAGCCGCAATCGATTGACAACGGGGCCAGGTTCCGCAAAGTGATAGATGCCGCGCGGAATCGTTACGTGCAGCGAATTCTGTGCGCCCTCATTCATAAGTTCGCGCTGCGTCGTCTGCACCGCGAGTTTTGCCGCACTCTCGTAAGAAGTGGGTCGTCCCCACTGATCGTTTCTCGTGCGAGAGAGTCGGCCTGCAAGCGCTGCGTCAAGAACCTTGGAGACGAAGTCGCCTGGTGCGCCGTGAAGCCAACTCAGTCGAAAGATCAAATACCGAAATGTCGGGTTTTGTCGCCCGACGTGTTCGAGTGCCGCTTCACCCGCGCGCTTGCTTCTGCCGTAGACACCGAATGGCCGCGGCTTTTCAACTTCGGTTCGCATGCGGCTACCGCCGCCCGAAAAGACGTAATCGGTAGAAAAATGGATAAGCGAGGCGCCGTGCGCCGCACAAGCCTGCGCCAGCACTTCGGGGGCACGAGCATTCGCCCGCATCACGACGTCTAGGGCTGCAGAGTTCCGCGCTGCCGCCTGTGCCGCAGCAACATCGGTGAAGGCAGCCGCATTGACGACGACCCGTGGCGCAAGGCGAGAGAACGCTTCATGCACGGCCTCTTGCTCCGCCGCATCGAGCAACGAGCGGCCGAGCGCCGCAACCCGCAGCGTCGGTGCCGTGTGCGCAAATTCGCGTGCGACAGCCTCCCCGAGCCGACCGTTCGCCCCCGTCAGCAGGACGTCCACGCTCATGCGTTCGTTGGCGTCGATCATCACGCTCCGTCCTTGGAATCCGAACGCTTCCGCTTCCTTTTCGGCGCCGCCGCAGCCACACCCTCAAGCAGTCGTCGAAGGTAAGGCCCCGTCACGCTCTGCGGGTTTTCTGCAATCTCGCTCGGCGTGCCTGCAGCCAACACGCGGCCGCCCGCGGCGCCCCCTTCCGGCCCCATATCGATCACCCAATCAGCCGAACGAATGACATCAAGATTGTGCTCGATTACGAGCACGGTGTTGCCGAGAGCCGTGAGCTGACGCAGCACGCCGAGCAACTGCGAAACGTCAGCAAAATGCAGTCCCGTCGTCGGCTCATCCAGAATGTAGAGCGTGCGCCCCGTATCCGTTCTAGCTAGCTCTGTCGCAAGCTTCAGGCGCTGCGCTTCGCCGCCCGAAAGTGTCGGCGCACTCTGACCGAGCCGGATGTAACCGAGACCAACATCGCAGATCGTCTGGAGTTTGCGCTTGATCGCCGGATAAGCATCGAAGAACGCGAGCGCCTCTTGCGCCGTGAGTTCGAGCACCTCGGCAATACTCAAGCCCTTGTAGCGGACCTCAAGAGTTTCTCGGTTGTAGCGCTTCCCTCCGCAAACTTCGCATGTCACATAAAGTGCAGGCAAAAACTGCATCTCCACCTTCACCACGCCGTCACCCTGACAGGCTTCGCACCGCCCACCCTTCGTATTGAAGCTGAAGCGGCGCGCATCGTAGCCGCGTTCGCGCGCTGTCTGCGTCTGCGCGAAGACTTCTCGGATGAGGGAGAAAAGTCCCGTATACGTCGCGGCGTTCGAGCGCGGCGTTCGTCCGATCGGCGACTGATCGACACAGATCACCTTGTCAAAGAGATCAAGTCCATCGACCTGGTCGAACGCAAGGGGTTTCGTTTCCGCACGGTGATACTGCGCTGCCAGCAGCGGATAGAGCGTGTCGTTGATGAGACTCGACTTCCCCGACCCCGATACACCTGCGACCACGGTGATAGCGCCGACGGGAAACCGCAGGTTCACATGTTTGAGATTGTGTCCGCACGCACCCGAGAGCTGAAACCACGGCGCATTCGCTCGATCGAAGTCCGACCCCGGCATGACGATACTGCGCTCTGCGCTTAGAAACCGTCCGGTAATCGAAGCTTCGCTCTCCATAATCGCCTTCGGCGTGCCTGCCGCAAGAATCTCGCCGCCGAACTCACCCGCCCCCGGCCCCATGTCGACAACGAAGTCCGCCGCACGAATAACATCCTCGTCATGCTCGACCACAATCACCGTATTACCCAGGTCGCGCAAGTGCTGCATAGTGCGAATCAGTTGATCGTTGTCGCGCTGATGCAAACCGATGCTCGGCTCGTCGAGCACATACATGACGCCCGTCAACCCGGAGCCGATCTGTCCGGCCAATCGAATGCGCTGGCTCTCACCACCCGAGAGCGTGCCCGCACGGCGCTCGAGCGACAGGTAGCCGAGTCCCAAATCGTTGAGAATTTCAAGTCGCGACAGAATCCCTTCGAGGAGTTTTTGTGCAATTTCGGCCTTTGCACCTGCGAGTTCAAGCGTCTTGAAGTAACGCATCAAATCGCCAAGTGAGAGAGCCGAAAGGTCGACAATGGTACGTCGATTTTCTCCCTCCCCCAAATAGACGCTGCGCGCTACCGCGCCGAGCCCGCTGCCACCGCACTCGGGGCAAGTGCACTTGGCACGAAAGCGCTCGAGCACGCGCCGCAGCGTCTCGCTCGACTCGTTCCAAAAGCGCTCCATCTCCGTAATGACGCCCTCAAAGGCGGGCTCGAGTCTGCGGGTAACGTCACTGCCGTAAAGAAGCGCCATTCGGACGGCAGCCGGATACTCGCACCAAGGCGTTTCGGGATCCGCGCCGAGCGCACGAATAGCCGCAGCAATGCGGTCGAACTTCTTCGGATTTCGCGCGTCCCATCCTTCAATCGCTCCGCGCGCCACAGAAAGCTGCTGCAAGCGAACGACCTTGTCAGGATCGAAATCGTCGCTCAGACCCGTACCGCGGCATCGCGGACAGCAACCCTGTGGACTGTTGGCTGAAAAAAGCCGCGGCTCGAGCGTACCGACGGAATAGTCACACACAGGACAGGCAAATTTCGAAGAAAAGCGCAGAACGAGCGGCGCGTCCATGCCGACGAGCACGACGCGCCCGCCCGCGAGTTCCGCAGCGGTTTCAAAGCTCGCTGCAAGACGCTCGCGAATGTCAGCGCGCATGCGGACACGGTCGACAACGACATCTATGTCGTGAGCACGCCCGCCGAATTCGAAGTGCTCGGCCTCTTCAAGCGTCATCACCGTTTCGTCAATGCGAACACGGCTGTAGCCCTTGGCGGCGAGCTCGGCAAAAAAGGCTGCAAACCCCTGCTTCATTTGCCGGCGAACGGGCGCCACTACCATCAAACGCGTCCCTTCGGGCAGCTTGAGCGCCTTGTCGACCATGGCGGCAATGGACTCGGCCTTGAGCGGCATATCGTGCGTCGGGCAATAGGGGGTACCCGCACGGGCAAAGAGCACACGCAAATGATCGGCAATCTCCGTCACTGTCCCCACAGTCGATCTCGGATTGGACGCAGCGCTGTGCTGATCGATCGAAATCGCGGGCGAGAGCCCCTCGATGCGGTCCACGTCGGGACGCGGCATCAGCTCGAGGAACTGTCTTGCGTAGACGGAAAGGCTCTCGACGTAGCGGCGCTGGCCTTCCGCATAAAGCGTATCGAAGGCGAGCGAACTCTTCCCCGACCCCGAAAGCCCTGTGAAAACAATCAAGCGACCGCGCGGGAGGTCGACGGAGACGTTCTTCAAATTGTGCGTTCTAGCGCCCCGAATGGAAATGACGTCCATCTGCGTAGCCCAATTCTTAAGGAAAACCCAAACTGAAAAGCATATAACCTTTCGATCGATCTTCACACCCGAACGCACCGCACGGCCGTGCCTCGCGCTCCCTGCGCGCCGCTCGGGCGCGCGATGCCCTGCAGCCATGGCCAGCACCGCGCATCCCGACAGCCCGCAATCCGCATTCCGCATGACGCCGCTTGAGAGACGCTCGAGCCTCGCGCTCGCAAGCATTTTCGCGCTTCGCATGCTCGGCCTCTTTGTTATCTTGCCGGTCTTTGCGGTCTACGCACACCAGCTTCCGGGCGGCGAAAACGAGTTCCTCGTCGGCGTCACGCTCGGCATCTACGGTCTGACGCAGGGCATCCTGCAGATTCCGTTTGGTGCGGCATCGGACCGCTTCGGCCGCAAACCCGTCATTGCGGTAGGTCTCGTCATTTTTGCCGCGGGCAGCTTTCTCGCTGCTTTTGCTGACAACATTTGGCTCACGCTGATCGGTCGTGCCATTCAAGGCGCGGGCGCAATTTCCGCCGCCGTCACGGCCTTTATTTCCGATTCGGTGCGCGAAACCGTCCTCACAAAAACGATGGCAATGGTCGGCGCCTCAATCGGTCTCACCTTTGCCCTCTCACTCGTTATCTCGCCGCCTTTGGCGAAGGCCTTCGGCGTCGACGGTCTCTTCTTTCTCACGGGTGTTCTCGCCGTTCTTGCCATTTTGGTCGTGAAGTTCGTCGTGCCAGACGCCTCTGCTTCGCCAGAAACCGAGAGCGACACTCGGTCAACGTCGGTGCGCTGGCAGCGCGTCTTTTTCGACCCGCAGCTCGTGCGTCTCAACATAGCGATTTTTGCATTGCACGCCGTACTGACCGGTATTTTCATCGTCGTACCCACACGCCTCATCGAAATGAAGCTACCCGCCGTCGAGCACTGGCACATTTATCTGCCGGCAGTTCTCGTGGGCTTCCTCTTTATGGGACCGCCCATCATGATTGGCGAAAAGAAGGCAAAAACCGTTCCGATTCTGCGTATCGTGACACTGCTTCTCTGCCTTGTGCTTGTGCTTTTTGCCTTCCTCATGCACTCCGTTTGGGAAATCGCGTTTCTTCTCGCGCTCTTTTTCATGTGCTTCAACGTGCTTGAGGCGACGCTCCCGGGACTCATCTCACGCTCGGCACCCAAAGAAGCCAAAGGACTTGCACTCGGCATCTACAACACGACGCAGAATCTGGGACTTTTCGTCGGCGGCGCGGCTGGCGGCTGGATCTCTCAGCACTTCAACGCCGAAACCGTGTTCATCGCCGCAGCTTTTGTTATGCTCTGCTCATTCGCATCCGCAACCGGCCTTAGGGAGCCCGTTCGCACGATTCGTCAGCCGGGCGATGCTCTTGAAGTCTGATTATCGATTTTTGTACAGCTGATTTTTTTGGGTTTTTAGACCATGGCTTCGATCAATAAGGTCTTGATCCTCGGCAATCTCGGCCAGGATCCCGATGTTCGCTACACCGAAAGCGGCGCCGCCATTGCGACGCTCAATGTAGCGACGAACCGCAATTACAAAAACCGTGACGGCCAGCCTGTTTCCGAAACGGAATGGCACCGCGTCGTGCTCTTCGGGCGCACTGCCGAGCTTGCTAAGGACTACTTGCGAAAGGGCCGCTCGGTCTTCGTAGAAGGCCGTCTTCGCACCCGCAAGTGGACGGACCAGAACGGCATGGATCGCTACACGACCGAAATCGTTTGTGAAAACATGCAATTCGTAGGCTCTCGCAACGACGCCGTTGGAGCCGGCGCTCCCGACGGTTTCGAATCCGCACCTCGCCCCGCGCCCCGTCCTATGCCCGCGCCGCAGCCTGCTGCACCCGCCATGCAGAGCTCGCCCGCCGCGACAACCGCTTCTATCGATCAGCTCGAAGAAGACGTTCCGTTCTAAGCGACCGGCACAGCTGCGCCGCATTCGAACAAAAGCCCCGTTCTGCATTTGGACGGGGCTTTTGTTCTTTCCACATTTGCCTAAACTCTCTCAGCCGTCGGCAGACCTCATCATTCGTGGCGAACCGCCTCAATCGGATCAAGACGAGCCGCACGGCGCGCCGGGAAAAAGCCGAAGACAACCCCCGTAACAGCCGACACCGTGAAGGCGAGCACGTTGATGGCCGGATTGAAGATGAAGGGCACGTCCATCATCATGCAGAGCGCTTTCGAGGCACCAAGTGCAATGACAACCCCGAGCAGTCCGCCCAAGCACCCAAGCATGAGCGCCTCGATCAGAAACTGCATCAGCACCTCTCGTCCGAGCGCTCCGATCGCCAAACGAATACCGATTTCTCGGGTTCGCTCGGTAACGGATACAAGCATAATATTCATGATGCCGATGCCCCCCACAAGAAGACTCACCCCAGCAACAGCCCCGAGAAGCGTCGTCATGATGCGGGTAGTCGAAGCCACTTTCTCGGCGATTTCGGCCGTATCCATCACCGTAAAGTTGTCGTCTTCGCCCTCGGAGAGCGAGCGGCGCTCGCGCATGAGATCGGTGATGGCCAACTTCAGACGTTCTCGATCGGAGTTCGGATTCATGCTTACCAGGAGCGCCGAAATGCGGTTTTCTCCCAGAATACGGCGCTGAACGGTTTTGAGCGGCATGACGACGAGATCGTCCTGGTCGCCGCCCATGGCAGCCGAACCCTTGGTTTTAAGTAGTCCAATGACGCGGCAGGAAAAGCCCCCCGTTCGAATCTGCTGACCGACGACATCTTTTGTCGTGCCAAAGAGTTCGTTGGCGATGGTGCTCCCGATCACGCAGACGGCCGCCCCCGATCGCTCTTCACTGTCTTCGAAAAAGCGCCCGTCGGCGAGCTCGCGATTGTCGATCGTGAAGTAGTCGTTGCTCGAGCCGATCACAGATGTCTGCCAGTTTCGACCGTTGGCTACAATCGTAAGCGACTTTGAGGTTTGAGGCGCCACGGCATCGACGCCCGCAATTTGCGTACGAATCGCTTCGCCGTCCTCGACCTTGAAATCGGGAGCTCCTACTTTCTGACCTGGCCCGAGGCGCATCCCCGGGCGCAGCATGATCTGATTCATACCGAACGATTCGATCTCGGAGCGAATCGCATTCGTTGCGCCGTTGCCCAGCGTCACCATCGTGATGACGGCTGCCACGCCGATCACGACGCCAAGCACCGTGAGAAGGCTACGCATCGGATTACGGCAAATCTGCCTCACGGCAAGAAGAAAAGCATTCCAGATCATGCGGCACTCCTCGAAACAGCGCCCGCTTTCCCTGGCAACCCCTGATCATCGCGGACCAAACGGCCGTCCTTAAAAACAATGTGCCTGCGGGCGTAGGCAGCCATGTCGGGTTCGTGTGTCACGAGCGCAATCGTGATGCCGTCGGAACGGTTGAGGTCCGTGAGCAACTCCATGATTTCAACGCTTCGAGCACTGTCGAGACTGCCCGTCGGTTCGTCCGCAAGAAGAAGCTTCGGCTTGATCACGATGGCACGCGCAATCGCGACGCGCTGCTGCTGACCGCCAGAAAGCTCCGCGGGCGTATGCGACTCCCACTCAAGGAGTCCCACGCGGTCGAGTGCCTCGCGTGCGAGCACGTGCCGCTCCTTGGCGGAGAGCCCTCGATAGACGAGCGGCAGCTCCACGTTTTCGAGCGCAGTCGTTCGCGGCAGCAAATTAAACCCCTGGAAAACGAAGCCGAGATACTTGCGCCGGAGAATAGCGCGTTGGTCGTTCGTGAGGTTCTCAACATGCACGCCGCTGAAGAGGTATTCCCCCCAGGACGGACGGTCGAGCGCCCCGATGATGTTCATCGCCGTCGACTTCCCGGAACCCGACGGCCCCATGATGGCGACAAACTCGCCCTCGCGAATCGTGAGTGAAATGTCCTGAAGCGCAACAAATTGCGCCTCGCCCGTGCCGTAGCGCTTGCCGATGCCTCGGAACTCGATGAGCGGCGTATCTGCAGTCATGGCAATCCTCCGCCGGCGCGCTACTTCGCAGCCGCATTCTGCTGATCGACAACGATTGCCTCACCTTCGGCAATCTCGCCCGAAATGACTTCCGTACGCGTCCCGTCCGTGAGGCCCGTGGTCACGGTCACCGGTATCGGCGTACCCGAGCGCAGAACATAAATCGTTCGCTGGCGCTGCGCGTGCCCGCCCTCTTCCTTGGCGATTTTCTGCGCGTCACTACGATGCGGCGGCCCCATCCGGAAGGAACTTTCCTCTTTCTGAATGCGCGGCTTGAAACGCAAGGCCGAATTCGGCACGAGCAGAACGTCGTCCCTGTGCGCCGTCGAAATCGTTGCCGAAGCCGTCATCCCCGGACGCAGGAGCAAATTGGCATTTGCAACGTCAAGGTACGCGGTATAGGTCACCACGTTTTCGGTCTCGGTCGAGCCGTAAGCCACTTTCTTGAGCGTCGCAGGGAAACGCCGATCAGGGTACGCGCTCACCGTAAAATAGGCGGGCTGCCCGGGCTGCACGACGCCGATGTCGGCCTCGTCGACGTCGACTCTCAGTTCAAGTTCGCGCAGATCGGTCGCAAGGGACAGCAGTTCTACCGCCTGCAGGCTCGCCGCCACGGCGTAGCCCGGCTCCACCGAGCGCGCGAGCACGACACCGTCAATGGGCGACTTGATCTCAGCTTTACTCAAGTCCGTTTCCGCAGTTTTGAGCGAGGCCTGCGCGTCGTCAATCGCAGCCTTGGCCGAAGCAACCGATGCTTCGGCCGTCTTTACAGTCGCGCTCTGCTCGTCGAGATCGGCACGCGAAGGCATTTTCCCGCCCGAAAGCTTGTTGAGGTCTGAGAGGCGCCGATAGCGGATCTTCGCTTCATTGAGCGTCGCCTCGCTTTCGGCGAGTCTCGCCTTGGCGCTCGCCACCGACGCACGCGCCGAGAGCACCTTCGCTTCAAGATTGCGCGTATCGAGTTCGATCAATGTCTGACCGGTCTTGATCGTGTCGTTCACATCAACGTTGACACGCCGAACGATGCCGGAGAGCTCCGAGCCGAGCGTCACCGTTCGCATGGGATTGAGCGTCCCGTCGGCCGTGACAGTGACGTTAAGGTCGCCTCTAACCGCCTTTTCTGTGACGTAAGAAATCCTTGTGCCCGTGTCCCGCCCGAAGAACCAATAGCCGCCCGCAGCCCCCACAACCGCCAGCACCAGCAGTCCGATGCCTGCACGAACGTACCAAGGGCGCTTCGGCTCGTCGAGCAGAGCCGCCTGACGGCTTTTGTCGCCCGCCGCGACAGTTTTCCCTGAATCGATTTTGTTGTGCGTCGTCATTTTTTATTGATCCCTTTTCACTGTCCGCTCGACACCAGCCCGGCGTTCGTGGACGAAGCAGCCTGCGAGTCTTCTTCGGGTTGCCCCGACGATTCTTTATCAGCCTGCCTTACTGCCCAGCCGCCGCCCAAAGCCCGGTAAAGCATGATGTAGTTGTTTGCGAGATCGGCCCGATTGGCCAGCTCGGTTTCCTGCATGGAGATGAGCGAGCGCTGCGTCGTAAGCAGCATGGCGTAGTCGCCGATCCCCGTTTCGTACTCCGTGCGCGAGAGCTGCTCGGCAATCCTTGCGTGTTCGACGGCAAGCACCAAATCCGAATTGCGCCGCTCGGCGCTCGCGATCCCTGCAATGGCGTTATCCGTTTCTTCCAGAGCCCGCAAGAGCACCGAAATGTATGAAGCGCGTGCCTCATCAAGACGTGCGGCAGCCGTTTCCTCTTCTGCGATGAGGCTTCCCCAGTTGAGAACCGGCACCGAAAGCGCGCCCACCAAGCCGATGATGCCCGTACCGGAAGCACCGAGCGCACTCACGGTGGCCGCAGTCGTCCCGATGTCGCCGCGAATGGAAAGCGTCGGCCAGTAATTGGACTTGGCGCTTCTCAGGTTTTCAACGGCCGCTTCAAGCGAGCGCTGCGCGCTGCGAATGTCTGGACGCCGTTCGAGGAGCGCCGCGGGCATCGAAACAGCACAGCCTGCGGGCGGCACGGGGATGACGCCTTCGGCCGAGATCGGCAGTTGGTCGGTCGGCAGCGCAGTGAGGCGAGCCAATGCATTTTTGTATTGCGTGATGCTCAACTCGATCTGCGGAATTCGCGCCCGCGCCGAAGCAAGCTGCACGAGCGCATCTTCGGCTTCGGAAGCAGCGCCCGTACCCGCCTCAAACTGCCACCTTGCCGTATCGGCCGTTTCTCGATAGTTTTCAAGCGTCGCCCGCACGAGCGCGAGTTGCGCCTGCGCAGCGCGCAGATTCACATAGGCCTGAGCCGCTTCGGCGGCAACGGACTCCTTGACATCTTCAAGCGACAAGGCCGAGGCACGCAGGCTCAGTTCCGCCGCATCGGCGTACCAGTATTGAGCACCCGCCAGATTTAGCGTCCAAGCCCCCGAAGCGGAAGCGCTGTAATCGGTCGTCGTTTGGTGCTGCGCACGATTGCGATTCGTGTTGGCGTCGAGCGTAGCGCTCGGCCAGAGCGAGGCGTTTGCTGAAATAAGACTCGCGTGGGCGGCGCGCAGGTTGGCGGCAGCCGTGAGCACATCGGTGTTGGCCAGCGTAGCTCGCTCAACCACCGCGGCAAGCCCCGGATCGTTCCAGCGCAGCCAGAAATGCTTGAATGCCGCCGCATCGCCGAAAGGCAGCGGCGCATTGGACCAACCCTGTGGCATCACCGCAGCGGACATTTCGTTTACATTAGGCTGCTCGACGGCGCACCCCGCAACTAGCAGCGCCGAGATCGCTGCCGCACAGAGCTTGAACGTTCGTTTAGTTGTTGTGTCGCGCATCGGCTTCCTCTTTATTCGCTGTCGTTTTTTGCGTACAAACGCTGATTCTTCTTCTCAGCTCCATTCTGATCAAGCTGAGCGTGAAGTTGCTTATTGCAAGCGTTAAGTTCGCCCTGAAGCTCGTAAAAATTTTTTGCTGATCGTCTTTTGTTAAGATGATTCGATAGTTGCCTTGGATCAGTCAACTGTGAATAAAGCCATGCATAAGTCGCCTCGCCGCATTTTGATCATTGACGACGACGTCGATCTCGTGACGCTCCTCGTCGACTACTTCACGCTTGAAGGCCTTCAGACCACTCCCGCCTATAACGGTCCGGAAGGACTCGCGCAGCTCAAGCACGGCACGTTCGATCTCGTCGTGCTCGACGTGATGATGCCCGGCATGAGCGGCATTGACGTGCTGCGCGAAATTCGCGCTACAAGTCAGATTCCCGTCCTCATGCTTACTGCGCGCGGCGACCCCGTCGACCGCATTTTGGGGCTTGAACTCGGTGCTGACGACTATGTCCCGAAACCCTGCCCGCCGCGCGAACTCGTTGCACGCATCGGCGCTATTCTGCGTCGCTCAGCCCACGCGGAGGCCATGATCGCGCCGCTCAAAGTCGGCCCCGTTACCATTGACCCGAGCAAGCGCCGCGTCTCTTGCGGCGACCGTCCGATCGATCTCACGAGCACGGAATTCTCGCTTTTTGACATGCTCGCGCGGAGCGTCGGCAAACCCGTTGCCAAAGAGGACATCTACCCGAAGGTGCTCGGCCGTGCGATGGGCCCCTTTGATCGTGCCATTGACGTGCACGTTTCCTCCATTCGGCACAAACTCGCCAGAGCCGTCGGCAAAGCCCTCGCAATCGACAGCATCCGCGGCGTCGGCTACCAGCTCGTGATCCTCTCGCAAACACCGTTGCCCCCCGAAGAGAACTGAACTTGCCGCCTCGCGCGCAAATAGGCCGCATCGGCGGTCTAGCAAGCGCGTACGATCGTCCGGAGTCTGAAAGTGCCGCCTCTGCCCGCTTCGTTCAACAGTTTGTTCTGGCGCCTCTTTTGTGGCCTCATTGCCGTCATTCTGGCAACGGCCGCCGCGGTTTGGACCGCCGCCTACGTCGTGCAGTCGCAGGTCGTCGCCAAGCTCGAAAATTCGCTTTCGCTTCGCTACGGCGGACAGCGCGCAGTCGAAACGGCCTTCATCATGCACCGCTACGCGGGCGAGGCAGGGCTCGTCGAGTGGCTTCTGAGCGATGCCAACCAAAGGCCGACTGTCTTCGTAATGACAAAAACAGGGGTCGAACTGAGCGGACGAACGGTACCGGAACGTGCTCGTCAGCTCCTGGAAGACCTGCAGAGCGGTAAGGTACCCGACGCACGAGGCGAAGGTTTCCCTTCCGAAGCGGTCAAAACAGTTGAGATCGGAGGCAAGCCCTACTTCATCTTTGCCGTGCACACTTCGCTGCCCCCCGTGCGGCTCAATCTTTTCCCCTTCAACAGCCTTACACCGGCGCTTACGGCCATCGTTTCAGCACTTTTACTCACGCTCTGCGTCGCGTGGCTTCTCGCGCTCTATTATTCGCGTCCCCTGCGTCGACTCGACGCAGCGATGCGGAAAGTGGCTGAAGGCGACCTCAGCACGCGAATCGAAAAGAACATCGGCCCCGCGGACGGCGAGGTCGCAGCACTTGCCAAGGTTTTCGACCGGATGGCCGACCAGATTGAAAAGCTCATCAACCGGCAGCGCAAGCTTTTTCACAACGTCAGCCATGAAATCAGAAGCCCCTTGGCCCGCATTGAAGTAGCCACTGACCTTGCCAAGCTCGATCCGAGTCGCGTACCCGCTTCGCTCGAACGCATCGAAAAAGAGGTTCGCGCCATTGACGAACTGATAGGAAGTCTCCTCACCTATGCACGACTTGAGGGCGGCATTGTGCTTGAGACGGCGACCGTATCGGCTCGCGCCTTTCTGGGCGCCGTGCGCGACACACTCGCCTTTGAAGCGCAGAGCCGCGGCATTGAAGTAAAGCTCGTCGATCGGCTGACAGAAGACATCACGCTCGAAGTCAATGAAGCCGCGCTCTCGAGCGCACTCATCAACATTGGGCGCAATGCACTGCGCTTCACACCCGAGCGCGGTACCATCACGCTCGCCGTCGAGCTGCGCGCCAAAGGTTTGCTCATCCGCTGCATCGACGAGGGCCCCGGAATGTCAGAAGAAGAGCTCGCTCGCGTGTTCGACCCGTTCGTGCGCGGCAACCGCGAACATACGGGTACTGGGTTCGGTCTTGGCCTTGCAATTGCCAAGAGCGCCGTTGCGAGTCAACACGGTACGCTGTCGGCCAAAAACGTCCTCCCGCACGGGCTTGAATTCGAAATTACCTTGCCCGTACAAACTGAAAACGGCAGCCTGAAAAAGGCCGCCGTTTGACGAAACTACGACGCAGCCGCTCGGCCGCATCGGACCGTTTTCTTCACAAAAGCTGCTCGCACAGAAAGTTCATTATCTGACAAAAAACCGCCCACGGAAAACTTCTCAAAGCGCTTTCTCGATCCGCGTCAAAGAGACGCAGTACAGGACCTGCTCATTCGAATCGTCGGCGCAAAATGGATGAATCTGCAACCCATTCCAAATCATCTAGGGGCGGTTCATATGAGCAACTATTCCACTGAAAATCTTCGTACTTTGGCGTTGGTAGGGCACGGCTCCTGCGGCAAGACTTCCCTCATCGAAGCCATGCTCTACCGTTCCGGCATGATTTCCGAACTCGGCAGCGTCGAGCGCGGCAACACCATGTGCGACAACGACCCGCTCGAAAAGCAGGTTCAGCACTCGATTCGCCTTGCCGTGGCGCATATCGACACGGCCATGCCCGACCTCACGCCCGTACGCATTCACGTGCTCGACACCCCGGGCTATGCCGACTACCTTGGTCAGGACCTCTCGGCGCTTGATGCCGTCAAATCCGTCGCAGCCGTCATTGACGCCACGAAGGGTCCGGAACTCCTCACAATCCGCATGATGCAGGCGGCCAAGGAGCGCAACCTCTGCCGCATGATTGTCGTCAATAAGTGCGACGCGCCCGACGCGGATCTCGAAAAACTGCTCGAAGAACTTCGTGAAACCTGGGGTCCCGGCGTTTTGCCGATCAACCTTCCGACCAAGAACCGCACCCGCGTGATCGACTGCTTCGACCGCGACACAGGTGAATCGGACATCATGAGCGTTGAGGACGTGCACCGTGCCTTCATCGAGCGCATCATCGAAGAAGACGACGAGATGCTCGAGAAGTATCTCGAGGAAGGTCACGTTGACCCGCGCCTGCTCCATCCGCTCGTTACGAAGGCACTGCGCGAAGGTCATGTGATCCCCGTCTGCTTTACCTCCGCGAAGAACCTCATCGGCATCCGCGACTTCATGAAGGTGATCATTCGCCATCTGCCGAGTCCGGCCGAAGCCAACGACGCGCTCTTCCTCAATGCCGACGGCACGCCCTACAAGACCGTACCCGACAAGAATCTGCCGCTCATCGCTCAGGTCTTCAAGATCGTCAACGACCCGTACATCGGCAAGATCGGTGTCTTCCGCGTGCATCAGGGCACGATGAAGAAGGACTCCGTCGTCTACATCGACGACAGCAAGAAGGGCGTCAAGACTGCGCATCCGCTCATTCTGCAGGGCAAGAATACGGCTGAAACCGACTCGCTCTGCCCGGGTGACATCGGCGCCATCGCCAAGATCGACGAACTGCGTTACGGCTCGGTCATTCACGGCGACCCGGAACTCACTGGCGTTCACATGCGTCCGATCGCATTCCCGAAACCCATGTACGGCCTTGCCATCAAGCCCGCCCGCCGCGGCGATGAAAGCCGCATGAGCGAAGTGCTCCAAAAGATGCAGTCCGAAGACCCGACGATGGTCGTCGAACACGACACCGTTCTGAACGAAACGGTGATCCGCGGCTTGACCGACATGCATGTCCGCTCGATTCTCGAGCGCATGCTCGTCAACTTCAAGCTTGAAGTCGAAACCTCGACACCTTCGATTCCTTACCGCGAAACGATCGCCGCACAGGCCGAAGGGCATGCACGCCACAAGAAGCAGACGGGCGGCGCCGGCCAGTTCGGCGAAGTGTATCTGCGCGTCGAACCGTTGCCGCGCGGCGCGGGCTTCGAATTCGTCGATCAGGTTAAGGGCGGCGCCATCCCCTACAACCTGATTCCTGCCGTAGAAAAGGGCGTGCGAGAAGTGCTCGCCACGGGCTACGCAGCTGGCTATCCGCTGCAGGACCTTCGCGTCATTGTCTACGACGGAAAGAGCCACCCTGTCGACTCGAAGGAAGTCGCCTTTGTCGCCGCAGGCCGCAAGGCGTTCCTCGACGCTCTCGGAAAGGCCAAACCTCAGGTGCTCGAACCAATCGTCTCGGTCGAAATCACCGCCCCCGAAAGCTACATGGGTGACATTGCGGGCGACCTCGCCAGCCGCCGCGGTCAAGTCTCCAATACCGAATCGCTCCCCGGCGGCATCATGGAGATCACTGGCGTTGTGCCGCTGGCCGAGCTCGACGACTACGCGACGCGCCTGCACGCCATCACGCAGGGCACGGGTGCCTGGAGCATGACGCTCGATAGCTACCAGCCGCTGCCCGCGCAGAAGCAGGCAGAACTTGCTGCTAAGTTCCAGCGCAAGGAAGAGGTCGACTAAGCGTCCTCAAAGCTGCATCGCAATCGTCCGTTCCGAACTCGTTCGGAACGGACCCGAGCGGATTGACGAAAGAGGCCGGTCCTTCGGATACCGGCCTTTTTTCGTTCGTGTCGTCCGCAGACGGTGTTGGAGCGGCGCGCGCGTCTATAATCACGTCTCTTCAAGAAAACTTTGGCGTCAGAAAAGAAAATGCCGATTTACGCTTACAAATGCTCTTCCTGCGGCTTTGAAAAGGAATATCTGCAGAAGATGAGCGACAAGCCGCTTACGAAGTGCCCGAACTGCGGCAAAGACACTTTCCGAAAGGAACTTTCCGCACCCGGCTTCGAACTGAAGGGTTCCGGCTGGGCTGCGACCGACTTCGGCGGCGGCCCCAAGGCCGTACCCGCAGCGCACGCCCGCAACAATAAAAACTGACGTCGCAGACAAACACCAAAAAGCCGCGCTCCTTTCCTTTGACGGGAAGCCGCGGCTTTTTCTGTATTCGCCATGCTCAAGAAATATTTCTCTGCCGGTCTTCTGCTCTGGATTCCGCTCGCCGTCACCGTCTGGGTGCTCGAATCGATCATCCGCTGGAGCGACTCACTTCTCGGTCTGCTGCCGCCCGACTGGCGTCCGGACGCCTTTCTCGGCTTTCACGTGCCGGGAATCGGACTCGTCATTGCCGGGATTGTCATTCTCGTTACCGGAGTTCTCGTAGCCAACATCATCGGCCAGTGGGTGCTGCGCGCCTGGGAATCGCTTCTCGAAAAAATCCCGTTCGTGCGACCGATCTACTCCGGCGTCAAGCAGATCCTACAGACCATCCTCTCTGACCAGACGCAGAGCTTCAAGGAGGTGGTTCTGATCGAATTCCCGCGTCCGGGCGTTTGGACCTACGGTTTTGTCGTAGCTGAACCGGGTAAAAAAACAGCCAAGGAGATCGGGGGCGAGTCGCTTGTAACCGTTTTCGTGCCGACAGCCCCGAACCCGACGTCGGGCTATGTCCTCATGGTTAAACGCAGCGCACTCAAGCCCACTTCGGCCACGGTTGACGAAGCCTTCAAATTCCATATTTCCCTCGGGGTGATGACGCCGGCGGCTGACAAAAGTGCCTGATGAACGAACAATCGACGCCAGAAAAGGCTTTGCAAATACCGTCCGAGGCACAGGGTGCCGTTGAAATTGCGCGCCGGCACCTTCCCGTACCTTTGTTGGAGCTAAAATTTTTGCTATGCGCGCTCTTTGAAAAGAGCACCTTTGACGGCTAGCCTTTGCCTTTCGAGGCCCGATTCCGAACCGGGGCAGCGTTTCAACCTATCAAGTTTCGGCACGCGCAGATTGCTGCGCGTCTCTTAAATCAACCGACCGAATGCGTTCTTATTCGGCTTTTCTGGGAGCTTCTATGCGAACCGTGTACTCTGGCTTGGTCGATGAATCGTTCATTGGCCAGACTGTGACCCTCTACGGTTGGGCCCACCGCCGCCGCGACCATGGCGGCGTCATCTTCATCGACCTTCGCGACCGCGAAGGTCTCGTGCAGGTCGTCTGCGACCCGGACCGTCCCGACGTTTTCGCGACGGCCGACAAGTGCCGCAACGAATACTGCCTCAAGGTCGTCGGCCTTGTGCGCGCTCGCCCGGAAGGCACCAAGAACGAAAACCTCATCTCGGGCGGCGTTGAAGTTCTCTGCCAGGAACTCGAAATTCTTTCGGCGTCCGCCACGCCTCCGTTCAACCTTGACGATCAGAACCTTTCTGAAACGACGCGTTTGACGTACCGCATTCTCGACCTTCGCCGTCCCCAGATGCAGAAGAACCTGCGCACGCGCTATCGCGCGGCAATGGCCTTCCGCAAGTTCCTCGACGCGCACGGCTTTATCGACATCGAAACGCCGATGCTCACGCGCTCGACCCCGGAAGGTGCCCGCGACTACCTCGTGCCCTCGCGCGTTCAGGAGGGCTGCTTCTACGCGCTGCCGCAGTCGCCGCAGCTCTTCAAGCAGATGCTGATGTGCGCCGGGTTCGACCGCTACTACCAGATCGTCAAGTGCTTCCGCGACGAAGACCTTCGCGCCGACCGCCAGCCCGAATTCACTCAGGTCGATATTGAAACGTCCTTCCTCACGATGGACGAAATCCGCGGCCTTATGGAAGAGCTCGTTCGCACGGTCTTCAAGGAAGTCCTCGACGTCGACCTGAAGAACCCGTTCCCGACCATGCACTGGGACGAGGCGATGGCCCGCTACGGCTCGGACAAGCCCGACCTTCGCGTGCATCTTGAACTCAAGGAGGTCACCGACATCGTCGCGAACTCGCAGTTCAAGGTCTTCTCGGGCGTGAAGAACCTCCACAACGGCAAGGTCGTCGCCCTCTGCGTGCCCGGCGCCGCCTCCATGCCGCGCTCGGAAATCGACGCCTACACCGAATTCGTCAAGATCTACGGCGCCAAAGGCCTCGCCTATATCAAGATCAACGAACTCGCCCGTGGCCGCGAAGGTCTGCAGTCGCCGATCGTCAAGAACCTCTCGGACGACGAACTCAAGGGCATCCTTGAGCGCACGGGTGCCAAGGACGGCGACGTCGTCTTCTTCGGTGCCGACAAGGCCAAGATCGTTTGGGACAGCCTCGGCGCACTTCGCCTGAAGATTGGTCACTCCGAATTTGGCAAGTCGCACGGCCTCTTCACGGAAGGCTGGCAACCCCTGTGGGTCATCAATTTCCCGATGTTCGAGTACTCGGAAGAAGAAGACCGCTGGGTCTCGTGCCACCACCCGTTCACCTGCCCGCTCGACGGTCACGAAGACAAGCTCATCAGCGACCCCGAACACTGCTACGCCAAGGCCTACGACTGCGTGCTCAACGGCTGGGAAATTGGAGGCGGCTCGATTCGTATCCACCGCGAAGATGTTCAGGAAAAGGTCTTTGAAGCCCTCAAGATCGGTCCGGAAGAAGCCCGTCAGAAGTTCGGCTTCCTGCTCGAAGCCCTGCAGTTCGGCGCGCCCCCGCACGGTGGCATCGCCTTCGGTCTCGACCGCATCGTCACGATGATGTGCGGTGCCGACTCGATTCGCGACGTCATCGCCTTCCCGAAGACCCAGCGCGCTCAGTGCCTGCTCACGCACGCCCCGGCGCCCGTGGATGAAAAGCAGCTGCGTGAACTGCACATCAAGCTGCGCCGCGAACCCAAGCCCGAATAAGCTTTCGGCTTGGCCGAATCCGCTCGCTGAAGCGGATTCGGTACGGCACGCTCCCCGCCGTCAGTCCAAGCTGCGGCGGGTTTCTTTTTTTCTTTCCCCCTCTCTTTTCTCATGCAAAGCCTTTGGATGCTTGCCGCGGCTGCCTGCTTCTCGCTCATGGCAGCCTGCACCAAGTTCGGCGCCCAAGATTTCGGCACGTTCGAGCTCGTTTTCTACCGCTCGCTTTTTGGCGTCGTCACGATTGGTGGCTGGGCACTGGTCAAGGGACTGAGTATCCGCACTGAACGCTTTCTCTCGCACATGAAGCGCAGCTTCCTCGGTACGCTCGCGCTCTCGATCTGGTTCTTCGCGATCGGCGCGCTGCCGCTCGGTACGGCGATGACGCTCAACTACACGAACCCGCTCTACATGGCGCTCATCCTGACAATACTCGCCATTCGCAGGAAAGAGCCCCTGGAGCTCGGTCTCGTCGGGAGCGTCCTCGTCGGCTTCTTCGGCATCACGTTGGTATTGCGCCCGGAACTGCGAGCCGGTGACGAAGCCGCCGCGCTCATCGGCGCGAGCGCCGGTTTTTTCACGGCTCTTGCCTATTTCCAAGTGAAAGAGCTTTGCGTCATGAAAGAGCCCGAATGGCGCATCGTTTTCTTCTTTACGCTTTTCGGCACCGTTTGGGGACTGGTCGGTCAGCTTCTCGACGGAGGCCTCCATCCGCTCACGGCACAGAACATTCCGCCGCTCCTCGGTATGGGCATCTTTGCGACGATTGCGCAACTTTGCATGACGCGCGCCTGGGGCGCAGGCAATATGCTCCTTACAAGCGCGCTGCAGTTTTCTGCGATTGTCTTTGCAGCATTTCTTGGCCTCGTACTCTTTGGCGAGCCGATCTCGCTGCAGAGCGCCGTCGGCATCGGCATCATCATTGCTGCGGGGATTACCGCAACACTTCTCACCAAGCGCTCGACAGCTAAACCATCAGCGGCCAAGCGATAAACGCTCGCGCTGCCAGACATCGTTCCAATCTTCACCAACGCGCGTCGGTATCCGAACCTCGACAGCAAGGTGCGGATACTTTGCACGGAGACGCGTAGCGAGTTCGTAAGCACCCGCCGCACCGCTGAAGGACGCATCGTTGTCGCCGTAGATCAAAAGCTTTTCGAGACCCACGGGCACCGCATCAAAGCGCTTGAAGCCCGAGAGCGAGATGACGGACCAAGCCGGCAGCCCCGTCAGCATATGCACTGAAAGCGCCGTCTCAATCCCTTCGGAGAGACAGAGAAGATTCGACGCGGGAAAGAGCCGGACAAGCGCGTTACCCATCGCGCCCGCACTCATTTTCTTTGCTGCCGAAACCGGGGCTTTTTCGCCTGCCGCCGTAAGGTACGTGCGGTGCAATGCCACGAGGCGCCCCGCTTCGTCGGTTGCGCGAGCGAGCATGACGGGGTAAGACGCGACCTTCACCGGCCGCCCCGTTTTTTCGTCCGTCTCCCAATAGGGCTCGTCGGCAAGCCATCTCAGCTCGGTGCTGCGATCGCATTCGCCAAGGCCGCGGCTTTTCAAATAGCGAAGCGCAGGATTGGTTTCTGTGTGAGCTACGGGTACACAAAGACGCTGAGCTCGCTCCCACACCTCGGCCAGTGCAGCAAGCCGTGCCTCTTCGGCCTGCCGAGCAGACTTCAAGTCAAAACGGCGTCGGCTGTAACGTTCGTTTGGATGCGGCAGACCGAGAACGGTCTCAAGCTTCTCGAGCGTCTGCGGAAAGCTCGCCGAACAAAACCGACGCACAAGCTCGATACCGTCACCATGCCCGCAACGGCGGCAGAGCCAGCCGCCATCGGCCTCATTGGCGAAAAACGTAAAGCGATCCCTGCCGCCGCAAAGCGGACAGGACTTGTTGGGCCGAAGAAAGTGCGTCTCGGGCATCCCAAGACGCACAAATATTTCGCGCCATCTGCCGCTCGCGCAGGCTTTGATGCGGTCGATTCGATCGGTCGGGTGAGCTGTCGGATTTGTGATCGGCATTGCGGCTCTCTTCAGATGGAAGAGACAACATTGTCGACCATTTCAGAAGAACGCCGCCCGATTCAGAACCAGTCGCCGTCCCGATCGTGCCAAGGATCGGTCGTATAACCGACTTCGGTCACAACGCCTCGCGTATCGAACTGAACCCAGCAGGCCATGTGGAACATCCCTTCGTCAAGGAAGCGATACATCCAGGCATGCTCGTTCTTGAGCGCAAACGTATAGGTTTGCGCACAGCGCCCCAAGAGATTCCAAACATCGGCTTCGGTCGAGCGACCGGGTTCGATCAGCGCGAAGTGTTCGCGATCGAGAATGTTCTCCTTGGAGACGACGCGATTCTGCTCGTCGAGCGTAATCCACCAGACTTCCTGCGCCATCGGCTGCAGTGAATAAACGAGCCGCGTCTGTCCATTCGCAAGCGCCACGGTCGCATCGGGTTCGCCGAGCGATGCGGTCACTTCACTCTTAGGCGTCGACATATCGATCAAATCCGGGTGCGCACACCCGACAAGAATCGCTGCCGCAGCCGTCAGGCATGCGGCTCGGAAAAATTGACGAAACTTCATTTTTCTTCCTCCTCCCGCTCGGGCGCTTGCTTTTCGGCGTATTCGCACTCGAGCGCATCAACGAGCCCGTGCATCGCCTCTTTGAAAGCGACTTTACCGACGCCAAGCAAAACGGCGTCCTCATACATCGCCTGCAAGAGCTCGACAGCTTCATGCCAGTTCTCTTCAAGCACCTTGATCGATTCGGTACAAGCCACGGTCGTGCCGTCGGCTCTGAGCCACCGCTCCGGCGGCACTGGCCCGTTCATTCGCTTCCTCCTGTCTCGTTGCCCGACAAACGCTTTTGCGGCTGTCCATACGTGCGGAACTTCTCAATCACGCGCTGCATCTCGTCTTCCTCGATGAGCTTCGGCGTACCGAGCGTACGAACGATCGCGTACTGGTGCGCAAGATTTTCAACCTCTGCAGCTAAAACGAGCGCCTTCTCAACCGTAGATGCCGCTGCAAGCACGCCATGGTGCGCGAGCAAACACGCGTTGCGCGCTTTGAGCGCAGCTGCGGCTTCCTGCGCCAATTCGCTTGAACCGAAAGTACGATATGGCGCCACATCGATCGAAGCGCCGCCGGCACAAGCAACCATGTAGTGAAACGCGGGAATCGGCATTTCCTGACAAGCGAGCGCTGTTGCGTATGCTGAGTGCGTGTGTACGACCCCTTCGATATCGGGACGCGCTAGATAGACGCGTGCATGCATTTCCCATTCGCTCGAAGGCAGATACCGCCCAATCGCATCCCGCACCGAAAGCGGTTCAGCAAGCGGCACAAAGACGAGATCCTCGGGGCGAAGCGTTTCGTAGGGCACGCCCGTCGGGGTAATTACAAACCCATCCGCGGCGGCACGACACGCGCGTGCAGAAACGTTCCCCGACTTGTTGACATTAATGCCGCGCGCGTTCATTTCACGAGCGACTTCTATGACGCGTGCGCGCAGGCGCGCGGTATCCATTTCGGTCATTGCATCGACTCGATAACGTCTTGATAGGCCAAGCAGAGTTCCGTCGGCGCAAAAACGCCGCGCTCGGTGATGATGCCCTTGATGAAGCGATTGTGCGTGACATCAAACGCAGGATTGGCCGCCGCTTCGCGAGCGCTGGCGAGCTGAACAGTGATGCCGGCACCTGAGCGGTCCACCCCGCGGATGCTCAGCACCTCGTCGCTCGAGCGGTTTTCGATCGGAATTTCTCGCTTGCCGTCGTTGAGATTCCAGTCGATTGTCGAGAAGGGTGCCGCCACATAGAAAGGCACATCGTTGTCTGCAGCCGCAAGCGCCTTGAGATAGGTGCCTATCTTATTGGCCACATCGCCGCGGCGCGTGATGCGATCGGCCCCCACGATCACCACGTCCACATCGCCATGCTGCATAAGCTGCCCACCTGCATTGTCAACGATGATCGTATGCGGTACCCCCTGCTGCTCGAGCTCCCAGGCGGTCAGAAGTCCCTGATTTCTCGGGCGCGTTTCGTCGACCCAGACATGGAGCGGCGTACCGCGCTCAAATGCAGCATAAATCGGTGCAAGCGCCGTGCCGTAGTCGACCGTCGCGAGCCAGCCTGCGTTGCAGTGCGTGAGGACATTGACCGGGCGGCGCAACTTTGAATAAAGCTCGCTGATGAGGCCAGCGCCCGCCTCCCCAATCGCTCGACACGTTTCGACATCGGCCTGTGTGATTTCGGCTGCGCATTTGAGCGCCGCCTCCAAGCGAAGCGACGGCTCGCGGGGCAATAGCGTCGCAAGCATCTTCTGCACGGCCCACTGCAGATTAACCGCCGTCGGCCGAACGTTTTGAATAGTCTCTGCGGCCTTCAGAAGCGGCTCATTTTCTGGATTTTCGCGAACGGCCAGCGCCACAGCCCAGGCCCCCGTGACACCGATGAGAGGTGCGCCGCGCACCCGCATCACCGAAATGGCTTCGACGCAGTCGCGCCAGTCGCTCAAAACCCGCTTCTCAAAGCGGTACGGCAAAAGTGTCTGGTCGATGATCTCCACGGCGGCGCCGTTATCGATCGCGCGTATGGTTCGTGTGGGAATACCGTTGATCTTCATAATCGGAAAAGCTTGGCGCAAGCGGGCTCCGCAGAGCCCCATCCTTCGAGTCTAGCAATACGGCGCTATTCTTGCGCCTGCTCGCCCGTTCGATTTGCCGCGCGTCCCCCATTCGCTAAACTGTCTCTCATCTCGTCGCTTTGTCGGTCTGCCGCCCTGCGGCCGGCCATTTTTGCAGATGGAACCCCTCTCCTTCATTTCGGACATGCTCAGACCGCGCTCGGTAGCCGTCATCGGCGCGAGCGCGCGGCTCGGCAGTCGGGGCTTTCACATCTGGCGCGCCGTGAGCGCTTCAAGCGGCATTGTGAATATCTGGCCGGTCAATCCGAAATACAAATACGTGGGCGAAACGCGCTGCTACGCCACCGTCGACGCCATTCCCGCGCAGATCGACCTGGCGGTCGTCGCCGTCGAACGGCGGCGTTTCCCCGAGGTCATTCGCTCGCTTGCGAAAAAAAAGCCTCGCTTCGTGCTTTTTGCTCCACAGGAAGAGGGGCTTTTAAGCGACAAGAGCGAAATCGCCGAGTTGCTCGATCAGGCACATACACTTGGCATGCGCGTTGTGGGCCCGAACTCAATCGGCTTTATGATGCCGCACCTCGGCATCAACGCAAGTTACTGGCCGAAGCTCCCGAGTCCGGGCAACATTGCTGTTGCCGCACACTCAGGGATGGTGGCAACGAGCCTCGTCGATCAAATGCAGGCCACGGGACTCGGGTTTGCCTGTGTCGTCGACGTTGGGCTTGAAATGGACATTCGGCTCGCCGACCTCGTCGACAGCTTTGCCGCCGACCGCTCGGTCCGCGTCATTGCGTTGCATGTTGAAGCGCTTCGCGATCCGCGCCGTTTTTATAGCGCCGTGCGCGCCGCCTCTGAACTGAAGCCCATCGTCATCCTGCACGCAGGCGGCGAGGCTGGTTTTGCCGCCGACCGCATCGCGAGCGCACGTTTTGACTGCGATGCGGGCGAAGACGCAGCCTTTGAAGCACTCTGCCGCCAGGCGGGCGCGATCCGCGTGAAACGTTTTGAGGACTTTTGCGCAGCTGTCGCTGCGTTTGCCAGTGCACGGCGCAGCAACGGCCGCCGCACAGCCGTCATCGCGAATAACGCAGGTTTTGCAGGCATTGCGGCTGAAGCCGCAGCCAACAACCATCTCCTCATTGAAGGCTTTTCCACAAAAACAACCGCACAGCTGCATGCACTTCGCCCGCTCGCGCGCGTGCCCAACAACCCGCTCGTGCTCGGCCCTAGTGCGACACCCGAACAGATCCGGGATTCGCTCGAAATCGTGCTGCAGGACCCGAGCATCGACAACGTGCTCGTTGCGCTAGCCCCCGGTCCGATGGCAAGCTGCGATCCGACCTTCGAACTGCTCGCGCAGAGCTCGATCAAAACCGTGAAACCCGTTGCCGCAGCTTGGATAAGTGAACAGCTCACCGCGTCGGTGCGTCAGCAGATCGCGAGCGTCCCCGACTCGAAGCTGATCGCAACAAGATCACTCGAGGACGCCGCAACGGGCCTCGGCATGCTTGTTCGCCGCAACGCGACCAACAATGCGAAACGTCTGCCCTTTGAAGCAACACGCTGGCGACTCGCGCCCGAGGCGCTCGCCACCTTGCGGGCCATCTGCACAGAAGCACTCGCCGAGGGGCGCCACACGCTGAACGCTCTCGAAACGGCATCGTTTCTCAGTGCAGCAGGCTTCACAACCGTGCCCTGTCGCCTTGTGCGAACACTCGAGGAAGCGCTTGACGCAGCGGCCGCACTCCATTATCCAGTCGCACTCAAGACCGTTGCGCTCGGCATGACGCGGCGCACGGAAGCCGGACTCGTCTTTTTGCACATTGCGGGTCGCGAAGAACTCACTGAAGCTTGGGCAAAACTCGCCGACAACCTTGTGCAGGGCGCGCCGCTCGCGCAGCCCGAAGGCATATTGGTCGAAAAGATGCTCGATCACGGGCCCGAGCGCGAATTCCGTATGAGCATCCGCTACGACGCCGTACTCGGACCAGTGATCGAGTACGCTGCGGCGGGGCTTTTTGGACGTTTTAAAGGCAACGCCTGTTCGGCAATTCCTCCACTGCCGCTACCTGAAGCACTTTCGCTCGTTTCGAGTATCGAATCGGCGCAGGCACTTGACGCATTCCGAGGCCTGCCGCCCGTCAACCGCCTCCTCATGGCGCTCGCACTCTGCCGCCTTTCGGACTTGGCAGAGGCACTGCCTGCCATCCGAGAAATCAGGCTTGAGCCTGTCGTGCCCTTCGAGAGTCAAATTTCCGTTCTCGATGGCTCGATCGCGCTCTACGATGCGCCGCTTGCACCCGAGCGCGGTTTCCCGCACCTAGTCGTTGAAGCTGCCCCCATTGAAGATGTCGAACCATTCGAACCTAAGCCTGGACAACGCTTCGTCGTGCGCGCACTCCTTGAAGAAGACTTTGAACGGCTCAAGCAATTCATTGCAGCACTGAGCGACAAGAGCTACTACCTGCGCTTTCACTCGAGCGTTCGCATATCCGACGAACGCATCGCCGCCTTCTGCCGACTCGACTACAGCCGCGAAGGTGCTTGGGTCGCAACCGAAACGGATGAACACGGCAGCGAACGTTTCTGCGCAGTAGCGCGCTGGCACATCACCGAAGAGTCGCAGACGGCCGAGTTCGGTGTTGTCGTTCGAGACGACAGGCAACGTCTCGGCCTCGCACGGCGACTGATGCACAAAATTGAAACCGAAGCCCTTGAAGCCGGACAGACGACGCTCGTCGGCTATGTGCTGAATGGCAATGCCGCCATGGACGGTCTCATGTCGGCGCTCGGCTTCACAATCGGCAAAGCCCCCGAGCATATGGGCTCGGAGGTAAACCGCTGGAGCAAGCCGCTCGCCGCGTCCGGCACTCCTATAATGGCGCCCTGACTTTTGGGGCCCGTTGCAGATCGGCTTCGGGCGCCTTTTCCATTTCTTTTTTCACGCACCGGTAACGCCCATGAGCATCATTTCCGCTGTCGAGTACGGCATCCTTCGTTTGACCATCAGCCGTCCGGCCCGCCGCAACACGATTTCCGGCGATATGTTCTGCCAGATCGCCGACTTGCTCGACGCGGCTGCCGACGATCCCAAAGTGCGAGTCGTTCTGCTCAAAGGCGGCGAAGACATCTTCTCGGCAGGCGCCGACTTTGAAGAAAGCCTCAAGACGCCGAAAGTGATCGACGAGGCGATGCACCGGTGCTTTGACGCGCTTAAGCGCTTCCCGAAGCCCATCATTGCGCAGATTACGGGCCCGTGCGTAGGCGAAGCCTTTGCGATTCTGCTTTGGTGCGATCTCGTCTACGCAAGCAACCGCGCCCTCTTCAGCATCCCGTCCGTTGCGCTCGCCCGCTCGCCGCGATTCGGCGCCGCCTTCTTCATGACGCTCTCCGCTGGCTACTCGCGTGCAGCTGAGAAGCTTCTTCTTTCCGAACCGATCAGCGCAGACGAAGCGAGCGAAATGCGCCTCATTACAGCCGTCGTTGACGAAAAGCACATCGAAAACGTTGTTGCGGCAAAAACCGCTCGCCTCGCGGTGTTGCCGCCGCAGGCAGTAGCCGCCACGAAGGCTGTCATGCGTGCAGCTCGCGATCAGTGGCTGAGCGCAGGCGCCGAACTCGAAGAGCGCGTCTACGAACGCCAAGCCGCCACCCCTGAGGCTGCTGAAGCGCTTCAAGCTTTCGTGGAAGGCAGAAAACCCGTTTTCCACACGGACGACTAAAGTTGCGCACCAAATCGGCATAATTTGCACTCATTTGGTGCAAGCCAGCAAACAAACAGCTCCTACCCCGAAACCGCCGCTCGCGCATCAATAACGCGCGGGCGGTTCTCTTTTGATCGAACACATTTTCATTTGAGCTCTTTCACCTAGAAAAAGCTCCGAGCGGACCGCAAAAACACTTTTGGCACGGCGTTTGCTTCAAAGAAAAGCAAACATCCGATATTCGTCGCTACGACGAAAACAACGATAAACGCATGCCCTAAGGAGTCCGCCATGACCAAACTGAATCGCCTTGCCGCCGTCGTCGTAGGTCTGACGCTTGCCGCAGCAACAGCTGCGAATGCGGCCGAACTGACGGGAACGCTCAAGAAAATTCAGGAAACCGGCTCGATCACACTCGGCTATCGCGAGAGTTCCGTTCCCTTCTCCTACCTTGACGCCGAAGGCAAACCGACTGGCTACGCCTTCCTTGTCTGCAAAGCGGTTGCAGACGCCGCGCAGAAAACGCTTGGCCTTGAGAAGCTCGACGTCAAGTACCAGGCTGTCACATCCGCCAACCGCATTCCGCTCATTCAGAACGGCACAGTTGACATCGAGTGCGGCTCCACGACGAATTCGATGGTTCGCCAGAAGGAAGCTGCCTTCAGCGTGAGCTATTTTGGTATTCAGGTTTCTGCGGCTGTCTGGAAATCGAGCGGCATCAACACCATCAAAGATCTCAATGGCAAGAACGTCGCCGTCACGTCCGGCACGACCTCGGTCGCGCTCATGAAGAAGTTTGAGAAGAAAAACGGCATCAAGGTCCGCTTTCTCATGACGAAGGACTTCGCCGAAGCCATGCAGCTCGTCGCGCAGAAGCGTGCTGACGCATTCGTGCTCGATGACGTGCTGCTCGCGGGGCAGATCGCCAACCTTCCCAACCCGCAGGACTTCAAGATCCTTGACGAAGCGCTTTCGGTCGAGCCATACGGCGCCATGTTCCGCAAGGACGATCCGCAGTTCAAAACCCTCGTCGACAAGACCGTCACCGACATGATCAAATCGGGCGAACTCAGCAAGCTTTATCACACTTGGTTTGAGGAGCCGATTCCGCCCAAGAACGTCAACCTCAACTTCAAGATGAACAAGTTCACGCAGGAACTTTTTGCGAATCCCTCGGACAAGGGCATCTGAGTTAGGGCAACCGGAACCGGCCGCGATTCACCGGTTCCACCGTTTTCTCCCTGCACGGCAAGCTAGCTCATGAAGCCGTGCAGGGAGCTTCTTGCCTCGCTCGAGTGAGGCAGGTTTATCCAGCTCCGATTGCGGCCCGAACCCTTCGTCGGGCCGCACGGGCAAACAAGAATAAAAAAGAGGCTTACGCATGGCGCTCAACTTCAACCTGAGTTCCCTTACGGAAACGTCGCTTCTGAGCGACGATCCCTGGTGGCTCTATATTCTCGGCGGCGCGGGCTGGACAATCGGTCTGATGCTTTCAGCTTTCGCGCTCGCGCTGTTGCTCGGCATCATCGTCGGCACACTTCGCACGCTCGACAACAAGCCACTTCGCATTCTGAGCGAGGGATGGATTGAACTCTTTCGCAACATCCCGCTGATTGTTCAGATTTTCATCTGGTTTTTTGTCGTCCCGGAATTCATCCCCTGGTACAAGGAATGGATGATCGAGAACGATCCGATCTGGTCACAGTTTTTTACGGCCTTCATCTGCATGGGACTCTTTACGTCGTCGCGCGTGGCCGAACAGGTTCGTTCTGGCATCTCGTCGATCCCGAAGGGACTCCCGAACGCCGCTCGTGCACTCGGCATGACACGTCTGCAGGGGTACCTTTACGTGGTCATTCCGATGGCAATGCGCATCATCGTCCCGCCGCTGACGAGCGAAGCGATGAATCTGGTCAAAAACACCGCTGTGGCCCTCACAATCGGACTTCCGGAGCTGACGATGCGCGCCAACGAAATGGGTGAAAACACCTTCCAGTTCTTCGCTGCGTACCTCTGGGCGACGATCATCTACATCGTTATTGCGCTCGCCGTGAACACGTTTATGGGCTTCGTTGAGAAGCGTTGCGCCATCCCCGGCTTTATTGCCTCGAAGTAAGGAGCGCCGACATGTCGATTGATTTCACCTCCATCACCGGCTCGGCTGATTACATCCTCTCGGGCATCCGCTACACGCTCGAGCTCACCGCCATCACCGCCGTTGGCGGCCTTGCGCTCGGCACTGCGCTCGCACTCTGCCGGCTCTCGCGCAACAAGTTCCTCTCGAACTTCTCGCGTTTTTACACGAATCTCATGCGTGCGGTCCCGCTCGTTCTGATCCTATTCTGGTTCTTCCTGCTGATGCCGGAAGTTCTCAAAGTGATCCTCGGGCTCGATCACCCGGTCATGATCGGTGCAGATCTCACCGCAATCATCACGTTCGTACTCTTTGAAGCGGCGTATTTTTCGGAAATTATGCGAGCGGGCATTCAGTCGGTGAGCAAGGGACAGCTCTCGGCGGCCAAAGCACTTGGACTTCGCTACGGTCAGACCATGCGCTACATCGTGCTTCCGCAGGCCGTGCGCAACATGCTTCCCGTGCTTCTGACGCAGCTCATCATTCTCTTTCAGGATACGAGTTTGGTGTATGTTATTAGCGGCAACGACTTTATGGGTGCCGTTACCAAGATCGCACAGCGTGACGGCCAGCTCGTTTTAATGTACTCTTTCGCCGCTTTGTGCTACTTAGCCGTGTCGTTCTCGCTTTCCATGCTGGTGCGCCGCGTGCAGTCGAAAATGGCCTCCGCGCGTTAACTCTATAGCGGACCTCATCAGGAAAATTTCCCATGGCAATGATTGAAATTAAGAACATCAGCAAGTGGTATGGCAACTTCCAGGTGCTGAAGAACTGTTCCGTGAACGTCGAAAAGGGTGAAGTCGTCGTCGTTTGCGGCCCTTCGGGCTCGGGCAAGTCGACGCTCATCAAGACGGTCAATGCGCTCGAACCCTTCCAGCAGGGCGAGATCATCGTCGACGGCATTTCCGTGGGCGACCCGAAGACGGATCTGCCGAAGCTGCGCAGCCGCGTGGGCATGGTGTTCCAGCACTTCGAGCTCTTCCCGCACCTGTCGATCCGCGAAAACCTCGTTCTCGCCCAGATGAAGGTCCTCGGCCGCGGCCGTGAAGAAGCCGAAGAACGTGGTCTTAAGCTCCTTGATCGTGTCGGACTCCTGAAGCATGCCGACAAGTTCCCTGGTCAGATGTCCGGCGGCCAGCAGCAGCGCGTCGCCATCGCTCGCGCGCTCGCCATGGACCCCGTCTGCATGCTCTTTGACGAACCGACCTCTGCGCTTGACCCGGAAATGATCAACGAAGTGCTTGACGTGATGGTGAACCTCGCCAAGGAAGGCATGACCATGATGGTCGTCACGCACGAAATGGGTTTTGCCCGCAAGGTGGCCGATCGCGTGATCTTTATGGACGCGGGAGAAATCATCGAAAACCTTCCGGGGCAGGAATTCTTCAATGCACCGCACACCGATCGCGCGCAGAAGTTCCTCTCGAAGATCCTCAATCACTAATTCGATCCTCGAATAGCCTCAAATCCCGCGCCGGGCATGCCGGCCGCGGGATTTTTTGTTTCAACTGCCCCAGGGCCTCAGCGCTTTCGATCGTTCGATCAAAAGGTATTATTAACAGATTGACAGTCCTTTTTTTCGCAGGGGTCTCCAATGCCCACAATTTTCAATGCCGAGGCGGCGGTATGCCTCGGGCGCGACGTATTGCTGCACGAGGCCGACGCCGTTCGCCGTGCGGCGGATAGGATCGCCGAAACGCCCGACTTTGCAGAAGCGGTCCGCCTGATCATCGGCTGTAAAGGACGCCTTGTCGTGAGCGGCGTTGGCAAGTCCGGTCATATCGGCCGCAAGCTTGCTGCGACGTTTGCCTCTACGGGTACGCCTGCCTTTTTCGTTCATGCAGCAGAAGCCGCACATGGCGACCTCGGCATGATCACCAAGGACGATATCGTGCTCGGCATTTCCTATTCGGGCGAAACGAACGAACTTCTCATGATCGTCCCGACGCTCAAGCGCGAAGGAGCCACGCTCATCGCCATGACTGGCAACCCCGAATCGAGCCTCGCCAAGCACGCCGACCTTCATATCAACTGCCATGTCGAACGCGAAGCCTGTCCGCTCAACCTGGCGCCGACAAGTTCGACGACCTGCACGCTCGCGCTTGGCGATGCACTTGCCGTCGCCTGCCTGTCGGCCAAGGGCTTCCGCAAGGAAGATTTCGCGCGTAGCCACCCTGGCGGTGCTCTCGGTCGTCGTCTGCTCATCCATGTCGAAGACGTCATGCGCAGCGGCGAGGCCGTTCCGAGCGTAACACCCGAAACGTTGATGCTCGAGGCAGTTCGTGAAATTACCCGAAAGCACATCGGGATGACAGCCGTTGTCGATCACGAACGCAAAGTGGTCGGCATCTTCACCGAAGGCGACCTGCGCCGTCTGATCGAACGCGTCGGCGATATTCGCAACGTAAAGATTGGAGACGTCATGACGAGGAGCCCGCATACGATCGGTGCAAACGAGCTTGCCGCTGCCGCTGCCAAGCAGCTCGAACAGTTCCAGTGCAATCAGCTTCTCGTCACCGATGCCGAAGGACGCCTGATCGGCGCACTCCACATGCACGACCTCATGGAAGCAAAGGTGATCTAACACTATGAGTTTCGATGTTCGTCTCACTAAAATTCGTCTTGTGGTACTTGATGTCGACGGTGTTCTGAGCGACGGCAGCATTGTTATTTCGCAGACGGGCGAGCTCTTCAAGTCCTTCAATGTTCGCGACGGTCTCGGCATCAAGCTGTTGCAAAGAGCCGGCATTGAGGTCGCGATTCTCACGGGACGCACGTCTGAGATCGTCGCGCGCCGCGCCGCGGAGCTCGGCATCCGCCAGGTCGAACAAGGCAAGCTCGAAAAGCGTCCAACGCTGCTGCGCATGCTCGAAGCGCTCGACATTCGTCCCGACGAACTTGCCTACATGGGCGACGATTTGCCGGATCTGCCGTGCCTGCGCGTCGCGGGCTTCGCTGCGACGCCCAAAAATGGCAGCGATGCACTGACCCCGTACGTGCACTGGCGCTCGTCCTTCGACGGCGGTCGCGGTGCCGTTCGCGAGCTTGCCGAGCGCATTCTCAAAGCGCAAGGCAAATGGGACGAACTTGTCGCTTCGCTTTACCTTTCGCAAGGGCAGTAAATGGCACACCGCAGGCTAGTCATCCGTGAGCGCATCACCGCCATTGTCGGCTCGAGCATCCTGCTCGGGCTCATCGGCCTCAGCTATTACTACTCGATTCAAACGACGCTGAGCGGCCTGCGCTATATCCCGAGCGAATCGAGCCCGGACTTTACCGCGCAGAACGTCACGCTCACCGACTTCAACGAAAAGGGCGTGGCGACAGAACGCCTCGTCGCCTCGAGCATGGAACATTTTTCCGACGAGCGGATGCGAGCGCTTGATGCGAGATTCCTGACGCTCGACCCAGCACGCGCGCAAATCACCGCCCGTGCCGATGAAGCTTGGAGCGACGATGGCCTTGAAACGATCGAGCTTTCGGGCGGCGTGTTCGTTCGCCAGGCGCCGTTTGGCGTTGACCCGGAAGTTACGTTCCGAACGGAGTATCTGCGGGGATGGCTTGATACACACCGCTTCGAAACGGAACATCCCGTCTTTATGACGCGCGGTACGGACACGAGCGAAGCAGCGCGCGGCATGGTGTACGATAACGTCGCCCGAACCGTTGAGCTGCGCAGCCGCGTCCACACGGTGCTTCATCCGCAGAATTTCCAACAGCCCTCCGCTCAGTGAGGCCAATGATCATGCAGAAATTCATCGTTGCCGCCATCGCCGCGGCGTTTGTCTCGCCTGTTTTTGCGCTTGCCACGGACCGAGAACAGCCGATCGAAGTCCACGCCGATCAGTTCAACGGCGACGAGGTCAAGCAGACAGCCGTCTACTCGGGTAACGTGAGCGTCGATCAGGGGTCGATGAATCTCCTCGGCGCACGCCTCGAGCTGCGAATCACGCCCAAGGGGTACCGCCAGGCAACCATCACGGGCTCGCCCGCGCGCTTCAAGCAACAGCGCGATCCGAACCCGAAAACGCCTAACATCGACGAATGGGTGCACGCACAGGCAAGCCGCATCGTCTATGACGAAGAAACCGACACTGTCACGCTTACGGGCGGCGCCAAGCTCTCCCGCACCGAAAACGGCCAGCAAAAAGACATGACACAAGGCGAAAAGATTGTCTACGACATGCGATTCGCCCGTTCGAGCGTTGACGGCGGTGTTGTCGGCGGCAAGCGCCAGCGGGTCACGACGATCATCGCGCCTCGTAGCAACAAGAACGCTGCGCCGCGAGACGGCGCCTCGCTCTCGAGCACCGAAACGCTTTCCGCTCCCGCCAAGCAGTAATTTTTGAAGAATGACCGCGAACGAACTCAACCGCGATGCACCGCTGCACCGCCGCGTCCACACGCTTGAAGCCAAAGGGCTCAAGAAGCACTATGGATCGCGCCGCGTTGTCAACGGCGTCGATCTCTCCGTGAAGTCCGGTGAAGTCGTCGGCCTGCTCGGTCCGAACGGCGCCGGCAAGACAACGACCTTCTACATGGTCGTCGGCCTCGTGGTCGCCGACGACGGCAGCATCGAACTGGACGGCCAGTCGATTCTGCACATGCCGATTTTCAAGCGTGCGCGCCTCGGCCTTTCCTACCTGCCGCAGGAAGCAAGCGTTTTCCGCAAGCTTACTGTCGAAGAAAACATCAAGGCCATTCTCGAGCTGCAGCAAGACGACAACGGCCGACCGCTCGGCAAGAAGGAAATCAACGAGCGCCTCGAAATGCTTCTGGACGAGTTGCAGATTCAGCATATCCGTACCAACACGGCGCTCTCGCTTTCCGGGGGCGAACGCCGCCGAACGGAAATTGCGCGCGCACTTGCGGCCAATCCACGCTTCATTCTGCTTGACGAACCTTTCGCCGGCGTCGACCCAATCGCCGTCATCGAAATTCAGCGAATCGTTCGCTTCCTCAAGGAGCGCAACATCGGCATTCTGATCACCGACCACAATGTCCGTGAAACGCTTGCCATTTGCGATCACGCCTACATCATCAACGAGGGCCGTGTTCTCGCCTCGGGCCTGCCCGACGAGATCATCAACAATCCCGACGTCCGAGCCTTCTACCTCGGCGACAATTTCAGCATGTAGCGCCAAGGCGGGTGACTTCGATTTCTCGAGCGCCCGCCCATTTTTTATCCGATGCTGACCAACAGCCTAACCGTCCTCCAAACACAGCAGCAGGCGCTCTCACCACAACAGCAGTTTGCCCTCAAGGTGCTACAGATGCCCGCGGCAGAACTTCTTGCCGAAGCCGAACTCGCTGCACAAGAAAACCCCTTTCTCGAACGAGACGAACTCTCGACCCCGTTACCCGTCGACGTAACGACGGGCATCGAGCGTGAGGACGCCTCGCAACCCGGAGAGTGCGCCGACCGCTTCGGTGAAACGCCTCCCGGCGTCACCGAGCAGAGTCCGCTCGAGCGCATTTACACCGAGTGGCCGGCAGCAAGCGGCTCGTATCGCGACGACATTTCGCCCGTCGAACAAGTTGCGCAACCCGAATCGCTCAGAAAGCGCCTTCTTGCCGAGCTCGCCTCGCTCGCGTTGGCGCACACCGAGCACCTGCTTGTTGAATGCCTCATTGAAGAGCTTGACGAGCGCGGCTTCCTCTCGACACCGCTTGCAGAAGTTTCGCAGAGCTACCGGCAGGTTGCCGATGTGCCGCTTGAAGCGTGGTCGACTGCCCTTAAGACGCTTCAGACATTCGATCCGCCCGGCGTCGGCGCAGCCTCGGCCGTTGAAGCGCTTGTCATCGAAACGCAGCGTGCCTGTGACGACGGCCTTGTCTCAAAAGCGGGCGCGGATCTCCTTTGCGAAATTCTCAAGAACGACCTGAGCGCACTCGCTAAGCGCGACATGAAGCGCTTGCGTTCGGTTTTCAAGCGCATCGGCATGCCAGAAGACGAGGCAATCCTTGAGGAAGCGCTCGAATTCGTCACGCACTTGAACCCTCATCCTGCAGCCGACTTCTCGGTCGAGGCACCGCAGTATGTCGTCGCTGACCTGCTCGTTGTTCGTGCAGAGGCATCTGAAAAAGGCGCCTCGCCCTGGCTCGTTCACCTTAACCCCAATGCGGTTCCGCAGTTGCGGCTCTCGAGCAGCTCGCACCTTGCTTCGTTTGACGAGCACTCGCCCCTCGCTCGCTATCTGCGAGAAGCCAGGAACCTTGTCGCCGCACTTGAAGCGCGCCATGCAACGCTCCTTGCCGCTGCACGCTTTGCTGTGGATCGGCAGGCCCAATTTTTTGATGCCGGCGCAAGTGCACTCGTGCCGCTCACAATTCAGGAAACGGCAGCCGCGCTCGGTCTTTCGGAGTCCACCGTGTCGCGTGCCGTATCGGGGAAATTTCTGCAAACGCCCAAAGGAACGATCGAGCTGCGCACCCTTTTCACCCGAGCCGCACTTAAGGGCGGAGAAGCGCTCGGCGAGAGCATTTCACAGCAGAAGATCCGAAGCCGCATCGCCGAAATCATCCGCACGGAATCCCCCGAAGCCCCGCTTTCAGACCAGGCCGTCATGGACCGCCTCGTCAAAGAGGGATGCGACATCACCCGACGAACGGTGGCAAAATACCGCGATCTTGAAGGCATTCCTCCTGCGCGATTGAGAGCGCGCAGACTCTCCCAGTCATGAATCTTCTCTCGCAGTACCTCACCATAGACACCGTCAGACTCGACATCGACGTCGTGAGCCGCAAGCGGCTCTTTGAAGAAGCCTCTTTTGCCATTGAAACTGCCTACGGTGAAGACCACGATACCGTTTTCGAGGCCCTCATGGCGCGAGAGCGTCTCGGCTCCACTGCGCTCGGACACGGCTGCGCAGTGCCGCACGGGCGCCTCGAGTCGCTGCAGGAGCCCGCACTCGTTCTGCTCAGAACGAAGCAGCCCATCGCCTACGATGCGCCTGACGACAAGCCCGTGCGGCTCTTCATGACGTTGCTCGTCCCCCAAGACAATCCCGAAGAACACCTGCAGATCCTTCGCGAAATTGCGGCACTCTTCGCCGACGACGCCGTGCGCGAAGGCCTCCTCAACACGACGGAAGCCGTGGGGGCGTGCGAACTCATCGCAAACTGGAATTCTCCTTTTGCCGAGCAACCCGCTGCTACGAGCGCTCACGAGGCCTGATTCTGCCAACAGCGTCTCGAAAAGCCTTTTGCTAAAGACGCTTTTCGGTCACCCGAGCGCGCATCGGGACGATCAAACTGCTAAAACAGACGCTGGCCGGCAATGCTCATGCCGCTTTTCAATCCACCGTCCTGATAGTGTTTCGCCCATGCAACTCACGCTCGTTACAGGCTTGTCCGGCAGCGGCAAGTCCATTGCCATTCGACAGCTTGAAGACAGCGGGTGCTACTGCATCGACAACCTGCCTGCCGAATTTCTACTCCCTGTCGCCGAAAGCCTTGCAGCGTCTGGAACCCGTTCTGCCGCAGTCGCAATTGACGCGCGCTCGCATGCCACATTCGAAGGTACGCTCAAGACGCTCGATACGCTCAAGGGCAAAGGTTTTGACATCCGAGTGCTCTTTCTCACCGCTTCGAGTGCCGAGCTTGTGCGGCGCTTTTCGGAAACGCGCCGCCGTCACCCGCTCTCGACCCACGCGCAGCACCTCGCTCAGGAAGTCACGCTGCAGGAAGCTATCGGTAAAGAGCGCGAGTTGCTCGAACCGGTTGCCGCTATTGCGCACGTCATGGATACCACGGGACTATTGCCATCACAGTTGCGCCGTTGGGTGCAGCAGTTCATCGGGGAACCCGAAGCAAAGCTCACGCTCACATTCGAATCCTTTGCTTACAAGAACGGCATCCCAGTCGTAGCGGATCTCGTCTTTGACGTACGGTGTCTGCCGAATCCCTACTACGTCCCTGCGCTTAGACCACTCACGGGCCGCGACAAGCCGATCGCCGACTACTTGGCCGCCCAGCCGCTCGTGGGCGAGATGATCGGCGACATTGCGGGCTACATTAAAAAGTGGCTGCCGCACTTCAAGGCACAGAACCGTCACTATCTCACCGTTTGCATCGGCTGCACGGGCGGACAGCACCGCTCGGTCTACGTCGCAGAGTCCCTCGGACGGATTTTCGCCCAAGAAACCGCCACAATCGTCCGCCACCGCATGCTCGACCAGACGTCGCACGCGGGCGAGCGGCGCCTTCAGACGATCTGAAGGTCGAGAGCGGCTCGTTGCCCGCTCAAACTTGAAGTTAATCGAGCGCGAGCTGCGAGAGGACCGCAGCAACGGGCTTGGGAACGCCTGGCAACGCCTCAAAGGCGAAATGCTCGCACCCCGTCAGTATCTCCAGCCCCTTGACCACAAAAACGTAAGGCTCAACGTAAAGCCGCCGGTGCGTAAGGTCGTGCGAGAAAACAGAAAGTGAGCGCTCGCTTTCGATGTGAGCGCTTCCGACTTCGCCACGTAGCTCCGAGAGGAAAACCTCGATTTTTGCCTCAGACACCTCGCTTGCAGACCACATACCGCAGGGCGGTGTCCAAAGGCCCTTCCAGATCGAACGGTTGATCTTTTGCAGCCACACACCGCGCTGGTCGACAACAAACGCTAACGCCACACGCATTTCCGTTCGCTTCGGCGGCAGACGTTTGCCTGGGTACTGCGAGGGATCGCTCGTGCGGCGAGCTCGGCACATCTGGGCAACCGGACATGCATCACACAAAGGCTTCGTGCGCTTACAGACACCAGACCCCAAATCCATGAGCCCCTGCGTATACGGGCTGATGATTTCGCTCTCGGGCAACTCGCGATACGCTCTTTCGGCAACAGCCTTCTCAAAAGACTTTTCCCCGATGCGCCCATCGATGAGAAAGACGCGCGAAAGCACGCGCTTGACGTTGCCGTCGATCATCGGGTGTTTTGCCTCACCGCTCGTAAAGGCCGCCACGGCTGCAGCCGTGCTAGGTCCCACGCCAGGCAGCGCCAGAAGTCCCTCGGCATCCGTCGGAAAGCACCCGTGCAGCTCCTCGACCACGTACCGAGCAGCCTTTCGAAGATTAGCCGCACGTGTGTAGTAGCCGAGACCGGCCCAAAGTGCGAAGACATCGTCTTCGGCAGCCTCTGCAAGTGCCTCTACCGTCGGAAATTTTTCGAGAAAGCGCTGGAAGTAGGGAATCACCGTGTCGACCTGGGTCTGCTGCAGCATTACTTCGCTCACGAGCCGCTCGTAGGGCGAGGAGAACTTCTGCCACGGCAAATCTAGTCGGCCGGCTGCGAGCTGCCAGCTCGCCACGGCTTGCGCGAAGGACTGCATCCAAAACTCCATTGCGACGTAAATCCAGGGCCGAATTGTCTCATAGGGCGACAAAACCGACCGCGTTGCGCAAGTATGGAAGCGTTTTTGCACATTTGTCTGCAGTACCGCTACCGCTATCCTCGGGTCGCAAAAGATAGAATGTTTCCTTCCTTTGACCGTTCAATGCGCTCGAACGGAATCGTTCGATCCCCCTGCGCCATGTCAGCTTCCAAGCTCAAAACTTTTTTCTTCTTCCTGGCCGCCCTCGGCTGCAGTTCCTGCGTTCCGGCGCTCGCGGACACGCCATCAACAGACGCCCCCAAGCTGCCGGCGGGACACCCTGTGCTCCCTGAGGGACATCCGAAGATGACGCACCCGGACATGACGCTCTTTGAATTGATCTCGAGCGGCATTGCGGTACACCGAGGCGAATTCGACTACGCCTACGCCGCACTCACCGACGCGGCGAAAAAGGAAAAGAACGCACAGATTGCCGCTTACGCCTGGGAAGCGGCCGTCGCTTCGCGCAATTCTTCGCGCTTGCTGGAAGCAGCCGATCTGTGGCTCACGCTCGATCCGAATTCGGAAATGGCCCTGCAAACGAAGCTTGCCGATGCGGTCGACCGCAACGACAAGGAAGACATGGCTAAAGCGCTCGCGGCAATGGATGCCGCCCTCGGCGCAAATGCGAAATCCGACACCCAATCGAACAAGCCGAGCAAATCCGAGAAAGCCGCTAAGAACAAGCCGCAGGAACCCGGCGCTTGGCTCGCCCGCGTGATGCGCGTCTTTGCGCGTACCCAGAAGCAGGGCATGGACACCTTCGGCGAACTTGTCGCCCCCTACGTAGAAAAATACGGCAACCGTCCGGACGTTCTCATGTCGCTCGCCCAGCTTAAACTCGCCTCAGGCAACGGACCGCAGGCCTGCCGCATCGCGCGTGATGCGATCCGCAAGACCCCCGACGACACGCAGCTCACCGGGGAAGCCGCCGACGTCTGCTGGGGCACCGACACGCGCGCCACGCGCAAGCTCCTGACGGACTTCCTCAAGCGCAACCCCAACGATCCTTACATTCGTCTCATCCTCGGGCGCGTCGAGCAGCGTCTTGGACGCAGGGATGCTGCACTCGCGGCACTCGACCGCGCCATGAAGCACCCCAAGAAAGACCCGAAGCTCTTCTTCAATGCCGGACAGCTTGCTGCCGACTGTGCAAATCCAGTACTCGCCGAGAAATACTACAAGTCCTATATTGAGACTCTTCGTGAAGAGAGTCCCGAAATTGATCTTTCACGATTGGATGTGTGGCTGCAGCTCGGCAATGCCGCGCTCATGCAAAACGCCCCCGCCCGTGCTGCCGAATACTTCTCGGAACTAACGACCGGGCCCTTTGCCTCGCAAGCGCGACTTCGCGAGGCCCTCTGCCTCACCGATACGGGCAAGGTCGAAGAAGCGCGCCGCATCCTGCAGGAAGCGCGAAGCACGCTGCCCCTTGACGCCCCCATGTTCTGGGGAGCCGAAGCTAAGCTCCTTCTCGAGCAGAATCGTCTGGACGAAGCCTACGGTGTCATGCTCGATGCTGTGAAGGCCTTCCCTAACGAACCCGAAATTCTGTATGAAGCCGCAATGATTGCCGAGGAAACGGGACACTCGGATAAAGCGCATGAGACACTCGAGCATCTGCTCGCACTCAACCCGAACCACGTTCAAGCCAACAATGCGCTCGGGTACCTGCTTGTCGAAGAGAACACCGATCTCGAGAAGGCGCGCGAACTCCTTGAGCGTGCCTACAACGCGGCGCCGCTCGATCCGTTCATCCTCGATTCGATGGGCTGGCTCTGCTTCCGCGAAGGCAAGCTCAAAGCGGCATACGAATTTACGCAGGCTTCGCTCAAGCGTCTCTACGATCCGGAAGTGGAACTTCACCTCATCGCAATACTGGCCTCCGCCAACCGAACAGCCGAGGCCCAGCGCTCGCTCGAAAGTTTCGTAAAGCGCAACGGCATCACCCCTGAAGCGGCGCAAGCAGCCGAAACGTTCAAGCTCACGCTGCCGAAAGAAAAGGACGCTGCCGGCAATTCGAACCGCGCATTCATGCGCTCGCCCGCTGAGGCGCTCAAGTGATCGGCCGTCGCGCTTTTCTCGGACTCGCGTGCTTTGTTGCCGCAGCCATTCTCTCGGGTTGTCAGACACTGCCCCGAGAAGCCCGACGCTGGCAGGGGCGCTTCTCGCTCGTTGCGCATTCGGCTGCGCAGAACGTCAGCGAAACGGGGCGCTTCGAACTCGTCGAAGCCCCCGACTTTCGCAGACTCGACCTTTTGACGCCGCTCTCGGGTGTGATTGCCCGCATCGAATCGACATCGCAAGGCGCAAGCCTCTGGTTTGGCAGCAGTTCCGAACCCGCAACAGCGCCGAACATCGACGCACTTCTGCTCAGACGCCTCGGCTTCACCGTTCCGGTCGAACTTTTGATTGACCTTCTTTCGGGCGAAAACGGCAGCGCTGATACAGGCAGTGCGGGCGGCTGGCAGTACGAAATCTCCTCGCGAACGAGCTCGGGTACGCCTCGGCGCCTGGTGTTTAGACACGAAAGTGCCGGACAAATCCCGGAAATCAAACTTATTCTCGCCGTGAACGACGCGTGACCCAGTAAGACCTAAGCCATGACTCCCGACGTCACTGCCCGCAGCGCACTGCGCCTCCCCGCCCCTGCAAAGCTCAATCTCTTTTTGCACGTAATCGGTCGCCGCGAAGACGGCAAGCACCTGTTGCAGTCGATCTTTACGCTCGTATCGCTCGCCGACGAGATCGACCTCGTTGTGCGGTCCGACGACAGAATCGTGCGCACGGGCGACCTCCTTTGCTGCGCCGAAGACGACCTTTGTACGCGAGCTGCGCGCGCACTCAAAACCGCGGCGGGCCGCCCCGAACTCGGTGCAAACATTTCTGTCCAAAAACGCATCCCTGCTGGCGCAGGCTTGGGGGGCGGTAGCTCGGACGCAGCAACCACCCTGATCGGCCTCAACCGACTCTGGGAACTCGACTTTTCTCGAGCAGAACTCATGAAAATCGGCGAGACGCTCGGCGCCGATGTCCCTTTCTTTATTTGGGGCCGATCGGGATTCGTCGAGGGCATCGGCGAGCGCATTTCTTCCTTTGAAATCCCGCAGGCCGAGTACGAAATTCTCTGGCCCGGCAAAGGGGTTTCGACCGCCGAAATATTCCGCTCGCCAAACTTGACAAGAAATACCAAATCCCTCAAAATGTCTGTCTTTTCAAAGAGCATCCAGGACAACTGGCCGGATTTGCCGGGTCGAAACGACCTGCAGCCGGTGGCCGAGAACGTCGAACCTCTGATCGCGCAAGCCTTAGAAGCGCTCAAACGCTTAGGGCTACGCCCCCGCATGACGGGGTCGGGCAGCGCGGTGTTTGCCGTGACCGGTCGACAGGGACCTGCGCTAGGCGATTTGCCGTCGAATTGGCGTCACTTCCGCGTACGCAGCCTGCACGAACATCCGCTCTGCGGATGGATGAATTGAAAATGGCGCTAGGGGCATAGCCAAGCGGTAAGGCAACGGATTTTGATTCCGTGTACCGAAGGTTCGAATCCTTCTGCCCCTGCCAAACGCACGAATTCCGTTCGGGTTCGCCCGATCTTTGCCGGCCGGTGAATTCATCGACCGGTTTCCCAAGCCTTGACGGGGCCCGCCCGTCAGACTCAGTTAACCCTCGAGAGCAGACGCTCCCGACTGAGAGAAGAGAGAAATCATGGCCTCGATCGTGCCGGAAACTATGATGGTTTTTTCGGGCAATGCCAATCCCAAGCTTGCCCAAGCCGTTACGCAGTACCTCAACATTCCGCTCGGCAAAGCGACCGTCACCCGTTTCAGCGACGGCGAAGTCAACGTTCAGCTGCTTGACAACGTCCGCGGCAAGGATGTCTTCGTGCTGCAGAGCACCTGTGCTCCCACGAACGACAACCTGATGGAGCTGATGATCATGATCGACGCGCTCAAGCGTGCGTCGGCCCGTCGCATCACGGCTGCCATTCCGTACTTCGGCTACGCCCGTCAGGACCGTCGTCCTCGTTCGGCTCGCGTCGCCATTTCCGCCAAGGTTGTGGCCAACATGCTCCAGTCGGCCGGTGCCGATCATGTCCTCACGATGGACCTGCATGCTGACCAGATTCAGGGCTTCTTCGATATTCCCGTCGACAACATCTATGCAACGCCGGTGCTTCTCGAAGACCTGAAAACCCGTCAGCTGGAAAACCCGATCGTCGTCTCGCCCGATATCGGCGGCGTCGTTCGCGCCCGCGCCATGGCCAAAGCCCTCGAAACGGACCTCGCCATCATCGACAAGCGCCGTCCGCGCGCCAACGTCGCCGAAATCATGAACATCATCGGTGACGTCTCGGGCCGTACCTGCATCATCACGGACGACATCGTCGATACGGCCGGCACGCTCTGCAATGCCGCCGGTGCCCTGAAGGAACGCGGTGCGCTCGGCGTCGTTGCCTATATCACGCACCCCGTGCTCTCCGGTGCCGCTATCGAACGAATCACGAATTCTGCGCTCGATGAGCTCGTCGTCACGAATACCATTCCGCTGTCGACGGCCGCTGAAGCCTGCCCGAAGATCCGCCAGGTCAGCTGCGCGAACATCATCGGCGAAACGCTTCTGCGCATCGCGCGTGAAGACTCCGTGAGCAGCCTCTTCACGGAATAACTTTTTACGAGGCACGTCTGTCCGCAGTTGGTCGCGATTGCGGACAAATGTTTTTCTTTTAATTACGAATCTCTTTTGGAGTTACCCATGAAAGTCATCGCCACCACGCGCAAAGCGCAAGGTACGGGTGCGAGCCGCCGTCTGCGCCGTGCGGACAAGCTGCCGGGCATTCTTTACGGCGGCAAGGAACCCGCTGCGCCGATCGAGCTCGAACACAATCCGATCTTTTACGCTCTGCGCAAGGAAAAGTTCCACGCTTCGATCCTGACGATGGAACTTGACGGTACGGAACAGCTCGTCGTTCTTCGCGACTTCCAGATGCATCCGTACAAGCCGCAGGTCATGCACATCGACTTCCAGCGCATCGACCCGAACGAAAACGTCACGATGCGCGTGCCGCTGCACTTCCACGGCGAAGAAGAAAGCCCCGCCGTCAAGCTCGACAAGGCCATCATCAGCCACGCCGTTGCTCACGTCGAAGTGACCTGCCTGCCGCGCAACCTGCCCGAATTCATCAGCGTCGACCTCTCGAAGATGGAATCCGGCATGACGTTCCTCTCGCAGAACCTCGTTCTGCCCGAAGGCGTTACGGTTGAAGCCGATGTCGTTATCGCTTCGGTCATCAAGCCCGTGGAAGAAGAAGTCACGGTCGCCGACGAAGCTGCTCCCGCTGCCGAAGCCGCTCCCGCTCCCGCTGCCTAAGCAAAGAGAATTTCAAGCCGTTTAGGTTCGAAACCCGCGAGGCCCGCAGGAATGATTCTGCGGGCCTTGTGTTGTTTTCGACACCCCGAAGAAACCGGCTCTAATTTGTTGGCGTACGCCGTTCTTCCCCATAGCGCTTCACGGGCCGCTCGCGCCTGAACGCTTCCCAAGCTATCCGTCCGCGCAGTAATGCGGACCTTCCATTGAATCAGCCTCTGCCTTTTATCGAGTTGAAGAACGTTTGTGCAAGGCGTGCGGCTGATCTGATTTTTAGCCCCATACATGACTACCTTTTCAGATCTCGGACTCTCGCCCGTCGTCGTTGACGCTTTGACTAAACTCGGCTTTGAAGAGCCGACTCCTATTCAGCAGGAAGCAATTCCGGCATTGCTCACCGGTCGCGACGTACTCGGCCAAGCTGCGACCGGTACCGGCAAAACCGCTGCATTTTCGCTGCCGCTTCTTGAACATTGGCTTTTGGGCGAAGAAGCCGCCGAACCGCTTGTTCTCATCGTCACGCCCACGCGTGAACTTTGCCTGCAGGTGAGCGAAGCCTTTCACAGTTTCGGCCGCGACGCTGGCATCGTCGTTACGCCTATCTACGGCGGTCAGGAATACGGCCGCCAGATCCGTGCCTTAAAGCGTGGCACGCACGTCGTCGTCGCTACGCCCGGGCGTGCACTCGACCATATTTCCCGCGGCACGCTTTCGCTTGCGAGCATCAAAGCCGTCGTGCTCGACGAAGCTGACGAGATGCTCGACCTCGGTTTTGCCGATGAACTCGACGCGATCTTTGACGCACTTCCCGGCAAGGTACAGACGGCACTCTTTTCCGCGACGCTTCCGCCGCGAATTGCCCGCATTGCCGAAGACCGCCTTTCGGACCCAATCCGCATCGCGATCGCCAAGGCGCCCGCCGCAGACGGCGAAACGCCGCGCGTGCCGCAGATTGCCTACGTGGTCGGCAAGAACTACCGCATTCCTGCACTCGGCCGCATTCTCGACCTGGAAGCACCCGAACTCGCCATCATTTTTGCGCGCACCCGCAATGAAGTTGACGACCTCACTGAAGCACTTCGCGCGCGCGGCTTCAGCGTCGAAGCGCTCCATGGCGGACTCGACCAGCCGACACGCGACCGCGTCATGCGCCGAGCTCGTTCCGGGCAGGTCGATGCGATCGTTGCAACCGACGTCGCAGCGCGCGGGATCGACCTTGAGAACCTTACGCACGTCATCAATTTCGGCATCCCTGCCTCCTACGAGACCTATATTCACCGCATCGGCCGCACCGGGCGCGCGGGGCGTAGCGGCACTGCCATCACGATTCTCGAGCCGCGCGAACACCGCCATCTGCGCATGCTTGAAAAGGTAACGAAAGCGAAGATCGAAATCCGCTCCGTACCTTCGGCAACCGACGTGCGCGCCAAGCGCCTGGAACTGCTTCGCGGCAGCATTGAAGAGATTCTCGCAGCCGAGAACACCGAGGCGCTTGAGCGATTCCGCGTCGTCGTCGAATCGCTCTGTGAAGAGCATGACCCATTTGAAGTTGCCGCTGCCGCACTCAAGCTGGCGCAGGAAAATGAAGGCGCCGACGATGACGACACCGACATCCCGACCTTTACCGACCGCCAGCGCACCCGCCAGGAAAAGCGCGGCGAGCGCACGCGCAGCGACCGTACGGGCGATCCCGAACCCGGCATGACGCGCATCTTTATTGGCGCGGGCCGCTTTGCCGGTATTCGCCCGGGAGACATCGTCGGCGCCATCGCTAACGAAGCCGGCATCTCCTCGAAGGCGATCGGCGCAATCGAAATCTCGGATCGTTTCACACTTGCCGAAGTAGAAAGCGAAACAGCCGAAACGGTCGTCGCCGCCCTGCAGGATGCACGCTTCAAGGGCCGTACCGTCACGGTGAAACTCGACGGCGGTCAACCACAGCGAAAAGGCCGATCAAACAGCGACTCGTTCCCGCAAAAGCGCGAGGAAAAGCGTTTTGACGGTGAACGCTCCGTTCGCAAGGATCGGAGCGATCGCGCCGACCGAAGCGAGCGTTTTGAGCGCTTTGACGCGGCCGAACGCCGCCCCCGCGGCGAGCGCAGAGGTCCGCGTCGCTAAGCTCAGCGTAGGCAGCTATGATGGCGGCCGGTCGCCCGCAGCACAGAATATTGCGGATACGGCGGGCGGCCACTGCCGCGTTTTCGAATTCATCCTCAATGAGATAACAGATGGCCGATCCCAAACCCATCCGTCTTATCGTCGGTCTCGGTAACCCGGGCGCCGAATACGTTCGCACGCGCCACAACGCAGGTTTCTGGCTTCTTGATGCACTCGCGCGGCGCGAAGGCGCCATGTTCCGCGAAGAGAGCAAGTTCAAGGGCGAAGTCTGCCGCGTGCGTCTCAACGGACACGACGTGTGGCTTCTGAAGCCCACGACCTTTATGAACGCATCCGGTCAGGCCGTTGTCGCACTCGCGCTCTACTACAAAATCCTGCCCGACGAGATCCTTGTCGTGCACGATGAGCTCGACCTGCCCCCGGGCTGCATGAAGCTTAAGTGCGGCGGCGGCAACGCCGGTCACAACGGCCTCAAGGACATTACTGCCAAACTCGGTACACCCGACTTCTGGCGCCTTCGTCTCGGCACGGGACACCCCCGAACGCTCGGCCTGGCACAGCAGGTCTTTGATTTCGTTCTTTCCGCGCCGTCTGCCGAACACGAAGAAGCCATCGAGCGCTGCATTAGTGAAGCGCTCAAGGTGACGGATCTCTTTGCCGAGGGTGACATGACGCGTGCAACCCGTTCACTCGCAAAATTCGGTGCTCCGAAGAAGACGCCCTCGCCCAAGAAAGCCGCCAAGGATGAAGCCGCAACTGCCGAAAGCTCTTCGGCCAAATAAAGCAAAATCCGCATGACGACACTTCTGATCAGCCGCTGCCTTTTGGGGGTACCCTGCCGCTACGACGGACAAAGCAAACCCGTCGAGCTCGGAATGCTAGAGCTAGTCGCCTCTAACTGCGCAATGGAGCTCGATTTCGTTGACATCTGTCCGGAGTCGGACGGCGGTCTCGCCGCACCGCGTGCGCCGAGCGAAATCGAGCCTGGCGCGAGCGGTGAAGACGTGCTGAACGGCGGCGCTCTCGTACGCGACAAGGCTGGCGTTGACCGAACCGAAGCATTCGTACGAGGCGCGCAGCTTGCCTGCGCCAAAGCGCGAGAAAAGAGTACGCGCTTCGCGCTCCTCAAAGCCAAAAGCCCCTCCTGCGGCGTACATGCCATCTACGACGGCACTTTTTCAGGTCGTCTTACGTGTGGCAGAGGTGTTGCCGCTGCCGCACTTCAAGCGATGGGCGTGCAATGCTTTGACGAGACCGAATTGGGTGCGCTCGCGGCACTTCTGCAAACCGAAGCCCTCAACACGGCCAACGCGGACGGCAAAGCCGATTCGTTAAAATAGTTGGTTCACGTTCGGTTCGAATGCTTTGCTTATCGAACCGCAAAACCATTTCCTATTAGAGAAGCACAACCATGGGTTTGAAATGCGGCATCGTCGGACTCCCCAATGTCGGGAAGTCGACCATTTTCAATGCACTGACCAAGGCAGGCATCGCCGCCGAAAACTATCCGTTCTGCACGATCGAGCCCAATGTCGGCATCGTTGAGGTGCCCGATCCCCGTCTCGCGCAGCTCGCTGAAATCGTTCACCCCGAACGTATCGTGCCCGCAGCGGTCGAATTCGTCGACATCGCCGGCCTCGTTGCCGGCGCGAGCAAGGGTGAAGGCCTCGGCAATCAGTTCCTCGCCAACATCCGAGAGTGCGACGCCATCGCACATATCGTGCGCTGCTTTGACGATGAAAACATCGTCCACGTCGCCGGCAAGGTTGACCCGATCGACGACATCAACGTCATCAACACCGAACTTGCGCTCGCCGACCTCGCCACGGTTGAAAAGGCGCTTAATCGCTACGCCAAGCAGGCCCGCTCGGGCGGCGACAAGGAAGCACTCAAGCTCGTGCTCGTGCTCGAAAAGATTCAGCCCTTCCTTAACGAGGGCAAGTCGGTTCGCGCAGCCAAGCTCACGAAGGAAGAGCTCGAAATCCTGCGTCCGCTTTTCCTGCTGACCGTCAAGCCCACGATGTACGTGGCCAACGTGGAAGATCACGGCTTCGAAAACAATCCGCTTCTGGATGCCGTTCGCGAACTCGCCGCGGCCGAACACGCCCCGGTCGTCGCCGTCTGCGCCAAGACCGAAGCCGAAATTGCCGACCTTGATGAGGCCGACAAGCAGATGTTTCTCGAAGACATGGGCATGCATGAGCCCGGTCTCGACCGCGTCATTCGCGCAGCCTACGACCTGCTCGGTCTGCAGACGTACTTCACTGCGGGTGTGAAGGAAGTGCGCGCCTGGACGATCCACAAGGGCGATACGGCGCCGCAGGCCGCCGGCGTCATCCACACCGACTTCGAGCGCGGCTTCATCCGTGCGCAGACGATCGGCTTTGACGACTACATTGCCTACGGCGGCGAGAAGGGTGCCCAGGAAGCCGGCAAAATGCGCGCCGAAGGTAAGGATTACGTCGTTCAGGACGGCGACGTGATGAACTTCCTTTTCAACGTCTAAAGAACCTTTGCTTGACGCCCGGCCGCCGTCCGAGAGGCGAGCGGCCGCACTATGGGCCGGAGTGCCGCAGTTGTCGGCCTTCGGCCTTCGTTTATACTGACTGCGAACAACAGGATCGAGCCGAGAGCCGCATGGCCCTCGGAAACCGTCCTCATTCTTCACTCTCGCCCCCGATCCCCGCTACGCAGATGGCAACCACTTCCACCAAGAAACGTCAGGAAACCGGTCGACGCCTTCGCGAGGAGCGCGAGCGCCTCGGCTACACGCCTCAGCAGATCGCTCAACTGCTCGGCGTGCCCATCGATGTCTACGCGCGCTTCGAGTCCGGCGAAGCCGATCCGGGCATCTATCGTATGCCGCGACTCTATGCCTGCGGCTTTGACATTCTCTACATCATTGCCGACGAACGGCATCTCGTCGTGGAAGAAGAAAACGAACTTCTGCTTCGTTTTCGCGAACTTTCACAGCGCGGCCGCGCCTCTATCTTTACGACACTCGATGCACTGGAGCGACTCGCTCCGAACATCAGACGAGAACTTAGAAAGCGATTCCGCTGAAAGCCCTACTCTGCTCCTGCCCAATGGATTCGGCATTGTTTAACGCGCCGTTACAATAGCTAAAACCTAAAAAATTGCATTCGTTAATATTTTTCTGCTATATTTCTGAAAACGATCCGCGATACGGATCATTCTCATTTAAAGGATTACCGCGATGTCTCTGCTCAGAACTGAAATTCAGCCCTTTTCGGTCGATGCCTTCCAGAACGGCGCCTTCAAGAAGGTGACGGATGCCGATCTCAAGGGTCACTGGTCCGTCGTTTTCTTCTACCCGGCCGACTTCACCTTCGTCTGCCCGACAGAACTTGAAGACCTCGCCGACCACTACGAGGAATTCAAGAAGCTCGGCGTCGAGATCTACTCCGTTTCGACCGATACGCATTTCACGCACAAGGCTTGGCATGAAAGCTCCCAGGCTGTCGGTAAGGTTCAGTTCCCGATGCTCGGCGACCCGGCCTTTGTTCTCTCGCGTAACTTTGATGTCCTGATCGAGGAAGCCGGCCTGGCCGAGCGCGGCACGTTCGTGATCAACCCCGAAGGCAAGATCGTCGCGATGGAACACCACGACGAAGGCATTGGCCGTGATGCTGCTGAACTCCTTCGCAAGGTCGAAGCTGCGCAGTACGTCGAACAGAACCCCGGCCAGGTCTGCCCGGCCCGCTGGCGCCCGGGTTCGGCGACGCTCACCCCGTCGTTCGACCTCGTCGGCAAGATCTAATCACTGCTGACGCACACTAGGAGCGCTTTTTCGAGGGAGGGTTCACCAAGCCCCTCTCAGCGAAAATTCCGCCGCAAAAAAGGGCCTCGCATTGATGCGCAGGCCCTTTGTCTTGAGAACTCTTCTTCTGCCGACCGCAGCCTGTTACATGCTCGACACCGCTACCAAAACCCAGCTCAAGGTCTACCTCGACAAACTCGTTGAGCCGATCGTCTTCAAAACCGCTTTTGACAACTCCGACGCTTCGCGCCAGATGGCCGAGCTTCTCGCCGATACCGCTGGCCTCTCGGACAAAATTTCCGTCGTTGCGGACAATGCGGACGGTCTGCGCCGTCCGAGCTTTTCCATCTCGGGGACGAGCACGGACATGAAAATCCGTTTTGCGGCGCTGCCGATGGGGCACGAATTCGCGTCCTTCATTCTCGCGATGCTTCAGGCAAGCGGCTATCCGAGCAAGGCGGACCCGAAAATTCTCGAGCGCATCCGTACACTCTCGGGCGACTTTAAGTTCGAAGTTTTTATGTCGCTCACTTGCCACAACTGTCCGGACGTTGTGCAGGCGCTCACGTTGATGGCTTCGCTTAACCCGAACATTTCAACCACCGTGATTGACGGCGGCCTCTTTGAAGAAGAGGTGAGAGCGCGCCACGTGCTTGCCGTGCCCGCCGTTTTCCTCAACGGCGAACCGTTCCTTTCGGGGCGCCGCGAACTCGTGGAAATCGTTGAGAAGCTCGACAGCGAATTCGCCTCGCGAAACGCCGCAGCGCTCTCGGAAAAACCAGTTTTCGACGTGCTTGTTCTCGGCGCGGGTCCCGCGGGCGCAACCGCAGCTATTTACGCAGCGCGCAAAGGTCTTCGCACGGGTATCGTCGCCGAGCGGCTCGGCGGTCAAGTCAACGAAACCGCCGACATCGAAAACTTCACGTCGCAGCTCAAGGTTGACGGCCCGGCGCTCGGCTCGGCCTTCATGCGCCATGTTCAGAGCTACGGCGTTGATACGATCTCGCCTGCCGTCGCTGACAGCGTCGAACGGACCGAGGATGGCCTTTGGCGTGTGAGGCTCGAATCGGGCGCAGAGCTTCGCACGAAGACTCTCATCGGTGCGACGGGTGCACGTTGGCGCACCCTCGGCGTACCGGGTGAAGACGATTACCGGGGCAAAGGGGTGGCTTACTGCCCGCACTGTGACGGTCCGCTCTTCAAGGGCAAGGATGTCGCCGTAATCGGCGGCGGAAACTCGGGGGTTGAAGCCGCTATTGACCTCGCGGGGATCTGCAGAAGCGTTACGCTGCTGCAACGCGGCAGTGCCCTGACGGCCGACGAAGTGCTTCAAAAGCGCCTTGCGGCCTGCAAGAACGCCACCGTCATTCTTAACACCGCAGTCTCCTCGCTCGAGGGCGACGGTCAGACGCTCACGGGTATTCGCTACACGGACAAAACGACGGGTGAAGATAAAACGCTCTCCGTTGCCGGCGCCTTCGTTCAAATCGGTCTCATTCCCAATACGGAATGGGCTGCCGGGACGCTTGAGCGCAATGCTTGGAACGAGATCGTCGTCGACAGTCGCTGCCGCACATCGGCCGAAGCGCTCTTTGCCGCAGGTGACTGTACGGACGTACCCTACAAGCAGATCGTCATCGCTCTCGGCGAAGGCGCCAAGGCGGCACTGAGTGCCTTCGACTGGCTCATCCGCAACGAGTAAACACTTCGAGAGCCGGCATGGGGGTGCGTGTCGCTGCCGCTCGAGCTGTGGCAAACTGTCGCCACTTTGAGTTTCGACGAGCTTCGAGCTCCGCTCCCACATGCGATACCTGCGCTACTTTCTCACCGTTCTCCTGATCCTCGCCGTCCTGACGCTTATCGTTGTGACGGCGCAGTTCTTCTTCACGACGCCCGAACGCGTCGGAGCACGTCTCAATCATTTTCTTGAGGTGACGGCAGGCCTCAGGCTTGAAAATCCGCAGCCCGCCGAGCTCAAGCGCTTTCCGAAACTCGTCGCAACCCTCCCTGCTGGCGAAATCGTCGATGTAAAGACTGGCTGTGCGCTCGGTGCGTTCGATCGCGCGGTCTTCACGCTCGAACCTTTCGCGCTCTTTGCCGAAACACCCAAAATCGCCCGCATTGAAGTGGACGGTGCCGTACTGGAAGTCCCCACCGAGCGCATCCGACTTCCACGTTCCGCGCAGTCCTCTGTGACCGAACCTCCGACTGACGAAGCTCGCGTCGGGAACGAAGAGCTCGACCGAATCGAACAACCTGAAAAACTGGGAATTTCGAGCGAATCCGACGTTTTCTGGACAATTAATGAAATCGAACTGCGCGACGCCGAAATCCATCTCTCCGGTGCCGCGTCCGGCGCAACGCTCACAGGAACGCGCCTCGTACTCAGGGACTTCTCGGAAAACGGTGCGACGTTTCAAATCAACACCGCTCTTATAGCCGGCGGCTTCAAGGGCGAGTTCCTCGGATCGACCGCTGTCACCCGAAGCAAGGATGGTCGCCTGAGGGCCAATGCCCTCAGTACCGCTTTCTCTGGCCTTGCCTTCGAAGAAAAGACTGAGCTCTCGCTCGCGGCCGATTCACTCGTGCTAGCAAACGAAGGGCTCGAGGCCTCGAATCTGTCGGTTCGCGCGCAAAGTGCCGACGGTCTCACGCTTTCGGCAACTGCCCCTCGCGCCAGACTCACCGAGGCGGATTTTGCCGCCGTACTCCGAATCGACGTACAAGCTCGAGTCGGCGAGGAAACGCTCAACTTTCTTGCCAGCGGCTCGCTCGAACACGCCTTCGGAACAGGTCGCACTGCACTTTCGCAGCTCGCAATCGATACGGCTCCGGGGAATGCCGCCGGCGCTGCAAGCCGTCTGACCGGCTCCCTTGAGATTGATCGCACCGAGCGCTCGGGCGCCGTTGCGCTCGACGGCTTCTTCTTCGGAGCACCCGCCGAACTCAAAGCACGCATTGCGCTTCCCGGCCTTTCGCCGAGCGAGCGCCCGTTGCTCGAAGGACGCATTTGCACGGGCGAGCCGACCGAACACGAGACCGCGCTTCTCGGCCTTTTTGCGCGAGCCGCCCGCCACATCGACTTCAAGGGCACGCTCGACTTCACTGGACTTGCCGCCGATGCGCAGGCCACCGCATTCCAGGCCGATGTCATTGCCCAAGCCGGACGCGTCACGGTCTCGAGCCGTAATGCGCAGTGTTTCTCTGGTGAAACTGCCTTCACGGCAACGCTCGCTCCCGACGCAACTTGGCGAGCGAAAGCTGTCATCGCAGACGGCAGCGCCGGAAGTCTTTTTGGTGTACTCGGCTTCTCGCCGGTCGCCTCGGGTGTTCTGAGCGGCGAACTTGTCGCCTCAGGCCGCATATCCGCAGAGACCTACCTCTCGAAACTGGAAGCTCGCGGGGTTGTTCGAACGGGGGTGCTCAAGGGGTTCGACCTCGTCAAAGCCGTTGACATCCTCGTTGCAGATCGCCCGGAAGAAACGCCTCCCGAAGTGGTGAAGCCCGAAGCTGCAACGCCCTTTGAGACACTTCGCCTCGATGTGTGTCTGGGTTGCAGCTCCGTGGACGAAGCTCCGGCCGTCGAAATCAAAGGCGAAGCGCTCGGCGAAAACTGGCATGCCGGATTCTCAGGTACCCGCAGCGCCCTGCAGACACGCTTTGACGTTGCTCTGGGCGAGGATCGTCCGCATGTGCCGCTTGCGGCGGAACTCAAGCGCAGCGCCTCACCGACTGCATATGTTTGGACACCTGATTGGCAACGCGCCTACGCGCACGTCGAAGAGGTCCTCCCAAGCGGCTTCTCAATCGAAGGGGCGTTGCGCCGCTTCAAGCGTACGCTACGCGATTTCTGGGAAGGACTCGAGGCGCCGGCGTTACCGAGCTTTGAAGAATCAATCTCGACACCGAACTTTGAGCTGCCGACGCTCCCCGACAACTGGCGTTGGCCGTGGGAGGACGACGCACCCGCACAGACTGCCCCGAGCGCGCCGATGGCGGAAACCAACGCCGATCCCCGATCAATTTGATTTGATCGCAAAGGCTACTGTCTAACCGTGCTTGGCTTTCCGGGCGCGGTCAGCGGCCGTCTGAAGAATGGGCCAGACAGCCGGAGGAACGAACTGTGAGGCGTCAGCCCCCCCAAGCAGAGCAATTTCACGCACGAACGTGCCGCTCACGAACTGATAGTTGTCCGAAGGCGTGAGAAAAACCGTTTCAACATTGGGCATCAGTCGCCGGTTCATACCGGCCATCTGAAATTCGTATTCAAAGTCGCTCACTGCACGCGCACCGCGCACAATTGCATCGATCCCGTTCTCAAGAACAAAGTTTTTCAAAAGTCCCTCGAATGCCCGAACCTCCACATTCGAGATCTCCGAACACGCAGCCTCAGCCGCGCGCAGACGCTCTTCTAGCGTGAGAAGCGGGTGCTTGCCGCTGCTTTTGGCGACCGCAACAATCACCTTCGGAAAGAGCTTGGCCGCACGTCGAACGATGTCCTCGTGTCCGCGCGTCATGGGATCGAACGTCCCGGGATAAACCACCGTCGTCATTGCGCTTCCTCTTTGCGCTTAAGCTGAGCCTTCTGCGCTTTCGTTAGTTTTTCTTTGGGAAGCTTCGCCTGCCCCGCCATGAAAGAGCCGTTTCGGGCATAGAGTTCGAAAACAACCTGCCCGGCCGTCCCCCTGCGAACGCACGTGAGCGGCAGTCCGGTCAAATCAAGCGCGCTACCCTCGGGGCGCTCGATATAAAGCAACCCCTCTTCCTTCATTCGCTCAAGCGCGGCGGCTGCCGCCTTCACTTGAAGCAACGCATCGTAGGGCGGATCAATGAAGATCACATCGTAAAGGCCCGCATCGGCGCGAATGAGCTCGAAAGCGTCCCCTCGGACGACACTACAACAGTCCTCCCCCTTAAGACGTCGAACCGACTCGTCGATTTTCGCCGCCGATTCGCCGTTTTTTTCAATGAGCCGCACACGCGCTGCGCCTCGGCTCGCCGCCTCAAGGCCCATGGCGCCCGACCCCGCAAAAAGATCGAGCGCCTCAAGCCCCTCAAGACTGCCGAGGAGATGGTTGAGCCAATCGAACACCGTTTCGCGAACACGCTCGGGCGTCGGCCGAAGCCCCGCGCGCGAAGCAACCGCCAGCGGGCTGCGCCGCCACTTACCACCCACGATTCTGACGACACCGCTTCCCGCCCTTGACGAACGACAGGTTGCTAAACTTGAAGGATTCGAGCGGCTGCGCTCTCCCATTGCTCTGCTGCGACCGGACATTACGAAAAAAGACTTCTAACTGCTCTCTGTATGAAATTCGGATCTTCTTCTGAAGGGTGGCTCTCCCGCCTCAAGAACGGCCTTGCACGCACACGCGTCAACATCGTCGGCCTCTTTTCCGGCGGCGTTGTCGACGAAGACTTCCTTGAAGAACTGGAATATGCGCTCATCAGCGCCGACGTCGGCGTTGAAACCACGTCCCGTATCCTACAACGCCTTCGCGACGACATTAAGCTCAAGGGCCTCAAGACGCAGGAAGAAGTCCGCGTCTCGTTGCGCGACGCGCTCGCCGAAATTCTGAAGCCCGCCGAAGTCGCACTTGACGTCGAAACCTCAAAACCCTTCGTCATCATGATGACGGGTGTTAACGGCGCAGGCAAAACGACAACAATCGGCAAACTGGCCAAATTCCTTGCCGAGGAAGGTAAGTCCGTCATTCTCGCAGCAGGCGACACGTTCCGCGCCGCCGCGCGCGAGCAGCTCGCCGTCTGGGGCGAGCGCAACCGTATCGAAGTGATTTCGCAGACGGGCGGCGACCCCGCCGCCGTTGTTTTTGATGCGGTGAGCGCCGCCAAAGCCCGCGGCATTGACGTTGTCATCTGTGACACGGCCGGACGCCTGCCTACGCAGGCGAACCTCATGGAAGAGCTTCGCCGCATCCACCGTTCGCAAAATAAGGCGCTCGAAGGTGCTCCGCACGAGGTGCTCCTTGTGCTCGATGGCACGAACGGCCAAAACGCGCTCGCGCAGGTAAAGGCCTTTGACGCGGCCGTCAAGGTCACGGGGCTTATCATCACGAAGCTCGACGGCACGGCCAAGGGCGGCGTACTGGCGGCCATTTGCGCCATGCGCGCCGAAGCACCGCTACCGATCTATTTCATCGGCGTGGGCGAACAGCTCGCAGACCTACAGCGCTTCCGCGCCGTTCCGTTTGCCAACGCACTCGTCGGACTCGACCCGGACTATCCGGAAACCGCATCGTCGAACTGATACCTAACCAACTGGGCAACCAGGTTCCCCTTTCGTAGAGATGCTCAAATGCTTTTAGGTGCCGTTGATTTGGGAAGCAACAGCTTCCGCGTGGAAATCGGTCAAGTGCATGGCGACCGCATTACGACGCAAAGCTACTGGAAAGAAACCATTCGCCTCGCAGGCGGTTTTGACGAAGCTGGTGCGCTCACACCCGAAGCACAGGCAAGAGCACTCGGCGCGCTTTCTCGCTTTCGCGAACGATTGGGTAACCTGCCGCCCGAACGTGTGCGTGCCGTCGGCACACAGGCAATGCGTGCTGCTACCAATTCGGCAGAATTTCTGAAGAAAGCCGAAGCTGCGCTCGGCTACAAAATCGACATCCTGAGCGGCCATGAAGAAGCCCGCCTCGTTTTCAAGGGTTGCGCACGCACGCTGCCGCCCTCCGAGAAGCGACGCCTTATCGTCGATATCGGGGGCGCGAGCACCGAACTCATCATCGGCGAAGGTCTTGAAGCCGAGCGGTGTGAAAGCTTCCGAATCGGTTGCGTCAACACGTCGATTCGCTTTTTCCAGGACGGGCGCATCACCGCCAAATCGATCGAACGCGCCGTCCTTGCCTGCCAGGCAGAGCTCGAAGAGAGCATCACCCGCTTTGGCGCCGGCAACTACGAAGAAGCCTTCGGTTCGGCGGGCACCTTCGGCGCCATGTCCGATATCGCCCGCGCCTCAGGCTGGAGCGACGGAACGGTAACGCTCGAGCATCTCGAACGAATTCGCAAGCAGCTTCTCGAAGCCAAAGACGTCAAGAACATCCGTTTCGATGGCCTCAAGGAAGACCGCAAAGAGGTGATTGCTGGCGGACTGGCCGTGCTGCTCGCCGTCTACAAAACGCTCGGCATCGAAACGATGCGACCGGCCTCGGGCGCGCTTCGCGTCGGGCTCCTTTACGACCTGCTCGGGCGCGTGAGCGACAAAGACACGCGCGACATCACAGTCGAAAGCATGATGAGCGCCGCTCAGATCGACCGTGAACAGGCCGTCCGTGTCGCCGACATCACCGAGAAGCTCTACACCGCGCTTCGCCCGAGTGCTTCGCCCGACGACCTCAAGTACGTCCGCTGGGGCGCGCTCCTGCACGAAGTCGGGATGAATATTTCCTCGTCGCGCTACCACCGGCACAGCTGGTACGTTGTAAGCAATGCCGACATGCCGGGCTTCGGTCGCCAAGATCAAGACATCATGGCGACCTTCGTGCTTTCACAACGCGGCAACCTCAAGAAGATCGAAGACGCGCTCGACACGATCATCACGTGCGAAGCGGCGTTCGCCCTGCGGCTTGCCGTGATCTTCGCGCATGCCCGACGTCCGGTAGAACTGCCCGTCATGACCTTCATCCGCAAGGGACCGCGCGAACTTGTCGTGAAGCTCGACGGTGTCTGGCTTAACGCACACCCGCTCACCGACGTACTGCTCAAGGACGAATCCGCCGCTTGGGCCAAGATCGGCCGACAGGTGACCTTCGAGCGCTTCTGAGAGCCTCACCAGTCATGGCAGAACCGCTTCTTGAGCTGCGCGCGGTAAACGTCGTCTACGCAAACGGGTTCCCCGCGCTCAATCGACTCTCGCTTCGAGTGAGCCGCGGCGAGTTCGTGCTCCTGCACGGCGCAACTGGGTGTGGCAAGAGCACCGTGCTACGCCTGCTCGCCGGCCTTGTGCGCCCGAGCGCGGGGGAAGTCATCGTAGCCGGCGACCGAGTCGACCTCTTCAACGCTATGCAGCGCCGCTGGCTTCGCCGCTCGATGGGGCTCATGATGCAGGAAAGCCGACTTTTAGATGATCGCAGCGTTCACGAAAACGTCATGCTGCCGGCGCTCGCAGCCGAGGAAAGCTTCTCGGAAGCTCGGCGTCGTGCACTTTTGGCGCTCGAAAAGTGCGGCATTGGCGACCTCGCGACGCTCTCGCCCGCAGCGCTCTCCGCTGGACAGCGTCAGCTCGTACTTTTGGCGCGTGCAGTCGTCAATCGCCCCGTCGTCATTCTTGCCGACGAACCCGTCGCGCACCTTGACCAGGAAAATGCCCGCACGCTCCTGGAGCTGCTCGCCGCATTCGTCCGTGCCGGCGTCACCGTCGTTGCTGCAAGCCACGAACACATTGCTCCCGTACGCGTTCCCTTCCGTGAAGTGCTTCTCACGACGCAGAGCGCGCAGGAGGCCTCATGAGCTTTATGTCGTCCCGCCAATGGGCGCTTCGTGAAACCGTACGCGGCATCGCAAGCAACGTCGGACTCTTTTCGTTCTCGACGCTGCTCTCCGCACTCGCGCTCTCTATTCCGCTCTTTATCGCATGCGTGGGCTACGGCCTCTCCGAACCCCTTAGAACGCTGCCGACTTCGGTCGAAATCACGGTCTTTACCGCAGCCGACGCCAAAGTCGAGACATTGGAAAAGAGTATTGCCTCCGTCGAGCGCGTCATCCGAACGGAGATCGTCAGCAGAGAGGAAGCCTTCCAAGCGCTCAATGAGAGTCTGGGTGCACGGCAACAAAAAAATGCCGCCAATCCGTTGCCCGATATCGTCATCGCAACGCTTGCGCAGGATGTGAGCGCAGCACAGACAGCAGCGGCAGCCAAAGCGATCGAAGGAATCAAGGGCGTCGACTTCGTCGCCTACGAAGCGGGTTGGCACGAAAAGTTTCGGTCTGTTACAGACGCTGCCGTCATCGGCCTCGCGTGCCTTGGACTCGTGGTGTTCACGCTCGTTATTCTCGTGCTCGCCGCAGCGATCCGCATGATGACGCTTTCGGCAAAGTCGGAGATGCTCGCGCTTCACCTTTTCGGGGCATCGCCCGCCTTCGCCATCCGCCCCTACGCCTGGCGCGGCGCCGTCCTCATGACGGCCTCAGCCTTCGTTGCACTCGGCCTTACGCAAGCCGGAATCCTTATTTTCGGACACGCAGTTTCGCAAGCGGCCGCTCTTTACGAAACAAGCATCGTGCTGCAGCTGCCCGCCCTCAAGTGGTGCGCCCTCTTCGTACTTGGCTCGGCCTTCTGCGGCGCCATTGTGGCCGCCCTCGCCGCGGGCGACTCCTGGCGAAAGATTCGCTGACCATTTTCACGCTTTGTTTCCCGGGTACAGTCCGAGCGGCGCAAACTCGACGTGCTATCGTTAGCTGATGCGCGAGCTCGTTTGCTCGTGTTTTTCGTTTGACGCTGTTGCCGCTTTCTCTTTTCTTCCCGTCATGTCCGAACCGCAAACCACCCTTGTCGAACCCGTGCCCGAAGGCCGTGCGCATGTTGCACGTAAGCCGAGCGGCGCATTCGACGCCGTTGCGGATGACGTGATCGATTACGAACCGACGCAGTCTTCCGAAACCGCAGCCACTAAGCAGAAGCGTGCCGCCACCGGGCGAGCGCTTGTGCCAGCAAAGAGCAGCGCAGGCGCCATTGTTCCCTACGAAGCGAGAAAGGTGCCTGCGCTCGTCGGGCAGCTTGGCGACCTTGAGGCCTACATGCGCGCGGCCGAACGCGCGCCGCTTCTGAGCGCCGAAGAGGAACGATCGCTCGCGCAGAGTCTGCGAGACAACGACGATGTTGAAGCCGCACAAAAGCTCGTTTTGAGTCACCTGCGGCTCGTCATCTCGATTGCGCGAGGATTCCTCGGCTACGGACTGCCCTACGCCGACCTGATTCAAGAAGGCAACATCGGGCTCATGAAGGCCATTCGCCACTACGACCCGGATCGCGGCGCACGCCTCATGACGTTTGCGCAGCACTGGATTCGCTCCGAAATTCAGGAATACATCATCCGAAACTGGCGCATCGTGAAGCTCGCGACAACGAAGAACCAGAGAAAGCTCTTCTTTAATCTCCGTCAGCTCAAAAACGACTCGCAGGCGGCGCTCACGAATCAGCAGGCCGAGGAAATAGCCGCTACGCTCGACGTCAAGCCTAAGGAAGTGCTCGAAATGGAAGAGCGCATCTACGGACAGGAAACAAGCTTGGACGGCCCGAGCGATGCGGATGACGACGACGGATTCGCCCCGTCGGACTGGCTCTCGCGCGAAGACGACGAGCCCGAGGCAATGCTCGAAAAGGAAAGTCGCATGCGTCTTGAGCAAGAAGGACTGCACAAAGCGCTCAAGACGCTCGACGAACGAAGTCGTCGAGTCATTGAGGCGCGCTACCTCTTCCAAGATGCGGGCGGCACAGGCAAAGCCGCCACACTGCAATCGCTCGCCAAAGAACTCGGCGTTTCTGCAGAACGCGTCAGACAAATTGAAAAGGCTGCGATCGTCAAGCTCCGTCAAGCGCTCGTCGGTGAAGAAATGTTCTAGCCGCAGCACAACGTGTGCGCGCATCGACCTCTTGGGCAGTGTGCCTTGGCGGGCCGTCGATTTTCAAGGATTCGCCTTTTAAATCCGCTTCTCAAAAAATATCAATCCCCAGCATGTTTCACGTAGTTCTTGTTCGTCCGGAGATCCCGCCCAATACGGGCAATGTCATTCGCCTCTGCGCCAATACGGGATGCGAGCTTCATCTGGTCAAGCCGCTCGGCTTCTCGCTCGAAGACAAGCATATGAAGCGTGCAGGACTCGACTACCACGAGTACGTCTCGGTCAAAGTTCACGATTCGTTCGAGGCATTTCTGCAGAACGCAACGCCCGATCCCGAGCGCCTCTTTGCCATGACGACAAAGGGGAGTACCCCCTTTGCACGCGTGCAGTTCAAACCGGGCGACTGGTTTGTCTTCGGCTCGGAAAGCGCGGGACTGCCCGAGGAAATCCGCGAACGTTTCCCCTCTTCGCGGCGCATCCGTCTGCCGATGCGCCCGAACAACCGCTCGCTTAATCTTTCAAATACCGTTGCCGTCACGGTCTTTGAAGCGTGGCGGCAAAACGACTACGAAGGCGGTATTTGACACCGGCCACCGGCGCTCAAAGTTCTTTGTCGATCTTGTGTTCGATCGCGTAAATCGCGGCCTGCACGCGCGAGGAAAGGTTGAGCTTGCGCAGAATGCTCTGCACGTGCACCTTGACGGTCGACTCGGCAAGATCAAGTGCGCGTGCAATTTCCTTGTTGGAAACACCGCGCGCAAGCCAAGCGAGCGTCTGGCGTTCGCGGCGCGTCAAAACGGACGGATCCTGACCGCCGGCCGGACGCGTCTTACCCGCATCGGGATCGGCTAGTCGGCTCACAAACTTCGTCATCATCTGCGGAGAAATCACGCTGTCGCCGTTATAGGCAGAGCGAATGGAACGCAGGAGAAAGTCCTGATCGATCTTCTTGAGGAGATAACCTCGGGCACCAAGCTTGAGGCATTCGCTGAGCGTTTCGCAGTCTTCGCTCACAGTGAGCATCAGTACGGCAAGATCCGGATGCGTTTCGCGAATCTGAGCGAGCGCTTCATGACCGTTCATGCTCGGCATGTCCACATCGAGCAGTACCACGTCGGCCTCGACCTGTTCAACGAGCTTGACGCCCTCAAGGCCGTCGCTCGCTTCGCCGACGACTTCAAAGTCGGGCTGCCGCTGCAGGAGCGCCTTGACGCCGCTGCGAAAGAGAGTGTGATCGTCGATAAGAAGAATTCGAATCATGGCACTGCGCCCAAATAAAAACAGCCGATAGGATCGCCTTCACGAACTTGCTAGACATCGTTCGTGTGAAACCGAATTGACCGATTGTAGCAAGTGTTTTTCACACCGATCTTGCGTGAAAAACCGGCAACAAAAAACGCCGACCCGCGAGGCATCGGCGTCTTGCTTCAATGTGCGGCCGCGTCCTTCACAGGCGCGGCGCTCATCGGAATCAGTTCTGCTGATTGGCAGCCGCCTGCTGCTGGGCCTCGGCCTGCGCCTGAGCAAGGCGCTGCTGGTAGAGGATTTCGAAATTGACTTCAGGCAGATGAACCGGCGGAACATTGGCGCGCGTCATCAGGTCGGCGATGTTAGCGCGCAGGTACGGATAGACGATCGACGGGCAGAGCACATTCGTGACATGCTGCAGCGGCTCAGCCGGAATGCCGCGAACGGCGAAAATGCCGGACTGCTTGCATTCGACGAGGATGATGGCCTTTTCGCCGGCCTTGACCGTCACGGTGCCGCGCACGGTAACGTCAATGAGATCTGCCTGGATAGCGCGCTGGCTCACCTCGAACTGGATGTCGACCTGCGGCGCTTCCTGCTGCGGCTGCATGAGGATCTCAGGAGCGTGCGGCATTTCGAGTGATGCATCCTTCAGATAGCAGCGCTGCATCTGGAAGACAGGCGCTTCCTGCTGTTCGGGAGCCTGCTGCGGATCGGTAGAACCGGACGTCTGAATGTTTTCGTTTTCGGCCATTTTTACACCTTGGTGGTTGCTGCGGCGTACAGTGCCTGGCGCTCGTTCTGCCGCAAGACTGGTAATGCTTCGACCGCCGGCAATCCGCAAAGCGCGGAGCCGCCGCCGAATCGTTCCTTCTTATATGGGGATGCTTAGAGCGGATTCAAGTCCGAGCATCGTTCGCTCAGCTCGAAAGCGGCATTTTGTCACGCTGCCAGCCGAGCAGACCGCTTTCAAGGACGTACACCTCCTTGAAGCCGACGCCGCGCAGCAGACGCGAAACGGTTCTCGAGAGAACGCCCGTCTGGTCCACGAGGACGATGGGGCGCTCCTTGGAGAGTTCGGCAAGACGGCCCTGGATTTCGTCGGCCGGCATATTGACGGCGCGGGCAATGTGCCCCTTGCGGAAGTCCTTGTTCGCACGCACGTCGACGACGAGAGCATTCTGCTTATTGATGAGCTGAACGGCCGTCTGCGAATCCACCTGCGGCCCGAAACGGCGTGCCGTAATGTACGGCATCAGCAGGCCTGCAGCAGCGATGATGATGATCAAGAGCAGAGCGATATTGTTGGCGAGAAACTGCATGATGGAAAACGGTTGGCAAACCCCGCGGCGCGTGTTGTACGAAAATGGTTGTTTCGCACCGTCTATGCCGCCGGCAAAGTCTGCGAAAATTCGAAATAGCTTTTGATTATAAAAGTTCGGCGCCTCGGCCACCCACGCGGGCAAACGCGCTCGCTCGGTTTCCCGATGCGCATCGTGCCACGACCACTTCATCGTGATGAATATCCGCCTCCTTTTCGCTCTCTGCATGCTGCTGGGCGCCTTTGCCCAGCCGGCAAGCGTTGCTGCGGCTGCGAGTACGCTCAAATCCGAGCAGACCGCCCAGCAGAAAGCCAAGGTCGAAGGCGAACGTGCCGATGTTGAAAAACGCCTTTCCGATCTGCAGAAAAAACTTGAGGAGCAAACCCAGCAGACCGAGGAGGCCTCAGCTGCTCTCAAAAAGGCCGATCAAGCGATTTCAAACGCCAACCGTCGTCTTTCTTCGCTCAAAAAGGAACGCGTCACGGTCGAAGACCGCCTTGAAAAACTGCAGAAGGAGAGTCGCAGCGTCGGTTCAAACCTTTCGTCGGCGCAGCGAATCATTGAGCAGATTGCGCGTGCCCAGTACCTCAACATGCGTCAGCCGAGCTGGCAATCATTCCTTGACGGCGAAAATCCGAATGCGCGTACGCGAACGGCAGCGCAGCTCAAGTACCTTGCGCATGCGCAGGCCCGAGCCATCTCAAGTCTCGCAGCCGAACAAAGCCGCATCGAAGATGTCGCCAGAGAAACGCAAGCCCGCCGCTCGGAACTGCGCCGCATCTCGCTTGAAGAGGAACAAAGTCGCAAGGAGCTTCTCGAAGAGAAACGAGACCGCCAGCAGGCCGTCAGCAGGCTCAATCGTGAAATCGCTTCACAGCAGGCCGCTATAGAAAAGCTCAAGAAGGACCAGGCGCGGCTCGGCAACCTCGTGGCGCTCATCGACAAAAAGCTAGCCGCCGAGCGTGCTGCCGAAGAAGCCGCGCAGAAGCGCCGCGAAGCCGAAGCGGCGAGAAAAGCAGCGAGCTCGCGCACGCAGCAAAAGCCCATCCCGCTCATGAAGGGGGGCAACTTTGCCAAGCTCAGAGGCAAGCTCACGCGCCCTGTCTCAGGAAAAATCGCCGCCAACTACGGCGCGAAACGGACGGGTTCGGCCAAGTGGCAGGGGATTCTCTTCCGCGCGCCTGCAGGCGCCGAAGTATCGGCCTGCGCATCAGGCACGGTTGTCTTTTCCGACTGGCTGCGCGGCTACGGCAATCTCATCATCATCGACCACGGCAACACCTACATGTCGGTCTACGCCAACAACGAGACGGTCTACAAGAATGTGGGCGATCGCGTTAAACAGGGTGAAACGATCAGCACAGTCGGCAATTCCGGCGGTGACGACACGCCGGGGCTTTATTTCGAGATCCGTTACAAGGGCAAGCCCGTCAACCCGACCCCGTGGTTGCGCAAATAGGCGACAATTGTTCTCCGCGGCGGCCGAGCACGAGTCCGACCCCTAAACGAACCACAAATTTTTCCAGCATTTCAGCCATGAAATCTTTTCGAGCGCTTTCGCTCGTCGGTGCGGGCGTCTGCCTCGGCGCCTTCGCGAGCATCGGCCTGCAGGCCTATGCGGCCAAGCAGGCCGCCGAAGAACTTCCGCTTCAGGAAATCCGGCAATTTACGAGCGTCTTCAATGCCGTAAAGGACTATTACGTCGACCCGATCACGGATAAGGAACTGCTGCAGTCGGCGGTCGAAGGCATGGTGAGCGGACTCGATCCGCACTCGAACTTCCTTGACCAGAAAGGCTTCGAGGACATGAACGAGTCGACGCACGGTGCTTTCGGCGGGCTCGGGCTCGAGGTCACGAAAGACCCTGCCGGCGTGCGCGTTATCTCTCCGATCGACGATACGCCTGCCGCGCGAGCAGGCGTTCGCGCGGGCGACATCATCACGAAGATCGACGGTGAGGCTGCCGCCGACCTGACACTTGAGGATGCCGTGAAGCTCATGCGCGGTGAACCGAAGACGAAGGTGAAGCTCGAAGTCGCCCGCAAAGGTGTCATGAAACCGCTGCACTTCGAACTTGAACGCGCCATGATCAAGACGCAGTCCGTCAAGATGCAAAAGCTCATAGACGGCATCGGCTACATCCGTATCACGCAGTTCCAGGAACGAACGGCAGAGGACCTTGCCAAGCACCTCAACGACCTCGAAAAAGCGGGCAACCTCAAGGGGCTCGTGCTCGACCTGCGCAATGACCCGGGCGGTCTGTTGCAGGCTGCGATCGGTGTCTCGGCGGCGTTCCTGCCGAAGAATGCCGACATCGTCTCGACGAAGGGTCGTGCGCCGCAGTCCGACTATGTCTTTAAGGCGATCGAGTCGGACTACCGTGCCGGCAACGCCGTTCGTGCGCTCGAAGAGCTCACCGCAAAGGCCAAAACTGTGCCGATTGTCGTACTCATCAACTCGTCTTCAGCTTCGGCCTCGGAAATCGTCGCCGGTGCGCTGCAGGACCACAAGCGCGCGACGCTCATGGGCGACCGATCCTTCGGCAAGGGATCCGTGCAAACGATTCTGCCGATGACCTTCGGCGAAAAGACGGTCGGCATCAAGCTCACGACGGCGCGCTACTTCACGCCGTCGGGCCGCTCGATTCAGGCGCGCGGCATCGAACCCGACATTTATGTCGACGACACGCCCAAGGGCAACTATCCCTCCTTCCAGATTCGCGAGGCCGACCTTGCGCATCATCTCGTCAACGAGGACGACAAAAAGAAGGTCGACGGCAAAAAGGCCGCCAAGGACGACCTGCCCTACGACGACAACGATGCGGCCGAAGCGCCCGATTATCAGTACATGTTCGGCGACGAAAAAGACTGGCAGCTTCAGCAGGCAGTCAACCACCTGCAGGGCAAACCTGTTGTCGAATCGAAGTACCGCGGCAAGCCCATCTCGGTCGTCAAGAAGCTGAAGGCTGAAGAAAAGGCGCAGAAGAAGGCCGATGAAGCCAAGGCGAAGAGCAAAGCCCAATCTGAGGACAAATCCGCCGATGCCGTTCAAAAAGACGCCGAGAAAAAATAACCGCTAGTACCTTATCGGAGAGACAACGAGATGCTGACGGAATCGCTTCGCTCGCGGCTTATTCGCCAAATCGGCCTCGCGGAAATGGGCCCGCAGCGGCAGGCCGCCATAGCCGAAACACGCTTTCTCGTGATCGGCGCGGGCGGTATCGGCTCGCCCGCCCTCATGTATTTGGCCGCTTCGGGCGCCGTGAACATCACGGTCGCGGACAACGACGAAGTGAGCATCTCCAACCTCTCACGGCAGCTCATTCACTCGGCCGACGACATCGGCGTCAACAAGGCTGAAAATGCCGTTCACGCCTTGCGCCGCTTCAACCCGGAGGTTCGCGTCGTGCCCGTGGCTGCCCGCATGAGCGACGAGCTCACTCTCAAAACGCTCATGAATGATGCGGATGTCGTCCTTGACTGCACGGATAACCTGGCCTCACGCCAACTGATCAGTCGGTGCGCGCTCGAACTCGGTAAACCGCTCGTTTTCGGCGCTGCGCTACGCTTCAGCGGTCAAGTGGCGGTCTTCGACTTTCGCTCGCCCGACTCGCCCTGCTACCGTTGCCTCTTTGAAGAGGACGCCCCCGAAAACGACCAGAAGGCGCTCGACTACGGTGTTTTCACGCCGATCACAGGTGTCGTCGGGTTGTTGCAGGCTTCTGAAGCACTCAAAATTGCGGCCGGCATCGGTTCGCCGCTTGTCGGCCGCCTTCTGATGATCGATCTACTCTCGGCGGATTTTCAAACCGTGCGCTTTAAAAAGCGCCGCGGCTGTCCCGTCTGCGGCAAACGCGCGCACGGCTGAAAACAACGCTCGAGCTCGCGAATGTGAACGACAGACGCATCGACGTAGAGCGGATCAATGCGATGCGAAAGCTTGCCGTTTCGGCGACGGTAGCCCGTACACCAAACAGTCTTGAGCCCCACACCTTTGGCGCATTTCAAATTCGCGAGCGTATCGTCAACAAGCACCGCTTCGTTCGGACGCACGCAAAAGCGCGTGCATACCGCGCGCAGCATGGCTGCGTTGGGCTTCGGACGCCACTCACCAAACAGACGCATGTCGCTGCTCGTGATGACTTCGTCAAAGTAGTCGCTCATACCGAGGCCGGCAAGTACCGCATCCGCGTAGTTGCGCGGACCGTTCGTGAGAACGACCTTGCGCCCGGGCAGCCCCTTCAAATCCGCTTTCGGATCACCTTCGACATGGATGAAGGGCAGAAAATCGAAGTCGTGCGTCGCAGATAGGAACTCTCGCGGATCAACACGGTGGCGCTTCCACATACCGAGAAAGGTCGACCCGTACTGCGCCCAATAGGCAGTGCGCAAGCGTCCGGCCGCCTCCCAGTCGAGTCCGAGCCGCTTTGAGATGAAGTCGTTCATGCGCAGATGGATCGCGTGGAGCATACCGCCCGACGCTTCAAAGAGCGTGTCGTCAAGGTCGATGAACCAAAGCTTCGGTACCGCACCCGCCTTACCGACACACCGCTTAGCACCCTTCAAGCGGTCTTGAATCGAAGTCGCTGAATTCACTTGAAATAGCCTCCGCACGTTCGCTGACAAAAAAACACGGCCGCACGCCCGCTATAAGAGGCGCAACAGCCGTGTTCGTCTTGCTACCGATCGCAGTGCTCGATCAGTCGCCGTACATTTTCTGCTTAAGCTCTCGGCGCTGCTGCGCTTCAAGCGAGAGCGTCGCCGTCGGGCGTGCCATCAAGCGAGCAACACCAATCGGATCGCCCGTCTCTTCGCAGTAACCGTAATCACCGTCGTCGATGCGCTTGATCGCCGCCTGAACCTTCTTGAGAAGCTTGCGCTCACGGTCGCGCGTACGCAGTTCAAGCGCGTGCTCCTCTTCAATCGTGGCACGGTCGGCCGGATCAGGCGCGACGGTCGTTTCACGAAGGTTAACGGTCGTCTGATCGGCATTGGCACGGAGTTCGGCCTCCATTTCGCTCAAACGATGACGGAAGAATTCGAGCTGACGATCATTCATGTAATCGTCATCGGACATCTGGAGAATTTCTTCCGCCGTAAGCAATTTTTTCGCGGCCATTGTCGTCATCCTTATACGCTGGCTGAGCTGTAGAGCCGATTGCATCACCTCGGTTTACCCCACAAGTCGGAGCATTTAAAGCGAATTCGCTGCAATCGGCGGAACAAAAAGCAAGGTGGCTTTATAGCGAATAATTGGCAATTCTGCCACATCAAACGATCGGTTTTGGGGCAAAGCGCCGATCAATCGCTTTTTGCTTCGCATGTCTTCATGCCGGCACGAATCGCTTCTTCGGGAAGGTTGCGGCCGATGAAAACAAGCTTCGAGTAGCGAGGCCTGTCACCCCAGGGACCAAGCACGTCCGAGACAGCGAGCATGTGTACCCCTTGGAACGCCACGCGGAAGTCCGAACCCTGAAGCCAAAGAACGCCCTTGTAGCGCAACAGATCCGGGCCGTAAACGCTCGTGAGTGACATGATGTAGCGCTCGAATTTCACCGGATCGAACGGACGCTCAGTCTCGTAAACGAACGTGTGAATGTCGTCGCTGTGGTGATGGTGGTGATGATCGTCATTGAAGAAGGCCGGATCCACGTCGAGCACGTCGTTCATGTTGAAGCCCGTAATGTCGAGGACTTCTGAAACGGGGCACTTGCCCATATCAACGCGACGAATCGGCGCACGCGCGTTCATCTGGCGCAGACGCGCCTCCATCGCAAGCGCCTCCTCTTCACTCACGAGGTCGCACTTCGAGAGCAGGATGCGGTCGGCAAAACCCACCTGTTCGCGAGCGGCAGCTTCCTTGTCGAGCGTTTCATGTCCGTACTTGGCGTCAACGACCGTCACGACGCCGTCGAGGCGGAAAAAGGGCGCCACGGCATCGTCCATGAAGAACGTCTGCGCGACGGGACCGGGGTTTGCAACACCCGAGGTCTCAAGCACGACATAGTCGAACTCGATCTCACCTCGATCGCGCTTGTGGCGCAAATCCGTCAAAACGCGCGACAGATCCCCGCGAATCGTGCAACACACGCAGCCGTTGTTCATGGAAACGATCTGCTCCTTGTTCGTGCTCACAATGAGATCGTTGTCGATGTTTTCCGGCCCGAATTCGTTCTCGATCACCGCGATTTTGTACTGATGGTTTTCAGACAAAATGCGGTTGAGCAGCGTCGTCTTCCCAGCACCGAGAAAGCCTGTGAGAATGGTCACCGGAATGTCCGGTTCCTGCGGTTCTTCTACTACCATCTTTCACACCTCAGCATTCGGCTTTAAAGCCGAAAGAAATGTCTCTTGAGAAGGGCTCGCCTTACGGACGAACGCAAAGATGCAGGCCCTTCAGATATTCGCCCTCGGGATACGTCATCAAAAGCGGGTGATCCTCGCCGCCGCCAAAGCGACCCACGGCCCACGCATTGACGCGAGCGTCTATCACGGCACCGGCGACGATCTTCTGGAAGAGGTCCACGTCGATCGCGCCCGAGCACGAAAACGTGAAGAGCTCGCCGCCCGGCGCAAGCAACCGCAGGCCGTTGAGATTGATGTCTTTATACGCTCTCGCGGCACGGTCGACATGATAGTGACTCGAAGCGAACTTGGGCGGATCGAGAATCACAAGATCGAAGTGCTCGCCCGCATCACGATAGCGGCGAAGTGCCTGGAAAACGTCGTCACAAACCCACTTGGTGCGCTCTTCAGCAAAGCCGTTGCGGCGAGCATTGCGTGCAGCCATGTTGAGCGCCTCCTGCGAAGAGTCGACCGAAACAACCTCGTCGGCGCCGCCCTTGAGAAGAGCAAGCGAGAAGCCGCCCGTGTAGCAGAAGCAATTGAGCGCTCGCATGCCGCGGCCGTGCTTGCGACGGAATGCCTCTGCAACCTTCTGTGCGGTCAGGCGGCTTTCACGCTGGTCGATATAAAAGCCCGTCTTGTGCCCGACACGCACATCGACGCCGTAAAGAACGCCGTCCTCGCTGATTTCGATTTCCTGGGGCGGCTCCTCGCCTCGCAACAGCCCCGTGCGAAGCTCAAGACCCTCGCGGCGGCGCGTAGCGGCGTCGGAACGATCGAAGACGCCTTTGGCGCCCGTAGCCTCGATCAGAGTATCAACGATGATTTCGCGATGCGCCTCAACGCCCGCAGACTGGAACTGCGTGACGAGATAGTCGCCGTACTGGTCGACGATCAGACCGGGCAGCTGATCGGCTTCACCGAAAACAAGGCGAATAGCATTCGTGCGTTCGCGAAGCGGCGCGCGGGCCGCTACTGCATCGGCAATTTTCTTGGCAAACCACGCCGCATCAACCGCCTCGTCCTCACGGTACGACCAGCAGCGCGCACGCAGCGTCGAGGTCGGAGAATAGGCCGCCCAGGCGAGGAAGCGCCCGTCGTGCGCGCGTACGGCCAGCGTCTCGCCGCTCGCGGGCTTACCTTCGACACGCTTGACCGCCGTGTCGTAAACCCAAGGATGACGACGAAGGAGCGACTTTTCCTTGTCCTTCTTCAAAATCAAGCTGTTCATGATTACTCTCTGCAAAAACGTTGAAATCGTTCTGTTCGGCCGCGGCGAATCACGCATCCGAAATCGGAAAGGCGCCCTCAAAAACCACGGACGCATTGCCCGAGAGCGTCACGCTTTCGAGCGTTGTTATGCTGCGGCAGAGCAATTCGCCGCCGCGCGCGTAAAAGGCCGTTTCCTCATCAAAACGCCCCTGAAGCCGCCCGGCAATGTACGCCGCACAGGTTCCAGTGCCGCAGGCGAGCGTTTCACCGGAGCCTCGCTCGTAAACGCGAATGCGTGCCCGTCGCTCGTCGAGTACCTCAACAAAGCCCACGTTGACGCCCTCGGAGAAGTGCCCGCAATTTTGCACGAACGGCCCCAGCTCGCCAACCGGTACGTCGTCAACACTGCCGTCAACGAAAATCACTGCGTGCGGATTACCGAGATTGACGACGCACAGCCACAGATACTCGCCCACATCCGAACGCCAGATACCGTACTGCATCATGCCGCCCACTCGCCTTCGAACGAGCCCTTCGGGGTCAAATGGGATATCGGCATAGTCGAGCTTTGCCGCCCCCATGTCCACCGTCATGCGTTCGCTATCGGACTCGGCGACAACGCTGATCACACCCTTCTTCACGCGTAGCCGAACAAGTGGACCGCGCGCATAGCCTTTGAGAATCGCAAAACGCGCGATGCAACGGGCGCCGTTGCCGCACTGTTCGATCTCTTCACCCGTGTTGTTGAAAATTCGATAGCGAAAATCCGCTTCATCGTCATCGGCTTCGACAGGCGCAAGAAGCAGCACCTGATCACAGCCGACGCCGAATTTTCGATCGGCTAAACGCCGAATGAAGGCTTCGTCAACGGGTGGCAGCCGCGTCATGCCATCGAGTACAACGAAATCGTTGCCGGCACCCTGCATTTTCGTAAAGGGCAAAAGATTCATTTTCGCTCGCCCCTCAATGCTCAGTAAACGCTCGGTTCGCCTTCAGGCCGTGTCTTGAAGCGCCGGTGCACCCAGAGATACTGGTCGGGGTGCTGACGGATGCGGGCCTCAAGCTCCTCGTTGAGGCGCTTCGTATCGGCTTCGGGATTGTTTGTCGGGAAATTTTCGAGAGGCGGCGTAATTTCGACTTCATATCCGTCCTCCGTCATCACGGCAAAGCTCCAGAGCACCTTTGCCCTCATGACCTTAGCCAGTCGCGACACCATCGGGATCGTCGCAGCCTGAACCCCGAAGAAAGGCACAAAAACAGAATTGCGCCGCCCGTGATCCATGTCGGGCAGATAGTAGAAAGGCAACCCCTCACGCATCGCACGCATCACGGGCCGCAGGTCGCTGCCGTTACTCTTCGGAATCAGAACGGGATTGGAAAAGCGGAGCCGCCCCTTGAGAAGCGCCTCGTCCCAAACCGGATTACTCTGACGCTGATAAAGCGAAACGCCGCGTACGTATGTGTTGAGCGCAATGCCCGCAGCGTCGAGTCCAGCGAAATGAGGCGATATGCAGATGGTCGGCCGCCCGTCCGGCGTCAGAAGATGTTCAAGCCCCTTGAAGCGTACGAGTGCCTGAACTTCCTCGCGCGTCCCCATCCAGAGCGTGCCGTGATCGATTGCCGCGCGGCCTAGGCGCACATAGACGCGCTTTGCGAGCGCTACACGCTCTTCCTCGGAGAGTTCAGGAAAGCAAAGCCGCAGATTCGTGAGAATGACGTGACGTCGCTTCGGGACCGCTCGCCAAAGAACAAATGCGGCAAATCTGGCGAGCCGCCAGCGCATCGGCATGGACACGCCGTGAAGGCGCTTCACGAGCGCCACCCACAGGCGGGCGAAAAAATTGTTCATAAAAGAGCCCTTCTTATTTCTGCTCGACGGCCTCTGCCGGCCGCGCGATGCCTCTTGGACACTTGTAGCGGTTGTAGCTCCAGGCATACTGCGCAGGCATGCGGCGAATGATGCTTTCGATGTGGCGATTCATCGCCTCCACGTCAACGAGGACGTCGCCTGTAAGCGGCACATCCCACTCTTCAGCATCAAGCGTCCAGCCGTGTGACTCGCGCGTACCCCAAGCAAAAATACGAATCGCATCAAACTGCTTGGCCACCTTGACGGGCAACGTGATCGTATAGGCAGCACGGCCGAAAAAAGTCGCCCAAACACCGTCGCCGTGCCGCGAGGGAACCTGATCGGGAAGTGCGCCGAATGTGTGTCCAGCGCGCAGATTACGGATGACACGTTTGACGCCGTTGAGATTCGTCGGTACAGCCTCAATGCCAGGCGCCTGACGGGCTTCACCCACGAGTTTGCGCAGCACACTCTTCTTGGGCGGCTTGTAAAGAATCGTAATGTTTCGACCGGTTTCGCGGAAAAAGTTTCCCGCCAGCCAGACGGGCAACACCTCAAAGCACCCGATATGCGGCGTCATGAAGACAATCGGGCGACCGCTTCGCATCGCATCACCGATCAGCTTGCTCGCACGTTCGGTCGCGTGCACTTCTTTAAGTACGTCTTCGACCGGGCGGTACCACACCCAAATGCTTTCCATCGCCTGACGCCCGGCATTGCGTCCGACTCGGCTGAAAAGGCGCCGATCCTCGTAGCCCGCGGCGCGCAGATTCGCGCGGGTTCGGCGCCGATAAGTCGGCGAAAGCCAAAACGCACACTCGCCGATCGCCGCGCCGACAACTTGTAAAAACCGCAGTGGCAGCTTTGCCAACAGCCGCATCACCCAATGCATGCAGGAGCCCTCTGTCAGTGCCCGAAGAATTTCAGTAGAGGGTGGTTATTTTAAGAAACTTCGCCCTGCATTTCGGGCCTTGATTTTTAACGTTTTCTTTTCGGAGCCGTCGCCGTGCGTCGACACGCGTTTGCGTTTGCCCCCTTTTCGACTAGCAAGTCTTGTCGCCGCGCAGTATGATGCGCGGATCGCCGAGTTAAGAAGACAACTTGCGGGGCGAACGAAATACCGCTAAAGCGTCTGTCGCACGGAACCATTTGAGCCACTGCGTTAGGCGCTGCCTTTCAACTTTCCTATTACGGAGCATTGGCGAAATGGCCAGCGAATATCTTTTTACCTCGGAATCTGTCAGTGAAGGCCACCCGGACAAAGTGGCTGACCAGATTTCCGATGCCGTCCTTGATGCCTGCGTTGAGCAGGATCCCCTGAGCCGCGTTGCCGCGGAAACCCTTTGCACGACCGGCCTCGTTGTCATGGCCGGCGAGATCACGACGAACGCCACGGTCGACTACATCGACCTCGCTCGCAACGTTCTCAAGCGCATCGGCTACGACAACACCGAATATGGCATCGACCACAAAGGCTGTGCCGTACTCGTGGGCTACGACAAGCAGTCGCAGGACATCAAGCAGGGCGTGGACAAGGCTGCAGATGACGAACTCAACCTCGGCGCCGGTGACCAGGGCCTCATGTTCGGCTTTGCCTGCACGGAAACGCCGACGCTCATGCCCGCACCGATTTACTACGCGCATCAGCTCATGCAGCGCCAGGCACTCGTGCGCAAGAACGGCACGCTGCCCTTCCTGCGTCCGGACGCCAAGAGTCAGGTGACGCTGCGCTATCGCGACGGCGTGCCCGTTGCCGCCGATACGATTGTCATCTCCTCGCAGCACTCGCCCGACATGTCCCTCGGCACCCAGATGAAGCCCGAGTTCATTGAAGCGATCGTCGAGGAAATCATCCGACCGGTCATGCCGGCCGAATGGCTCAAGGACACGAAGTTCCTCATCAACCCGACCGGCCGCTTTGTTGTCGGCGGGCCGCAGGGAGACTGCGGTCTCACCGGCCGCAAGATCATTGTCGATACGTACGGCGGCTATTGCCCGCACGGCGGCGGCGCCTTCTCCGGCAAGGATCCGACCAAGGTCGACCGCTCGGCAGCTTATGCCTGCCGCTATGTGGCCAAGAACATCGTTGCCGCCGGTCTGGCTTCTTACTGCCTCGTGCAGGTTTCGTACGCGATCGGCGTTGCAGAACCGATGAACATCACGGTGTTCACACGTGGCACGGGCGTTGTGAGCGATGCCAAGCTCGCTGAGCTCGTTCGCGCCAACTTCGACCTGCGTCCCCGCGGCATCATCAAGATGCTCGATCTGCGCCGTCCGATCTATTCGAAGACGGCCGCCTACGGCCACTTCGGCCGCGAAGAGCCGGAATTCACCTGGGAAAAGACGGACAAGGCCGAAGCGCTTCGTGTCCAGGCCGGCTTCTGAGAGCCGCTGGAGCGCAAAGCCGTTGATTGCTTAACGATTGCCTGATTTGCCTTTGGCCGGTACGGCACGTGTGCCGTACCGGCTTTTTCGTTGGTATAGGTGCTGACGCGGCAAACCCGCCCTTTAGCGTCACGACGGGATTTCGAGTGCCGATACCCCTTGCCCTGCGATGTAATATCTTCTATTCGCCGCCCGCGAAGTCCTCTCTGCGGCGTCATTTGAGCGGCGTTCCATACACCTCATTCATTTCGTCTCGTAAGAAAGCATCGATCATGAAAAAACGCGTGCTCACCGGCATCAACACGACCGGTACCCTTCACATCGGCAATTATGTCGGTGCGATCCGCCCCGCCATTCAGGACAGCCGGAATCCGGACGTTGAAAGCTTCCTCTTCCTCGCCGACCTGCATGCGCTCATCAAGTGCCAGGATCCGGCACGCATCGAGCGCAGCCGCATGCAGATTGCGGCAACGTGGCTCGCCTGCGGACTCGATCCTGAGCGCGTCGTTTTCTACCGCCAAAGCGACATCCCGGAAATCCCGACGCTCAACTGGTTGCTTTCCTGCGTGATGTCGAAGGGCCTCCTGAACCGCGCCCACGCTTACAAAGCCAAGGTCGATGCCGCCGTCGCCGCAGGCCGCGACCCGGATGCGGACGTCTCGATGGGGCTTTTCTGCTACCCCGTGCTCATGGCAGCCGATATCCTGATGTTTAATGCCAACGAGGTGCCCGTCGGCCATGACCAAATTCAGCACCTTGAAATGGCACGCGAGGCCGCACAGCGTTTCAACAATCTCTATGCGCCTGCTGACAAACCCTTTTTTGTTTTGCCGCAGGCGACCGGTGGCAGTGATGTTGAAGTGCTCCCGGGGCTTGACGGCCGCAAGATGAGTAAGTCCTACAACAACGTGATTCCGCTCTTTGAGGGCGGCCGCAAAGCGCTCGACGAAGCGATCGCGCGCATCGTCACGGATTCGCGCCTGCCGGGAGAACCGAAGGATCCGGACAGCTCCTCGCTCGCCGTGCTCTATCAGGCTTTTGCAACCGCAGAAGAAACAGCCGCGTTCCGTCAAGAACTCTGCGACGGCCTCGGCTGGGGCGACGCCAAGAAGCGTTTGGCGGAAAAAATCGACGCTGAAATCGGCCCAATGCGCATGCGCTACGAAGAGCTCATGGCACATCCCGAAAAGCTCGAAGAAATCCTGCAGGCGGGTGCGAAGAAGGCACGTGCAATCGCGACACCCTTCCTCGCCGACCTCATGCACGCCGTGGGCCTGAAATCCTTTACGGCTGCTCCGGCTGCCGAAGGCAAAAAGAAGAAGGCGAAAAAGGCCGGCGCCGATACGCTCTTCAAGCAATATCGCGAAGCAGACGGACTCTTCTACTTCAAACTTGTCGCCGCCGGCAAGGAACTCCTCATCTCGAGCGGCTTCGAATCCGGGCGCGATGCCGGCCAGTGGATCGGTCGCATCAAGACCGAAGGGCTAGACGCTCTCGCTCAAGCACCTGTGACGAAGTGCACCGATGCGACTGATACTGAAATTAGTGAAGCCATTAATCGCCTTCAGGCTGAGTAAATATTAGCGAAAGCAAATACTTACTCACCTAAATCTGTAAAACCCTCGGGCGGCGGCCTATAATAGCCGCCGCTTTTGTCGGTACCCGCTCTGACTGCCGACATCCATACGTCCTCTGTCGAGGAGCGCTGCGACAATCGCCGATACCGCGATTGCCAGGCTCGGCAGTAGCGACCGACCACAGCGCGCAAAACCGTGCGCCTCGGTCATTCATTTCAAAACGGCGCTCTTTTTTCCTGACTTCCCAACTAGAGGACAAACAATGAACGCCAACGATTACGTTATTGCCGACCTCGACCTGGCTGACTGGGGCCGCAAGGAGATCCAGATCGCCGAAGTCGAAATGCCGGGCCTGATGGCCATCCGCAAGGAATATGCCGCCACGCAGCCGCTCAAGGGCGCGCGCATCTCGGGCTCCCTGCACATGACCATTCAAACGGCCGTCCTGATCGAGACGCTTACTGCTCTCGGCGCCGAGGTTCGCTGGGCGAGCTGCAACATTTTCTCAACGCAGGACCATGCTGCCGCGGCCATCGTTAAAGACGGTGTCTCCGTCTTTGCCAAGAAGGGCGAATCGCTCGAAGAGTATTGGTCCTACACGCACCGCATTTTCGAGTGGCCCGACGGCGGTTTCTCGAACATGATTCTTGACGACGGCGGCGATGCAACGTTGCTGTTGCACCTTGGTGCTCGCGCCGAAAACGACATCAGCGTGCTCGACAATCCGACGTCCGACGAAGAAAAGGCACTCTTTGCCGAAATTCGCAAGCACCTTGAAGCCGATCCCCACTGGTATTCGACGCGTCTCGCGCACATCAAGGGCATCACGGAAGAAACCACCACGGGCGTGCATCGTCTCTATCAGATGCATCAGCGTGGCGAACTCAAGGTTCCCGCCATTAACGTGAACGACTCGGTAACGAAGTCGAAGTTCGACAACCTTTACGGCTGCCGCGAGTCGCTCGTTGACGGCATCAAACGCGCCACCGACGTTATGGTCGCTGGTAAGGTTGCCGTCGTAGTCGGCTACGGTGACGTAGGTAAGGGCTGCGCACAGGCTCTGCGCGCGCTTTCGGCCCAGGTTTGGGTTGTCGAAATCGACCCGATCTGCGCGCTTCAGGCGGCGATGGAAGGTTACCGTGTCGTCACGATGGACTACGCCAAGGACAAGGCCGACATCTTCGTCACTGCGACGGGCAATGTCCGTGTCATCACGCACGAACACATGATCGCGATGAAAAACGAAGCAATCGTCTGCAACATCGGTCACTTCGACAGCGAAATCGACGTTGCCTCGATGCGCCAGTATCACTGGGAAAACATCAAGCCGCAGGTCGACCACATCACGCTGCCATCGGGCAACCGAATCACGCTCCTTGCCGAAGGGCGCCTTGTCAATCTCGGCTGCGCTACGGGTCATCCCTCCTACGTGATGAGTTCGTCGTTCGCCAACCAGACGCTCGCGCAGATTGAACTCTTCTGCCACCCCGAACGGTACCCGGTGGGTGTCTATATCCTGCCGAAGATCCTCGACGAAAAGGTTGCACGCCTGCAGCTCACGAACCTCAACGCTCAGCTCTCCGAGCTCACCGACGAGCAGGCAGCTTACATCGGCGTTCCGAAAGAAGGTCCCTACAAGTCGGAAAACTACCGCTACTAATCCGACCTTGAGGTGCTTGAAGCGCGCTTTCTCCAAAGAGCTTTCGCCTTCAGAAGCGTCGGATCCGGATTAAAAACGGCCGCTTGAGCATTCGCGCCAAGCGGCCGTTTCTTGTGGAATCATCAGGGTCAAAAGCCCCTTATCGGGATCTTTAATTAACGAAACAGCACCTTCGACTCCGTCAGAATGCAATCGAGCGGCTCATCCCAAGGCTCGAAGAGCGAGGGCGAAACAGTGCAGGCATCACATGCGACGCCGCAGAGAAAAGGTGCAGCCCCGTCAGCTTGACGAACACGTGCAATGTAGCGGTCGAAAAAACCACCGCCATTGCCGAGTCGATGACACGCATTTGAATATCCCACGCAGGGAATGATGAGCGCCGCAGGTTCAACGGCATGCCCCGTTGAGGAAATAATGCCTTTGGCATCGCGGCAGATGTTGCCATCAGCCTCTGGATCCCACTCTCTGTAACTCATCATGTCGTCAGCATCAATGAAGGGCAGTGCCAGCGTTCGGCCTTCGCCCAGATCAAGCCAATCGCAGAAAATCCCCCTCAGATCGGGTTCGCCCAAAAGCGGTGAATAGATCCCGACAATGCGCACCGCGTTGAGCGCTTCTGCGAGGCGCTTTTCGGCTTCGTTGACCGCGTTCCCTGAGAGGAGGCGCGCAAGTTTGCCGACAATTTTTTCTTCTGCATCGATCAATTCGGTGCTACGCAATGCACGCAAAGCTTTGCGGCGTTCGATTTTGGCTTCGGACATCTGTACCTGAGTCATTCTCAAAAAACTTCTCGGATGGCCCGTTATATTAACGGCTTGTATTCCTTGTATTTCCGCAGAAACGAGATGTCTTTAGCTTCCTCTTGGCGCCGAACGTGCGCGGCTTCGCTTTTGCTCGCGAGCCTTGCGCTTGCGCAGGCGGCGTACGCCGCCGATCCGCAGGCATCTCAGTCGACACAATCGGGGGAAAGCCCCCTCATACGGCCGATTCCCCACAGATTCGTCCCCGTCACCATTGCCGAGCGATTACAGTCGCTCAATACGGCCGACGGTGAAGTGCTCATCATTGAGGAATCCGCGGCCGCGGTCGACCCTGCCGAAGTCGTTCTGAGCGTCGACCGTGCTTTTGCCAGAGAACCGGTGCTGCTCGAGAGCGGTCTCACCGAAGCGGCTGCCGATGAGGCGACCGATGCCGCAGGGCGCGTCACAGCGGAACTTCTCAACGAACCGGTCGTTGATCCACTCGACGTAGCGCTTTACGCAGTTCCGCCCGAACCGCTTGACAATGTATTTCTTGACGCGCGGAAAGCTTACGTCCGTGGAGACCTCGCTCGACTCGAAAAACTCGCCCCCATTCTCTCGACGCATCTCCTCAAGGATTACATCGAGCTCTGGACACTAACGCTTCGTCTGAAAAAAGAACCCGATTCGCCCGAAGCAACGTTCGCGCTCGAACGCTTCATTGAACTGCATCCAGAAGACTATATCGGCGAACGTGCTGCGCTCGAATATCTGCAATTTGCCGCAGAGCGAATGAATGCGGAACGCTTCGACTTTTTCTTCAAGCGCCTCGCTTGGAACAAAACCGATCCCGAAATTGCCGCTTGGCACGCCATTTATACGCTTGGCACCCCCGACACCAAACCGAGTCTGGGAGCGCTCAACGATGCCAAAAGCCTTTATCGCGACGCTTCGGCACCACACTCGAAAGCCTATCGATCGCTCGGCGACGCCATCGTCGCACGAGACCGTTCCTGGGCGTGGCCGCGCGTTGTAATTCTCCTGCAGCACGGACGATGGAACGAAGTCAAGTATGCGCTGCGCGACGTCCCGCGCCCCGAGCTCCCTGCATCCCTTTCTCGGCTGCACGAAATCATCGATCGTCCGAATACTTGGATGCGCAGACAAAAAGACCTTTCGAAGCTGCCAGCTCGCTTAGCGGTCTTTGCGGCGCTTCGCATGAGCCACTCGTCACCCGAGCGCGCGGCTCGAATCGCCGAGAAGTGCCTTGACAAAAAGGCCGACGCCTTCTGGCGATCGCTCGTCTGGATGCGCATCGGTTACGAAGCCACGGTGAATCTCGACGACAGGGCCTTCGCCTGGTATCGGAAAGCCGGACGCGCCTTCACGCAACGCCCGCAGCTCGTCGTCAATGCCGAGCAGCTACAGGCTTGGCAGGCTCGAGCGGCCATGCGTGCAGGCAATTGGTATTCGCTCAACAAAATCATCGACGCGATGCCCGCATCGCTCCGCAATGAAGAGACTTGGATCTACTGGCGCGCACGAGCGCTTTCGGCACGCGGCCTCTCTGGCGAAGCCGCCAAAGAATTCGAGCGCATTGCGAACCGGCTCACGTTTTACGGTCGACTCGCGGCCGATGCCATCCGGCGCCCCTACCCTGTGGGGAAACCTCCGCTTGAACCGCCCCGCAGCGATGAAATCAATGCCTGGGGAAGCAATCCGAGCATTGCGCGCGCGCGTGCGTTTTACCGCATGCATCTCTATGTCGAAGGTCACAGAGAGTGGAATTGGGCAATGCGAGGATTGAAAGAGCGCGACTACATTGTTCTGGCCGCCTACGCCAAAGAGAATCTTCTCATTCACAGGATGATCAACACGAGCCAGCGCTCGGGCGAGAAAACTGTCGACATCGCTCAACGCTATCCCATGCCGCATTTTTCGCTCTTCTCGCACGTGTGCAGCACGCAAAAAATACCGCTGGCTTGGGTCTACGGTCTCATCCGACAGGAGTCCCGCTTCATTCCGACGGTAAGTTCCTCGGTCGGAGCGCAAGGCCTCATGCAGGTCATGCCTGCTACGGCGAAATGGCTTGCCAAAAAGCTCGGCATCACGGCTTACGACCGAGAACATCTGACCAGCTTGGAGATGAATCTGGTGCTCGGAACCGCATACCTCAATATTCTCTACTCGGACCTCAACTCGAGCTACGTGCTCGCGACCGCCGCCTATAATGCGGGCCCCGCACGAGCAAGAAGCTGGCGCGCTGCACTTGAAAAACCGATGGAAAGCGCGATTTTTATCGAAACCATCCCGTTTTTCGAAACGCGTACCTACGTGAAGAACGTGCTCGCGAACACGCTCACCTACAGTCTTCTTGACGGAGATCCGATCAAGAATTTCACGCAGTTCATCAGCACCGTTCAGCCGAGCAGCGCAACGAATCCCAACATTCCTTAACTACGCCTCTATGCAAACGTACATTGTCGGCGGCTTCGTTCGAGATTTGCTTCTAAGCGCCGAGGGCTCCGCCGCCCGCCCGAACGACCGCGACTGGGTGGTCGTCGGCGAAACTCCCGAAAGCATGATCCGCAGGGGCTTCAAACCCGTCGGAGAAGACTTCCCCGTTTTCCTGCATCCGAAAACGCACGAGGAGTATGCCCTCGCACGAACCGAGCGCAAAACGGCGCCTGGCTACCATGGTTTTGTGTTTCACGCAGCAGCGGACGTCACGCTCGAAGAAGACCTGAAGCGCCGGGATCTCACCGTCAACGCCATTGCCATGACCGAAAGCGGTGACTTCATCGACCCCTACGGCGGCATGCGCGACCTCAAAGCGCACGTACTACGACATGTAAGTGACGCGTTTGCAGAAGATCCTGTCCGCATTCTGCGGTTGGCTCGCTTTGCGGCAAGATTCCCGAGCTTTTCCGTTGCACCGGAGACGATGGCGCTGATGCGACAAATGGTCGAAAGCGGCGAAGCCGATGCGCTCGTACCCGAACGCGTGCTGGCTGAGCTCGCCAAGGGGCTTGCTTGTCCCGTCCCATCCCGCATGCTCGACGTACTTGAAGCCTGCGGTTTCTGGATGCGTCGCTACGCCGACATTCCGCTCGGCTCGGCGACTAGGCAAGCACTTCACCGTTGCATTCTCTCGGGACTTCCTGTCAGCATGCGGTTTGCTGCGCTCACGACGGAACTTGCCGACGAAAGGCACGTAAAAGCTTTTTTAACCTCGATCAGAGCCAGCGCCGACACCGTCTCCTTTGCCGAAACACTGAAACGCATTGAAGTACCGCTAAAGCGACTCGCTTCGGCCGAAGATGCCGTGGAAGTATTTCTCAAAGCCGACGCGCTGCGCCGACGCGATCGCATGATGCTGTTGCTCGAGTACGGAAGTCGAGTATTCCCCGAAACGCTCGGCTCGCAGGCAAAACAACTGCAGCGGCGCATTGAAGCGGCGCTTGAAGCGTGGTGCAGTGTCAATGCGGGCGCCGTCGCAAAAACGCAGACAAACCCGCGCGACATTGCATCGGCCGTACTGAATGCGCGATGCGATGCTGTTCGCGCCGCTTGGCAAGCGTCTGAAGGCAGTTAGAGAAGCTTCCCGACGAGCACGGCAGCCATGAAAAGCAGAATCGTGCTCATGAAAGGCAGTTCGATCTGTCGACCGAACACCTTGAAGCTGATGTCGCCGGGCAACCTGCCAAGCCCGAAGCGACGAAGCGTCGGAATGCAGGTAAGAATGACGATCAGAAAGATGAATGTAACTAAAGCCCATCGCATGATTTCGTCATTTTAAAGCGCCGCTTCACTCGCTCAAGTTTTCTTGTAATTCGTTTTTCCAAATAAATGTTCACCCGAAAGACCTGCATCCCCGATCCTATTTTTTTGCAGACGCACTGTCGACGCATTTTCTTCCGCAATCTCGCCCTATCCTGTTCCATCGGCGTCTACGACCATGAAAAGGCAAATCGGCAACAGCTGACGCTTGACTGCGACGTCTGGGCGCTCAAGCACCCTGTCGGTACCGACTCGCTCGAGGCTGTTCTCGATTACGACCGCATCGGCGCCATTCTGCGGCAGGCAGCTGTTGGGCACACGAATCTGCAGGAAACGCTGGTCGACCGTCTCATCAAACAGATCGCGGCGTTGCCCTCCGTTGTACTCGTCCGTTTGGCGAGCGCCAAACCCGACGCCTATCCCGACGCGGACGCGATCGGCATTGAGGAGTGGCGCGTCGGCGAATCCTTTTCCAAAACTTTCGAATCCGATGACTGATCACGTTATTCCCATTGTTCCCGCGCCGACCGAGACCGAAGCCGTCTTTCGCCGCGAAGGCGACCACTCGTCCGGCATGCTTCTCACCGACCGCAATAAACTCTCCGTCTCGCAGCGCAAGCTCGAGAAGCGCATCATTCGCCTCACCGCTCAAGCCATCACTGACTTCAACATGATTGAAGAGGGCGACAAGGTTATGGTGGCAATGAGCGGCGGCAAAGACAGTTATGTACTTCTTGATGCGCTCAAGACGCTTCGCGAGCGTGCTCCCATTCATTTCGACCTCATTGCAGTCAACGTCCATCAGCACATTCCGCAATTTCCCCTCGAATCGCTCAGAACGCATCTGGCCGCATCAGGGGTGCCTTATCACATCGAAGATCAGGACACCAACTCGATCATCGAACGTCTTATTCCGGAAGGCAAGAACGTCTGCTCGCTCTGCGCACGTTTGCGCCGCGGCATCCTCTACCGAGTTGCAGGCGAACTCGGCTGCACGAAGATCGCACTCGGTCACCATATGGACGACGTTGTGGGCACATTTCTCCTCAACCTCTTTTATGGCGGCCGTATGAAGGCTATGCCGCCCAAGCTGCGCAGCGATGACGGAAAAAACATCGTCATCCGGCCGCTCGTGTACGTTCGCGAACGAGAAACGGAAAAGATGGCCAAAATTCGCAGCTATCCCCTCGCGGCAAAGGGTATCTGCGGCGCCGGCGAAAATCTCAAGCGTCAAGAAATCAAAGCACTCATTCGCGACTGGGATCGTGAATTCCCCGGACGCGTCTATAACACGTTCATGAGCCTGCAGCGCGTCTCCGCATCTCATCTCATGGACAAGAGCCTCTACGACTTTGACGCTTTCGAACGAATCGCAATCACAGCGCAATAAATTCGACAGCTTTCTGAAGTGCCCGAAAATTGAGGACCCGCCGCCTCTATTTTCTTTTTTCGATACAATCGAATTCGCTTTCCTACTCCACCAGCACTTGGGAATTGCTTTTTTCTCCGAGTGTTCTTTTTCCTTATTTCGAGATGCGTACCCGTTCCCTTAAAGTCATTGATATGGCCGTCCACGACGTGGCAACCATCACCGCCGACAAGAACATTCAGGAATGCGCGGCCCAGATGCGTTCCGAGCACGTCGGCAGTCTCGTCGTCATCAATGACGAACGCAAGCCGATCGGCATGATCACGGACCGCGACATCGCTATTGAAGTCGTCGCCCTCAAGCGCAACCCCGAAGAGCTGCAAGTCAAAGATGTTATGACCGCTCCCGTCGTCACCGCCTCGCCGAATGAAGGTATGGTCACGGCGCTTGCCCGCATGCGTGAATTCGGCATCCGCCGCCTGCCGATCGTTGGCGAAGACGGCACGATTGTAGGCGTTATCTCTAACTCGAATCTGATTGAAGAGCTTTCCGAACTCTTGGGCGGGCTCGTTCGCAATATTCATTCGTCGAAGACGCGTGAGGTTACGCTCCGCTCGTAAGTCTTCGGCTATTTTTCGCAGAAGGGCCTCGGCAACAGTCGGGGCCTTTTTGCATCGCTCTCTGCACCGATGTGTTTCACGTGAAACATACATACTGTTCGTATGCAACAAACTTTTCTTCACGGTGTCCCACCAGCAGCGGTCAGCATGTTTCACGTGAAACACGCATTTGACAAATTCTTCGAGACTGCTGAATCACAAAGCATCTCAGATCACAACAACTCCTTCACGAAAAAAAAGACCGCGCCGAAACGCGGTCCTTTCTCTGTTTTGCAGCTTAGAAAGCTGTCGATTACTTTTTAAGCTTACGATCGCTCTTCTTACCTGTCGGCAGATAGCTGGGCACCTCGTCGCTCATTCCGTGATGGCCTATACCGAGACCGCCCAGACCGCCGCGATTTTCGGCGGTTTCGAACATGGCGCTCGCACGTCCCACGATGAGCGGATTAACGGGGCCGACGGCCTTGAGATCACGATGTGCGTACGGAATGGCGTGCAACACGTAGCGCATGGCGTTTAGGCGAGCACGCTTCTTGTCGTCGCTCTTGATGACGGTCCAGGGCGCCTCAGACGTATCCGTCGAGAAGAACATCGCCTCCTTGGCAGCAGTGTAGTTATCCCAAAGATCGAGTGAAGCGCGATCGATCGGCGAGAGTTTCCAACGCTTCAAGGGAGACACTTCGCGTTCTTTAAAGCGCCGGCGCTGCTCTTCGCGGCTCACCGAGAACCAGAACTTAATGAGATAAATACCGTTGCGAACCAGGTTGCGCTCGAAACCTGGCACTTCACGCATGAACTCGTAGTACTCCTCATCGGAACAAAAGCCCATGACGCGCTCGACACCTGCGCGGTTGTACCAAGAGCGATCGAAGAAAACGATTTCACCCTTAGTGGGCAAATGCTGAATATAGCGCTGGAAATACCACTGCCCCCGCTCGACTTCGGTAGGTTTGTCGAGAGCAACGATGCGTGCGCCGCGTGGATTGAGGTGTTCCATGAAACGCTTGATCGTACCCCCCTTGCCAGCGGCATCACGGCCTTCAAAGAGGACGACAACACGCTGACCAGTCTCCTTCACCCAAGCCTGAAGCTTGAGCAGCTCGACCTGCAGACGATACTTTTCGGACTCATAGACCTTTCTGCGCATCCGATTGACATAGGGATACGCGCCCTTGGTCCAGTCGGGGTTGAGTTGGTTGTCCTCAGCTTCTTTTTCTTGCGCAGTTTTGCCGCGATGCTTACTGAACTCTCTCAAGAGTTCGCGCAAAATCGCTTCGCGATCTTCCGGCGACTGCCCCGACAAGATGTCGTTAATGATGTCCTCTTTACGGGCGTGACCACGCTCCGTCATCGAATGCTTGATGTGATTGAGGATGTCACGACTGTTGCGAAAGCGTGGAGGTCGATCGATTTTTTCATTGGCATAAAGGGGCGGAACGCGCTTGCCCGCAGGGGTCTTTCCGACGGTCTCTTCTGACGCTTGAACGCGTTGCTGCTCAGGCGCTCCTTCGTGAGCGGCTTCGGGTGCCTGCCGTGCCTCGGCCTGAGGAACAGTGATCTGTTGCCTGGCGTCGGGCTTGTCGCCAGGAATAGCGCTGTTCGGTTGAGGGTTGTCCGTATTTTTTTGGGGCATATCTGTCATTAGGCGGACTCCTAGTCTTTTTTTGATGAGTGCGCGAAATCTCGGACAGGCATCGGACTCGTTATTGTTCTTCCCGCTTGCCGTCCAAGAGGAAATCGTAGATTGCCTGCCTGGGAAGTCCCGTCGCCTTGGCGCCAACGGCAGACAACCGGGAGGCAGGAAGTTCGGAGGAAAGCGCCCTCAGCCACTTGCGCGCCTCCTCGTTTAAGCCTACCGCCGCTGTACGCATTTCATCAATCAGGATTACATACTCCCCTCGCGGTTCATGCTCCTGTGCCCATGCACAAAGCTCACCTGCCGTGAGACGGGTAATCGTTTCAAAGCGCTTCGTCAGTTCCCTAGCAACAACGACACGCCGCTCAGGTTTCAGAGCCGCACCGAGATCCTTCAGCAGATCAACCACGCGATGCGGCGCCTCGTAGAGCACAAAGGGTGCTTTGTGCTCGGCGAGTTCTGCCAGAGCCGCACGGCGTGCTTTGGTCTGCGGCGGCACAAAACCCACAAAATGGAAACCCGAACCAAGAAGCCCGGCCGCCGAGAGCGCAGTCACGACGGCGCTCGCCCCCGGAATCGGAATGACGCGCAGTCCCGCTTCGTACACGGCGTCGACGACGCGAGCCCCCGGATCAGAAACAGCCGGCGTTCCCGCATCCGTTACAAGCGCAACTTTTTCGCCGCGAGAAAGCCGCGCCACAATTTGCTCTGCGCCCATACGTTCGTTATGCTCACGCACGGAAAGCAATTGAGGCGACAGGCCGAATCTGTCCAAAAGTTTCCTCGTTTCCCGGGTATCTTCCGCGGCTACCGCATCTACTCTTGAAAGAACCCAAAGCGCCCTCAGCGTTATATCGCCGAGATTTCCGATGGGGACACCGACCACATAAAGTGCGCCGTCAGGCACCGTCTGCTCCGGCAGGCCTGCCGTTGTCATCAAAGAATTTTCAGACCAAAAATTTGCTTGAGAAGTCATGTTGGAAGTCAATCGGGCGTTCGCTGCCCGCTGTATCAGCGTTGTGCTTTTAACTTTACCCGTTTTGGGGGTATGCACCGAACCGGAAACGATCGCACAGCCCTTGCCGGCGGGCACCGATGCGGCGGCGAGCTCGCTTGCGCAGACAGCGTCGACGTCGGGTCCGGCTGAACAGGCTGCGCCGATGCCGACCTGGCGGCCACTCACGATCGCGGTGCTGATGCCGCAAGACGGCTCGCCCTTCATGGCCGCAGCCAAAATCGTCTGCAACGGCCTTACAGCGGCGAGCAAAACAAGTGGGCAGGCTGCCGAAATCCTTCTCATTGAGGCTACAAGCTCTGCTTCGCTCGACAACCAGCTCGAAGCGGCCATCGCGTCCGGAGCGGATGTCGTTGTAGGACCGCTCGAACGAAATGCGGTCACGGAACTCGCATATCGCGAATCGCTACCGTTACCGACGGTTGCTCTGAATGTGCCCTCGCAGGCACTCTCAGGCGCAGCCCCTGAGAACCTCATCATGATGTCCGTCTCGACGGAGTCCGAAGCGAATTACATCGCCGGCCTTGCCGCAAAAGCATTACCCGCCGCCTCCGAACGCTACGGAGAAGCGAAGGTTGCCATCATCACCTCGTCGGATGCATGGGAGCAGCGAATCGCCGAAGCTTTCGAACAAACGCTCGCGCACGCCAATGTTTCGTACGAAGTGATCGAAGTCACCGATGAGACACTGCCTACGCTGCAAAAGCGCACCGAGCCGACACTCACGGAAGAAGAAGAAAGCGTCTTCCAGGCAAAAAAAGCACAGGCCTATAAGGACTACCCAGCCGGGACCACTGCGCTCAAGCGTCGCATCGCCGCCATCAATGCCGAACGCCGCGCCAAAATCGCCACGTCGGAGCCGCCCTTCCAAGCGGCACTCCTCGCACTTGATGCACAGAGTGCAAGCCTTGTGCGCAACCGCCTGCATCAGCAGATGCGCATCTGGGCAACCTCAGCGTCGAACCCAGGCGACCCACGTGAAAGTTCGACCGCCTCCGCACTTGCCTACGACCTCGACAAAATGGTCTTCTCGGATTGTCCGATCGTCGTTCGATACGATGCGCAAGGGTTCACCGCCCGGTTCGAAAGTGCCATGCCCTACTCGCTCGCTGCCAAGCGCCTCTTTGCACTTGGCGCCGACGCCTACGAACTTGCACGCCTCTGGTCGAGCAAGGAGCAACGCATTCAGTTTGACGGTGAAACGGGTCACCTGACGCTTGACAGGCAACTCTCGCCCGAAGTCCTTCGTACGCCGCAGACAATCGTCATTCAGTCGGGAGAGCTCCTTGAGGCTGAGCCAGAAGCAGTCGCGCAGACGCGCCTGCCGCATATCGAGTCGCCCGACACCGCTGCAGTGAGTGGATTGACAGAGTCAAACGCATCGACCGAAGCGGTGTCGCCTGCGAGCGACAAACCGCTCGTTCAAGTTGACGAAGTTTTCAATGACGTACGCAGAACGGACGTCAAGTCGATCGTGATCGATCCGCAGCAGTCGCTGCCCGACCCGATACCGACACCGATGCTTCCTGCCAAACCGAAACCGCTTCCCGAAAACGGGACCGCCGCGCAAATGCCCTCGGGCGCTGCACCCTCGCCGATTTCGCAGGACTTCGCGCCCCTACATCGTGAGACTGCCGTCGAAACGATACCGCCCGAACTTTCTGTAGAGCCTCAAACGGACAGCGCCTCAACTTTCGGTCAGCCTAACCATTAAGCGACACAGTTAACGCGTCCCATCTCAACACGTTTGTATTTCATCAGCGACACTCTTATTCATTGCAGCATGTCTCTTATCACCCTACTCAACGCCAGTCTCGCCTGGGGGGATCTCCCGCTTTTAGACGGTGCAGCCTTTTCTCTCGAAACAGGAGAACGTGTCGGCCTCATCGGCAGAAACGGTACGGGAAAAAGCTCAATGCTTGCCGTCCTCGCGGGCACACTCAAACTTGACGACGGATTGATCCAGAGGCAGGACGGCCTGAAGACGTGCTACGTGGAACAGGAGCCGTTTCTACCAGCAGCCGAAACAATCAAAGAGAGCCTCGTCAAACGAGGCGGTCTTGACGCGCTTGAAGACACACCGCAAAAGTGGCAGACGCTTGCGCGCCTTGACGAATACATGCACCGCTTCGAACTCGACGCAAACGCCTCGCCCGAGCGAGCATCGGGCGGAGAAAAGAAGCGGGCGGCTCTCGCGCTTGCCTTCGCGCTCACCCCCGACCTACTGCTTCTTGACGAACCGACCAACCACCTCGACATCACGGCGATCTCGCGCCTTGAAGAGATTTGCAAAAACGAATTCAAGAACCAACGTTCGCTCGTCGTCATCACGCACGACCGACAGTTCCTAGACAACGTCGCCACACGCATCGTCGAACTCGACCGCGGCGTTCTGCGTAGTTATCCCGGCAGCTTTGCCGCATACGAAGCCAGAAAAGAGGAAGAGCTCGAGGCGGAGTCGCTCGCACGGCGTCGCTTCGACAAATTTTGGGCGCAGGAAGAGGTTTGGATCCGCAAGGGCATTGAGGCACGCAGAACTCGTAACGAAGGTCGCGTGCGGCGACTCGAGCAGCTTCGCCGCGAGCGCGCTGCACGCCGCGAACGCCTCGGTTCCATCAACCTCAAAATCGATGCGGGCGAAAAGAGCGGCAAGATCGTTGTGGAAGTCAAGGGCCTCAACAAGTCCTTCGGCGATCGCCCGATCGTTAAAGACCTCGACTTCACACTGATGCGCGGGGACCGTCTGGGTCTCATCGGGCACAACGGCGTCGGTAAAAGCACGCTCATTAAGCTTCTTTTGGGAAAAATCGCGCCCGACTCGGGTTCGATCCGCTTGGGTACCAACCTGCAGATCGCCTACTTTGATCAGTTGCGTGAGCAACTTGATCTCACCAAAACCGTTGCAGAAACGATTGCACCGGGCTCGGACTGGGTGGAAATTGCCGGTCAACGCAAGCACATCGTCGCGTATCTCGGCGATTTCCTCTTCCCGGCGAGGCGTGCCAAAGTCCCGGTGAGCTCACTTTCCGGTGGCGAACGCAACCGACTGCTCCTTGCCCGGCTCTTTGCACTGCCGGCCAATCTGCTCGTGCTCGACGAGCCGACGAACGATCTCGACATCGATTCGCTGGAGCTTCTCGAACAGACGCTCATGAGCTACCCGGGTACGATCATCCTCGTGAGTCACGACCGCCGATTCCTCGACAATGTCGTTACCGAAGTCTTGGCACCCGAAGGCGACGGCCGTTGGCGTGAATACGTGGGCGGCTACTCCGACTGGCTCGCGCAGCGACCGACCCCAAAAGAAGAGAAGTCCGCCCCCAAACCTGCCGCGCCCGTGCGTATCAAGCCCAAAACACAAAAGCTCCGCATGAGCTACAAAGAGCTCAAAGAACTTGAGGTACTTCCCCAGACGATCGAAACACTTGAAACCGAGCAAACGGGTTTGATTGCCAAAATGAGCGAGACGGGCTACCACGCTCGAGACCCGCAGGAAATCAAGGCTGACAACGAACGACTGAAGGAAATCGAGGTGTTGCTCACCGAAAGCTTCGACCGATGGGAGGCACTCGAAACGAAACGTGCGCAAGTTGAAGGGAGTTAACGCAACCTTCGAAAAGCAATTATTAGTGAACGCTCACTTTGGTTAAGTACGGCAGGAACAAGGCGTTCACTCAAGGTCCTCTTCCCGTTACACGCTTCGAGCCGCGCGTTTGCACGCAGGCACGGACACGCATGCGGACATCCGAAGGCCTTAAGATCTTTCCAATGCATTTGCGGCAATGCCGCCTCATCGCCGCTTCCGGGGCCACTGACATCGGCCCCGAAAGCGAACGAATCCAATTCAATCTTTAGAACTCAATCATGGGTCGATCAAGCGAACTCGACGGACTGACCACGCTGCCAGAACTTCTAAACCGCAGCATTGAAACTTACGCGGACAGGGAAGCGCTGCGTCAATACGATCGAAAAGCCAATCTCTGGAAGAGCGTCTCCTATCGCGAGCTCGGCGACGAAGTCGCCCGCTGGCGCCATGCATGGCAGGCCTCGGGTTTTGCCCGCGGCGACCGCGTTGCTATTTTGATGCCCAATGGCGTCGACACCGTCTGTGCCGATCAGGGTGCGCTCGCCAACGGCCTTGTGCCCGTACCACTGCATGCGATCGATACCCCGGGCGCCTGTGCGTTCATCCTGATCGATAGTCAGGCCACAGCACTCGTTACGAACAAGGTTGCTCGCTGGCGCCAAATTCTCAACACCGGCGTCGATCTTCCGGACTTGCGGCTCGTGATCGTTACCGACCCCGACCCCGACCCGCATGAAGAAATCCAGCCGCACGAACCCGTCGAAATCGTTACGCTGGAAGACTGGCTCGCACGGGAGGCGCAGACCGAAGAGCTTCCTGCTGGCCCGCTCGAAGACGACCTTGCCGGGATCGTCTATACGTCAGGGACGACCGGTCGCCCCAAGGGCGTGATGCTCACGCATAAGAACATTGTGAGCAACGTCAAGGCGACTCTCGAATGCGTCTCGCCTCGAGACGGCGACATCTTCCTGTCGTTTTTGCCACTGTCGCATACCTTTGAACGTTCGGCCGGCTACTACCTGCCGCTTGCTACAGGCTGCACGATCGTCTACAACCGCTCGATCCTGCTTCTCGCCGAAGACCTCAAGACCGTTCGACCGACCGTTATCATTTCGGTGCCTCGCGTCTACGAACGCATCTACGCGCGCGTGCAGAACACGCTCGCCAAGGCAAGCGCCGCGGTACGTTACCTCTTTGACTGGGCTGTCGAAGTCGGTTGGCGCGATTTCTGCAAAAAGAACCGCATGCCTGTTGAACGTTCTGGACGTGCCTGGCTTGATGGTTTCGTGCGGGGCTTTCTGATGCGCAAAGTCGCCTCAACGCTGCTTTCGCAGTTCGGCGGACGGCTGCGCATCGCGATTTCCGGCGGCGCAGCACTCAATCCGAAAATTGCTCGGACGTTCTGCGGTCTCGGCCTCCCCATCATTCAGGGCTACGGCATGACGGAAACGAGTCCGATCATCGCTGGTAACTCGATCGAATTCAATCAGCCCGATACGGTCGGCAAACCGTTCAACAATCTCGACGTTCGCTTGGGCGAAGGCGGTGAAATTCAAGTTCGCGGCCCCTCCGTCATGAAGGGCTATTGGCGCCGCCCCGATGATACGGCCACTGCCTTCACGAAGGACGGCTGGCTCAGAACCGGTGACGTCGGTGAATTCACACCCGAAGGCCTTCTCAAGATCAAGGGGCGCATCAAGGAAATCATCGTGACCTCCACGGGAGAGAAGGTCCCGCCCGCGGATCTCGAATCAGCAATCGAGACGGATCCCCTTTTCTCGCAGACGCTCATTTTGGGTGAAGGCAGACCCTACATCAGCCTCATTGCTGTCGTGGATCCCGCTGAGTGGCAACGCTTAACGGATTCGCTCGGACTCGAACCCACTGGCGAAGCGAGTTTGGCATCGCCCGCAGCAAAGAGCGCCGCACTCAAGCGTGCAAAGGCTGCGGCGGCAAACTTCCCGAACTATGCGCTGCCGCGCGCGATCGTCCTCACGAAGGATCCTTGGACTATCGAAAACGGGCTCCTCACTCCTACGCTGAAACTCAAGCGCGGCCCGCTCAATCAGCGCTTCAAGAAGGAAATCGAGCATCTCTACGCAACACACGGCTAAGAAGCTTTGAAGAAGCACACTCCGAGCGGCCGGATACACTGCGCCGCTCGGTTCCCTTTTGTACAATCGACTTTTTTCGGTCGCCGTTTACGGCGGTATGACAGACATGAACGAAACTTCACGCTACGTCCCGGCGCCGCGCAAGCTTCTGCCCGAATGGATGATCGGCGTTACGGATCGAGTGATGGACTACTACACGCAGCGCTACCTGCACTGCGATCCGGTCATTCTCAAGAATCCGCCGCCTCCTCAGGACGGTCACAAGTACCTGCTTTACGCACACATTCCTTTCTGCAGAACGCTCTGTACGTACTGCACATTCCACCGCTTCCTCTTCAAGGAGTGGAAGGCTCGCGAGTATTTCGTCAATCTGCGCAAGGAAATGGATTATGTGAAGGCGCTCGGCTACGACTTCCATTCCATGTATGTGGGCGGCGGTACGACGACCATCATTGAGGAAGAACTGATCAAAACGATCGAGTACGCCAAGAAGCTTTTCCCGTCGATCCGCGAAGTATCCTGCGAAACCGACCCGCAGATCATCACAACGCCCGCCTTCCGCAACCTCAAAGGTTTGGTCGACCGCATGTCGATCGGTGTGCAAAGCTTCAACGACGACATCCTAAAGCTCTCGGACCGCTACGAGAAGTTCGGCTCGGGTGAACAGATCTACGAACGCTTGCAGTACGCCAAGGAGCTCTTTCCGACCTGCAACGTCGACATGATGTTCGGCTTCCGAGGCCAGACTCTCGACTCCATCCACGACGACATGGAGAAGATCGTTCGCCTTAATCCGCGTCAGGTGACCACCTACCCGCTCATGATCACATCGCAGACGAGAAAGAGCGTCAAGGGCGCTATTGCCGCCAAAGGCAATCAGCTTGCGGACCAGTACCGCACGATCGTCGACACGCTCGGCAACCACTATCAGCACCTGACGTCTTGGACCTTCGGCCGTACGCACGACGAAGGGTTCGACGAATATGTAGTCGACTACGACGAATACCTCGGCATCGGTTCGGGCGCATTCAGCTTCTTGGGCGACAGTCTCTACGTGAACACCTTTAGTCTGCGCCGCTACGGCGAGCGCATCGCGCAAGGCAACACGGGCGTCGAACGCCGCCGCCAGTTCGACAAGCACGCAATCGTACAGTACCGTCTGATGCTCGGCCTCTTCTCGCACCGCCTCTCGAGAAAGTACTTCCGCGACGTGCACGGCGTCGACATCGACAGCTATCTCTTCAAGGAAATGCTCGGGCTGCGCCTTGCAGGCGCGATCGAAAATGACCCGAGCGATCCCGACAAAATTGTCGTGACCGAAGCGGGCAAGTTCCTCGGTCTCGTCATGATGAAGGCCTTCTACTCGGCCATGGACAATGTGCGCGCCGAGCTACGCGCACCGCTCAAGGAAGAGGACATGTAAGCATTTGCGCTTGCGCTTGAGCTTGTTCGATAAAACGGAACTTTCCTTAACGGAAAGTTCCGTTTTTTCGTACGCACCCCCACGTAAGCAGATATGCAAAACCCGATCAAATTAGTCAGGTTTTCTTTTGATTCATATGGTTAGCCATTTGCAAAGGCGAAACAGACGTATTTGATTTGGATTAAATGACAAATAGAAACATTTGTTTCGGCAGTACGAGTAATACTCTAAAACTACCTCTTTTGTATTAGTTCACACTAGTCCGCTTCTGTCGCCTCTCGTAGAATTGGCTTGTTTCGCAGAGGGCCTTTGTCGCGGTTCGATTTCCCGACAGACCTGCCCTTGCTCAGCCAAGAGCGGCATCACTTTTTACGCAGCCGACGACCCCGCACGCAGCGAACAAGAATTTGTTTGTGCGTCGCTGTCGGCACGACGATGCCGAACGCGAAGAACGAGAAGCAGCGCGAACGTTTGGGGCCTCAATTCCCGTTCGAAGCCGCTTCTTCAATTCCGGAGAAAATTTCAATGTCCCATACGATCCAGGTCACTACCTTCCTGCCGGGCGATAACGCCCACGGGGAAAGTGGTCCCGCCTATGAAGGCAACCTCCGTAAGGGGGAGCTGCGCGGCATCATCCATATCAATAAGGACAAGTGTGTCGGTTGCGACACCTGCCGCAAGTTCTGCCCGACCGACGCCATTAAGGGCGGTCTCGGCGCCAAGCATGAAATCGTGGACGACGCGTGCGTCTACTGCGGCCAGTGCCTCATTGCCTGCCCGTTCAGCGCTATCGAACAGATGAGCTTCGTTGACGAAGTCGAACGCATGCTCAATGACCCCGACCGCATCGTCGTCGCGCACCCGTCGCCCGCCGTTCGCGTCTCGATCTGCGAAGAATTCGGCGGTGAACCCGGCGAACTCTCGACCGAACAGCTCGTCAACGCTCTTGAAAAGATGGGCTTTGTCGTTTACGACTGCAACAGCACGGCTGACCAGACGATCATTGAAGAAGGCACGGAATTCGTCAAGAAGATCCAGTACTGGATCCTCGGCGAACGCGGTCCGGAAGTCGACGAAATGGCCAAGCACCCGTTCCCGCACTTCACGTCGTGTTGCCCGGCTTGGATCAAGAACGCCGAAACGTATCACGCCGACATGCTGCCGCATCTTTCGACGGCTAAGTCGCCGCTGCAGATGGGCGGCACGCTCGCCAAGACGTGGGCTGCCAAGTACATCCTTAAGTGTGATCCCCGAAAGATCTACTTCGTTTCCGTAACGCCCTGCACGGCCAAGATCTTCGAAGCCGCTCGCCCGGAAATGAACACGGCCTGGCGCTACCTCGTTGCCAACAAGGACATTCCGAAGGACACGCCGTCCTTCCAGGACATTGACGCCTCGCTCACGGCCCGCGACCTTGCCGAACTGATGCGCCGCAAGGGCATCAACCCGCTGCTTGAACCGAAGACCCGCGAACGTAAGCCACTCGAGGTTTACTCGGGTGCAGGCACGATCTTCGGCTGCTCGGGTGGTGTTATGGAAGCCGCTCTGCGCACGGCCTACTTCGCCCTCTCTGGCGAAGAGCTCAAGAACGCCGACATCGAAATCGTCCGCGGCTACGACAATGCTATCGTTGAAGCCACGATTCCCGTGCCCATCAAGGCGCTCGGCGGCAAGAAGTTTGAAGTCCGCGTCTGCGTGGTCAACGGCGCCAACCAGGGCCTCAAGGAAGTCCTCAACCGCGTCCGCGTCGACAAGAACCGCTACCACTTCATCGAAGTGATGAACTGCCCGGGCGGTTGCGTCAACGGTGGCGGCCAGCCGGTCCAGTCTGCAGGCACCGCTTGGCTGCATCCGACGATGCCCCTGCCGCTCCGTATCTAATTCAGACGCAAGGAAAGAATAAAAATGCTGCTTTCTGAAAATTATTCGTACGCCGAACGCCCGGCCGCCCTCATTCTCGGGCGCCGCGGCTTTCTGAAGGTTTGCGGCCTCTGCGTCGGTGCGGCCGTCGTCTGCGGCTGGGCCATCGGTGACATGGTTGCCCGCCGCGGCCAGATCATCAAAGCCCGTCAGGCTGGTCTCTACAAGGACGACAAGCTCTGCCAGGCCATGGGTCTGACGTCCTCGCACCAGAACGAAGTCGTGATGTCCGTGTACAAGGACCTCGGCACGAAGCCGGTCGACCACACGATGCACGAGCTGCTTCACACCCACTACTATCCGCGCACCATGCTCGCGACTTTGGAGGCCGAACATGTCTAATACGAACGCCGCCCCCAATGACCGCATCCTCCGCTTCCATGCGCCGGACAAGGTCTTTCATTCTTTGAACGCCATCACGTGGTTCGCCCTTCTTTTCACGGGCGTGTACGTGTATTTCTGCAACCCCTCCGATGAAGCGGCTGAAATGACGATGCTTGCCCACCTGATCCTGGGCGCCATCTTCACGTTCAACCTGCTCGCCTTTATCGTGCTGGCTCCGGACCGTTTTGCTCTCATTCTGCGTGCTTGCCTGGAATGGGACCGCAATACGATCTACTGGTTCCGCAACTTCGGTGGTTATCCGCGTCGCTTCTTCAAGATCCCGTTCGGCCCGGTCGAAGTTCCGCCGCAGGGTCGCTACAACGGCGGTCAGAAAGCCTCGTACCTCCTCTTCATCGGCATGGTCGCCGCGCTGGCTGTTACCGGCTGGATGCTGTGGATCGGCGCGCCCGTGACGGGCAAGCTCGTCTACAAGTGGATGTTCTACTTCCATGTCTGGGGTTCGATCATCTGCTCGGTGCTGGTTGTCTGCGCGCACATCCCGCTCGCTCTGCTCTCGATGGAACACTTCAAGGGCATCTGGCGTCTTGGTCCGGGTACCATCTCTTGGGAAGCCGCCGAACACCATGCGCCGACGTGGCTTGAACGCGACGTTATCCGCACCAACATCGACAAGTAACGGCTCCCATAGCTGTTTGGCTTTCGTGATATAAGAAGCGGGGCGATCGACAATCGATCGCCCCGTTTTCATTGGAGAGAGGCAAAAGATGCCTATGGTTTTGGGAACCCCGAAGGGACTGCGCCTTCATATCGGACTCTTCGGCAGGCGCAATGCCGGCAAGAGCTCACTTGCCAACGCCCTGACGAATCAGCACATCTCGATCGTTTCCGACGTCCCAGGTACGACAACCGATCCGGTAGAAAAAGCTTGCGAGCTTGCCCCCATCGGCCCTGTAGTCTTCATCGACACGGCTGGCATTGACGATGTCGGCTCGCTCGGCGCGGCTCGCATCGAACGCTCACTCGCCGTTCTCGAATGGGTTGACATTGCACTCATCGTCGCCTCGACACAAGCGATCAGCGAAGACGATGAGCGTATCGTGCGCAAAGCGCAATCACTTGGCACGCCTGCCATCCTCGTACTCAACAAATCGGGGCTAGCAGCTCCGAACGAAGCTCTTCTCGCACGTGCAAAGTCTTTCGGTCTGCCCGTCGTCGTGACCGATGCAGCCGAATGCAGTGGCATCGACGCACTACGAGAAGCGATTATTCAGGTTGCCGACGCTGAAACCGAACCGGACCTCCCGATTGCAGGACAACTTGCCAAAGCGGGCGATACTGCTGTCCTCGTAACGCCGATTGATACGGGGGCGCCCAAGGGACGCCTGATCCTGCCGCAGGTGCAAGCTATCCGCGAACTGCTCGACGTGCATGCCAAGGTACTTGTTGTTCAAGAGGACCGCGTAGCCGAAGCGCTCGACGAGCTCAAGCGACCGCCTGCTTTCGTAATGACGGACTCGCAGGTCGTCGTTTCGGTTGCGAAGCAAACGCCCGAAAACGTGCCGCTTACGACTTTCTCCGTGCAGCTTGCCTATGCAAAGAACGACATCGCCTTGCTCGCCGAAGGCGCCGCAGCGCTCTCGAGCCTCAAAGACGGCGATCGTGTCCTCATCTGCGAAACCTGCAGCCATCACCCTCAAAAAGACGACATCGGCCGCGTCAAAATTCCGCGCTGGCTTCGCGAGAAGACCGGAAAGAATCTTCAAATCGAAGTGGCTGTCGGCAAGGACTTCCCCGACGACCTTACCCCCTACGCCGTCCTCATTCAGTGCGGCGGTTGTGTCGTTACACGTCGTCATCTTCTGATGCGCCTTCGCCGCGCTCGTGCCCAAGGCGTGCCGATGACCAACTACGGCCTTACGATCTGTTTCCTACAGGGCGTGCTCGAGCGCGTTCTCTCCTGCCATCCCGAAGCGCTCGCCGCGTACCGCGCAGCGCTCGCCCGTTCAGACGGGCGCAACGAATAAAGCTTGGATCACCTGCTATTTCTTGCCATGACCAAACCGCTTGTCCAACTTCTCGAACAGCAGACATTCACGGATGAGGAAGCCGCCCGTCTCCTTTCGCTCACGGACCCAGACGAATGTCGACAGCTCCAGGAGCGCGCCTATGCGCTCACGACCGAACTGCTGGGCGAAAATGTGTACCTGCGCGGACTGATCGAGATCAGCAACATCTGCACGGCCAATTGCCGCTACTGCGGCATCCGCAAGAACAATCACGCTGTCGAGCGCTACACGCTTTCGGAAGAAACCATTCTTGCATGTGCGGAACTCGCCGCGCGCAGCGGCTACGGCTCGATCGCTATTCAGGCAGGCGAGAGACGAGATCCGAAGTGGATCGAGTGGATCGCCGACCTTCTCAAAAAGATTCACGCACGTACCGTGAACGATGCGCTTCCGTCCGGGCTCGGCATCACGCTGAGCTTAGGCGAACAGACTTACGACGTCTATCGCTATTGGGCCGAAGCGAGCGGCAACCCAAACGGACTGCGCTACCTCCTTCGCATTGAGTCGAGCAATCCGACGCTTTTCCGATCACTGCATTGCACACCCGGCAAGAACGAAAAAGTGCTTGAACATCGCTACCGCGCGCTTGAAGATCTGCGTCGCGCAGGCTATCAAGTGGGTACTGGCGTCATGATCGGTCTGCCAGGCCAGACAATCGAAGATCTCGTTGCAGACATTCGAACGTTCGAGCGCATTGACGCGGACATGATCGGCATGGGGCCCTACATCACGAGTAACGGTGCCGACATGGTGTCTGAAGGTATGCTTCCCAAAGCGCAGCTCATGCAGCTGTCGCTCAACATGATTGCGGTAACGCGCCTCATGATGCGAAACGTCAACATTGCCGCGGCAACGGCTCTGGAAACCCTTGAGCCCAACGGCCGCATCAAAGGCATTCTGCATGGTTGCAATGTCATCATGCCGAACATTACACCGCAGCAAACACGATCGTCTTATCAGCTCTACGACAACAAAGCCGGCTGCGAAGTCGGTGCCGAATCCAACGTTCTCGTCGAAAACAACATCGTGGAAATCGCGCACCGTCGTCTCGGACTGAACCAGCTCGGTTCGTCGCTGCGCTGGCACACAAGAACGGGAACCTAACACTCAACGCAGCAACGTATCAACGACTATCTGACAAAAAGGGGCGCCTGCAGGCGCCCCTCTTCTTTTGAAGAAACCTACGCTCAGTTGAACGTCTGATTCATTTCGCGTGTCGTGTGGAACGTCACCTGAGGCCAGTGCTTCATGGTGGTCTCCAGGTTGTAAATCGACGTCGCGAGATAGACGACGTTGCCGTTGACGTCGGTCGCAAGACGCGCAGCCTGCTCGGCTTCGAAGTCCTTTCGAGTATGTTCATCCGGGAAAGATAGCCAGCGAGCCGTCGATACGTCGGTCGACTCGTAGATGGCATCAACCTTGTACTCGGTCGAAAGGCGCTGCGCAACGATTTCGAACTGCAGCTGCCCAACGGCACCGAGAAGGATGTTACCGAACTCACCCGTGAAGACCTGAATGGCGCCTTCTTCGCCGAGCTCCTGCAACCCCTTTTGCAGCTGCTTGGCCTTAAACGGGTCCTTGCTTCGCGCCGCACGGAACAGTTCCGGAGCAAAGTTCGGAATACCGGTAAAGGCAAGCTTTTCGCCCGAAGTCAACGTGTCGCCGATATGAAGCTGCCCATGGTTGTAAATACCGATGATGTCGCCCGCGACGGCGTCGGTCATGATGACACGGTCCTGCGCCATGAAAGTAAGCGCATTCGGAATCTTCATTTCACGACCTTCACGGATGTGCTGCACCTTCATGCCCGTCTGGTAGCGTCCCGAGCAAACACGGAAGAATGCAATGCGGTCGCGATGACGCGGATCCATATTGGCCTGGATCTTGAAGACGAACCCGGTGAAGTCCTCTTCAGTCGGCTCGACAAAGCGAGCACCGGCATCGCGCGGCTGCGGCGACGGCGCCCACGCAACGAGTGCGTCGAGCACGTCCTGAACACCGAAATTGTTGACACCCGAACCAAAAAAGACGGGGCTCTGCTCGCCAGCCAGGAAACGCTCGAGGCTGAAGGGCTCCGTAGCCCCCTCGACAAGCTCGATCGACTCGCGTACATAGGGCATCTCGAGCGGGAAAAGCTCATCAAGACGCGGATTGTCGAGCCCTTCGATCGTTTCGTGCGCTTCGCCCGAAAGCCGCTCCTCGCCCGCCGTAAAGCGAACGAGGCGGTTTTTCTGCAGCGAAAAAACGCCGCGGAAGGTCTTACCCATACCGATCGGCCAAGTGATCGGGCAGCACTGCAACTTGAGAACGCTTTCGATTTCGGAGAGCAGTTCGAGCGGATCGCGCACTTCTCGGTCAAGCTTGTTGATGAAAGTGATGATCGGCGTATTGCGCAGACGACAAACCTCGAGCAGTTTAATCGTCTGAGCTTCGACACCCTTGGCGGCATCGATCACCATCACAGCAGCGTCGACCGCGGTAAGTACACGGTACGTGTCCTCGGAAAAGTCCTCGTGACCCGGCGTATCAAGAAGATTGATAACGTGATCCGCGTAGTGGAACTGCATGACGGAACTCGTCACCGAAATGCCGCGCTGCTTTTCCACCTCCATCCAGTCGGAAGTCGCGTGCCGTGAGGCCTTTCTACCCTTGACTGCGCCCGCCATCTGAATGGCGCCGCCGAAAAGCAGCAGCTTTTCCGTCAGCGTGGTTTTGCCCGCGTCCGGATGCGAGATGATGGCAAAGGTTCGGCGCTTCTGAACGTCGCGAACCAATGCGGGATTGGAACTACTCATAAAGCCTTTTGCGAATTGAAGCGGACGACGGACAGCGCCGCGCACCGCTCCGTTCATCCATTGCTGAAGGCCGCCATTTTAACGAACAGTGCCCTTGCACGCTTTTGCCCCAGCGAAGCGATCAAAGCCGAAAGTTGAAGTTACAAAACGTTACGACCGATGCCTAAAATAGGAACCGTTTGTGCGCATTAGTCGCAGTTATTTTTGGGAGTTGAAAAAATGGGTTATTTCCCGCAGTGGAAGCTTAAGACCGAAGGCATCATCGCACCGGACGAACGACTGCCTCTCGGGCAAACGCTGGCGCTCGGCGTTCAGCACGTCGTGGCGATGTTCGGCTCCACCATCCTGGCTCCGATTCTCATGGGCTTTGACCCAAACACGGCCATTCTGATGAGCGGCATCGGTACGCTCATTTTCTTCATTCTCGTGGGCGGCCGCGTTCCGAGCTACCTCGGCAGTTCATTCGCCTTCATCGGTGTTGTGATTGCCGCTACGGGTTACGCAGCAGGCTCCGGTCCGAACACGAACATCTCTGTGGCGCTCGGCGGCATCATCGTTTGTGGCTTGATATATGCCGTTGTCGGTTTGATCGTCATGGCAACGGGCGTCAAATGGATCGAGCGCCTCATGCCGCCCGTTGTCACCGGGGCGGTTGTCGCCGTCATCGGTCTTAACCTCGCACCGACTGCGGTCAAAAGCGTCGGTTCGACCGACTTTGATGCGTGGATCGCGCTGCTCACCGTCCTCTGCGTCGGGGGCGTTGCCGTCTACACCCGTGGCCTTGTTCAGAAACTTCTGATTCTCGTCGGCCTATCGCTCTCGTACGTCATCTACGCCGTCCTCACGAACGGTCTCGGCATGGGCACGCCGATCAACTTCCAAAAAATCTCCGACGCTGCATGGTTCGGATTGCCGACGATTACCACACCGACCTTTTCCACGAGCGCGATTTCGCTCATCGTCCCCGTCGTCATCATTCTCATCGGCGAAAATCTCGGCCATATCAAGGCCGTCACCGCCATGACCGGCCGCAACCTCGACCCGTACATGGGCCGCGCGTTTTTGGGCGATGGCCTTGCTACGATGTTCTCTGCCTCCTTCGGCGGCACCGGCGTAACGACCTATGGTGAAAACATCGGTGTAATGGCCGCCACGCGTGTTTACTCGACGCTTCTCTTTCCGGTTGCGGCCTGCTTTGCCATCGTTCTTGGCTTCTCGCCGAAGTTTGGCGCCGTCATTCAGACGATTCCTCAGCCTATCCTTGGCGGCACTTCGATCGTCGTTTTCGGTCTGATTGCCGTTGCCGGCGCCCGCGTCTGGGTTGTAAATCACGTTGACTTCGGAGACAACCGCAACCTCATCGTCGCGGCCGTGACGCTTATCCTCGGTGGCGGAGACTTTACGCTGCACCTTGGAAACTTCACGCTTGGCGGCATCGGCACGGCAACCTTCGGCGCAATCATCCTCAATGCGCTCATGCAGTTCGGCGAAGAGCGCATCCAGAAGAAACCTCACGAAATTGATCTGACGAATAAGCTCGAAGACTAATCCAAAACGCTTTGTTTCAAAAAAATGCCGGCCGCAGAACATGCCGCCGGCATTTTTATTCGCCTAACACGAATAAAGCAATCCACGTCAGCGGCGCAACGCAGCGAAGGCAGCCCCAAGCGCAGTTTGTTGAGCAGCCTTGTCTTTCCCGCTCGACTTGTGCCCAGTCGAGCGATTCGAAGAGGGCCCTGCAGCACCATCGCTTCTCATCGAAAGTGCAATGCGACGCCGCTTGAGATCGACGTCGATCACCGTCACCTTAACGACGTCGCCGACCTTCACGACATCGCGCGGATCTTTCACAAATCGATCCGCCATGGCGGACACATGCACAAGACCGTTATCGTGCACGCCGATGTCGACGAAGGCGCCAAAAGCCGCGACATTCGTTACGACCCCCTCAAGCTCCATGCCTACACGAAGATCTTCGATGCTCTGAACGGCATCATTGAAGTCGGCCGACTTGAATTCGGCGCGCGGATCCCGCCCGGGCTTTTCAAGCTCCTTCAAAATGTCGGCAACCGTCGGGACTCCAAAGCGCTCGTCGGCGTAGTCGGCCGGACGAAGACTGCGCAAGAAGGCCGCGTCGCCCATGAGTTCGAGTACGCTCTTGCGACCTGTCTTCTGTAGGAGCCGCTCGACAAGACGATAGGATTCCGGATGTACGCCCGTCGCATCAAGCGGATTGCGTCCGCCCGGAATGCGCAAAAAACCCGCAGCCTGTTCAAAGCGCGCACTTCCCAAGAACGGGACCTTGAGAAGCTCCGTGCGGTCGACAAAAGGTCCGTTGGCTTCGCGATACGACACGATTTCTTTGGCTACGCGTTTTGTCAAACCTGCCACGTACCCCAAAAGCTCAGCGCTTGCGGTGTTGACGTCAACGCCCACAAAATTCACACAGTCCTCGACGACGGCGTTGAGGCGCCTCTCGAGTTTGCCTGCATCCACATCATGCTGGTATTGACCAACACCGATTGCCTTGGGTTCAATCTTGACGAGCTCAGCGAGCGGATCCTGCAGACGACGAGCAATCGAAACGGCGCCGCGATAACTCACATCGAGCCCCGGCAACTCCTGCGAGGCAAGCTCGGAAGCCGAATACACGGAGGCCCCCGCCTCACTCACGATCACGCGTCGCGCACCGAGTGACGGATCAGCTTTGAGAACCTCGCCCACGATCTGCGAGGTTTCGCGGCTTGCCGTACCGTTGCCGATCGCAACGAACGCTGCCTTGCTCGCGCGAATGTAGCGAGAAAGTTTCTCCTTTGAGAGCTCGAGTTGCTGCTTCGAGGTATGCATCATCAGCACGTCATGCGCGAGGACGCGCCCCGTTTTGTCAATCACAGCGAGCTTCACACCTGTGCGGAACCCCGGATCGAGCCCTACGACCGCATAGTTGCCAGCAGGCGCCGCGAGCAGCAGATCTTTGAGATTGTCGCCGAAAACAGAAATGGCGGTTTCCTGTGCACGCTGCTGCAGTGCCTCGAAAAGATCACCCTCGATCGCGGTACGGCACTTGACTCGCCAAGCCCAGCGGCAGACACCTCGCAGCCATTCCTCGCCGGGATAGTCCCCTTCACCGATACCGAAATGCTCAGCAATCAAACGCTCGCACGGGTGCTTCGGCAGTGACTCATCGGCCTCGGAGAGCTCAATTGAAAGGTTGAGATACCCTTCCCGTTGGCCGCGAAAGACCGCGAGCGCGCGATGCGACGGCACCCGCTCGTAGGGCTCTCGATAATCAAAGTAGTCGCGAAATTTTTCGGCTTCGTCGTTCGACACTTCGGTGTTCGCACGAGAAACAAGGTCGCCACTTGCTGCGAGAAACCGACGAAGTGCTTCTCGCAGCGTCGCATCCAGACTGAACCGCTCGGCAAGAATGTCTCGTGCACCGCCGAGAACTGCCGACGCATCCGCAAAGCCTTTATCGGCATTGACGAATTTAGTTGCCGCCTCAAGCGGCACAAGCGAGCGATCCGCAAACAACTGGTCTGCCAGCGATTCGAGCCCGGCTTCTCGAGCAATCATTGCGCGGGTACGGCGCTTGGACTTGAAGGGAGCGTAAATGTCTTCGAGCGCCTGCTTGGTATCGGCGCGGGAAATGTCTTCACGTAACTCATCGGTGAGTTTTCCCTGCAGCTCGAGCTGCGAAAGGATGGTTTCGCGGCGACTCTCAAGTTCGCGCAGATATATCAGGCGCTCTTCGAGGAGTCGGAGCTGATCGTCAGAAAGTCCGCCCGTCGCTTCCTTTCGATAACGCGCAATAAAAGGGACGGTAGCCCCACCGTCGAGCAGCTCGACTGCAGCAACAACCTGTCGAGGCGCTGCCGCAATATCCGTTGAAAGCCGCTCGAGCAGATGAGCCGAAAGTGTGGATTGGGTCATATCGAGACCGTCTCAATCAAAAAGCGGACGCCCGCCGCTCCTTGGAGCTGCTGCGCCCGCAAAAAAAAAGCAAAACGGAAATTCTACCTTCGCACGCAACGACTTCAGTCGCGCGCGAGGAACTGCAGAATACCCTCAACGACCTGCATATCCTTGGCTTCATAAGCTTGTTTACGAAGACCTGCGAGCATCGGCGGCAGTATAGGTGCACCCGAAACTACTTCCTCGTTGTATGTAAAACGAACGAAAAGACTACCGGGTTCGGGTTCGGCGAGTTCGATCGAAAAATCCGAAGCGGGCCGCTCAGCATCACCCTTGAAGAACGTTCGGTACGCATGCTTTTTATCGTCGAGAACAACACGCTCCTCAAAGGCAAGTCCGCCCGACTGAAAGCGCACGACACGCGTAAATGAGCGCTCGCCATTTTCTCCCGACTCTTCCGCACCGAGTTCGCTCGAAGCGATTTCACCGTAGAAAGCCTCCGGTCGCTTGGCAAACGCAACGACGCCACGCCAGAAATCTTCGCGGGACGGTCCAGGAAGACCAGGTTCTCCGACCCGAATGATGTGTTCGTGAAACTTCATTTTCAACTTTAATGAGATGAATGCCTTTGTCCGCCTAGAACGCGTCTCTCAAGCCACTGACTGTAGCGGGAAACCGCAAAGCTAGACACAAAGTAGATAGCGGCAATGAATATATAGCCTTCAATGAAGAAGGCGCGCCATTGTGCGTCGCCCAACGCAAGACGCAGACTCCCCGTAAGGTCGTACATGGATACGATTGTCACGAGCGACGTATCGAGAAAGCACGAAATCAGACTGTTGACGAATGCCGGAATGATGGCAGCGAGTGCCTGCGGAAGAATGACATGAACGTAACACTGAACGGTTGTGAGGCCGAGCGACTTCGCCGCATGAATCTGCCCTTGCGGAACCGTCTGTAGACCACCGCGAACCGTCTCAGCCATGTAGGCGGCCTGAAAGAGGACGATTGCCCATGTCACGCGCCAGAAAGCATCAATCTGCATCCAGCTCGGCAAAAGGAGCGGAAAAACGAAGGTCGCCACAAAAAGCACTGTGATGAGCGGGACTCCGCGCACGAGTTCGATGTAGGCGGTGGAAACGAATGAAATCGCGGGCAGGCGGCTGCGCCGCCCAATTGCAAGGAGAATACCGATCGGCGACGAAACCCCCATCCCAATCAGCGTCACGATAATGGTGAGCGGCAGTCCACCCCACATATCGGTGTCAACGGACGAAAGTCCTGCAACGCCGCCATACATGAGCACGAAGAAAGCGCCAAGCACGATAACCCAGCCAAGCAATAGGCAACGAGCTCTCGGCTTTCGCCATAACGCGGGAACCGCCGTTGCGATGAGCATCAGAACGACGAGCAAAGTCGCCGTCGCCGCTCGCCACTGTTCCTCATAAGGGAAACGCCCAAAAAGAATAAGGCGCCACTTTTCTGTCACAAAACCCCAGCAGGCGCCCTGTGTAGATCGGCACATCTGCAGATCAGGGGCCCAAACTGCATCGAGAATGCCCCATTTAAAAAGTAAAACAGCAATGAGGACAAGTGCCGCACCAATACCAATACTCAGGATCGACGAGATCGGCGAATAGAAAAACCGTGAGCGGATTCGCTCGCCAAACCCTTCACTTTGCACGGGGGACGCTTCGCAATTCGGATTCATCGCTTCACCCCTTGCTTCAAATTTTGGCCGCCGTGACGCGCGCATTGAAAGCGTTCATGACAACGGAAATCACCAGATTGACGCTCAAGTAAACAAGCATGATGATGCAGATGACTTCGAGCGCCTGTCCTGTGACGTTCAGTGCGGTCGTCCCGACATTAACGAGGTCCGGATAACCGACCATCACAGCGAGCGACGAGTTTTTCGTAAGCGTCATGAATTGACTCGACAGCGGCGGTACGATTAGGCGCAGCGCCTGCGGAAAGATCACGTAACTTACGGCATCGGAATGCGTCAATCCGAGCGCATACGCAGCATCCCACTGTCCAGTTCGAACAGACTGCACCCCCGCACGCACGATTTCTGCGATCGAAGCAGACGTAAAAAGCGTGAGACCGAGCCAGAGCGTAAGAAATTCAGGCGTAATCTGTAGCCCCCCGCGCATGGAGAATCGCGTCTGCGTCGGATGATCCCAACCGCTCAGAGCCCCGCAGGAAACCCATGCAAACACGCACACAACGGCAAAAACCGCAAGGGACCAGACGGCTGCCATCCAAACGGAAAGCTTGCGCCGCAATAGAACAAAAGCGCCAGCAGCAACCGCACCTCCTGCACCGAGCGCCAACAAAACAGCCGCTGTCCCAATTTGAGGCACAGCAAGATAAAGTCCCGTTTTAGCGAGATAAATCCAGCTGCCCGCATGGAACGCCTCGCGCGCACCGGGTAAAAGTTCGGTCACAACAAGATAGAGCGCCAGCAGGAGAACGAGAAGCGGAATATTGCGGTATGCCTCAACGTGTGCCGCGCCTAGAAAACGCAACAACGGATTCTTCGCAAGCCGCATAAGGCCGACCACGACGCCGAGTATCGTCGCGGTAATGATTGTGAGGCCAGCCACTCTGAGTGTGTTGAGGAGCCCCACGAGGAAGGCCTTCCAAAGCGGGTCGCTACTCGAGTAAGTAATCAGTTGATCGCTGATCTCAAAGCCCGCGCGGTCGCTCATGAAGCCAAAGCCGCTCCGAACGTGCTTCGTTGCCAAATTGCTCTCGACATTGGCAACAAAAAAGCCCGCCACCAAAAGGAGCGCAAGGACGAAGAGCGCTTGCAGGAAAAATTCCCGGCGTTTCCGTACCTGCTCGCGTCTGCGCCACGAAGCGTCACCCGACGCGTCCAACTTGTCTTTGGAAAACATAAAAACCGCTTATCTTGTTCCGAATCTCAAAAAGGCTCCGCCCGCTTGCAGGGGAGCCTTTGGGAAAGTTGCGCCCGACATGCGCTTAAGCTGCAGGAACGCACCTCGGATCACCGATACCGACAGCGCGACTCAACGGATCGGCAGTGCATACATAAGGCCGCCGTCCTTGTAGAGCTTGTTAAGACCGCGCGGCAGATTGAGCGCCGAATTGGGACCGAAATACTTTTCCCAGGATTCGCCGTAGTTACCGACCTGCTTAATGAGACGATACGACCAGTCTTTGTCGAGACCGAGCATGCGCCCCATGTCCTCTCCCGTGCCCACAAGACGTTTGACATTGGGATCCGTAGCCGTCTTGCGAACTTCGTCTACGTTCGCCTGCGTCACGCCGTACTCTTCTGCGCCAACAAAGGCTTGGAAACACCAGCGAACAATTTCAAAAAACTCCCAATCGCCGCGGCGAACGGCTGGCCCAAGGGGTTCTTTCGTGATCGTCTCGGGAAGAATTTCAAACTTCGAAGGATCGGGCGCTACTGTGCGGACGCCCGCCAAATCGGAAAGGTCTGAAGTGTAGACATCGCAACGTCCAGAAATAAAAGCGCTCTGTGTCGCTTCGGTCGTATCGAAAACGACCGTCTTGTACTGCATCTTGTGCGAGTTGAAGTAGTCGGCTGTCGTCTTTTCCGTCGTAGTTCCCGTCTGCACACAGACTGTTGCACCGTCGAGCTCGTTGATACTCTTGACACCCAACGCCTTTGGCACCATAAAACCCTGCCCGTCGTAGTAGGAAACAACGACGAAAGCCGCACCCTGACTTGCATCGCGCGTCATCGTCCAAGACGTGTTACGCGCGAGCATGTCGATTTCACCGGAGCCGAGCGCTGTCATGTGCTGCGTGGAACTGAGCGGCACGTACTTCACTTTGTCCGCATCACCCAGAATCGCAGCTGCCACGCCACGGCACAGATTGACGTCGAGCCCCTCCCATTTGCCCTGGCTGTTCGCGGCGGCAAAACCAGGCGCAGAGGTGTTTACGCCGCAGACGAGCTCACCGCGAGCCCTGATTTTGTCGAGCGTCGGACCGGCGAAAGCCGTCGCGCTGAAGCACATGCCGCAAAGAACGGCAACGGAAAGAAGCTTCGAATTCATAGCGTCCCTCAATATCGTTAGTCGCGATTGCATCTGTCTGTTCCGAAGCGACAAGCATGCCGCGCAAACCAATCCCTCTGGGAAAATTGGTTTTGTGGTTTATCCGAAAATATAATGTATTCGCTAGTCTTACAAACGAATCCAAGAATTCGAACCCACAAACCGCACTGCCTAGTGTACCCCTAATCGAAGATTAAACCTGATCTGGCGCATGGAAAAAGTGATGTACCTCTGACAAAAGTCGTTTTTCTGCAAGCGCTCTACGACAAACCGCGCATCACGATCAAACGCTGTGGATAACTCTCAAATTTCGAAAAATATCAATTCGTTAATGTGTTAGAATGCGTGGTTCCTTCACTTCTTTCGGTGGTTTATGTCCTCATATGTTCAGGTAGCGTGCTTGTTTTTGCTCGTCGTGACGGCTGGCTTTTTCTCATCGGCAGAAATATCGCTCGCCGCAGCCTCCAAAACACGACTTCAAGCGCTAGCTGACGAAGGAGACCGCCGCGCCGCTGTTGCGCTTGAGTTTCAATCGCACCCTGGGCAGTTCTTTTCCGCGCTTCAGGTCTGCGTCAACGCCGTGACGCTTTTGGGCGGCATTGTGGGTGACGCTGCTTTCTCGCCGCTTTTCGAGTGGTGCTTCAAGCGTCTTTTGCCCAACCACGACCTCAGCAACGTCTCCTTCATCATCTCTTTTGTCATAGCGACGGCACTCTTTGTCATTTTTTCCGACCTGTTGCCGAAGCGTCTTGCCATTGCCCGCCCTGAAACGATCGCCATGGCAACAGCGCGCCCTATGCGTTTTCTCATCCGTATTCTGCGCCCGATTGTCTTCGTGCTTGAGAAGCTCTCGGACGCCTGCCTGAAAACGCTCGGCGTACCGACGATGCGCCAGGAAACGATCACTTCCGAAGACATTCTCGCAAGCGTTGGCGCGGGCGCTGCAGCCGGCGTCATCGCCCCGCAGGAAGAAGCCGTCATCCAGAACGTCTTTGAGCTTGAAAGCCGTCTCGCGCCCTCTGCCATGACGCCTCGCGAAAACATCGTCTACTTCACGCTCGACGAAACAGAAGCCAGCATCCGAGCAAAAATCGCCACCGTTCCCTACAACCGCTTTTTGGTATGCGACAAGGATCTCGACCACGTAATCGGATTTGTCGATTCCAAGCATCTGTTGCGGCGCGTGCTCGACGAGAAGCCCCTCACCTTCCAAGGCTCGGACCTCGTGCAGCCCTGCCATTTCATTCCGGATTCGCTCACGCTCTCCGAAGTGCTCGACGTCTTTCAGCGCACGCACGAAGACTTCGCCGTCATCATCAACGAATACGCCCTCTTGGTTGGCATGATCACCATCAATGACGTGATGTCAACCGTGATGGGCGACCTCGTACTCACAGCCGACGACGTTCAAATCATTCAACGCGATGAGGATACGTGGCTTGTCGACGGTTCGACTCCGATCGATGACTTGGAGCATGCACTCGAAATCGACGAACTGCCCGAAGACTCCGCCTACGAAACAGTTGCGGGCTTCATGATGTACATGCTGCGCAAGATTCCGAAGCGCACGGACAAAGTCGTCTGCGCCGACTATACGTTCGAAGTACTCGACGTCGACAACAACCGCATCGACCAAGTCCTCGTCACTCGCAACAAGAAGCGCGCCCCCCTTAAGTCAAGCGGTACGCTTGCATAAAGCTAACGACTCCGAAAACGAGCTCGCAAAAATGCCGAAGCGCCTCATCGAGACAGCTTCGGCATTTTTATTTCCATTTGAACGGGTACCCGAGGGGCACAAGCGTTACCTCGCCTTGACCGTCCGCCTGGTTGCGGCCGACTTCACGGCGCGCTTACGGACTGCGGGCTTTTCGGCGGCATCTTCGACCACCTTTTCGCTTTTCTCAACCTTATCGGCCTTTTCCGTCTTCTCGCGCTTTTCAAACTCGAAGCCAACGTTCTTCTTTCGTGCGTCATAAACAAGAAACGCCTTGAAAGGACGGTTGGTACGTTTCGAGATAAAGCCGTCCAAGAGCGGCGTACGCTTCTCTTCAAGGAGCGCTTTAACTTCTTCGGCAGAAATCGGTCGCTGCAAAATCACCTTGCCTACGCGGAAGGTACATTTGCGATCCGTGAGCGCATGTTCGCAAACGTACTGCTCGTTGAGGTCGAGCACGCGCGCACCGCAGACCGGACAGGTGCCGACCGTCTGCGCACTCTGCAATTCCTCAGGCGCGATTTCTGGGCGCTCCTCAAAATCGAAGCGAAGCCCCCACTGTTGCGTTTCCGGATCCTTTTCCAAAATAAGCTCGCTCTCAAAGGGGAAGCCGCGCTTGCTCAGAAATCCAGAAAGCGGGCCGACGCGATGATTGGCAAGCAGCTCCTCGACCTCAAAGGGCTCGAATGCACGACCCGACGGGTGCTTGGGTAGCGAAAAGTAGCAGTCGGGCGTCGTACAGGCAAAGCGACGATAATTCTCGACGATTTCGCCGCCGCAGGCCGGGCACCGGTTCCTGAAATGAATCGGATTAACGATAGGAATGCTGTTGCCTTCATACTGCTTGGCGGCGGCAACGATCTCGTTGGTCATTTTGCGAATCTCTTCCATGAAGGACTCGCGGGAAACCTGACCGTGCTCGATCAGCGAAAGCTTATGCTCCCACTCGGCGGTGAGCTTGGGCTGCGTCAGTTCGTCAATGCGAAGTCCGCGCACGAGCTGCATGAGCTGGAAGGCTTTGGCATTCGGAATGAGCTCACGGCCTTCGCGCCGCAGATACTTCTGCTCAATAAGACCTTCGATCGTCTGCGCACGCGTCGCAGGCGTACCGAGCCCCTTTTCAGCCATAGCATCGCGCAGCTCGCCCGTTTCGAGTTTCTTACCAGCCGACTCCATGGCAGTGAGGAGCGTCGCGTCGGTGAAGCGCGCAGGCGGACGCGTCTGGTCGGCCTTGAGTTCCATCTCAAGCGTCGAAACAACTTCCTTGTCGCCTACGGGAACGAGATCTGAAGAAGTCTTTCCTGCGCGGCCCGCCACCTCGAGCCACCCGGCCTTCACGAGCACCTTGCCTTCCGTGAGGAAGCACTCGTTCTCCACAATCGTCTTTCGCGTCGTGACGTTGTATTCGGCAACCGGGTAAAACACCGACATGAAGCGGCGCACGACAAGATCGTAGACTTTCTGCTCAGTTTCTTCGAGCGACTTGGGCAACTCACCGGTCGGAATGATGGCAAAGTGGTCGCTGATCTTGGTGTTGTCGAAAACACGCTTGTCCGGCTTGACCCAGCCGTTGTCGAGAATGGCCCGCGAGAAGCCGCTGTAGGCGTCCATCTTGCCGATATGCCCGATCGTTTCGAGAACGGTCGGCAAGTAGTCCTCCGGGAGCGCTCTCGCATCGGTACGTGGGTAGGTGAGCACTTTATGGCGCTCATAAAGGCGCTGCGCGATGGCAAGCGTCATCTTCGCAGGGAACCCGAAGCGACTGTTCGCCTCGCGCTGCAAGCTCGTCAGATCGAAGAGTGCGGGCGACAACGACGTCGTCTTTTTAGAGCTTTCCGTGACGACACCAGGCTTACCGGCACACTTGTCGACGATAGCCTGCGCCTCTTCGAGAGACCAAATGCGCTCGGCCTTTAAATCACTCGCCCCCTTGGGTTTCTGGAAAGGATCGACGACGCGAATCCCCGCATAGTCGCCAGCCTGTGCACCAAAAACGGCGTGCACCTCCCAATAGGGGACCGGTTTGAAATGCGTGATCTCCTCTTCTCGGGCAACAACAATTGCGAGCGTCGGTGTCTGAACGCGTCCGACCGTCGTAAGGAAAAAACCGCCTTCCTTGGAGTTGAACGCTGTGAGCGCGCGCGTGCCGTTGATGCCAACGAGCCAGTCAGCTTCCGAACGGCTTCGAGCCGCCGCTTCGAGCGGCTTCATTTCTTCGTCCGAGCGCAATTCGGTAAAAGCGTTCTGGATGGCGCTTTTGGTCATCGACTGCAGCCACAGGCGGCGAATCGGTTTCTTTGTCCCCGTCGCCTGAATGATGTAACGGAAGATCAATTCGCCCTCTCGCCCCGCGTCGCACGCATTGATGATGTCGGTCACGGTTCTACTGCGAATCTTCTTAGCAAGCGACTCAAAGCGGGCCTGCGAGCTCTTGATCGGCTGCAAATCGAAATAGGGCGGCACAACGGGCAGATTGGCAAACGACCACCTACCGCGCTTGACGTCATACTCTTCGGGCGCCTTGATCTCAAGCAGGTGACCGACGGCTGCGCCGATAATCATCGATTCGCCGACCCAAAAATCGCCGTCCTTTTTAAAGCCGCCGAGCGCACGGGCAATGTCGCCCGCAACGGAAGGCTTTTCTGCGATGACTAAAGTCTGGCCCATGCGTCACTCCAATGTGCGCGATCCGAATCCGACAAGAAACCGGACTGCAAGGACCGCGGCATTTTGTTGCTGTGTTTTCTCATACGCATCCTCACTCGAATCGGAGGATGATTTGGGCGGCATTATGGCATCCTTTGCCCGCAAACACACGGTCCCTCGCAAAAACCCGCCCCGGAGCAATTGCCGAGAAGGCCTCTAATTTCAATGTTTTCCGAGTATCTAGCCGACTCTCCTTAATTGCTACCCTGCCTTTCATTCACTTCGCCGAGCGGAAAGCTGCTGACGAACAAAAGCGGAACTCACCAGACATACGCATCACCTTCGTCCCTGAAATACCTATAATTCCGACTTTCTCGGGACGGCTATCAACCCGAGACTCTTTCATTTTTATGACTCGGCGCGCTTCCTGTGCTTTCGTCGAGCGCCCCGAATCGCCTGCTTAGGAGCCGTTGGCCGTGGCAAAGCTGCCCATTCTTCAGTATCCGCATCCCACTCTTGCCGCCAAAGCCGAAGTCGTCACCGTATTTGATGATGAACTGCGCAAACTCGCAGAAGACATGGCCGAAACGATGTACGCCGCGCCGGGCGTCGGCCTTGCAGCCAATCAGGTGGGCGTCCTTAAACGCATCGTTGTCATTGACGTTTCCGAAGACAAGTCCGATCTGATTGTTCTCGTCAACCCGCTTATTCTTTCAACAGGCGGCGAACTTGTCGACCATGAAGAAGGCTGCCTTTCGCTCAAGGGGCTCTACGAGCATCTGAAGCGTCCCTCCAAAGTCAAGGTCAGAGCGCAGAACCTTGAGGGAGCGGAGTTAGACATTGAAGCCGAAGGCCTGCTCGCCATTTGTCTGCAGCACGAAATCGATCACTTGGACGGCACCGTCTTCATTGACCACCTCAGCCGCCTTAAGAAGACGCGTGCCTGCACGAAGCTCGCCAAACTTCGCCGCGAAGAAAAACGCGAAAAAGACAAGAAGGCCGACGAATAAGTCCGTGCGGCGATCTTCATGCCGGGTGCGCGTGGCAGTGCGAGGCTATCCACTTGACGTATCGACCGACCACCGCGAGGGGCAGTCCGTGCCCAAGTCCCTCGACCGACAGAAGCCGCGCCCCCGGTATCAGACGCGCCGTCTCCTCGCCCGCGGCATAAGGTAGAAGCGGATCGTCCGTACCGTGAATAACGAGTGAAGGAACCCGTATCTGACGTACTTGCGCCGAGCGGTCTCCGCTCACGAGAAGCGCTACGACCTGCCGCATCACTGACTGAGGGTCGAACTGCAGAAGGTGCGCTTTCCCTAGCGCCTCATCAATGTCAGCCGGCGTCGGTCGATACTTGCTGCCAGCGAGTGCCTGAAGAACACGCTGTACGTGCGCTCTAGCGGCATCCTCTTTCGACCCGCCGTCTTGTCGCAGCACCGCAGCAATAGCTCGCAATCGGCCGAACCCCGTTGCCGGATTGCCAACGGCCGAGGATATGGAGGTCAACGTCGCCGTTCGATTCGGACACTGACAGGCGAGCACTTGGGCAATCATGCCCCCGAGTGAAATGCCGCAAACATGCGCTCGACGGATATTGAGTGCATCAAGCAGGCGCTCGACATCGAGCGCCATGTCTTCAAGACCGTACTCGCCCTGAACCGGCCTGCGCAGAAGGGCTTTGGCGATGGCACCCAACACGTCTCGCCTTGTCACGTGCCAGCTCTCGCATCGCGAAGAAGCGCCGCTGTCGCGATTGTCTGGCGTGATTACCTGAAAGCCCTCGGCCAAAAGTCCGGAGACCAGAGCTTCCGGCCATGCGTCCATCGACATGCCGAGCCCCATCAGAAGAACTACTGCGGGAGCATCGGGGGCGCCGAATCGACGATACGCGTATCGAAAGTCGCCGCTCTGTAGAATTTCCTTCAATTGCATGATTTTCACCGGTCCAAGTCTTCGGTCGGAAACTCCTATCAAACTAGCGCCATTACAATGAGGCGTCTAGCCGGAGAGGAATCGCCGAAAGAGAATGACGCCGCGCAGCGTGCGCCGATTCGATCGCGCTCTCCGTTGATCCACCCCATCAGAAGAGAATGGCAACGGACGGACCGCCGGCCGAGCCGAACGAAAGCATGAAGATTATCTTTGCCGGTACGCCGGATTTTGCGGCTGTCGCGCTTGAGCGCCTCATTGAAGCCGGTCACGACGTTTCACTCGTTCTTTCGCAACCGGATCGACCGAGCGGGCGCGGCATGAAGCTCACGGCTTCGCCCGTGAAGCTTCTTGCCCAAAAGCACGACATTGAAGTGATCACGCCGCTCACGCTCAGCCTCAAGAAAGCCCCTGAAGAAAGCGCGGCGATTCACGAACGGCTGCGCGCAGAAAACGCAGATGTTCTCGTCGTTGCCGCCTACGGCCTCATACTGCCGCAACCCGTTCTTGACTGCGCCAAGGGCATTGGCAAGAACAGCGATATCCGAGCGATCAACATTCATGCGAGTCTGCTGCCGCGCTGGCGTGGCGCAGCGCCGATTTCTCGTGCCATTGAAGCAGGCGACGCCGTAACGGGCATTACGCTCATGAAAATGGAGCTCGGCCTCGACACTGGTCCCATGATCATGAAGGACTCGCTTGAGATTACCGCCGAAGACACGAGCGAGTCGCTCACGGAGAAACTCGCGCACATGGGCGGCGAGCTGATCGTTCGCGCACTCAAAGCACCAGAAGCTCTCACTTTCGAAGCACAGCCCGAAGAAGGCGTCAACTACGCCGAGAAGCTCCTCAAGAGCGAAAGCCGCATCAATTGGCGCGATGACGCCGAGCAGATCGAGCGACGACTGCGCGCCTTTACACCGTTTCCTGGCCTGCAGTTCGAAAAGAACGGCGAGCTCATGAAAATCTGGGCTGCGAAAGTGACGTCCTACGACGGCGACGCGCAGCCCGGTACCGTTCTTGAAGCCAAGCAAAAATTCGTTGTTGCCTGCGGCAAGAATGCCATTGAAGCAACCATCCTGCAGCGCCCTGGCAAAGGCCGTATGCCGGCAGTGGGTTTCCTGCAGAGCGTTCATTTTGATATCGGCGAAATTCTGGCCTAACCATGCAAAACCAAAATATCGGCGCAAAGTCGGAGCGCACTGCTGTACCCAAGCATCGCCAGCTACCGCTTTGCAGACTTATCGTCAAAGTTGTCGCCGCGAAGTTACAAGCTTCGCAACAGAAGCTCTCTTTTGCCGACATGCTCGACGCGGCTTGCGTGGGTTTGGCCTCGCATGAAAGCGCCGCACTGAAGTCCATTCTTTATCTCTGCGAGCGCTCCAGAGCGCGCTCGCATGCCGCAGCAAAGTACTTGATGGCGCGCCAGCCAAAGCCACAAGTACAGATGCTCGTCGAAACGGCGCTTTCACTCCTCTTCGGCGGTACGTATACGGAATTCACCGTCGTGAACCAGGCAGTTGAAGCCGCTCGGCTCGATCGCCGGACGGAGCGGTTTGCCGGACTCGTCAACGCTGTGCTTCGTCGCGCGATTCGGGAAAAAACTTTGCTTTTAAACCGAATCGCCGAAGATCCCGAAGTGCGCTTTAACGCGCCGCGCTGGTGGATCGAGCGTATTCGAGCTGCGCACCCCGAACATTGGACGGAAATCCTTGAGCTTGCTGCCCAAAAGCCCCCACTCACGCTACGAGTCAACCGCAGAAGAACCACGCCAGAGGAATACCTCGAGGTTCTGAACCGAGCCGGCATTGCCGCGCGTCGCATCGGCCCGGAGGCCATACTGCTCGAATCGCCCCGCCCTGTTGAAGAAATTCCCGGTTTTGCAATGGGGCTCGTTTCCGTTCAGGATGCTGGCACGCAAATGGCCGCACACTTGCTCGCGCCCAACCCCGGCGACGCAGTACTCGATGCCTGCGCAGCACCGGGCGGCAAGACCGCACACCTGCTCGAACTTTTTGACTGCTCGGTAACGGCGCTCGAAATCGATCCGAAGCGCACAGAACTTCTCAAAGCAACGCTTGCGCGCCTCGGCCTCTTTGCACGCGTTACCTGCGCCGACGCAGCAGACCCGAAGTCGTGGTGGGATGGTCGACAGTTCGACGCGGTGCTTCTTGACGCCCCTTGTACCGCAAGCGGTATCGTCCGGCGACAGCCCGATGTGCCTTGGACGCGCCGTCCCGATGATTCGTACTCGCTTGCGAAAACCCAGGCGAAACTTCTCAAAGCTCTTTGGCCGACGGTCAAACCGAACGGCAAGCTTCTTTTTTGCACCTGCTCGATTTTCCCTGAGGAAGGCATCGAACAGATTCGCCGCTTCATGTCAGAAAATGCGGATGCCCGCTGCATACCGATCGGCAAATCGCATGTCAACATGCTCACACTCCTTCCCCGTGAGGAGTCGAGCACGTATGATGAAGCTGCGGCCGCACGTGACCGCTTCACCTTCGAGCCGCCCGTTCACGACGGCTTCTTCTACGCATTGCTTCAGAAAACCGCCTGAAAATGCTGTACTTTTGCGCCCAACAGCCAGCCGCCCTCACGCGCTGCAAGCTCAACCGACTTGCGGCGGTGATGCTTGCCGCCTGCATTTTGGCGACTGCGCTCCTGCCCGCAACAGCACAGGCAGTCGAGGCAACGCTTCTGGCCGTGGAAATTACGCGCGATGAGCCGGGCGAACGCCCCGGCCTTTTCGTGGCGGACCACTACGAATTCGACCTGCCGCAACCGCTCATCGACGCACTGCATCGCGGGATTTCGCTTTATTTCACACACGAGTTTTCGCTCGTGCAAACGCGCTGGTATTGGTTCGACAAACCCGTTGCAGAAAGCAAATTCACAATTCGCCTTGCTTTCAATCCTCTCACGCGACGCTACGGCGTAGCCTACAACGGACTTTCGCTCAACTTCGACTCCCTCGAACAGGCGCTTCCTTACATCAAAAGTCTGCGCCGATGGCGAGTCGCGCCGAGCGGTGCGGTTACCAACACGGAAGATTTTGCCGCGGAAATCCGCTTTTTCCTCGATACGGAAAAGCTGCCCAAACCAATGCAGGTCACGACAAACGACTCCGTCGACTGGACAGTCGAGAGCGACTGGGCCCCCGTCCCAATCCCCTCGGATGTCGTAGAAGTTCCCGTGGAGTAGCGCGGCATGCCTTCTTGGCTTCGATATCTCTTCATTGCGGCGCTTGCCGTCGCAGGCATTTCGCTGTTTGGACTCGCAGCAACGAGCTCCGATTCGAAGCTTTTTGAGAAGTGGTTCCCAGTGCTGAGCATTGTCAACCGCGCCATCGCCGTACTGCTCTTTGCCGTTGTTGTCGCCATGATCGTTCGACTTTGGCAACGCATTCGCGCGGGGGAATTCGGCGCACACATGACATCAAAGCTCGCCGGGGTCATGGCGCTCATCGTGCTCATCCCCTGCATCACGATTTATATCGTTTCGAATGTCTTCATTTCCCGTTCCATCGACTCGTGGTTCGACGTACGTGTCGAGCGCGCCCTCGATTCCGGCGTGACAATCACGCGCGGCATTCTCACCGAGCAACAAAAACAAACGGAGCTTGCGGCGCGGCACATGGCCGAAATGCTGGCCAATACGCCGGCTTCGCTCATCATGTCGGACCTGATGCACCTGCTCGAAGGGCGTCAGAACATGGAGGCGCTCGTCTTCACGGGCAGCGGCACAGCCGTTGCAGCCGCGGGTTCTCGCATTAACGTAATGTTGCCCGACCTGCCAACGCCGTTGCAGCTACAGACCGTCCGATCTGCAGGCATCTACAGCGTAATCGACGGTGATGCGCTCGAGAATCCCGACGGGATCACCGAATCGAGTCAACTTTCGATCCGCGTTATCGTACCGATTGCCGATGCGGACGACTTGTCGGTCGATCCCGTTGCGCCGACCAGTCGCAACGCGCTCCTGCCCGTTGGCAGCCGCCAGCCGCAGTTCTATCTGCAGGTCATTCAACCCGTTTCGAGTGAAACAACGAAAAATGCGGCCGAACTGGTAGCGGGCTATCGCGACTATCAGACGCTCGTACTTTCTCGCGCTTCTTTACAGACGATCTATACAAGTACGCTTTCCCTCGTGCTGCTCCTCGCCGCTTTCGGCGCCATTGCCGCTGCACTGGCATTTGCCCGTAAAACGACCGAACCCGTCATGCAGCTCGAACAGGGCACGCGTCGTGTAGCCGACGGTAACTACCGTCCGATCCGAGAATTCCACGGCAACAGCGAAATCAACGTCCTGACGCAATCCTTCAATACGATGATTCGCGAAGTTGCCGAATCGCGCCGCGGCATCGAAGCGCAACGCCTCAAGGCCGAACAGGCGCAAGCCTACCTCGAGCGCGTGCTTGCAAACATCTCTTCAGGCGTTCTAGTGCTTGACGCTAACTACAGAACCGTTTCTTCCAACCCGGCAGCGAAAAAGATTCTTGGGGCAAGCCTCTGCCAACCCGGCAGCGACCTCCGCGCAAAGGCTCCGGATCTAGCACAGACGGCGAGCAATGCAAAAATTACGCTCGCGCTCGGCGAAGTACCGACTGTCGGTCTTGAGTATGAGCTCAACGCGAACCCAAGCGGATCGAATGGCGAAGCCTCGCACCGTACGCCGCTTTTCATCAAGATTTCGCTCATGCCGCTGCGCTCTGGCGCTAACGGCCTCGTACTCGTCTTTGATGACGTCTCGCAACTCATGGCCGCGCAACGCGCCACCGCCTGGGGTGAAGTCGCTCGACGTCTTGCGCACGAAATCAAAAACCCGCTCACGCCGATTCGTCTCGCGGCCGAGCGGCTTGAGATGCGTCTCGAAGACAAGTTACAGCGCGAAGAGGATATCGACCTTCTGCATCGAGCAATTGCGACCATCACGACACAGGTCGACGCGCTCAAGCAAATGGTGAACGACTTCCGCGAATACGCGAAAATTCCCGCTGCGAAGCTTTCGCTCATTTCGCTCAACGACTTCCTCACGGAAGCCGCGCAGCTCTACCACGATGCGGATGTCCCTGTTCGGCTCAAGCTCGACGAGCGCATTCCGGGAATTGAAGCAGACCCGGCGCAGCTCAGGCAGGTGCTACACAACCTTATCTCGAACAGTGTGGACGCCACAGAAGGCGATCGTCCCGAAATCGTGATCGAAACCAAACGCATCGGTACGGATACGGACGGCAGTGCGGTACTACTTCGCATCAGCGACAACGGTGTGGGTTTCAGCAGCACGATTCTAGAGAAAGCGTTTGAGCCTTACGTCACCACGAAAGAAACGGGTACGGGGCTCGGCCTCCCGATGGTCAAGAAGATCCTTGACGAGCACGACGCCTCAATTCGCCTCTCGAACCGAACCGATTCCTCGGGATGCCTCATCATGGGGGCGCAGGTGGACATCATTTTCAAGCGTCTTGAAGCGAAAGGCGGACGCTGAAAGTACAATTAAAGATCAACCTCATTACGAAGCAAGGTATGGCAGACATCCTCGTAGTCGACGACGAACTCGGCATACGCAACGTCCTCTCCGAAATTTTGGTGGAGTCTGGACATTACGTAACAACGGCGGCCAATGCACAGGAAGCTAAGGAGCTTGTGAAGGATCACAAGTACTCCGTGGTACTTCTTGACGTTTGGATGCCGGGGATGGACGGTCTTGAACTTCTCAAAGAGTGGAATCGGGAAAACCAGCTTCAGTTCCCGGTCGTCATCATGTCGGGACACGCTACGATCGAATCCGCCAAAGAGGCGCTTCGCCAAGGAGCAGTCGACTTCCTCGAAAAGCCGATTTCCCTTAAGAAGCTCCTCAATGCCATCGATCTTGCACTCATCAAGTGGCATGAGAAGACGGTCAAAGAGGAAGCCGAGCGCGCCGCAGAGGACAGTCGACGACGTCGGCGCCGCATGATGGAAAATCGACCCAATCTGCCGACTTTCGACATTCCCGAATACAACCTCACGCTCGACTTCAACAAGCCCTTCCGAGAGGTGCTCTTAACCATCGAACGCGCGTACTTCCTCACAGTTCTGCGCTTCGTCAACCACTCGGTTGTGGGACTATCTCGCCACGCCGGACTCGAGCGCACGCACCTTTACCGCAAGGTTCGTTCGCTCGGTATCGATATGGAGTCCTACCGCGAAGCGAGCCGTCTCGGCCTCGACAAGGATCCGCTCGTTTTCACGCACGGCCCGCAGGCGCCACGAAAAGTCGCTTCGCACACTGCGAACGGCACAAACGCGCTGGTTCAAACGGGCGGTGCGCTACAGGATTCGGAACTGCTTCACGCGCCTGAGGGTGCAGCGCTTGATCCGAAATCCCAGACCTGATCCGCCTTTTCAAGACCGGCCACCCGACGGGGGCTGGCAGGCTCGATTGCCATGAAGATTTTGATTATCGGTGCGGGCCGCATTGGCTCTGCGGTTGCGGAAAGCCTCGTTTCCGAAGCCAACGACATTACGCTTATCGACCGCAATGTCGACAATATCGCGGGCCTGATGGCCCGCTACGACTTGCGCGGACTCATCGGCGAAGCAGTGAGCCCTTCGCTACTTAAAGAGGCCGGTGCCGATGATACGGACATGCTTCTAGCAGTCACCTCGAGCGACGAAACGAATCTTGCGGTCTGTCTGCTTGCCGAGCGAATCTTCAACATTCCGACGCGCATCGCGCGCGTACGTAACAGCGAACTAAGAAACTTTCCCCGCATTCTCAAGGAAGAAGGCTTTGCAGCCACGACCCTCATCTGGCCCGAACAGGCGCTCACGAATTACATCGTCAAACTTGTCGAGATGCCCGAAGCTCTGCAGGTGAAGGAGTTCGGGGATGGAACAGCCGCACTCGTGGCAGTACGCGCCGAAGCAGGGAGTCCCATGGTCGGCGGCCCAGTCAGCGAGCTTCGGGCGCACATCCCGCATGCCTGTGCGAGCATTGTCGCGATCTTCCGCAAGGGCCGCATTATCGAATTGCGCCCGAGAACGCTGATTGAAGCAGACGACGAAGTGCTGATTCTTTGCGACAGTCGCCACGCGCGGCTTGCAACAACGCAGCTACGCCGGCGTGCGGGCATCGTCCGCAGCCTTATCGTTGCAGGCAGCATTGACATGGGGCGTAGCCTCGTCGGCGCCTTCCGCGGTCGAAACCGCACCGATCCGACGGGACCTGCCAACATCCGAATCATTGAAGCTGATCCGGATAAAGCGGAAAAACTCGCCGTCGAACTCGGTGACGAGGCCACCGTACTCTGCGGAGACTTCGACGATGAAGAAACGCTCGCCTCGGCCGGCGTAGAAAATTGCGACCTCTTCATTTCGCTTTCACCCGATGACGAAAACAATATCCTTTCGGCCATGCTCGCGAAGCGCTTGGGGGCCAAACGCACTATTGCGCTCGTCAACCGCCGCGTCTACGGCGAGCTGATTGAGGGCTCAAAAATCGACGTCACCGTTTCTCAGACTCAGGCCGCACTCGATGAACTCGTTCGCTTCGTTCGCCGCGGCGACGTCACGGCAGCCTATACGCTGCGCCACGGCATTGCCGAAGCGCTTGAAATCGTTGCTCACGGCGGCAAAGAAAATTCGAAGGTGGTCGGCCGGCCGCTCTCTAAAATAAAACTTCCCGAAGGGTGTCGCTTCGCTGCCGTCCTGCGTGAGGACGAAGAGGGCCGGCAGAGCGTTCTTATTCCGGACGACGACGCGGTCCTCGAATCGGAAGACCACGTCATCATTTTCATCCCCAATCGACGGCTAATATCGAAGATCGAGCGTCTCTTTGCCGTCGACGTCGGCTTCTTCTAAGTACACCCCACGCAGAGTCAACCGCCCATCATTTCCCACATAACGGGCTTTTTGTGTTTGATCGCACGCTGAATCATGCTCTTGAGGGGCACAACTCGCTGATAGAAATTGATGCGGGCTTCGTTTTCCTTTATTAACTTTGCCAATTCCTCTTCTCGCCCCTTCATTGCGGGATCGAAGCAAAAAGACGCTCGGCTCATGGCTTCGAGCTCCTCTTCGCGCCGCCTGGCTTCGGCCTTGTCTCGCACTTCCGCCGCCTCAAGTCGACGCAACACATCCGACAAATCCTCTGCCCCCCAGGCTCCTTTCGGCGAAAAAGGTTCGGAAATCGTTTTAAAGATTTCCTCCACCGTCTCCTTAAACATGATGAAGGGCCCAGCAGCAACCGAGCTAAATTGAATCAAAGCCATATCGTGTCTTTTTTAGTTAAAAAGGGATGAGAGAACGGGGACTGTCGGATATCTTCCATTCTCCCCTTACAGCCTCAATGCTAAACTGCCTGCGTTTAGTTGTTGGAGTAAATCCTCGTGGTCGGGATATGCATCATCGCCCATGCACCGCTCGCGTCCGCGCTTAAAAGCTGCAGTCAGCATATCTACAGTACGACGGAAGATGCGGGCTGCGACGGCATTGCCTGTTTTGACGTGCCCGCCGATCTCGATGTCGATGCGGGCATCGCGCATGCCGCCAAGCTGATCGACGGTCTTAGGTGCAACGACGGCATCTTGATCTTCACGGATCTCATCGGCGCCACGCCGTCCAATATTGCTCATAACTTTCTCGACGACCCGAAAGTACGGATCGTTACGGGCGTCAATCTGCCTGCGATCATCACAGCGCTCTCGGCGCCGAAGGACGCGCCGGTCAATCAGGTCATGACGCTTGCCGAGGGGGCGGCACACGCTGGTATTTCCTCTCGCATCGGCAGAGTGCCCGAAGGAACAGAGGCATGAAAACGGTAGAAATTTCCGTTCTCAATAAGCTCGGCCTGCACGCAAGACCTTCGGCGCAGCTCGCCAAGGCCGCCAATCTCTATCGCTCGTCGATCACACTTACGCACGAGAAAAGATCCGTTGACGCCAAATCCATTCTGGGGCTCATGACTATGGCTCTGCCCTGCGGCACGACGCTTCAGCTCAGTGCGAATGGCCCTGACGAGAACGAGGCCCTCGCGCATCTAACCGAACTCTTCACAAACCGATTCGGCGAAGCCGAATGACATCTGAGCTCTATCGTATGGCTGAAAAAAAGCCCGCAGACCCCTGCGACATTTCGTCCGAATCCGCTGTCCCTGCGGCTGTCGGCGAATCGCCCGCTGCCGCACGCACCGACGCCGCTCCAGAAGAAACGGCGCCTGTCACCGCAACGCAGTCAGATGATCTGCAGGGCCTTTCAGTGTTCCCGGGGGTCGCCTGCGGCACCGCTTTTTTCTTTTCGTCATCCGACCTTGAGATTTCGCAGTTCCAAATCGAATCGAGCGCTGTTCGCGGCGAACTGCAGCGCCTGAGAATGGCCGCAGCTACGGTGAGCAAGGATCTCGCAGGACTTTCTTCCGAGCTTGAAGACGAAACGCTCAACGAGGCCGCATCGTTCCTTGACGTACACCGCTCGATCATTGAAGATCCGACGCTCATTTCCGAAACGGGCGTGATCATCCGAGAAAAACTCGTTAACGCTGAGTGGGCCCTATCGCTGCGACTTGAACAAATTCGACGCGACTTTGAACAGATCGAAGACGATTACCTTCGCGAGCGCATTGAAGACATCGCATGGGTCTTTCAACGCATCCAGCGCGTACTCGCGGGACGCCGCAGTGCCAAGAGCCTGCTGAGCGCCGACGCCGTCGACGCGCCGGTCATTCTCGTTTCCGACAGTCTTGATCCTGCGGACATGCTGCAGCTCAGAGAACGCGACGACCTAGACATTGTCGGCATTGTCATGGCCGAAGGGAGCGTTACGAGCCACGCAGCGATTCTTGCGCACAGCTTCGAAATCCCGACCCTTGTCGGCGTACACGACGTACTCGAACAGGTACAAAGCGGCGACGAAGTTCTTGTCGACGCAGAAAAAGGCATCCTGCGCATCGGTCCAAACGCTGCCGAGAAGAAAAAGGCAGCAAAGTTCATGCGCGAAATTCGCGCCCGCCGCCGCGAGCTTGTTAAGCTCAAAACAGCCAAGGCCGTCACAAAGGATGGTGCAGTCATTTCGCTTTGGGCCAACATCGCACTCTCGGAAGACCTAACGGACGCCCGCCGTGCGGGCGCCGAGGGTATCGGCCTCTTCAGAACGGAGTTCCTCTATCTGAACAGAACGGACCTGCCGAGCGAGGAAGAGCAAACAGGCGCTTACCGGAAAATCATCCGCGGCATGAAAGATCGTATCGTCACGATCCGAACGGCCGACCTCGGCGGCGACAAAATGCTCTCGAAAGAGTCTATGTCACTTCTTGAGGAAGAACCTATAGACGAAGCCAATCCGGCACTCGGACTGCGTGCGCTGCGATTTTCATTCGCCTATCCAGAACTCTTCCAGACGCAGCTGCGCGCCATTCTGCGCGCAGGCGTCAACACATCCGTTCGAATTCTGCTGCCGATGATTTCGAGTCTGGCAGACGTGCGCAACGCGCTTGCAGCTATCGAAGAAGCGAAGAACTCACTTGAACGCGACAATCTGCGCTACTGCGACGAAGTTCGTGTGGGCGGCATGATCGAAACACCGGCAGCGATCGCCATGCTCGGTGACCTTATTCCGCTGCTTGACTTTTTCTCGCTCGGCACAAACGACCTCGTGCAGTACACCCTTGCTGTGGACCGTACAAATGCGGCTGTCTCGAGCTACTACGAAGAAACTCATCCGGCCGTTTTGCGCTTTATTTCCGAAAGCATCAAGCGCGTACTGAGTGCGGGCAAGGACATTTCGGTCTGCGGCGAAATGGCCGGTCGCGCGGATCTCACGCCGTTCTTCATCGGGCTAGGCTGCCGCGCACTCTCCATGGATTCCTCACACATTCCCTCGGTGAAGGAACGAATTCTCACCCTAAATCTTGAGGCCTGTGAAGAGTTTGCCAGAAGCCTGATTCGACGAAAAAGCAGCGAAAGTGCCCGGAAAGCCATCGCAGAGTTCGCGCTTGCCAACCCCGTTAAGGAGAACGTTCATGTCGATGCCTGACCCCTTTTCCGTTCCGCTCAAAGACGAAGAATTCGTCGAGCTCGGCGAGCTCCTTGCGGCTATGCCCGCGCCTTTCGAGCCGATGGAAGCAGACCACATGGACGGCTTTCTAACAGCAATCGCGCTTCTACCGCAACGCATTACACCGAGCGAATGGATGCCGTTCATCCTGGACGCCGACGGTCGAACGGAAGCTGCGCTAGCTGACGAAGCTGACGAAGCCCGACTCGAAGAGCTCATTTACCGGCGCTACCGCTCAATCGAGTCGACGCTGCGGCATGTTCGACCGATCGATCCCATCACTTACGACATTGAAGACGAACGCGGCCGTCCGGTTGGCGGCTGGGAAGGAATTCGTGCGCTCGCCCCCTTTGCTTCTGGGTTCCTTGAAGCCATGAACCGATGGCCGGGGCTTGCCGATTCCGACGATGAGCTTGTCAATAGCGCGCTTCTCGGTATTCTGCGCCACCTGCCGGAAGACGAGATTGGAGACCTCGAAGACATTCGAAATGATCTCGAACTAGAAAGCCCGCTCGAAAACCTCAAGGAAGCGCAGGAAGACCTCGCCATGAGCTGCGCAGAGATCGCCTCCGTGACTCGAGGCTTTCTTCCCAAGGAGGAGCGGCGTGTCGCCCCCGGTAAGTCCATTTCGTCCGGTAAAAAAGCCCCCGGAAGAACGGCTCTTCGCCGCCGCCGTTAATCGCAGCTGATCAGCGGTTCAATTCCGCTCCAGCTCCTCAATGCGCTTCACGCCGAGACGCGAAACGTACCACGCGAGTGAAAAAACCGGCAGGCCGATCAAAGCCGTAACGGAAAAGAAGTTGCTGTAGCCGAGCGACTGCACCATGAGGCCAGAGAAGCCTGCCAGGAATTTGGGCAGCATCAACATGAGGGAACTAAAGAGCGCATACTGCGTCGCAGTGTACGACCTGCACGTGAGCCCAGACAAATAGGCGAGAAATGCGGCAGCCGAAAGCCCGGAGGCGAGGTTGTCGGCCGAAACAGTCACGGCAAGGAACCAAACGCTCGGCCCGATTTCGGCCAATACAGAAAAAAGAAAATTTGTAAGGCTCGACAGAAGTGCGCCGCACATGAGCGTCTTCATAACGCCGAACTTCATCGTGGCAGCGCCGCCCACAAATGCGCCCGTAAGCGTCATCAAAACACCGAACACCTTCGTAATGCCCGCCACCTCCGCCTTCGTAAAGCCGATATCAGCATAGAAGGGGTTGGCCATCACGCCCATCAATATATCGGCGATTCGATACGTAGCAATCAGAAGCAAAACCGGCACCGCCGTCGAACCGAAACGTCGAAAGAAGTCGGTGACTGGCTCGGCCAGCGCTTTGAAGCTAAAGGCGCGACACGCTGACGCCTTGCTCGGTGCAGCAGACTGCACAATGCTCTCGGGCTCCCGAGCCGAAAGCGTCGCAAAAATGCCCACGCCAACAGACGCCGCCATGATGAGATAACTCACCCGCCAACCATTCGGGTCGTACGCTACGCCATCAGCCTGTGCCCAAGCGGCAAACGCAAGCGCGCCTGCCCCAGCCCAAATCATCCCGAGACGATAGCCAGCCTGATACATCGCTGCGAGCGCGGCCTGCCGCTTTCCGTCAGCCGATTCGATTCGGTAAGCGTCGAGCGCGATGTCTTGCGTCGCAGAAGCAAAAGCACTGAAAAGAGCTGCCACAGCGAGCGGCATCAGCGTCGCTTGCGGATCGGTAAGCGCCATCAGAACGAGTCCCGTGCAGAGCGCAATCTGCGAAGCAAGTAGCCACGAACGACGTCGCCCAAGTTTCGTGGAAAGAAACGGTAGCGCCACCCGGTCAACAGCGGGTGCCCAGAGCCACTTAAAACCGTAAACCAAGCCAACCCAAGACAGAAAACCGATCGTCGTCAGTTCTACACCTGCCTCGCGAAGTCGAAAGCCGAGTGTGCCAAGCACAAGCAGAAGCGGTAAACCGGAACTGAAGCCAAAAAAGAGCATCCGGATGCTGTTGGGTTCCAAATAGACGCGCCAAACGGCAAACCGGCCGGGTGCACGAGCAGTCGAATTGTTCTGGACTTTGAGCATCAAGTGCGCGTCCCGAAGATCTCATCCGCACTTGAGAGCCAGCACCACTCGCCTGGCGCCAAGCCGTCGGGCAGTCGGTACTGGCCAACTGCGCTTCGGTGCAGCGCTTCAACACGATTGCCGCATGCGGCAATCATGCGCTTCACCTGATGGTATTTCCCCTGCGTAAGCGTCAGACGCAGATGCCTGCGTGCTCCGTCGACAAGCTGCACTTCTTTGGCAAAGACGGGTTTCGGGTCATCATCAAGCACGACGCCCGCGAGCAGTCGCGCACAGAGATCATCAGCGGCCGAATGCTTGAGCGTTGCTTCATAAACCTTGCTCACATGCCGCTTCGGGTGAGTAAGCCTGTGCAATAGCGCGCCGTCATCCGTCAAGAGAAGAAGTCCCGTCGTGTCGACGTCAAGCCGTCCGACGGGCTGAACACGACGGGTGCGCAGCTGCCCGGGTAGCAGACTCATAACGGACGGGTGCGCCGAAGGTTTCATCGAACACTCGTAGCCAGCAGGCTTATTAAGCGCAATGATCGCCTTTTCGAAATAGGGCCACTCTTTGCCGCGATATGAAAAGACAAGGCCCTCGCAGCTCACCTCTTCATCCGGATCGTCGTGCACGATGCCGTCAATCGAAATTGCCCCCGAAAGCACGATATGGCGGCAGTCGTAACGCGTGCCGAAGCCCTGCGTAAAAAGCAGATCGTCCAGTCTCATTTTGGAGAATCCCCGTCAGTCCACCGAAATATCGTAGTCGACCCAAAGCGGCGCATGGTCGGAAAATTTTTCCTGAGCGTAAATATCCGTTGCTCTGGCCAGACCAGCAATCCCGGGCGTTGCGATCTGATAATCAATGCGCCAGCCGACGTTTTTCGAACGAGCCTGTCCGCGCTGACTCCACCACGTGTAGCGTTCCGGCCGCTGATCGAGTCGGCGAAAAACATCTTCCCAACCGTGCTTCTCAAAGAGAGTCGTCATCCACGCGCGCTCTTCGGGCAGAAAGCCCGAATTTTTCTGATTGGACTTCCAATTTTTAAGGTCGATTTCCTTATGGGCGATATTGATATCGCCGCACAGAACGATTTCGCGCCCCGAAGCCTGCAGGGTGTCCATATGCGGCAGAAACTCGTCGAGAAAACGAAATTTCGCTTGCTGGCGTTCCTCGCTCGAGCTTCCCGATGGGAAATACGCTGAAATAACTGTGAGATTCCCGAAATTGGCTTCAACGTAGCGTCCCTCTGCGTCGAATTCGCTGCTACCGAATCCGATCCGCACGTCTTTAGGTTCGATACGGCTCCAGAGCGCGACACCCGAGTAGCCGCGCTTTTGCGCCGTGTGCATGAAGCACTTGTAGCCCGTACGATGCGTGAACTGCTCACCAAGATCGCTCTCTTGCGCTTTCAGCTCCTGCACACAGAGCACATCAGTCTCCGTACGGTCGAACCAGTCGAAGAAGCCCTTCTGAGCGGCAGAACGAATGCCGTTGGCATTGAAGCTCATTATTCGAAACATGCGAAAACCCCAAACAAATCGGTCGAACGGCGCGTACCTCAGCTGTTCGACAACCTCAGGAAGTAAGTCGAAAAAAGCCGGCTCTATAATGCAGGCACTCCGGCAAGCGGAGCAACTTGATTCAGTGCGAACAAGCAGCTGAAAAGCCGAAAATTTTAGCTTTTACCGAACCTCATCATGCAGACGATCCAGCAGCAATTCATCGAATTTGCCCTTGAGGCCGATGTCCTGCGCTTTGGCGAGTTCAAGACCAAGGCAGGCCGTCTTTCCCCCTACTTCTTCAACGCGGGCCTCTTCAACACGGGCGCGCTTCTCGACAAGCTCGGCGCCTTTTACGCACAGACGCTGCTGGCCGCCCGCGATGCGGGCAAGATCGAGTTCGACATGATCTTCGGCCCGGCTTACAAGGGCATTCCGCTTGCCGCAAGCGTTGCGATCAATCTCTCTCGTTTGGGGTGTGACGTGCCCTGGGCCTTCAATCGCAAGGAGGCAAAAGATCACGGAGAGGGCGGCGTCATCGTCGGTTCCCCGCTCAAGGGCAAGATTGTCATCATTGACGACGTGATCTCTGCGGGCACCTCCGTGCGCGAATCCGTCAAGATCATCACTAACGCAGGTGCTACGCCTTCGGGTGTACTCATTGCCGTTGACCGCATGGAGCGCGGCGGCACGGCCACCGAACTCACCGCGACGAGCGCCGTTCAGGATGTTGAAGAACACCTCGGCCTTTCGGTCGTTTCGATCATCAGTCTCAAGGATCTGCTCGCCTTCATGGACAGCGGCTCCGAAAAAGCTCAAAGCGTCGCGCAGTACCGCAATGCCGTAGCGGCTTATCGCCAGAAATACGGTGCCTGATCGCTCAAGCGCTTCAAGCGATAAAAGAACGGCGATCCCGAAAGGGTATCGCCGTTCTTTGTCGGTTGCACTGCAGACCTAACCCGCAGTAGCCCGCTTATGCACCGATCTTCTTACGAAGAAGTTCGTTGAGTTGCGCGGGGTTGGCTTTGCCCTTCGTCGCCTTCATGCATTGACCAACGAGCGCGTTGAGCGCCTTGGCCTTGCCGGCGCGGAATTCTTCAACCGAGCGCTGGTTCTTAGCAAGAACCTCCTCAACGATCGCTTCGAGCGCGCCTGTGTCCGAGATCTGCTTGAGCCCCTTGGCTTCAATGAGCGAGTCGATATCGGTGCCTTCGCCAGCCCAGACGGCGGCGAACACAGTCTTACCGCCCTTGTTGCTGATAGTGCCGTCGGCGACTCGTTCGAGAATTCGAGCCAAAATCTCAGGCGTCACGGGCGCTTGAGCGAACGTCAAGCCTTCGGTCTGATTGAGTGCGGCAGCCACCTCACCCATCACCCAGTTGGCCGCCATCTTCTTGTCCTTAACGAGCGCGGCCACCGCAACGTAGTAGTCGGCAATGTCGCGGCCGGACGTAAGAATCGAAGCATCATATTCGGGCAGGCCGAATTCACGCACGAGACGCGCACGCATTTCTTCGGGCAACTCGGGCATTTCGCTGCGAACGCGCTCAACCCACTCGTCGCTGATATCAAGCGGCAGAAGGTCCGGATCCGGGAAATAGCGGTAATCCATGGAGTCTTCTTTCGTACGCATCAAACGCGTTTCACCCTTTTGCGGGTCGTAAAGACGCGTGGCCTGGACAACCTTGCCACCGTCCTCAATCACCTCAATCTGGCGCTGCACCTCGTACTCGATCGCCTCCTGCAGGAAGCGGAACGAATTGAGATTCTTGATTTCACAGCGCGTGCCGAATTCTTTCTGACCAGCGGGACGAACGGACACATTGGCGTCGCAGCGGAAGTTGCCTTCCTGCATATTGCCGTTGGAGATGCCGAGCCAGACGACGAGCGCATGAAGCGCCTTGGCGTAGCCGACGGCTTCCGCAGCCGAGCGCAGCTCGGGTTCGGTCACGATTTCAAGAAGCGGAGTGCCGGCTCGATTAAGGTCGATACCCGAGTGACCAGCTACGATGCCGTGTACCGACTTGCCCGCATCTTCCTCCAGGTGCGCGCGCGTCAGGTGAATGGTCTTGACATAGGGTTCACCGTCCTTGGGTTCGACGGGGAACGTCAGCTCGCCGCCCACAACGACGGGCAACTCGAACTGACTGATCTGATAGCCCTTCGGCAAATCGGGATAAAAATAGTTCTTGCGGTCGAATACCGAGTGACTGGCGACTTTTGCCTTGATCGCAAGGCCGAACTTGATCGCCTTCTCAACGGCCCCTTTGTTGAGTACCGGAAGTGCCCCAGGGAGCGCAAGGTCGATATAGCACGCGTTGCGATTGGGCTCATCACCGAAATGGCAGGGCGCGCCGGAGAAAATTTTCGAATGGGTCGAGAGCTGAACATGCGTCTCGAGGCCAATAACGACTTCCCACTTCATGTCGATTTCCTTTTAACTGAGACGCCAATCAATAGCCAGCCGGGTGGCGCAGATGCCAATCAGTCGCACGCTGCCACGCCGCGGCCATCCCGAAGAGTCGGGCTTCCGTGAAGTGTTCGCCCAAGAGCTGCACGCCAATCGGGCGACCATTCGAGTGGAAGCCGCAAGGCATGGAAATACCAGGCAACCCCGCAAGAGAAGCCGGAACCGTGTAGAGATCGGAAAGGTATGCCGAAACCGGATCGGCATTGGCGCCGAAGTCGTAGGCCGTACCCGTCGTCACCGGACAGGCGATGGCATCAACCGACTTGAAGGTTTCATGGAATTCGTTAGCGATCAGACGACGCACACGCTGAGCCTTGAGGTAATACGCATCGTAGTAACCGTGCGAGAGCACGTAGGTGCCAATCATAATGCGACGCTTCGGTTCGGAACCGAAGCCCTCGTTTCGCGAACGCTTCATCATGTCGATGATGTCTGTGTACTCTGCCGCACGGTGGCCATAACGCACGCCGTCAAAACGCGAAAGATTCGAGCTCGCTTCAGCGCAGGCAACAACGTAGTAAACAGGAACGCCCAGGCGTGCGGTCGGCAGATCGATGTCAACGATCTTAGCCCCCTGACGCTCGTACTCGCGAAGCATTTCGTCGATTGCGGCGCCAACTTCGCTGTCGAGGCCTTCGCCCATCCACTGACGCGGCACGCCGATACGCAGCCCCTTGACGCCCTTGTCAAGATCGCGCGTGAAGTCTTCGGCAGGCATGTCGACACTAGTCGAATCCCACGGGTCATGACCGACCATGGCACCGAGCACCGTCGCACAGTCTTCGGCACTCTGACCGAGAAGACCGGCAGTGTCGAGCGAAGAGGCGAACGCAATCATGCCGAGTCGCGAGGGACGACCGTACGTCGGTTTGATGCCCGTAACGCCCGTAAAGGCTGCTGGTTCGCGAATCGAGCCGCCGGTGTCGGTACCGGTCGCGATCGGTGCGAGGCCCGCAGCAACGGCACTTGAGGAGCCGCCCGACGAGCCACCGGGCACGGCGTTGGGATCCCAGGGATTGTGCACCTTTCCGAAAGCGGAATTTTCGTTGCCGCTGCCCATTGCGAACTCGTCGCAGTTGAGCTTGCCCAAACACACCATCCCGGCGTCCTTGAGCTGACGGACGACGGTCGCGTCAAACGGGCTCATGTAGCCTTCAAGCATCTTGCTCGCGGCAGTAGAAGCCCATTCTTTCGTCACAAAAATGTCCTTGTGCGCCACGGGAATGCCCGTGAGGGGACCAGCCTCGCCGCTTGCAATGCGGCGATCCGCTTCAGCAGCCTGCGCGAGCGTCGCCTCGGGACGCACGTCAAGGTAAGCATTGAGCGTTTTGTGCTCTTCAATGCGGCGCAGATAAAACTCAGCGAGCTCCACGGCGGAAATCTGCCGATCCTTCAGGAGGCGAGACAGCTCGACAACGGAAGTAAAAGTCTTTTCCAACATAAGGGAACTCTTTTGTTTTTATTCGATGACCTGCGGAACCAGGAAGTAGCCGTCAGCTTGTTCGGGGGCGTTCTTCATGTTTTCCTCGCGCTTGTCGGACTCGCTGACGCAGTCTTCGCGCAGACGCTCAACGCCGTCGTGCGGATTGGGCATGGGTTCGATGCCGTCCGTGTTGACGGAGCGTATCTGCTCGATCATCTGAAAAATATCGTTGAGTTCGTTTTGAATGACCTGAGTCTGTTCTTCAGAAAGGTCTATGCGGCCAAGATCGGCGATCCGGCGAATGTCGCCCGCACTTAAAGGCATGTGAGACTCTTCTCGGAAAATGTGGTTGTGAAATTCGGCGCTCGCGCCTCGAAATCCCTGCCGCTCAGTAACAAACCTAAACAAGGAAGCAACTGAGATTGAAGGGTTTTCGTCTGCGTCGGACGGGCAGTTAGTTTATCATTACCCATCCTTTATGCGGGCTATGCCGAACAAGACAAGGCGGGGGTGAGCGCTTGTGCAAGAGCGCTTTCCCTAACTGGTGCGCTCGGCGTAAACACCCGTGCAAATCCTTTTCCGTTGCTTGCAAAACACCATGTTTGGCTTCTTCCGCAATTACTTTTCCAACGACCTCGCCATTGACCTCGGTACGGCCAATACGCTCATCTACATGCGAGGCAAGGGCATCGTGCTCAATGAGCCGAGCGTTGTGGCCATTCGCCAGGAAGGCGGCCAAAACGGCAAGACCACTATCCATGCCGTCGGCAAAGCAGCCAAACAGATGCTCGGCAGAGTGCCGGGCAATATCAGCGCCATTCGTCCGATGAAGGACGGCGTGATCGCGGACTTCACTGTGACCGAGCAGATGCTCAAGCAGTTCATCCGCATGGCTCATCCGTCTCGTCTCTTTGCGCCGAGCCCGCGCATCATCATCTGCGTTCCGTGCGGCTCCACCCAGGTAGAGCGTCGCGCAATCAAAGAAAGCGCGCTTGCTGCAGGTGCCTCAGAAGTGTTTCTCATTGAGGAACCGATGGCAGCTGCCATCGGCGCAGGTCTGCCCGTGAACGAAGCAGCTGGGTCCCTCGTTGTCGACATCGGCGGCGGCACAACCGAAGTCGGTCTTATTTCCCTGGGCGGCATGGTGTACGCGGGCTCAATCCGCGTTGGCGGCGATAAATTCGACCAAGCCATCATCAATTACATCCGCCGCAACTTCGGCATGCTGATCGGCGAGCCTACGGCTGAGCTCATCAAAAAGCGCATCGGTTCGGCGTTTCCAGGCTCCGAGGTCATGGAAATCGAAGTAAAGGGGCGCAACATCGCTGAAGGTGTGCCCCGCACCTTTACCGTGCACTCGAACGAAATTCTTGAAGCGCTCTCCGAGCCGCTCAACCAAATCGTCGTTGCCGTTAAGAACGCACTCGAAAAGACGCCGCCCGAACTAGGTGCAGACATTGCCGAGCATGGCCTCATGCTCACTGGCGGCGGCGCTCTTTTGCGAGACCTCGACCAACTTCTCAAAGAAGAAACCGGTCTGCCCGTTCATGTTGCCGAAGAACCCCTCAACTGCGTGGTGAAGGGATGCGGTATCGCACTTGAAAACATGGACAAGCTTCGCACTGCATTCGCAGTGGGCTGATTGTCGGGCAGGCCAGCTGATGCAGTACGGGCCGCCGCCGCTCTTTCGCCAGGGCGTTTCCGCTCGAGCACGCTTCATTTTCTTTGTCGTGCTTTCGCTTGTCGCTATTCTTGTCGACGGGCGTCTTCGCGCGCTCGAAGGCCTCCGAAGCGCCATCATCAGCTTCACCTCGCCGATAGTGCAGGTCGTCGCTTTCCCTGCGCAGGCCATTGGGCAGGGCCGCAACTACTTTACGAGTAAAACGAAGCTCGCCGGCGAAAATCGCCGCCTTACGGAAGAAAATCAGCTTCTGCAGCTTAAAGCGGCACGACTTGACGAAATGACGCGCGAGAACGAGCGACTTCGAGCTCTTGTCAACGCGGTTCCTCGATCTTCAAGTCAGGTAGTGACGGCCGAAGTGATCGGCCGCGTGGCGGACCCCTTTACCAATCGAATTCAGATCAACGTCGGCGAAAAGGAAGGCCTCCAGTCCGGAATGCCCGTAATAGGAGCCTACGGTGTTCTCGGTCAGGTGTCGCGTATCGTAGCGCACGCAGCCGAGGTGACGCTTTTGACTGACCATCGCCAGCAGGTGGCCGTCATGAACGAACGCACGAGCGAACTCTATATCGTTGCGGGCACGGGCGACCGAACGCTCGACGTGCTTTTCGTACTTCCCAAAGCAGACATTAAAGCAGGAGACCGCTTGGTTACCTCCGGACTTGATCACCTCTTCCCGAGAAACGTGCTTGTTGCAACAGTCGACGGCATCGACTATCAGCCCGGAGAAACTTATCAGCGCGTGAGTGCGATTCCGAGCGTGGATACGTCGGACATTCAATTTGCGACGGTCGTCCTCACCAATCCGACCCCATCGGCTGCTCTCGACGAAGAGAAGATCAAAACGGATCCCTTTGAGCGCCGAAGGCGACAACGCTCGCAATAAAGCGCCACACGTTTTCAGAACCGACATACGAACTCGAACCGATCATCCATGAACCGCTTCGCGAATTTAGAGTCCCAAGGCGCCGACCGAAATTTGGTCCGCCCCGCCTCCTCTTTGTGGATCCTCGGGACATTCGCCTTCTCCTATGTCGTCATGCTGGCAACCGCCTCCGTCGACATTCTCTGGCTGCCTGACCTGCTCGCACTCACACTCATCTACTGGAGCGTTCATCAGCCGCAGTCTGTCGGCATGACAATTGCCTTTGTGTGCGGCATCCTTATGGATGTGGCCAACGGCAGTGTACTCGGACAACAGGCGCTCGCTTACGTGACGCTTTCGTACCTTGCTTTTACGCTTCACCGACGCCTGCCTTGGTTTGACTTAATCGGTCAGGCACTGCATGTCCTGCCGATGCTCCTCTTGGCACAGATTCTCGTCATGCTTGTTCGCCTCTGGTTTGACGGTCTTTGGCCAGGCTGGATTTGGTTTGCTCAGAGCGTAACAGGTGCATGCCTCTGGCCAATCTGGTCAATGGTACTGTCGCTTCGCAGACGTGAAAGCGCCGCGAACATCTGAAGAAAGGCTTTCGGATGGCGCTTGAATTCAAAGCAAAAAGCGAAGATGTCGCGCCGTTTCAGCGGCGGCTTCTCTTTATCTTTGCTGTAATCATCGGCCTCTTCCTCGTATTGGCTGCTCGCTTGGCGTGGCTGCAGATCATTAATCGCAGCGACTACGTCGAACGCGCGGAGAAAAACCGCACCGTCAGCATTACTACGCAGGGCGCGCGCGGTCTCATCGTCGATCGAAATGGCACTCTAATTGCGGGCAATGTACAGAATTACACGCTCGAAATCACGCCGGACAAGACCGACGACCTCAATCAGACCATCGAACAGCTCTCGGAAGTTGTCCGAATAACAGAAGCGGACAAGCGACGCTTTCGCCGCCTCAGAGAAGACCTGAACAGGTACGATTCCATTCCCATTCGCTACGACCTCACGCCTGAGGAAATCGCCGTCTTCATCGGACAGCGCTGGCGCTTTCCCGGCGTCGAGATCAACCAGCGAGAAAATCGCGTTTATCCGCAAAAGAACACCGGCAGCCACATCGTTGGTTACATCGGTTCTATTTCTCAGTGGGACAAGAAGCGTCTCGACGAAGAAGGCTCACTTTCGCTTTACGAAGGAGAGCGCAACATCGGTAAGGTTGGCATCGAACGCAGCTATGAACATCTCCTGCATGGCGAGCCCGGTCACGAAAGCTTTGAGGTGACAGCGGGCGGCCATGCTGTGCGAACGCTCTCGCTCTCCCCCGCAAAACCTGGCAAAAATCTCAAACTGACGGTCGACCTCAATTTGCAACGCGTTACCGAAGATGCGCTCAAAGACAAGGTTGGTGCGCTCATTGCCATCGAACCGAAGACTGGCGGCATCCTTGCCTTTGCCTCGATGCCCACCTACGACCCGAACCTCTTCCCAGGCGGGATCGATCCGGAATCGTGGAACTATCTAAACACGGCTGAAACGAAACCGCTTCTGAATCGCGCCATGCGCGGGCTCTATCCGATCGGCTCGACCTATAAACCCTTCGTGGCGCTTGCAGGCCTAGAGACAGGGGTCACGACCCCCGACTATGTGCTCAATGACACCGGAGTCTTTCAGCTCGGTAACCATCGCTTCCGCGATGTCACTGGCTCTCCCAAGGGACGCGTCAACCTACGTCGCTCGATCGCAATTTCGTCTGACATCTACTACTACTGGCTTGCGACCGAGCTCGGCGTCGACCGCATCCATGAGTTCATGAAACCCTGGGGATTCGGTCAGAAAACGGGCATCGATCTTGTCGGCGAACAATCAGGGATTCTGCCGAACCGCGAATGGAAGGAAAAACGCTTTAACACGCCTTGGTACATGGGCGACACGCCGCCAATCGGCATCGGTCAAGGCTACAACGCGTTCACGCTTTTGCAGCTCGCCCATGCGACGGCCACACTTGCCAATCGAGGGCGCGTCATGACGCCGCATCTGGTCGACTCAATTACCGATCCTGTTACAGGAAAAACGGAACGCGTCGGCGCACGTCCTGCAGGCGTGATCAAGCTCAAGAAATCCAATGTCGACACAGTCATTGCAGGGATGGTAGACGTGACGAGCACAGGTACGGCGCGTGCCATCTTCAAGGATGCGCCCTACAAAGTTGCGGGTAAAACCGGCACGGCGCAGGTTGTCTCAATTGCACAGGACAGCCGCTATGACGAGAAAAAGCTTTCGCGACAGCACCATGACCATGCGCTCTTCATCGCCTTTGCTCCGGCGGAAAATCCCAAGATCGCGCTTGCGGTTCTCGTTGAGAACGGCGGTTTCGGCGCAAAAGCCGCCGCACCAATTGCGAGAACCGTTATGGACTATTGGCTCACAGGCAAAAATACGCTCGGCCTACCTCCACCAGCATCCGTACAGCCGATCAAAACCCAACCGAATGCTCTCACCACTAGGCGACCGTCACACCGATGAAAAACGAACTTGGCAGATTTCTGCATGTCTCCGGACGCTTTGTGCTTTCGAGGCTGATGCGCATCGACCTGATGTTGCTTGCGATTGTCATGACGATCACAACGATCGGCTTCATCACGCTTTTTTCCGCGGGCTACAGTTTCCCGTGGCGCATTGAAGGACAGGTTCGCAACATCGTCGTGGCGGGCATTGTGATGCTTTTTGTTGCGCATATCCCTGTCAAATGGTTCGAAAAAGCAGCTTTGCCCGTATTTCTTCTCGGCTGCGCGCTGCTTGTGGCGACGCTGTTGATAGGCGTCACCGTCAAGGGAGCCACACGCTGGCTCAATCTCGGCATACGGATTCAGCCCTCTGAAATCATGAAGCTTGCCGTACCGATGATGCTCGCTTGGTACTACTACAGACGCGGTGAAGCGACCACCTGGTGGGACCACATCGTTGCGTTTGGGTTGCTCATCGTGCCCGTGGCCCTCATCATGAAGCAGCCCGACCTTGGCACCTCAATTCTCGTGGCTATTGCAGGTTGTTCGGTCATTTTCTTTTCTGGCATCAGCATCAAAGCCGTTTCAGCCGTCTGCATCCTCGGTCTGTTATCGTTGCCCGTTGCGTGGAATTTTCTACACGACTACCAGCGCGAGCGAATTTTGACGCTAATCGATCCAACCACCGATCCGCTCGGCAAAGGTTTCCACACGTTGCAGGCACAGATTGCCATCGGTTCAGGAGGCATCTCCGGTAAAGGCTGGATGGAGGGCACCCAAGCGCATCTAGATTTCATTCCGGAGCGAACGAGCGACTTTTTATTTGCAGTGTTCGGTGAAGAGTTCGGCTTCGTGGGCTGCGTACTACTTCTGGCACTCTTCTCGGTCCTCATCGCCCGCAGCTTTGTTATTGCCGGCACGGCAAGCACCCGCTTCTCAAGATTGCTCGCCGCCTCCATCGGGGTTATTTTCTTCACCTATACGTTTGTCAACATCGGGATGGTGAGCGGCATCCTGCCGGTCGTGGGCGTGCCATTGCCCTTCATGAGCTACGGCGGCACCGCACTTTTGATGCTCGGTATCTGCACTGGCATTCTTCTCTCGATTTCGGCTGAAACGCGAGATTAACAGGAGTTTTCAATGGTCAACTTCCGACTCTTGTCCGCCTTAGCGGCCGGCGCGGCTGCGCTGCTTTTGGCAGGCTGCAGCTCGAACAATTACTATCAAAACGACGGCCCCCCATCGGTCTTTACCGGGACGTCCGACGAGAGCGCCGTACCGCATGTCGAACCCTTCAAGACCGCAGCCAATCGCCCATACACTGTTTTTGGTAAGCGCTACGTCCCCGTAACGGCAGACATTGCGATGAAGCAGCAGGGCGAAGCCTCCTGGTACGGCAAGCAATTCCACGGTAACAAGACCTCGATCGGCGAAACGTACGACATGTACAAGCCGAGCGCAGCGCACCCAACGATGCCGTTGCCCTCGTACGCACGCGTGACAAATCTTGAAAATGGCCGCTCCGTTATCGTCCGCGTTAACGATCGCGGACCCTTCCTCAATAACCGCATTATCGACCTCAGCTACGCTGCCGCGAAAACGCTCGGTTATGTCAACAAGGGTACAGCCCGCGTCGAAGTCGTTCGCCTCACGAATGCGGAAATTGCAGCAGGCACTTGGTTGAACCAGGGACAAGCTGCGGCTACCCCCGTCGAAACCTCTCCGAGCGGCTCGTTTGCTGGCCCGACAGTTACAGCACCCGTAGCGGGCTGGGGCGTGCAGATCGGTTCCTTCTCCTTGCGCGAAAACGCCTTTAAGTACGCAGCCCACGCAGAAGCGGTGCTCTCATCGTCTGGCAACGCCATGACAAGTCGCATTGTGCAGGATGGTCCCCTTTACCGTGTCATCGTCGGTCAGGGTATGCAGCACGGCAACGCCTCTATTGCAGCCAAGGACATCGGTGCACGCTTGGGTTGCGGTGCCTTTGCCATCGAAAAGTAATCGGTATCCGTCGCAGGAACTTTGACCTAACATCATGAAAAAAGAAGACTTCATCAGAACCGCTTGGTCGGGCGAGACACTCGAAGCGCTTTCCGCTTTCGTGCGTATTCCTTCCAAGAGCACCGCATTTGATCCGCACTGGGAAAAAAATGGCTTCCTCACTCAAGCACTCGAAGAAGCCGCTCTTTGGGGAAGGAAGCTGTTTCCAAGCGCAACGTTTGAGATTTGCCGAAAGCCCGGCATACCACCCGCGCTCTTTGTTGAAATTCCCGCCACGCTTGGTCACGACGGAGATCCCGCTTTCTTTTACGGCCACTTCGATAAGCAACCGGAAACCGAGGGCTGGAGCGACGGCCTCGGGCCTTGGACGCCTGTAGTCAAGGACGGGCGTCTTTATGGGAGAGGAGCTGCAGACGACGGCTACAGCTTCTACATGGCACTTACCGCCGTCAAATCACTCGAATGCGCAGGCATCGCGCACGCACGCATTGTCGGACTTTTTGAAACAAACGAAGAATCCGGCTCCTACGGCTTGAAGGACTTCCTACTCGAATTGCAGCCGCGCTTCGGCCGTCCCGCTTTTCTCGGTATTCTCGACTTGTCACTTTGCGACTACAACCGCGTCTGGCTCACGCAGTCCCTTCGCGGAGTCGTCAGCTTCCGCCTCACGGTCGAGGTACTCGAGTCGCCCGTACATTCGGGCAGCGCTAGTGGCATCGTACCGAGTTCGTTTGCCGTCATGCGCGCGCTCCTCGACCGGCTTGAAGATCCGCTCACAGGCCGCGTCAAGCTTTCGGCATTCCACACGCAGATGCCTGAGCGGCACCATAAGACCCTGGAGCAATCAGCCAAATTACGAGGTGAAGCCGTCTGGAAAAGTTTTCCTTGGAAGGACGCCACCGAACCGCGAAGTCGGGATCCGCGCGAAGCGATCGTTCTCAATACTTGGGAACCGACGCTATCTGTTTTAGGTGCAGACGGCCTGCCTTCCTCGGCGCAAGCGAGCGCGCTCATTCGACCGTCGACCTCTCTGTTGCTCTCATTCCGCATTCCCCCTTACGTAGACGCAAAAACCGCGCTTGCACAAGCAGAAGAAGTGCTTATGCACGACATTCCGTGCAGTGCAACAGTGACCATTGACGACAAACGTGCCGAGAGCGGCTTTGACGTGCCTGCACTCGCCCCTTGGCTTGAAGCTGCACTCGACGAAGCGAGCATCAAATATTTCGGCAATCCCTGTGAACGCATTTTCGAAGGCGCCACCATCGGAACGATGAAGGATTTCGGCGAAATCTTCCCCGGCTCCCCCTTCTTCAACACGGGCGTGCTCGGCACGAAGGAGCATGCGCACGCACCTGACGAGTCGATCGACCTCGCCTATGCCGAACAGCTCACAAAAGTCATTGCCGACGTAATCGAAAAAATCCCGAGAAGTAAAAAATGAGACGAGACTGTGTAACCCAAGTCATCGTGGAATGGCCGAACGGAGAATTCGAAAATTTCGCGACCCCCTTCGAAGCGGAACGCTTTATCAACATTGAACTCGACGAACTCGGCGAGCCGTCTGCAGCATGGCTCGAGGACATGCACGGCAACAAAAAGTGGAACTATTCGATCGTTGAGGATGAAGAGGGCCGGCTGCGCCTACTTGACTGACTTTCCCGAGCAGTCTGAAGACCAAACAAACAGCACAAGGATTGGACGATGACCCACTGTGAGCTCTGTGAAACGCTACTTGAAAAAGCCTTCTGGAAAAATCGTTTTTTTTACGCGATCGACGCATCGACGGACGAATTCCCTTGCTTCATCCGGATCGTGAGTGTGAAGCATGTTGCCGAAATGTCCGAACTCAGTGAGTCCGAGCGCCTCTATTTGTGGCGGCTTCTCGAAACGCTCGAAGAAGCGATGCGTAAATTTCTCTCGCCTGACAAGATCAACTACGCACAATTCGGCAACTTCGTCCCGCATCTGCATTGGCATATGATTGCTCGCTGGCGCGACGACGCGTACTTCCCGGAATGCCCTTGGGGATCCAAACAGCGGACATTCGACCCTCGTACCACGCAAGAGAGGCGTGCACATACGAAAGAACTCCTCAAAGCACTGCCCGCGCTGCTTGATGCAGTTGAACTTCCTGCTTGAAAAGCTACCTGCCTAAATGCGTTGGCAACCTTGGCGCACAAACATGTGTAAAAGGTCTTACTGGCGACAAACAAAGAAGGACGCATTCCCCATGCTACCGAAGGTAGCGCGAATGCGTCCGTTCTCTTCAGGCGTCAGTTGCGCGAAAACTATCTGAACATTGTTGTGACCGCTCGACTGAGCACTCACGACAATGTTTTCAATCTGTTCCTCGTGAGCCAACGTCTTAGCCCAGCGACTCGCTTCCGATTTGTCAGCAAAAGTTGCGAGTTCCACACGCCAGCGTCCGTCCTTCGTCTGACGGACGTAATTTTTCATATCTTTCTCTGCAAGACGCCGCGAAAGTTGACGGGCTGACTTTTCCCTCTTGAATGGCCCGGCATAGACGAGAAGATTGAAATATTCGGCAGGCTGAATGAGTGCGCGGTTGATAAATCCCGTCTTTTCGAGTCGAACTCTCAAATCGGGAAGCCGTGCTTCCGCAATGGGCGACAGCACAATGCAGTCGGCGTCTTCGACTGAAACGGGTGGCACCACCGGCACAGACGCGTCGAACCCAATCGGTTCGACGCCAGACTTGTCCGCCTCGACTACAGTTGGCGCCGTCATCTCGGCAGCACCAGCTTCGGTCGGCTGAACAATCAGCGGCTTGCGATAGGCGAAGTTGCTCACGGATGCCTGCGCAAGTTCGGGAACCGAGCGAGCGACAGTTTGATCGCGTTCCATCCATAAAAAAGCGGCAGCCACGCAAGCGACAATAACCAAAACCGGCGTCAAAATTTTCATTTCACACTCCTGCGCAGGCAGCTCTTGCGGCGAGGCCGCGCAAGACAAGATTGTGCCTCACAATCAGGTCGGGAATGAATTCTCGAAGGCGATCAACCACAAAAGCAGATGCGCCCCCCGAGAGCAGCACACGTGTCGACGGAGCGTACTTTCTCAACTCGTGAAGTGCGAGTTGCACAAGACCAGCCTGTGCATCAAGAATGCCCGTCGCCATCGCATCCGCCGTACTATTCGGGAAACTGGCCCAGCTACCGATATCGCTTGCCAGGGCGGGAATCCCGTTTCGAAGCACTTTGTGCATCAAGGTCGGTCCCGGCGCAATCCGCCCGCCAAGGAACTGGTATCGCCCCCCGCCCAGATTGAGTATCGCATCCACTGTTGCCGCCGTTCCCATCTGCACAACGAGAATGGAGGCATCGTGGGCAATTCCTCGTAGCACATCGACGGCACCCACCGCAGCATACCAGCGATCAGCACCAAGCTGTCCAGTTCGTGCGTAGCGGTTTTCGAGCGAAAAAGTCGGACAGTGGAAACTCGCCTGCGGACGAACCCACTCCCACTTGATACCGTGGTCGTTAAAGAATTTCGTCATCGAAAAAGCGATTTCTGGCGCCGCTACCGTGCAGCCGACAACACGCGAGAGCTTAAGCGCAAGCCACTCTTCGTAAAGCTTGTTCTTGTAGCCCTCTGTATCGCGGTGTACCACCGTATGAGGATTATCCTCTTCACCCGGCAGACACCATTTGAGCGCCGTATTGCCTAAATCAATTAATAGGTTCGTCATGTTTTAACGGATATTTTTCAACGAACAAAGTTCACCCGAGAGACAGAAATACTGTCCCGTCCCCAGCGCACCGTCATTCGGAACCTCAAGCATAAGACGACCTTGCGTGTCTATGCCTCTGTCGATGCCGATCTGAACACCCTCCCCATCACTCGTCCAGTTCACCGTTCGCCCGAAAAACGCGTCGGCACGAGCCCAATCCTCTTGGACCACTGCTGGGTTGGTAGTCCCGATTTGTGCAACTTCTTCGACGAGCGAAATCACGACCGCCGAAAGAAAGGCCGTCCGAGCTTCAACGCTTGTCAGAAGCTGCTCGCCCCCCAATGCACGAAAATCTCGAATCGGCCACCCGTTCGTTGTGACTGCGGAAACATCAACTTGCAAATTGAGACCGATCCCGACAATAAGCGACAGTTCGCGCCGTTCGTCCTGTACGGTTTCGCAGAGAATACCGCCCGCTTTGCCATCTACCGCCCAAAGATCGTTTGGCCATTTGAGTGAAAGCTCGAGTCCAAAACGCCTTGCTGCCTTTACAACAGCGATGCCCGCCACAACTGCACTCAATCCGCATTGACGTTCAATCGGCATGCCGACAGAAAAATAGAGTCCCCTCCCTGCAGGACGCCACTCGCGTCCTTTTGTCCCTCGAGCAGCGCGTTGAGAAAGAGCTACTTCGAGCAGCGGCTTTTCAAACGCTCGCCTGCGCGCCACTGCCTTCAAATCGTCGTTTGTTGAGCCCGTTTCATCGAGAAACATGACATCAACCCCGGCTGGCGCGAGCAAACTCTCGGCAAGACTCAAAGATAGGAAACGCTGTATCACTTTGATTTATCGATTATTTTTGCGATGCTGGGAGTAAGCCGCTAGAATAGCCCTCCTGTCTTTTGAGAAGCAGAGTAGGCACACTTTCCATCGCGCGCCGTTATGCTTTTCGAAGCAGAGCTCGACGGCGCAAAGCGGCGTCCTCCAGCTGAAAGATGGGCAATTTACACGTATTTGTACGCTTATTGACGATGCTTCGACAGACAAAACTTAAAGCTCTGCTCACTTTGCTCGCCGCGACACTTTTCGCAACACTCGTTCGTGCCGAAACACAGAGCTGCCTCGTCGACCTCGAAAGCGGACAGACCATTTTGTCGGAAGCTGCCGATGAACGTATTGAAAACAATTCGACTGCGGGCCTGATGGTCGCCTACACAGCACTGTCGCTTGCGCAGCAACACGACGAGAGCCTTGAAAAGCCGGTCGTTGCGCTGGATGAGAAAACCAACAACGAGCGTACGCCCAACCTTGCCGACGCAATTGAGGCCGTTCTTCTTGCCAATGACAGAGAGGCTATCGAGCGTATCGTGCACCACTTCGGTGCAGATATCCGCGTCTTCGTTCGCTCAATGAACGAGGAGGCGGCTAGGCTCGGACTCGCCGCATCCCGATTCGAAACTCCATTTCCGAGTGACGGTACACGCAAAAACACAACAACCGCTGCCGACACAGCCAAACTTGCTGCCGACCTCTACCGACGCTTTCCCTTTACTCGAATTTGGACATCTTCGGATTCGGTCAAATTTGGTAATCGCGATATTGAAAACGGAAATTTTCTACGACAGAACAAAGCGATAACGGGCGTCTTCGCACATGTGGCCGAAAACGCAGTCAACGGAGCAATTCTCGCTGAAGATCCCCGCACAAACGGCAGAACGCGCCGCTTGCTCGCCATCTCACTTCACGAAGCATCTAAAGAGTCATTCGCCGAAACAATTACGACACTCTTGATGCGAGGCTATCGAGACTTCGAAACCGTTCGGGTCTTCAAACGCGGAGATGTCGTCGGCAGCGTGCCAATCTATAAGGGCAACAAAGAGGAAATCGAACTTCGTACTACGCAGGATGTCTTTGTCACGCTCACCAAGGAACGCATGCTCGAATTGGGTGAACGCGCCTTCAGCCTCAGTATCGAATACAACCGACCAATCGTCGCACCTGTAGACAAAGAAACTTCGATCGGGCAACTGATTATTTCGGTGGACGACCGAACAGTAGCGACAACGCCGCTCGTAGCGGCCGAAGATATTCGCCGCGGCGATTTTTTACGCAGACTCACCGATACTATCAAGATTGCAATCGGCTCAAAAAACAGCAGGAACCAAGAAAAAAATGACTGAATCGAAAAAAACTGAAGACCTCAACGCTGAACTGCCCCCGAGCGAAACAAAGTCTCTCATGCAGTTCCCCATGGAATTCCCCATCAAAATCATGGGAGTTGCAACAGAAGACTTTCTTGATATCGTTCATGGTATTGCCAGAGAACACTTTGAAGACTTCAGCGAAGAGTTCACCAAGACGGAATACTCCCGCACGGGGAAATACATGTCTGTGACGATTACGGTCAACGCTCAGTCAAAAGATCAGCTCGACAACGTTTACCGTACCTATACTTCCCACCCCAAGGTAAAAATCGTTCTCTAACCCGCTGCAATGTCCTCACCCAACTCTTCTTCGGAGAAGCCGCACTCGGAGCACCCGGTAGACTACCCCGGCCTTTTGGGAGCCTGGCTCGCGTTCACGCGTCCGAAAACCTGGGGGCTCACCGTAGCGCCGGTGATGGCCGCACTCGCCCTCGTCTGGAGCGAACAGCACATCTTCGACCCGATTATTGCACTCTTCACCGTATCCGTAGCCGTGCTCATGCAGATGCTCACAAACATGGAGAACGATCTCGGCTATACGGAGCGAAAAGCTGAAGTCGGCAATCGACGAGGTCTGCCGAGAGCAACGACACGCGGCTGGATTTCGGTGAGTGCAGCCAAAGCAGCCATACGAGCCGTCATCGTGCTAGGCCTTTTGAATACGGCAGTCCTGATCCATTTCGGCGGCTGGGTCTTCACAGTCGTGGGCATCGCGTCGATCATCGCAGCCTACTGCTATATGGGCGGCCCAAAACCAATCGCCTACACGCCGTTCGGCGAATGCCTCGTGCTCATCTTCTTCGGACTCACCTCCGTTTGCGGTACCTTTTACCTGCAAGCGGGCTTTGTAAGCCTCAATGCTGTACTCCTGAGCGTTGCATTAGGTTGCATCGCGTCGGCAGTGCTCGCCGTGAATAATTTCAGAGACAGAGCACACGACGCGAGCGTCGGCAGACGGACGCTCGCGGTCGTTATGTCCGAAGAAGGTTTTCTGAAACTTTTTGAAGCGATGATCGTGCTGCCCTACATTCTGGTCGCAATCATCGTTGTCAAGGATATGACGTATTGGCCTTACTTTCTCGTCATGGCCAGCTTTCCCGACTGCATGCGACTGCCAGAGAAACTCAAAAAGCTCGAACACGAAGCACTCAACGAGGTCATGTTTGCCTGCGTGAAACTCGAAGTAAAGTTCTGCGGGCTGTTCGTCATCGGTGCGTTGATCCAATCGTTGCTGATGCAACTCACCGTGCGTCAATTCACGCTCTGACAGAGCTACAGCAAAACCGACGTGTGCAATAGAAAAGCGCTGCCTCGTATCGTTTGGGACAGCGTTTTTCTTATACGCAAGCAACGTCAGGATTCGATCGATCAGGGCTGTTCAGAGGTCGACGCATTAGAACTGTCGACATTCTGCATGCGGCGCGCCACCTCTTCGGCAGATTCAACTGTAAAGCACGTCACGATCTTCTGTACGCCAGAGACCTCTGCTGCCGTTTGAGCTGCTAGTTGCGCCTCCTCTCGGGTTACGAGCCCCATCAGGTAGACAATGCCCCGATCAACCGTCACTTTCATCTGATTGAGCGAGATGCGGCTGTTGCCAATGATGGCCGAACGGACCTTCGTAGCAAGCATCGAATCAGAGAGGCGCGTCGTCATGGAAGTTGGATCCATGACAGCGAGTTCGTTGATTACCTCCCGCACGTCAAGACTCGCAGCAGCGACCTGCTGAGCTGTTTGGCGATCATTGAGTGTTGCCACCTCACCCGAAAGCAGCACGCGGCCCTCGTAGCTCGTTACAGTTACATGACGCTTCGACTGACCGAGCGCCTGATCCACTTCGTAGGAAACACGCTGCTCAATCACTTGATCACTCACAATCGTGCCCGTCGTACGTCGGTCGGTCACAACGGTAGCAGTTGTCACAGCGGCGCCCCCCACAATGAACGGTGCGGCGACACACCCGGAAAGCAACACGACGAGCGAAGTCAAAGTTGCGCAACATGCAGCGCGTTGAGTGTTGTTGTTCATTTGTTTCATCCCATATCTCGCGGGAAATCAAAAAGCCTCCGCCCGCTTCAAAAGCCTGCAAGCGTGAATTTTTTCAGTCTACGCCAGTAGAGAACTCGCCTCAATGCTCTGAAGTTTCGTTGAACGTCAGTTGTGAACCAAGCACGTTGCTCGCTCGTTCCCAGTACTGAAGGAAGCGACTTCGTTTCAAAAGAAGCTTGTGGGAACGGAAGCGAATGATGTCGCTTTCACGCCAGTCTCTAAGTACGTCCCTCACACTCTCCGGACTTGCCCCTAAAAGCGTTGCGGCCACTTTTCTCGAGGGTGGAACAGCAAGGCCGAGCCATTCAACTGTCGGCACCTTCAGTCCCTCAGCAAACGCTTTATCAAGCTGCGAAGCACAGAGCAGAAAAAACACGCCCAAACGCGTTTCAAGATCAGCTGAATGATTCACCAGCAGTCCGCAACGATCTGAAAGCGCGCAGGCTGCCGAGTAGCTGTAAAGCTCCTTCTGCCAAACCGCATTTTGGTCACAGATTCGCAACAGTAGCTCTGCGTTGACAACGAGTACTTCAGTCGTCGTCATACACCAATGTTGTCTCGGCATCCTATCGGCCAGATAGAGAGATTCGAAACTGCCGCAGAGCGTACCTGGTCCCGCGATTGATACCAGCAACGGATCCTCATGCAACGCATCCGTGAGTGCTTTGACGACAAGTCCGCGCCGCACAAACATCAGCTTGGAAAAGAACCCCGGTGTCTGATAGATGACTTCGCCTCTGCGAAAGACAACACTGTGTCCTAACCCGTGCATGACACCGGCCATGGAACGAGACAGTTTAGGAGAAAACCAGGGAAGGATTTGACTGCTGGAAAACATGCAATCGAAACAACAAAAATGATGTTATTTGTGTGGATAAATTCTGTTGATAACTTCTTTGTTGCTGAGACGTTTTGTTGATAAACCCAGGGCATCACCAGATTCTTAAAAACTTCTCAACACACTGTTCACGGCAGCCAACAAGTTGTCAGGTTAGTTCTCAACAGGGTTATTACGAACTTAATTGATTGATTTTTATAAAATAAACAACGATATCAACAAGGAGGAGCCTTCCCTACATACTACTAACGACTAATTTAAAGAATAAAAAAGAATAATAAGTAAGGAAGAAGTCGTCCGACATTTTAAAGGACGCTTCTTGAGGCGCAAAATTTAGAACTCCTTAGCTCGACTAAAGAAAGTGCTGTTCGAACGCCAGTTGAGCAAGTGGTTGAAAACCCGTTCAAACAACTGTTGGTTGTTCGGGGTTTGTTTGTGTATATTCTATGGATATCACATGTATATTTATTAGTGGCTGGAGAATTTCGGTCTTGGGTATAACTGCACTCGACTGTACGAAAACAAAAAAAGCGGCCCAGTGAGTTGGTACTCGGGGCCGCATGTTTAAGTGTTCTGACTTGATGAAGCTTCGATCGCGATGTGCTCGTTGGGGTTAGCGTTTGGCGTTATGGATGCCGAAGGGAACGAGTACGGATGGGATCTGTGCCTCAACGGCCGTCAAATGACGGACCTGATCGTCAAAGAATATGTGAGGGCGTATGGCTTCGAGAATCGGTGCTTTGGATAGTCCATCGAGAAGAAAGAGCTCTGCGGCGTTCATACCGAAGCTTTTAAGAGTGGTAATGAGTCGCTCTTCACTTTGCGCACCGCGTGCGGTTACAACTGAAATGCGAATCGCTGGGTTGAAATAGGGGTCATATTGGCCGCGTAGTTTGTAGTCAAGTCTTTGAAAGGCTGACAGTTTTTGGAACAGATTTCGAAGCGGTCCCGGTGCATGAGGTGTCCTTGCCTTTTCCTGTTCAAACTTCTGAAAGCCTTGCAGCCCTTCTTTTTGAAATTGACGTTCAGACTCGTCGTCGGCGAGTACACCGTCGAAATCGAATGCGATTTTGAGGGTGGGGTCGCTGTCTTGCGAATTATCTTCGACCGGATTAGGCAGCACGAGACCGCCAGGGAGTCCAGCTTGAACGGCTTTTTCTACATTTTCGGGGTTGGCTGATAGAAAAAGAGAGACATTGAATGCTTGAATGAATGGAAATGTTGAATGTCCGGATGTAAATGCACCCGCATTGATCGGCAACTTGTAGTGCCGGCAGGAGTTGAAGAAGCGTCTGCCTGTTTCTGGCGAGTTTCTCGAAAGAACGACGACGCGGAAGGGCTCCGAATCACCGAATAGTTTGTTGAGGCCCAGCAAGCGTTTGACGAATGGGAAGGCAACGCCGGGCTTAAGCGGGTTGTCTTGGTTTTGCTGTTGGTAGTCTCGAAACGCCGCATAGCCTTCTTCTTCGAAAAGCTTGTGCTCTGCCTCGAGATCGAAGAGCGCTCTCGAGGAGACGGCGACGACGAGTTGCTCGGGGTTCTGGGGCATTAGGCGCTCCGATTGTAAAAAAGCCCTCCGTACGAATCGATCGTCGAAGGGCGTTTGTATTGAATGTTAGGTATCGATGCTCGCAAAAAGCGCATTGGTTTCGATGAATGCGCGTCTCGGTTCAACGACGTCCCCCATCAACATTGAGAAGATGGCGTCAGCGTTAGCGGCGTCCTCAATGCGTACGCGCAACATGCGGCGAACTTTCGGGTCCATCGTTGTGTCGCGGAGCTGCTCCGCCGTCATTTCCCCTAGCCCCTTGTAGCGTTGGCGGATGATGCCCTTTTCGGCTTGCTTAAGAAGCCAGTTGACGGCTTCGGCAAAATTCTTGACGGGGTGTTCCGCATCGTTGCGAGCGATGACAGCCCCCGCTTCAATGACGCCTTGCAGAAGGTGCGCGCTTTCCTGGAGCTTCTTGTAATCTGCCGAGAATGTGAACTCGGGGTGCATCGTCGTTGTCTTGTAGTTGCCGTGCTTGAGACGATGGATTTTGAGAAGATGTTTCTCGTTGGCTTCATCGTAGACGGCTTCAATCTTGACATTCGGGTCACGCGTTTCCTGCTCGAGGCGCTTGGCGGACTCCGATGCACTGAAAGCATTCTCAAGGTCGACTTCGACACCGGCAGCGATCGCGAGCAACACGGCCTTGTCAATTGCGGAGCCGAGACGCTTGATGACGTTGTTGGCGGCAAGATACTCGTCGACAAGCATCTCTAGTTCCGTGCCTCGAACGGCTACATCGTTTTTGCGGTCCTGTGCGTTCTTGTAGAGCTTTGCATTTTGCAACGCAAGTTCTTTCAGGTACGCATCCATTTCCGCTTCGTCTTTGAGGAAGCGCCCCTTGTCCTGACGGCTCTTTTGCACCTTGTAGAGCGGAGGTTGTGCTATGTAGACGTATCCGTTCTCGATAAGCTGTGGCATCTGGCGATAAAAGAGCGTCAGAAGTAGCGTTCTGATGTGCGCACCGTCGACGTCCGCATCGGTCATGATGATGATGCGGTGGTAGCGCAGTTTGGAGATGTCGAAGTTCTTGCCGATATTGGTGCCGAGCGCAAGTGTGAGCATGCGAATTTGCTCTGAGTCGAGTAGCTTGTCCTGTGCGGCTTTTTCGACGTTGAGCACTTTGCCTCGGAGCGGCAGAATCGCCTGGTACTGTGAATCTCGCCCTTGCTTAGCCGAGCCGCCGGCGGAGTCACCTTCCACGAGGAAGAGTTCGGAATACGCAGGGTTCTTCTCGCGACAGTCAGCAAGTTTGCCGGGCAGGCCACCGCCCATGACATTTTTACGCGTCATGTCTCGCGCTTTTCGCGCCGCTTCGCGAGCTCGTGCGGCTGAGACAATCTTTTCGCAGATGATCTTTGCGTCGGCGGGGTTTTGCTCGAGAAATAGCTCAAGTTCGCGAGCGACAACCTCTTCCACTGCGGGGCGAACTTCGCTCGAGACGAGCTTGTCCTTTGTCTGCGAGCTGAACTTAGGCTGAGGAACCTTCACAGAGAGCACGCAGGTGAGGCCTTCTCGCATGTCATCGCCTTCCGGGTCGACTTTTGCCTTCTTGGCAAGCTCGTTTTTGGCGATGTAGTTCTTGAGTACGCGAGTCATGGCTGCACGAAGCCCTGTGACGTGCGTACCGCCGTCGCGCTGCGGAATGTTGTTCGTGTAGGCGGTGAGCACCTCGTTGTAGCCGTCCTGCCACTGCATGGCGATTTCGACTTCAACGGGGACGTCGTTACTGACGACCGTTTCCTTCGCGTGGAAGATTTTCTGGTGCAGTACGTTGCGGCTCTGGTTCTTGAACTCGACGTACGCGATGAGACCCTTATCCGTCTTGAGGTGCGCCTCATGAGCAGTTCTCAAATCCTTGAGCGTGATGGCAACGCCCGAGTTGAGGAATGAGAGTTCACGAAGGCGCGACAGCAACGTGTCGTAGCTGAACTCTGTGATCTGCTCAAAAATTTCCGTATCGGGCAGGAAATGAACCTCCGTACCGCGGCGGTTCGTGTTGCCGAGGAGCTTCATGGGCGAGATTTCGCAGAATTCGCCCGTGATGGGATTCTGCTGCTTTTCGACGATCCGGTTCAGAACCTTGCCCCGGGAGAATTCGAGAAAGCGCGCTTCACCATCGCGGCGCACGACTAAGCGCAGCCACGTCGAGAGTGCATTGACGCAAGAGACGCCTACGCCATGCAGGCCACCGGAGATCTTGTAGCCGTTGTTGTCGAACTTACCGCCGGCATGCAGTTCCGTGAGTGCGATTTCCGCAGCGCTACGCTTCGGTTCATGCTTGTCGTCCCATTTGATGGCCGTCGGAATGCCACGTCCGTCGTCAATGACCGAAACGGAGTTGTCGGTATGAATCGTGACTTCGATCTGCTTGGCAAAGCCTGCGAGCGCTTCGTCGATAGAGTTGTCGACGACTTCGTAAACCAAATGGTGCAGACCAGAGCCGTCAGCCGTATCGCCGATGTACATACCGGGACGTTTCCGAACGGCTTCGAGGCCTTCGAGGATCTGAATGCTGGTCGCATTGTAGGCGGTCTCATCCGGACCAGGCATGTCGTCCAAATTGACGTCCATACGCTTTAAATCCGTGTGTGGGACCGCATCCTCGGTGACGTCGGTCGTCTGAATATCCGTCTCGTTCATTTCAGCTGTGTGATGGTTTAGCAAACGTTCAATTGTACCGAGAGCCGCAGGATAAACTGCGGCTCCTTGGGCTCTTCTTAGATGCGCATGGGCATGATGACGTATTGGAAGTTCATGGAGTCCGGCATCGTCAGGAGCACGCTCTTAGGCGTCGCAGCAAAGTGGAAGGTGACTTCCGTGTTCTTGAGTGCTGTGAGCACATCGAGCAGATAAACAACGTTGAAGCCGATATCTAGGTCGTTCCAGGTCCAATTGATGTTGATTACCTGATTGGCTTCTTCCTGCTCTGAGTTGCTGCCTTGGATGAGGAGCTGATTCTTCGAGAGAAGCCAGCGTACGCCGTGGAATTTTTCGTTCGTAAGAATCTGCACGCGGCGCAGCGCCGTGATCAGGTCTTCGCGATTGACATTGACAGGCTGCGAATTGATTTCAAGGGTCGGCATGACCTTCGCATAGTCGGGGAACTGTCCGTCAACAAGCTTGCTGAGAAACTCGACTGCACCGAATTCGAAGGCGCACTGCGAACTTGAGAGGCGCACTTCAACGGGGGTCTCGTCCTCGGGAAGAATACGAAGGAGTTCGCGAACCGTTTTGCGCGGAATCGTCACTTTGATGGGCTTTTCCAGTTCGGGAATGCCATCAACGGGAGCATCACAGTATGCGAGGCGATGGGTATCGGTCGCTACGCACTTGACCGTGCCGCTCTCGACGATCATGAGGACGCCGTTGAGGAAGTAACGGATATCCTTGTTGGCCATGGCAAAGCTTGTCATTGAGAGCAGATATCGAAGCGTCTTGGCTTCGATCTGAAAGTCGACGAGCCAGTCGTTGCCGGCAATCACGGGGAAGTCGCGCACCGGAAGCGTCTGCATGTTGAACTGCCCGCTCTTGCTCGAGAGCGTGATGCGGTTTTCGTCGTCGATCTCGAGTTCGATCGGTTCCTGACCTTTGAACGAGTTGATGATTTCACCGAGCTTCTGCGCGGAAACCGTGCACGACATCTCCGTACCCTCGACGCCAACGGGGGCGTGCGTCTGAATCTGAATGTCAAGGTCGGTTGTCGTGAAACGGACGTTGGTCCCCTTCTGTTCGATCAGAATGTTGCTCACAACGGGGAGCGACTGATTGCGCTCGACGATGCCGGCAACGGTTTTGACGGGGGTTGACAAGTTTTCGCAGGTGCAGCGGATGAATTTCATGATGTGATTTTGCTTGTTGTTGTCGGTTCTAGCGGCCCGCGTTATCCGCGGATCATTTGCTCAAGGACGTGAATTTCGTGGTTGAGCGTGTCGTCGCAAAGCCTATCCTGTGCGATTTTACGGACGGCGTGGGCAACGGAAGCGTGATCGCGTCCGCCGAATTGCGCGCCGATTTCTGGGAGGCTGCATTGCGTGAGCTCCTTGGCGAGATAAATGGCTATCTGACGTGCAAGCGCAATACGCCGGCTTTTTTTTGTTGAAATCAGATCGTCTTTTGAAATTTTGAAGTAATCCGCCACCGTGCGCAGAATCCTGGGGACGGTGGCAGCTCCTTCGTTCAGAAGCAGATCGTGAAGCGCAGCTTTGGCTTGCTCTATCGTAACCTGCCCAGGCACGGCGAACTGAAAACGTTGAAAGGCAACGATTTGCTGCAGCGCTCCTTCGAGCTCTCGAATATTCGTCTTGAGACGCTTGGCGATGAAGGCGGCTGTCTCATCGGTGAGCTCGATGCGCATGTCGTGCGCTTTGGTAAGCAGAATCGCCGTTCGCATTTCCTGGTCGGGCATATCGAGCGATACGCTCATGCCCTGAGAGAGTTGTTCGGCAAGCGGGGCCCCCAACCTTCTGAGCGTTTTCACGCCCTCATCGGTTGCAAAAACGGTTTGACGGCCGGCAGTCGCACGCGCTGCAAGGAGGCATCCTAAACTCTGCTCGATATCGTGGGCTGCGGCGATATCCTGCAGGTCGTCGACAATCAACATATCGAGTCCGATGTAGCGGTCTTCGATTGTTTCAAGCGTGCGCTCTCCCTGAGTCTGCGCACGCCTGAGCTCTTCGACCATCACAAGAGCGCCAGTGCAAAGGACTTTAGCCTTCGGATGAAGCTCGAGATAGCGATGTCCGATGGCATGAAGCAGGTGGGTTTTCCCACGGCCCGAGGCGCCGAACACGTGCAAAGGGTTGTATTGCGAACCGCTCGTGTGCGCAACATGCTCTGCAGCGGTAACTGCAAGCTGATTCGCGTGTCCGGTGACGTAGGATTCGAAAGTAAGTCCGGGCAGTAGTCCGGTTTTGCTGCGTCGATCAAGTTCGGCTTGAGTGGCTTGACGATGAAAGCTCGGGCCCTCCGCTTCACGCGAAAGTCCTTCATGGGTTTCGTGCGAACGGAGCGATTGGGGGAGACGGGCGGAGCGCATCTCTGCTGGTCGGTAGAAGAGTGCCGGAGAATTCGGCAAGACAGGCACGCCAGCGGTTGCCGGGAGGAGCGCGAAAGAAAGCCGCTGACGGGATTGCGGGCAGATTTCGCCGAACAGTTTTGCATGCCTTCTCGGGGCGAGCCCGGAGACTTCACGAAGCACAAGAAGGCAGTTTTGCCAAAACTCATTCATATCAATGAGATGAAATTCGACCGCGATTGAAAAGACTCGTCATTTTAAAGGTTGAAACCTTGCTTGGCGAACGAGGGGTAAAAATTGAAAATTCGTTCACTACAGTATTGAAATCATTGGAATATCCCAAATGATACCCGCAGACTTTATTGTGTTATTAACAGAGTGTTGTTGATAACTTTATTCGGAAATATCAAAGGCTTGACCGACTTTCGAGCCGACGGGGGTGGAAATGTCAACAAGACACTGTGTTCGGTGTGTGGCTTGAACACTAGATCTTGTATGTGCGAGCTTCGAACTACTACAGCGGCCGAAAAATCCCGAATCAAAGCATAAAGTCCGACGTAATCAATTGACAAACTGGCAGAAAGTGAAGTCTAATAACAGGCTTTTCGCACTTTCTTCTCGCGCGCAAGGGAAGCGCGCGTCCGTTCCGTTATCGCGGTGCTTTAGAATTCCCTGCAGCATGGGTGGGAGCACCGATAAACGGATTCAGAAAGTTGCTTCTGGATTTTTGACTTCACGCTCCCAAGATTCCTTGACAAGAGGCTTCACGGAGCTTTACTTCTTAAGGAAAACAAAATGGCAACGAAACGTACCTATCAGCCTTCCAAGGTCAAGCGCGCCCGCACGCACGGCTTCCTCGTTCGCAGCCGCACGAAGGGCGGTCGTCGCGTCCTGGCTCGTCGTCGCGCTAAGGGCCGTCACGTCCTCGCCCTCTAATAACGGTGTAGCGGCGTCGGAAGTCGCAAGCCGCTATGTCTCCGTTGGAGAAGAGGTTCGGCTTTCCCCGAAGCTTGCGAATCGTTGAGACGAGTAGCTTCGGGGCGATTGCCAGAACGAGAAACGAAAAGACGTTTCGCGTTCATTCGACTTTCTTCAGTGCCGGCTGCATGGAGAATGATGCAGTCGGTCGTCTTCGTTTCGGCGTCACCGTCGGCAAGCGCAATGCACATCGTTCTGTCGACCGTGCGACTGTTAAAAGAATTCTTCGTGAGGCGGCCCGCCAAAACGCGGCGTCTTTGAAAGCGCTTCTCGACGATTCGGGGAAACCGCTTGGTCTCGACGTCTCGCTCAGACTGAAGGCGCCGATAGCGTCTGCCGGACTGGCGAGTGCCCACACAGCTCGCAAGCTGCTCCTCGCCCAAGATGCGAAAAAGCTTCTTGAGCTTGTTGCTCAGCGTATGAGGGGTCGCTACAAGTCGGACGGAGGTCTCGCATGAGAAATCCGATTGCCCTCTTGATGCTAGGTGCGATTCGCTTCTATCAGCTGACGCTCTCGCCTTGGGTGGGACGTGAGTGCCGCTATTTGCCTACGTGTTCGCAGTATGCGGCTGAAGCAATAGAGCGGCACGGTGCGCTTAAGGGCGGCTACCTGACGATCATGCGACTTGCTCGATGCCACCCGCTCGGCGGCAGGGGCTACGACCCTGTGCCCATCAAGTTCCGATGGCGCTGCTTTTGCAGCGAGTGCAGTTCGGAACGAGAGGCTTCGGGCGGCGAAACGACCGAAAAGCCCTCGCTCTTCAACCTTCAAAATCGTTAAGCAAACGGGATCCCCATGGGAAAAGAAGTACAGCGCGCCCTGCTATGGGTCATTCTGCTCGGTTCGCTCTTCATGCTTTGGGACAACTATCAGGTCTACAAAGGCGGAGAGTCATTTTTCGGCCCTGCTGCGGTCCAGGCCCCTGCTGAAGAGGCGGCTTCGGCGGACGCTATCCCGACGACTCAGAACGCTGCCAAGGAGCAGTCCCTGCCGCAGGTCGCTTCGGCGCCGAGTGAGCCCGTAGTCGTCACGACCGATCGCATGAAGGTGACGTTCGATCTGAACGGCGCTCGCGTGGTTGGCTCGGAGATGCTCCTTTTCCCGCAGCAGGCTTCATGGACGGATGTTGGTCTCGCCGGCAAAATCCTTGGCAATGAGCCTGCCGCAGACCTCGGCAACGTTCATCTGTTTGAGCTGAACAAGAATCGTACCTACATGGCGCAGAGCGGCCTTGTGGGCGGCGACTATCCGACACACCTCGATCAGTTTAAGCTCGTGAGCTCCAAGCTCGATATGGGCTCGGACGAAAAGCTCGAGGTTGCGTTCGAAGCGACTAAGGGGGGCGTCAAAGTTGTCAAGACCTACCGTTTCACGCGCGGTAACTACGGCATTGAAGTTGCAACAACCGTGACGAACGAAGGTGCTGCGCCAGTCAAGCCGCAGATCTACTATCAGATCTCGCGCGATGGTGGTAAGCCCGAAGGTGAAAACTCGATGTATTCAACCTTCACGGGGCCGGCCGTTTATTCTGAGGAAGAAAACTTCCAGAAGATTCAGTTCTCGGACATTGCGAGCAAAGATGCTTCGTTCGTTGAATCGACGGACAACGGCTGGGTTGCCATGATCCAGCACCATTTCGTGAGTGCTTGGATTCCCAATCAGGGCGAAGCCCGCCAGAACTACGTGCGCGAAGTGAGTAAGGATCTCTACGCAGTCGGTACGCTCCTTCCTATGAAGGAGATTGCGCCGGGCGCGTCGGAAACCACTACGGCGATTCTGTATTCTGGGCCGCAGGAGCAGCAACGCCTCGAGCAGCTTGCTCCGGGATTGGAGCTCGTGGTTGACTACAGCTGGCTTACTTTCCTTGCCAAGCCTATATATTGGCTTCTGTCGTTCCTTTACGGCATTGTCGGGAATTGGGGCTGGGCTATCGTGCTCCTTACCTGCATCGTCAAGGCGATCCTCTACCCGATTTCCGCCGCGGGCTACCGCTCGATGGCTCGCATGAAGGAAGTGACGCCGCGCATCAAGGCCCTGCAGGATAAGTACAAGGACGACAAGCAGCGCCTCAATCAGGCCATGATGGAGCTCTACCGCAACGAGAAGATCAATCCGGTCGGTGGATGCCTGCCGATCATGCTGCAGATTCCCGTGTTCCTCGCTCTCTACTGGGTGCTTCAGGGCTCGGTTGAGCTTCGCGGCGCCGAGTGGATTCTGTGGGTACAGGACTTGGCCATGCCCGACCCGTGGTTCGTGCTGCCGCTCCTGATGGCGATCACGATGTTCCTGCAGATCTTCCTCAATCCGAAGCCCGCGGATCCGACGCAGGCAAAGGTGATGTACATCATGCCGCTCGTGTTCTCGGTGATGTTCTTCATCTTCGCCGCTGGGTTGGTCCTCTACTGGCTGACGAACAACATCCTGTCGATCCTCCAGCAGTGGTGGATCAACAAGACGATCGCTGCGGAACGTGAAAATCGTGCTCGCACGCACAAGTAAAACGACGGCTCACGCTTTGTTTGCTTGAAAATAAAAAAACCGAGGCGGTGCGAACTGTCTCGGTTTTTTTTCGATCAGACTTATTTTTTCCTAGCAAGCAGCAGAAGCGGCCAGAGCCACGCGGACGCGAACCAGAGGAAGATGCGCCCGAGCGAGAGCGGCTTTATTTCCTGCCGGAAGGTTTTCGCGAAAATGACGGCCGCGCCGCAGAAGGCCCAAAGCAGAAACGCGGAATAGATGAGCGCACGCTTGGTGTAAGTGTCGCCGATCCAGGCGGCCGTGTAAGCGGCCGCAGGTACGGAAAGCACGACGGCAAGGCAGGCGCCGACTAGGGCGGGACCGAAAAATTGGCCCGATGGGCCGCTTTTCTTCGGCTGTTGCGGCATCAATGACATTGGATAGCTCCAAATCTCGGATGGACTGATTGTTCGAGGTTCGAACATATCACGGCCGTTCATTGCAATGGAAGAAACAGCGTATGTACAGCGATAAAGATCCGATCGTAGCAATCTCGACGGCCGCCGGACGCGGCGGCATCGGCATCGTTCGCCTGTCCTTTGAAAAGGAAAAGAGTGCCTGTGTGCTTGAGGCGCTCTTCGGGCACAGCGACCTTACGCCGCGTTATGCGCATCTCCTGCCCTTTGCCGACGCCGAAGGCGAGCTTCTCGACAAGTGCATCGTTCTTTTCTTTCAGGCACCCGCGAGCTACACGGGCGAATCCGTCGTCGAGATTCAGGCGCATGGCGGCCCAGTGCTAATGAAGCTCATTCTGCGTGCGTGCCTCGAAAAGTGTGCGCACCTCGGGCTGCGGCTTGCCGAAGCCGGCGAATTTACGAAGCGGGCGTTTTTGAACGGCCGTATGGATTTGGCGCAGGCCGAGGCCGTCACCGACCTGATCGATGCCGTGAGCGAATCGGCAGCGCACGCCGCATCGCGTTCCCTGAGCGGCGTTTTCTCAAAGAAGATCGAACACCTCGGCGACGGCGTCAACGAGCTGCGCGCTTACGTAGAAGCCATCCTCGACTTTCCAGAAGAAGAGATCGACCATCTTTCGAGCGGCCGCATCTTTGAGCGCATCGATGAGTGTCTCGTCGAACTCGACGAGATTTTCTCGAAGGCGCATCAGGGCAAGGTCCTCAATGACGGCGTCTCCGTGGCGCTTGTCGGCAGTCCCAACGTCGGCAAATCAAGTCTTCTCAATGCCCTTGCGGGTGACGACGTGGCGATCGTGACGGAGATTGCGGGCACGACGCGCGACCGCATCGAACACTGGGTGACAATCAACGGTGTCCCGATCAAGATGATTGACACGGCGGGCGTCCGAGAAACGGTCGATATCGTGGAGGCCAAAGGGATCGAACGCACGCTTCAGGCGCTCGGGGAAGCTGACGTCGTGCTGCACCTCGTCGACGCTTCGGGCGAGATCCCTGACGATGTTCAGGTGCTCGAAACCGTCCGGCGCTGTGTGAAGAAAGCGGTGCCAGTCATTACCGTCGCCAACAAGTCTGACAAGGCGGTCCGTGCCGGCAAGCTGGCTCTAGAAGCGGACTGCTGCTTTATCTCGGCACGAACGGGCGAAGGGCTCGACGCACTCAAAAAGCAGCTCCTTTCCGTCGTGAATATGCAGAACTCGACCGACGGCCTCTTCATGGCGCGTGAGCGCCATCTCGCGTGCCTGCGAGAAGCGCGCGCGCACCTCTCGCTCGCCTCAGAGATGAAGGGGGAATTTTGTATGATTGAGCTCCTTGCCGAAGAGTTGAGACTCGCAGGAAACGCGCTGGGCGAGATTCTCGGCGAGACGACTGCCGACGACATCCTCGGGATGATCTTCAGCAAGTTTTGCATCGGCAAATAATCTGACAAAGCATTTGAAATGGATTTTCCTGAAACATTTGAGGTCATCGTCGTCGGCGGCGGCCACGCAGGTGCCGAAGCGGCGCTTGCCGCTGCTCGCATGGGCCGGCGCACGCTGCTCCTGACGCACAACCTCGACACGCTCGGCCAGCTTTCCTGCAATCCTTCCATCGGCGGCATTGGCAAAAGTCATCTCGTTCGCGAGCTCGACGCCATGGGCGGCGCAATGGCGGCCGTGACCGATGAGGCGGGCATCCAGTTTCGAATTCTCAACAGCTCCAAAGGACCGGCCGTTCGTTCGACGCGAGCGCAGATCGACCGGCAACTCTACCGTGCAGCGATGCGCTCGCGCATCGACACGCAGCCCAATCTGTGGTGCTTCCAGATGGCTGCCGACGACTTGATTGTCGAAGGCGGTCGCGCACGAGGTGTGGTAGCTAAGACCGACATTCGGTTTTACGGTAACGCGGTTGTTCTTTGTGCAGGTACGTTCTTGAACGGCTTGGTTCACATTGGTCTCGAGCACTATTCCGCCGGTCGTATGGGCGACCCGTCGAGCATTCGGCTTGCGGAACGCCTCAAAGAGCTCGGCATGCCGCAGGGGCGCTTGAAGACGGGAACCCCGGCACGCATTGACGGGCGCAGCATCGACTTTTCAAAGTGCGAAGAGCAATGGGGCGACCTCGATCCCATACCGCACTTTTCTGTCTGGAACCCCAAGATTGAGCATCCCGCGCAGCGCCCCTGTTGGGTGACGCGTACGAATGCGCAGATGCACGAGCTGATTCTGGCTAACCTTGATCGCTCGCCGATGTATACAGGCATCATCCAAGGGGTTGGTCCGCGCTATTGTCCTTCTATCGAGGACAAGGTAAAGCGTTTTGCCGACAAGGACAGTCATCAGGTGTTCTTGGAGCCCGAAGGTTTGCGCGTTAATGAGTTCTATCCCAACGGCATTTCCACGAGTCTGCCCTTTGATGTGCAAATTCGTATGGTTCGAATGATGCCTGGCTTGGAGAACGCACATTTAATTCGCCCTGGCTACGCCATTGAATACGACTACTACGATCCTCGCGGACTTTATCGAACGCTTCAGACCAAGGCGATGCCCGGTCTCTTTTTTGCGGGCCAGATCAATGGCACAACGGGTTATGAAGAGGCTGCTGCGCAGGGCCTTCTTGCCGGCATTAATGCGGCGCTCTTCGCACGTGACGAAGGCGAATGGGTGCCGAAGCGCGACGAGGCTTACCTGGGTGTCATGGTTGATGACCTGACGACAAAGGGTGTCACGGAGCCCTACCGCATGTTCACGAGTCGTGCCGAGTATCGCTTAAGCCTGCGCGAAGACAATGCCGACATGCGCCTGAGCGACATTGCAGCCAAACTCGGTCTCCTTTCCGAGGCCCAGGTTGAAGCTTTCAGCCGCAAGCGTGAAGCTGTGGCACGCATCATGGGCGACTTCGAGAAAAGTTGGATTACGCCGAAGCAGTTGGCCGAGGGGGAGGCCGAGCGCGTTTTCGGCGCACCGCTTGAGCACGAATACTCGTTGCGCAGCCTGCTTGCGCGTCCGGGCGTCACGATGGCGAAGATGGCTACGCTCAAAAAGAACGGCGGCGAATCTGCTTACGACTTGTCGGATGTCGATGCCGACGTGTGTGAACAAGTGGAAATCAACGTGAAATACGCGGGCTATATCTCGCGGCAGAAGGACGAAATCGAACGTGCCGCTGCCAACGAAGCGCTCAAGATTCCAGCCGAGATCGACTATGACGAGGTGCCAGGGCTTTCTTTTGAGGTGCGGCAAAAGTTCAAGACAATCCGTCCCGAAACGATCGGGCACGCGTCGCGCATTTCGGGGGTTACGCCCGCTGCGGTAACGCTCCTGTTGGTGCACCTGAAGAAGCGGCATTTCTACAGATCAGAAAAATCGGCCGGCTGAGGCCCGAGGATAAGCGATGAAGGTAAGAATGCGCAGACAGAATGACGTTGCGGTGGATATAGAAGCGCTTTGTGCTGGACTTGAGGCGCTCGGACTCGAAGCCAGCGAACGAACGGTACAGCTTTTCGCGCGGTATGCCGAGCTCCTCGGCAAGTGGAATCGCGTCTACAATCTCACTGCCATTCGTTCGGATGCGGAGATTCTTACGCACCACCTGCTCGATTCGGCTTCGCTCGTACCGCAGTTGAAGGCCATTGCACCAACGGCGGGCAGCGTGCTTGATGTGGGCTCTGGTGGCGGCTTGCCTGCCGTGCCGATTGCGATTCTCTGTCCGGAAATTCGAGTGCTTGCTGTAGATGCCGTCGGCAAGAAGGCCGCCTTTATCCAGCAGGTTGCCATTGAGCTCGGCCTCAGGAATCTGCGGGCAGAGCATGTTCGCGTCGAAGAACTCGAAGGAGAGTTCGATGTCGTAACGTCGAGAGCATTTGCGAGTTTGGGCGACTTCACGCAGCTCACACATCACCTGCTCGGCAAACAGAGCGTCTGGCTTGCCATGAAAGGCGTGCAGTCCTCAGTCGAAGAAAGCGAACTCGCCGAGCAGATTCGAATCGAGCGCGTCATTGAGCTTACGGTTCCCGGGCTTAATGAAGAGCGCCATCTTTATGTGATGAGGCTCACTGGGAGTGAGTAGTCATGGATTTCTTTTTCGGCAGCTTGAGTTCAGCGTTTCTCGGTGCATTCATCTACACCTTTACGACGCTGATTCCGGTGATCAATCCCTTCAGCGGAGCGATGTTTTTCATTGCGCTTTCGAATCATCTCTCCGATGAGGATCGAGCGTACGTAGCAGGCAGAATTGCCGTTTTTTCGCTGATTATCCTGATCGTCTCTCTTTTTGCCGGACACTTAATTCTTGGTTTTTTCGGAATTTCTGTTGGCGTGCTGCGTTGTGCGGGCGGCATAGTGCTCTTCGCTGCCGGCTGGTCTGCGCTCAACGCGCCTTCGCACGAAGAGTCGAATGCCAAAGAGCAGCAAAAGCTGCCGCGCTCACGCTTAAAAGCTATGGCATTCTTCCCCTTCACGCTGCCGCTCACGACGGGGCCGGGGGCTATTGCCGTCTCTGTGGCGCTTGGCACGAGCCTGCCTTTCAACGTCGCTAACATTGCCGGTACGATCTGCGCCACCATTGTGACGGTGATCGTGATCTGGCTTTGTTATCGCTACAGCGACCGAGTAAGCAAAGCCGTCGGAGCGGCGGGGGCCGACGCACTCGCTCGAATTTTCGCATTCATTCTGATTTGCTTGGGCGTGTCGATTTTCTGGCAGGGTTTCTCGGATTTGTGGCTCGAGCTCAACGCACGATAAACGATGTCATGGACAATCGACCATGACACTTCCAAACAGCATTGAATTTTTGGACTTAAAGAAGAAGCGCACACAATGGCTCAAGTTTTTTGCATTGCCAATCAAAAGGGTGGCGTCGGAAAGACAACGACGACCGTCAATCTTGCCGCCGCCTTAGCGCTTCGCGGCAGACGAGTCTTGATGATTGACCTGGATCCGCAGGGCAACGGCACCACTGGATGCGGTGTGGAAAAGCACATGCTCGACGCGTCCGTCTACGAACTGCTTCTCGGATTAAAGACCTTTGAAGAGGTTGTGCGGCATTCGGAAGCGGGGTTCGATGTACTGCCAGCCAATCGCGAGCTTTCGGGGGCCGAAGTAGAGCTTGTGAGCTTTGCCGATCGGGATCTGCGTCTCAAGAAGGCGCTCTCGGGCGTCATCGGTAAGTACGACTACATTCTGATCGACTGTCCGCCGAGTCTCTCTATGCTCACGCTTAATGCGCTTTGCTTCGCTGACGGGGTAATCATTCCAATGCAGTGCGAGTACTTTGCGCTCGAGGGGCTTACAGACCTCGTCGGATCCGTCAAGCGTGTGCATGGAGACAAAAATGCGGGCTTGCGCATTATTTCGATTCTGCGAGTGATGTTCGATCCGAGAATCACGCTGCAGCAACAAGTGAGCGAACAGCTAAAAAAACATTTCGGCGCCAAGGTGTTCGACACCGTGATTCCGCGCAACGTGCGCTTGGCGGAAGCACCGAGTTACGGCAAGCCCGGCGTGACTTACGACCGTTCGAGCAAGGGTGCCAAAGCGTATATGGCATTTGCCGATGAAATTCTGACCAGACTCGAAGGCGGAGCCTCTCAGCGTAAAGCTGAGCGCCGATAAGGGAGATGTGAGTGGCGCAAAGTCGGAAAAACAAAGGTCTCGGCCGAGGTCTAGATGCTTTCTTCGGTGAGGGGCTTGGCGGCGATGCCGTCGAGCTCAGCGGGCACATTGAAGAGGTTGAGCTTGCGAGTCTGCATGCGGGCAAGTATCAGCCGCGTCAGGCGATGGACGAAAATTCTCTGGCCGAGCTTGCTTCGTCCATCAAGGCCCAGGGTGTGATCAGCCCCATTGTCGTGCGTCCGACGGGGGGCGCTAACTACGAGATCATCGCTGGTGAACGGCGGTTTCGCGCTGCTGCACTGGCCGGCCTTGAAAAGGTGCCCGTCATCATTCGCGATGTTGATGACAAGCAAGCTCTCGCAATGGCGCTCATTGAGAACATGCAGCGCGAAGATCTCAATCCCCTTGAAGAGGCGCAGGGTGTCCTACGACTGATTGAGGAGTTCGGTTTTACGCATGAAGCCGCTGCCGAGGCGATCGGTCGCAGTAGATCCGCCACGACCAATTTGCTGCGGTTGCTCGAACTTACCGAAGAGGTTAAGTCGATGCTTTCTGCGGGGGAAATCGACATGGGGCACGCTAGAGCGCTTCTCGCGCTGAGCGGTGCGCAGCAGATTCTTGCTGCGAAGACCGTAGCGCAGCGCTCGCTTTCAGTGCGTCAGACCGAAGAGTTCGTCAAGCATCTGCTCGAAGGCAGATCAACGAAGAAAAGGAAGGTCGTCATCAAGACGCGCGACGATGAACGTCTCGAAGAGGCGCTCGCGGAAACGCTCGGCACAACAGTAAAGCTCACGGCTAATCGCAAGGGTAAAGGGCGCATCGTGATTGAGTTCTCCAACCTCGAGCAATTGCAAGGAATCGTCGATCGGATTCAGCAGTAATAGCTGGCTTTTTCCGGTCGTTTAGTCACGTTAAGGAAAACAGATCAGGGTGTTTGAATTCCCTAATAGTGTTTCTACCAATTAAGCGGTATCAAAAGTCACCTTTCGGCTAATTGTTAAAAGATGCTACGGCCCGTAAAATCCGCGAAGTTTAGAAATCTTCTGTTGCGTTATCTGTGATGCCTGTCATTTCTGGTATGATGCGCGTCGCTCTGGCGCAGTATGCACTGGTTTCAGTCGTCGCCGCACTCTTTGCTTTGTTTGCAGATGGAGATGCGGCAATATCGGCGTTGCTCGGCGGTCTGTCCTACGCGTTGCCTACGACGTTGTATGCAGTCTCCATCGAGTTTATGCGTCGACACATCAGGCACGCCACGCTCAACGCGATGGCGGTGCTGGTCGGAGAGTTTGTCAAGATTCTGGTTGCTCTCTTGCTGATGCTATTGAGCGTCCTCATCTTTGAAAACATAAATTGGCCCGCTTTTCTCGTTTCGTTGATAGCGGTAGTGAACAGCTACTTCGTCGTACTGTTCAAAAAACACTAAGGATTGGTATTCATGGCAACCAACGCCCCGAGCGCTACTGAGTACATTCAACATCACATGCAGCATCTGCAGTCGCTCAAGCAGAATGTGATCATTGATTTTTCCGTAGTGAACTACGACACCATCTTCTTCTCCGTTTTGGCTTTGCTGGCGGTGTTCTTCATTCTGCGTCTCGGCGCGAAGAAGGCCACTTCGGGCGTCCCCGGGAAGATGCAGTGCGCAGTGGAAATGCTTGTTGAAATGGTCGACAATCAGGCCAAGAACCTTGTCCACGGCGATCGTACGTTCATTGCCCCGCTTGCGCTGACGGTGTTCTGCTGGGTCGCCATGATGAACTGCATCGACCTTATTCCGGTCGATCTGTTCCCGGCGATTGCAGGCCTTTTTGGCGTGCACTACCTGCGTCCGCTGCCGACGGCCGACCTCAACGGTACGCTCGGTCTCTCGCTCGGTGTGCTTCTGCTCCTCTTCTATTACGGCATCAAGGTCAAGAGTTTCTCGGGCTTTGTCGTTGAGCTCTTTACTGCGCCGTTCGGCAAGTTCCCGTTGCTGTGGCCGTTCAACTTTGCGATGAACTTCATCGAATATCTCGCGAAGTTCGTTTCGCTCGGTATGCGACTGTTCGGCAACATGTACGCCGGTGAACTGGTGTTCTTCCTCGTTGCGCTTCTCGGCGGCTTCGCTCTGGATTTCGGGGCGGTCGGGGCAGCCAGTGCAGGACTTGGTCAAGTCGTCGCCGGTCTGGTTTGGTGGCTTTTCCATGTGCTGATTGTTCTGTTGCAGGCCTTTATTTTCATGATGCTGACGCTGGTCTACATCGGCCAGGCTCACAGCAGCCACTAAGCAGCGGACAATTTCTTTCAACTTCACGTGCTTTACTCCCTTTCTTTCCTCTAGGAGTCTTTAAAAAATGACCAACGTCGGTTTAGTTGCTATCGCCTGCGGTTTCATCATCGGTCTCGGCGCTATCGGTGCTTGCCTTGGCATCGGCGTGATGGGTTCTAAGTACCTCGAATCCTCCGCTCGTCAGCCGGAACTCATGGAACCCCTTCAGGCGAAGATGTTCCTTCTCGCCGGCCTGATCGACGCCGCGTTCCTGATCGGCGTCGGTATCGCCATGATGTTCGCTTTCGCAAACCCGTTCGTCGGCTAATTAGCAGCTGCGCGCAAAACGTCCTCTTTTTTAATGACGCTGTCGGTAGCGCTGACGCCTGAAGATTGGCCGGCGCTTCCGACATAACGGGGTTCCGATAATGAACATTAATGCCTCTCTGTTCGTACAGATGGTCGTGTTCTTCTTGGGTGCCTGGGTCACCATGAAGTACATCTGGCCGCCTCTGATCCGAGCGATCGAAGAGCGCCAGAAGAAGATTGCCGACGGTTTGGCAGCCGCTAATAAGGGTGAAAAGGCCCTTGCTGTGGCGACCGAACAAGGCAAGGCCATCGAGGCTGCTGCGCGTGCCCGCGCGTCGACGATTGTCGCCGACGGCGAAAAGCGCGCTCAGTCCATCGTTGACGATGCAAAGGCTCAGGCTCAGATCGAAGCCGACCGCATCATCGAGGCCGCAAAGGCCGAAGCTGCAACGGAAATGCAGCGCGCTCGGGAACAGCTCCGCGATCAGGTCGCTGCGCTTGCCGTCCAGGGCGCTGAACAGATTCTTGTTCGCGAGGTCGACGAATCTGCTCACGCAACCATGCTTGATCAACTGAAGGCGAAGCTCTAACTATGGCGGAACTTTCAACAATAGCGCGCCCTTACGCTGAAGCTCTGATCGAGGCGCTTCAGGATCGTAAGGCCGGCGCAGAAGAAATGGCTCGAGTTCTTGAGGCCGTAGATCTGCTTGCCCGTGTGGCGCAGGATTCACAGGTTCTCGAACTCGCTGGCGATCCGAAGGTGACCGACAAGCAGGTTTTCGATGTTATCGAAGGTGTGCTCGCCGGTGATGTGCCTGCGGAAGTCAAGAATCTGCTTCAGACCGTAGTGCAGAACGATCGTCTGGAAGCCGTGCCTGAAATCGCCCGGCAGTTTCGCAATCTGAAAAATGCGTCTGAAGGCGTTGCCGACGCCCTCATCGAGACGGCTTTCCCGCTCAGTGACGCAGAGGTTAGCGAATTGGTGGCGGCGCTTGCGAAGAAATTCCCAGGTGTGAAGCTTCACCCGATCGTGACGGTCGACAAGGATTTGATCGGCGGCGTGCGTGTTCACGTCGGCGATAAGCTGCTCGACGCCTCGATTCGCGCTCGTCTCGAGCAGATGAAGACGACGCTTACTGCATAAAAATTCGGAGCTGTAAGATGCAACTCAATCCCAGTGAAATCAGCGATCTGCTGAAGAAGCGAATCGAAGGCCTCGGCGTATCCGCTGATCTTCGCACGCAGGGCACCGTTGTTTCGGTGTCCGACGGCATCGCCCGCATTCATGGTCTGAGCGACGTGATGCAGGGCGAAATGCTTGAATTCCCCAACGATGTCTATGGCCTTGCTCTGAACCTCGAACGCGACTCCGTCGGCGCCGTTATTCTCGGCGAATACGAAGGCGTTTCCGAAGGCGACATCGTTAAGACGACTGGCCGCATTCTCTCCGTGCCCGTTGGCCCGGAACTCATCGGCCGCGTTGTGAATGCTCTCGGCCAGCCGATCGACGGCAAGGGCCCGATTGAAGCCAAGATTTTCGACGTTGTTGAAAAGGTTGCTCCTGGCGTTATCGATCGTCAGTCGGTTTCGCAGCCTGTTCAGACTGGTCTTAAGTCCATCGACTCGATGGTGCCGATCGGCCGTGGCCAGCGCGAACTGATCATTGGCGACCGTCAGACCGGTAAGACCGCCGTTGCTATCGACACGATCATCAACCAGAAGGGCAAGGACCTCATCTGCGTCTACGTCGCGATCGGTCAGAAGGCTTCGACGATCGCCAACGTCGTCAGCAAGCTCGAAGAGCACGGCGCCATGGACTACACCATCGTCGTTGCCGCTACGGCTTCCGAATCGGCTGCTATGCAGTACATTGCTCCGTATGCTGGCGCCACGATGGGCGAATACTTCCGTGACCGCGGTCAGGACTCCCTGATCGTCTACGACGACTTGACCAAGCAGGCTTGGGCCTATCGCCAGATCTCGCTGCTGCTGCGTCGTCCGCCGGGACGTGAAGCCTACCCGGGCGACGTTTTCTACCTGCACAGCCGCCTGCTCGAACGTGCGGCTCGCGTGAATGCGACATACGTCGAACGCTTTACCAACGGCGAAGTGAAGGGCAAGACCGGTTCGATGACCGCCCTGCCGATCATCGAAACGCAGGCCGGCGACGTGACGGCTTTCGTTCCGACGAACGTCATTTCGATTACCGACGGTCAGATCTTCCTTGAAACCGACCTGTTTAATGCCGGTATCCGTCCGGCCATCAACCCGGGTATTTCGGTTTCTCGCGTGGGCGGTGCCGCTCAGACGAAGATCATCAAGAAGCTCGGCGGCGGTGTCCGTCTGGCGCTTGCTCAGTACCGCGCCCTGGCTGCCTTCGCACAGTTCGCTTCCGACCTTGACGAAGTGACCCGCAAGCAGCTCGAACGCGGCCGCATGGTTACCGAACTGATGAAGCAGCCGCAGTATCAGCCGCTTCAGGTTTGGGAAGAAGCGCTCGTTCTTTATGCCGTCAACAACGGCTACTACGACGACGTGAAGGTTGGCGACGCGATGCGTGTCGAACGCGCCATGCGCGACTACATGCAGACGCATTACGCCGAACTCGTCAACGAAATCGAAACGAAGAAGGCTCTTGACAAGGATATTGAATCCGCGCTCAAGGCTGCTATCGAAGACTTCAAGAAGAACGGCGCTGTCTAAGCGTCAAAAATCCAAGAGGACCCAATTCCATGCCCAGTACAAAGGAAATTCGCGGCAAGATCAAGAGCGTGCAGAACACGCGAAAGATCACCAAGGCGATGGAGATGGTTGCGGCCTCGAAGATGCGCAAGGCTCAGGACCGGATGTTCCAGGCCCGTCCGTACGGCGACAAGATTCGAGTGATCAGCTCGCATCTCGCTCGTGCTAACGTGACCGACTACAAACATCCGTTCCTGGTCCAACACGAAGGCGCCAAGCGCGTCGGTCTCATTCTCGTTTCGACCGACAAGGGGCTTGCCGGCGCTCTTAATACCAATATCCAGCGCTTGATTCTTCAGCGAATCAAGACGTGGACCGAGCAGGGCATCGGTGTCGATGCCACTGCCATCGGTAATAAGGGCTACGGCTTCCTGCAGCGCCTCGGCGTGCCTGTCATCAGTCAGGTTACTCAGCTCGGCGATCGTCCGATCCTCGACAACCTGATCGGCGCCATCGCCGTTCAGATCGAAGCTTTCAAGGAAGGTAAGGTCGATGCCGTCTACTTGGCCTATTCGCGTTTCGTGAATGCCATGAAGCAGGAGCCTGTTGTCGAACAGCTCCTTCCGCTGACCGACGAACACCTGAGTGCAAACGAGCCGCAGCGCAAATACTCGTGGGATTACATCTACGAGCCCGACGCCAAAACCGTTCTCGACGAGCTTTTGAAGCGCTATGTCGAGGCTTTGATTTACCAGGCAGTTGCAGAAAACATGGCCTCCGAGCAGAGCGCTCGTATGGTGGCAATGAAGGCGGCTTCCGATAACGCGAAGAAGCTCATTGACGAACTGCAGCTCGTCTACAACAAGACCCGCCAGGCTGGCATTACGACCGAACTGACTGAAATTGTCGGCGGTGCCGCGGCTGTGTCTTCTTAATCGAATTTAAAAATCGATAACTGAGGAAACCCCATGAGTATCGGACAGATCGTTCAGGTGATCGGCGCCGTGGTGGACATCGAGTTCCCGCGCGACGAGATGCCGAAGATTTACGAAGCCCTCGTTCTCGAAAAGGATGAGAGCAATACCCTGGCCGAAAGCGGCTTGGTCTTCGAAGTTGAACAGCAGCTTGGTGACGGCGTCGTCCGTACCATCGCTATGGGCACCTCCGACGGCCTGCGCCGCGGGATGAAGGTTGTCAGCACGGGCCGCGAGATCTCTGTGCCGGTCGGTCCGAAGACCTTGGGCCGTATTATGGACGTCCTGGGCCGCCCGATTGACGACTGCGGTGAAATCGGTGCCGAAGAAATCCGTCCGATTCACAACACGGCCCCGAAGTTTGACGAGCTTTCGCCTTCCGTTGACCTGCTCGAAACCGGCATTAAGGTTATCGACCTGATTTGCCCGTTCGCCAAGGGTGGTAAGGTCGGCTTGTTCGGCGGCGCCGGCGTGGGCAAGACCGTCAACATGATGGAACTCATCAACAACATCGCCAAGCAGTACGGTGGTTACTCCGTGTTTGCCGGTGTTGGTGAACGTACCCGCGAAGGTAACGACTTCTACCACGAAATGGGCGAGTCGAAGGTTCTTGACAAGGTCGCCATGGTGTTCGGTCAGATGAACGAGCCGCCGGGCAATCGTCTGCGTGTTGCTCTGACGGGGCTGACGATGGCTGAAGCTTTCCGTGACGAAGGTCGTGACATCCTGCTCTTCATCGACAACATCTACCGTTACACGCTGGCCGGTACGGAAGTGTCCGCCCTGCTCGGTCGTATGCCGTCTGCTGTGGGTTACCAGCCGACGCTTGCTGAAGAAATGGGTAAGCTGCAGGAACGTATTGCTTCGACGAAAACGGGTTCCATTACCTCGATTCAGGCCGTGTACGTCCCTGCTGACGACTTGACCGACCCGTCGCCTGCGACGACCTTCGGTCACCTTGACGCGACCGTCGTTCTTTCGCGTGATATCGCCTCACTCGGTATCTACCCCGCCGTTGACCCGCTCGACTCGACCTCCCGTCAGGTCGATCCGAACATCATCGGCGAAGAACACTATCAGACGGCTCGCCGCGTTCAGGAAACGTTGCAGCGCTACAAGGAACTGCGCGACATCATCGCGATTCTGGGTATGGACGAACTCTCTCCCGAGGACAAGCTTGTCGTTCAGCGTGCTCGTAAGATCCAGAACTTCCTCTCGCAGCCGTTCCATGTTGCGGAAGTCTTCACGGGTGCGCCCGGCAAGTACGTTCCGCTTAAGGAAACGATCCGCGGCTTCAAGATGATTGTTGACGGCGAATGTGATGAACTGCCCGAACAGGCGTTCTACATGGTCGGCACGATCGACGAAGCCTTCGAAAAGGCGAAGACCCTCAAGTAATGCTTGGGCTGGGCCGACTTGATTTTCGAGTCGGCCACGCAAGCGCCCGACAAACGGAGCAACTCATATGGCTACCATTAAAGTCGACGTTGTCAGCGCCGAAGAGAATATTTTCTCTGGTGAGGCTGAGCTCGTCTCGCTGCCCGGTACGTCTGGCGAATTGGGCATTATGCCTGGGCATCTGCCGGTCATTACCGGGATTCGTCCCGGCTTCGTGCGCATTCATCGCCCGGGGCAGGAAGAAGTCGAACAGGTGTTCGTTGCAGGCGGCATCCTTGATGTTCAACCTGATGTTGTGACGGTTCTTGCCGATACGGCCATCCGAAGCAAGGATCTCGACGAACAGAAGGCCAAGGAAGCGCTTGCCGTTGCCGAAGAGGCTCGCAAGACTGCTACGGGCAATCTGGAAATCGCCAAGATCGAAGCCGAAATGGCTGCCTTGGCCGCAGAACTCGCAGCAATTCGCAAGCTCAAGCTCAAGCGCTAAGAGATCGGATTCTGACGATTCGCCGAAAGACGGAGTTTTCCCAGCGGAACTCCGTCTTTTTTTATTCGTAGATCGGTTGCTCCTCGGCTCCGTGTCGATTCGAGGTACGATTATGGTGCAGGCCGCGCCGCTCTCGGGCGGTCTTTCAAGCCGATTAGGTTTAAGGAGATGTGCATGGACGCTGTTAAGATCCTCGTAACTACAGACGGGTCTAATTTGAGCGACAAGGCTGTTGAAACGGCAATTGAGCTTGCTCGCCAGTTCGACGGGACGGTTATCGGCATGACCGCCGTGCTCGCTCCTCCGCCGGCAGCGGGCTTTGTTGCCGAAGATCAGCAGACCAAGGATCGCTTGGAGGCCATTTCGCGCAAGGCTGCGGAAAAGAATGTGCCTTGCGAGGTCGTTGCCGAACATGGCGACAGCGTCGCAAAAGCCATTCTCGAGTGCGCCGCCCGCTATGACGTGCGCTATATCGTCATGGCGAGCCGTGGTCTTGGCACGCTAGGCGCGCTGTTGCTCGGTAGCGAAACGCAGAAGGTGTTGAGTCTCGCCGATCGCCCGGTGCTCGTTGTGCGCTGACGACTCTTCAAGCTGCAAGATCCTTGATAGCGGCTAGAAGTTCGGTCTCGCTGAGACCGACAACTTCGAGCCGCTTTTCTCTGCTGCCTTCCCCAGCTGTTATCAGAAGCTGCGATTTTGACAGTCCCAAGGACTTGGCGAAGAACTTCACGAGTGCTGCGTTGGCTTTGCCGTCTACTGGTGGAGCTGACAGAACGACTTTGAGTCTTTCGCCGTGTTCTCCGACCACGGCCGTGCGCTTGGCATTGGGCTGAACGTGAAGCAGGAGTTGCAGTGTTCCTGTTTTGCTGATGACGAGCCAGCTCGGCGTCGGGGTTGCAGTGGGCGGCATAAGTAACGATCAAAAACAATTCAGCGAGTATGCTCATGAAACCAGTGAACGATTGCTTCCTTCGCGCTCTTAAGCGCAAACCGACGGAATTTACGCCGGTATGGCTGATGCGTCAGGCCGGACGTTATCTGCCCGAATACTGCGAAACGCGTTCGCGTGCCGGTAGCTTCATGGGCCTGGCTCAGAATCCCGATTATGCGACAGAAGTGACGCTGCAGCCGATCGATCGCTACGGTCTTGATGCAGCGATTCTCTTCTCGGACATTCTCACTGTGCCCGACGCGATGGGGCTCGGGCTGAGCTTTGTTCAGGGTGAAGGGCCCGTATTTGCCAAACCCGTTCAGACGGAGGAAGCAGTCAATGCGCTTTATGTGCCCGATCCTAATGTGGAACTCGGTTACGTGATGGATGCGGTGAAGAGCATTCGTCGAGCTCTTGGCAACCGCGTTCCCTTGATCGGTTTTTCGGGCTCGCCCTTCACACTTGCTTGCTACATGATCGAGGGCCGAGGCAGTCGTGATTTTCGAACGGTCAAGACCATGATGTATCGCCGTCCCGATCTGCTCGAGCGCGTTCTTGACGTCAATGCCGAAGCCGTTGCTGCTTACCTCAATGCTCAGATTGCGGCAGGCGCACAGGCCGTGCAGATCTTCGATACGTGGGGCGGGATGCTCGCTGACGGTGACTTCCAGCGCTTCTCCCTGGCTTATACGATGAAGGTTCTCGCCAAGCTCGAGAAGGTCTCTGACGGTGAACCCGTTCCCTCCATCGTCTTCACAAAGGGCGGTGGTGAATGGCTCTCGGCAATTGCCAACAGCGGTTGCGACGCCGTCGGCTTGGATTGGTCCGTTAACATCGCGCGTGCCCGTCGCGAAACGGCGGACCGTGTTGCATTGCAGGGCAACCTGGATCCGTACGTTCTCTTTGGTACGGAAGAAACGATTCGTCGCGAAGTGCGCCGTGTTCTTGACGGTTTTGGTCCAGTGAAGGACGGTGGCCATGTCTTCAATCTCGGACACGGCATCAACCAGTTCACGCCCGTTGAAAGTGTGCAGATTCTTGTTGACGAAGTGCACGAATATAGCCGCCGCTATCACTAAGCGGCAAAGACGAGTGCGCCCGCAATCATACTGATTCGGGGCACTCGCATTTTTCTGGGTCTCGGTGAGGCAAGCCGAGGCCCTTTCTTTTCGGTACGCCAGTAGAACCGCTTCACCGCGTCTAGCTATTGCAAACATGCTATTTTCCGAGACAAGCGGAAAGACGCAGAAATATATTTTCGGAGAGGAGGCGAGGGGCATCGTGCCAGAGGGCAACTTGTACGCGAAGGTCTTGGTCGACGTTCCTGGGCTCGGGCCGCTCGACTACAAAGTGCCTGATGACATGCTGGTTGCTGTCGGCGACCGCGTCACGGCGAATGTTCAGACTCGAAAGGTCGTGGGTGTCGTTGCAGCGCTTGAGAATGCAACAGACCTGCAGGGTAAACGCATCCGAAGTATTACGAGCGTACTGAACGATGTGCCGCCTCTGTCGGCAGAATGGCTTGCTCTCACACGATTTGCTTCGCTCTACTACCTTCGTGGCTGGGGTGAGGCCGCATTGAGCGCGCTTCCATTTTTTTTCAAGCGTCTACCGAAGAAAAATCATCGTGCGATGCTTGAGAAGTTTCGCCGTAAAGGCATCGCACCATCGGTAGAGCGAAGTTCTACGCAGAGCAAACCTGTTCTGAACGCCGAGCAGATGGCTGCAGTCGATGCAGTGGTCAGCGCCAAGGGCTTTGTTCCGTTTCTTTTGTTTGGTGTGACGGGTTCCGGCAAAACGGAAGTGTATCTGCACGTGATGGAAGAAGTTTTGCATCGCGATCCTGAAGCGCAGGTGTTGCTTCTCGTGCCCGAAATCAATCTCACACCGCAGCTTCAGGCGCGCGTCAAGGCGCGTTTCCCGCATGAGTATGTGGCAGCCATGCATTCGGAATACTCCGATGGAGAGCGTGCTGCAGCGTGGCTTGCCGTGCACGAAGGGCGTGCTCGTATCCTCGTCGGTACTCGACTTTCCATTTTTTCGAGCTTTAAGAAACTCGCTCTGATTCTTGTCGATGAGGAACACGACCTTTCTTACAAGGCGGGGGACGGTTTGCGCTACTCCGCGCGCGACCTTGCCGTTTGGCGCGCCGCAAAAAACAGCTGTCCTGTCGTGCTCGGTTCGGCCACGCCGTCGCTTGAAAGCTGGGCCAAGGCGCTCAAGAAAGAGTACGTACTGCTTACTCTCACGCAGCGAGCGATGTCAAAGGCGAAGCTTCCTCAGATTGACCTTATAGATCCGAATCCCAAGGGTTCGGGCATGCTCGTTTCGCCCGAAGCCGAGGGTAGCATTCGCTCCGAGCTCGATGCCGGCAGGCAGGTACTTGTCTTCCTCAATAGGCGCGGCTACTCTCCGGTGCTGAGCTGTCCCTCCTGTGGTTGGGTAAGTGCCTGCATTCGGTGTTCGGCCTTCACTGTTTTTCATAAACGAGAAAAGGCCCTCATCTGTCACCACTGCGGCTGGCGTCGACCTGTGCCCGATGCGTGCCCTGTCTGCGGCAACGTCGACATCCTGCCGCGAGGAACGGGAACCGAACGGCTTGAGGAAGAGCTCGAGCGACTTTTTCCCGGGAAACGCATTTTGCGCATCGACCGCGACAGCACAAGCAAAAAGCATGAGGCCGAAAAAGCCTTTGCTCGTGTGCATGCGGGTGAAGTCGACATATTGGTCGGCACGCAAATGATTGCCAAGGGGCACGATTTTCAGAATGTCGGACTCGTTGTGATTCTCAACGCCGATACACAGCTGCTGAGCCCGGCCGCTCGGGCGCGGGAGCACCTTTTTTCGACGCTCATGCAAGTAGCCGGCCGCGCAGGGCGTGCGAACGGCAAGGGGCGCGTACTTATTCAAACCCGTTTCAAGGATGAACCGCTTTTTGAAGCTCTGCGGCTACAGGACTATCGGCGCTTTGCCAACGAAACGCTTGAGGAACGACGGGAAAACTTCAGCGTCCCCTTTGTTTACCAGGCACTCATTACAGCAGAATCCGATGCGCTTGCCAAAGCCGTTCTTTTCCTCGAGACTATCGCTCGCAGGGGGCGTGGCGTCGCTTCCGGGGAGGTTCGCGTATTCGATCCCGTACCGATGCCGCTTGTTCGTCTCATGAATCGCGAGCGCGCGCAACTTCTTGTCGAGGGTGACGAGCGCAAGACGTTGCATCGATTCCTTCGTGGATTGCTCGAAGGCGTCAAGTCGCCTTCTGACGTCGTTTGGCAGGTGGAAATCGATCCGACGGACGTTTGAGGCAGACAGTCGCGTTTTTTGCAAATTCCGGAGCTGTCGCGTAGACTATTGAGCTCTATCCTCCACGTGGTGAAATGGATATCATGCGGCCCTCCGAAGGCCGCGTTACAGGTTCGATTCCTGTCGTGGGGACCAAATACCCGTCCCGTACCGTTTTTCGGTGCGGGATTTTCTTTTTACGGGCCATCAATTTTCGATTGTCGGGGCGACAGGGTGAACGGGTTTAGCTGGTTGAATCAGGGAAAAAGGCGAATCGTGTATCATTCAGCGGCTTGAAAACCAGCTTTTGATACTCGCGGTTTCAGCCGGGATGAGGCGCCAGTGACGAGAGAGAGGCGCCTGCTCCGCCAGCAGGATGGACGGGCGATGCAGAAATCCGATCCCGTTCTGTAGTCGACAGTGCGGGATTTTCTTTTTTTTGAAACGACTTCCAGGGAAGGAGGCTTCTCTCAAATGAAGGTGCCTGTTGAGGTGCTCGTGCACGGCAAGCGCAAGGAGCTTGAGCTTGTCTATCAGGACGGCACGAATGTGCAGTTCCCGTTTGAGTTTCTGCGTGTTTTTTCGCCCTCAGCCGAAGTGCAGGGACACGCCCCTTCGGAAGCCATACTGCAGGTAGGGCTGCGCGACGTAGCACTCGTCGGCGTTGAACCTGTTGGACAGTATGCACTCAAGCTGATTTTTTCGGACGGACACGATACGGGTGTGTACAGTTGGGACTACTTTGAGGATTTGGCGCGCACGAAAGCTGCAAGATGGGAGGCCTATCTCGCCGATCTCGCGGCTGCGGGCGCTTCGCGTGATCCGGACGATCCAGCAAACCGCCCTTTTTTGGAAAAAATGAAGCCGCAGCGAGGCTGCGCTCACAAGTGAGAATAACGGGCGGAGATGGCTCAAATGGATAAGACGAGCAAGACGTCGGACGATTCGGCGAGGGTGGCCGGCTCTCAGCATCATCAGATCGATTTCGGCTACGAAATGATCGATGAGGAGAAAAAGGTCGAAAAAGTTCGCGAGGTTTTTGACAGCGTGGCACCGAAGTACGACCTGATGAACGATTTGCTCAGCTTCGGGACGCATCGTCTCTGGAAGAGGCGATGCATTAGCGAAGCGCGGGTTGAGAGGGGCATGAAAGTCCTCGACATTGCGAGCGGTACGGGGGATCTGGCGCTCGCACTCGCCGGACGCGCCGGACACGGCAACGTTGTGGCTTCGGACATCAACCACGAGATGCTCGAAATCGGCGCCAAGCGCCTTGCTGCGGCGGGCACAGGGGCAGCGGTTGTCGAAGCCGATGCCGAACAGCTTCCCTTTGAAGACAATGTCTTTGATGTGGTGACGGTTTCGTTCGGTATCCGCAACATGACGCACAAGGATCGGGCGTTGCGTGAAATGCTCCGTGTTCTTCGTCCCGGCGGGCGACTTCTCGTTCTTGAGTTTTCTCGCTGTCAGCGATGGTTAAAACCTTTTTACGATTTTTACTCTTTTGTCTTCATGCCTTGGGCTGGCTCCAAAATTGCCGGCGATGGCCCGTCCTACAGGTATTTGGCCGAATCCATCCGCATGCATCCAGATCAAAAGACGTTTGCCGGCATGATGTCCGAAGCCGGTTTTGCCGACGTGAAATGGCACAATCTTACTTTCGGCATCTGCGCGCTGCATATCGGCACGAAGGCGAGCTGACGTTTCGCCAGGCAGACTGTTTGCCTCGCATTCGCGAGGTTGCCCTTTATTTTTAGAGACCTGAAATGAAGAAGTTCATCACTGTTCTTTGTGTTTGCGCCGCTCTGGCGACTGCATCCTTCGATGCTGACGCTGCCCGACGTTTTGGTGGCGGCTCTTCTTTCGGCCGTTCCGCGCCGACCTTCAGTCAGAAGGCGCCGACGCCCGGCACGGCACCGCTGTCGGCCAAGCAGTCCACGACGCAGCAAGGCGCAGCCGCCAATGCGGCTTCGCGAGCGAATCCCGCGACCGTGCAGCGTCCTTCCATGATGCGTAGCATCCTCACAGGTATGGCGGCCGCTCTCGGCATCTCTGCGCTCCTGAGCTTGCTCGGTATCAACGGCGCCGGCATGGTTAGCTTCGTGATGGGGTTTCTCCTGGTGGTTGCTGCTTTTGCCGCATTCAAGTTCTTCATGGGCTCCCGTCGTCGTCAGCAGACGGCCGGCACAGCACCGAGCGCAGCTCATATGCCGGTTGAAGAGCCGATCCGTCGTGAAGAGCAGGCACCTGCGGCCATGCAGGCAGAGCCCGCTCAGACTGGGGCAGCGGTGCGCGGTGGCAGCGTGCTCGATCAGTTCATGAACGGCGGCAATGCGCCTGCAGCTGAAGCTTCGGCTACCGGGGCTGTCGACATCACGCCGGCAGACTTCGATCGCGAAGGGTTCCTGCAGACGGCGCGCGATAACTACATCAAACTGCAGGCTGCCTGGGATAGCGGCAATGTCATTACGATTTCCGACTTCACGACGAACGATGTTTTCATCGCGATCACGCATCAGCTTCGCGAACGCGGCAACGAAACGTACGTCACGAAGATTGAGTCCCTTACAAATGAACTTCTCGGCATTGCCCGTGAAGGCGGCGAATACGTGGCAAGCGTTCGCTTCATCGGTAAGCTCACGATCAATGGCGAAGAAGAACTCGTTGACGAAACGTGGACGCTTGTGAAGCCTGTCGAAGGCGCAGGTGGCTGGCTTCTTGCCGGTATCAAGCAGAACGAACCGGCTTCGGCTTAGGAAAGCGGACGATTTCAGGTGCGAAAAAGCGCCTGGTGTCTACACTTTTTCTGACCTCTAATGCCCTGATAGCGCTGTGTTTTAACGAACGCAGCGCATTTTTTTTGATTTCGATGAAAGTTTGCCCTATTGGGTGGGCTGAGGACAAAAAAAAGACGTCCTGTAACAAGCGTTCAGGTAGTCTGATCATACAATTCGCCCGAATCTGATCAATAAAAAGGAAACGGCGCCAGCCGTTTCACCGTTCAACGTCGTTTTTTTAGAAGGATTATTAAGATGACGCTGATTGGTTTTGTCCTGCTCTATATCCTCGTTACGATCGGCATCGGCGTCTGGGCATCCCGACGCGTAAAAGATACGAACGACTTCGCGCTTGCCGGTCGCAGCCTTCCGCTGCCCATGGTCATTACGGCGACTTTTGCCACGTGGTTCGGATCCGAAACCATTCTCGGGCTGCCGGGGCGCTTTATTGAAAGCGGCATTGCCGGCGTCATTGAGGAGCCGTTCGGTTCCGGTATGGCGCTTATTCTTGTGGGCACGTTTTTCGCCCAGAAGCTTTATCGTCTCAACATCCTGACGATCGGTGATTTTTATCGCGATCGGTATGGCACGGGTGTGGAGATGCTCTGCTCGATCGCCATCGTCATTTCGTACCTCGGCTGGGTAGGGGCTCAGGTGACGGCGCTCGGTCTCGTGCTGAACCTTATTACCGAAGGCATGATTTCCGTGACGGCCGGCATGGTGATCGGTGCTGTCGTCGTGCTCTTTTACACGATGGTGGGCGGCATGTGGTCGGTCGCCTGGACGGACTTCTTCCAGATGATCATCATCGTTGCGGGGCTCGTTGCGATTCTTTTCTTTGCGGCCGACCTTGCGGGGGGCATGAGTAATGTCGTCGAGTACGCTCGCGAAAAGAATCTCTTCCACGCGTTGCCCGAGCCGACGCCCACAGGTTGGCTCTTCTGGATTTCGGCTGCCATGACGATGATGATTGGTTCGATTCCGCAGCAGGACGTTTTCCAGCGCGTTATGTCTGCCAAGGACGTTCGCACAGCGGTTGCTGGTCCGATTATCGGCGGCTCGGTCTATATCCTCTTTGCCTTCGTGCCGATGCTTATCGTTGTTGCCGCCGTATTGGCGATGCCCGACGTTTCCGGAAAGCTCCTTGCTGAGGACCCGCAGCAGTTGCTGCCGACGCTCGTGCGCGACCACATGCCGATTTGGCTGCGTGTCATCTTCTTTGGCGCCGTGCTCTCGGCTGTGATGTCGACTGCTTCGGCGACGATGCTCGCGCCCTCGACGACTTTTGTCGAAAACGTGCTGCCGCATTTCGTGAAGCTCAATCCGAAGAATATGTTGCGCACGATGCGTGTGACGCTCGCGCTCTTTGCGCTCTTTGTGCTCATTTACTCGATTGCACTTGAAGGCGCAGCGATTTACGACATGGTGGCGATGGCTTACCAGTTCCCGGTGGTCGGTGCCTTCTGGCCGCTTGTCTGCGGACTCTACTGGAAGCAGGCTACACGCCAGGGTTGCTACGTGTCGATCCTCTTCGGCACGATTTGCTGGTCGCTCCTTACTTGGACGCCGATGGGCGAGGTCTTCCCGAATGTTTTGGGTGGTTTCCTTGTTGCCGGCATCGGCATGGTGGTCGGCTCGCTTTTGCCGACGGAGGGCAATCGCAAGTTTCGTCTCGAGCGCCAGATGAAGGCTGAGCAGGCCCTCGGCGCTCAGGCGACGGAAGGCTATCCCGCACTTGCGCCGGCTGCGGCTTCCGCTTCGACGTAATAGGACGATAAACAATCGTCACGAATAACCCTTGATGCAAGCCATGCTCACGCATGGCTTGTTCTTTTAGAATGCCCTGAATCTCAGCCAATCAGACGAGCGCGGCCTCAAAAGCGGCGATCGAAAAACACAAGATCGAAGAAATGAATATCGTCATTCTTGCTGCAGGCATGGGCAAACGCATGCATTCCAGGCTTCCGAAAGTCCTTCAGCCGATTGCCGGGCGCCCGATGCTCGACCATGTGCTCGAGACGACCAGAGGTTTCAGCGAGGCGCCGAGCGTGGTGGTGGTTGGCCATTGCGCCGACGAAGTGAAGTCACGTTACGACGAGCGCGACGACTTGGTCTTTGCGCTTCAAGAACCGCAACTCGGGACCGGTCACGCGCTGATGACTGCGGTGCCCCACCTCTGCGCGGGCGATCCTCACACGCTTGTGTGCCTCGGCGATGTGCCGCTCCTTTCGAAAAAGACGATCGCGGCCATGCGCGAGGAGTGTGGGATGAACGATCTCGTTCTCCTCACCGTGAAGCTTGACAACCCGAAGGGTTACGGGCGCATCGTGCGCGATGAGTTTGGTCGCGTAACTTCGATTGTTGAAGAAAAGGATGCGACGGCCGAAGAAAAGCTCATCAGGGAAGTCAACACCGGGATCATGGTATTGCCGACCGCGAAACTCGAAGCTTGGCTTTCGGCACTCACGAATACCAATGCGCAGGGCGAGTACTACCTGACGGATGTGATCGGTTTGGCTGCGGGCGAAGGTTCGAGGATTGCGACAGTACATCCGGAGAATGTTTACGAAGTAGAAGGCGTCAACTCCAAGCGCCAGCTCGCGCAGCTCGAGCGCACCTGGCAGCGCGCGCAGGCAGATGCACTCCTTGACGCGGGCGTCACGCTGATCGATCCGGCGCGAATTGACATCCGCGGCGAGCTCCTCTGCTCGCAGGACGTGGAAATCGATGTCAACTGCGTGTTTGAAGGTCGAGTCGTTCTTGAGAGTGGTGTTCGCATCGGCGCCAACTGTATCGTCAAGGATGCCGTCATTCGCGCGGGTACGGAGGTTTTGCCCTTCTGCCATATTGAGGGGGCCGATATCGGTGCGCAGTCGCGCGTCGGGCCTTATTCGCGCTTGCGTCCGGGAGCGACGCTCGCCGGGCGAAACCACATCGGCAATTTCGTCGAAGTGAAGAAATCCGAAATCGGATCGGGCTCCAAGGTGAATCACCTCACCTACATCGGCGACGCAACCGTGGGCGAGCGCGTCAATGTCGGGGCGGGCACAATTACTTGCAATTACGACGGTGTGAACAAATTCCGTACCGTGATCGGCGACGATGCCTTCATTGGTTCGGGCACCGAGCTCGTCGCCCCTGTTGTCATTGGTAACGGCGCCACGATTGGTGCGGGGTCGACGATTACGAGGGCGGCGCCCGAGGGCAAGCTCACGCTTGCTCGCAGCAGGCAAACGACAATCGAAGGCTGGCATCGACCGACGAAGAAAGCCTGACGACAGAGAACTAACTGGGAGACAAGACAACTATGTGTGGGATTGTTGCTGCCGCGAGCTACAGAAATATTGTTCCGATTCTGCTCGAGGGCCTTCGACGTCTTGAATACCGCGGATACGATTCCTGCGGTGTTGCTACCGTGGATGATGCGGGTCTGCACCGCGCGCGTTCCGTGGCTCGCGTGAGCGAACTCGTTGAGCAGGCAGAGGCTGAAAAGCTCGAGGCGAAGACGGGCATTGCGCATACGCGCTGGGCGACGCACGGTGCTCCCGAAGTGTGCAATGCGCATCCGCATTTTTCGCGCGACTTCATCGGCATAGTGCACAACGGGATCATCGAGAACTTTGAGTCGATTCGAGCGCGCCTTGAGCAAAAAGGCTTTGAATTTACGAGTCAGACAGATACTGAGGTGCTTGCGCATCTCATTAACGACTGCTATGAAGGCAATCTGCTCGAAGCGGTCAAAAAGGCTATTGTGCAGCTAGAAGGCAGCTACGGTATTGCCGTTATCTGCCGTGATGAGCCCGAGTGCGTCGTGGTTGCGCGACAGGGTTCCCCACTGGTGGTCGGTGTCGGCGAAAACGAAATGTTCGCCGCTTCCGATGCGATGGCCGTTGCAGGCATTACCGATCGAATCGTCTATCTTGAAGAGGGCGATGTCTGTGAAATCAAGCCGGAAGGACGGCGCATCTTTGCTCGCGAGGGCTGCGGCTTCAAGCCTGTCGAGCGTGCGGAAAAGATTGTTCATGCGTATTCAGGCGCAGTCGACCTTGGGCCGTATCGTCATTACATGCAGAAGGAGATCTTTGAGCAGCCCCGGGCCATCGGTGACACGCTCGAAGGGCTTGCGAGCATTTCGCCGACGCTCTTTGGTGCCGACGCGCGGCCGATTTTCGAGCAGACGAAGCGTTTGTTGTTCCTCGCCTGTGGCACGTCCTACTATGCGGGGCTCGCAGCCAAGTACTGGATCGAGGCCATTGCGGGTATCCCGTGCGACGTGGAAATTGCGAGCGAGTATCGCTATCGCGTTTCCGTTCCTGATCCGGACACGCTCGTTGTGCCGATCTCGCAATCGGGGGAAACGGCCGATACGCTGGCGGCGCTTCGTCACGCGCGTGACGAGCTCGGGATGAAGAATTCGCTTGCGATCTGCAATGTGGCAACTTCGATCATGGTGAACGAAACGCGCTTGCATTACATCACGCGTGCGGGCGTTGAAATCGGCGTTGCGTCCACCAAGGCCTTTACGACGCAGCTTGCGGCGCTTTACCTGCTTGCGTTGACGCTGGCAAAAACGAAGGGTCGTCTATCGAGCGAAGCCGAAGACGAAGCGCTGCGTCGCCTGCGCCACATTCCGGCGGCGCTTCAGGCTGTTCTTGCGCTCGAGCCGCAGGTGATCGCCTGGGCGGAGCGCTTCGCCACGAAGCAGCACGCGCTCTTCCTCGGGCGCGGCATTCACTATCCGATTGCACTAGAAGGTGCATTGAAGCTCAAGGAAATCAGCTATATCCACGCCGAGGCTTACCCCGCGGGCGAACTCAAGCACGGGCCGCTCGCGCTTGTGGACCGCGAAATGCCCGTCGTGACGGTGGCGCCGAACGACAAGCTCCTTGAAAAACTCAAGTCGAATATGCAGGAAGTGCGGGCGCGTGGCGGTGAGCTTTACGTTTTCGCCGACGGCGATTCGTCCATCGAAGCCGACGAGCGCATGCACGTCATTCGACTCCCTGAAAACTATGGCGACCTTTCGCCCATCCTGCACGTCGTGCCGTTGCAGCTCCTGGCGTACCATGCGGCGCTTGTGCGCGGCACGGACGTCGATAAGCCGCGCAATCTCGCCAAGAGCGTAACGGTTGAATAGCAACGCGGTACTGCACGTGAAAATGCCCCGGTTCTCGAAAGAAACCGGGGCATTATTGCCTTGAGTGCGGATCGATCAGCCGCCCGTGGCAAACGTGCGGATGCCCGAGCCCACGAACTGTACGCCGATGCAGATCAGGAGGAAGCCCATGAGCTTGCCGAGCACGAGTGTTCCCGAGGGGCCGAGTCGGCGGGTGATGACGTCGGCGTATCGCATGACGAACCACGAGGTGGCTGCCGTTGCCACGATTGCGAGCGCCGTCCACGCGAAGGCGATTGCCATGTCAACGTAGTCGTCGAGTTCGACGATTTCGGTCGAAAAGCCGATTACGACGGCAATGGTGCCCGGCCCCGCGATGCCCGGCATGGCGATCGGGAAGAACGAGTAGTCGTCTTTGTCGCGTCGCACGATCGGCGCTTTGTTGGGCGAGTTGCCCCCGAAGAGCATCTGGTAGCCGATTGCCGCAACGACGAGGCCGCCTGCAATACGCATGGCGCCGTAGGAAATGCCGAAGAATGTGAGGAGGATGTTGCCGCCCGCGAGACTCACAAGCATGATGGCGGCCGAATAAATGCCAGCCCATTTGGCTTGATCAATCTTCTGCTCGGGACTCATGCCCTGCGTGAGGCTGATGAAGAGCGGAATCTTCGAAGGTGGATTTGTAATCGTCAGCAAAGAGATGAGACCGCCGAGGAAGTATTGAAAGTGGATGGCTTCCAGCATGATGTTTCAGGCGCCTGGCTGGGCGATGCGCCGCATGAGCGACATGCGGCAAAAGAGCCCGAATGATCGGGCAACCGCCGTCCGGATTGAATTTCGTCGGATAGGCGGCCATTGTATCGAGCCGACCGAAAGAAAGAAAACAATTTTTCGAGATTTGTTTCAAGACGTGAAAGCCATTGCAATAGGACTTGTGCCATAATCACGCAATCCGCATTCTGAACGATTGTTCAGCCTTCAGAATGCCCGATATCGGATTGCAAAAAGAAAGAAAACCAACAGGGTACGAAAAGATGCTGTTACATCGAAAAATGCTTTATGCCGCCCTTGTTTGCGCCGTGAGCGCTACTGCGGCGCTGACAGGCTGCAAAGAGCAGGGTGCTGCGGGGACGGCTGCTGCAGCGCGGGAAATGCCGCCGACGGAGGTGAAGGTCGTTACGGCCAAGGCCCAGCCAATCGAGATTGAAACGGTTCTGACGGGTCGCACGAACGCTTACTATGTCGCCGAAGTCCGTCCGCAGGTGAACGGCATCCTCAAGAAGCGCCTCTTTACCGAAGGCCAGGAAGTGAAAGCAGGCGATCAGCTCTATCAGATCGATCCTGCCGAATATGAAGCGGCTCTGAAGAGCGCCGAAGCTTCGCTCGCGCAGGCGCGCGCTACGCTCGTTCAGGCTCAGGCCGATGCGAAGCGCTCCAAGGCCCTGTTGAAGGTCAACGCCGTTTCCAAACAGGCCGACGATGCCGCGCAGGCTGCTCTCAAGACCGCGCAAGCAAGCGTGAAGGCGGGCGAAGCCGCCGTCGTCTCGGCGAAGATCAACCTCGACTACACGAAGGTGCGCTCGCCGATTTCGGGCCGCATCGCCCGTTCCGAATTCACCGAAGGCGCGCTGCTTTCGGCCTATCAGACCGCGGCGCTTACGAACGTGCAGCAGCTCGATCCGATCTATGTCGACGTTACGCAGACAGCCGAAGCGCTTCTGCGCTACAAGCGCGAAATCGAGCAGGGCACGCTCAAGGTCAATCCCGATGGCAGCGCTCCCGTGAAGCTCACCTTTGCCGATGGCACCACTTACGCGCAGGAAGGCAAACTCACCTTTACGGACGTGCAGGTCGATGAAACGACCGGCAGCGTCCGTCTTCGTGCCGTGTTTCCGAATCCGAACCAGGATCTCCTGCCCGGTATGTACGTTCGCGCCAAGCTCACAGAAGGCACGCGTCCCGACGGCATTCTGCTGCACATGCAGTCCGTCATGCGCGACACGCGCGGCAACGCCTATGTCTACATCGTTACGCCCGACAACAAAGTCGAGCAGCGCATGGTTTCCGTGTCGCAGACGATTGGCACCTACTGGCTTGTCGACTCTGGCGTGAAGGCGGGTGAGCGTGTGATGTACGAAGGCTTCCAGCGCACCAAGCCGGGCGCAACTGTGAATGCCAAGGAATTTGATCCGAAGACGCTTCCCGAACCCAAGCCCATCTTCTAATCGGGAGCAGGTTGGATTATGTTTTCACGTTTTTTTATTGATCGCCCGGTTTTCTCCTGGGTGATTGCAATCGTGATCATGCTTGCCGGCTTGCTGTCGATCTCGACGCTGCCGGTAAGCCAGTATCCCGAAATTGCGCCTCCGCAGGTTTCCATCACTGCGACCTATCCCGGCGCTTCGGCTCAGACGATCGAAAACTCGGTGACGCAGATCATCGAACAGAACCTGACGGGTCTCGACGGCTACATGTACATGAGCTCCGAATCCGACTCGTCGGGCCGCATTTCGATCACGGTGACGTTCGAAGCGGGCACGAACCCCGACATGGCGCAGGTGCAGGTCCAGAACAAGATTCAGACGGCCATCACCTCGCTGCCGCAGGTGGTGCAGGACCTTGGCGTGACGATTCAAAAGACGTCGGCTAACTTCCTGATGCTCGTCGGTCTCATCAGTACGGACCATTCGCTTTCGGCCACCGACTTGGGCGACTACCTCGTGGCCAACATGCAGGAGCCGCTCGCCCGTGTTTCGGGCGTCGGTGAAGCGCAGGTGTTCGGTGCGCAGTACGCCATGCGAATCTGGCTCGATCCGGATAAGCTTGTGAAGTATCAGCTCACACCCGCGGACGTGATCTCCGCCGTCGAAGCGCAGAACGCGCAGGTTTCGACGGGCAGCATCGCCGGACAGCCTACTGACGGCCGTCAGGAATACACCGCGACGATCTCTTCGGCGAGCATGCTCGAAACGCCTGAGGAGTTCCGCAACATCCTGCTCAAAGTCACGCAGGCTGGCGCCAACGTTTATCTAAGGGACGTCGCTGAGGTGGCGATCGGTCAGGAAAGCTACACGGCCTTCGGCACGTACAACGGCTATCCATCGGCAGGTATGGCTATCAAGCTCGCTTCGGGTTCGAATGCACTCGAAACGCAGGCGGCCGTCGTTGCTGCAGTCGAATCGATGCGTCCAAACTTTCCGCCGAGCGTGGAAGTCGTCTACCCGTTCGATACGACTCCGTTCGTTCGCGCCGCCCTTCATGAAGTGGTGAAGACGCTCGTTGAGGCTATCATCCTCGTCGTCTTCGTTATGTACCTCTTCCTGCAGAATTGGCGCGCGACGATCATTCCGACGATTGCCGTTCCGGTCGTTCTGCTCGGCACGTTCGCAATGCTCGCGATTACGGGCTTCTCGATCAACATGCTTACCATGTTCGCCATGGTGCTTGCCATCGGTCTGCTCGTTGACGACGCCATTGTGGTTGTCGAGAACGTCGAGCGCGTGATGCGTGAAGACGGCTCGAGTCCGCACGATGCGACCGTGAAGTCGATGGGCCAGATTACGGGCGCCCTTGTCGGCATCGCCATGGTACTTTCGGCCGTGTTCATCCCGATGGCCTTCTTTGGCGGCTCAACGGGCGTGATCTACCGTCAGTTCTCCATCACGATCGTCTCTGCCATGGCGCTCTCGGTCGTGATAGCGCTTACGCTCACGCCGTCGCTCTGCGCGACGATGCTTAAGCCGATCGACCACGGCGAACACATGGAAAAGGGCGGCTTCTTCGGCTGGTTCAACCGCGGGTTCGAACTCATGACGAACGCGGTCCGCGATCTTGTTGAAGGCCTCATCAAGCACCCGGTCGTCGTCTTCATCTGCTACGCGCTCGTGCTTGCTGGCGTCGTTCTGGGCTTCATGAAGATTCCTTCTGCCTTTATGCCGGCGGAAGACCAGGGCGTGGCGCTCATGCAGATTCAGCTGCCGCAGGGCGCCTCAATGGAGCGCACGAACCGCGAAGTGAAGCGCATTGAAAGCTTCATCGCGAAGACCGAGGAAAACGTACTCGACTCGTACTTCGTCGTTCGCGGGTTCTCGTTCGCCGGCTCCGGGCAGAACATGGGCCTCGGCTTCCTGAAGCTCAAGGATTGGTCCGAGCGACCCGACGACAGCCAGAGCGTTACGGCTATGCAGCGCCGCGTCATGGGCCCCCTCATGATGAGTCCGGAATTCATGAACGCGAGCACGTTCATCTTCCCGCTCCCTGCGGTGCCGGAACTCGGTGTCGCCGACGGCTTTGACTTCTACATCCAGGACCTGTCGGGCCAGGGGCACGCCAAGCTCATGGACGTGAGAAATGCCTTCCTCGCTGAAGCCGCGAAGGATCCGCGACTCACCATGGTCCGCCACAATGGTATGGACGACACCGCGCAGATGCGCCTCAATGTCGACTACGAGAAGCTCTCCGCACTCGGTCTCGACGTTGCGTCCGTCAACAGCACGCTTTCGACCGCGCTCGCAGGCACGTACGTGAACGACTTTATCGATCGCGGCCGCGTTAAGCAGGTCTGGATGATGGGCAACGCGAGCTCGCGCATGCAGCCTGAGGACCTCAATCGCTGGCATGTTCGCAACAACAGCGGCGAAATGGTTCCGCTTTCGGCTTTCACCTCGGTGAGCTGGGAGTACGGCAGCCCGCGTCTTGAACGCTTCAACGGTCTTGCTGCCGTGAATATTCAGGGCAGCCCCGCCGTCGGCGTTGCTTCGGGCGAGGCCATGAATGCGGTGATCGAGATCGCGCAGCGCACGTTCCCGCAGGGTTACGGCATTTCATGGAACGGCATCTCCTTCCAGGAACGTCAGGCAGGCGACCAGGCGGCATCGCTTTATGCGATTTCGCTGCTCGTGATCTTCCTCTGCTTGGCCGCGCTTTATGAAAGCTGGTCCGTGCCTATCGCGGTGCTGCTCGTGGTACCCTGCGGCGTCGTCGGCGCGCTCGGCCTCACGTGGCTGCTTGACATGCACAACGACGTGTACTTCAAGGTGGGTCTGCTGACAACGGTCGGTCTGGTGTCGAAAAACGCCATTTTGATTGTGGAATTCGCCAAGGACCTGATGGCTCAGGGCAAAGATGCCGTGCATGCGGCCCTTGAAGCCGTCCGCCTGCGTTTGCGTCCGATTCTGATGACCTCGCTTGCGTTCGGTCTCGGCGTCTTCCCGCTTACCGTTGCGCATGGTGCTGGTTCGGGCGCGCAGAATGCCATCGGCGTCGGCGTGCTCGGCGGGATGGTGACCGGTACAGTCCTTTGCGTGGCGATGGTGCCGGCCTTCTACGTGATGGTGGTGAAGTTCTCGAGCTTCTTCAGCCGTAAGAAGCCGCAGGATCCCTCCGCTCCTGCGCAGGCCGCCTGATCGGACGATCGCGCCAATAAAATGAAATGTCGTCGGGGCGAATCGGACTCGCCTCGACGACGATTCGAAGACCCATCCGCAGGCGACGAATGCGGATCCTGAGAAAAGAAAATGAACAAGATGCTTCGATTGATGCCCCTTGCTGCCGCGCTGCTGCTTGCGGGCTGCGTGAATCTTGCGCCGACCTATGAACGTCCGGCTTCGCCCATTGAAGAGGTGTGGCCGCAGGACGGCGAAGCCTACGCCGTTTCCGAAATGAAGCGCGCAAGCCTGCCGCGGTGGCAGGATTTCATCTGTGACGAGCGCCTCAAGACGGTGATTGAAGAGGGCCTCAAGAACAACCGCAGTCTGCGCCAGGCAGCACTCAATGTTGAGCTCGCCCGCGCCCAGTACGGCGTGCAGCGCTCCGAGCTCTTCCCGACTGTAGCGGCCGTTGCGCAGGAAACCGCGCAGCGCACGCCTGAAACGACGAGCGCGCTCGGCGAAAGCTCGACGACGCACACTTACACCGCGCAGCTCGCAATGACGAGCTACGAAATTGATTTCTTCGGGCGCATCCGCAACCTGAACGAACAGGCGCTGCAGGCATATCTGCAGAGCGAAGACGCACACCGCACGGCGCAGAGCTCGCTCATTGCTGAAATCGCCATGGCGTGGCTCACGCTCGGCGCCGATCGCGCGCAGCTTGCGCTCCAGAAAGAAACGCTCGCGAGCCAGGAAGAAACTTACAAGCTCATGGAAGAGAGCTTCAAGGCCGGCGCCGCGAGTCGCCTCGACCTCGAGCAGGCCCGCACGACCGTGACGGCCGCCCGCGCGGCGATCGCCTCTTACGTGCGCGCCGTGGCCCAGGACAAGAACGCGCTCGACCTTCTTGTCGGCAAGTCTGTTGACGAGAAGCTCCTGCCGACGGGACTTGAACTCAATGCAACGCTCCCAGCGTCGCTCCCCGAAGGGCTTCCGAGCGAAGTGCTCTTCAACCGTCCCGACATCTGGAGCGCCGAGCGCGGCATGCTTTCGGCCAATGCGCAGATCGGTGCTGCGCGTGCCGCTTTCTTCCCGAGCTTCAGTCTCACGGCAGGGATCGGTTCGAGTGCGCTCGACCTTTCCGATCTTTTCAGCGGCGGCTCCGGGATGTGGAGCTTTACGCCGAACTTCACCATTCCGATCTTCACGGGGGGGCTGAACCTCGCCAATCTGCGCGCGGCTGAAGCCACGCAGAAAATTGCCGTGGCGCAGTACGAGCAGACGATTCAGACGGCATTCCGCGAGGTGCGTGATGCGCTCGCTACGGAAGGTACCGTTGAGCGCGAAATGAAGGCACGCGAAGAGTATGCGGATGCCGCGCAGAAGACGTACGAACTTTCTGACGCGCGCTACAAGGCTGGTGCCGCGGCCTACACCGAAGTGCTCGACGCACAGCGCACGGCCGTTGCAGCCAAGCAGGTCTTGATCTCGACGCAACTTTCGCGCGCTTCGAGCCTCGTGACGCTCTACAAGGTGCTCGGCGGCGGCTCGGTTCTGCCTGAAGACGAGGCCTCGGTCCAGGAGGCGCAGCCGACAGGTGGAGAAGGCTGATGCCTGCAGAAGCGACGCTCGACATGGTTCAGCAGCGCCGCGCGGAAATTGTTGATGCAGCCGAGCGCTGCGTGAAGGCGCAGGGGCTGCATCAACTGAAGCTGCGCGATGTTGCGCGCGAAAGCGGCAAGAGTCTCGGCAATCTCTACAACTATTTCCAGAACAAGGAAGCGATTGTGGAGGCGCTCGTCGAGCGCCAGACGCAGGCCTTCTTGGAGATGCTGCGCGAGAACGAGTCCGACAAGGAGCTCGACCGAGATAAGCGCACCCGCCTCTGCATCGAGCGCGTCGTGGACGCTTATCTCGATCCCGAGTCGGTTCGAATCTCGATTTTCATCGCGAGCGAAGCGCTCGTCAATCCGCGCGTGCGTGAGATCAAGCTCAAGGCCGATCAGCGCCTTCGCAACTACCTTCTCGAGCACATTGCCGGGGACATGCGCGAAAACGGTGCGGAGCCCGATCTCAAGCTTCTTACGGCGCAGATTGCGATCAGCCGCGCATTTCTCGAAGCGCTCCGCGGCACGATCCTTTTCATGCCCGACCTCGACCGCGAGGTGCTGCGTAAAGTGGTTGTCGACCGCCTCATTCTGATGGTGCAGTGCGACGTCGCGTCGTGGCGCGGAATCGAGCTCGAGTCCGTCATCCGGGAGACGATCGGCAGAGGTTGAGAACCCCCAGTTGGGATCTTCGGCGCAAATCATGCAAAAAAGCGGGCCGTTCGGTCCGCTTTTTTGTAATTGGTACGGAGTTTTGCGCAAGGTTGTACTTCGATTCTGCGTAAAATTTCCAACCGTTTGCATGATGCGCAGGGCACGGCGCACGAGGCCCGCTCCCTGACGCTCACGGATTTGATTGCATAAAAACAAGGGAATTCCGCCATGGCAGGTTCTTCCGCCAAACGAACGCCTATCTACAAGGTGCTCTATTTTCAGGTGATCTGCGCCATCGTGATCGGCGTGCTTCTCGGCATGTTCTTTCCAGATATCGGCGCACAGATGAAGCCTTTCGGCGATGGTTTTATTCGCCTCATCAAGATGATTATCGCGCCTGTGATTTTCTGTACGGTAGTGACAGGCATTGCGGGTATGAGCGACATGAAGATGGTTGGCAAAGCGGGTGGTCTTGCGCTGCTCTACTTTGAAATCGTCTCGACAGTGGCGCTTGTGATTGGCCTGCTCATCGTCAATACCGTGCAGCCGGGCGTTGGCATGCACGTCGATCCGAGTACGCTCGATCAGTCGGCGGTGTCTGCTTATGCTGGACCGGGCAAGATGCAGACGACGACGCAGTTCCTGATGAACATCATCCCGGTCACTGTGGTCGGCGCCTTCGCTGAAGGCGAAATTCTTCAGGTTCTCTTTTTCTCGCTCCTCTTTGGCTTTGCGCTGCACAAGTTCGGCGGTCGCGGCACGCTCATTTTCGACGTGATTGAAAAGAGCTCCTTCGTGCTTTTCCAGATCGTCGGCATGATCATGCGCGTTGCGCCGCTCGGTGCTTTCGGCGCTATGGCCTTCACGATCGGTAAGTACGGCATTGCTTCGCTCATACCGCTTGCGAAGCTCATGGGGACTTTCTACATCACCTGTCTACTCTTCATCTTTGTTGTACTCGGGATCATCTGCCGCTGGCACGGCTTCTCGATCACTCGCTACATCAGCTACATCAAGGAGGAGCTTCTCATCGTGCTCGGCACCTCGTCTTCGGAATCGGTGCTGCCGCGCATGATGACCAAGATGGAGCAGGCTGGGGTTGACCGCTCGATCGTGGGGCTTGTCATCCCGACGGGCTATTCCTTCAATCTTGACGGTACGGCAATTTATCTGACGATGGCTGCGGTCTTCATCGCACAGGCGTGCGACGTCGACATGACGATGAGTCAGCAGATCACGCTGCTGCTCGTCCTCCTTCTCACTTCGAAGGGTGCGGCGGGCGTGACCGGTTCGGGCTTTATTGTGCTTGCCGCTACACTCTCGGCGGTAGGGCACGTGCCCGTTGCTGGCTTGGCACTCATTCTCGGGATCGACCGCTTTATGTCGGAAGCGCGAGCGCTCACTAACATGATCGGCAATGGCATCGCCTGCGTCGTCGTGGGGCACTGGTGCAAGCAGGTCGACAACACCAAGCTTGATGCCGTGCTCGGACGACACCGGACGCGATAAGGCCTGCATCGTCTCGTGGAAACCTTTCGACGTCGGCTGCTCGCGATCGGCTGAGAGGTTCGGGAAGGTCGATGTATAAATATGAAAAGCTCCGGAGAGTTTGCTCTCTCCGGAGCTTTTCGATTTGCCTCTGAGACCGCATCGGGCGGTCTCAAGATGTCAATCGCTTGACGCGTTACTTCTTGGCGTCCTTTTCGTCATCCGTGAAGCGAATCGGTACGAAAATGCGGCCGCCCTGACGCTGCACGAGGAGCAGCACCTGATCCTTCTGACAGGCCGCCTGCAGGTCGGAGACGCTCTTGACGAGCTTGCCGTTGGCGCTCACGATGATGTCGCCGGGCATGATGCCGTTCTTCGCAGCAAAGCCCGTAGCCTGTTCGACAAGAAGCCCGGACGTATCGGCCTGCACGAGTTCCTCCTTCGTGAGCGGACGAACCGTCACGCCGAGCTTATGCGAATTGGCCGCGCCCGCAGCTTCCTGGGCAGCTTTGGCGTTGGTGCCGACCGTGACGCTGATCGTCATTTCCTTCTTGTCTCGCACGACCGTCATGTCGGCCTTGGTTCCGGGCTTCATCGTGCTCACGATCATCGGCAGCGTCACCGAGGAGGTGACCTTCTTGCCGTTGAAGCTCGTAATGACGTCGCCCTCCTTGAGGCCAGCCTTTTCGGCAGGGCTGTCCTTTTCAATCTTGGTCACGAGTGCGCCCTGCGGCGTCTTGAGGCCGAAACTGTCGGCGAGTTCCTGCGTCAGTTCCTGGATGTAGACGCCGACGTAGCCGCGCGTCACGGAGCCACTCTCGACGAGCTGGTCTTTCACCTGCATGGCAAGGTCGATCGGAATGGCGAAGGAGAGGCCCATGAAGCCGCCCGACGTGGAGAAGATCTGCGAATTGATGCCGACAACTTCGCCCTGCATGTTGAAGAGCGGGCCGCCCGAGTTGCCGGGGTTCACGGCGACGTCGGTCTGAATGAACGGCACATACTGGTCGCTCGGGAGGTTACGCGAAAGCGCCGAGACGATGCCTGCGGTCACCGTATTGTCGAGTCCGAAGGGGCTACCGATGGCGGCCACCCACTGACCGACTTTGAGCTGGCTCGAATCGCCGATCTTGAGCACCGGAAGGTCCTTGGCGTCAATCTTGACGACGGCAATGTCGGTCTGCTTGTCGGTACCGAGCACTTTGCCCTGGAATTCACGCTTGTCGGTCAGGCGAACGAGAATTTGGTCGGCGCCTTCAACGACGTGGGCATTGGTCATGATGAGGCCGTCGGCCGAAATAATGAAGCCCGAGCCCGTACCGCGCTGTTCGGGAATACGTTCCTTACCGCCGCCAAATTCAAAGGGCATCGGGAAGCCGAAGCGGCGGAAAATCTCGGCGTGACGTTCGTCAAAGCCGGGGATGCCGAAGCCGGGTACGTCGACCGTACGGGCATTCTTGATGACGGAAATATTGACGACGCCGGGGCCGTTTTCTTCAACAAGCTTGACGAAATCGGGCAGTTCCGCTTTTGTTTCGCTCGAGCCGAAAGAGATTGCGTGCGCAGGCTCGGCCGGGACGAAAGCCGCGCCAAGCGCAAGTGCGGCACAGCAGGCCGCAGCCAAAGTGGACTTCATAAAGGTGGTTTTCATTTCTTTTTTCTTCTCCGCCTGATCGATGACGCATGCCGTCCTGAGTCCGTGCAGCATGCTTGATGTGGACGGATTCAACTCTAGTCTTTTTTGAGGCGGACTTCCCTTTTTTCGCGCGCGAGCCTGTATGAAGGACGTTAAATTTGTAACAGAACCGCTAACGGGGCGGCAACTCGTTCTTGCGCGACTGAAAAGCGTTCGGCTAGACCGGCTGCGAAGCGCCCAAAGGCGGGAACGTGAGTCGGAACGTGGTCCCTTTGCCGTCGAGGCCATCGTCGATTTCGATCGTGCCGCGATGGATGTCGACGATGCGCTTGACGATGGCAAGTCCGAGACCGGTACCCGAAGTTTTGGTGCCGAGCGCACGATAGAAGCGGTCGAAAACGCGCTGACGCTCTTCGGGGGCGATGCCGGGGCCGTTGTCGCAGACTTCTACGACGGAAAGCCCGTTGCGCGTGAAGCAGCGCAGTTCTATGCGGCCGCCTTCTGGCGTGTAGCGAATGGCGTTGTCGGTAAGGTTCGTAACCATAAGCCGAATGGCGTCTTCCATGCCGTCGAGCTGCGCGGGCTGCGCGTTGTGCGTAATTGAGATCGACTTTTGCTGAGCGATCGGCGCCATGTCTTCGCTGATGCTCGCCACGAGCGGCGCGAGCTCGATCGTGCTCATCGGCTTTTTGGAGGCGTCGGGGTCGAGACGTGCGAGCGTGAGAAGCTGCTGCACGAGTCGGGTGGCTCGGTTGATGCCCTCATTGAGGCGAACGAAGCACTTGGCCTGCGCTTCAGGCGTTTTTGCTCGCTGCGCGAGCTGAACCTGGAGCTTGAGTGCCGTGAGTGGCGTGCGCAATTCGTGGGCAGCGTCCGAAGCGAAGCGCTGCTGCGCGGTGAGGCTTTCGCCGAGGCGCTCGAGAAGCTGATTGATGGCATTCACGAGCCCGGCGAGTTCTGTCGGGAGGCCCTTGGTGGAAATGGGGGTGAGCGATGTGGGCGAACGCCGGGCTACCGAGCGGGCGGTGCGTTCCAAAGGCGCAAGGCCGCTGCCGACCACAATCCAGACTGCAATGCCGATAAAGGGCAAAAGAAAGCAAAGCGGCTGCAGAATGCGGAACGCGGCCGTGGCGGCGAGTTCCGTTCGAACGGCTACATCTTGCGCAACGGTGATGATAAGCGGGCCCGCACTCACGGAATATGTGCGCCAGGTCTTGCCTTCGATTTTCTCGAGTGAAAACCCCGGACCTTCGGGCAGCGGCAGCGCGGGGGTGCCGTCGCGACGCCAGAGACTGCCACTTGCCGAGTCGTACACCTGGATGACCGTTTTATAGGTCGGGGCGTCACCGACAATCGTCAGATGCGATGGTGAGGCAAAGGGCAGATTTTGACGAACGGACTCGCCAAGCGAGTCCGCCGTTTCCTTCAAGTGCGTGTCAAGAAACGCATTGAATTCCGCCTGTGCGGAAAAAAAGGTCGCCGTCGCCGCGGCAAAACCAGCGGCGAGCAGCGCGCCGATCAGCGTGAGCAGAAGCTTTCTGCGGATGGAGGTCATCGCTCGAATGTGCCCGAGGCGTTTTAGGTTTCGAGGAGGTAGCCCACGCCGCGCACCGTTTTGATAGCGCTGTCGGAGAGTTTCTTGCGCAGATGATGAATGTGCACTTCAATGGCGTTCGAGCCGACGGTGTTGTCCCAGTTGTAGAGCTTTTCTTCGAGCTGCGAGCGGCTCCAGACGACGCCTTGGCGTTCGGCGAGCGCGGCGAGAAGCGCATACTCCTTGGAGGACAAAATAACGGGCTGGCCGCGGTAAGTGACTTCGCGCGTAGCGGGCGAAATACGCAGTTCGCCCCGCTCGATGATAGGATCGGCACGCCCCGCCGAGCGGCGCAGCAGCGCGCGAATGCGCGCGGAAAGTTCGTCCAAATCGTAGGGTTTGATGAGGTAGTCGTCCGCACCGCTGTCGAGGCCGCGGATGCGGTCGTCGACCGTATCGCGCGCCGTAGTCACGAGAATCGGCGTCGGATTGCGGCGCGCGCGCAATTCGCGAATAACCTGAATGCCGTCCTTTCCGGGCAGCCCCAAGTCGAGGATGACGAGCGAAAACGGCGTTGTGTTCATTGCGATCAGGGCGGAGTCGCCGTCCTTAACCCAGTCGACAGCATAGTCTTCGCTTTCAAGACCGGCCACAACGCTTTCGCCGATCATTTCATCGTCTTCAACGAGCAGGATTCTCATGGTTGTCGGATGTTCTCTTGTTTGATTGAAGGCGTTCGGCCCACCGGCGCGAGACGGCCTTGACCACAATAACGGCAACAATGGCCGCGACCGTGAGGCCCAGCATGACTCGCGAGGCTTCGGCTCGGCCAAGGAGCCCAGGGTAGACAAGATCGAGCCAAAAGCGGGCTGCAAAGGCGAGGGCGCCGCACCACGCCGCGAGTCCCGCAGCCGAGGCGCCGTAAAAGCATAGTCGACCGATACGGAAATTCGCGCACAAGACGGGCAACGTCCAGCGGAATGCAAAACAGCATTGTAAGCCCGCTATCCAAAGGAAAGGCGTGTGTCGCAGTCGGATACGGAGCTTTTCGGTATGTGATTGCGGGTCGTCCGCAATCGCGGCAGTTCCGCGTGCCGCTGCCTCAAAGAGAAGCGCGGCGCGCAGAAGGCCAGCGGCGAACGCGGCTGCAATTAGCGCGAAAGGTTGAGCGACGGCTTCTCGAGAGAAAAGTCCCGCGAGCACGGCGCCGATTTCTTGGTCGAAGAAGCCGACGCAGAAAACGATGAAGACATCCGCAGTCTGAACAGCTTGAGTGAAGAATGCGCTCACTGGGGCGGACAGTTCGGGAAAAAGCATCTAACGGCACCTCTGCTGCGCGGCAAGGTCACATACAATGGGGGCGGAGCGCAATCGAAAAGCGTTCATTTTCTTTGAAAGAGCCCGATGCGCAATAAGGAAAACCCATGGTTCCGGCTCAGTATGAACCCTCGAGCGGCACGTTTGCGGTCGCCAACATCGTTTATGGACTTCACACGGTATCGATCCTTGCCGGGCTATTGACGGCGGGTGCGACAATCGTTGGGGCGTTCATTTTTTCGGCGCCGTCGATCCTCGCTGTGATTCTTAACTACATCTTCAGAGGTGATGCGCGCGGGACGTACCTCGAGACACATTTTTCCTGGCAAATCCGAACGTTTTGGTTTGCGCTTCTTTGGCTCGTTCTCATTTATCTCATCGGCATGCCGCTTGCATTCTTCGGCGTCGGATTCCTCATTTTGATTGTGGGTCTGCTCGTTCTTGGCATCTGGGTGGCCTACCGAATCATTTACGGCTGGGTGAGGCTTGCTCGTCGTGACGCCGTGTCGATGTAATCCGAATCAGGTCTCGAGGCTCGGGCAGTAGCGCTTCCCGAGCGTATACTCTTGCGCCGGACATACTTGAGATATACGGCGTAGGAGAAATCGAATCATGGCACTGGGCGCAACGGTCTACAAAGCAAACATAGCTCTCTCGGACCTCGACCGAAACTACTACGCGGAGCATGTGCTTACCGTTGCTCGGCACCCTTCCGAAACACAAACGCGGCTGATGCTACGCATTCTTGCCTTCTGTCTGCATGCCGGCGAAAAACTCGAATTCGGTCGAGGCCTTTCAACGGAAGGCGAGCCCGCGCTCTGGGAAATTGACGACACCGGCAGCATCGTGAGCTGGATAGAGCTCGGTACACCCGATGTGCGTACTGTAAGAAAGGCTGCGGGCCGCAGCGAGCACGTTACGGTGCTCGCCTATGACGAAGCCCGCATCGGTCCCTGGTGGGAAGCCAATGCGGGCGAAATGGGCAAGATCCTCAAACTTACCGTCATCGCCGTCAAGGATGCTGCAAGCGAAGCACTCGACAGGATGTGTGAACGCAATATGAAGCTCGCCGTCACTATTCAGGACGGCACGATTTGGGTGAGTTCGGACGCGTGCAACATCCAGATCGATCTCGATTGGCTGCAGCGCGAGCGTGGTCGCTACGATCGCTGACGAGCGATCGTAGCGTTTTCGGCGTAAAAGTTGTTCTGCTAAGCGTTGACGAGACTCTCGGCCATCCTCGTGAAGCGCCCCGCGAGGTGAAGCCGCAACGCAGGGTCTTCAACAGTTTCTTCAAGCGCTTTTTGCATACAGCCGACCCACGCGATCATGAGCGAGCGACTGATGCGGATGCTGCGGTGGCTTTCCCGCAGCATCGGCATGCCATGGTTCGACTGATAGAGCGCGGGGCCGCCGAGCCAGCCGGATAGAAATTCGCCGAGTCGCGTTTCGTAACGTTCGAGCGATATGCGCTCATAGCATTTCAGCAGTTCGGTCGCCTGCGGGTCACTTTGAAGGATCCGCATGTACGCGCTCACAAGCTTTTTGACGCCGGAATCGCCGCCCATCCTCTCGTAGAAAGTGCTGCTCTTCGGTGGTTGCGTCATTTAATAAAGATGATCCAGGAAAAGACGAGCATGAGCGCCCAGGCCAACCAAGGCGAAAAAAGCAGCCGCAGCGCTGGACGCTTCGGAACAAACCCGAGCCCCCACACCCAGGCAATGCTCATGCCGAAGAGCAGACCGACGAGCGCGCCGTGCGGAACGCTCGACATGTCGTCGGCAATCGCTCTCGGGTAAATGACAATGAGTGCCATGAACCCAAGTGCGGCCGTGAAGGTGAACACGCGGCAGAGCGTGAGCAGCGGGCTTTTGGCGTTCGATGCCGCTGACGAATCAGTTGTCTTCATTGCGCGAGAAAGCCGTTTCGATCAGCGCGGCGAGCATGACAGCAAAGCAAAGGCCCATGAGCCAGTAGAAGTAAGACATCGTTAGCCTCGTTTGTTTAGAGAGGTTGTCGAGCCGTCCGAGCACACACTCAGCGGCTCGGACGGACAGGTGCTTTTCGTCAGTAGAGCGAATGTGTGTTTTCTTCGATGTATTTCGTCGAAAGCTTGCCACTCATGACCTTATAAGCCCAGCTCGTGTAGACAAGCACGATCGGCAGGAAGATCAGCGTAACGAAGAGCATGATCTCAAGCGTGAGCTGCGAGCTCGTGCAGTCCCAGATCGTAAGACCGGCGTTGAACATCGTCGAAGACGGCATGACGAACGGGAACATGGAGACGAGCGGCGTCAGAATGATGCCGAGCAACGACGCCGACGAGCAGATAATCGCCGCCAACGCGCGGTTGGCGCGAATCATGACGACACCAGCGAGTGCACCGAGGACGCCAACGGCCGGGATGAGCCATAGAACGGGTAGCGCCGCATAGTTGGCAAACCAAGCGCCGCTCTGCAGCTCAACGGTCTTGGCAAGCGGATTCGCCGGTCCAGCAGGGTCGAGGCCCGCTGTCGCGACATAACCGTCGATGCCCATGTAGGTCCAGACGCCGCCGAGCACGAAGAGAATTGCGCTCAGAATGCCAGTCGCAACGGCAACGCTGCGAGCGCGCGCCTGCAGGGCGCCTTCCGTACGAAGAACGAGGTAGTTCGCGCCGTGGAAGACGATCATGAGCAGCGACAGCACGCCGCAAAGAAGCCCGAACGGATTGAGAAGGCCGAAGAAGCTCCCCGTGTAGATCGGGCGCATCGTCGCGTCGATCTCAAAGGGCACGCCCTGAAGCAGGTTGCCGAAGGCAACACCAAAAATCACGGGCGGAATAGCCGAGCCGATGAAAAGAAGCCAGTCCCAATTCGTGCGCCACTTGTTCGAGGAGACCTTGCTGCGGTAGTCGAAGCCGACCGGGCGAAGGATAAGAGCGAGCAGAACAACGAGCATCGCCCAGTAAAAGCCTGAGAAGGCAGCGGCATACATGAGCGGCCATGCTGCGAACATGGCACCGCCGCCCGTGATGAGCCAGACCTGATTGCCGTCCCAGTGCGGAGCGACGGAATTGATCATGACGCGGCGCTCGGCGTCGTCCTTCGAAAGGAAGGGCAACAGCGTGCCGACGCCCATGTCCTGGCCGTCCATGATGGCGAAGCCGACGAGCAGCACGCCGATGAAAAGCCACCAAATGACCTTGAGGATTTCGTAATCGATCATTTTCGAGTACTCCCGGTCTTATTTCTGTTCAAAGTGATAGCGGCCGGTACCGAGCGAGCTCGGGCCCTTGCGGCCGAAGCGGATCATCAGCCACATTTCGACGACGAGAAGCGCCGAGTAGAGCACCACGAAGCCGATCAGCGAAGCAAGCACTTCGCCGGCGCCGAGCGCCGAGACCGACAGATGCGTCGGAAGCACGTTGTAAATGGTCCAGGGTTGACGGCCGTATTCGGCGACGAACCAGCCGGCTTCGCAGGCGATCCACGGCAGCGGCAGCGCCATGAGCGTGAGCTTGAGGAACCAAGGCTTTTCCGCAAGGGACTTCTTAACCGAGAAGAAGACGCCGAGCACGAAGACAAGCGCCATCACGAGGCCGCAACCCACCATCAGGCGGAAAGCCCAGAACATCGGGGCAACCTGCGGAATCGTCGAGGCGGCGGCCGCCTTCTTCATTTCGGCGGTCGCATTCTGCACGTCGTCGGTGTAGCGCTTCAGAAGCAGACCGAAGCCGAGATCATCCTTGAGCGACGTGAATTCGGCACGAAGCGACTCGTTCTTCGGATCCTGACGCAGCGTTTCAAGAACGGCAAGCGCCTTCTGTCCGCGTTCGATGCGCTCGAGCGCCTGCGCTTCAAGCTGATTGATGCCCGGAATCGGGGTTGAGAGTGAACGCGTGCCCATAATGCCAAAGAGCCAGGGTACTTCGATTTCAGCGTGGTTCGTGCGCGCTTCCTGGTCGGGGAGTGCAAAGAGCGCGAGCGGCGCAGGCGTCTCCTTGGTGTCCCACACGGCTTCCATCGCGGCGATCTTGGTAGGCTGATCGCGCGTCACGAGAAAGGCGGATTCGTCCCCCATATGCACGGTCATGATCGTGGCAACGACACCGAAGAGTGCAGCCATACGGAAGCTTGAGGTCGCAAATTTGACGTCCTGGCGGCGCAGCAGATAGTAGGCGGAAATCGCCATCACGAAGAAGGCGCCCGTCATATAGCCGCCGGCGACGGTGTGAACGAACTTCGCCTGTGCCCATTCGCTCGACAGAACCGCCCAGAAGTTCGTCATCTCCATTCGCATCGTTTCAAAATTGAACGACGCGCCGACCGGATCCATCATCCAGGCGTTGGCAACGAGAATCCAAAGCGCCGAGAGGTTTGAACCGAGCGCCATGAGAACGGTGGCAAGGAGGTGCTTGCCCTTGGAGAGACGGTCCCAGCCGAAGAAGAAGAGGCCGATGAAGGTCGATTCCAGGAAGAAGGCCATCAGACCTTCAATCGCGAGCGGCGCGCCGAAGATGTCGCCGACGTAGTGCGAGTAGTAGGCCCAGTTCGTGCCGAACTGGAATTCCATCGTTACGCCCGTCGCAACGCCGAGCGCAAAGTTGATACCGAACAGCTTGCCCCAAAAGCGGGTCATGTCTTTATAGAGCTGCTTGCCCGTGGCGACATACGTCACTTCCATCACGACGAGCATGAATGAGAGCCCGAGCGTGAGAGGCACGAAGAGGAAGTGATACATCGCGGTCAGCGCAAACTGCAGGCGCGACAGGTCGACAAGATCAGAGGGGATCATTGCAGACTTCTCCTGATGTGTTTTGAATCGAATGCTGAGAGATCAGCGGGAAGGCTTTGCCGGAGTCGTTTCGGCAACGTCACCGAAAATCACGCTGCTCATGGTCTGCGGCGTCACTTCAGGCCGGTGCGCTGGACTGAAGAAGAAATACCAGAGGCAGAAAATAAAAAGCAGCTTGCAGGCGATAACCGCGGCAATCTCAAAGAGAAGCCGCGGACGACGAGCGGAGTTGTCTTTTTCTGTCATATCTGAATTCGCCATTGATAACGACTATAGCTGTCGCTATGTTACCGACGAGGCGAACGTTTGTCCCTCCAAAAGTCGAGTTAAATCGGTGAAGTTGACGCAGTCGGGTTTTCTCTGTCAGACTTTGGCGGTATTAGTCATAGTTTGTCGCATGCCATGTCCGTCGATCAGACTTTTCGGACGGTCCTCGACTCTTTAGACGAGCCGCAGCTCATCGTTCGCTCCGATTACACGATTGCTTACGCCAATCAGGCATTTCGCCGGCGTTTCGGTTTGGTCGATCATGTCGGTCGGCGTTGCCACGAAGTGCTGTTCCACGAACTGCAACCGTGTTCGGTTTGCGGCGAGGCTTGTCCGCTCGATCGATCGCTCGTGTCCAATCAGGCCGAAACGTTGTTGCGCCGCGAGCTCGTCCCTGGCGGCGAGCGCTTCCTTGAAATCACTGTTACACCCGTACCAGATGCGGACGGGACCCCCGCCTTTTTTATGGAACGCGTACTCGTTCGCGGCGGTAACACCTTCGGCGCCGGTGCAGGGATCGTTGCTCGAAGTCCCGCGGTACGGGCTGTTTTGCAGAAGCTCTCCCGAATTACGTCGCTTGACGTGCCCGTTCTCTTTGTGGGAGCGTCCGGTACGGGCAAGGAGCGCTTCGCAAAGACGCTTCATGAAAACTCAAGGCGTGCGGCCAACGCCTTCATCGTCATGAATTGCGACGGCTTAACGGAGGGGGCTTTCGAAGCGGAGTGTCTCGGCGCAGTTGATGGCAGCGGACGTCGTCAGGGCGGGCTAGCTTCGCAGCCAGGCGGCACGCTCTATTTCGATGAAGTGGCGCTTCTCTCGAAACCGCTGCAGCGGCGGCTTGTGCAGCTTATCGAGAGCGGTATGGTTCGCGCGTGTGGTTCGGCTGAAGCACGTGCGGTCGACTACCGCATCCTCTGTGCGACGAAATACGATCTGCGCGAGCGCACGCTGGCGGGAGCATTCCGCAAAGATCTCTACTATCTGCTTTCGGGCTGCAGAGTCAATGTGCCGTGTTTGAATGACCGCATTGAAGACATTGAAGAGCTTGCGCAGGAAATCATGCGCACGGGTGCAGCGCCGCAAAAGCCGCTTACAACGAATGCGATCGATTATCTGCAGCTGCGTCGTTGGGACGGCAACGTACGAGAGCTTGAGGCCTTTCTCGAGCGTGCGGCGCTTTTTTCCGATGCGGAGAAGCTCGATCGCGCAGAACTCGAAAAGTTTGAAGAAGAGCCGCTCGCAGCTTTGAGCGAGCAGAGAAGAGTCCCCGTTCCCACCGCTTCGGTTGGACTCGACGGCTCTTCCGAGGCGGTGCCAGAAGCGCGGCGTCGCCTCACTGCCACGCAGACGGCAGCACTCATGAAGGCGCTTTCTGAATGGAACGGCTCCAAGCGGGCTTTGGCGCGGCGCTTCGGTATCAGCGAACGTACGCTCTACAGACTTTTGCGAAAGCACAATTATTCGGAGCGCGATTAATCATGACGCAGCAATATGTGCAGGCACTGGAGCGGCTTGCTTTCGAGCTCGTGCCCGGCGAGCAGCGTTTTTTCGTTCAAACGCCGCAGGCGACACTTTGCTGTGCCGTTCGACGGGCAGAGGTCGGGGATCAACGGCCGCAGAAAGCCATCGTCTTCGTGCACGGCGCGGCGTCGAATGCGAGTCGCTGGGAGGACTTTGTTGAAAAGACGGCGCTCGCGCGCTCGTGGACTCTCCTGCGCTTTGATCTGCGCGGCCACGGCGCAAGCGAAGGATTGCGTCCGGCAACGCTTGAGCGTCATGCCGATGACATCGCTGCGATACTTGATGCTGCTGGGGTTGACACTTGCTTTTTGGTCGGGCACAGCCTCGGTGCGCAGGTGGTGCTGCAGTTTTGTGCTCGGCACCCGCTGCGCACGGAGGGCGTGGTGCTGATCGATCCACTTATCGGCAGCGCTCTCACCGATTTGTCAAAAGACTACGAAAAGCGGCGCTGGGTTCTTTCGGCGCTCGAAATGCTCGGACGTTTGGCAAACGGGATTGGCATTCGTCGGCGCCTCGACAGATACAGTCTCAGAGCAAGCGATGAAGTGGCTCGTGCGAAACTTACCGAAGGCGGCGCGGCGCTCGAGGCATTTGTGAAGGCTTATTCGTCACCCTGGGCAGATCTCAAGCATATGCACCTAGCCGACTATGCGCGTGATCTGCTCGAGGTCTCGCGGCACCTCGACGAGACGCCCGAGAGACTCTCGCAGTGTCCCGTTCTGGTGTTCGCTTCCAAGGCGGGTGCCTATACCGAGAGTGACAAGCTGCGCACTTGGACGGCATCTTTTGGGGGCGATTTCTCAGTACTCGATTGCGTGCACTGGCCGCTTACGGAGTGTCCAGAGGCAATCGAATCTCAGCTGCTTGAGTGGTTTGCCATAATCGGTTCTCGGCAGGGCGGCGCACTCTCATGAACAAAAAAGACCGCGCCTTCGGGACGCGGTCTTTACTTGATGCGAGAAACCGGCTTACGCCTCGGTCTTCGATTCCTGCGCATCTTCGTCGTGATTGACCATAATGCGAACGATGGGCGGCGCGACTGCGGCGTCTTCCTCGCGAATGCCCCAGACTTCGAGCAATTCAGCCTGCGAGGGAATGTCAGCACCGTTGCGCGCGCGGCGCAGCTTGAGCGAAGCGCGAACAATGCCTTCCACAACGTCAAGCGGCAGACAGTTGAGATCCTTGAACTCGACACAGCGGCGAGTCGTATCGAGGCCCTTCCACTGATTTTCGTGGCCGGCAGCGGCGTCCTGTTCAGCGTAGTAAAGAACGAGGGATCTTTCATGCGACTCGACGGCGAAGATCGGACCATCGAGTTCATAGAATGCAAGGCCGAAGCGCATGCTTTCGCGTACGCCTCGAGCGGAGCGGCGAATCATGCTGCAGACTCTTGCCATTGCAACGCGCCTGTCGTTGGGCAGGCTCTGAAGGTAGCCGCCGACCGTCGTGGCTGCAGGGACCATTACATCTCTCCGAAAAAAACGATTGGCCGCTAGGCAGTCAGGAAAGTCGTGCGAAGCGGCAAATGCTGTTAATTTTAGCAAGTTTTGCGTTCGAACAGATGCACGTGCGCAGAGGCTGAGGGAGTTGCCTTCTTTACGTTACTAGAAAAATCAAAACGTTTTATCGATAGAAAATATAGCGTGCCGTAAAAGGAACGGCGAGTCGCTTGCCGCGTTGCGATGCCGAGCAGCCTGCAAGCGGCATGCCGCCCTTTGGCGAACGGCGCTCGACATAACGGATGCCTTTGAGAATTCCTTTGCTTGCGCCCGACGTTTCAAAAAGTGCCGGTTTCAGGTTCCGCGCGTCGTCGGTATCGGTCTGTTTGACGATGCGTGCTGTGATACGCGAGCCGTCGCGTGCACGGATGCCGAAATCGGCAAGGAGGTCGGCCTGCTTGCGGCCGCTTTCATCGTAGAGCGCGCCTTCGGGCTTCAGAAATCGCCAATATGCGCCCTCTGCGTCGTAAGCACAGGTAAAGACCATATTGCCTTTGGCATGCCAGCTGTAGATAGCGGTGACGTTTTCCGTGGGCTGCGTCGTCTGCGTCACGAACGTGCTGCAGCCGGCGGCGAGCGCCGCCAAGCCGAGTGCAGCGGCTTTGCCGAGCAAACCGAATAAGTGTCTTGCCATGACAGTTGTTCCTTCTGAGCGGTCCGAAAGACAGGGGCACCGTTTGTTCGTCCTCATAGTCTAGCCGTGCAACGGGAGAACCTTGCCTTCGGATCACTGTTCGCGGCGGTTCAATACTGCTAGAGTTACGAAGACTTTTTCCGAGGCGAATCCCGACAGTGTCGGTGACATTGCTAGGCCTCGCACCGGTGCGGCAGAACCCCGCTGCGCCGGCATCCCACGGATCCCGAAGACGCTCGGCATGAGGTTGATGCGCACGGGAGCCGCAAAGAGAACAATCTGCTGATCAACCTTTCCACGGAACAATAGGGGGAGGCATGTACCAAATCCGCATTCACGGCCGAGGCGGGCAGGGTGTTGTGACCGCTGCCGAAATGCTCGCGCTAGCGGGCTTTATGGAAGGACACAACGCCCAGGCGTTTCCGAGTTTCGGCTCGGAGCGAACGGGGGCGCCCGTTGTGGCTTTTGCGCGCCTGGCGCCCAATGAAATTCGCCTTCGCGAACCCGTTCTCGAACCCGATGCCGTTTTGATTCAGGATCGCACGCTGCTCGACAGCGTCAACGTCTTTGAGGGCCTGCGCCCGCAGGGCTACGTACTCATCAACTCGAGCCAGACGCCCGAAGCGCTCGGACTGTCGGATCTGGTTGCCAAGCTGCCCAAAGGACACGTGCTCTGCGTGCCCGCCACGCGTTATGCACTTGACCGAATCGGCCGTCCGTTGCCGGGCGCGGGCATGCTTGCTGGTTTTGCCGCCATGACTGGCCTCATGAAGCTTGAAAGCGTTCAGGCGGCCTACAACGTGAAGTTCGCCGGCCGCGTTGCGCAGGCCAATGCTGAAGTGGCCGAACTTGCCTACGAAGCCGTGAAGGCTCAATTGGGAGAAAAACAACATGCTTAAGCAGCTCGAGGGTAGTCAGGGCGTTGCGCAGGCCGTTGCCCTGTGTCGTCCCGATGTTGTCTGCGCCTACCCGATTTCGCCGCAGACGCACATTGTTGAAAACTTGGGTCTTCTTTGTCGAAAGGGCATTCTGACCGATTGCGAGTACATCAATGTCGAAAGTGAATTCGCCGCGATGAGCGTGGCGATCGGCGCTTCCGTCGCGGGCGGACGCGCCTATACGGCGACGGCGAGTCAGGGGCTGCTCTACATGGTGGAAGCGGTTTACAACGCAGGCGGCCTCGGACTGCCGATCGTAATGACGGTTGCCAACCGTGCCATCGGCGCTCCCATCAATATTTGGAACGACCATTCCGACTCGATGAGCCAGCGCGACAGCGGCTGGATTCAGTTTTTTGCCGAAACCAATCAGGAGGCCTGCGATTTGCACATTCAGGCCTTCCGCATTGCAGAAGAAGTGTCTCTGCCCGTTATGGTCTGCATGGACGGTTTTGTGCTTACCCATGCGTTCGAGCGCATGGACATTCCGACGCAGGAAGAGGTCGACCGCTTCCTGCCGCCCTATGAACCGCGGCAAGTGCTCGATCCGGCGAATCCCTACTCGATCGGCGCCATGGTTGGACCTGAGGCCTTTACGGAAGTCCGGTGGCTTGCGCATCATCGCATGCTTGACGCGATCGACGTCATCGAGCGTACGAGCCGCGACTTCGAAGCCGCTTTCGGACGCCTCTCGGGCGGCCTCATTTCGACCTACCGCATGGAAGACGCCGAAGTCGTCGTTCTTGCGATGGGTTCGATGCTCGGTACGATCAAGGATGCGGTCGACGAAATGTGCGAAGCCGGTCTCAAGATCGGCGTACTCTCGCTCAAGTGCTATCGCCCCTTCCCGTATGCTGCTGTGCGCGAAGCGCTCAAGGGTGCCAAGCAGGTGATTGTGATGGAGCGCATGGTGAGCGCGGGCACGGGCGGTGCGCTCTGCCTTGACGTTATGAAGGCACTCAAGGGGCTTGCCATCGAGCAGCACTCTGTCATAGCGGGGCTTGGCGGACGCGCCGTTACGCGCGCTTCGCTAAAGAAGGTCTTCGGCGACGCTTTTGAAGGGAAGCTGCCCGACGACACGGTGTTCCTCGATCTCGACGAAGAACTCGTTACGCGCCAGCTCGAGCGCGAGCGTTCGCTGCGTCACATCGGACCGGTTGCCGAGGCGCTCAATCGTCACGTCAACGAGCGCAAGATCGCGCGCGGCGAGGAGGTTTAAGTCATGTCCGAGAATACGATTCATTTCTATCAGACGGGGACTTTCACCGTCGGCAACCGCCTGCTCGACGAGTCGCAGCGCTCGCTTCAATCCTCGATGCAGCGCTTCAATTCGCTCACGTCCGGTCACCGTGCGTGTCAGGGGTGCGGCGAGGCGCTCGGTGCCCGCTATGCAGTCGACGCAGCGATGCGTGCCACGAACGGCAACTTGGCTGCGGCCAATGCCACGGGGTGCCTTGAGGTGTTCTCGACGCCGTACCCTGAAACGAGCTGGCAGATGCCGTGGTTCCATTCGCTCTTTGGCAATACGGCCGCTGTGGCGACGGGGATGGCTGCTGCTTACCGCATTCGCGCCAAGAAGTCCGGCAAGCCTATGACGCGCGTCATTGCTATGGGCGGCGACGGTGGCACGACCGATATCGGTTTCGGGTGCCTCTCGGGGATGTTCGAGCGCAACGATGATGTGCTTTACATCTGCTACGACAACGAAGCCTACATGAACACGGGTGTTCAGCGCTCGTCGGCGACGCCCCCTTCGGCGCGTACCGCCACGACGCAGATTGCGGGGGACGAGCCCGGCAACGCCTGGGGACAGGGCAAAAACGTACCGCTCATTGCCATGGCGCACGGTATTCCGTACGTTGCGACGGCGACCGTGGCGGATCTGCGCGATCTCGAGCGCAAGGTTGAAAAGGCGATGCAGTTCCACGGCGCGCGCTACATCCACATTCTGGTGCCGTGCCCTCTCGGTTGGGGGGCCGCGTCCGCCAAGACCGTGACGCTTGCGCGCCTTGCGCAGGAAACGGGCATCTTCCCGGTGTTCGAGGCGGAATACGGCGAGGTGACGGGCGTGCATAAGATCCGTCGCAAGCAGCCCGTGGAGGCGTACCTGAAGCTGCAAAAGCGTTTTGCGCATCTCTTCGGCAAGAAGGCCAACCCGGAAGTGCTCGCACGCATGCAGGAGCTCGCCGACAGAAACATCGAAAAGTTCGGTCTTCTCGACGTACAGGACGAGCCGGAAATGCCGATTCCCGTGCCCGAACAGGCTGAAGAACGTTCGCATCAGATTTGAAGGAGTTCGTCAGAAAAATGGTTACGAAGCCTTTTGCCATTACGCTCGACGTCGGGACCTCGCTCGCGAACCGCACAGGCACCTGGCGCACGATGAAGCCGGTCTATGTCAACCGACAGCCGCCCTGCAACGCGAAGTGCCCGGCGGGCGAAAAGTGCCAGGCCTGGCTCTTTCACGCCGAAAGCGGGGACTACGAAGGCGCTTGGCGTCAGATTGTTGAGGACAACCCCTTCCCGGCCTGCATGGGGCGCGTGTGCTATCACACGTGCGAATCGGCCTGCAATCGAGGCGAACTCGATGAGTCCGTCGGCATCAACGCGGTCGAACGCTTCTTGGGCGACCATGCGATCGAAAAGGGGTGGAGCTTCCCGAAGCCGCAGGCGCGTTCGGGCAAGCGTGTCCTCGTTGTGGGCGCGGGTCCAGCGGGGTTGTCCTGCGCGTACCACCTTGCTCGACTCGGTCACGACGTGCATGTCGTCGACGGTGCTCCGCAGGCGGGCGGCACCATGCGCTATGGCATTCCGAAGTATCGTCTGCCGCGTGAAGTGCTCGATGCCGAAGTGGCCCGTATCGTTGATCTCGGTGTTGAGATCGAATACAACCGGGAGGTGACGGATCTTGCCGCTGAAATGGAAGCGGGCAATTACGACGCCGTTTTTCTCGGTGCGGGTGCGAGTATGGCTCGCCGTGCGTACATTCCCGCGGGCGATGCCGCCCATATTCTTGATGCCGTGAACGTGCTGCGTTCGATGGAGTCCGACGAGCAGCCGCTCCTCGGGCGCCGCGTTGTTGTTTACGGCGGTGGCAATACCGCCATTGACGTGGCGCGTACCGCCAAACGTCTCGGTTCCGAGCCGATCGTCGTCTACCGCCGTACGCGCGAACGCGCGCCGGCGCACCAGTTCGAAATCGAAGAGGCGCTCGAAGAAGGCGTGTCGATGAAGTGGCTCTCGACCATTTCGCAGGCCGATGAAGGCAAGATCAAGATCGAGAAAATGGCGCTCGACGAGTCCGGCTACCCGCAGCCGACGGGCGAATTCGAAACGATCGCAGCCGACAGCGTCGTGTTGGCGCTCGGTCAGGAAACGAATCTTTCGTTCCTCTCGGGCGTCGACGGGCTCAAGATCGAAAAGGGCTCAGTCGAAGTGGATGCCGCGATGATGACGAGCGTTCCGGGCATTTTTGCCGGCGGCGACATGGTGCCGGGCGAGCGCAACGTCACGACCGCCATCGGCCACGGCAAGCGGGCCGCGCGCGCGATTGACGCCTATTTGGCCGGCCGTGCCTATGAAGCGCCTGCACCCGAGCAGCCTGCGACCTTTGCGCGCCTTAATTCGTGGTACTACGCTGATGCGCCCAAGACCGTGCGTCCGCAGCTTGACCTTGTTCGCCGTCAGACGACGTTCGAAGAAGTGTTGCAGGGACTCACTGAAGACAACGCGCTTTTTGAAGCGCGCCGCTGCATGTCGTGCGGCAACTGTTTCGAGTGCGACAACTGCTACGGCGTCTGCCCCGATAACGCGATCATCAAGCTCGGTCCGGGTAAGAAGTTCCGCATCAACTACGATTACTGCAAGGGCTGCGGCATCTGTGCCAACGAGTGCCCCTGCGGCGCAATCGATATGGTGAGCGAGGACATTTAAGAACGAATCCGCGCTCGCGGCGCTTTGTGTTGCGAGCCTTTCGATTCGGACAGTCGCCCCGTTTCGGCATAGGTCGAGACGGGGCGTTTTTCAAGGAAGCGATCATGGCATCCATGCGTTTCGGACTGAGCGGGGAGCGCTCGCTTTACCGAGAATTTCTCGTTGTTTTTCTGGTGATTTTCACAGCAGTCGTCATTGCTTCCGTACCGGCTATTCTGCTGATCGAGCGCTCGACGGGCTCCGGCGGCGCAATCAACGTCTCAGGGAGTCTGCGAATGATGAGCTACCGACTCACGGTTGCCGTTTCGAATCCCTATGCGACGCCCGCTGAGCGACGACACGAAACGGAAGCGGCCGTGGCTGAGTTCGACAGACGTCTTCGCGACGATTCACTGCTCGTAGATATTCCTGACGATGCCGCCGATCCTGTTCGTCAGCAGTACGAGGCGGTGCGCGAGCGTTTCGAGACGCAGGTGCGTCCCCTCGCTCTTAAGGGCATTGATGACGCAAGCGCGCGGCGCAACTTCATGGAACGGATACCGGCATTCGTAGATCTTGTCGACGGTTTTGTACAGTCGCTCGAAGTCACGCTCGGCAAACGTCTCGCACTGCTCGAAGCCATCCTTTTCGGTACGCTCGTCGGCGCATTTCTCCTCACCTATGCCATGCTTCGCATCCTGCGAAAAAAGATCTTTCTGCCGCTCTTTGAGCTCGAAGGCGTCGTCGCGCGAGTGCGCGAAGGTCAGTTTTCTAGTAGAACGCGTTCGGATCGATCGAATGACGAAATTGGTCGGCTTGGACGCGGTTTCAACTTCATGGTGAGCGAACTCGAGCGCCTCTACGGTTCGCTCGAGCAGGAAGTAGCCGAAAAAACGAAGGATCTCGATCGGCGCAACAAAGGTCTGCAGGAACTGGCGCAGGCTTCGACGGTGCTGCTTGCTGTCGGTGACCTGCAGGCGAGCCTGGAGGGCGTGCTAGAGCGCAGCATCCGCTTCCTCGACGCTACCGGAGCGGCCGTTTATCTTTCGGAAACAAACGAAAAAGACGGCGCGAAGAAAGCGCTCTTTGCCAAAACGCAGAGCTGGCGGCAGCTGGATTCGGCCGGGCACGTTGAACGTCTCGTTTTCTGCGGCGCAGACTCGCAAAAGCCCTTGGGCGAACTTTGCGTTCGCATGCCGCAGGGCTGCCCCGACTGGAAGGCGAATTTTCTCTCAATGCTTTCGGCGCTCATCGGTCGAGCGGTGGCTGCGGGATTGCGCTTTGAAGACGATCAGCGTCTTGCGGTTCTGGAAGAACGATCGACGATTGCACGCGAGCTTCACGATTCCATCGCACAGACGCTTTCTTTCTCTCGTATTCAAGTGCTTCGCCTGAGGCGTGCGGTTTCGGCTCAAGCGAGCTCGGCAGAGATCGAAGCGATTACCGGCGAAATCGATATGGGCATTTCGACTGCTTACAGGCAGTTGCGGGAGGTATTGACGGCGTTTCGCCTGCAAATTCATTCGAGCGGTTTTTCTGGTCTGGTCAATGAGACGGTGGAGGCATTTCGAGAGCGCACCGGCATCGCTGTCGAGGTCAAAAACGACCTGCTCGGACTTGCACTTTCACCCAACGAACAAGTGCATCTTGGTCACATTCTGAGTGAAGGGCTCGCTAATGTGGAAAAACATGCCCGCGCCACGCACGTCATCGTTCGGGTAAGCCGTCGAGGCGAAGGCGGCTTCAGCCTCGAGGTGCTTGACAACGGCGTCGGTTTGCCGGCACATGCGAAAAAGGCCAAGCATTTCGGACTGGGCATCATGAAGGAACGTGCGCAGGCGATCGGCGCGACAATTCGCATTGAGGGACTTGAGGCGCCTGAGCACGGTACCCGCATTTTCCTTGAGAGGCCCGACAACCAGGATCGATAGTTAGAATCGGGACTCGAAACATTTTCGGGACATCGACATGATGCAGGAATCCAAGCCGCAGAACGCCCAGCAGAAAGACATCCATACGGTGCTTGTCGTTGACGACCATCCGCTTTTTCGCCGGGGTGTTTGCGAATTGCTGGCGCTCGAACCGACCATCCGCGTCGTCGGGGAAGCGGGCACACGTGAAGAAGCACTCGAGCTTGTGCGTAAGTGCGAGCCCGATCTGACGGTGCTCGACCTCAACATCAAGGGCTCGTCAGGTGTTGAAATTCTGACGAAATTCAAGGAAGAGGATCCGTCACGGCGCGTCGTTATATTGACGGTGAGCGATTCGGGTGACGATCTGATGGCCTGCATCAAGGCCGGCGCAGACGGGTACTTCCTGAAGGACATGGAACCCGAACGCTTTCTCGAGAGTCTCAAGGAAACGCTCGAAGGACGCCTCATTGTGGATCAGTCGATGGTGCGCTACCTCACCGATCTCATCCGCGTCAAAAAGGTCGATGTCGAGCCTGTCCGTCTGACGGATCGCGAAGAAGACGTGCTTGCGCTGATCGAGCGCGGCTTCACGAACAAGATGATCGCCAGAGAGCTGCACATCTCCGACGGTACCGTCAAGGGGCATGTCAAGCATCTACTTAAGAAGCTCGGCTTTCAGAGCCGCGTAGAAGCGGCAGTCTGGGCTTCTCAGCGCAAAAGCGCACGCCAGCGCTGAACCGCCGGTTCTTGATGAGCGAAGGTCGCCGCAAGCCGAGCAAAGGCCGCGCGACTTGGTTTTGTTTGCGAGTTGGATTGTCCGGCCCGCACGTTGACGACGTGAGGGCCGGCTGAAAGAGATCAGTGTAGCGCCGCGTTCGGATCAACGGGTGCGAGTTCGCTTGCCGTAGAACTCGGAGCGTGACAGAGCGTGCATTCGTAGCGTTCACCCGCGAGCTTGCCGTTCGCGAAGTGCGTGAGCGGAATTTCGCCCTTCTTCGCGGGCGTGGCCGTTGCCGGACGGTGGCAGGCTACGCACATGTTCTTTTCGATCGTGATCGGCAAATAGGATTCGACCGGATGCGGAATGACGCCCGGTGCGCCGATGATGTCGCCTTCGGGCGCACCCCAAGCGAGGCCGGAAATCAGAAGGAGGCTGCTCAGCGCAGCGGCGATGCGGGGAATTCGGGTCATGCTCAATCTCCTAAAGGGAAGAATGCGGTAAAAAATTTTCAAACTATCGGGCGTCTGGGTTTCGCTGGTCCGCCTGAGCTGCGGGCTGAGCTTTTGTGCAGAGCGTGAAGCGAAGCGCGTTCTCCGGACAAACGGCAATGCAGCGTCCGCAGCCGATGCATTCCGCGCTCGGGACACGTCCGATCGCTTCGAGTGTTTTGAAGCGGATGATCTGGCGCTCGGGGCAGACCTGCAGGCAGTCGCCGCATCGGGTGCAGCTCGCGCGCTCAAAGGCAAGCTTCAAGAGCGGACGCTTCTGCACGTGTCCGACGCAGCCCCAAAAGGCACCGAGCGGACAGAGGTGGCCGCACCAGCCGTCGCGCATGAGGACAAGCTCGATTGCGAACACGGCAAGAGCGCTTGTCAGAGCCGAGAGGCCAGTGCCCCAAACGAGATCGCGCCAGAGCATGGCCTGCGGGCTCAGGAACTCGAAGGCAGCGGAGCCTGTTGTCGCGCTCGCGAGCAGTACGCCGGCCAACACGACGTAGCGTGTCTTGCGCGAGAGTCTCACGAGGTCTGCCGAGAGGTCGAGCTTGCGGCGTAACCACTGCGCTGCGTCGACAACGATGTTCATCGGACAAACCCAGCCGCAGAAGATGCGCGCGCCGAGTGCGCCGTAAAGCGCGAGAACGATTGCCGCGCCCGTGAGCGCTGCGGCACTTGGCATCACGCCGGCGGCGAGGCGCTCGAGGAGTGCGAGCGGATCGGCAAGCGGTAGGGTTTCAAGAATGCGCGAAGCCGAAAGGTCGCCCGAGAGAATCGGTTTGCCGCCGATTTCCCAACCCCAGCGGGCCGTACCGAAGAAGAGTCCTAGAACAACCAACTGCGAGGCGCGTCGCGCGAGCGTAAAACGCATGCGGCGAATGCGCTCGCCGAGCGTTTTGGCAGGCTCGAGATGTCGAACGGTTTTGTTGTCCGGGTCCATCAGAATGCCTCCTCGCTATTGAGGTAGTCGAGCCCCGGCACCGCTTCTGACGTTGCGTCCGATTGGGTGGCGTCCAGTGCCTGCATTGGCACGCGATGCGTATTTTTGGGGTCTTCTTCGGAAAGCCAGCCGAGACGGTAGTGGGCGCCGATTGCTCCGAGCACTCGGTCGGGATCGACGATTCGAATGGCGGGCACATCCGTTGGACAACCCTTCTCGCAAAGACCGCAGCCCGTACACTTTTCCGGGTGCACTACCGGAATGAAGACCGCGTGCTTGGAGAGGCCGCGCGGATGAGGTTCAACCGTGAGTGCTCGGTTGGCTTCGGGGCACTCACGGAAGCAGACTTCGCAGCGCAACCCCTGCCAAGAGAGGCACGACTGCGGGTCGATCACAGCGACGCCCATGCGGGAGAGCGAAACGTCTTCGAGTGCCGGGTCGAGTGCACCCGTCGGGCACGCCTTGACGCACGGAAGATCCTTACACATGTAGCATGGAATCTCTCGAGGCACGAAAAAGGGTGTACCCGTCGGTGCGTCGTCCGTAATGCCTGCGAGCCGAAGCGTGTTGTAAGGACACGCAAGGACGCACTGTCCGCACCGAGCGCAGGCGGCGGTGAACCGGTCGCCCGCGAGCGCTCCGGGCGGTCGCGGTGTCCAAGCGGCGCGGCTTCGCATCGGAAGCGCACTTAGCGCGAGCGCACAAAAGACGGTGCCGCCCACCGCACCCGCGGCGCGCTCGAGGAACGCGCGGCGGGAGACGGGCTGCAGGTGCTCGCGGCGATCGTTTTTAAGCGGCTGCGGCATGGCAAATCAATCAAGCGGTCGCTTTCGTTACGAAAACAGCAGTTTTCTTGTAGTCGGGTTCGAGCGAGATCGGGTCCGTGCTGTCGATGACAACCGCGTTCGTGCGGACCTTTTCGTCAAAGAACGCGAGCCAGACGGAGCCGGCAGGCATGATGTTGCGCACTTGCGTTTCAACAACGGCGCGGCACGTGCCGTAACGGCTTTCGACGTGGGCCGTGTCACCGCGCTTGAGACCGCGTCGTTCGGCATCGCCCGGGTTCATGTAAAGGAGCGCCGAGGGCGCAGCGCGGTGCAGCTCCGGTACGCGACGTGTCATTGAGCCCGTGTGCCAGTGCTCGAGGATGCGGCCCGTGCAAAGCCACAGGTCGTACTTGCCGTCAGGTTGTTCGACCGGTGCGGCGTACGGACGGAAGAAAATCTTCGCCGTACCAGGGGCTGCCTTCGGTGTCTTGTCCGTTACGCCGCGCAGGTTGCCTGTCGGGATGTCCTTCATGAGTTTGCCGTAGAAAAGGTTGTCAGGCTTGGCATACGGGTCGTAGTCGACGTTGAATCGATAGGGTGTTTCCTTGCCGTTGACGACAGGCCAAAGCAGGCCGCGGCACTTCGGATCCATGTACGTATCGAAGTCCGCCAGGTCGTGCCCGTCGCCGAGAGTAAAGGCGCGATACTCAGTAAAGAGGGCCTTTTCCGGGAAGTAATCGAGGCCGAGCGCTTCCCCCGTTGCGTTGAGTTCGCCCGGGTACTTCGGATCGGGCCACACAGCCTTGGCTCGTACGTCCTTGGGCGAGAAGAGCACGTCAAAGAGCGAGTCTTCGGGCTTGATGCCCATAGCTTTGGCTGCTTCGAGTACGTCGGGGAGCATGTTGTCCTTCACGCCTGCGAGCGGTTGCGCCTTCCAGGTGTCGGCCACCTTAATGCGCTTGGCAAGTTCCATCATCATCCAGACGTCGGTGCGTGCCTGGCCCGGCGCCTTCACAAGCTGGTGCCAGCCCTGCGTGCGTCGTTCGGCGTTGCCGTAGAGCCCCCATTTTTCAAAATGCGCGGCTGCCGGGAGGATGAGGTCCGCTGCGCGAGCCGAGTACGTCGGGTAGATGTCGGAGACGACCACAAAGGCGTCCGGACGGCGCATTGCTTCCACCCAGTGCGTGTTGTTCGGGGCCGACTGCAGAATGTTGACGACCTGCGTCCAGACGAAGTCGACGGAGCCGTCTTCAACGCCGCGCAGAATTTCCATGAGCGAAGCGCCGACCTTCGGGTTGAGCGTACCCTGCGGGATGTTCCAGATTTTTTCGGTCTTGGCGCGGTGCTTCGGGTTCGCTACGAGCATGTCCGAGGGCAGACGGTGACAGAAGGCACCGACTTCGCGAGCGGACCCACAGGCCGAAGGTTGCCCCGTGAGCGAGAATGCGCCGCTGCCGGGCTTGCCGTGCTTGCCGAGCAAGAGATGCACGGAATAGATCTGTTCATTCACCCAAACACCGCGCTGATGCTGATTGACGCCCATGCACCAGAAGCTCAGCATCTTGCGTTCTTTTTCGCAGACGAGATCGGCAAGCTTCATGAGCTTCTGCTTGAAGGTGTCGATCGACTCGTCGTTGTCTCCTTTGGCGAGTTCGGCAACGAAGTCAAGCGTGTACGGTTCGAGCGCCTTGGCGTAGTCCTCAAAGGTGATGCGCCAGTGGTTGCCGGCGGTGCCGCCCGAGTTCTTCTGCTCGACGACTTCACCCGGCTTGCGGCCTTGTCCAATCGCTTCGTACTTGTCGAGTTTTACGACGAGTTGCTTGGCGAGCGTGTCCTTTTCGGCGGGGCGTGCGTACTTATCGGTGTTGCGCAGCCCGTAGCCGATGTCGGTGACGCCCGTCGAGAAGATGCAGTGCTTGTTCACGAAATCGTGGTCAACGACTCCGCGCTTGAGGATTTCGCGCTGCAGGAAATTGAGAATTGCGAGGTCTGCGTTCGGACGCATGATGATCACGAGGTCAGCCAAGTTCGACGAGGAACTGCGGTGCGTCGTTACCTGAACGATCTTGGTGCGCTTTTCCGTGAGTCGACGGTTGGCCACGCGCGACCAGAGGACCGGATGCGCTTCGGCCATGTTGTTGCCCCAGAGGATCATCAGATCCGAGAGCTCAATGTCGCTGTAGTTGTTGGCCGGTTCGTCAACGCCGAACGTCTGGTAGAAGCCTACGACGGCCGAGGCCATGCAAAGGCGCGCGTTCGGGTCGATGTTGTTCGAGCGCAGCCCCGCCTTCATGAACTTTGAAGCGGTGTAAGCCTCCGGAATCGTGTACTGACCAGAGCCGATGATCGAGACGCCCGCAGGCCCCTTGGCGCGATAGACGCGCAGGAGCTGCTTGGCCATTTCGTCAAGCGCCTCGTCCCAGGAGACGGGTTCGAACTTGCCCGTCTTGTCAAACTTGCCGTTGCGCCGGCGCATGAGCGGCGTCGTGAGACGATCCTTGCCGTACATGATCTTGGCGTTGAAGTAGCCCTTCACGCAGTTGAGGCCGCGATTAACGGGGGCATCGGGGTCGCCTTTGGTTGCAACGATGCGGCCGTCGCGCACGCCGACCAAAAGGCCGCAGCCGGTACCGCAGAAGCGGCAGACGCCCTTGTGCCAGGCAATGCCGTCTTCGACGGCGGCGGCAGCGGCGGATTCAGCGGCTGAAACGGGCAGGCCGAGCGAAAGAGCGGCGCTCGCCGCCAGGCCGCTCTTCAGGAGGTCTCGACGGTGAATCTGAATGGTCTTGGTCATGGCGGATCTCTCCAATTTGAGTTTGTTCTGTTGGCCGGCCTCTCATTCGTCCGCTCCGGGGCGGTGTTCGAGAAGGCTCACGTCAAAAACGGCTTCCAGGTCGCGCAGGCTCGAGAAAATGCGGACTTCGTCGTCTACAGTCGCGGCTTCAATGGTGCAGACAGCTCGTTCGCCCTTGGGGTCGATTTGGTGAACATCGACCCCGGGCACCTGTGCGGCCTGCTCAATTGCCGCGTTGAGTGCGCCGGGTTTGGCGACAAGCAGAATCGCGGAATAATTCATGGGCTGGCTTTGTGGCAATCGGGTCGGTAATTGGACTTCCGATTTGATTTTTAAGCAAATGCCCGAGAGCGGCTAGCCCTCTGAACGGAGAGATCCACCGAAGGTCGATATCCTCCTTAGAGAGGAGGAATTACCCCTTAAGAGGTATCTTTGAGAAGCTTGAATCGCACAATCGCCCGAAGGAAGGGAAAAGATGCGCTATTCCGTTTTGGAATGGCGAAATATCAGTTTTCCGGCAACGGAAAGCGAATGGTCAGAATGAAAGCGATCAGTACGATGAGTGCGCAGAGAAAATAGGGTGTCCCTGCGGCCAAGGCGTCGGGCGAAAAGGTTGAGGTGAAAAAGAGAAGCGGTGTGCCGATAAGCGGACTCACGGCGCCCGTGAAGCTGTTGATGGAGCTCATTGCGCCAAGTCGAACGCCTTGCGTATAGGGCGAGCCCGTGCGGCTGATAACGCCCTGCAGCGTCGGTCCAACGATGCCCATGAGAGAGACGGCGCATACAGCGACAGCGGCAGGCGCGGCGATTGGTGAGAGGCCGATGCAGGCGAAGGAGAGAATGCCGCAGACGAGGCCGCCCAGTACGAGACGGCGAGGCGAAAAGCGCGCGGCAAGCTTTGAAAGAAGCACGCCCTGAACGAGCGTGATCGAGCAGCCTAGCGCAAAGATGGAAAAGCCGATCGATGCGGGCGTCCAGCCGTAGCGGAACTCTGTATAAAGCGCCCAAGTGCACTGCATGAGGCTCTGCGAAAGCGTGTAGAGCATGACGACAAAGAGCAGCGGCAGAACCAGTTTTTCTTTGGAGAGCGAAGCCAAGGCGGCAAAAGGATTGATGCGCTTAAATGTAATCGGCGTCTGACTAGGCGCACTGAGGCTTTCAGGCAGCACGAAGAAGCCGTAGAGGAAGTTGAGCACGCAAATCGCGCTCGCAAAGAAAAAGGGCATGCGCGGGTCGCTCTCTCCCAAGAGTCCCCCGAGAGCGGGTCCGAGTATGAATGCGATGCCAAAAATGGCACCGATGCGCCCGAAGGCTGCCGTTCGGTCGCCTGCGGGGGTGACATCGGCAATGTAGGCTTGGGCCACCACGATGTTCGAGCTCATGGTACCCGCGAGGATGCGCGAGAGCAGAATGAGCCAGAGCGAATCGCAAACGGCTGGTGCAATCATCATGATGCCGAGACCGGCAATGCCCGCAAGCAGCACGGGACGGCGTCCTATGCGGTCGGAAATCGCGCCGATCACCGGTGCGGAGAAGAACTGCATCAGTCCGTAGCTCACCATGATGGCGCCGTACCAGACTGTCTGAAGCTCGGGTGAGCCAGCAAGCGTGCCGACCAGCCGCGGCAGCACCGGAATGATGATTCCGATGCCGAGCGCGTCGAGGAATACGCTGGCGAGAACGAAGGCGACCGCGGGCTGGTGAGTCATGGTTTGAAACAGACGAAAACGGACTTTTGCGCGCAGCGCAAAAACACGAGCGACGATGCAAATATTAACTGCTCGGACGTCAGGGTATTCGCGCCCGATGAGCAGGCTTCTCCGGAATGTTTTGTCCGTCCTGTACGGTGCATCGCCCTCGCCTAGCGCGCTTGAGTCTTGTCAAAGGTCGATCTCTCAGCGGCTGTTTTCGCTCGGGGTACGGAAAATTTCGGCCGTTTCACCCTGCAGAGGCGATTGAGCATTGCTAGTGTGAGAAAAGAATTGCTTTTTCGGGCGGACTCGGAAGCGCTCGCAAAGCAAAGCCCGGGCGCATAATTGTGCGCTCGACTCGCCAAAATTCGGAGAATACAAAAATGAATCGAGTATTCAAGTTCGCGATGCCTTTTCTCCAGGCCTCGCTCGTAAAGCAAATTCTTGTCGGCCTTATTTTGGGTGCCATTGTCGGCCTTGTTTTTCCCGAAGCGGGGAAAGCGCTCGGTTTTCTCGGTACGGTCTTTGTCAGCGCCCTGAAGGGCGTAGCGCCCATCCTTGTTTTCGTGCTCGTCATGAGCTCGATTGCCAACCAGAACGTGAGCGGCGACATTCATATTCGACCGATCATCACGCTTTATTTCCTCGGTACGTTCGGAGCAGCCGTGACGGCCGTGATTGCAAGCTTTATTTGGCCTGTTACCATTGCGCTTGCTATCCCCGAGCAGGCTGCCTCTACGCCGGGCGGCATTGTCGAAGTGCTTGAAAACTTAATCCTTCAGGTTGTCGACAACCCGGTAAACGCGATTGCCAAGGGCAATTACATCAGCATTCTCGCCTGGGCCATTGCAATGGGGCTTGTCATGCGCAAGGCCGCGGCCGCGACGCGCGAAGTGCTTCTTGACGCAGCCAAGGGCGTCGAATTCATCGTTCGTCTTGTCATCCGCTTTGCACCGGTGGGCATTTTCGGCCTGATCGCTTCGACTTTGGCGACCACGGGGCTTGAAGGCATGAAGGGCTACGTCGAGCTTCTTGTCGTGCTGCTCGGCACGATGTTCTTCGTGGCGCTCGTACTCAATCCATTGCTTGTCTGGTTCTGCATCCGTTCGAACCCGTATCCCTACACGTTGATGACGTTGCGCGAGTCGGGCGTTTCGGCCTTCTTCACGCGTTCGTCCGCGGCCAACATTCCCGTCAATCTCGAAATCTGCCGCCGTCTCAACTTGCCCGAATCGACTTACGCCATCTCGATTCCCGTGGGCGCTACCGTCAACATGGGGGGTGCCGCCATTACGATCACGGTGCTGACGCTTTCGGCTGCTTATTCACTTGGCATCGCGATCGATGTGCCGACCGCGATCTTCCTCTCGTTTGTTGCTGCGCTTTGTGCGGCAGGCGCTTCGGGTGTGCCGGGCGGCTCGCTCATGCTGATTCCGCTCGCCTGTGGGCTCTTTGGCATCGATCAGAACACGGCCATGCAGGTTGTGGCTGTCGGCTTCATCATCGGCGTGCTGCAGGACTCGTGCGAAACGGCGCTCAACTCGTCGTCGGACGCACTCTTTACGATTGCCGCTTGCAAGCGTGCGGAGCGCTTGAAATCGCAGGCCGGCTGACAGTCTGAACGGATAAACCGCCAAGCGGGTGCCGAATCACGAGGGTTCGGCACCCGTAACGTTTTGGCCGATTGAGGCGGGATAAAATGTGCGCGCCGTCGGGCGCGTTTTCAATGCCGTCCGTTCCGATTCCTCAACCGCGCTGCCGCGCAACATCTTCCGCCCCTTCATGCATCGATTCGATACTCCCCAGGCCGCTCTGAAGCAGGTGTTCGGCTATGACAATTTCCGAGGCCAGCAGGAAGCGGCGGTCGAAACGGTTGTGGCGGGCGGCGACGCACTTGTGCTCATGCCGACGGGGGGCGGCAAAAGTCTTTGCTATCAGATTCCGGCCCTCTTGCGCGACGGTGTTGCCATCGTTGTTTCACCGCTCATTGCGCTCATGCAGGACCAGGTCGATGCGCTCGAAGAAGTGGGCGTTCGTGCTGCGTACCTCAATTCGACGCAGGCGCCGGAGGAGTCCGCGCGCGTGCGCGCCGCGCTGCGGCGCGGCGAAATGGATTTGCTCTATGTAGCACCCGAGCGGCTGCTTATGCCGGCGATGCTCGATTTTCTCGATTCGCTCGAGATAGCGCTTTTTGCAATCGACGAAGCGCATTGCGTGAGCATCTGGGGACACGACTTTCGACCGGAATACGGGGCGCTCTCGGTGCTGCGCGAGCGCTGGCCCGAGGTGCCTCGCATGGCGCTTACGGCGACTGCCGATCCGAAAACGAGGGAAGAAATCGTCGAGAAGCTCCTTCTCAATCCCAAGGAATTTGTTGCGAGTTTTGACCGTCCGAACATTTTTTACCGCGTCGTCGACAAGCGCAACGTACGCGAGCAGTTGCTGAGCTTCATTCGCCTCGAGCACCCGGGCGAATGCGGGATCGTCTACTGCATCGCACGCCAGCGTTGCGAGGAAATTGCCGAATATCTCTCGGCCAACGGCGTGCGCGCGCTCTTTTACCATGCGGGACTCTCGGCGCAGGAGCGCGCCAAGCGGCTCGCTCTCTTCCAGCAGGAAGACGACATCGTTGTCGTTGCGACGATCGCCTTTGGTATGGGCATCGACAAGCCGAACGTGCGCTTTGTCGCGCACGTCGATATGCCGAAATCGATTGAAGGTTATTTCCAGGAGACCGGGCGTGCAGGGCGCGACGGCCTCCCTGCGGATGCCTGGATGGCGTACGGTCTGAACGATGTCGTCAATCAGCGCTATTTCATCGAGCAAAGCGACGCCGACGAAATCCACAAGCAGCTCTCGACGCAGAAACTCGACGCGATGCTCGGTTTTGCCGAAGCCCCGGACTGCCGCCGCGTTCGGCTGCTGGCTTATTTTGGCGAGGCATCAAAACCCTGCGGACATTGCGACAATTGCGTCAACCCGCCCGAGCTCTGGGATGCCACGCTGCCTGCCAAGAAACTCGTTTCCTGTATCTATCGTGCGCAGCAGATGAGCGGCGTGAGTTTCGGTGCGCAGCATATCATCGACATTCTGCAGGGCAAAACAAACGAGCGCATCAAGGCGCGCGGACACGACAAGCTTTCTACATTCGGAATCGGCAGCGATTTGGCCGACACGCAGTGGCGCGCGGTACTCCGACAGCTCATTGCCCGTCATGTCATCTGGGTCGATGCGCTTCACCGCAACACGCTTCGACTTGGTGCGTCGGCCAACGCACTCCTGCGCGGAGAGCTCGAAGTACACGTAAGAAAGTCGCTCGTTCTAAAAAAGGGCGGCAAGCACGGCGCCAAGGCTTCCAACCCCGCTGTACTTGAGCTTTCGTCGGCTGAGCGTCGTATCTTCGAATCGCTGCGCCGGTGGCGCCTTGATACAGCCAAGCGTCTCGGCAAGCCGCCGTACCTTATTTTCCCCGACCGTACGCTTGCTGCGATTGCTCAGATTAAGCCGATGGTGCTCGAGGAGCTCGATTGCATTTCGGGAGTAGGTCGCAAGAAGCTCGAGCGTTACGGCGAGGAAATCATCGAGATTATTCGCGAGGAGTGCTGATGAAATGAAAGCCGCAGCGCATTGTTGCTCTGCGGCTTTCGAATAGGCATGCCCTTGCTTCAGAGATGAGAAGCGTCGGTGCGAGGCTTTTGCTTGCGCTTGGCCAAGATCCGGTCAAAAAGCGGATTCGGAAGCATGCGCAGAATTTTTGCAAGTACGCCCATCTGCCACGGAATGACCGCATAGCTCTTGCCTTGCCGGATTGCTTCGACAGCCTGTCGCGCGAACTCGTCGGGCTCGAGAATGAAGGGCATTTTGTAGGGATTCTTCGCCGTGAGCGGCGTGCGAACGAACCCCGGACAGAGCGTCGTGACGCCGATGCCGTATTTCTGCATTTCCACGCGCAGACTTTCGCAATAGGTAATGACGGCCGATTTACTCGCGCAATACGCCTCCGAACCCGGTAGTCCTCGGATGCCAGCCACAGAGCCTATCCCGACGAGACGGCCCGAGCCGCGCGCCTTCATCGGACCGATGAAGGCGTGGAAGGTATAGGCCATCGCGAACACATTGAGCCGATACACGGCCTCAAGGACATCAAGGTCTTCAACGAACTCCGTTTTGACGCCGTGGGACATGCCCGCATTGGCGATGACGAGCGTTGCGCCGCCCGAAAGTTTTTCAAAACTGGCGGCAGCTTCGAAAATTTCTTCGCGTTTCGTGACGTCTGCGGGCAGGGCGAAGTGACGCTTCGGGTCGCCGGGGAGTGACTCGACGAGTGCGCGAAGCTTCTCCTCGTTTCTTGCGACAAGACCAACGGTGGCGCCACCCGCCGCATATTGACGGGCGAGCGCGGCGCCGATGCCGCTCGAAGCGCCGGTGATGAAAACGTTAAGCACGACTATGCTGTCCTATGGAAGTCTTACGCATGGGGTGCGCTTGGGCGCAGGCGATTAGCGGCGGCTCTTGCGGACTTCTTCAATGAGGAAGTCTACGCATGCCGGCGTTTCTTCGCGAGAACCCACAAGATGCGGCCCCGTGCTGAAGACGCCACCCACACCGACCATCGGCGTGCTGTCGATCTGATAAGCCTGCCAGGTCTGCGTTGCTACGCGCGACTTATTCATGACGCCGAAGGAGCGCATGGTCTGCTCGAACTTGGCGACGTCGATTTTTTGCGTCTTCATGAATTCGAGGATGTCCTTCGTCGGATCGTTGAAGTCGTAAGGACGTTCTTGGTAAACGACGCTCTCGAAGAAGGGCTGCGAAACCTTGTCGAGGAGTCCCATCGCTTCGAGCGCGAAGTAGGTCTGGGTAAAGGGCAAGAACTTTGCCTGCCAGGCCACCGGACAGATGCGAACGGAGACGTCCGCGGGCACGGTCTTGGCCCATTTCGCGAACACAGGCTCGAACTGCAGACAGTGCGGGCAGGTGTAGGCAAAAAAGAGGACGACTTCAATTTTGTCGCTCGGCGTAGGAGCGGGCGGGTACACGGTCAGATAGTGCTTGCCGGTTTCGAACTTCGGGGCTGCATGAACCATGCCGGCAAGCGGCGAGAGCGCTGCAGCGGCAAGAAGCTGGCGACGAGTAAACAATTGAGAACTCCTATTTGTGACATGAAGCCGCAGGACTTATGTGCCCTGCGGCACTGACAAGACTATTTCTGCTGCGTGATAACAGGCTTATAACCCTGATCGGCGAGGCTCTCGAGTGCTTCCTGAGCGGCCGCACGGTCGTCGAACGGGCCGACGCGAACGCGCCAGAAGGCGCCCGACTGCGAGACCTGGGCGCCGATGCCCATCATGGCGAGCGAGGCGGCGTTGGTTTCAGCGTCGTTTTTCTTAGCGTAAGCACCTACCTGAACCCAGTAGGTAGCGGGCGTGACGTGGCCGGGTTCGACTGCCTTGCCAGCAGCGTCGCGAAGCGGCTTTTCAACGGCTGCTGCGCCCTTCGGGCTCGAAACATCAACTGTCTTCACGCCGCCCGTTGCGGCTTCCGCTTCGCTCTGCGCACTTTGGGATTCGCCCATTTGATTGAGACGGGCATTCGGGTCCACACCGCCGGCGAGTTTTTGCGCTGGGTCGACGTCGGCGGTTACCTTGTCGACTTTGTCGACGAAGGGCACGGGACTCTTTGTGATGAACACGGCCGCGCCCGCCGCGATGCCGAGCCCGGTGACGACGCCGATCAAAAAGCCGGCAAATCCGGTAGCAAAACCGCTTTTAGCCACAGTGGCTTCTCCTCATGGGTTGCAGGGGTGCACGACAGTGTTACTGCGCGGCTTCCTCGCTCTCATCTTCCTTGCGCGTCATGAATTCGGGCGCGCTGATGCCAAGCAACGAGAGGCCGTTGCGAAGTACTTGACGCGCAGCTGCGAGAAGTGCGAGGCGGTCGAGTCGGGCCGCTTCATCTTCAACGAGTACGCGCTCGGCGTTGTAGAAGCCGTGCACGGCCGCCGCCAAATCTTTGAGATAGTAGCAAAGCAGGTGCGGAGCATGGTCGCGGGCCGCAAGCGAGAGCGTATTCGGGAATTCCGCGATCGTAGCGACAAGATGCTGTGCGGCATCGCTTTCGAGCGTGGCGAGCGGTGCCGACTTAAGTGCTTCGTCGCTCGGTACCTCAAAGCCCTTTTCTTTGGCATTGGCAAAGACCGAGCAGATACGCGCGTGGGCGTACTGCAGGTAGTAGACGGGGTTTTCGTCGCTCTTTTCGCGCGCGAGGTTCACGTCAAAGACGAATTCGGCGTCAGCTTTGCGCGCGACGAGGAAATAACGGGCCGCGTCGCGGCCGGCCCAGTCGACGAGGTCGCGAAGCGTGACGTAGTTGCCGCTGCGCTTGCTCATCTTGACGGGTTCGCCGTTCATAATGACCGAAAGCATCTTGTGCAGGATGTATTCGGGGAAGGTCTTTGGCACATTGATGCCGAGGACGGCGCCCGCGGCCTGCAGGCCAGCGCGAACGCGCGCGATCGTGCCGTGATGGTCGGTACCTTGGATATTGACGGCCTTTGTGTACCCGCGGCTGAATTTGTTGAGGTGATAGGCGACGTCGGGCACGAAGTAGGTGTAGGTGCCGTCGGCCTTGCGCATCACACGGTCTTTGTCGTCCTTGAGTCCGTTGCCGAGATCTTCAAAGGCCGTGGTTTTAAGCCACAGAGCGCCTTCGGCTTCGTACGTGTTGCCGGAAGCGATCATGGCGTCGACGGCCTTTTTCAGAGCGCCGCTCGAATAGAGCGAGGATTCGAGGAAGTAGTTATCGAAACGAACGCCGAGCGCGCTGAGGTCATCGTCCTGCTCGTTGCGCAGGTAGGCGACGGCGTAGCGGCGGATGCATTCGATATCGTTGTAGTCGCCCGTCGATTCGACAATTTCACCCGAATGCGCATGCACGGGCTTCTTGGCGAGGTAGTCCTTAGCAATGGCGACGATGTATTCGCCGTGGTAGGCGTTTTCGGGCAGCTCGATCTCTTCGCCGAGGCACTCTCGGCAGCGCAGCTGCACGGACATGGCGAGGTTGCCGATCTGCACGCCCGCATCGTTGTAGTAAAACTCGCGAGAGACTGTCCAGCCCTGGGAGGCAAGAAGGTTGGCAAGTACGTCGCCAAGTGCGCCCTGACGCGCATGACCGAGGTGCAGCGGGCCGGTCGGGTTTGCAGAAACATATTCGAGCAGGACCGATTCGCCTTTGTGCGCGTCCGAGCGCCCGAAGTGTTCGCCCTCACGCAGCACGTGGCGGATGATCTCGCTCTTGGCGTTCTGAGCAAAGCGGAAGTTGATAAAACCCGGTCCCGCGACTTCGACGCTGTCGACGAGCGCGGCTGCCTCGGGGTCATTGCGAAGTGCCGCGGCGACGCTTTCGCCGATTGCGCGCGGATTCTGCTTGAGGCGGCGAGCAAGCTGCAGCGCGCTCGTGCAGGCGATATCGCCGTGCGCGGGATCCTTGGGACGTTCGAGGACGACTTCGGCATCTTCAATGCCGAGCGAGTGAAGCGCTTTCGCAATAAGGCCCTTCAGGGCTTCTTTCTGTTGAGCGAGCATATCGGGAAATAAAGAAAAAGATTCAAGCTTTCGTAGTGTATCGGCCCGATAGCCGAAGCGGGCCGAAGCAGCGGCTACAAATGAAATCAAAAATTACGGCCCGTCTGCCTTTTCGGGCAAGGACGGGCCGCGGTTGCGCGCCCGCTCGAACTTCGAGGGGCTGCGGACTGAACGTCAGCCTGCGCGCTTGTCGTTTTCGATGTAGGCGTACGCCGAGTGATTGTGGATGGACTCGAAGTTCTCTGCCTCGACGCGGTAAGAAACGACGCGCTCGTCCTCGTTGAGGAGCTTGGCCATGTCGCGTACAAGGTCTTCAACAAACTTCGGATGGTCGTAGGCGTATTCGGTTACGTACTTTTCGTCCGAGCGCTTCAGTCGCGACCAGAGCTGGCAGCTAGCGGAAATTTCACTGATGCGAACCTGCTCCTCGAGCGACATCGGTGAAGCAAGAACGAGCGAGGTGACGAGATGCGAGCGCTGATTGTGCGCGCCGTAGCGGGAAATTTCTTTCGAGCACGGGCAAAGGCTCGTGACGGGGACGGTGGTTTCCTGGCGTACGGTCGTTACGCCTTCTTCGACGTTGGCGATCCAGCGGCCCTCGTAGTTCATCAGGCTTTCTAGCTTGCTCACGGGCGCGGTCTTGCGGATGAAGAACGGGAAACGGATCTCGATCGTTCCGGACACCGCGTGCAGGCGCTCGAGCATGTCGACAATGAGCTTGCACATGACGGCTTCGTTGATGGGTTCGCGAAGTTCGTCCATCAGCGCAATGAAGCGCGACATGTGGGTGCCCTTTTGATCTGCAGGCAGGGCAACGGTCATCGTGAGCGTGGCAACCGTGTGCTGCGGGCCGTTCTTGCCCTCAATCACGATCGGCAGGGAGACGCCGCGCACGCCGACGCGGTCGATGGCAATGTTTCGGCCGTCCTGCGTAGACTGAACGTCCGGAAGAATATTCTTTTGGTCAGCTTCCATTCTTGGTGTTCTCTGCTGAGCGAAGAGCGATCCGAACAGGGGCTCGGATTCGATCGACGCTTGGTCATCATGAGTGCCGCCTGTTTTCTCCAGAAGCATTCGGCACGGCCAAATGAAATGTTAAAGTCTAGCAAATCACCGCTCTACGCTTACACACGCATCGCGTCGAACTTTGAAAAGTTCACGATCGGCTAAAAATTGGGCCCTTATATTACTGAAAACAGTTTCGCTAGGCGAGATGACCTTCGGTTTCCTCGGACCGAGCCTGGCGGCCGAGGTGTGGAAAAATCGAAAGCAAATTTTACGGCTTGGGCCGAGTAGCTCATTAATTTCCTTCAAATTTCAACGCGCTACCCGTTTGACAGGGCGTCTGGTGCTACGGGCGTTAGGACTAATTGACCCTATATACTTTGGGTATCGACTGAAACGAACAAGGTTGTCGTCGCCCGAAGATTTTCGACCTTGGACCGCTGCGCAGGGAGCGTAGCAGGCGCGCAGCGCTTCTTAAAGAGCGACGAACAACGGAGAAAAGTAGAATGCCCGTTTTTATGTATCCGCAGCCGGGCGGCAATCCGCTGCTGAGCTTCATCATCGGACTTGCAACGATTGCCGTCGTGGTAGGTTTGGCCATTTTCTTCCTGCCCTTCATCGCGAGCCTGGTTCTCGGCATCATCCTGCTCGGCCTCGCTTTCTGGGTCTGGAATTGGCTCAAAATTAAAATGGGGTGGGAAAGCAAGGAAGTAAAGGACTTTCGCGAAGCAATGCAGCGCGCTGAAGAGGAAGCACGCAGGCAGTACGGTGCCGCGCGCGGAGAGGGGACGGTTTACGAACGAGAGGAGGTCCGAGTTACCCGCATCGGTTCGGTTCGTGATCGTCGCCGCAATATGCAGGATGTCGAGGATATCGAAGAACTTCGCTGATGCCGGCGCGATCGGCAAGCAATGAAAAGCCCGAATACGGTCTGCCGGTTCGGGCTTTTTTCGGGTTCAAAGCAACGGCGAAAGCAGGTAGCTAGCGCCTTCCTTCATGCGTTCGGCGAGCGGACGTTTGCGCCAGCGAACCGCTTCTAAGCGGCTGCTGTTGGCGATGTATTCATCGGTAAGTTTGTCGAGCTCGGTCACGAAATTCGTGTCGAAGATGGCCATCATCAGCTCGAAGTTGAGGTGCATAGAACGATTGTCAATGTTGAGCGTACCGAAGACTGCAACTTCGCCGTCAATCGAAATGGATTTTGTGTGAAGCATCCCCGCTTCGTACAGGTAGATCTTGACGCCGCCAAGAAGTAGATCGTCGAAGTAGCGGCGCATCGCCCAGTTGACAAGCGCACCGTCACAGCGGCGCGGAACGATCAGTTTGACGTCGACGCCGCGCAGCACGGCGTTTTTGAGCGCGCAGACTACGGCTTCGTTCGGAATGAAATAAGGAGTTGTGAGCGTGAGCTCTGACTGCGCCCGGGCGATAGATTCGAGCACAAGCAGAAGACTTTCGTCTTCGGTCTGATAGGGACCCGACGGAACGCAGACAACGTTAGCTTCACCACAGTTGGGGATCATGAGCTGCTCGTAGTCATCTTCGAAGTCCGAGAGGTCGTTGTCCGGCTGCAGCGCCCAATCGAAGGCCCAGACGGCGATTAACGGCAGGACACCCGGTCCAGTGACGCGCACCATAGCGTCGACCCAGTGTCCGACATCACCCGAATCTTTGTAGGCAGCCGGATCAATCATGTTGAAGCTGCCCGTGTAGCCGATGCGGTTGTCGACGATCACAATTTTTCGATGCAGCCGCAGATCAGCCCGCTGCAGACCGAAAAAACGCAAAAAGCGCATTGGGAGAGCGCTAGCAATTTCGATACCGGCATCGGACATCTTGCGACGCGCGGCGGAGCGCAAAAAAGCGCGGGAACCGAAGTCGTCCACAAGAATGCGAACGCGGACACCCCGGGCGACCGCGTCAAGAAGCGCATCAACAATGCGCAGAACGTCGCCCTGCACGGAAAAGATATAGAACGCCATGTCGACAGACGTTTCTGCGCGACGGATGTCTTCTTCAATCGCGCGAAGTGTCTCGTTGGAAGTGCGCTTCAGCTCGACGCGAGATCCCGTCACGAGTGGCATGCCGGCGAGTTTGGCGGTGAGACGGATGAACGTGCGGTGCGGCACGAGGTGGCGCGGCAGTGGTCCGAGCGGCGTGAGTTTGTGATTCGAAAAATGCTGCCAACGTTGTCCGGTTTCACGCAGTCGTTTGGCGCGAAGGCGTCCGATGGGCCGTTCGCCGAACATTAGATACAGCGCAAAGCCCGCATACGGAAGAATGGTCGTGAGCAAAATCCAGGCAAAAGCCGAACCTGGCGGGTGACGCGTCAGTATCACCCGCAAAATGGTGCCAACGATAATGGCGAGCTGAACCAGTGCGGCAAGCAGGCCGTAAAGCGAGAGATTTTCGAAACTCATGAGTCGATATTAAGCGGGGAGAAACACAGAAAGCCTAATTTATATACGTATATATACATATTATTGGCTTTTTTCGTGCAAGGTCTTGACAGATTCGTCGAAATAGGAAATAATTCGGTTCTCTCGCTCCGGAGGGGTGCCCGAGTGGCTAAAGGGGGCAGACTGTAAATCTGTTGGCTTACGCCTACGATGGTTCGAATCCATCCCCCTCCACCAGCGACATTCGCTTAGCAGACGAATGCTTGATGAGCTGGGGTGAACATTGAAACCTTGCGGGTGTAGCTCAATGGTAGAGCAGAGGCCTTCCAAGCCCCCGACGAGGGTTCGATTCCCTTCACCCGCTCCAAAGCCCGCCCATGTGGCTCAGTGGTAGAGCACTCCCTTGGTAAGGGAGAGGTCATGCGTTCGATCCGCATCATGGGCACCATCGAATTCTCTTGTCGTCCGGCTCAGCAATTTTGCAAAGTCGGATTTTGTTTTACTCGTTCTTCAGGATCCAGAAATGGCAAAGGAACATTTTGAGCGCAAGAAGCCGCACGTCAACGTCGGCACCATTGGTCACGTCGACCACGGCAAGACGACGCTCACGGCTGCTATCACGACGATTCTCGCCCAGAAGTTCGGCGGCGAAGCTAAGGCCTACGACCAGATCGACGCGGCGCCTGAAGAACGCGCTCGCGGCATCACGATCAACACCGCGCACGTTGAATACGAAACGGAACACCGTCACTACGCGCACGTTGACTGCCCGGGCCACGCCGACTACGTGAAGAACATGATTACGGGTGCCGCCCAGATGGACGGCGCGATTCTGGTGGTTTCGGCCGCTGACGGCCCCATGCCCCAGACCCGTGAGCACATCCTGCTTGCCCGCCAGGTCGGCGTTCCCTACATCATCGTCTACCTGAACAAGTGCGACATGGTCGACGACGAAGAACTGCTCGAACTCGTGGAAATGGAAGTTCGCGAACTTCTCTCGAACTACGACTTCCCGGGCGACGACATTCCCATCGTCAAGGGTTCGGCCAAGCTCGCCCTCGAAGGCGACGAAAGCCCGATCGGCGTTCCGTCGATCCTCAAGCTTGCCGAAACGCTCGACAGCTACATCCCGACGCCTGAGCGCGCCGTTGATCAGCCGTTCCTCATGCCGATCGAAGACGTGTTCTCGATTTCGGGCCGCGGCACCGTTGTGACGGGCCGTGTCGAACGCGGCGTGATCGCGGTTGGCGACGAAATCGAAATCGTCGGCATCAAGCCCACGGCGAAGACGACCTGCACGGGCGTCGAAATGTTCCGCAAGCTGCTCGACCAGGGCCAGGCCGGTGACAACGTCGGCATCCTGCTTCGCGGCACGAAGCGTGAAGAAGTCGAACGCGGCCAGGTTCTCGCCAAGCCGGGTTCGATCACCCCGCACACCCACTTCAAGGGCGAAGTTTACGTTCTGACGAAGGAAGAAGGCGGCCGTCACACGCCGTTCTTCAAGGGTTATCGTCCGCAGTTCTACTTCCGTACGACGGACGTGACGGGCACGATCGAGTTGCCGGAAGGCGTCGAAATGGTCATGCCTGGCGACAACATCACGATGACCGTCAAGCTGATCTGCCCGATCGCTATGGAACAGGGTCTGCGCTTCGCTATTCGCGAAGGCGGCCACACGGTCGGCGCCGGCGTCGTTGCCCAGATCATCGAATAATGATCGAAATTTTCAGCAACCGATCTAGTCGGTTTCTGGAAAGTGTAGGGGTATAGCTCAATCGGCAGAGCGACGGTCTCCAAAACCGTAGGTTGAGGGTTCGATTCCTTCTGCCCCTGCCAAAAATTTAAAGCCAAGCTGCTCAATGCAGCTTGGCTTTTATTTTGATCGCAAAAAAGTGCTTCGAATGTCTGCAGGGCGAAAGCGATCTCGTTAAAATCTCTTGTTATTTTTCGAATTCATATCATTGTCCGCATTGCGCTAGGCGCACCGTGCGCCGCATGCCGGTGCGCTGCGGACATGACTTAAGGATCTGCTATCAATGAGCAACCAAGATGTTGAAATCGTAACGAGTAAGAGCGACATCGTTCTCGTTACGCTGGCGGTTCTTTGCGCCCTGGCCGGTGTTGTCGCTTTTGCTCTGCTTTCGGAACAGTCGCTGGCAGTGCGGCTCGGCTCGCTCGCGGGCGGCATCATCCTCGGCATCGGTATCGCCTGGATGAGCCCTTCTGGCAAGCGATTGCTCGCCTACGGCCGGCAGTCCTATGAAGAGCTTCGCCGCGTTGTTTGGCCGACCAAGAAAGAGACGCTCAACACGACCGGCCTCGTGATGGCCTTCGTCGTGATCATGGCCTTCTTCCTCTTCATTTGCGACAAGATCATCGAGTGGGGCCTGTACGACGTTCTGCTTCAGATGACCATCTAACGATTCAAGGACCGCGTGATCATGAGTAAGGATACGAGCAAGATGCACTGGTACACGCTTCATGTGTACTCGTCGATGGAAAAGAGCGTGAAGAATGCGCTCGAAGAGCGTATTGCTCAGAGCGGCTCGCTGCGGGACAGCTTCGGCGAAGTGCTGCTGCCGATTGAGCGCGTGCACGAAATTCGCAATGGCCGCAAGGTCACGAGCGAGCGTCGTATGTATCCGGGCTACGTCTTCATTCAGATGGAAATGAATGATGCGACGTGGCATCTGGTCAACTCTACGCCGCGCGTTATCGAATTTCTCGGCAACAACAACCCTGTCATGCTTTCCGAGGCGGAGGTTTCGAGCATTCTGAATGCTGCGGAATCGAGTGCCGAAAAGCCGCGTCCCAAGATCGAATTCGAAGTCGGAGAAATGGTTCGCGTCAAGACGGGCGCTTTCGAAGACTTTACGGGTCGCGTGGACGCTGTCGACTACGACAAGAGCCGCCTCGAAGTCTTTGTTTCCATCTTCGGTCGCGACACGCCGGTTGACCTGGCTTTCAACGAAGTCGAGAAAATTTAAAAAAATCGACATTTCGGGTTGCAGCGCAGTTTTTACCGTTGTATATTGCCGCTTCTCGAATTTCCACCCCAACTGGGGAGCTCCGGAGAAAGCGCCTTTGCTTTTGAGGGGCGTCTGAACCCAAAGGAAACTTTTCAAAATGGCTAAGAAAATCGTCGGCTTTATCAAGCTGCAGGTTCCTGCAGGTAAAGCCAATCCTTCGCCTCCTATCGGTCCGGCGCTCGGCCAGCGCGGTCTGAACATCATGGAGTTCTGCAAGGCCTTTAACGCTAAGACGCAGGGCATGGAAGCCGGTCTTCCGATCCCGGTTGTCATCACCGCGTACGCCGACAAGAGCTTCACGTTCGTCATGAAGACCCCCCCGGCCACCGTCCTCATCAAGAAGGCGGCTAAGGTGCAGAAGGGTTCTTCGCGTCCGCACATGGACAAGGTGGGCAAGATCACCCGTGCCCAGGCTGAAGAAATCGCCAAGCAGAAGGAACCTGATCTTACGGCTGCCGACCTCGACGCCGCCGTCCGCACGATCGCCGGTTCCGCTCGTTCGATGGGCATCATCGTGGAGGGTCTCTAAATGGCTAAGCTTACGAAGCGTGCAAAGGCTCTCCAGGGCAAGATCGAAGCCGGCAAGCTCTACGCTGCCGCTGACGCTTTCGCCCTCGTTCGCGAATGTGCCACCGCCAAGTTCGACGAGTCCGTTGACGTTGCCATCCAGCTCGGCATCGATCCCCGTAAGTCCGACCAGGCTGTTCGCGGCGCTGTCGTGATGCCGGAAGGCACGGGCAAGACGGTTCGCGTTGCGGTCTTCACGCAGGGCGCCAAGCAGGAAGAAGCTCGCGCTGCTGGTGCCGATATTGTCGGTTTCGACGACCTCGCTGCCAAGGTCAAGGCCGGTGAACTCGACTTTGATGTTGTGATCGCCTCTCCGGATGCGATGCGTGTCGTCGGTCAGCTCGGTCAGATCCTCGGCCCGCGCGGCCTCATGCCGAACCCGAAGGTCGGTACGGTCACGCCGAACGTTGCCCAGGCTGTCAAGAACGCCAAGGCAGGTCAGGTTCAGTTCCGTGCCGACAAGGCCGGTATCATCCATGCTCCGATCGGCCGCGCCTCGTTCGAAGCCGATCGTCTGCAGAAGAACCTCGCTGCGCTGATCGATCAGCTCAACAAGCTTAAGCCCGCCTCCTCGAAGGGTCAGTACCTGCGCAAGGTTGCCGTCTCTTCCACGATGGGCCCGGGCGTCCGCGTCGATATCGGTACGATCGGCGCTTAATGAAGCGAAATTTCAGGGGCAAACACTCCTGCTGAGCGCTGAAGACGGATACTCTCCGTCTTCGGCGAACTCCGAAAAAACACATCGGAGATGTTCGGAAAAAGCGTTTTGCGTTTTTTTCGTGAGGTCGTGAGGCCTCAAGGGCTTTGGGTGATGCGGTCGCCTTACGGTTGACTGCGTCGCTGTCAAAGACCGCTGGAGAGCGCTGTCGTGCAATCGCTCGAAAGCATCTGCGGCGATCCGCAGGCAGGCTTTTAATCGTCTTGTGTCTCTTGTGCAAAGGCTTTCTTTGCTGAGGGAAGACCGCCAAGACATCCAGCGCAGACGGTAAACCGAAGAGAGATATTGCGTTGTGTTTCCATGCGGTGCGAGAGCGGCTCGAAAAGCCCGATCGTGCTGAATGAATCAGCCAAAACTCTCAGAAGTATGCCGGTTATTAGAAACCGGTGTTTCTCGCAAGAGGAACACCTCTGAGTGGAGCCAGACCATGGGTCTTAATCGTCAAGATAAGGCTGCTGTCATCGCGGAAGTGTCGGAAATCGTTTCCAACTCTGCCTCGATCGTCATCGCCGAATACCGTGGGCTGAGCGTTGAGGCCGTCACCAAGCTTCGCGCCAATGCGCGTAAGGAAGGGGTGACGTTGCGTGTTGTCAAGAACACGCTTGTCCGCCGCGCCGTTGAAGGCACCGAGTTTGCCGGGCTTGCCGACCAGTTCGTTGGTCCGCTCGTCTACGCTTTCTCCGCCGATCCGGTCGCTGCGGCCAAGGTTCTCGTCAACTTCGCCAAGGACAACGACAAGCTCGTCGTTAAGGGCGGTGCGATGGCCAACTACGTCATGGACGTGGAAGCCGTCAAGAACCTCGCCTCGATGCCGAGCCGCGACGAACTCCTTGCCAAGTTGATGGCCACGATGAACGAGCCGATCGCGAAGTTCGTCCGTACCATCAACGAAGTCCCGGCGCGCTTCGTGCGCACCGTGGCTGCCGTGCGCGATGCCAAGGAACAGGCTGCTGCCTAATCAGCTATCAAATTAATTAAACACTACGTAATACGGAGCTAAAAATGGCCCTTACCAATGAAGAAATCCTCGACGCGATCGCGTCCAAGACCGTCCTCGAAATCTCCGAACTCATCAAGATGATGGAAGAGAAGTTCGGTGTTTCCGCCGCTGCCGCTGCTGTTGCTGTTGCCGCTCCTGGCGCCGCTGCCGCTGCCCCGGCTGAAGAAAAGACCGAATTCGACGTCGTCCTCGAAGCCGCTGGCTCGAACAAGATCGCCGTCATTAAGGCTGTCCGCGAACTCACGGGTCTTGGCCTCAAGGAAGCCAAGGACCTCGTCGAAGGCGCTCCGAAGGCCGTTAAGGAAGGCCTCCCGAAGGCCGACGCCGAAGCTGCTGCCAAGAAGCTCGAAGAAGCCGGCGCCAAGGTCGCTCTCAAGTAATTTTTTACTTGAATCGGCCTTCCAAGTGGGCGCATAATAATGCGCCTGCTTGTCTCAAAGCCTCCGCAAGGAGGCTTTGATCTGATCAGCTTCGGGAAACCGGAGGTCAGATCAAAGTCTATTCCTTGATGAAATCTACGCTTAAGCTCAATTCTCACTATTGACGCCGCGCGGACTCAGAGAATTCTGAAGTGCCGAGCGGCTTTTCGGCGTCTTCAATTTTCCCCGTCCATTTCTCATCAAGCCCCGACTTTTTGGTTCATCCCTAGTGCCGAACGGAGTGTCCATGTCGTACTCGTTCACTGAAAAGAAGCGCATCCGCAAGAGCTTTGCCTCTCGCCCGAGCGTCCTTGAAGTGCCTTCCCTGCTTGATATCCAGCTTCGTTCCTACGAAGACTTCCTGCAGGCGAACGTGGCTCCTGCTGCCCGCAACATCAATATGGGGCTTCAGGCTGCTTTCTCGTCCATTTTCCCGATCCTGAGCCACAACGGCTATGCGTGCCTGAAGTTCGTCAATTACGAACTCGCCGAGCCTGAATTCGACGTGGCCGAATGCCAGCTCCGCGGCCTGACCTATTGCAGCCGCCTTCGCGCCAAGATCCGTCTTGAGATCTATGACCGCGAAGCATCCCAGCCCGGCACGATCAAGGAAATCCGTGAAAACGATGTTTACATGGGCGAAATTCCGCTGATGACGGAAAAGGGCTCGTTCATCGTCAACGGTACGGAACGCGTCATTGTCAGCCAGCTGCATCGCTCTCCCGGCATCTTCTTCGAGCACGACAAGGGCAAGACCCATTCGTCTGGGAAGCTGCTTTTCTCCGCGCGCGTGATTCCCTATCGCGGTTCGTGGCTCGACTTCGAATTCGATGCGAAGGATATTCTTTACTTCCGTGTCGACCGCCGCCGCAAGATGCCCGGTACGATTCTGCTCAAGGCCATCGGCTACACGGTTGAAGAAATTCTTGCTCGCTTCTTCAAGTTCGACTGCTTCACGCTCACGAAGACGGGCGCGAAGTTGCCGTTTACGCCGGAACGCCTTAAGGGGCAGACCGTTTCGTTCGACATTGAAGACGCAGAAGGCAAGGTGATCGTGCCGCGCGACAAGCGCATTACGGCCAAGCACATTCGCGACCTCACGAAGGCGGGTGTCACTTCGATCCCCGTGCCCGATGAGTACATCATCGGCCGCGTGCTTGCCAAGACCGTTCTTGATGCCGAAACGGGCGAAATCATCGCCAACGCCAACGACGAGATCACCGATGTGATCCTCGAGCGTCTGCGTGCGGCCCGTGTCCGCAAGTTCGAGACGATCTTCACGAACGAGCTTGATCACGGTCCCTATATCTCCAACACGTTGCGTCTCGACGATACGCCGGATCAGTTCTCCGCGCGCGTTGCTATTTACCGCATGATGCGCCCGGGTGAACCGCCTACGGAAGAAGCCGTCGAAATGCTCTTCGACCGTCTCTTCTTCGATCCGGACGCCTACGACCTCTCCCGTGTCGGCCGCATGAAGGTCAACGCGCGCTTCGGCCGTGAGTCCGCCGAAGGCGAACGCACCCTCACGCGCGAGGACATCGTCGACACAATGGCGATGCTCGTTGCGCTGCGTAACGGTCAGGACAATGTTGAGCTTGTCGACGAAAAGGGCGAAGTCCGCGTCTGTGCCGTCAATGGTGTCGACGACATCGACCACCTCGGCAATCGCCGCGTGCGCTGCGTAGGCGAACTGGCGGAAAACCAGTTCCGCTCCGGCCTTGTTCGTGTTGAACGCGCTGTTAAGGAACGTCTCAACCAGGCCGAAAGCGACGGTCTTACGCCGCAGGACCTTATCAATTCGAAGCCCATTTCCGCCGCGATCCGCGAATTCTTCGGCTCGAGCCAGCTTTCGCAGTTCATGGATCAGACGAATCCGCTCTCGGAAATCACGCACAAGCGCCGTATTTCTGCTCTCGGTCCGGGTGGTCTGACGCGCGAACGTGCTGGCTTCGAAGTGCGAGACGTTCACTCGACGCACTACGGCCGCGTCTGCCCGATCGAAACGCCTGAAGGTCCGAACATCGGTCTGATCAACTCGCTCGCCCTTTATGCGCGACTCAACGAGTACGGCTTCCTCGAAACGCCCTATCGCAAGGTCGTCAACGGCGTTGTGACCAAGGAGATCACGTACCTTTCCGCCATTGAGGAAGGCCGTTATATCATTGCGCAGGCCAACGCCGAAATGGATGACGAAGGTCGTCTCACGCAGGAGCTTGTTTCCGCGCGTGACAACGGCGAAACGATTCTTGCCTCGCCCGATCGTATTCAGTACATGGACGTCGCGCCGTCGCAGATCGTTTCCTGCGCTGCTGCGCTTATTCCGTTCCTGGAACACGACGACGCGAACCGTGCTCTGATGGGTGCGAACATGCAGCGTCAGGGTGTGCCGTGCCTGCGTCCCGAAAAGCCTGTTGTCGGTACCGGCATTGAACGCACGGTTGCTGTCGACTCGAAGACAGCTGTCCAGGCGCGCCGCGGCGGTGTTGTCGACTTCGTCGACGCCAACCGCGTCGTTATTCGAGTTAACGACGAGGAATCGGTTGCGGGTGAAACGGGCGTTGACATCTACAACCTGCAGAAGTTCACGCGCTCGAACCAGTCGACCAATATCAACCAGCGTCCGATCGTTGTGAAGGGTGACCGCGTTGCCGTGGGCGACGTACTTGCCGACGGTGCTTCGACCGATACGGGTGAACTCGCGCTCGGCCAGAACATGCTGATCGCGTTCATGCCGTGGAACGGCTACAACTACGAAGACTCGGTCTTGATCTCCGAGCGCGTGGTTGCCGACGACCGCTATACGTCGATTCACATCGAAGAACTGTCCGTCGTTTCGCGCGATACGAAGCTCGGGCCTGAAGAAATCACGCGAGACATTTCGAATCTGTCGGAAAACCAGCTCTCGCGCCTCGACGACTCGGGCATCGTATTCATCGGTGCCGAAGTGAAGGCTGGCGACGTGCTCGTGGGCAAGGTAACGCCGAAGGGCGAAACCCAGCTTACGCCGGAAGAAAAGCTGCTTCGCGTCATCTTTGGCGAAAAGGCGAGCGATGTGAAGGACACCTCGCTGCGCGTACCGTCCGGCATGACCGGTACGGTGATCGACGTTCAGGTGTTCACGCGTGACGGTGTCAAGCGCGACAAGCGTGCCGAAAGCATCATTGCCGACGAACTCAAGCATTACCACCGTGACCTTGACGACCAGCTGCGCATTGTCGAACGCGATGCGTTTGACCGTCTGCGCCGCCAGCTCGTCGGCCGCAAGGTTGTCTCGACGATGAAGCTCGACGGTCTTGCTGCCGACTTCGTGCTCACGCGCGAGTTCCTCGAATCCATGCAGGGCTACGATCTCTTCGACCTGCGCATGGAGGATGAAGACGCCCAGCACTACATCGAGCTCACGAAGCAGACGATCGAACACACGCGCGAAGAAAACGCTCGTAAGTACGAAGTCAAGCGCGATAAGCTTACGCGCGGCGACGAGTTGCCTCCGGGTGTGCTCAAGATGGTGAAGGTGTACATCGCCGAACGCCGTCGTCTGCAGCCTGGTGACAAGATGGCCGGCCGTCACGGTAACAAGGGTGTGGTTTCGAAGATTTGCCCGATCGAAGACATGCCTTACATGGCCGACGGTCGTCCTGCCGACATCGTGCTCAACCCGCTCGGCGTGCCGTCGCGTATGAATATCGGTCAGGTTCTCGAAGTTCACCTCGGCTGGGCTGCCAAGGGCATCGGTTGGCGCATTGCCGAGATGCTCAAGACTGAAACGGTTCGCCAGATTCGTGCATTCCTCAATGAGGTCTACAACCGTACGGGCAAGCACGAGGATCTCGACAGCCTCACGGATGAAGAGCTGCTTCGCATGGCCGAAAACCTCAAGGAAGGCGTGCCGTTTGCGACGCCGGTCTTTGACGGTGCTTCCGAAGAGCAGATTCGCATGATGCTCGACCTCGCGTTCCCGGACGATGAAGCCAAGCGCCTGCAGCTGACGCCTTCGAAGACGCAGGCCACGCTTTATGACGGCCGCACAGGCGATCCGTTCGAACGTCCTGTCACGGTCGGCTACATGCACTACCTCAAGCTGCACCACCTTGTCGACGACAAGATGCACGCTCGCTCGACGGGCCCGTACTCGCTCGTGACGCAGCAGCCGCTCGGCGGTAAGGCGCAGTTCGGCGGCCAGCGTTTCGGTGAAATGGAAGTCTGGGCGCTTGAAGCCTACGGCGCTTCGTACGTTCTGCAGGAAATGCTGACGGTGAAGTCCGACGACGTGAACGGCCGCACGAAGGTGTACGAAAACATCGTCAAGGGCGACCACAAGATTGAAGCCGGCATGCCCGAGTCCTTCAACGTGCTCGTCAAAGAAATCCGGTCGCTTGGCATCGACATCGACCTCGTGAAGAATTAAGAGGACTTAAGCGATGAATTCTGCGCTTAACGATATTTTCAATCAGGTCCAGAAGGACGATCACTTCGAAGCGATTCGCATCGGTCTCGCGAGTCCCGAAAAGATCCACTCCTGGTCTTACGGCGAAGTCAAGAAGCCGGAAACGATCAATTACCGCACCCAGAAGCCCGAGCGCGACGGTCTGTTCTGCGCGAAGATCTTCGGGCCGGTGAAGGATTACGAGTGCCTTTGCGGCAAGTACAAGCGTCTGAAGAACCGCGGCGTCATTTGTGAAAAGTGCGGCGTGGAAGTGACGCTTGCCAAGGTGCGCCGCGAACGCATGGGCCACATTGATCTGGCGAGCCCGGTCGCGCACATCTGGTTCCTCAAGAGCCTGCCGAGCCGTATGGGCATGGTGCTCGACATTCCGCTTCGCGACATCGAACGCGTGCTCTACTTCGAAGCCTATATCGTTGTCGATCCGGGCCTCTCGACGCTCGAGCGCGGTCAGCTTCTGACCGAGGACGAGTTCATCCAGTGCACGGCTGAATTCGGCGACGACTTCAAGGCCATGATGGGTGCCGAAGCCATCGGCGAACTGCTTCGCACGATCGATATCGACAGCGAAGTACTGCGTCTGCGCGACGAGCTCAACAGCACTTCGTCCGAAGCTAAGATCAAGAAGTACGCCAAGCGCCTCAAGGTGCTCGAGGGCTTCCAGCGCTCGGGTATCAAGCCCGAGTGGATGATCATGACGGTGCTGCCGGTGCTGCCGCCCGATCTGCGTCCGCTCGTGGCGCTCGATGGCGGCCGCTTTGCGACCTCGGATCTGAACGATCTCTATCGCCGCGTTATCAACCGCAACAACCGTCTGAAGCGCCTTCTTGAAATCAAGGCGCCGGACATCATCGTGCGTAACGAAAAGCGCATGCTGCAGGAAGCCGTCGACTCTCTGCTCGACAACGGTCGCCGCGGCAAGGCGATGACGGGCGCCAACAAGCGCCCGCTCAAGTCGCTCGCCGACATGATCAAGGGGAAGAGCGGCCGCTTCCGTCAGAACCTGCTCGGTAAGCGCGTTGACTATTCCGGACGTTCGGTTATTACGGTCGGTCCTGAACTGCGTTTGCACCAGTGCGGTCTGCCGAAGCTGATGGCGCTTGAGCTCTTCAAGCCCTTCATCTTCAACAAGCTCGTTCAGCGCGGTCTTGCGCCCACGCCGAAGGCTGCCAAGAAGATGGTTGAGAATCAGGAGGATATCGTTTGGGACATCCTCGAAGAAGTGATTTTCGAACATCCGGTGATGCTCAACCGTGCCCCGACGTTGCACCGTCTCGGTATTCAGGCGTTCGAGCCGAAGCTCATCGAAGGCAAGGCCATTCAGCTGCATCCGCTCGTCTGCGCGGCGTTCAACGCCGACTTCGACGGCGACCAGATGGCCGTTCACGTGCCGCTCTCGCTTGAAGCTCAGCTTGAAGCGCGCGGCCTCATGATGTCTTCGAACAATGTCCTCTTCCCGGCCAACGGCGATCCGTCGATCGTGCCGTCGCAGGACATGGTGCTCGGTCTTTACTACGCCACGCGCGAAAAGATCAACGGCAAGGGTGAAGGCATGTTCTTTGCCGACGTGAGCGAAGTTCAGCGTGCTTGGGATTCGGGTGTCGTCGAGCTGCAGACCCGCTGTACGGTCCGCATCAAGGAGTACGAGCTCAACAAGGAAACGGGTGAGGCCACGGAAAAGGTCGTTCGCTATGAAACGACTGTCGGGCGTGCGCTCCTTTCCGAAATTCTTCCGAAGGGCATGAGCTTCAAGGAGCTCAACATCACCCTCAAGAAGAAGGAAATCGCCAAGCTCATCAACCGCTGCTTCCGCAAGTGCGGTCTGCGCGCGACGGTGATCTTTGCCGACAAGCTCAAGGACAACGGCTATCGCCTTTCCACGCGCGCCGGCATCTCCATCTGCGTGGGCGACATGAAGGTCCCCGCTCAGAAGGAAGAGCTCATCCGCGCGGCCGAAAAGGAAGTGAAGGAAATCGAAAGCCAGTACACCTCCGGTCTTGTTACGCAGGGCGAACGCTACAACAAGGTCGTCGACATCTGGGGCCGCACGTCGGATCAGGTCGGCAAGGTGATGATGCAGGAGCTTTCGACGGAACCCACGATCGACCGCCACGGCAAGAAGGTCCGTCAGGAATCCTTCAACAGCGTGTACATGATGGCCGACTCGGGTGCCCGAGGCTCCGCTGCTCAGATTCGTCAGCTTGCCGGTATGCGCGGCCTGATGGCCAAGCCGGACGGCTCGATTATCGAAACGCCGATTACCGCGAACTTCCGCGAAGGTCTGAACGTTCTGCAGTACTTCATCTCGACGCACGGTGCGCGTAAGGGTCTGGCCGACACGGCGCTGAAGACCGCTAATTCGGGTTACCTCACCCGTCGTCTCGTCGACGTGACGCAGGACCTCGTGGTGACCGAAGACGATTGCGGCACGACGAACGGTTTTGAAATGCGCGCCCTCGTGGAAGGCGGTGAAGTCATCCAGGCGCTTCGCGACCGCGTGCTCGGCCGCGTTGCTGCCGTCGATGTGAAGAACCCGGATACGGGCGAAGTCGTGATCGAAGCCGGGACGCTCATTGACGAAGATCTCTGCGATCTCATCGACGAGCTTGGCATCGACATGATCAAGGTCCGCACGCCGCTTACTTGCGAAACCCGTTACGGTCTTTGCGCGAAGTGCTATGGTCGCGACCTCGGCCGCGGTTCGCTTGTCAACGCGGGCGAATCCGTTGGCGTTATCGCTGCTCAGTCGATTGGTGAACCGGGTACGCAGCTGACGATGCGTACGTTCCACATCGGTGGTGCGGCTTCGCGTGCGGCGGTTGCTTCGAGTGTTGAAGCCAAGTCCGCCGGTGTCGTGAGCTTTACGCCCGCGATGCGCTACGTGCTTACGCAGAAGGGCGAATACGTCGTTATTTCGCGCTCGGGCGAGATCGTCATTACCGATCACGGCCGCGAACGCGAACGTCACAAAGTTCCGTACGGCGCAACGCTTCAGGTCAAGCCTGATCAGACGATCAAGGCCGGCCAGCAGCTCGCTACGTGGGATCCGATGACGCGTCCGATTATCTCGGAATACGCCGGTCGCATTCGCTTTGAAAACGTGATCGACAACGTGACGGTGATGAACCAGGTTGACGAAGTGACGGGGCTTTCGAGCCTCGTCGTCATCGACCCGAAGAAGGCCAAGGGCGGCAAGAGCGCCGCTGCCGGCATTCTTCGCCCCTTGGTCCACCTGATCGATGCTGACGGCAACGAAGTGAAGATCCCGGGTACGGATCATGCCGTGACGATTCAGCTTCCCGTGGGTGCGTTCGTCGTGGTTCGCGACGGGCAGGAAATCGGTGAAGGCGAAGTCCTGGCCCGTATCCCGACCGAATCGCAGAAGACCCGAGACATTACGGGCGGTCTGCCTCGTGTTGCCGAACTCTTCGAAGCCCGCAGCCCGAAGGATGCCGGCATGCTCGCCGAAGTGACCGGTACCGTGACGTTTGGCCGCGAAACGAAGGGCAAGCAGCGTCTGATCATCACCGACAGCGAAGGCTACGCGCACGAAACGCTCATCAGCAAGGACAAGACCGTTCTCGTTCACGACGGTCAGGTTGTGCAGAAGGGCGAAGAAATCGTTGACGGACCGGTTGATCCGCACGACATCCTGCGCCTGCTCGGCATTGAAGAGCTCGCTCGCTACATCGTCGACGAAGTGCAGGACGTCTACCGTCTGCAGGGCGTGAAGATCAATGACAAGCACATTGAAGTGATCGTTCGCCAGATGCTTCGCCGCGTTCAGATCACCGATCCGGGCGACACGAAGTTCATCCAGGGTGAACAGGTCGAACGTTCGGAAATGCTCGATGAGAACGATCGCGTCATTGAGCTCGGTAAGCGTCCCGCGCAGTATGAAAATATTCTGCTCGGCATCACGAAGGCCTCGCTCTCGACCGACAGCTTCATCTCTGCGGCCTCGTTCCAGGAAACGACCCGTGTGCTGACCGAAGCTGCCATCATGGGTAAGCGTGACGAACTGCGCGGTCTGAAGGAAAACGTGATCGTCGGCCGTCTGATTCCTGCGGGTACGGGCTTGGCGTATCACAAGGCGCACAAGGCCAAGGAACTTGCGGAACGCCTCGAGCGCGAAACGCAGTCGTTCCTTGACTCGAGCGCGCCGGAAACCGCGCCGGCCGACGAGCCCGAAGAGCTCTTCGAGCGCAAGCCCGTCGCCGATCCCTTTGCCTTCATCGACCACAAGGGCGTTGAAGTGCAGGAAGAAGTGAAGAAGGCGCAGAAGAAGCCAGAAGCGGCAGCTCAGACGGAAGAAAAACCGACTGAATAAGTCCTTTCGGAAAGCGCTAGGCAGCGGGCGCTGAGTGCCCGCATGAAAAGAGCCGTTTGACTCCAACTGGGGTCGAGCGGCTCTTTGTCGCTCAAGGACTGCGAAAATTCGCCATATTTGGCTTGACAGGTCAAAAACTTTATTCGAAAATCACGTGCTTTCGGGATTTCCAAAGCTCGATCGAATCGTGTCTACGCTACTGCGTCGGGCGCGTTCGGGGAGAATAGGGGGCCCCGGATTCTTTTGAAACCTTGTCTTTCAGCGAATTCGGCTGAAAGCAAATTTTTTAGACGGACGATATGCCTACCATTAACCAGCTTGTTCGCAAGCCCCGCGAGCTCACGCACGATAAGAGCAAGAGCCCCGCGCTGAAGAACTGCCCGCAGAAGCGCGGCGTCTGCACGCGTGTCTACACGACGACCCCGAAGAAGCCGAATTCGGCTCTTCGTAAAGTTGCCAAGGTTCGCCTCACCAACGGCTTCGAAGTCATTTCGTACATCGGCGGTGAAGGCCACAACCTGCAGGAGCACTCCGTTGTGCTTATCCGCGGCGGTCGTGTGAAGGACCTTCCGGGTGTGCGTTACCACATCGTGCGCGGCTCCCTCGACACGCAGGGTGTCAAGGACCGTAAGCAGGCCCGTTCCAAGTACGGTGCCAAGCGCCCGAAGGCCGCTTAATGCTTCGCGGCGTTCAGCCGCAGGAGAACGGTCGAGACGGCTGAGCCGTTCGAGGCCGAGTAAGTCGCGGTCGTTGACCGCAATGAAATTGAATTGCGCATATCGTGGCCGTTAATTATCAAAGGTCCTTGCGCAAAGACTGAAGTAAAGAGGAATTCAAATGCCCCGTCGTCGCGAAGTACCCAAGCGCGAAGTGCTGCCTGATCCGAAGTTTGGCAGCGTCGAAATCACCAAGTTTGTCAACGTGATCATGCTCGATGGTAAGAAGGCCGTCGCCGAACGCATCGTCTACGGCGCCCTCGCGCAGATCGAAGAAAAGACCGGCAAGAACGCTCTGGAAGTGTTCACCACCGCCCTCAACAACGTCCGTCCGCTGGTGGAAGTCAAGTCCCGCCGCGTCGGTGGTGCCAACTACCAGGTGCCGGTCGAAGTCCGCCCCGTCCGCCGCATGGCTCTTGCGATGCGCTGGCTCCGCGAAGCGGCTAAGAAGCGTTCCGAAAAGTCGATGCCGCAGCGCCTTGCTGGCGAACTGCTCGATGCCGCTGAAGGCCGCGGCGGCGCTATGAAGAAGCGCGACGAAGTGCATCGCATGGCTGAAGCCAACAAGGCCTTCTCGCACTTCCGCTTCTAACCGCTTTTGCAAAGCTGTCAAGGCCCTCCGGGGCCTTGTATGCGATTCTGAGAGGAACCTCAAATGGCTCGTCAAACCCCGATTTCGCGTTATCGCAACATCGGTATTTCTGCCCACATCGACGCGGGCAAGACCACCACGACCGAACGCATCCTGTTCTACACGGGCGTTAATCATAAGATCGGCGAAGTGCACGACGGTGCTGCGACGATGGACTGGATGGAACAGGAACAGGAACGCGGCATCACGATTACGTCGGCCGCTACGACCTGCTTCTGGCGCGGCATGGAAATGCAGTGGCAGCCGTACCGCCTGAACATCATCGACACCCCGGGGCACGTCGACTTTACGGTCGAAGTCGAACGCTCCATGCGCGTCCTTGACGGCGCCTGCATGGTGTACTGCGCCGTGGGCGGCGTTCAGCCGCAGTCGGAAACGGTCTGGCGTCAGGCAAACAAGTACCACGTGCCCCGTCTTGCCTTCGTGAACAAGATGGACCGTACGGGCGCCAACTTCTTCAAGGTCTATGACCAGATGAAGAAGCGCCTCAAGGCCAATCCCGTGCCCGTCGTTATTCCTATCGGTGCCGAAGACCAGTTCAAGGGCGTCGTCGACCTCATCAAGATGAAGTCGATCATCTGGGATGACGCGACGCAGGGCATGAAGTTCACGTACGAAGACATCCCGGCCGATCTCGTCGACACTGCCAACGAATGGCGCGAAAAGATGATCGAAAGCGCTGCGGAAGCCAACGAAGAGCTGATGAACAAGTACCTCGAGAACGGTGAGCTCTCCGAGGAAGACATCATCGCTGGCATCCGTGCCCGTACGATCGCCTGCGAAATCCAGCCGATGCTCTGCGGTACCGCCTTCAAGAACAAGGGCGTGCAGCGCATGCTCGACGCTGTCGTTCAGTTCCTGCCCGCCCCGACGGATATTCCGCCTGTTGCCGGCTTCAACCTCGACGGTGCCGAAGAAACTCGCGAAGCCAAGGACGACGCTCCGTTCTCGGCTCTCGCCTTCAAGATCATGACCGACCCCTACGTCGGCCAGCTCACCTTCCTTCGTGTGTACTCGGGCCTCCTTAACTCGGGCGACACGGTTCTCAACTCGACGAAGGACAACAAGGAACGCATCGGCCGTCTGCTGCAGATGCACGCCAACGATCGTAAGGAAATCAAGTTCGTCGAATGCGGCGACATCGCAGCTGCCGTGGGCCTGAAGGCCGTGACGACTGGCGACACGCTCTGCGCGCTTGATCACCCGATCATCCTCGAACGCATGGAGTTCCCGGATCCGGTTATCTCGCAGGCCGTCGAACCGAAGACCAAGGCCGACCAGGAAAAGATGGCCCTCGCCCTCAACCGCCTGGCTCAGGAAGACCCGTCGTTCCGCGTTCGCACGGACGAAGAATCCGGCCAGACGATTATTTCGGGTATGGGCGAACTGCACCTTGAAATTCTCGTTGACCGCATGAAGCGCGAATTCAACGTTGAAGCCACGGTCGGCAAGCCCCAGGTGGCCTACCGTGAAACGATCCGCTCCGTCGTCGAAAACGCCGAATGCAAGTTTGCCAAGCAGTCTGGCGGCCGCGGCCAGTACGGCCACGTCGTGCTCAAGCTCGAACCGCTCGAACCCGGCAAGGGCTTCGAATTCGTCGACGCCATCAAGGGCGGCGTGGTTCCGCGCGAATACATCCCGGCCGTTCAGAAGGGCGTTGAAGATACCCTTAAGTCTGGCGTTCTTGCCGGCTTCCCGGTCGTTGACGTCAAGGTGACGCTGCACTTCGGTTCCTACCACGAAGTCGACTCGAACGAAAACGCGTTCAAGATCGCCGCTTCGATGGCTTTCAAGGACGGTATGCGCCGCGCCAACCCCGTGCTTCTCGAGCCGATCATGGCCGTTGAAGTCGAAACGCCTGAAGAAAAAATGGGCGACGTCATGGGCGACCTTTCGTCCCGTCGCGGCGTCATTCAGGGCATGGAGGACCTCGCCGGCGGCGGCAAGAGCATCAAGGCTGAAGTGCCGCTCGCCGAAATGTTCGGTTACGCCACGCAGCTGCGTTCGCTCACGCAGGGCCGTGCGACGTACACGATGGAATTCAAGCACTACGCTGAAGCGCCTCGCAATGTCGCCGAGGCCGTGATGGCCGACAAGGCGAAGTAATAAAATCGGAGTGCACTCCGCGGCACTCCGGACCGTGGGAGTTGCCGGCGTCAGCGCGAAGCGCGGCGCCGCTCTCACGGGACAGAAAGTTTTTTATCTAGATCTAAGGAACCAAAATGGCAAAGGAACATTTTGAGCGCAAGAAGCCGCACGTCAACGTCGGCACCATTGGTCACGTCGACCACGGCAAGACGACGCTCACGGCTGCTATCACGACGATTCTCGCCCAGAAGTTCGGCGGCGAAGCTAAGGCCTACGACCAGATCGACGCGGCGCCTGAAGAACGCGCTCGCGGCATCACGATCAACACCGCGCACGTTGAATACGAAACGGAACACCGTCACTACGCGCACGTTGACTGCCCGGGCCACGCCGACTACGTGAAGAACATGATTACGGGTGCCGCCCAGATGGACGGCGCGATTCTGGTGGTTTCGGCCGCTGACGGCCCCATGCCCCAGACCCGTGAGCACATCCTGCTTGCCCGCCAGGTCGGCGTTCCCTACATCATCGTCTACCTGAACAAGTGCGACATGGTCGACGACGAAGAACTGCTCGAACTCGTGGAAATGGAAGTTCGCGAACTTCTCTCGAACTACGACTTCCCGGGCGACGACATTCCCATCGTCAAGGGTTCGGCCAAGCTCGCCCTCGAAGGCGACGAAAGCCCGATCGGCGTTCCGTCGATCCTCAAGCTTGCCGAAACGCTCGACAGCTACATCCCGACGCCTGAGCGCGCCGTTGATCAGCCGTTCCTCATGCCGATCGAAGACGTGTTCTCGATTTCGGGCCGCGGCACCGTTGTGACGGGCCGTGTCGAACGCGGCGTGATCGCGGTTGGCGACGAAATCGAAATCGTCGGCATCAAGCCCACGGCGAAGACGACCTGCACGGGCGTCGAAATGTTCCGCAAGCTGCTCGACCAGGGCCAGGCCGGTGACAACGTCGGCATCCTGCTTCGCGGCACGAAGCGTGAAGAAGTCGAACGCGGCCAGGTTCTCGCCAAGCCGGGTTCGATCACCCCGCACACCCACTTCAAGGGCGAAGTTTACGTTCTGACGAAGGAAGAAGGCGGCCGTCACACGCCGTTCTTCAAGGGTTATCGTCCGCAGTTCTACTTCCGTACGACGGACGTGACGGGCACGATCGAGTTGCCGGAAGGCGTCGAAATGGTCATGCCTGGCGACAACATCACGATGACCGTCAAGCTGATCTGCCCGATCGCTATGGAACAGGGTCTGCGCTTCGCTATTCGCGAAGGCGGCCACACGGTCGGCGCCGGCGTCGTTGCTCAGATCATCGAATAAGTCTGAAAAATTTCGCCTAGCGAAAAAAATCGACTTTTGAGTTGATCACAAGAGGGAGCGGAGGCTATACTCCGCTCCCTCTGTTCTTTTATTGTTCTTTTACTTAGGAAAACGAAATGCAGTCTCAGCGCATTCGCATCCGCCTCAAGGCCTACGACTACAAGCTGATCGATCAGTCGGCTCTCGAAATCGTCGATACCGCCAAGCGTACCGGCGCCGTTGTTCGTGGTCCCGTTCCCCTGCCCACCCGCATTCAGCGTTTCGACATTCTCCGTTCGCCGCACGTCAACAAGACGAGCCGCGATCAGCTCGAAATCCGCACGCACCAGCGTCTCATGGACATCGTTGACCCGACCGACAAGACGGTTGACGCGCTCATGAAGCTTGACCTGCCCGCCGGCGTTGACGTCAAGATCAAGGTCCAGTAAGCAATTTGATTTTTACCGTGAAATTTCCGGCAATTTGCGTTGCAGGATGAAATAAATCGCGGCTAAAATCGCGCCTTTGTGCTCTTGAAGAGGTCGTTTCCTCTTTTCCGAAGCGACCTTGAGCAATTTCCCAAAAAAACGGTCCCGGCCAATCGCAGCCGGGGTGGAGAAAACAATGAGTGATAAGCTCGGCCTCGTCGGTCGCAAGATCGGCATGACGCGTATTTTCACGGAAGACGGTGTGTCCGTTCCCGTGACCGTGCTCGACGTGTCGAATAACCGTGTCACGATGGTGAAGACGGTTGAAACCGACGGCTACAATGCAATCCAGGTCGCGTTCGGCTCCAAGAAGCCCTCGCGCGTCAACAAGGCTCTGACCGGTCACTACGCCAAGGCTGGCGTCGAAGCCGGTTCGATGCTCAAAGAGTTCCATATCGATGCCGATAAGGTCGCCGAGTTCAAGCCCGGCATGACCCTCACGGCCGAAATGTTCACGGAAGGCCAGAAGGTCGACGTGACCGGTACGACCATCGGTAAGGGTTTTGCGGGCGCCATTAAGCGCCACCACTTCTCGTCGAACCGTGCTTCGCACGGTAATTCCGTGACGACGAACGCCCCCGGCTCCATCGGTAACCGCCAGGATCCGGGCCGCGTCTTCCCCGGCAAGCGCATGGCTGGCCACCTGGGTGACGTGCAGCGTACGACCCAGAATCTCGTCATCGCGCGTGTCGACAAGGAACGTCAGCTTCTGCTGGTTCGCGGTGCCGTCCCCGGCGCCAAGGGCGGCGAAGTCATCGTCCGTCCGGCTGTTAAGGCGTAAGGAGCGAAACAATGGAACTCAATGTCCTGAACGAACAGGGAAAGACGGTCGAAGCCGCCGACGCCGTGTTCGGTCGTGAATACAACGAAGCCCTGGTGCACCAGATCGTGGTCGCCTACCAGGCCAATGCTCGTCTCGGTACGCGTGCTCAGCTCAACCGCCGCGACGTGCATCATTCCACGAAGAAGCCCTGGCGTCAGAAGGGTACGGGCCGCGCCCGTTCGGGTATGACTTCCTCCAACGTTTGGCGTGGTGGTGGTCGTGCCTTCCCGAATACGCCGGATGAAAACTTCAGCCAGAAGGTCAATAAGAAGATGTATCGCGCCGCGATGGCTTCGATCTACTCGAAGCTCGTTGCCGATCAGCGTCTCGTCGCTGTCGACACGATCAAGGCCGAACTTCCGAAGACCAAGGCTTTCGTCGGCCAGCTCAAGTCGCTCGGCCTGACGGAACGTACCCTCATCATCGTCGGTGAGGAAGAATATGACGACAACCTCATCCTCGCCTCGCGCAACCTCAAGGATGTGCTCGTCGTTCCCCCGCGCTTTGCTGATCCCCTCTGCCTGATCTATTTCGACAAGGTTGTGGTCACGAAGGCGGCTGTTGCTCAGATCGAGGAGATGTTGGCATGAATCAGGAACGTCTGATGAAGGTGCTCGTCGGCCCCATCGTCTCGGAAAAGAGCACGATGATCGGCGAAAAGCACAAGCAGATTTCTTTCGTGGTCGTCCCGGACGCTACGAAGTATGAGGTCAAGGCTGCGGTCGAGCTGCTTTTCAACACGAAGGTCAGCTCCGTTCAAATTCTGAACCTCAAGGGCAAGCAGAAGCGCTTCGGCCGTTACATGGGCAAGCGCAACGACGTCCGCAAGGCGTACGTCACGCTCGCTGAGGGTCAGGAAATCAACTTCGAACAAGAGGTGATGTAATGGCTCTCGTCAAACTCAAGCCGACGTCCCCGGGCCGCCGTCATGCGGTTAAAGTGGTCAACAAGGAGCTCCACAAGGGCAAGCCCTGGGCCGCTCTGGTCGAGAAGAAGAACCGTATCAACGGTCGTAACAACGATGGTCACATCACCTGCCGTCACAAGGGCGGCGGTGCCAAGCGTCACTATCGTCTGATCGACTTCAAGCGTCAGAAGGACGGTATCCCCGCCCGCGTTGAACGCATCGAATACGATCCGAACCGCTCGGCCAACATCGCTCTCGTCTGCTATGCGGACGGCGAACGCCGTTACATCATTGCCCCGAAGGGCCTTGTTGTCGGCCAGGAAATCATGAACGGTGCGGAATCCCCGATCAAGGTCGGCAATACGCTTCCGCTTCGCAACATCCCCGTTGGTTCGACCATTCACTGCATCGAACTGCTTCCGGGCAAGGGTGCTCAGCTCGTTCGTGCTGCCGGTGCTTTCGCTCAGCTCGTCGCTCGCGAAGGCGAATACGCTCAGATCCGTCTGCGCTCCGGCGAAGTCCGCCGCGTTCTTATCGAATGCCGTGCCACGATCGGTACGGTCGGCAATGAAGAAAACAGCCTGCGTGAACTCGGCAAGGCCGGCGCCAAGCGTTGGCGCGGTATCCGTCCGACGGTCCGCGGCGTTGCCATGAACCCGGTGGATCACCCGCACGGTGGTGGCGAAGGCAAGACCGGTACCGGTCGCGCGCCTGTTACGCCGTGGGGCCAGCTCACGAAGGGCTATCGTACCCGCAACAGCAAGCGCACCGACTCGATGATCGTGTCGCGCCGTAACCGTAAGTAAGGGGGCCTCGAATGTCTCGTTCTTTGAAGAAAGGCCCGTTTGTTGACGGGCACCTCATGAAGAAGGTTGAAGCCGCCCAGGCGAGCCGCGACAAGCGTCCGCTCAAGACCTGGTCGCGCCGCTCGACGATCGTTCCGGAATTTGTCGGTCTGACGATCGCCGTTCACAACGGCCGTCAGCACGTGCCGGTCTACATCAACGAAAACATGGTCGGTCACAAGCTCGGCGAATTTGCGCACACGCGCACGTTCAAGGGTCATGCCGCCGGCGATAAGAAGGTGGGTAAGTAAATGGAAACTACTGCTATCGTTCGTGGCGTCCGCCTGTCTGCCCAGAAGGGCCGTCTGGTGGCTGACCTCGTCCGCGGCAAGCCCGTGGACAAGGCTATTGCCATCCTGACCTTCACGCAGAAGCGTGCCGCCGGGATCATCAAGAAGGCTCTGGAAAGCGCCATCGCTAACGCCGAACACAACTTCGGCGCCGACATCGACACGCTCGTCGTGACGAAGATTCACGTTGAAAAGGCCGCCACTCTGCGCCGCTTCGGTGCTCGCGCCAAGGGTCGCGGCACGCGAATCAACAAGCAGACGAGCCACATCTACATCACCGTCGGCGACGGCGAAAGCTAATAAGGTGAATTACCATGGGTCAGAAAATTAATCCCACCGGCTTCCGTCTTCCCGTTACGCGCAATTGGACGTCGCGCTGGTATGCGATCGGCCGTGACTATCCGAAGACCCTTCAGGAAGACCTGAAGGTCCGCAGCTTCCTCATCAAGAAGCTTCGCAACGCGAGCGTGAGCCGTATTCTTATCGAACGTCCGGCTAACAATGCCCGTATCACGATCTTCACGGCTCGTCCGGGTATCGTAATCGGCAAGCAGGGGGCCGACATCGAAGCGCTCAAGACTGAAGTTCAGAAGATGATGGGCGTGCCCGTTCACGTCAACATCGAAGAAGTTCGTCGTCCCGAACTCGACGCTCAGCTGATTGCCGACGGCATCACGCAGCAGCTCGAAAAGCGCGTTATGTTCCGCCGCGCGATGAAGCGCGCCATGCAGAACGCCATGCGCCTCGGCGCCCAGGGCATCAAGGTCATGTCGTCCGGCCGTCTCAACGGCGCCGACATCGCCCGTGCCGAATGGTACCGTGAAGGCCGCGTGCCTCTGCAGACGCTTCGCGCCAACATCGACTACGGCTTCTCCGAAGCTCGTACGACGTACGGCGTCATTGGCGTTAAGGTTTGGGTCTACAAGGGCGACAACCTCGGTGCCGCTGAGGCGATCGAAGCGCCGGCTCCGCGCGAAGACCGCCGCGGCCGCCGCAACGACCGCGCCGGCAAGCCCGGTGCTCGCCGCGGCAATGCCCGCCGCAACGATCAGAAGCAGGACCGCGCTGCTCGCAAGCCGGCTGCTAAGGACGGAGAATAACGATGCTGCAGCCTAATCGTCGTAAGTACCGCAAGGACCAGAAGGGCCGCAACTACGGCCTCGCTACGCGCGGCGCCAACGTTTCGTTCGGCGAATTCGGTCTCAAGACGCTTGAACGCGGCCGCATCACGGCCCGTCAGATTGAAGCCGCTCGTCGTGCCATCACGCGCCACATCAAGCGCGGCGGCCGCGTGTGGATTCGTATCTTCCCGGACAAGCCCATTTCGAAGAAGCCTGCCGAAGTCCGTATGGGTAACGGTAAGGGCAATCCTGAATACTGGGTTGCGCTGGTCCAGCCGGGCCGCGTGCTCTACGAAATGGACGGCGTGGACGAACAGCTCGCCCGCGAAGCCTTCGCGCTCGCAGCTGCCAAGCTGCCCGTGAAGACCACGTTCGTTGTCCGCCAGGTCGGCATGTAATTGAAGGAGACACGGACATGAACGCTAAGGAACTGCGCGCCAAGGATGTGGCCGCGCTCAACCAGGAACTGCAGGATCTTCTGAAGACGCACTTCAAGCTGCGCATGCAGAAGGCCACCCAGCAGCTTCAGAACACGGCTTCGCTGCGTCAGACGCGTCGCGACATCGCGCGCGTTCGCACGATCCTCACTGAAAAGGCGACCACGAAATGACGGAACAGAGCACTGAAAAGCTGACCCGCACCCTCCAGGGCGTGGTCACCAGCGCCAAGATGGAGAAGACGGTGACGGTCCTTGTTGAACGCAAGGTCAAGCACCCTCTCTACGGCAAGTACGTCGTCAAGAGCAAGAAGTATCACGCTCATGACGAATTCGGCTGCCAGGAAGGCGACAAGGTTGAAATCGCTGAATGCCGTCCGCTCTCCAAGACGAAGTCCTGGACTGTGACGAAGGTTCTCGAAAAGGCCGTTGTCCTTTAATACAGCCGAAGCGAAAAATATTTCGCTAATTCGCTTGCAAAGCTTCTGAGCACTCAGTTATATTTGCAAGCCGTCGCCCGGAAGACCCCAGGTGGTGTTCCGGGCGACAACATTTCTTGGGTGGCGATTGAGCCCGTTTCCCCTGCGCGATGCTGGGCTTCGGAATGGGTTCGTTTGCAACCTGTCTTCCCGAAACGGGACCAATACTATCCGCTAATGTGGAATAAGTTGGGATTTTTCAAACCATGATTCAGATGCAAAGCCGACTGGACGTCGCCGACAATACCGGCGCTCGTTCAGTGATGTGTATCAAGGTGTTGGGCGGCTCCAAGCGCCGTTATGCCAACATCGGCGACGTCATCAAGGTGACTGTCAAGGAAGCTGCTCCGCGCGGCCGTGTCAAGAAGGGCGAAGTCTACAACGCTGTTGTGGTTCGTACCGCCAGCGGCGTCCGTCGTCCGGACGGTTCGAAGATCTGCTTCGACGCCAATGCCGCCGTTCTCCTCAACAACAAGCTCGAGCCGATCGGCACCCGTATTTTCGGGCCGGTGACTCGTGAACTGCGTACCGAGCAGTTCATGAAGATCGTGTCGCTCGCTCCCGAAGTTATCTAAAACCAGGAGAAGAAATGCAGCGCATTCGTAAGGGCGACCAGGTGGTCGTCATCGCTGGTCGCGACAAGGGCACGAAGGGCACGGTCCTCTCCCGCGTCGATGATCGTCACGTGATCGTTGAGGGCGTCAACGTTGTCAAGAAGGCTGTTCGTCCGAACCCGGCTCTCGGGATCGAAGGCGGTCTCATCGACAAGGCCATGCCGATCGATCAGTCCAACGTCATGCTTGTCAACCCGGAAACGGGCAAGGGCGACCGCGTCGGCTTCAAGATTGTCGACGGCAAGAAGGTTCGCGTGTTCAAGTCGAACGGTGCCGAAGTCGGCGCCAAGGCCTAATGAGGGTGACGATGTCTCGTTTTAGTTCTCTTTATCACGACACCATTGTCCCCGAACTGATGAAGAAGTTCGGCTACAAGACCGTCATGCAGGTTCCGCGCATCACCAAGATCACGCTCAACATGGGCGTCGGTGAAGCCGTCAACGACAAGAAGCTTGTTGAGAACGCTCTCAACGACATGACGAAGATTGCCGGCCAGAAGCCCGTGATCACTCGCACGCGCAAGGCCATCGCGAACTTCAAGATCCGTGAAAACATGCCGATCGGCTGCATGGTTACGCTTCGCGGCGAACGCATGTACGACTTCCTCGATCGTCTCATCACCATCGCCTTCCCGCGCGTTCGCGACTTCCGCGGCGTTTCGGGTCGTGCCTTCGACGGTCGCGGCAACTACAACATCGGCCTGAAGGAACAGATCATCTTCCCGGAAATCGAGTACGACAAGATCGACGCGCTCCGCGGGATGAACATTTCGATTACCACGACGGCGAAGACGGACGAAGAAGCCAAGGCGCTTCTCGCCGGTTTCAACTTCCCGTTCCGCAACTGAGGTTGACGCAAAATGGCAAAACTTGCTCTTATTAACCGCGAAGCCAAGCGCCGCGCCACCGTGGCCAAGTTCGCGGCCAAGCGCGCCGCCCTCAAGGCAATCATCAACGACGCTACCCGCTCCATGGACGAACGTCTGGAAGCCCGTGCGAAGCTCGAAAAGCTTCCCCGCAACGCGAGCCCGGTCCGCCTGCACAACCGCTGCGCGATCACCGGCCGTCCCCGCGGCAACTTCCGCAAGTTCGGTCTGTGCCGCGAGATGATCCGTGACGCTGCCATGCGCGGCGACATTCCCGGCCTCGTGAAGGCTAGCTGGTAAGCGAGGAGATTACGACAATGAGTATGAGTGATCCGATCGCCGACATGCTGACCCGCATCCGCAACGGTCAGATGGTCGATAAGGCCGAAGTGGCCATGCCTTCCTCCAAGCTGAAGGTCGCCATTGCCAAGGTCCTTAAAGACGAAGGCTATATTGAAAACTTCGAAGTTGCGGCCAACAACGGCAAGCCCGAGCTCACCGTTACGCTCAAGTACTATGCCGGCCGTCCCGTGATCGAACGCCTCGAACGCGTCTCGCGTCCTGGCCTTCGCATCTACAAGAACCACGAGAACATCCCCCAGGTCATGAACGGTCTCGGCATCGCGATCGTTTCGACCCCGAAGGGTGTGATGACCGACCGCGCGGCCCGTGCTGCCGGCGTCGGCGGCGAAGTTCTTTGCTACGTCGCCTAAGCCGAGGAGTGAGAAATGAGTCGTATTGCTAAGATTCCGGTTGCCATCGCCAAGGGCGTGACCTGCACGCTCAGCGATGAAAACATCACGGTGAAGGGCCCGATCGGCGAAGTCTCGATGCACATCCTCAAGGATGTGAAGGTGACGGAAGCCGATGGCCACCTCCACTTCGAACAGCTCGCCGAAACCCGCGAAGCCAACGCCAACGTCGGCACGATGCGTGCCCTCGTCAACGACATGGTCAAGGGCTGCTCGGTCGGCTTCGAAAAGCGTCTCGCGCTCGTCGGCGTGGGCTATCGTGCCCAGGCTCAGGGTGACAAGCTGAACCTTTCGCTCGGCTTCTCCCACCCGATCGTTCACCAGATGCCGAAGGGCATCAAGGTTGAAACGCCCAGCCAGACGGAAATCGTGATCAAGGGTGCCAACAAGCAGGTCGTCGGTCAGACTGCTGCCGAGATCCGCGCGTACCGCTCGCCCGAACCCTACAAGGGCAAGGGTGTCCGCTATGCGAACGAGCACGTCGTGATCAAGGAAACCAAGAAGAAGTAATCGGGACGTTAGAAGATGATCAACAAGAAACAAAGCCGCTTGCGCCGTGCCCGCGCCACGCGCGCCCGCATTCTGCTGCAGAAGGTCGATCGCCTGACGGTCCATCGTACCAACCTGCACATCTACGCCAGCATCATTTCGGCCGACAACGGCCGTACGCTGGTTTCGGCCTCTACGGTCGAACCCGAAGTGCGCGCTCAGCTCGCGAACGTCTCTGGTCGTGGCGGCAACATCGCTGCTGCCAAGATCGTTGGCGCCCGTCTGGCCGAGAAGGCGAAGGCTGCCGGTATTGAAACCTGCGCTTTCGACCGTTCCGGCTACCGTTTCCACGGCCGCGTCGCCGCGCTTGCTCAGGCCGCGCGCGAAGCTGGCCTCAAGTTCTAATCAGGGGCTGGTAAATGGCTAAGGTTCAAGGTAGAAACGCGGTCGACGAACAGGACGACGGCCTGCGTGAAAAGATGATCGCGGTCAACCGCGTCACCAAGGTCGTCAAGGGCGGCCGCATTCTCGCCTTCGCGGCGCTGACGGTTGTCGGCGACGGCGATGGCTCCATCGGCATGGGCACGGGCAAGTCCCGCGAAGTGCCGCAGTCCGTTTCGAAGGCGATGGAACGTGCTCGTCACACGATGAAGCGCGTCCCGCTCAAGAACGGTACGCTGCATCACGCCGTTGAAGGCCGTCACGGCGCTTCCCGCGTGATCATGATGCCGGCGCCCGAAGGCACCGGCGTGATCGCTGGCGGCCCGATGCGTGCCGTCTGCGACGCTGTCGGCATCCGCAACGTCGTTGCTAAGGCCTACGGCTCGACCAACCCGTACAACCTGGTCCGTGCGACGCTCAACGCGCTCGACAACCTTCGCTCGCCCGCTGAAATCGCGGCCAAGCGCGGCAAGTCGGTCGAAGAGCTTCTCGGCTAATCAGGAGACTGAACATGTCCGAAAAGAAGACCCTCCAGGTCACGCTGGTTAAGAGCCCCATCGGCACGAACAAGGAGCATCGCGCTTGCGTTCGCGGCCTCGGGCTGAAGAAGATCCGCCAGACGCGCGTTGTCGAAGACACGCCCGCCGTGCGCGGCATGATCAATAAGGTCGCGTTCCTCGTTCGCGTCGACTGATCAAAGGATGACCCAAATGCGTTTGAATACGATCAAGCCCGCTGAGGGCTCGAAGAAAGTCGCGCACCGCGTCGGTCGCGGCGTCGGCTCCGGTTGGGGCAAGACGGCCGGCCGCGGTCACAAGGGGCAGAAGTCCCGTGCCGGCGGCTTCCACAAGGTCGGCTTCGAAGGCGGCCAGATGCCGATGTATCGTCGTCTGCCGAAGCGTGGCTTTACGTCGCGCTCGCGCCAGTTCTGCGAAGTTGTTCGCCTCTCCGATCTGCAGCGTCTCGGCGTTGACGAAATCGATCTGCTCGTGCTCAAGGAAGCCGGCATCGTTTCGTCGCTCGCTCAGAATGCTCGCGTGATCCTTTCGGGTGAAATCTCCCGCAAGGTTACCGTGCGCGGTCTCGGCGTCACCAAGGGCGCTCGCGCCGCTATCGAAGCGGCTGGCGGCTCCATCGCCGAGTAAGACAGCAACGCTTGCAAAGAGGATAGGACGTGGCGACCAGCCCCAGCTCTAAACAGCAAAGCGGCCTCAGCAAGTACGGCGACCTCAAGGGTCGCCTCTTCTTCCTGATGCTCGCGCTTGTTGTGTACCGCATCGGTGCGCATGTGCCGGTGCCGGGTATCGATCCCGATATGCTCAAACAGCTGTTTAATCAGCAGCAGGGCGGCATTCTCGGGCTGTTCAACATGTTCTCCGGCGGTGCGCTCTCGCGCTTTTCGGTCTTCGCGCTCGGCATCATGCCGTACATTTCTGCATCGATTATTTTCCAGATGCTCTCGTATGTGCTGCCGTCGCTTGAAGCACTTCGAAAAGAAGGCGAGCAGGGCCGCAGAAAGATCACGCAGTACACCCGTTACGGGACGCTTGCGCTCGGTCTTTTCCAAGGCTTCGGCATCGCCGTCGCTCTCGAAACGCAGGCCGGTTTGGTTCTTGATCCGGGCTTTATGTTCCGGATCACGACCACGGTTTCTCTGCTGACGGGAACGATGTTCCTGATGTGGCTCGGCGAGCAGATTACCGAGCGTGGTCTCGGCAACGGTATCTCGATCATCATTTTTGCCGGTATTGTGGCCGGTCTCCCGAACGGTGCGAGCGGATTGTTCCAGCTCGTTTCGACGGGCGCCATCAGTCCCCTTGCCGCCATCTTCGTGATCGCGATTGTCCTGGCCGTCACTGCCTTTGTGGTCTTTGTCGAACGCGGTCAGCGCCGCATCACCGTCAACTACGCCAAGCGTCAGATCGGCAACCGAATCTACGGCGGTCAGAGTTCGTACCTGCCGCTCAAGATGAACATGTCGGGTGTTATTCCCCCGATCTTTGCTTCTTCGCTGATTCTGTTCCCGGCGACTCTCGCTGGCTGGTTCACCTCCGGTGATTCGACCCGCTGGATCCGCGACCTCGCAGCTTCTCTTTCGCCTGGTCAACCGCTTTACACGCTGCTTTACGCTGCGCTCATCATTTTCTTTGCCTATTTCTATACGGCTCTTGTTTTCAATCCGAAGGAAACGGCGGAGAATCTGAAGAAGGGCGGTGCGTTCATCCCTGGTATTCGCCCGGGTGAACAGACCGCGCGCTACATCGACCGTGTGCTTCTTCGCCTCACGCTCGGTGGTGCTGCGTACCTCGTCTTCGTGTGCCTTGTCCCTGAATTCCTCAACCTTCGCTTCAACGTCCCGTTCTATTTCGGCGGCACCTCGCTGTTGATTGTGGTCGTTGTGACGATGGACTTCATGAGTCAGGTTCAGGCGTACATGATGTCGCACCAGTACGAAAATCTCCTGCGGAAGACCAACTTCCGCGGCCTCTCTCGGAAGTAATTCCGCAGTCAAGAGAGCGTGCTGCCTCAAAGGCGGCCGAAATAAAAGGCAGGGCGCGTCCGGAACGGGTGCGCCCTGCATTTTCCTGAAAAAAACAAGTCACCGCAGAAGCACTACGCTGCGGCGACTTGCATCGTGCAGTGAAACTCTAGTATTATTCGGAGCTTTCCTGCCGTGTGGGCAACGTTTTTCCATGCTTTAGAGCATGTGGAGTTAAGAATGAAGGTTAGAGCTTCAGTCAAGAAAATGTGCCGCAACTGCAAGATCATCAAGCGCAAGGGCGTTGTCCGCGTGATCTGCAGCGACCCGCGTCACAAGCAGCGTCAAGGCTAAAGAGGTAACAGAATGGCTCGTATCGCCGGTATCAACATTCCGCCGCAGCAGCACGCCGAAATCGGTCTCACCGCCATCTATGGCATCGGCCGTTCCCGTGCTCGCCTGATTCTCGAACAGTGCGGCATCCCCAATTCCAAGAAGGTCAAGGATCTCACCGACGCCGAACTCGAACGCGTTCGCGACGCTGTTTCGCAGTTCACGGTTGAAGGCGACCTCCGTCGTGAAGTCCAGTTGTCGATCAAGCGCTTGATCGACCTCGGCACGTACCGTGGCATGCGCCATCGTCGCGGTCTTCCCTGCCGCGGCCAGCGCACTCGTACCAACGCTCGCACCCGTAAGGGCCCGCGCAAGGTTGGTGTGACGCTCAAGAAGTAATTAAAGGATAGCTATGGCTGGCAACAATTCCAAGGCTGCGCTTCGCGGCCGCAAGAAGGTTCGCAAGGTCGTGACCGAAGGTATCGCTCACGTTCACGCATCCTTCAACAACACCATCATCACGATTACCGACCGCCAGGGCAACGCCATCGCTGCGTCGTCCTCCGGTGCTCAGGGCTTCAAGGGCTCGCGTAAGTCGACCCCGTTCGCCGCTCAGGTCGCTGCCGACCAGGCCGGCAAGATCGCCCTCGAACATGGTCTGAAGAACGTCGAAGTTCGCATTTGGGGCCCTGGTCCCGGCCGCGAATCTTCTGTGCGTGCGCTCAATGCGCTCGGCATCCGCGTTACCTCCATCCAGGACGTCACGCCGATCCCGCACAACGGCGTTCGTCCTTCCAAGCGCCGCCGCGTCTAATCAATTGAAAAATTTCTGTTGAATCCCGCGTTCGCTCTGCATAACTGAGGCAGAACGAACTGAATGTAGGGAGTCCTACAGGATAAGAGAGGCATTTTTAAATGGCACGATATCTCGGTCCCAAGCTCAAGCTTTCGCGCCGCGAAGGCATTGACCTGAATCTGAAGAGCGCCCGTCGTTCGTTTGAGTCGAAAGTCAAGGACGTCGGTTCCAAGCCGGGCCAGCACGGCAAGATTTCCGGAGCCCGCATGTCCGACTACGGCAACCAGATGCGTGAAACGCAGAAGGCCAAGCGCATGTACGGCGTTCTCGAACGACAGTTCCGTCGTTACTTCGCTGAAGCCGCTCGTCTGCGCGGCAACACCGGCGAACGTCTCATTCAGCTTCTTGAAAGCCGTCTTGACAACGTCGTCTACCGCATGGGCTTCGGTTCGACCCGCGCGGAAGCCCGTCAGCTCGTCAGCCACGGCGCCATCCTCGTGAACGGCCGCAAGGTCAACATCCCGTCGTACTCGGTTAAGGCCGGCGACGTGATCTCGATTCGCGAAAAAGCCCAGAAGCAGACCCGCATCCTCGAAGCCCTCGATCTCGCTCAGCAGAACGGCTTCCCGGGCTGGGTCTCCGTTGAACCCAAGAAGTTCGAAGGCACCTTCAAGAACGTTCCGGCTCGCGACGAAGTCGCTCCGGAAATCAACGAAGCGCTGATCATCGAACGCTACTCGCGTTAATCCGCAAAGTAGTGCATCGGCTCCGGCAGTTCGACGTAGTGCGTCTGCTGCCGCAGCTTTGGAAAAATGTGCGCCCACACGCACCTCCAAGAAGAACGGTCGGTTACCCGGCCGTTTTTCTTTTTTTGCGAAGGTGCAGATAGCTTTCTGCACTCGCTCGCGCGACTTCCGTCGCAGGTTGCGATACAATCGCAACGCTTTCGGTTTCGCAGCGCTGAAAGCGGCGCCCTGCGCGCTCCCCGTTGACTGCGCTCAGCCTTATCGGTGTAACGAGCCGAGGGTATTGATAGGAAATCACAACACATGGCTAACACTGCTCTTCTGAAGCCGACGTCTGTTGAAGTCGAAATTGACCAGCAGAACCCCAATCGCGCCGTTATTACGCTCGAACCGTTCGAGCGCGGCTACGGCCACACGCTCGGCAACGCGCTTCGCCGCATCCTCCTTTCCTCCATGGTCGGCTACGCGCCTACTGAAGCTCAGATCACGGGCATTGTTCACGAATACTCCCAGATCGACGGCGTCCTCGAAGACGTGGTCGACATTCTCCTGAACCTCAAGGGCGTCGTCTTCAAGCTCAACAATCGTGACGAAGTCACGATCATGCTGCGCAAGGACGGCGAAGGCGTTGTCACGGCGGCCGACTTCGACCTCAACCACGAAGTTGAAGTCCTCAATCCCGAACACGTCATCGCGCACCTCTCGGGCGGCCGCCTCGAAATGCAGGTTAAGATCGAAAAGGGTCGCGGCTACCAGCCTGGCGACGTGCGCGGTTTCCGCGACGACTACTCCAAGTCGACGATCGGCCGCATCATCATGGACGCTTCCTTCTCGCCGATTCGCCGCGTTGCTTATCAGGTTCTCGCCGCCCGCGTTGCGCAGCGTACCGACCTCGACAAGCTCGAAATGACGATCGAAACGAACGGCGCCATCTCGCCTGAAGAAGCGCTGCGCGAATCCGTCCGCATTCTGCAGGATCAGCTCGCCGTCTTCGGCACCATCCACCAGGATGCCGCTCAGAAGGATGCTCAGGAAGACAAGTCCTCGACCAATCCGCCGCCGCTCGATCCGATCCTCATGCGTCCTGTCGACGATCTCGAACTGACGGTTCGTTCCGCCAACTGCCTGAAGGCCGAAAGCATCTACTACATCGGCGACCTCATCCAGCGCACGGAAAACGAGCTTCTCAAGACGCCGAACCTCGGTCGCAAGTCGCTCAACGAAATCAAGGAAGTCCTCGCTGCGCACGGTCTCACGCTCGGCTCCAAGCTCGAGAACTGGCCGCCCGCTACGAACGGCGCCATGGGCACGACCGATCGTCGATAAGATTCGAAAATTGATCGGCCCTTCGGCTTGATTCACAAGGCGCGATTCTTTAAAATCGCGCCTTTGTTGTCTTTACCTGACCGCTCCGCGTTGCGGAGATAGAAGATTGACAGGGCGGGCAGCATCGATCGCCCGAAGCTTTCGAGCGATCCCCATTTAATAGATTTATAGGAACTGAAGAAAATGCGTCATCGTCACGGCCAGCGCAAGCTTAACCGCACGACCTCCCACCGTCTCGCCATGCTCCGCAACATGGCCTGCTCGCTCATCAAGCACGAAGCCATCCGCACGACGCTGCCGAAGGCCAAGGAACTTCGCCGCGTTGTCGAACCGCTCGTCACGCTCGCCAAGGAACCGACGGTTGCCAACAAGCGTCTCGCTTTCAATCGCCTTCGCGATCGCGAAGTCGTCGTGAAGCTTTTCAACGAAATCGGTCCGCGCTTTGCGAACCGCAACGGCGGCTACACCCGCATCCTCAAGATGGGCTTCCGCGTTGGCGACAACGCCCCGATGGCCTACATGGAATTCGTTGAACGCGCCGAAGCGGTCGAAGCGGTTGAAGCACCCGCTGAAGAAGCCAAGGCTGAATAATTCGCCTTAGCCCTTTTGGCCAGATAAGCCCGCCGCCGCACTGTCGTCGACGGGCTTTCTTGTATCGATATTTCGAGAGGTTCTCTATGGACAGCATGCGCATCGACAAATGGCTCTGGGCGGCTCGTTTTTTTAAAACACGCTCCATCGCGCAGGACGAAGTGTCTCTCGGACGTGTGCTCCTTGCCGGCGCACGAATTAAACCATCGCGCGATGTGCGTGTAGGCGATCGCCTCGAGATTCACCGCGGACCGGAGGTCTTCGTCGTGTATGTTGAGGGGCTTTCGAATCAGCGTGGTCCCGCCTCGCAGGCTCAGGCGCTCTACCGCGAAACCGAGGAGAGTCGCCTTGCTCGCGAAAAAATGAAAGCGCAGCGTGAAATCGCCGCTGAGCCGGCGTCCTTCATCAAGCGGGGACGCCCGACCAAGAAGGACGGTCGCCTGTTGCGGCGTTGGCAGGGCGACTTTTGAGCCAATCAGGCGCTCGATTACGCTAAAAAACAAAAACGGCTGCCGAATCGTTCGGCAGCCGTTTTGTCAGGTGCGTGTCACTTTAGCTGCGCAGGATCAGTAGTTGTAGCCTTCCTTGATCCAGCGCGCGACGTCAAGCGCACAGTAAGTGAGAATGCCGTCGGCGCCCGCACGCTTGAAGCAGACCATCGTTTCAAACGTGACCTTCTTTTCATCGATCGCGCCTGCCTGGGCGGCAAATTTGATCATCGCGTATTCACCCGAGACGTGATAGGCAAAGGTGGGCGCACCGAACTCCTGCTTAACGCGCCAGAGCACATCAAGGTAGGGGACGCCAGGCTTAACCATCACCATATCGGCGCCTTCGGCGAGGTCGAGCCCCACTTCCCAGAGCGCTTCGTTCGTGTTCGCGGGATCCTGCTGATAGACGGCTTTGTTCGAGCGGCCGAGGTTCGAAGCTGAACCCACGGCGTCGCGGAAAGGACCGTAGTAGGAAGAGGCGTACTTGGCCGAATAAGCCATGATGCGCGTGTGGATATAGCCTTCTTCCTCAAGCTTCTTGCGGATGATGCCGATGCGGCCGTCCATCATGTCTGAGGGGGCAACGACGTCAGCGCCTGCCTGGACCTGCGCCATCACCTGCTTGACGAGCATTTCGATCGTTTCGTCGTTGAGGATATAGCCCGTTTCGTCAATGAGGCCGTCCTGACCGTGCGTCGTGTAGGGGTCAAGCGCAACGTCGCACATGACACCGAGCTGCGGATAGGCGGCCTTGAGCGCCTTGACAGCACGCGGAATCAGACCGTCGGGATTGGCAGCCTCGCGGCCGTCGGGCGTCTTCAATTCGTCTTCAATGTGCGGGAAGAGCGCGATCATCGGAATGCCGAGTTCGACGCATTCACCTGCCACTTTCAGCAGCTCGTCAATCGTGAGGCGTTCCACGCCGGGCATGCTCTTCACCGGATCACGGCGGCTGACGCCCTCCATCACGAAGACCGGAAGGATGAGGTCGTTGGGCGTGACGACGTTTTCACGCATCAGACGGCGGGAGAAATCGTCGTGACGCATGCGGCGCATGCGCACGGACGGGTAGGAACCAAGAGTCTGCATTTCGAATGCCTCGTTTGTTGAGAAAGTAATGCGGGTCGTTTCGACTCGGTAAGAAGATGTTAGTCCTTTGCTTCGGTCGCCGTTCCGAGCACTTCGAGCGGTGCGGTCGGTTCTGCATCGCTGAGTGCAAGCCACCCGCGCAGGACTTCGGCAAGCTCTTCGGTGCCATCTTTTTTGAGGCCGGAGAAGAGCTGTACGGTTACATTCGGACCGAACTCGGCAGCGCGTTTTTTCGCCATGCGAAGCGTTTCGCGTTTTTGCATCGTTTTGAGCTGGTCGGACTTGTTGAGTAGCCAGTGCATCTTGACTTCGGGCCGTGCACGCATGAATTCGATCAGCCATTCATCCGTCGGCATAAAGGGACGGCGAGCGTCCATGACGACGACCAGCCCAGCGAGCGAGCGGCGCTTGGCGATGTAGCCCCCGACGAGGTCGGACCAGGACTTGCGTACGGCTTCCTGTGTCTTTGCAAAGCCGTACCCCGGCAGGTCCACGAGGTAGCCGACCTGTTCGCGGCCGCCCTCAGGGCGCTTTCTCGAGAGCGTGAAGAAGTTGACGAGCTGCGTCCGTCCGGGCGTCTTTGACCAAAAGGCGAGGCGCGTCTGACGCGTCAGTACGTTGATAGTGGTGGATTTACCGGCGTTGGATCGCCCCGCGAAAGCAATTTCGGGCATGCGTTCGGGAGGAAGGCCCGAGAGCTTGGCGGCGGAGATTTCAAAGCGTGCGGAGTCGAAGATGCTCAAGTCGTTCTCTTGCAAGTTGGTTTTGGGGAAATGCTAGGCGCGTAAGCTTAGCGGCCCGTTACGCGAGCATTGTAAGAAAAACGCCCCGCCGGCACGGAGCAGGCAGGGCGTTTGATGGACTTTTACGCAGAGTCGGTCGGTTAGAAAGTCGGGATGAGCGATCCCTGGTACTTTTCTTCAATGAATTTCTTGATCTCGGCAGAAGTGAGCGCTCGCTTCAATGCCTGAAGTTCGGGACGCGTCCCCTCGCCGGTGCGCACCGCAACGATATTGGCGTAGGGCGAATCCTTGGCTTCGATTGCGATGGCGTCCTTGATCGGATTGAGGCCCGCGCCGAGCGCGAAGTTGCAGTTGATGACGGCAAGCGCTACGTCTTCAAGCGAACGGGGGAGCTGTGCGGCTTCGACTTCAATAAAGCGAAGTTTTTTCGGGTTGTCGACGATGTCCGCGGGGGACTTGAGAAAGGGCGCATCGGCAGCGAGTTTGATGAGGCCTGCGTGCTCGAGCAGCAGCAACGCACGACTGCCGTTCGTCGGGTCGTTCGGGATGGCGACCGAACCGCCTTCGGCGATATCTGTCGGCGTCTTGAGCGTCTTCGAGTAGATGCCGATCGGCGCGATGAAGACCGGTACGAGCGATTCAATTTTGAGATTGTGCTCTTTGGCGAAGTCGTCCATGTAGGGTTTGTGCTGGAAGAGATTCGCGTCGAGCGAGCCATCTGCGAGCGCGAGATTCGGTTGAATGTAGTCGCTGAACTCGATCGACTCGAGCTTGACGCCCTCCTTGGCAAGAACGGGTGCGATTTCCTTCATAAGGTCACCGCCCGGCACGGGCGAGACGCCAACCTTGATGGTTTTGACCGCTTCGGCTGCAGGGGCCGTGTTCTTTGCGCCGTCGTCGCCGCAGCCGGCGAGTCCGACGGCAAGTCCGGCAGTAAGGAAGAGGGCCGCCACTTTTTTCAAAATCATTTTTGTTCTCCCGAGTGTCCTTGCGCACCACGCCGCGAGCGGGCGGCGCCGTTTTCTGATGACTTTATTTTGCGGCGTGAGAGCGCATTTGCCGTGTGTTTGAGGGCGGCGATTGGCGCTCGCTTGCGGTATTACTCGGGCGCTTGAGCATTTCGACCAATCGGCGGCGGCACGGTCGGCCGCCGCCGAAGATGTGCGGAAGCTTCGCTTGGTCGGCTCGCAATCAGCGATCGAAGTCGATGGCAGCGCGCGTCAAAATCGCAGCACCCGCAAGGAAGTCTTCCATGCGCATGGCTTCGTCGGGGTTGTGCGAACCGTTCTGGTTCGAGACGAAGAGCATCGCAAAGGGGATGCCTTCAAGACCGAAAGTCTGCGCGTCGTGTCCCGCGCCCGAAGGCTCTTCAATGACGGGAACGGCGAGCTCGTCGGCAGCACGGTGCAGACGGCCGATTAGTTCGCTCGAGCTCTTCTGGGCAACGAGGCGGCCGACCGGGTCGAAGCGGAACTCAACGCCGTAGGCTTCGCCGAAGCGCTGTGCTTCGCGTCGATACTCATCGTAGAAGCTCGAAAGCGTCTCGTTCGAGAGTGAACGCGCGTCGAGGCTGAACGCGACGTAACCCGGAATTTTGTTGAAGGTCCCCGCATCGGGTGTGCGCAGGATGCCTGTCGTGAAGACAAGGTCTTCGCCGCGCGCAACGCGGTCCGCCCAGCGCTCGTGCATGTGTGTGAGAAATGCCATGCTGGCAGCGAGTGCGTCCTTGCGGTACGGATAGTCGATTGCGCCGGCATGCGCAGTCGTGCCGACGCACTCGATCGTGCGGTGCCAAACGAGTCCCCGGATGCCCGTGACGATCGCGACACGCGGCCCTTCGGGCATGTCGAGACGAACCCCCTGTTCGATGTGCAGCTCCATAAAGGCGGCGATGCGCTTCGGATCGACGACAGGTTTGCCTGAGACAAGGGGGGCGGGATCGATGCCGCAGGCGGCGATCGATTCACCGAGCGTTGGCGCGTCCGGGCGCCAGCGGCGGTCGAGATCTTCTTCGCTCAGTTTCCCCATCATGGCCTTCGAGCCGATGAGGCCCTGCTCCTCCGAGCGAAGCACGACGACGCAGAAATCGCGCTTCGGCGTAAAGCCCTGCGCCTTCATGGTTTTTGCGGCGAGAAGTGCCGCAGCAACGCCGGCAAGGCCGTCATAATTGCCGCCGTCAAAGACGCTGTCGGCGTGACTGCCGCAGACGAGTGCGGGCAGTGTGCGGTCTTCGCCCGGCACCGTCATCCAAAGGTTGCCCGCCAGGTCGTGCGAGATTTCGAGGCCGAGTTCTCGCCCTTTTTCTTCGAGTCGCGCCATGACGGCCGTTTCCACGGGACCGTAGCCCAAGCGAGTGACGCCGCGTCCGGGGGCCGGCGAAGCGGAAATCGCGCGAATTTCGTCAAAGACGGCTTGCGCAAGCTCGCCGTTCGTTCGGATGAAGTCGTTCATATTTGTCGTCATGTCGGGGCCTCCGAAGGTTGCTGGAACAAGAACGAGCTTAAGACGCTAGGTGCTCGGGCGGCATCGGTTGTTTGGCCTAGACGAGAGCGCATTGCAAAGGAAAGCGCGAAATAAAGCCGGCGAGAGAACGAAAAAAAAGACCGCGGCGCATCGGGCGATGCGTAGCGGCCTTGCGGCGCAACCGCTTCAATCGGTGGTCATTTCGAAGCGGTCTTGTGCGCGGTTACAGATTTCCTTCGGCAATCAGGCACTTTTGCCGAAGATGTCGTTTGTCTGCATGGAGACGCGCACGAACGTCGTGCGCATCGTGAGCTCCTTCAAGCGGCGGGCACCGACATAGGTGCACGCCGACCGAACGCCGCCGAGAATCTGCTGCACGGTCGGCTCGACAGGGCCGCGGGCGGGCAGCAGCACCGACTTGCCTTCGGCGGCACGGTATTTCGCCACGCCCCCGGCGTACTTGTCCATGGCGTCCTTGGAGCTCATGCCGTAGAAACGCTTAAAGAACTTGCCGTCGACTTCAACGGTTTCGCCGCCCGCTTCATTGTGACCGGCGAGCATGCCGCCGAGCATCACGAAGTCGGCGCCGCCGCCGTAGGCCTTGGCAATGTCGCCCGGGACCGTGCAGCCGCCGTCCGAGCAGATGCGCCCGCCCAAGCCGTGCGCAGCGTCCGCGCACTCAATAACGGCGGAAAGCTGCGGATAGCCCACACCCGTCATCTTTCGCGTCGTGCAGACGGAGCCCGGGCCGATGCCGACCTTGACGATGTCGGCGCCCGAGAGCAGAAGCTCTTCGGTCATGTCGCCCGTCACGACGTTGCCCGCCATGATGACGAGATCAGGATAGGTGTCGCGCACCTTGCGTACGAACGCGACGAACGCCTCCGTGTAGCCGTTTGCCACGTCAATGCAGACATAGCGGATGGCGCCCTGCGGGGCGCGGCGCATGGTCTCACAGAACTTCTGCCAGTCGCCCTCGCCGATGCCGAGCGAGTAGAAGGCGGTGTGCTTTTCTTCCAGACGGCTGAAGAACGCGACGTACTCATCGATCGTATAGTGCTTGTGCAGCGCCGTTGACAGACCGTGTTTGCCGAGCGCCTGCGCCATCTCGAAGGTACCCGTCGTATCCATATTTGCCGCGATGATCGGGATCGCGTGATACTTCTCGCTAGAGTGCAGGAACTTGAATTCGCGGGTGATGTCGACTTCACTTCGACTCGTGAGCGTCGAGCGCTTCGGACGGATAAGAACATCCTTGAAATCGAGTCGAACGGTGTTTTCGATATGCATGCCTATGACCTCTCTAAAAATGGAGAGGATTCCGCTTGGGCCGCAGGCGCTTGGGGAATCCGCGCAGGAAAGTGTGGATTGGCTTTGCGTGCGCGATGCACACGCAAAAAACGCCGAGCTTCTTGCACTTGCATGGCAGAAGTCCGGCGTTGAGTCATTGTAAGTCAAAGCCGACCCCCACCCGAGCGATCGGCCTCTAGAAATTTACGTTCGCTCGAGGCTCTCCTTCATGAAGCGAACAAACGCGGCCGTTTCTTCATAAAGAGCCGCTGCGCGTTCCCGCGCTTCGCCCGCCGCGGATTTATCAAGGAGGGAGCGTTGCGCCTCAATGAGATCGAGCGGCGTTTGGCGGCGCTTTTGCAGCGGTTCGACCCGATCGCCCGAAACAAGGACTTCAAAGGGCAGCGGACGCGAATTGTAGTTGGAAGCCATGGACATGCCGTAGGCGCCTGCCGTTCGCGCAACGAGCAGGTCGTTGTCGAAAGTGGCGATGATGCGGTTGCGCCCGAGGATATCGGTCGATTCGCATACCGGCCCTGCGATGGAAATCGGCAGTTCCGTTTGCGCGGCGGCGCTCCCCACGCGCTCGATTTCGTGCCAAGCGCCGTAGAGTGCCGGGCGGAGCAGTTCGCTCATTGAGGCGTCGACAATGGCGTAGCGCGCGCCCGCACGCGCGTGCTTCAAAAATTCAACGCGCATGAGGAGTACGCCCGCTTCGGCCACAATGGAGCGGCCGGGTTCGATGAGGTAGGTGAGCGCTTCACCGGGGAGCACCTCGCGCGCTTTTTCAACGAGCGCACTGACGAGCTCGCTGGGCGGGAGTGTTTTTTCGCTCTCGCGGTAGGCAACGCCCGCACCGCCCCCGAAATCGATGTGCTTCAGAACAATGCCTTCGGCGTGCAGCTGACGAACAATGTCGGCGAGCACTTCGACCATGCACAGGTAAGGCTCGGTCGACTGGATTTGGCTGCCGATGTGGCAGGAAATGCCGACAATTTCGACGTGCGGCAGTTCGCGGGCGCGGCGATAGAGCGGCAATACGTCGTCGCGATCGACGCCGAACTTCGAGGTGCCGAGTCCGGTCGCGATTCGTTCTTCAACGTGCGGATCGACATCCGGATTCACGCGCACGGCGATCGGTGCGCGGCGCCCGAGACGAGCGGCTTCTGCCTCAATGCGTTCGAGTTCTTCAATGCTTTCGATGTTGAAGCATCGAATGCCCGCAAAGAGCGCAAGCGCGATTTCCGGCCGCGATTTGCCGACGCCCGAAAAGACGATTTTCTTCGGGTCGGCTCCCGCAGCGACGGCTTTGAGAATTTCGCCGCCGCTCACGGTGTCGAATCCGGCGCCTCGGCTTGCGAGCGTCTCGAGAATGCCGAGGGCCGCATTGGCTTTGACCGCGTAGCAGACAAGGTGCGGGGTTTCGCCAAAGGCCCGGTCGTACGCGTCAAAGCGCGATTCGATCATCGCTTTGGAGTAGACGTAGGTCGGCGTGCCGAAGCGGCGCGCGATTTCTTCGAGCGAAACGCCCTCGCACCAGAGCGTGCCGTCGGGCGTCGGTCGGCCGAAGCCCTGCGCAAGCGGTTCGCTTTCGCTATGCTCTCGGGCGGGATTCGATGCGTGCATGACTCAGAATCCTCTTTGGACGGCGTCGGGCTCGTCGCCCGGCATGTAAAGGTCGCCCTTGAGGCCGCAGCCCGCGAGCGTGAGACTCAGGATGGCGGCAATCGCGCCGAGGAAAACGGTTTTTTTGATCATGACGAAGAGGGAAAAAATGGATGAGACGACTTTTCTTGCTGCGGCAGACAAAGCGCTCGAAGCGCTGCAGGACGCGCTTGAGGCCGAGTATGATGACCTCGACTGTACCCGCAGCGGCAACGTGCTGACGATCGAACTCGAGTCGGGCGCGCAGGTCGTCGTGAACATTCAGACGCCGATGCGCGAAATCTGGCTCGCATCGCACTTCGGCGGGCTGCATTTCGAGATGCGTCCCGAGGGTTGGATCGATCCGAAAACGGGCGGCACGCTCCTTGCGGCTGCCGAGTCTGCCGTGGCCCGCCTGCGCGGCTGACCGCCCAAGCAAGCATTCATTCTATTGCCGCAGGCGATCTGCTTTTGCGGGCGGTGCGGCAATTTTTATTAGTGCCCCCTGCAAAAGAAAGCCCCGCCGGATTGCATCGATCGGGCGGGGCATTTTGACTGGCGAGCACTCAGAAGATCTGGTCTCGAACGAGCTCGCGCGTCTCTCTGTTGACGTCTTCGCTCGAGGCGGCACCCTCTTCGGGGAGAACGCCCTTCACGGGATCGCGGTAGTAGAGAAGTCCGCCGCGTTCGACGACGGAATCGGGCTGCACGCGCACCGTTTCGGGGACGTCCTTGAGCGCGGAGCGCATATAGTCGATCCAGATCGGCAGTGCAAGGCCGCCGCCGGTTTCGCGCGACCCCAGGGGCTTCGGGTTGTCGTAACCCATCCAGCTCACGCCGACGAGGTTGCCCGAATAGCCGCAGAACCACGCGTCGTGACTGTCGTTCGTCGTGCCCGTTTTGCCCGCGATGTCGCCGCGCTTGAGTTCTCGCGTCGCGCGGGCGGCCGTTCCGCGAACGGCGACGCCGTGCAGCAGCGTATTCATGATGTAGGCGTTGCGTTCCGTGATCGCGCGAATGGATTCGTCGCCCGCCTGGCGGTTCGTCGCCTGCATGAGCGTTCTGCCGTCGGCGTCCGTGACGCGGTCGATCAGGTACGGCAGCACGCGGTAGCCGCCGTTGGCGAAGACCGTATAGGCGCCGAGCATCTGCCAAGGCGTGACGCTGCCCGCACCAAGCGCCATCGGGAGGTTGGCCGGGTGGTCCTTGGGCGAGAAGCCGAAGCGCGTGATGTACTGCTGCACGTACTGCGGCGTGATCGCCTGCATCACACGGATCGATACAAGGTTCTTCGAGCGCTCGAGTGCGCGGTATAGCGGCATCGGGCCGTCAAACCTGTTCTCGTAGTTGCGCGGTTCCCAAAGGCGATTGCCCGTGAGCTTCGGGTCAATCGAAATCGGCGCATCGTTGACGACGGTCGACATCGTGAACCCCTTGTCGAGCGCGGCCGAATAAATGAACGGCTTGAAGCTCGAACCGGGCTGGCGCCACGCCTGCGTGACGTGGTTGAACATGTTGAGGTTGAAGTCGAACCCGCCGACGAGCGCATTGACTGCGCCCGTATTGAAGTTTGCCGAAACGAACGCCGTCTCGACGCGCGGCACCTGCGCGAGCGTCCAGCCGAGCTTCTTCTTTTTGCCCTTGCCCGATTCGCGTCGCATGACGCGGATGATCGAACCGGGTCGGATCGGATCGATATTCTTGCCGGGCTTGGCGGCAAGGTGCCGGCGCCCGAAGCGGTAGCTCTCGTCGTCAAGCTCCACGGTTTCATTGGCGGAAATGGCGGCAACGACTTTCTTCGGGGACGCTTCAAGAACGACCGCGGGCAGCATGAAGGGCGAGGAGGCCGTGCGCGAGAGCGCGGTGCGGATCGCCTTGGCGCGTTCTTCGGGCTTGCTTACGTCGACGAATCCTTCGGGGCCGCGGTAGCCGTACTTGCGGTCGTAAGCGATGAGGTGCCGGCGCACGGCTTCGACCGCGGCGAGCTGGTCTGCCGTATTGATGGTCGTGTAGACATTCAGACCGCGCGTATAAGTTTCGTCGCCGAAGATGTCGTAAACGAGCATGCGCGCTAGCTCGGCGGCATAGTGCGCGGTGACCTTGTCGTCTTTGTCGCCCGCCATGACACGCTCTTCGGCATTAGCGACGCGGCGCGTCTGCATCGGTTGCGCCTTTTCGCTTTGGTAGGTGAGTTCGTCGATGTGGCCGAGGTCGTACATGCGGCGCAGTACATAGTTGCGGCGCATCGTCGCGCGCGTCGGGTTCACGATCGGGTTGTAGGCCGAGGGCGCGACTGGCAACCCCGCGAGCGTAGCCGCCTCTCCCACGCTAAGTTCCGCAAGCGGTCGGCCGAAGTAAGTGCGCGCGGCGCTCGAGAAGCCGTAGGCTCGCTGCCCGAGGTAGATCTGGTTCATGTAGATCTCGAGAATCTGGTCCTTCGTGAGCTGACTTTCGATCTTGAAGGACATGGCGATCTCGTAGAGCTTGCGCGTGTACGTTCTCTCCGAGGTGAGAAAGAAGTTTCTGGCAACCTGCTGCGTGATGGTCGAGCCGCCTTGGGCGCGGCGCCCCGTGAGGAGGTTGATGACGGCCGCGCGCGCGATCCCGGTGATTTCAATCCCGGGGTGCTCGTAGAAGTCGGCGTCTTCGGCGCTCAAAATGGCATTTTTGACGTGCTCGGGGATCTCATTGAGGTGCACGAAGTCGCGGCGCTCTTCGCCGAATTCGCCAATCAGCTTGCCGTCAGCGCTCCAGATGCGAAGCGGCACCTTCGGTCGATAGTCCGTCAGCGTATCGATCGGCGGCAGCTGTCGATAAATGAAGGCAAAAATGAAAACTGCGAGGAGCACGCCGGCGGCAAGCCCTGCCGCGCAGAGGCCTGCAAGCCATTTGAAAAAAGTGCCGACGCGCGAGCGGCGCGCAGCAGTGCGTGCGGTTTTTTTCGTTCTGGGCGACACCGGTGATCGGGAGGGAGAAAAAGACAATAAAAGCGCATGAGCGGGACCGGCTCGGCACCCGCTTGCCCGCAGAATGAATTGAGGCGGCGGCCTCGGTGCGCCGAGACCGGTTCAAGCGGCCATTATACGAGTCGGTCTTTGCGCAATGACCGAGTGTCCATGGTGCGTCTTTGCAACACTTTGCTCTTTTTGAACGGTCGTCAACAGCACACGGTAAGGCTGGCGTAAAATAATCGCCTTGCACAACACGGTCGTGGGGCGACGCTCTACGAAGCAGGCGAAGCGCGCGCAGACTGTGCACATCGTATGCTTGGGGCGTTTTTTTATCCTCGGGTTCTGAACGTTTGTTCAGCGCTCGTGCAGGGTACCCTCCGGGCTTTGGATTCAGTTCATTCGCATGACGCGGTGTTCCGTTACGGCACGCCGCGCGATTGATTTTTAATGACCGAAAGGATTTATCGCGAGACATTTGTTGTCGGCCCGGAGTCGATTGATGTGCTCGGGCACGTTAACAACTGCGAATACTTGAAGTGGATGGAGCATGCCGCCATGCACCACGCTGCGTCCATTGGCTGGGGCTTTGCCGCGCTGCGCTCGATGGGGCGCACGTGGGTTGCCCGCGAGCATTGGGTCGAGTATCTGCGGCCGAGCTTTGAGGGCGAGCGTCTCGAGATGTTTTCCTGGATTCAAGGCTGGCGCGCTGCCGCAAGTCTGCGCCGCTACGCCATTCGACGCGCCGACGAACTCATCTTCGTCGGCGCGACGGAATGGGTGTTTGTCGACTATGAGAAGCGCCGTCCGGCGCTTTTTGCCGACGAGCAGATTGCCGTGCTCGAAAAGTACGCCGTTTCGCCCGAGGACCCCGTGCTCGAATCGCTCGGGATCGCAAGAAGCGTCCGCTATCTGCCGAGTCGAGGGCTTTGAGAGGAGACGACGATGAAGGATTCTTTGCTGATTGATCGTGTGACGTTCGGCTACGGCTCGCGCCTTATCCTCAAGGACGTGTCGATGCGTTTCGGCGCAGGCCAGGTCGTTGCGATCATGGGCGGCTCTGGCATGGGCAAGACGACACTCTTGAAGCTCATCGGCGGCCTTTTGAAGCCGCAAAGCGGTACGGTGACTTTCTGCGGTGAAAAGGTCGATGCCGACGATACGGCTTCGCTTTACAGGCTGCGCCGGAAAATGGGCATGCTCTTTCAGTTCGGAGCGCTTTTCACCGACATGTCCGTGTTCGAAAATGTCGCTTTTCCGATGCGAGAGCAGACCAACCTTGACGAGGAGACGATTCGCGACCTCGTTCTCATGAAGCTCGCTGCCGTCGGACTGCGCGGTGCTGCGCCCCTCATGCCTTCGGAGATTTCGGGCGGCATGTCGCGCCGCGTGGCGCTTGCGCGCGCAATCGCGCTCGATCCGGCGCTTATTCTCTACGACGAACCGTTTGCCGGGCTCGACCCCATTTCGATGGGCGTTACCGCAAATCTCATTCGCCGTCTCAACGATTCGCTCGGCGCCACGTCGCTTATTGTCACGCACGACGTGGCCGAAACCTTTGCGATCGCCGACTACGTGTACATGATTTCTTCGCAGCGCGTCGCCGCCGAAGGCACGCCCGAAGCGCTCAAGCGCTCGGACGACCCGTTTGTCAAGCAGTTCATCGGCGGACTGCCCGACGGCCCGGTGCGCTTTCACTATCCGGCGCCCGATTACGGTGCCGATCTCGGATTCGGAGGCGGGCAATGAAGGGCATCGCCGACTTTTTTGCGCTCCTTGGCCGCGCCGTCTTCAAGACGATTCGCGGCATCGGGCGCTTCGGCATTTTTTCGGCAGCATCGTTCGTTCGGCTCGGCGGTGTAAAGCTGCGCTACGTGATCGAGCAGATTCACTTTATCGGCAACTACTCGCTCTTGATCATCGGCGTTTCGGGCCTCTTTGTCGGGTTCGTGCTCGGTCTGCAGGGCTATTACGTGCTTGTGAGCTACGGTAGTGAAGAGGCGCTCGGCGTCCTTGTCTCGCTCGCGCTCGTGCGAGAGCTCGGTCCGGTCGTAACGGCGCTTCTCTTTGCCGGGCGTGCCGGCACGGCACTTACGGCCGAAATCGGCCTGATGCGTGCGGGTGAGCAGCTCACCGCCATGGAAATGATGGGCGTCGACCCGTTGCGGCACGTGATTGCGCCTCGCCTGGCGGGCGGCCTTGTCGCCATGCCGATTCTTGCGCTTGTTTTCTCGGCGATCGGCATCGTCGGCGCCTGGATCGTGGGCGTGGGTCTCATCGGCACCGACAGCGGCGCCTTCTGGTCGCAGATGCAGGGCTCGGTCGACGTCTTTCACGACATTCTGAACGGCTTTGTCAAAAGCGTCGTTTTCGGCATTGCCGTGACGCTTGTGGCTCTTTACGAAGGCTATACGGCGCGTCCGACCCCGGACGGCGTCGCCCGTGCAACGACGACGACCGTCGTCGTCTCCTCTTTACTTGTCCTCGCGCTTGACTTCATCATGACCGCTTGGATGTTTACGACTGTTTAGTTTTTTAGCAACGACGAGCAATATCATGCAGAAGACGCGTTCACTTGAAATTCTGGTCGGGTTCTTCATTGTGCTCGGCTTCCTTGCTGCGCTCTTTATGTCGCTGCAGGCAGCCAACCTCGGAAGCTTCTCCTTCGGGCACAAGACCTATATGGTGACGGCTGAGTTTGACAATATCGGCGGCTTGAAGCCTCGCGCGGCCGTCAAAAGCGCGGGCGTCGTTGTCGGCCGCGTGAAGTCGATCGTGTTTGATCCGGAAATCTTCCAGGCGCGCGTAACGATGGAAATGGACGCTGCATATCCGTTCCCGGCCGACACCTCCGCGAAGATCCTCACTTCGGGGCTTTTGGGCGAGCAGTACGTCGGACTTGAGGCCGGGGCCGATATGGAGAACCTGCAGGACGGCAGCCGCATTTCGCGCACGCAGTCGGCCGTCGTTTTGGAAACCCTGATCAGTCAGTTCCTTTATTCGACGGCAGAGAAAGAAGGCGGCTCGAAGTAAGCACGCACGGCAAACGAGACCGGAGATGAATCGATGACAGCTCTCAAACTTTTCGGCCGCGCCCGCTTTGCGGCGCTCGGCGCAGCGCTTCTCGCCGCTGGCTGCGCGCAGGTGCCGCCTGACGCCGGCCAGAATCCGGCCGACCCCTTCGAGAAGTTCAACCGCAATATGTGGGCCTTTAACGATGCGATCGACCGAGCGGTGCTCAAGCCTGTTGCAACCGCCTACGTCGACTGGGTGCCCGAGATTGTCCGCAACAGAGTCACCAACATGACGGACAATCTTTTTGAGCCGAGTAACGCGCTCAACAACACGCTCCAGGGCAAGGTTGACGACGGCATCACGTCGGTGTTCCGCTTCCTCATCAATTCGACCTTCGGCATCGTCGGCATGTTCGACGTCGCAGAAAAGATCGGCATGCAGCGCCACGAAGAGGACTTCGGCCAGACGCTCGGCGTCTGGGGCGTGCCATCGGGCCCCTACCTCGTGCTGCCCTTTATGGGTCCCTCGAGCGTTCGCGACGTGACGCGTTATGCCGAAGAGTTCGGCACAAGTCCGCTCACTTACGCCTTCTGGGACGAAGATTGGTGGATCGGCGCGAGCTTCACTGTCGTTGCCGTTATCGATGGTCGCGCGCAACTTCTGCAGCTCGAAAACATTCGCGAGAGCACGATCGACGAGTATGTGGCCGTGCGTGACGCGTACCTCAAGATGCGCGCCAATCTGGTTCGCGACGGCGAAGCGCTTGACGAGGAAGAAGAGCTCGAGCAACTCACGCCGCTCGAGTTTGACGAATAAGGCTTTATGATCGAGGTCGAATGCGGTGACGCACGCTGCGACCGCACAATTTCGAGGAACGACATCATGATTGACCGCAGAACGCTTTTGGGCGCCGCACTCGGTGCCTGCGCCCTGATCGGGCTGCCCGCGGCGCAGGCTGCCGAGCTGCCTTACGACGACAAGGGCGATCCCTTCAAATTCATTCTCGATCTCAACAACGCCGTGCTCGATCGCATTCGTGGCGACAAGTCGCTCAAGAGCGGCGACATCGAGGCGGTACGCAAGCTCGTCGACGGTCTCATCATGCCCGCGGTTGACTTCACGATGATGACGCGCATGACGGTGGGACCGAAGTGGCGCAGTGCCACCGACGAGCAGCGCAAGGCGCTTGAAGAAGGTTTTGAACTGCTCCTGATGCGCGTCTACTCGGGTGCGCTCGCCAATGTGACCGATCAGCGCGTCGAGCTGCGTCCGACGCGCTCGAAGGCCATTCGCGACGAAATGGTGATCCGCACGCTCATGAAAGGCAGCGGCACCGCTCAGCCGGTGGGCCTCGACTACCGCATCTATCGCGCCAAAGAAAAAACTTGGAAGATTGTGGACGTCAATATCGAAGGCATTTGGATGGTTGAGAATTACCGCTCGCAGTTTGCGAGCATCCTCAATCAGGAAGGCGTCGACGGTCTGATCCGCCAGTTCAAGGAAAAGGGCGAAAGCCTTGCGGCGAGCATGAAGTCGCCCGGAGCCAAAGAATGAAGCTTGTGTTCGAGCGGGTGAGCTACGAAACGGCTCCCGAAGTAAAGCGCCTCGTGCTCGGTGCGGTTGAGGCGGGCGACGAGGTGATCGACCTCTCGATGCTGCGCCACGCTGACAGCACGATGCTCTCGATTTTGCTTTCGGCTGCTCGGTGTGCGAAGCGCCGCGGCTCGAACCTTGTTATCCGGGCGATGCCCGCCGAACTCGAGTCGCTCGCGGCGCTCTACGGCGTAAGCGGCTTTTTGCCGCTCGAGCGCAATCGAACCGAAGCGGCATAGCCCCAAAAGAAAGCTGCCGTCGCGCGCGGCGTAGCGAACTATCGAACAACGCCTGCGTCGACGGCTTCAATCGGTCCGTTCGCGGGCGCCTCTGACAGGACCAACATGGAAAAACTCAAGATTCGAGGCGGACGCCGTCTTGTGGGCGAAGTCCGCGCTTCGGGCGCAAAGAATGCAGCGCTGCCGATTCTTGCCGCGTCGCTTTTGACCGCACACGATCTCGTGCTGCACGAGGTGCCCGATCTCGCCGACGTGCGTACGATGCTCAAGCTTCTCGAAGGCATGGGCGTTCGCGTTGAGCGCAGCGGCAGCGACGTGCGGCTCAATGCCGGGGCCGTGACGTCGACCGTGGCGCCCTACGAGCTCGTCAAAACGATGCGTGCTTCCATTCTGACTCTCTGTCCTCTCGCGGCGCGCTTCGGACACGCGCGTGTGAGTCTGCCCGGGGGCTGCGCAATCGGCGCACGTCCCGTCGATCAGCACATCAAAGGGCTTGAAGCGCTCGGCGCAGAGGTTGAAATCGATCACGGGTATCTCAACGTCAAGTGTGCTCGCCTCAAAGGCACGCGCATCGTCACCGATATGGTGACCGTGACGGGCACGGAAAACCTGATGATGGCCGCTGTTCTCGCCGAAGGACGCACGGTCATCGAAAACGCCGCACGCGAGCCCGAAGTGACCGATCTCGCCAACTGCCTCATTGCAATGGGTGCCAAGATTTCGGGGGCGGGCACTTCTACGATCACGATCGACGGCGTTGAAGCGCTTGGTCCGGCCGAGCATTCGGTCGTGCCCGACCGCATTGAAGCGGGCAGCTTCCTTTGCGCTGCGGCTGCCGCCAAGGGCGACGTCCTTGTGACGCACTGCGTACCCGCCGACCTTGAAGCCGTTATTGCGAAGTTGCGTGAGATGGGGTGCAGCGTTGAAACGGGCGCCGACTGGATTCGCCTGCGAATGGATTCCCGCCCGAAGGCGATCCGCATTCGTACGCAGCCGCACCCGGGGTTCCCGACCGACATGCAAGCGCAGTTCATGGCGGTGCTCGCGCTCGCCGACGGCGCTTCGCAGGTGACGGAAACGATTTTCGAAAATCGCTTTATGCATGTGCCCGAACTCAACCGCTTGGGCGCTCATATTCTCACCGACGGCAACAACGCCAATATCGAGGGCGTCGAGTCGCTTTCCGGCGCCGATGTAATGGCGACCGACCTGCGCGCCTCGGCTTCACTCGTGATTGCCGCGCTTGCCGCTTCGGGCGAGAGCACCGTCGATCGGCTCTACCACCTCGACCGCGGCTACGAACGCATGGAAGAGAAGCTGCGGGCGCTCGGCGCCGACATCGAGCGCATTCGCTTGTGAGGCGCCGCCTTTTGATAAGCCTTCGATAAGCCGAAAAGAAAAACATGTGTGGCGCGGGAGAAAGCTCCTGCGCGATAATTGAAAGATCCGTGCTGCGCTGCCCGAGACGCCGCGCGGCACCGCGCTCGACCCTCTGTTCGGCGGCGCGCGTCCCACTCACAAGCGAGGTCATTTCAAGCCATGCAGAAAGAGGATTGCATCTTTTGCAAGATCGCTCGAGGCGAAATCCCGAGCGGCAAGATCTATGAAGACGACGAGGTTTTTGCCTTCCGCGACATCAACCCGAAGGCACCCGTTCACTTTCTGATCATTCCGAAGAAGCACATCGAGTCTTTGGCCCACTGCGAAGCCGTAGACACGCCGCTTTTGGGTAAAATGCTTGCGCTTGCACGCACCCTTGCGCTTCAGGAAGGCTGCGGCAACGGCTTCCGCGTGGTAATCAATACCGGGCGCGACGGCGGCCAGGAAGTGCCTCACCTTCACGTTCACGTGATGGGCGGCCCGCAGCCCTGGAAGTAATTTTTTCAGACAGTTCGCCCCCGCAAAAGCGGGGCTTTCTCACAGACCTGCAGGAGAAATAAATGGGTTCCCTTTCCGTTTGGCATTGGCTGATCGTTCTCGTGATCGTCGTGCTCGTTTTCGGCACCGGCAAGCTCAAGAATATGGGCAAGGATCTCGGCGGCGCCATCAAGGGCTTCAAGGAAGGCATGCGTGAAGGCGACGAAGCCCCCGCCCAGGCCGAAAAGAAGGAGATTGCTCAGGAAAAGACCGCCGCCAAGGGCGAAGCAATCGACGTTGAAGCCAAGGAAAAGCAGCCGAAGGCTTGATCACGTTTTTCGCGATCGCATGTACGGACCGTCTCTACCGTTTCTAAAGGAGGCGGTCCGGATCTTGTCAAGCACGGACCGCGGCAGCGCCAGCGCGTTTCCGCGGCCTTTTACGCACTGCAAGCAGAGGTGTCATGTTTGATTTCGGTTTCAGCGAAATGCTCATCGTCGGCATCGTGGCGCTCGTCGTTCTCGGGCCGGAGCGTTTGCCCGTCGTAGCGCGTACCGCCGGCGAATGGATCGGTAAGGCGCAGCGCTTTGTCGCACAGGTGAAGTCCGACATCGACCGCGAAACGGAGCTCTCCGAACTCAAGAAGATTCAGGAAGAGGCTCAAGCCATTGCCAACGATGTGAAGACCGAAGTCGAATCGACGGCGAGCGACATCGAAAAGAACATGAACGAGACGGCCAAGGCGGTCGAGGCGGCGGGTGAGTCGATCGAGTCCTCCGTCAACGAAGCGGCGGCCGAGACGGGGGCCGCGGATGCGGCGGGCAAGCTCGAAAAGGCTGCCGAGCCGGTCGTTCAGAAGGTGCGCACGACCACGCCCGAAGACCTCGCGCAGATCTACGGTTGGGGCTCGAACGAGAGCGAGCCGCCGCAGCCGACCTACGGCGGCTGGACGGAGCCGAAAACCTTCAAGAAGCGTTATCACAGCGGTCCGTCCGTCGACGAGCTCGCGCAGGAAATCGAGCGGCTTCGCCGCGAACTCGGCATGCGCGAAACCAATATGGGCGGCACCGTCGGCAGACGTCGCGCGCTCGCGCCGCGTGCCCGCAGCAATCGAACCCGAATTTATCGCTAAGGACTTGCAAGCATGTCAGACGAACAGAAACTGCTTGAGGCTCCCGACGATCCCGCCAACGAGCAGCCGCTCATGAGCCATCTCGTCGAGCTGCGCAACCGCATGGTGAAGGCCGCGCTTGCCGTCATCGTTGTTTTCGTTGCGCTCTCGCCCTTCATGAAGGAAATCTTTGATTTCCTCTCCGAGCCGCTCATGGTGGCGCTGCCTCAGGGCGTGAAGCTCCTTGCAACCGGCGTGGTGGCTCCTTTCTTCGTGCCGCTCAAGGTGACGCTTTTTGTGGCGTTTCTTATCGCGCTTCCCGTGGTGCTTTACCAGTGCTGGGCTTACATTGCGCCCGCGCTCTACCGCCGTGAAAAGCGCCTGGCGCTGCCGATCATCGTCTCGTCGATCCTGATGTTCGCTCTCGGAATGACGTATTGCTACTTCATCGTCTTCCGAGTGGTCTTCCAGTTCATCGCGGGCTTCTCACCCGAGTCGGTGAATTTTGCGCCGGACATTGATGCGTACTTCAGCTTCGTTCTGACGATGTTCCTCGCCTTTGGCGTGACGTTTGAAGTGCCAATCATCGTTGTGGTGCTTAACCGCGTGGGCTTCGCTTCGCACGAAAAGCTCGTGAAGGCGCGCCCCTATGTGATCGTCGGCGCTTTCGTGCTCGCCGCCATCTTTACGCCGCCCGACGCGCTCTCGCAGATTCTGCTTGCCGTGCCGCTCGTGCTTCTTTTCCAGCTCGGTATCGTGCTCGTGAAGTACTTCGGCCGCTCGAGCGAAGAAATCGAAGAGGCCAAGGCCAAGCAGGCTGACGAAGAAGAGGCTTGATCGCGGGGCGACCAGGAGGTCGCACCAAGGTGTTCCAATACGCAAAAGAAAAGCGTCCGTTCGCTCTGAACCGGGCGCTTTTCTTCGTTTGGTCACTTGGGATCGGAGGTCGGGCGTGCTCTTGGGTTAGCGACCGACGTCTTCGGGCGCCTCGGGCGGCAGCGGGATAAGCACTTCGCGCTCACGAGACCCCACCGGTCGCGTACTCACACGCACGTTGAGCTTGAGGCGCGTCGTGCCGCGCAGCACATCTACTTCAACGGTGCGGCCCGGTTCGAGTTTTGCAATCTCACGCAACATTCTGTTCGCCTGCTTCACAGGGTGTCCGTTGATCGAGAGGATGATGTCGAACGTGCGCATGCCTGCTTGCGCGGCCGGGCTCTCGGCGATGACTTCCTTCACAAGGACGCCCGACTTCACGGCAAGTCCCAGGTCCTGTGCAAGCTCTTCGCTGAATTGCCGCGGTACAAAGCCCAGGTAGCCGCGTTCGATGTGCCGTCCGGCCATCATGGCCGGAAGTACCTCGCGAACGAGCGAAGCCGGAATCGCAAAGCCGATCCCAACCGAGCCTTCGGATTGATCGGGCGAGAAAATGGCCGAATTGATGCCGACGAGCGCGCCCGAGAGATCGATGAGCGCTCCGCCGGAATTGCCCTGATTGATGGCCGCATCCGTCTGAATGAAGTCTTCGTAGTTGTTGAGCCCGAATCCGTGCCGGCCGAGCGCGGAGACGATCCCGTACGTGACGGTCTGTCCAACGTCAAAGGGGTTGCCGATCGCAAGCACGGCCTGCCCGATCTGCAGGTTCTCGCTTTGTCCGATCTCAATCACGGGAAGCGATTCGGCGGCTTCGATTTTGAGAAGTGCCAGGTCCGTTTCCGGGTCCGTGCCGAGTAAGCGCGCTTCAAAGCGCCGGCCGTCCGTGAGTGCTACGAATAGATTGGTGGCGTCTTCAACCACGTGGTAATTTGTGAGCACGCTGCCGTTGGCGGCAACGATGACGCCGCTGCCGAGCGCCGTCATGTGCAGTTCTGGAAAGTTGTTCCAGTCGCTGCCAAGTTCCTGCGCATGCTCGCCCGGTACGACGCGACGGCTGAAGATATTGACGACCGCGGGTGCAGCGCGCTCGACGGCGGCGCTGAAGTTGTTGGCCGCCGCCGCGAGGTCGCCCGTTGCGATGCGCTCGATGGCATCGGGATTTTGAGCGGGCTGCTGCGCTTTGTCGCTCAGGGTCTCATAAGCGAGAATAAATCCGCAGCCGACGGTAACCGCTTGCGCAAAAAGCAGCCAGAGGCGTTTGGCAAACGTCTTGACGCAAGCTTTCGGCTGGGCGGAGTTCGGAGCGGACATGAGCGCGATTAGCTAGGAAAAAAGAAATGAAAACCAAAGAATTGATTGAGTTTCTGAACGCTTATCTCGAAGCGGACAAGTTTCAAGATTATGCTCCGAACGGCTTGCAGGTTGAGGGATCGGACGAGGTGAAAATTGTGGCCCTCGGTGTCTCTGCGTCGCTTGAATTCATCGAGAAGGCACGCGCGATCGGCGCCGATACGCTGCTCGTGCATCACGGCTGGTTCTGGAAGGGCGAGCCGAGCCCGGTTGTGGGCTTGAAGCGGCGTCGCTTGGGCGCCGTGATCGAGGGTGGACTGAATCTTCTCGCGTACCACCTGCCGCTCGACGCGCATGCCGTCTCGGGCAACAATGCCGAACTCGCTCGCCTCTTGGGACTCACGATCGAAAGCCGCACGGGCTTTCTCGATCTGCTGCATGTCGGGTGCCTTGCCGACGGACCGATGACGGCTCAGGCCTTTGCCGAGCGTGTCGAGACGGTGCTCGGGCGCAAGCCGCAGCTTTTTGGCGACCCCGAAAAAACGGTTTCCCGCATCGGCTGGTGCTCGGGGGCCTCACAATCCGATCTCCTTGATGCGGCGGCGCTTGGCTGTGAGCTCTTTCTTTCCGGTGAAGTACGCGAAGCAACGCCCTACGAAGCGCGCGAGACGGGGTGCGTTTATCTGGCTGCAGGTCACTACGCCACCGAGCAATTCGGCATCCAGGCGCTCGGCCGCGTGCTCGAGCGCGAGTTCCCCGAACTCAAGTGCGTCTTCATTCCTGTCGACAATCCCGTCTGAGGCGAGACTGCGGGCGGCGTTGCGTGAGTTGACTGCGCGGCGAACGTTTTCCCGAAGCTTTGAGAAAAGTGGGCGTTTGCTTTGAGACAAGCGGGGTGTATTTTCGATAAAATCAACAGTCTGCCTCGGTGTCTCTTGCGCGCGGCTTCTTTCGAATCGAAAGGTTCGGCGGCGTGCGGTGCACGGCGGCATGAAGCGAAAAAACAGAAGGGAAAGCTCCAACCATGATGATCCTTTACTCGGGCCCCACCTGCCCGTTTTCCCAGATGAGCCGCATCATCCTCAACGAAAAGGGATGCGACTTTCAGATCGAATCGATCGACGTCGACGGCTACACCGAAAATGAAAGCAACGTGGACCTCGCGCAGCTGACGCCGTACGGCGAGCTGCCCGTTCTGCTCGAGCGCGATCTTCTTCTCTACAACGTGTTTGTGGTGAACGAATACATTGACGAGCGCTTCCCGCATCCGCAGCTTATGCCGACGGATCCGGTCGGTCGTGCCCGTTCGCGTCTCTTCCTGCACGTGATCGAACGCGAGATCTTCCCGCATATCCGCACGCTCGAAAATTCGAAGGCTTCGCCCGAACGCAAGGAACACGCCCGTCTCCGTCTGCGCGAGAACCTTGAAGTGCTCTCGTTCCGTATCGGCGAAACCAAGTTCCTGCTCTCCGACGATTTCGGCATGGTCGACGCCGTTCTCTCGCCGATCCTCTGGCGCCTCGAGTACTACGGCATCGAATTGCCTGCGACGGCTGGCAAGCTTGAAACCTACAGACAGCGCCTCTTCATCCGTCCCTCGTTCATTGATTCGATGACGCCGCAGGAACGCACGATGCGCAACTGATGCTGCGGGCACCGAGCCTGCCGCACCTTATGCAAAAGCCGGCGCTTTCGAACGCCGGCTTTTTTTCGGAGAGAGAACCATGTCGAGAAACTTTCAACTGCGCGCCGACGTGATCGAGACGGTGCGTTCCTACTGCGAATCGCAGGGCGTTTCCACCTACATCTGGGTGCAGCTTGACGAGGCCTGCAGCGTTCCGCGCAGTTTTGCCCAGGGTAATGCCATTGTCCTCGATATTTCCGAGCTCGCGGTCAACCGCTTCTCGATGGCCGACGGCTGGCTCGTTTTCCAGGCGCGCTTTGGTGAAGCCAACGAAATCGAAACGATTGAGGTGCCGCTCAACCGAATTGTGCTCGTCGCACCCGAATCGGATCCGCAGAACGGTGCGAGCTTTATGGTGTTCCCGACGACGGACGAAGTGAAGAACGCTCGCTCGAACGGTGCCCGGGAAGCGACGCCTCGTCCCGCGATGCGCAGACCCACGCGAGTGAAATAAGCTATACTATATCTTCTATGCCTCCTTAGCTCAGTTGGTAGAGCAACCGCCTTGTAAGCGGTAGGTCGTCTGTTCGAGTCAGTCAGGAGGCACCAAATACACATCCCGTACCGCCCGAGAAGAGCGGTGCGGGATTTTTGTTATCGAAATCTTATTCGGCGCGTCGTCCGAAAGTCACGCGGTCGTTGCCGCCGTAGTCCTTCTTGGTGTGAACGGCGGCAAAGCCTGCCGATAGGAGAAGATTGCGTACGTCCTCGCCCTGGTCGTAGCCGTGCTCGAGCAGGAGCCAGCTCCCCTTTTTTAAATGCGCCATTGCGCCTGCGACAATGTCGCGCAGGCACTGAAGGCCGTCGATGCCGTCGGTGAGTGCGCCGAGCGGTTCGTTGCCGAGGTTGGCAAGGTGTTCGTCGTCAGGGCGAATGTAGGGTGGATTGCTCACCACGACCTCGAACATATCCTTTTGCGGGACGGCATCCCACCAGAACCCCTCGCGGAAGCGGACCGACGCGCCGAGCGCGCGCGCGTTGCGCTCGGCCGTTGCGAGCGCCGCAGCCGAGGCATCGGTGGCGGTGACTTCTGCGCCGGGAATTTCAAGCGCAAGCGTGATGGCGATGCAGCCGCTGCCCGTGCCGAGATCGAGAATGCGCGGCTTGGCAGGCGCGACGAGAAGTGCTTGCTCGACGAGCACTTCCGTGTCCGGGCGCGGAATGAGCACCGCGTCGTTGACTTCGAAGTAACGGCCGAAGAATTCCTGTCGGCCCGTGATATAGGGAATAGGAGTGCCTGCCGAGCGCAGTGTGATCAGCATGTGGTAGCGCAGGATGCTCTCTTCGTCGAGCGTCTCGTCGTCGTGCGCAATAAGGAATTCGCGCGTGCGCCCAATGGCATGCCCGAGGAGCAGCATCGCTTCAAACCGTCCGATCTGGGCGGCGCCGAACGCGATTTGGGCGCGGATGGTATCAAGAGCGTCAGCGGAAGCGGACATGCGATTCTCCGGGCGGGTTAGGCGAGTCGAGCAAGCTCGTCGGCCTGATGCTGCGTGATGAGCGCGTTGATGATTTCGTCAAGATCGCCGTTCAGAACGGCATCGAGCTTGTAGAGCGTGAGATTGATGCGGTGATCTGTCACGCGCCCCTGCGGGAAATTGTAAGTTCGGATGCGCTCGGAACGATCGCCGCTGCCGACCAAGCTGCGTCGTTCGCTTGCTTCGCGCGCCTGCTGCTCCGCTACCTGCGCCGCGTAAATGCGCGAGGCGAGCACCTGCATGGCGCGCGCTTTGTTCTGCTGCTGACTGCGTTCGTCTTGGCATTCGACGACGAGCCCTGTCGGGATGTGCGTGATGCGAACGGCTGAGTCCGTCTTCTGAATGTGCTGCCCGCCCGCGCCCGAAGCGCGGAAGACGTCGATGCGCAGATCGGCCGGATTCAGAATAACTTCTTCGACTTCGTCCAATTCAGGCAGAATCGCCACGGTGCAGGCGGAAGTGTGAATGCGGCCCTGCGACTCGGTCGCAGGTACGCGCTGCACGCGGTGGCCGCCCGACTCGAACTTCAGCCGACTGTAGGCGCCGCGTCCGATGATGCGAACGATCACTTCACGGTAGCCGCCGAGTTCGGACTCGTTTTTCGAAACGATTTCGCTCTTCCAGCCTTGAGTTTCCGCATAGCGAAGGTACATGCGCAGGAGGTCGCCCGCAAAGAGCGCCGATTCGTCACCGCCCGTTCCGGCACGAATTTCAAGAAAGATGTTCTTTTCGTCGTTCGGATCTTTGGGCAGGAGCTCAATCTGCAGATCGTGCTCGAGCGTTTCGAGGCGCGTGCGCGCCGCGTCGATTTCTTCGAGCGCGAAGTCGCGCATGTCCGGATCTTCGAGCAGCTCTTCTGCCGTTTCGAGATCGCGTTCGACCCCTTCGTAGGCCTCAATCATGCGCACGACGGGTTCGATTTCGGTGCGCTCGCGAGAGAGATCGCGAAAGCGGTTCATGTCGGCGGCCGTTTCGGGGGCGGCGAGCATGCGGTCGATTTCTTCAAGACGACGGGAGAGCGAGCCGAGTTTGGCTCGAACGGAATCGGAAAGCATCGCAGAGATTCGCAGGCGGTTTGGTGATTGTTGTAGAGGAACTGAGGATAGCGGGTTGAGCGAACGGCTGCATCCGATTGATGCGTGTGTGCGGTTCTGCGCAAAGAAAAAAAAAGCCGGCATCGGTACGCAAAAAGAACGGGACCGATTCCCTAAGCGAAGAATCGATCCCGCATATGTTTCGCTGTTGCAGCTGCCGGAAGCCTTGCCGGCGGCTGCTCTAGCGATCGTGACGCCGGTAGAAGCGGTCGAGCAGGTGCCCCATGAGTTCGCGGTCCTCTTCGCTCAGGCCTTCGCCGTTACGCAGCAGTACCGTGGGGTCGTGCACGAGCTTGTTGGTGAGGCCGTGCGCGAGCATTTCGAGGACCTCTTCGGGCTTGTCGCCGTGGTGCAGATGACGCAACGCTCGGGCGAGCTCCTGGTCGCGCAAGTAGTTGGCGCGGTCGCGCAGCGACTGGATACTCGGGACGGCATCGCGCAGCTTGAGCCAGTGCGTGAAGTCCGTCACGCGCAGGCCGATGATCGTTTCAGCCTGTGCAATGGCTGCCTGGCGGCTGTGTAGGCCTTCGCTCACAACCTTGCCGAGGTCGTCGACCGTGTACACATAAACGTCGTCAAGTCGCTCGATCTCGGGTTCGACGTCGCGCGGCACCGCAAGGTCGACGATGAACATCGGACGGTGGCGGCGCTCGTTGATCGCGCGCTCGATCATGCCGAGACCAATGATCGGCAGTGCCGAAGCCGTGCAGGAGACGACGATGTCGTACTGTGCGATGGTATCGGGCAGATCCGCAAGCCGGATCGCATCGGCATGCACCGTGCGTGCGAGCACCTGGCCGCGCTCGAGCGTACGGTTGGCAATGGTGATGCTTTTCGGATGTTGCGCAGAGAAGTGCGCCGCGCAGAGCTCGATCATTTCGCCCGCGCCGACAAAGAGCACGCGCTCGTTTTCGAGCGAGCCGAAAAGGCGCAGCGCGAGACGAACGGCTGCTGCTGCCAGACTCACGGAGTTGGCGCCGATCGCCGTGGCGGTACGCACCTCTTTGGCGACCGTGAAGGTAGCCTGGAAGAGGTGGTTGAGCATGACGCCGAGGCCGCCTGCGGTGCGGGCGATCTTTTCGGCTTTCTTCATCTGGCCGACGATCTGCGTTTCGCCGAGCACCATCGAGTCGAGGCCCGAGGCCACGCGGAACGTGTGGCGGGCCGCTTCTTCCTGCTCGAAGGCGTACATGTGCGGATCGAGCTCGCTGCGGGAGACACCCTTCGTCTCGGCAATGTAATTGAGGATCGACTCGCGTGCGGCTTCGAGGTTTTCCGCAGCGCAATAGAGTTCGGTGCGGTTGCAGGTCGACAGCACGGCGGCTTCATGGATGCCGCCCGCGGACGCATTCACGAAACGTTCAAGCAGTCGCGTGATCGTATCGGCCACTTCTTCAGGGCCGAAGGCGACGCGTTCGCGTACGGACAAAGGCGCCGTCGTATGGTTGAGACCTAAAGCGAGAAGCTGCATGACGAAGTTCCGGGACGTGCAGTCGGGGCTCGGCACTTTTTTGGGGTCCTGCCGAGGCTGCCGTCCGCTAAGAGGTTATTCTTTATGGAAGTTTGCGAATTATATGTAGCAAATTGTTTTCTATTGCTTAAGAGCGCGCTTTTAAACGCGTTCGCGCGGTTTTTCGAACAAGGCGTTTTTCAAGGTAAGAGCACACGATGAAGAGAGTTCGACTGCCGCTTCTTAGAGGCAACGCGAGGCAATCGGGCGAACGGCCTCGCCGGGGGGTGCTCACCGAGTCGGCGTTGCATCCCGACGCGGCGCAGGCGCTCTTTGAAGAGGCGCTCACGGAGACGGCCGCGCAGATGCGCCGACTCGTTCGCAAGCGTGCCGCTTTTGCGGCCGGTGCGGCGCTCGTGCCGATCCCCGGACTCGATTTTTGCACGGATGTCGCAGGACTTTCTGAGCTGCTCGACGAGATCAACCGTGCCTTTCACCTGACGCCCGAAGATCTCGATGCGCTCGCGCTTGCCGAGCGTCGCCGCGCGCTTGAGGCGATCCGGCTTGCCGGCGCGGTCTTTGCCGGTCAGACGCCCACGGCAGCCTTTGTCATTGCTATCCTCAAGCGCTTCGCCGTGCATTGGTTCGGTGCCAAGGCCACCAAGTGGATCCCGGTAATCGGCCAGGGTGCGGCGGCAGCTTCTTCGGGAGCGCTTTTCGTGATGCTCGGCGACGCACACATCCGTGCTTGCCTCGAGGTACGCCGCCGCATCCGTGCGACAGCGCTGCTGCCCGCGTCATAAAGAGAGCTCGCTCCCGAGAAGCCCATTTTTCACTCAGCGATATTCGGTGACATGACCAGTTTTTCCACGCAATCGGCCGCAGCCCGCGAGCGCGGCGCACTCGTTCTTTTTTCCGGCGGACAGGACTCCACGACGTGTCTCGGCTGGGCGCTCGAGCGTTTCGGGCGCGTCGAGACGCTTGGCGTTGATTACGGGCAGCGACATTCTGTCGAGCTCGAATGCCGCTCGCGCGTACTCGAATCGGTCCGCGCGCTCAACGCCGATTGGGCTGCTCGCCTCGGTGAAGACCATATGCTCGATATGTCCGTTTTGGGAAGCGTCGCCGACTGCGCGCTCACCGACAAGCGGCGCATTGCCTTTGAGGATTCTGGGCTGCCCAACACGTTCGTGCCCGGGCGCAATCTTCTTTTTTTCACATTTGCGGCCGCGCTTGCCTATCGCCGGGGGCTCGACGTCCTGATCGGCGGTATGTGCGAAACGGATTATTCGGGCTATCCGGATTGCCGCGACAATACGCTCAAGAGCCTGCAGGTGACGCTTTCGCTCGGGCTTGATCATCCTTTCGTGATCGAGACGCCGCTCATGCGCCTCACGAAGGCCGAGTCCTGGACGCTCGCCGAAGAGATCGGCGGCGAAGCGTTCGTGCGCCTCGTGCGAGACGAAACGCATACTTGCTACATGGGGGATCACGCACATCTGCATCCGTGGGGCTACGGCTGCGGGGAGTGTCCGGCTTGCCGTCTGCGCGCACACGGTTGGGAGACCTGGGAAAAGCACACGCACTACGACGGCCAGTGATTCGGTCGGCGCCGATTCGTTCGGCCGCGAGGGCGGCCGAACAGCAAAAGGTCGGAGCAGTACAAAATGCAAAAAAAAACCGCCGGTCGGTTCAGACCAGCGGTCAAAAATTTTGTGGTGGCTAGGGACGGAATCGAACCGCCGACACGCGGATTTTCAATCCGCTGCTCTACCAACTGAGCTACCTAGCCAGCAAAAACATCCCAAAACATCACGACTGGTGGCTAGGGACGGAATCGAACCGCCGACACGCGGATTTTCAATCCGCTGCTCTACCAACTGAGCTACCTAGCCGCCGTAAAGTGACGAAGCTCGAATTATATGGATGTGACGCTCTCTTGGCAAGAGACGCACGCAAAGAAAATGAAAAAGTACATTCAAATACCGTGAATGCGGTATGTTTGTAACAGGCGAGTGACGGCGCCCTTCGGTAATCTTCAGGCACTTATGTCGCATCTGCGCACAAACACTAGGTTCGTGCGCAAGTATTCTCAATGGAATCAAAAGCTATGACATTCAAGCGTCTTGCGGCCGCCGCTCTTTTCGTCCTGACTGCGGCGAGCGCAGTCCATGCCGCGGACGAGCAGAGCGTGCGCGATCATCTGATGAAGAATACGGGTTTGCGCGCCGAAAGCGTTACCCCTTCGCCCGTGCCCGGCATTTGGGAGGTGTTCATCCAGGACCGTTTGTTCTATGTGGACGATACGGTCGAGCACATCTTCTCGGGCTCGATCATCAGCACGAAGTCCCAGACGAATCTCACGCAGGAGCGCTTGCGCCGCTATGCCCGTGAGAACTGGAACAAGTGGCCGCTCGAGGATGCCGTCAAGCAGGTTTTCGGCAAGGGCGAGCGCCAAGTGATTGTCTTCTCCGATGCGAATTGCGGCTATTGTCGCCAGATGGAGCCAGTCTACGAGGCGGTCGGCAACCTGACCGTTTACACCTTCATAGCGCCGATGATTCGCGGCGAACAGAATAACCGCGAGATCGTTTGCTCGAAGGATCGCTCGAAGGCTTGGCACGACTGGATGCGTAACGGCGTGGCGCCCGCCCCCGCGCCTGCGGACTGCGACGCTTCCGTGCTGCAGCGCAATCTTCAGCTCACGGGCCGCTACAACATCACGGGCGCGCCCACGTTCTTCTTCCCGACGGGCGACCGCATGACGGGCGCCGTGTCCGCCGAGCAATTCGAGAGCCTCTTGGCCGCGCAGACGAAGTAACTCGCAGTGCGCTTCAAATCAATGCGCCGCCTCGGCAGAACCGGGGCGGCGCAATTTTTTTGAACCGGGGGTTCGTTATCGGCGCGCTAGCGGCCGCGCCCGGGGCGAATGTCTTCGGGTTTGACGCCGCTAGGCACCAACACCCAAAGCGATGCGTCGCTACGTTGGCGGCCCGCTTCGCGACCCGCCTCGTCGCCAAAGCCCCAGAAATAGTCGACACGGATAAGGCCCTTGATGGCCGCGCCTGTATCCTGTGCGACGACAGGCCGCACGAAGTCAAGCGCCGGGCGCGTCTGGTGTACTTCAAGCATGAGGGGCGTACCGAGCAGCCAGTGCTTCGGGTCGACTGCGACGCTTGCGAGCGGTGTGAGCGGAACGCCTTGTGCGCCGAGCGGGCCGAGTTCCGGGTGTCCCGTGCGTTCCTCAAAGAAGACGAAGCTCGGATTTTGCGCGAGTGCATCGCGCACCTTCGCCGGATTCTTCTTGGCCCACGCGCGGATGTTCTGCATGGAGAGCTCGTGAGCCTTAAGTTCGCTGTTTTTAACAAGCCAATTGCCGATTGCGCGGTATTTGTAGCCGTTTTGATCGGCAAAGCCTACCCGCATAAAGCTGCCGTCCGGCAGAGAAATGCGTCCCGAGCCTTGAATCTGCAAGAAGAAAGCGTCAACGGGATCGTCCACCCAAGCGATGGCCCAGCGATCCATGTCGGTGCGCTTCTGTATGGCGGCACGATCGTCATAGGGGACGACGCGTCGCCCTTCGAGTTTGCCGCGAAGACGCAGTCCTTTGAGCGACGGATAGAGTTCGGCCAAGTCAATGACGAGGAGATCGTCGGGCACGCCGTAAATCGGGTAGACGTAAGGCGGCGTTTTCGTGCGGCTACCGCGAAGAAGCGGTTCGTAGTAGCCGGTGGCAAGCCCGGTTTCGTCGCGTGAAATGAGTTCGCCCGCTTCAAAGCGGCCGAGCGAAACGCGCCAAGGCGCAAAGTTGGCTTCAAAGAAGGCTTGGGCAAGTTCCTTCGGTGTCTGCAAGGCTATCGTGCAGACGTTGTGAAACGGCGAGTTGGCCCTGAGCGCGCTGCAGGAGGTGCGAAAAGCGTTGAATGCGGCGAGCCAGTCCTCTTGAGAAACTGCCGGCATGGCGGCAAAGCTGTCGGGCTCGAAATGAGGAGCCGTTACCGTCTCCTGCGGCGGTTCGGGCGGCTGCTGCGTAGTCGAGCAGGCGGCAAGCAAAAGCGCGCTGAGCGAAAGCGCGGCGGCGCGAAGCGAAAAGCGGCGATTCATCGAAGTGGCGTCGGTCGATAAAGAAAGGCGCGAATGCGGTCGCATCGGCGCCGGATTGACGCAGAGTCTATCGCACGTTTTCGAACGCATTCGAGCGGTTACGGGGTGCGCAAACTTTGCGGCGACGACGCCGCACACCGATTCGCGCGCGAAGCCTGTCGGCCTGCGTCTATACTGCAGCGCGAAGCAGCGGGCAGCCGCCCGGGCAATCTCCACATTTTTAGGATCGAACGCCATGCGTACTTGTCGAATCGCGCCTTCCATTCTTTCCGCAGACTTTGCTCGACTCGGCGAGGAAGTCCGAGACGTCGTTGATGCGGGTGCCGACTGGATTCACTTCGATGTGATGGACAATCACTACGTGCCGAATCTCACCGTCGGGCCGTTGGTTCTTCAGGCCATTCGTCCGCACACGAGCGTGCCGATCGACGTGCACCTGATGGTTGACCCCGTTGACGAAATTATTCCCGCCTTTTTGAAGGCGGGTGCCGACATCATTACTTTTCATTGTGAAGCCTCGCGTCACATCGACCGCACGCTGCAGCTCATTCGGCAGGGCGGTGCCAAGGCTGGGCTTGCCTTCAATCCCGCAACGCCCCTCTCGTACCTCGACTACGAGCTCGATCGTATCGATGTGGTGCTTCTGATGAGTGTGAATCCGGGTTTCGGCGGGCAGAGCTTCATCGAGTCGACGCTCGAAAAGACCGTTGCCGTTCGCGAAAAGCTCGATCGCTATAAAGCGGAAACGGGACGCGAAGTGATGCTCGAGATCGACGGCGGCGTTAAGCCAGAAAACATCGCGCGCATCGCAGCTGCAGGCGCTGACACGTTTGTGGCGGGATCGGCTGTTTTCGGCGCGGGCGGCAAGAGCGGCTACGCCGACGTTATCTCGCGCATGAAGGCTGCGGTTGCCGCGCTCGACTGAAGGTTCGCTCATGACGGTGAAAGCGGTATTTTTTGACCTCGACGGTACGCTCGTCGATTCGCTGCCGGCGCTCTACGAAGGTGTGCGGCGGCTTTCCGTCGAAATCGATCTTCCCGATCCGGGGCGCGAACGGGTCGGCGATATGATCGGCGCGGGCATTCGCGTATTGGTCGGACGGCTCATTGCCTGGTGGCGCGAAGCCGCGCCGGGGCATGCCTTGCCCGAAGTTGACGACGCGTTGCGCTCGCTTGCTTCGCATTGGGCAGACGCGGGTACGGCGGCAATTTGCGTCTATCCGGGTACGATCGAAGGCATTCGCGCGCTCCGCGAAGCGGGGATCAAGACGGCGCTTGTCACAAACAAAGTGCGCGATCTTACGCTCGAGCTTCTTCAGGAAAAAGGCCTTGCGGGCCTTTTTGATGCGATCGTGACTGGGAGCGACTGCGAACGGCTCAAACCCTATCCGGACATGATCGAGCGTGCGCTTCTGCTTACTGGAGTCACGTCCGCTTGTGCTGTGATGGTCGGCGACAGTCGAAACGACGCACTGGCTGCGCGCGCTGCGGGCGTTCATGCGCTCCTTGTGGAGACGGGGTACAACGAAGGTGAACCGCTTGCCACATGGGCAACCGCTAATGGTTTCTTCAACGTTTTCGACGACACGGCCGCCGCTTGTCGCGCCGTGCTCCAAAAAGAGGAATTTCGGTGAACTTCTCTATGGACATTCGCCAGAAGCTCGCGCCGGCAGTCGCTGCCGCAACCGTATTTTTTGCGAGCGGTGCGGCGCTTGCCGCGAAGACGCCGCCCGTGCCGACAATGCAGGAGGTTCAGGTCTGCTACGAGAAGGCGCATGCCGAGGGCGCTTCGCCTTCACCCGACGCAATGGCGCCTTGCCTCGAGAAGGAACTTGCCTTCGTGAAAAGCGAGCATAAGGATGCGACCGAGCGCGTTGCTGCCATGGCTAAAGCGGCCGACAAGGAACAGGGCGTGCGTACGCGCTGGACCAAGTTTATTCAGGCCGGTCAGAGCTTCGATACGTTCGTGACGCGCGAGTGCGCGTACTTCGGCATGACGACCAAGGGCAATCGACGCGCCGAAAAGAATGGCGAGCTCGCGTGCAGGATCAACTACTACCGCATGCGCACGAACGTGCTCAAGAATCGATTCTTGAGCGGTGCCAGGCGCTGATGGCAAAGAGGAAATACGCATGACGAGTCGTTTGGCCGCGCTGTCAGTCAAGCCGGATTTTTCCATCGAAACGCTTCAGGGGCGATGGCGGGCGCTTGCCGCCGATTTCTTGATGAGCGCGCAGGGACGAACGCTCGTTGCGCACATCGATGCGCTCGAGACGAACGTCTATCCGCCCACGCCCTTCAAGGCGCTCGAGCTCACACCTTTTGAGTCCGTGCGTGCGGTCATCATCGGGCAGGACCCTTACCACACGCCGGGAAAAGCCGAGGGGCTCGCCTTTTCGGTCGGCAACAACGAGGCGCTGCCGCCGTCGCTAAAGAATATTTTCAAGGAGCTCGCTTGGGAGGAGGGTTGTCGCGCGCCCGTTCGCACAGCGGGTAGCCTCGTTGATTGGGCGCATCAGGGCGTGCTGCTTCTGAACACCATTCTCACTGTGGAAGAAGGCAAACCGCTCAGTCACGCGGGACTCGGTTGGGAAGCCTTCACGAACGAGCTCATCGAGACGCTTTCGCGCGAAAAGTCTCATCTTGTTTTCGTGCTCTGGGGCAGGCCCGCGCAGCAGATGCGGGCTCTCATTGACGAGCGCAAACACGCCGTCATCGCTTCGAGCCATCCATCCCCCTTCTCGGCCTCGCGCGGCCCGGATGCGTTCATGCTTTCGAGAACTTTTTCTCGCGTGAACGAATGGCTTGCCGCACACGGCGAAGCGCAGATCGATTGGCGCGGCCCCGTGTCGGCAAGCGAAGTAGCCGCAGCGCAAAGGACTGAAAGAAAGAAGACGGACGCGTCGAACAGGAAGAAAGCCGAGTCAAAGGTGCCCCGGCTTGACCCCGAACAGCCGTCGCTCTTTTGACGCTTCGTGACGATTGCGTAGCGGAGCGGCGGCCGAGTTGAGGTACGCGCGGCAACTCCACTCGGAGCGCCGCTTTCGGTTTTTGCGTCAGAGCGGCGTCTCGGTCTTTTCTTCAATTTTCTGCGGCAGGCGCTCAAGGAATGCCGGCTCGGGCTCGCGCGAAAGGTCAAGGACGCCGCGCTCGATCCTGTGACCTCGGAACCACAGAATTTCGGCCGATCGGCCTCGGAGACGTTCGATTTGACGGTTGACGGTGCGTACGGTCGTTCGTTCGCCGTCAATGGCGATCAGCTCGTCGCCGGCAAAGAGCCCCGCTTGGAAAGCCGGTGAGGTCGAAGGCACATACTGAAGCACGATTTTTCCGTCGTCTCGAGTGTTCGCATAGCGGATGCCGGCAAGACGCAGTGCCGCGGGTGTATCGGGGTCGGGTGCAAGGACAAGCCCATGCGAGTCAAGCGCAGCCTTTAGTTCTGCTCGCCAGACGTCGTGCGCGGTGCTCGACGCATCCGCTTTTTCTGTCAATATTTGGATGAGCGGCGCCAGGTCGCAGCCGGTATGGCGGTGAATGGCGGTAACGAGCGCGTCAGGGGTAAGTCCCGCGTAGGTGCCGGCAGAGGCCGACCGCAGATAATCGCCGTAAAGCCCTCGCATCACGTCGTCGAGCGATCGGTCCGGTGCGAGCGAGCGGATTTTGCTTTCGAGAATGAAAGCGAGCAGCGCCCCTTTGCTGTAGTAGCTCGTCTGCGAGTAAGGCGAATCGGCGCTCTGGCGGTAGAGCTTTACCCATGCGGCCATACTCGATTCTGTGAGCGACATGCGGTCGAACCCCTCACGGGTAAGTGCCGCGTTGAGTCTGGCATTGAAGCCTTTGAGCCATTCCTTGCGGTCGATGACGCCAGCGTCGAGCGCAAGCCGGCCTTCGTAGTAGGAAGTAAATCCTTCGAAGAGCCAGAGGTCGGTCGTATAAGCTTCGCGCGTGAGGTCGTACGGGACGAACGCTTTGGGACGAATGCGCTTAACGAGCCAGGCATGGAAGTACTCGTGCGAGACGAGCGTAAGAAAGTCGTCGTAGTCCTTGGGCGGGGTTTCCTCACCCGCTGCAGGCAGTACGCGGGGATCGTGTAGCAGAACGGTGCCTTCGGCGTGCTCGAGGCCGCCGTAAAGCTCAGGCGCGAGATGAAGCGACAGCAGATATCGATCAAAGGGCGCTCGGCCTTCAGGATCCCAGAAGCGAATGATCGTTTCAAAAAGACGAGCGAGATCCGAGCGGATGCGCTCGACGTTGATTGACGGTACGCCCGTTATGAGAATCCGGTGCACGACGCCGCAGACAAGGACGTCAAAAACATGAGCGCACTCGCTCTGCGAGAGAAGATGCCAAGGCGAGTCGAAGAATCGCTCAATACTCTCTGCTTTAAAGAGCGGCAGACTCGACCTGTGGGCGGCATCGTTCGACACCACTTCGTCGAGCGTGCCCAAGATCCGGTAGCCCGGGGCATCAAAGGCAATCGTGACAGGCATCCTTTGCGAAAGCCCCTCGGGGAAGAGAAATAGGGCTGCTGGATTGATGAAGCCGCGGGAATGATCAAGCCAAGCGTCGTGGATGCCTTCACTGTATGCAAAAGCCTCGTATTCAATATCGACAAGAGCGTCGGGAGCGAGCGCTTCGAGCGCAACCTGCCAACTGGCTTTGCCAAGTCGAACGACCTTAAGTGTTTCGCCTGTCGCTGCAGCGACCGCGCGAGGCGTACGGATTCGCGAAGCGAATTCGCGCATTAGGTAACTTCCGGGAGTCCAGGAAGCTGCGGTCAGTACATGCAGCTTAAGTACGCTAGCCGGTACGCGAATGCGAACTTGATAGAGGTGCGCTTCTGGTAAAGCGCGGACGGTGTAGTGAAGCATGAGGCGAAATTCTGGTGGATGGTGAAAATAGAGCGACCGTGCAAAGCCATTATTTTAGGTAGTATTGCGTATTTCTGTTTGGTTGCCTTGACAGAAGCTGAAACGATCGGCAGAATACGCAACCTCGCCGCTCGCTGGAGCGGTCGAGATCAAGCGCAAAACGACGGGTTTTAAAAATTCTTCGAAATTGCTCTTGACAAACAGA